>Ga0209088_10000002_pt1 | contig 432262 bp, 349 predicted proteins | sample S_140625_EF_Meta_FD_187324 | JGI IMG/M metagenome (GOLD analysis project Ga0209088, IMG submission 187324) | Freshwater microbial communities from Lake Simoncouche, Canada to study carbon cycling - S_140625_EF_MetaG (SPAdes) (version 2) | ecosystem: Environmental > Aquatic > Freshwater > Lake... | reverse complement strand
AACGTCTTTGTAGGCTTCGTATTTATCTCTTTTCGCCATTAGTAAGAGTGCTTTACTATCTGCGCCTGTAGATACGGCGAGTCTATTTAATGCAACGTTGGCATAAATCTCTAAATAAGGATCTTGCGCTATATCAATGGCTTTTTCATAGTATTGTTTCGCCTGGTTATTAAGTCCGCTTTTTTCAAATAGTTGCGCAGTTAGGTAGGCTTTTCTTGATTTTTCTTTTTTACTCGCTGCAAAGGGAATTGTTTTTGCTAAAAAAATAGCCGCTTGTTCGTAACGTTCTCCTTTGTAATTGCTATAGGCTGTTAATTCATCGAGTGCTGGAATAAGTCTGGTTGGGAAAATTTTATCTGTTCTTAATAAAGCCATTAAACCAGCAGCTTCCGATTGTTTATTTTGCTCGAGGTAGGTTCTTATCATCCACAAAAAACTTTCGTTTCTGCTTGGAAGGGTAGTGGTTATCTTTTTCCAGATATTTCTTTTTTCATCGGTTGAAATCGTAAATATGCCATTTGCATTACTGATATTACTTCCAATAGGAATATCAGAGCCTTCATCTTTAGGTGCAAAAGCATAATTGACATACTTAAAAACACCAAGGGCCGAATCATAATCCTGACGGTGTAAATACGCTTTCCCTAAAATGATATATAAATTATCCACCCAATCACTGCGTAAATCATGTAACAATATACCGGCCGTACATTTGTAAATGATGGTATCAATTTCGTCTTTGGCGGTGGTTTCTAAACTATACGGATAAAAGGGAAGTATCGTTGCATAATTTTCAATTTGTTTTTCAGTGGCTCTTTCAATAATCCCATCTAGACGCATGGTTGCATTAAAAACATAATTATACCTGGTAACCGTATTGTTAAATATTCTTTTAGGTAGCCTGAACCCTTTTTCTCCTGTTTTTTCGGCAGGGAGCAGTCTTTCGGTGTAGGGTTTATTTTTTTGCAAACTTATGCCCGTATAGGGTTGGGCAACTGATTCTTTTGCCAGGCCAACCATCAAAATAAATACCAGTACATAGGTTTTCATGAATCTTAAAAATAGGCCTTAAAAATACATTTATTTCTGTTTTGAGGGCGTAATAAAACAACTTTAAGGGCTACCTTTATGCTTATTTAACAATATGGAGCCGATACCCGCTAAAAACGAGCCTACCCGCCTAGGGACCCATTACCGGTTGGTTGTAATGGACGATGACACTTTTGAAGAAGTTGTTACCCTCAAACTCTCTAGAACCAGTGTATATGTTGGTCTAAGTACCCTCTTTGTGTTTCTTATTGGTATAACTATTGTTTTTATAGCATTTACCCCACTCAAATATTATATCCCTGGCTATGGAACACGTGAAGGGCGTGCAGCACTTCAAAATTTAAAAATCAGAACCGATTCATTGGAGCAGGTTATTCGTTATAATGAGCAATATTTTAATAGCATTAAAAAAGTGATGGAAGGAACTGATAAAGGTATGCAATTAGATACTGTTCCGCTAGACATGCCAAAGGCAGAAGTGATTAACGATTAAATGTTTGTACGATTAAATTATCCGATGCCTCAAAAAAATCAAAATTCATTTTTGCAATATGCTAGTGTAGCAACGCAACTTTTGGTGGCGTTTGCATTTGCCGCCTTCGGCGGCAAATGGCTGGATCTCAAATTTTTTTCTCGAACCCCCATATTTATCTGGATACTCCCACTACTTGTAGGTATTGGAATGATTGTAAAAGTGATCAAAGACACCGACAATAAAAACGGCGCCAATAAACACACCGACAATAAATCAGACACAAAAAAATAAACGATGTTTCAAAAAGTAAAACTGCTGTATCCGATAATTGCGCTATTCATGTTTGTAAATGCAGCCGTACTCTTTGGTGAGCAGGAACTTATCAACTATAAATTTGTGCCCAATGTTTTAATGGCGGCAAATTTAATACTGTTTGCCGTTACGCTTATTGGATTATTGTCTCTTATCAATGCTTCTAAAAACGCTAACCCCAATGTACTAGTGCGCACCGTCATGGCTGGGATGGGGCTTCGTTTAGTGGGCATTGCTGTAGCAGTGCTTTTGTATATTAAAATGTCAGGCGCTGGCATTAGTCCACGCTCTGTATATGCTGGCTTTGCGCTGTATCCACTCTACACCTGGCTTGAAATCAGACTCTTTTTAAAATTGAATGTCAAAAAGTAATGCCCATTAACGAGCATCCGATGCAGGCGTTGGCTGGTTTTTTACCAGACAAAAGTTTTGAGCAGGTACTTGCGTATTTGCATGAATACCGGGTGCATTTAACCATTACCAAACAGCGTAAATCGGTACTTGGCGATTACCGTCATCCGGGTAGGGGCGCCAACCACCGCATTAGTATCAATGGTAATTTAAACAAGTACGAATTTCTTATTACGTTTTTGCACGAGCTTGCGCATTTATTGACTTTCGAAAAATTTAATGGCCGCGTAGAAGCACATGGCAAAGAATGGAAATTTTGTTACGGGCAGTTGTTGCAACATTTTGTGGCGCAACAAATTTTTCCGACCGAAATTGAAAAAGCACTTCAAAAATCTATTTTAAATCCAGCAGCTACTGCTGGTGGTGAAACCGAATTATTGATGTTACTTCGCGGCTACAACGAAAAGCAAAAACCTGGGTATGCACTGGTAGCAAGTGTTGCAGAGGGTTCGCTATTTGTAACAGACAATGGCCGGGTATTTTGTAAAGGGCCACTACGCCGCAAACGTTACGAATGCGTTGAGGTTAAAACCGGACTACGATATACCTTTAGCGCGCTATCAGAAGTGAAGCCTATTTCAAATCCGCAATAAAAAAGCCCCCAACAGGTTGGAGGCTTTTAAAATTTTTCTATTCGTTAATTAAGCAACTGCTTTTTTAACAAGGTCTGCAGCTTCGCTTAATTGAATCGCCGATTGAACTTTAAGTCCACTCTCATCAATTAATTTTTTAGCTTCTACTGCGTTGGTTCCTTGTAAACGCACAATGATCGGAATATTGATATTGCCTAATTTGTTAAAGGCTTCAATTACACCAGCAGCAACACGGTCACAACGAACGATACCGCCAAAGATGTTAATTAAAATAGCCTTTACATTCGGGTCTTTCATGATAATTCTAAAACCTGCTTCTACGGTTTGGGCATTAGCCGTACCACCTACGTCTAAAAAGTTAGCTGGCTCACCACCACTTAATTTAATCATATCCATGGTAGCCATCGCAAGTCCGGCACCATTTACCATACAACCTACGTTACCGTCTAGTTTTACAAAGTTTAGGTTAAACTCGCCTGCTTCTACTTCGGTAGGATCTTCTTCAGATACATCGCGCATGGCTAGTAAATCGGGGTGGCGCATCAGTGCGTTGTCGTCAATATTCATTTTACAATCCACCGCAATGATTTTTTCATCCGATGTTTTGAATAGTGGATTGATTTCGAGCATGCCGCAATCTAGATGTACGTATGCATTATATAAGTTGGTTACAAACTTGACGCAGTTTTTAAAAGCGTCGCCAGATAGGCCTAGGTTAAAAGCAATTTTACGTGCTTGAAAACCCTGAAGTCCACCACCTGGGTGTACCCACTCTTTAAATATTTTTTCTGGTGTGTTATGCGCTACTTCTTCAATGTCCATACCACCTTCGGTACTGTACATTACTACATTCATACCTTTTGAACGGTCTAATAAAATAGACAAGTAAAATTCTTTTACTTCGTTAGGACCAGGATAATAAACGTCCTGTGCAATTAATATTTTATTAACGAGTTTACCGGCAGCACCAGTTTGAATGGTAACTAGGGTTCCATCGAGTAAATTACCCGCAATTGTTTTTACATCATCTTCGCTTTTAGCAACCGCTACACCACGCTGCTCATTTCCTACAACCTTACCCTTGCCTCTACCACCTGCGTGAATTTGGGCTTTAATGACCGCAAAATTATTGCCGGTTTGGGCCTTTAAAGTGGCATAAGCCGCAGCTGCCGCATCTACTGTTTCTACCGCTACACCTTCCTGTACGGGAACGTTGTATTTTTTTAGAAGTTCTTTAGCTTGGTACTCATGAAGATTCATACAAAAAAATTTTTGCGAAGATAAGCGAAACGGCTTTACATTAAAACCCTTAATTTTACCTTAATTAATCGCATAAACACTTAAAATTCAATACAATTATGAAAAAAGTTTCCTTTTTCTTATTAGGAGCCGCATTTTTAGCGAGTTCTTTGGCTTTTGTAGCCCCAAAAAATCCAAAAGCGCCTATCACCCTAGCTGTTCAGTCAGATAAGAGTAGGGTAGACTTTATTGGTTCAAAAGCAGGCGATTTTCACACTGGTACCTTTGCTGTGAAAGGTGGAAGCGTTCAAGTAGAAGGTGGTAAATTAGTAGGTGGTTCTTTTGTTATTGACCTTGCTAATTTAAAAGTAACTGATGCAGCTGGTGAAAAACTTGCAGGTCACTTAAAAAGCGCCGACTTTTTTGACGTAGCAAAATTTGGAGAAGCAACCTATACTATTTCTTCTGTAGATTATTCAAGCGCCACTGCTTGCACCATCAACGGTACTTTAAATGTTAAAGGTGTTGGTGTTCCAGTAAGCTTCGCTTCAAATATCAGAAGCGCTTCTGAAAAAGGTCTTTTTGGTCAAGCTTATTTTAGCCTTGATCGTACCTTGTTAGGCATTGCTTATGCAGGTCCTTCTAAAGACGTTCAAATTGCTGTGCATTTGTTTGCAAAATAATTTTTATACCCCCTTCGAGATAGAAAGCTCCAGCATTTTTTGTTGGGGCTTTTTTATTGATTGACCATACTGTTTGCTAGAACAACCGCGTTGTATGCATTCACAATACCGCCTGTTTTTGAGAGGGTGTTAAATGGAACAACTATGCTGCTACTGCCAGGTTGTAAACAGGGTGCAGTTGTAGTTGGCGTGAACACTGTTTTTTCTAATATTGTTTTGACCTGTTTGGCTGTTAAGCTAGGGTAGTAGGTACGTAATAGTGCAGCAACTCCAGTTACAATAGGAGCGGCCATACTAGTACCGTCTTGATTGCCATACGTATTTCCGCCAGGTAAGGTTGAGTATATTTTTACACCAGGTGCAAAAAGGTCTACATTTTGTTTGCCATAGTTACTAAAATCTGCGGCGATACTAGCTTCGGTAATAAGGGGGTCACTACTCGCACCCACCGTAATAAAATTAGTAGCCGTTTTTTTAAATGGCGCTAAATAACCGTTTGGATATACGGTAGTGCTATCTAAATTATTATTTTCATTGCCTGCTGAGTGCACTAGTAAAACATCTTTTTGTTCGGCGTATGCAACGGCACTATCCACCCAATATTTTTCGGGCGAATAGGCTTTTCCAAAACTCATATTAATCACTTTGGCACCATTATCTACTGCATATTTAATGGCAAGGGCTACGTCTTTATCATATTCATCTCCGTCGGGTACCACACGCACCATCATAATCTTTACAGCATCTGCAACACCCTCTATACCGGTAGCATTGTCTCTGCTCGCTGCAATAATACCACTAACATGCGTGCCATGGTTGGGCGTAGGTCCCATAACATCGTTGTTGCCATAAAAAGCGTCAGAAAAATTATAGTAGTTGTCTCTAACAATGAGGCTTCTTTCGTCGTTGGGTAATTTTTCTTTGGCTCCAAATGCAACATTTTTACCTTCGATGTATTCATCCATTTGCGCAATGGTATATGTGTTTAATTCAGTTTCATCCAATTGCATAAGCCTATGAAGTGATAGGAGTCCTAACTTGGCTTCTTTACCTATAATGCTGGTGGGGATGAACTTTGTAAGTGCTTCTCTATTGTAGCTCACTACATTCATTTCTTGTTTTAGTACTTTGTCATGCTTTTTAAAAGCACTCGATAGCATTTCAACATATTTTAGTTGGTCTTTTTCTTCGTCGCTATAATTTAATTCGTTTTCTGTTTTTTTCCAAGTGACATATATCACTTTATCTGAAGCGCTAAGTGTATTGGTATCCAATAAAGGGTTTAAAAATTTTGCTTTATATTTATGGTAAATTCTGGAACGCTCATCTGGCGCTCTTTTAACGCTTTGTCCATTTTTGCCGCCTAAAAAATTCCATCCGTGCACATCGTCTATGTATCCGTTTTTATCATCGTCAATACCATTGCCAGGGATTTCTTTGGTATTGGTCCATAAAATATTTTTTAAGTCTTCATGTGCGGTATCGATACCTGAATCTAAAACTGCAACAATAATGGGAGTGGCTTTTTTATTTTTGCTACTTAGATAATCATATGCTTTTTGTAAACTAATACCTAATACCTTATCGGAACTGGGGTCTAGTGCTTGCCAGTTTTTATTGGTCATTTGCGCCTTTGGAGCGTTGAAACTGCAAACGAGTAAAAAGATAGATCCAATGGATTTTACAATGGGGAAGCGTATTTTCATAACGCTAAATTACATGTTTCTGAGGTTTAATTGCAGGCGTCATTTCTTAATAAAACGATAAAAAAATGGAGCGATAAAGCTTGCATATTAAACGCGCGGATTATTTAGCTTGGCTATGCGCTAATAACTGATCATAAACGCTTCCGTAGCTACTTCCAATAGGTATTTCCTTTTCACCTACCCAAATTTTACTTTTACTAAACCGGTCAATTTTAGAAATGGGTACAATGTAGGAGCGGTGCACCCGAATAAAGTCTCGAGGCGGTAATTTTTCTAAAATACCCTTGAGTGTCATTAAGGTTAAAACAGGGCTCGGTTTTGTATAAATTTTAATGTAGTCGTCTAGTGCTTCAATTAGGTCAACGTCTTTCAAATTGATTTTCATAATCTCATAGTTCACCTTCACAAAAATTGAATTGAGTTGAACTTCTTGCGCACTTAAAAAATCGGTATATTCTTTAACCTTATAGGCAGCTTTTAAAAAGCGGTCGTATTCGAATGGTTTTAATAAATAATCTACGGCATCTGCATTAAATCCTTCTACCGCAAAATCTTTATAGGCAGTTGTAAAAACGACCATTGGCTTGTTGGGTAGGTTTTTGTAAAATTCAATGCCAGTAATATCAGGCATTTGGATATCTAAAAACAAAGCGTCTACTTTATTTTCTTTTAAATAGACTAAAGCTGCATCCGTGTCACTAAATGTTTGAACAAGTTGTAAGAACGATATTTTCGAACAGTATTCTTCAATAATTTTTAGTGCAAGCGGTTCGTCATCTATGGCAATGCATGTAATCATTCAATTAGCTATTAATTTTTAAAGAAACTTGGTAGGTATTATCTTGGTTGCTTATGTTGAGTTGATAATTGCCCGGGTATAAAAGTGCTAGCCTTCTTTTAGCATTGTTAATGCCAATGCCCGTACTATCCAAATGGGTTGAAATGTTGGTAGCCACTGTATTTGTTGCATTAAATTCAATTTGATTACCCGTTGCATGAATTTGTATGTCAATAGTTGTAGCTTCTTTTGTACTTACGCCATATTTAAAGGCGTTTTCTACAAATGGAATAAAGAGTAGGGGCGCAATTTGTAAATCATCGGTTATGCCACTTGTATTAAATGCAACCGATACTTTTTCGGTTAAGCGCATTTGTTGCAACTCAATGTAATTTTTTGTAAACTCAATTTCGTTGTTGAGCGGCACAAAATCTTTTTCAGTTTCAGATAAAATATACCGCATAATGGACGATAGTTTCATTACGGCAGGTGCCGTTTGTTCGCTTTTTACAATGGCTAAACTGTAAATATTATTGAGTGTATTAAAAAAGAAGTGCGGATTGATTTGCGATTTTAAAAATGACAGCTCGGTATTTAATTTTTCATTTTCTGTTTCTTTTTTATTTCGTTCGGAGCTCAACCAGCGCTGCGTTACTGATATGCATGTTCCAAAAGATAAAACCAATAAAAATAAAACAGTATTGTAGGGATCTGCCAGTCTTCTAGACATTCTTGGTGTTCTGGTCATTTTTTTATCGCCTTTAAAGGATGGATTGATAATATAATTTCCATTTTGTTCAATGTATTCAGGCGTCGCAAAAATGGTAGCTACTTGTTTGGGTGTAAACAAGTAAATGTTTAATGAAACAACCACAGATAAAATATACAACCACCATTTTCTATTGATCAGTAATGCAGGTACTAAATATTGTGTGTTGAGGTAATAAAAAAATATAATAAATACGTAATTGATAATAATGGTAGCCATCATATGATCGCTCATATTAAATTCACGCAGCCTTGGAAAGAAAACGAGGTAAGGCACCGAAAACAAACAAATCCAAGCCACTAAGTGGGTAAGGAGGTTCAGTATTTTTTTATTTTCTTTCAAAATGGAATCAATTAAGTGGTATAAACATAATAAAACTAATAGCCCTAACTTAAACAATAGGCACAACTGGGTGAAATAAAAGGCTTAATCGGTAGATAGCTATTTATGAAAAATGCGCTTTGATTTGTTGGATTGTGCCAGTTGTCGAAAATCCTTCTACAATCGGGTTAATCACTACACGGCCACCTGATGTCATCACTTCTTTGGCGCCCACAATTTGATCCGTGGTATAATCGCCCCCTTTAACAAGTACATCGGGTAAAAGGGCGGTAATCAATTCGAGTGGCGTTTGTTCATTAAAAATCACAACAGCGTCTACGACTGCTAAGTTTCTTAATATAATGGCACGGCTCTGCTCGTTGTTAATGGGTCTTGCATCTCCTTTTAACTGTTTTACACTGCTATCACTATTAAGTCCTACTATTAAGTAATCGGCTTCTTTTGCTGCTGCACTTAATGATGCAATATGCCCTTCATGTAATATATCAAAACAGCCATTGGTAAAGGCAATCGTTTTACCTGTTACACGCCAAGCAGCAACCTGTGTTAATAGCCTTTCTACAGAAAATTCTTTACGTTCAATAGCCTCAATTGCTTTCATGGGAATTCTTGTTTTTATTATAAATAGGTAAGACAAGTAAGCAGATGCTTCCAACAATAAGAACGATTATAAATTGTGCAAACCATTGCAAGGTTCCATTGGCAAATCCAATTTCAAAGGGCACACCCATTTTCTCTACAATTTTAGCAATGAAATACGCATAAGCGCCAATACCACCAGGGGTTACAATCATACCAATACTACCAAATGCAAGTGCTGCAAGGGCTGCATTAAAGCCTAGGCCAGCAGTGCCAGCAGTGGCACTAAGTCCTACCCAGGTTCCTACGATATACAACACCCAAATAGTAACACTGTAAAAAATAAATAAGCCTTTTTGTTTAAGGTATCTAATGCTTGATACGCCTTCCCAAATGCCCTTGATAATTTTTTTGGCAGACATTACAAAAGGGAGGTGACCATATTTGCGACTCCAAATTTTTAGTAATACAACGAGTAGCACAACAGCACCTACTACAATCCCAATTTTTTGCATCGAAAATTGCCCCGACTTGTTTTCAAAAAGTTGTCTAAACAATTCTAAACCATATGAGGCAATTAAATTTGTTTGTGTAAGAAGTGTAATGATAAAAACAATAGCTAGCGAAATGACATCAACAGCTCTTTCTGCAACAATGGTTCCTACCAATTTTTCGGCAGGTACTTTTTCATATTTGGCGAGTAGGGTACATTTTAAAACTTCGCCTAAACGCGGAATAGCAAGGTTGGCCAAATAGCCAATCATTACTGCAAAAAAAGTATTTAGGATGCTTGGTTTATAACCCATCGGTTCCATAAGTATCCGCCACCGTAAAGCGCGTACAATATGACTAAGTGATAAAATCAAAAACACGGGAACCATGAGCCAGTATTTTGCACCTTTTAACGTATCTATGAACTCATCCCATTTATTAACTGGAATTTGTCGCAAACTCCACCAAACCAAAAAAAGGCCTAGTCCAAAAAAGAAGGCATATTTAATAATAGCGCTGATTTGCTTTTTCATGGTACTTAATAAGGTCGAAACAAATGTAAGGCCTTCTACCTTTTAATTGAATACAATTTTTATCATATATATTATGTAAATAAATAATATATAAACTTGTCACGAATAGCTAAATTTATCAATTTTTTTGGTCAAAGCATTGTGCTAGCTCGATTCCTTATAATTTTCGTACCTTTGCCCTCTTAAATTAGGCTCTAGGTATAAAATTGGGAACTCATGTCTACAAAGAAAAGAATACTGTTTATTGCTACCGAGATGTCTCCTTACTTGGAGTTGACAGAGTTTGCAGAAATCATTACCAAACTAGCCATTAAAAGTAATGATAGTGGTTTAGAAGTTCGCTGTATCATGCCGCGTTTTGGGGTGATCAACGAAAGAAGACATAGGTTGCACGAAGTGGTTCGTTTGTCGGGTATCAATGTTTCTGTAGATGAAGACGATTACCCATTACAAATTAAAGTGGCTTCACTTCCAAATGCAAGACTTCAGGTATACTTTTTAGAAAATGAAGACTTTTTTAAGCGTAAGCAAGTATTTCATGACGAATCTGATACATGGTTTGATGATAACGCATTAAGAACTATTTTCTTTTGTAAAGGCGCCCTAGAAACTGTTAAAAAGTTTGGTTGGCCTCCCGATATCATTCATTGCAGTGGCTGGATGACCGGCCTCATCCCTGCATTCATTAAAACAGCCTACAAAAAAGAACCTGTTTTTGGCAATAGCAAAGTCGTTTTTACCATTGGTCAAAATACCTTTGAAAATGAATTAGGGCCAGATTTTATGAAACAGGCACTGATCAATGTAAACGTAAAGGAAAAAGATTTGGATGCTTTTAAAGCAGCCAATAACACCGCCCTTTTTAAAGGAGGTGCTAGCTTTGCCGATGCTATTTCCTTTGGTTCCGATCAAATTGATGCGAGCTTGACAGCCGAATTTGCGAAAGTAAAAGGCAAAAAAGTGGTTCCATTTAAAGGATGGGATTCGGATTTAACAGAGTATTTAGAATTGTACAACGACCTTGCGGGCAAGTAATTAGACAAACATGTATTCAAAATTTACAGTACGTAATTTTATAGGTTTTTTTGGTTTGATGTTGATGGTTTTCATGAGCTGTACTAAAGTTCCTTCCACCGAACTTGGTGCTGGTTTAATTCCAACAATTGATGGAGTAATTACCAAAGACACCATATTAGAAGTGATCACAGATACTTACATGGACAACGATTCTGTGCGGGTGTATAAAAATGACAACCATGTTTTGGGTGCCATTTCCAACGACCCTTTATTTGGAAAAGCTGCAGCCTCCATGTATTTCGAGCTTGCACCGCCGTTTTTCCCATATGCAATTCCGGGCGCAAAAGATAGTATTCGTGTAGACTCTGCCGTTTTAATTTTAAGTTATAAATATGCATATGGTGATACTGCTGCGCCATTAAAATTGACCGTTTCAGAAATTGATCCTACAACACCTTTAATTTCCAATTATAATTATGCAGCTAACTATCCATCTGCATATAATATAAGAACCAAAGGAACACTTGCAGATCCAATAAACATTTTTATACCACGTTTAAAGGATTCTGTGAACAATAGGTATGAGCGCGCAAGCCATCAAATTAGAATTAAATTAAGGTCTGATGTTGCTAGGCGATTTATTAATACCTACGACACAACTAATGCATATCGTACCGATTCTGCATTTAAATCTTTGTTTGCAGGTTTTGCTTTAACCGTAGATCAAGCTGCGCCAACAAATGCGCTTATTCATATTAACCTCGCAGATACCAACACAAAATTTGCCCTGTATTATAATTCATCTTCTGCAGGTGCAACGGTAAGAGATACTGCTGTTGCCTATTTTAGATTTAATTCTTTTTCTGGCGGTAGTGCTAATCTAATTTCTCGTAATAGAGTAGGAGCAGAAATAGCAAAATACACAGCCACTACAAATAAGTCAGATTCTATCGTATATGTGCAATCGGGTCCAGGCGCTTATGTGCGTGTGCGAATTCCGGGTCTTAAAGGACTCAGCAATAGAATTATTCATAAGGCCGACCTTATTGCAGAGCAGGTTCCAGACGATGCCAATTTGTTTACTACTGACAACTATATGAGGCCTCCAAGGTATTTATTGTTAAGTGCTATTGATACTGTTGAGAATAGGAAATACAATATCCCCAACGACTATATCTTTTCACCCAACCAAGGCCCCAACAAATCTACTTTTGGCGGATCTGTTTTATCTAAATCGGTTCCTGGATATTCCAGCATTGCAGCTTATTCTTTTGACATGAGTAGGTACATTCAAGGTATTGTAACCAGAAAAGATCCTGTGTATACGCTTCGCATATCGGCACCAACGAACGATTCAATTTTATACAGAGAGCCTTACCCACAAGTATCAGCGGTACAGATATATTACCTAAGTCCTCAAGATGGTAATGATGTTGGTAATGGTCGGGTAAGACTAGGTGGCGGTTCGCATACCCGTTTTAGAATGCGATTACGTATTATATTTTCTAGAATATAAGTAACTAATTACTACTTATATTTGTGTTTTATTATAAGCTATAAACAAAAATTCATGCCTTATTTATTTACTTCTGAGAGTGTTTCTGAAGGACATCCAGACAAAGTAGCGGATCAGATTTCTGACGCTTTAATCGACAACTTTTTAGCATTTGATCCACAATCAAAAGTGGCTTGCGAAACTTTAGTAACTACAGGTCAAGTTATTTTGGCTGGTGAGGTAAAATCTAAAGCATATTTAGACGTTCAAACTATTGCACGTGATGTGATCAAGAAAATTGGTTACACCAAAAGTGAATATATGTTTGAAGCGGATAGCTGTGGTGTATTAAGTGCTATCCACGAACAATCTGCAGATATCAACCAAGGGGTGGATAGAAAAAAGAAAGAAGAGCAGGGTGCTGGTGATCAGGGTATGATGTTTGGTTATGCAACCAACGAGACCGATGATTTCATGCCATTGGCACTTGACTTAGCGCACAAAATCTTAATTGAACTTGCTGCATTAAGAAGAGAAAACAAGGCTATCAAATATTTACGTCCAGATGCAAAGTCTCAAGTAACACTTGAGTACAACGACAAAAATGAGCCTGTACGTATTGATGCGATTGTGGTATCTACGCAACACGACGATTTCGATAAAGAAGGCAAGATGTTGGCTAAAATCAACAAGGATATTGTTGAAATTTTAATCCCTCGCGTAAAAGCAAAGTACAAGAAGTACGCAAAATTATTTAACAAGGATATCAAGTATCATATTAACCCAACCGGTAAGTTCGTAATTGGTGGACCACACGGTGACACTGGTTTAACAGGCCGTAAAATCATCGTAGATACTTACGGTGGTAAAGGTGCACACGGTGGTGGTGCTTTCTCTGGTAAAGATCCTAGTAAGGTAGACCGTTCTGCAGCATATGCAACGCGTCACATTGCTAAAAACTTAGTAGCTGCTGGTGTAGCTTCTGAAGTACTCGTTCAAGTTTCTTACGCGATTGGTGTTGCTAAACCAACATCTATTAACGTAAATACCTACGGTACTGCGAAAGTAAAATTAACCGATGGTCAAATTGGTAAGTTGGTAGAATCGATTTTTGATATGCGCCCTTACTTTATTGAGCAGCGTTTAAAATTAAGAACACCGATGTATAGTGAAACTGCTGCTTATGGTCATATGGGCCGTAAAAACGAGACTGTTACTAAAACATTTACAACCCCAGAGGGTAAATCAAAAACCATGAAAGTGGAATTATTTACTTGGGAGAAATTAGATTATGTAACAAAGGTTAAAAAAGCCTTTGGTTTAAAATAATAGAAGTCTTAAACAAAAAGCCCCTGCTAATTTTAGTGGGGGCTTTTTGTTTAGTAATATATTTGACGCGCGTAACAATTCATATGCATCAAAAAAATCCTTGGACCATAAAAAATAGCAAACCCATTTACCAAAATGCGTGGATTGATGTCACTGAATTTGAAGTGCTTAATCCGGCTGGTAATCCGGGTATTTATGGTAAGGTTCATTTTAAAAATATTGCGGTAGGTGTTGTGCCCATTACACCAGATATGCATACCTATTTGGTAGGGCAGTACCGCTTTACGATAGATGCATATAGTTGGGAAATTCCGGAAGGGGGCTGTCCGGAGGGCACAGATACACTCGAGGCAGCCATTCGGGAATTGAAAGAAGAAACAGGACTTGTAGCTGCAAAGTATAAAGAGCTAATGCGCATCCATTTATCCAACTCTGTTTCCGACGAACTCGCTATTATTTATTTGGCTACGCAGTTAACGCAGCAGGAAGCAGAACCTGAAGAAACAGAAGCTTTACAAATTAAAAAAGTATCTTTATCGGACGCTTTTGGCATGGTAGCAGACGGAACAATTACCGATGCCATGAGTGTGGCTGCACTTACTAAAATAGAGTTATTACAAGTGCAGGGGCTTCTTATCTAATTTAATTTCACATGGCAATCAAACAATCGACATTAATTATTGGACGTCAACCACTCGTAGAAGCTTTGCAGTCGGGGAGGTCTATCGATAAAATTTTATTTCAAAAAAACATTTCTGGCGAAGCCATTTTGCAAATTAGGCAGTTGGCGCGTGAATACAATGTACCCATTCAACTCGTGCCGCCCGAAAAATTAAATGGATTAACAAAGGCCAATCATCAGGGCGTGGTTGCCATTGCGGGTCTTGTGCAATATTTAGATTTACAACAAGTAATTGATCATGTGGTAGAAAAAGGGGAAGCGCCATTATTTGTTATGTTAGATGGCATTACAGATGTACGCAATATTGGAGCCATTGCAAGAAGCGCACTCTGTTGTGGTGCGCAGGCGCTCATTATTCCGGACAAGGGTGTTGGTGCCCTGAATGCCGAAGCTGTTAAAAGTAGTGCCGGTGCACTTGAGCATATTCATGTATGCCGTGTTAATAGTTTAATTAAGGCAGTTGATACCCTGCATTTAAATGGCATACAAGTATATACTTCCGAGATGCGCGCCGATAAAAAAATATACGAGCTTACTTTAACGGATCCATGTTGTGTGATTATGGGCGACGAAGGAAAAGGCGTGCAGCCATATTTAGCAAAAGCAGCAGATGCATTTTTTACCATTCCTATGGCCGGCACTTTTGATTCTTTTAATGTGGGTGTTGCTACAGGTATTGTATTATATGAAGCTATGAAACAGCGTTTATTACAAGCTTAATATTTACTGTATGAAGTTTCATTGTGAATTTGATATACCGGCACTTCAAAGTCCTATTGGGCATAGGAGTCATACGCTCATGATTGGTTCTTGTTTCACAGAAAATATGGGTGAAAAATTAGCGAAGCATTTGTTTCATGTATTAGAAAACCCAAATGGTGTTTTATTTAATCCAGTGTCTGTTGCAGAAGCACTCACTCAATATATCGATGCGCCAACTTTTACCAGCAATGATTTATTTTATTTTAATGAAGCATGGCATTCTTGGAAACACCATAGCCGTTTTTCAGGTACGACACCAGAGGAAGCGCTTGATAAAATAAATGAAGCCACTGCTGCGGCGCATTTGTTTATAAAAAAAGCATCACACTTATTTATAACACTCGGATCTGCCTGGGTGTATCAGTTAACAGATCAAGCCACCGGATATGCGCCTAATTTTGTGGCAGCCAATAACCATAAAGCACCGGCTAGTTGGTTTACAAAAAAACTATTAACGCCAGCAGAAATTGAAGCGCTTTATATACCACTTGTTGCACGCTTACGAAATTTAAATCCGGGTTTACAAATAATATACACCATTAGTCCGGTGCGTCATGTGCGTGAAGGCATGGTGGAAAACAATAGGAGTAAGGCGGCTTTAATTCAGGCGGTCCATAGCCTTGTGGAAGCGGATGCTCATAGTTATTATTTTCCTGCTTACGAAATTGTAATTGATGATTTACGTGATTACCGTTTTTACAGTGAAGACATGGTGCATCCCAATTACCACGCTACTGAATATGTTTGGGAAAAGTTTTTACAGGCATGTACAACACCAGAAACTAAACATCTAATCAAAGAAATTGCTGCTATTAATTTAGCTGCTGCACACAAGCCTTTTTATGTGCATTCTAATCAGCACCAACAATTTGTTCATAAAACAATTGAAAAAATTGAAGCTTTGAGTGCGCAGTATCCTTATTTAGATTGGAGTAAACAACTTGAATTGTTAAAGGCGCAACTGCTTCCTTACATTATTTAGTGAATACGGTCGCCTCTAATTTCCATCGACTCCATCACTTCTTTTTCATACGTCAACCATTCGCTCCAACGACCCAAGGTTTTTTCTTTTCCAAAGTATAAGTTAGCTAGGTCAATAAACAAGGTGTAATGGCCTGCTTCGCTTTCCATAAAACGTCTATAAAACTTTTTTAAATACGCATCGGAAAGGCCCTCGCTTAATCTTTTAAAACGCTCGCAACTTCTAGCTTCTACAAGTGCCATCATTAATAATTGATCGAGTAAGCGGGTAGGTTCGTCACCCCCTTTTTTTTGAAATGCGATGAGTGCATTGACGTATTCATCTTTTCGCTGTTTGCCTAGTTGTAAACCACGTTTGTGTAGTTCTTGCAACACCAATCTAAAATGGCCCCACTCTTCGGTTACAATAGGTGCTAATTCTTTAACGAGTTCTACCCGGTCGGAGTAGCGCTGAATATAGGAGATGCAGGTTAACGCTGCTTTTTGCTCGCAATAAGCGTGGTCTGTTAAAATAGCTTCAATGCTAATGGCTGCAAGGTCAACCCAGCGTGGATCAGTGGGTAGTTGAAGGCCTAATATATTCTTAGTATCGGTAGACAATTCCATATGCAAATATCCACCATCGGCTTCAATTATAAAAACCTTTGTTACGCCACATAAAAATCTTAATTTCAGTGTTCAAACAGTTGTTATGCGTATTGTTCCTCTAATTATTTCTGCGGCCCTTACTACAGGTCTTGTTGCAGTGCTCAACACTCCACTTTCTGTAGGTAAAACCAAAACACCAAGGCTTGGATATTTTTTATCGCCGCAACAAGGTTTTTGGCAAAATGCCGAACCCGAAAACAAATCTTTCGATGCCAATATTGTGGTAGATGGTTTGCAGGATAAAGTAGAAGTGCTCATGGATGAAAGACTCGTGCCACATATTTATGCAAACAATGACAATGACGCTTATTATACACAAGGTTTTTTGCATGCCAAGTTTAGGCTCTGGCAAATGGAATTTCAAACCTATGTAGCGGCCGGCAGGTTAAGTGAAATTGTAGGCCCCGACCGTATTGCTACCGATCGTTTTTTTAGAAGACTAGGTATGTTAGAAGGTGCAGAAGCCACCATGAAAAAAATGGCCAATAATCCAACACTACAAGCAGCTGTTTCGGCTTATGCAAATGGTGTGAATGCGTATATAAAATCATTACAGCCTTCTCAAATTCCATTCGAATATAAATTACTCGATTATAAACCTGAAGCGTGGACGCCTATTAAAACCTATTTGTTTTTCATGTTTATGTCTTATGATTTAACAGGAAGAGGCACTACCACCGATCTTCAAATGACCAATTCAAAAAATTATTTTGGCTACGAAGATTTTAATAAACTATATACCAATGTGCAGGATTCTTTAGATCCTATCATTCCAAAAGGAACGGAGTATGAAAAAGCTTCTGTTGCTGTCATAACGCCAGCTTCACTAGACTCATTATATTTTGCAAAAACAGGTTCTGTTGCGCCAAATGGTTCCGAAGCGCCCGATAAAAACAATGGTTCCAACAACTGGGCTATTGCTGGCACTAAAACTAAAAGTGGTAAACCTATTTTAGCAAGTGATCCGCACCTTGGTTTAAACTTACCGTCACTTTGGTATGAAGTACAAATTACCACACCCACCCATAGTACCTATGGGGCTAGTTTTCCAGGATCTCCTGCCGTGATTATTGGATTTAATGATAGCATTGCTTGGGGTGTAACCAATGCTGGTAGAGATGTACTTGATTATTACGATATCAAGTTTAAAGATTCTACCATGGGCGAATATTGGTTTAATGGCGCATGGCAAAAATCGGTGATTAAAGAAGAAATTATAAAAGTTAAAGGCCAGGCCGACTCTGTTGATAGGGTTGCTATAACAGCACTTGGTCCAGTTATGTATGATAAAAGTTACAATGCCAATGGTTCTGATGGAAGATGCCTTGCCGTAAGATGGACCGCTCAAGATGGAAGCAGTGGACTTCAAACATTTTATGAATTAAACAGGGCTAAAAATTTCGATGATTACTTGAGCGCTATTAATCATTGGACTTGTCCAGGACAAAACTTTGCATTCGCAAGTGTAAGTGGTGATATTGCGATTAAACAACAAGGTGCTTTTGTTGCCAGATGGAATAGACAAGGTGATTTTATCATGCCGGGTCAGGATAGTAGTTATTTATGGCAAGGAATGATTCCCGCTTCCGAAAATCCGATGATAAAAAACCCAGAGCGTGGTTTTGTTAGCAGTGCCAACCAGATGTCTACCGATAGCACCTATCCTTATTATTTAGGGGCAGCCAATGCATTTCCTTTATACCGTGGTATTATCATCAATAAAAAGTTGAATGCGATGTTTGGGATTACGCCAGCAGATGTGCAGGCGCTTCAAACAAATAATGATAATATTTTTGCAGAAATGGCTAGGCCAGCGCTCTTTAAATTTTTAAATGAGGCAACATTAAATGCAGCAGAAAAAAAGTATGTAGGGTATTTACGCAGTTGGAATTTGCGCAATGACGTCAATGAAAAAGGAGCGTCTGTATTTAGAGCCATTTGGGATAGTTTAAAAGTTGCTGTTTGGGCCGATGAATTTAAAAATGCAAAACTTCCATTACAATGGCCCGAAGAGTTTGCACTGCTTGAGCAAATGTTAAAAGATTCTGTCATTCTTTTCCAAGATAATATTACAACCCCAAACGTGCGGGAGACAATGGTTGATGCTGTAACAGAAGCTATTAAAAAAGCAACGCCTCAATTACAGCAAATGGAAAAAGAAGGAAGGCTTGCTTGGGGAGCCTACAAAGACACGCGTGTGAGTCACTTACTAAAAATACCATCGCTTAGTAGACTACATTTACCAATTGGCGGTGGAGAGCATATTATCAATGCAACTAAAGATAACCATGGTCCAAGTTGGCGTATGGTGGTTCACCTTGTAGATGGAATAGAAGCGTATTGTGTGTATCCGGGTGGTCAAAATGGAAATCCAGGAAGTAAATATTATGACAGCTTTATTGATAGTTGGGCTGCTGGTAAATATTACCGCATTTTATTTTTACCAAAAGAAGCGGCTAAGCAAAATAGCCAAATCAAATGGCGTTTAACCTTTACAAATTCTTAATTTAACTTTTATGAAATTTATAGTAGCGATTGTATTGCATGGTTTTTTAGCTTTTGCTGTGGGTTTATATAGTCAGTTTCCATGGTGGCTTTTTGTGGGGACATCTGGTATTGTGGCTTTTTTTATCATGGATTCGCCAGCTAAAAGTTTTTTTGCAGGATTTTTGGGTGTAGGTGCCTTATGGTCAGGGTTAGCCTTTGGTAAAGACTTGGCCAATGCACATTTGTTGTCTAGTAAAGTAGCGCAAATATTGCCACTTGGGGGTTCCTATATCGCGCTTATCGTAGTTACGGGTGTTGTGGGTGGATTGTTGGGTGGTTTTGCAGCCCTTACTGGCGCATATTTTCGTAGTAAATCTACCAAGTAAACATTAATTTTTACCTTTTAACAAATAGGTAGCATCTATTCATAAGAAGCTGCCTATTTTTGTTTTTATGCGTCTTTATTTTTATTTGTTACTTATAGCTTCGGTTTTCTTTTGTGGTAAAAATGTACATGCACAAACCGTTGTCACGGGATCCATTACCGATGCGTCCGGCAAAAAGCTTGCACACGCTTCTGTTTTAATCAAAGGCACTACTAGGGGCGTAACGGCTAATGCCGACGCAAAATTTTCATTGTCATTAGTAGCGGGGTCATACACCATAGTTTGTAATTATGTAGGTTTTGAAGCAGTAGAAAAGAAAATAAAAATTGCGCCAGGTCAGGATACGCTTTTGTTGCCATTTGTACTATCCAAACAAGTGTACCTGCTAAATGATGTAATGGTCAATTCAAAAGGGGAGGATCCTGCTTATGCAATTATTAGAAAAGCCATTAAAAAAAGGCCTGATTATTTAAATGAAATTAAAAAATTTAGTGCTGAGGTTTACATAAAAGGACAATTGGTTTTAAATGATTATCCAAAATCATTTTTTGGAAAGTCTTTAGCACCTGGCAATTTTGATACGGTTAAAAACCGGATTTTATTTTTATCCGAAACAGTTTCTGATTACTATGTAGACGTTCCTAACAAAGAACGTATTGAGGTTAAGTCTTCTAAAGTAAGTGGCAGAAGTAATGGATTTGGACTTAGTAATCCGCAAATCATTTCTTTTTATCAGAACAATATTGACCTCGCTAACGGACTAAACCCCCGTGGTTTTGTGTCTCCTATTGCAGATGGTGCGCTTGGTTTTTATAATTATAAATTCGAAGGCACTTTTTACGAAAATGGCATTGAAATAAGTAGGATTCGTGTACTACCCAAACGTAAATACGAGCCACTTTTTACAGGTATTATTAATATCATCGAAAATGAATGGCGTCTTCATAGTGTTCAACTGAGCTTGTTTAAAGAACAGCAAATGCAGCTTTTGGATACCCTTCAAATAGAGCAGATTTATGTTCCTACAAAGCAGGGTTGGGTTATAAAAAATCAAGTTATTTATCCAAAGGGTAAATTCTTTGGTTTTGCTTTTTCTGGAAGCTTTGTGCAGGTCTATGATCAATTTAATTTAGCACCTCAATATGGTAAAAAGTTTTTTGGCAATACCTTTTTAAAATACCTAGATAGTTCCAATAAAAAAAGTAGTGCATACTGGGATAGTATTAGGCCAGTTCCACTTGGTATTGCAGAAGCTAAAGATTATGCAAAAAAGGATAGCCTAGAAAAAATTAGACAAAATCCTAAATACTTAGATTCTCTAGACCGTATTCGAAATAAATTTAAATTATCTGGTTTTTTATTAACAGGACAAACGATTAACAAGCAAAGTAAAAAAGTACGGATTCAATTTGATGCTTTAATTGGTTCTATTAATTATAGTACCGTCGAAGGGTACAATGCCACTTTTTCACCACGTTGGACAAAACGATACACGGGCCGTAATAGTGTATCTGTGGAGCCTTCACTTCGTTATGGATTTAGCAATACTAGGTTGCAGCCCTCTGCTACTGTCCGGTATAATTTCGGCAAAAAATATTTCAATAACATGGGTGTTGGTTTTGGTAGAAAAATGTTTCAATTTAATAATGATATTGCGATACCAGAGTCTCAAAATACCATTCAAACTATTTTGTATGAACGTAATTTTTTAAAATTATACGAGGCTCAGTATGTTAATATTGGCTACGGTGCAGGCCTAGGAAGTGGACTTAATTTTAGGGTTAATTTTCAATATCAAAATAGATTGGCACTACCTAATTTAAATAAGCCACTTATTTTTGTAGATCATATCAATAGGCGTTATTCGCCCAATACCCCATCACCTGCATCAAACGATCATTTTGAACAACATCAGGCTAGCACTTTAACGGGGGTTTTAACTTGGCAACCGGGCGGTAAATACATCGAACTTCCTGAGCAAAAAATTGGGGTGGGCTCCAAGGCGCCTACATTTACACTTACCTTCAAAAAAGGTATTTCCAATTTATTAGGTAGTGATATCGATTATACTAAATGGTCACTAAATGTGTCTGATGATTTGCCCCTTGGACTTGGTGGTACTTTTCAATACCGGGCAACCATGGGTGGTTTTGTACATGCCAACAAATTATTTGCCCCCGATTTGCAACATTATTTTGGTAACCAAGCATATGTTACAATCGAACATTTAAAAGGATTTCAATTGCTGCCTTATTATCAGTTTAGCAACCAGTCTCGTTTTTATTCCACTGTTTTTGCCGAATATCATTTAAATGGGCTTCTTACTAATAAAATTCCAGGTTTTAGAAAATTGAATTGGTTTTTAGTGGGTGGGGTGAGCTATTTGCACGTGAATAATATGGTTGATTATACGGAGGCCATTATTGGTATCGAAAATATTTTTAAAGTAATGCGTGTAGACCTTATCAATGGCTATCAGAAGGGAGAGCCCACAAGAAACGGGGTTCGTATCACGGTTCCTATCGTGTTTAAATAATTTGTCTATTTTTGCGGCACTATGGCAGTTTTACATAACCGGGTCTCCAACGAGGAGTTAAAGGCGCTTATGATGGCGGAAACTTTTCACCGCATCACCATTAGTTTTTATGCGTATTTCCCAGTCCAAAACCCTGCCGTTTTTAGAGACGATTTATACAAAGCATTATTTCCTTTACAAGTTTTTGGTAGAATTTATGTAGCTAATGAAGGTATCAATGCCCAAATAAGTGTGCCTGATTTTAATGTTGAAAATTTCAAAGCACATCTTTATTCGATAGAACATTTACATGGACTTCGTTTAAATGTTGCGGTAGATGATGATGGTAAAAGTTTTTGGGTGCTTAAAATAAAAGTACGTGATAAAATTGTTGCTGATGGCATAACTGATCCAACATTTTCTATGGAAAATAAAGGAAAGTATGTGAACGCTGTTCAAATGAATGAACTCCTACAAAAGCCGGATACCATTGTTATTGATATGCGCAATCATTACGAGTATGAAGTTGGGCATTTTAAAGGCGCCATCGAAATTCCTTCGGATACTTTTAGAGAACAACTACCCATGGCAGCAGATATGATGAAGGGTCATGAAGAAAAAAATATTATCATGTATTGTACGGGTGGCATCAGGTGTGAAAAGGCAAGTGCCTATATGCTACACCAGGGTTTTAAAAATGTATTTCATGTAGAAGGTGGGATCATTAATTATGCGAATGAGGCCGAAGAGGCGGGTATCGAAAAAAATTTTATAGGAAAAAACTTTGTATTTGATAAACGTTTAGGGGAAAGGATTACAGCGGATATTATTGCTGCATGTCATCAGTGCGGAACGCCTGCAGACACGCATACCAATTGTTTAAATGACGGATGCCATTTGTTATTTATTCAATGCGAAACTTGTGCTAAAACATTTGAAGGGTGTTGTAGTAAAGGTTGCCAAGACACCATTCATATGCCACTTGAACGTCAAAAAGAATTACGCAAGGGTATACGACACGGGCAACACATTTTTAATAAGAGCAAAAGACTTCGTCCTAGACTCAATGAACCTGATCTATAAATAGTATAACTAATCGGTGCAAAATTTTTCAAAAGACACTGATACTGCATGCATAATTTGTTCATCTGTAAAAGTGGTAGGTACAAAAGCTTTACCAGTTACTTTTTCATATAGTTCAATGTAACGGTTACTAATTGTTTGGATCCACTCGTCTGACATTGCAGGAACGGTTTGTCCTTCTTTGCCCATAAAATTATTTTGGATGAGCCACTCGCGCACAAACTCTTTACTTAGTTGTTTTTGTTTTTCACCAGAAGCTTGCCTGTCTTCAAAACCATCTGCATAAAAGTAACGAGACGAATCAGGTGTATGCACTTCATCCATTAAATAAATAGTGTCACCAATTTTTCCAAACTCATATTTAGTATCGGCTAAAATAAGCCCTTGTTTACCTGCTATTTCTTTACCTCTGTTAAATAAGGCAAGTGCATATTTCTCTAAAACGGCCCAATCCTCCGCACTAACGAGTCCAGTAGCAATAATGTCTTCTTTCGAAATATCCTCGTCATGACCTTCAGATGCCTTGGTTGAAGGGGTAATTATGGGGCTAGGGAAAAAATCATTTTCTTTTAAACCCTCGGGTAATGATACCCCGCAAAGCGTTCTTAACCCAGAAGCATAGGTTCTGGAAGCATGCCCCACCAAATTGCCGCGAACCACCATTTCAATCTTAAAAGGGGTACATTTTTTGCCCACCGACACGGTTGGGGCAGGGGCGTCTAAGAGCCAATTTGGACAAATGTCTTGGGTTTGACCCAACATAAATTCCGCTATCTGGTTGAGCACTTGTCCTTTATATGGTATAGTTTTTGGTAATATTACATCAAAGGCAGAAATACGATCGCTGGCTATCATAATTAGCCAGTTGGTACCTATGGTGTACACATCTCTTACTTTTCCATGGTAAATGGCTGTCTGATAGGGGAATTGAAGGCTTTGCATTCCCAAAAATAGCACCTAAATTAACAAAAAGGAGGGATTCAAAAGCCTTTTTCTCAACACTCTTAATATGTGTTGGTAGAAATTAAATTTTTGCAAAAGCTTAACTTGTGCTATTTTGCCCTCAAATTATAACCAAATTTTGCCAAAATGAGAAGACTCTACAGCAAATGTTTATTTGTGGCCATGGCTGCTACTATAACAATTAGTGCTAGCGCCCAAAATTCAACTACCGTATCTGGTAGTGTAAAAAATGCTAAATCAAAAGAACTGGTTTCGGCTGTATCTGTAACCGTAAAAGGAAGTTCTGTTGGAACTTTTACAGATGATAAAGGTACTTTCCGTTTTTCATCCATCAAGAATTACCCAGTTACATTGGTATTTTCTTCTGTTGGATTTGCAAACAAAGAAGTAGCCGTTAATGCTGCAAACACTGGTCTAGAAGTTTCATTAGAACCTTCTTTCACACTCGGTAATGAAGTAGTTGTTTCTGCTTCAAGAGTACCAGAAAGAATTTTAGAATCTCCAGTATCTATCGAGCGCGTAAGTACCGCTACGATCAGAAATACTGCAGCATCTAATTATTATGATATCCTTACCAATTTAAAAGGTGTGGACGTTGTAGCTGCTAGTTTAACTTTTAAATCTGTGGGAACGCGCGGATTTAATAGTAGTGGTAACACCCGTTTAAACCAATTAATTGATGGAATGGATAACCAAGCCCCAGGTCTTAACTTCTCTGTGGGTAGTGTTATTGGTTTAAGTGAATTAGACGTAGACAATATGGAACTACTTCCGGGTGCGTCTTCTGCATTATATGGCCCAGGTGGTATGAATGGTACTGTTTTAATTAACAGTAAAAACCCATTCAAATACCAAGGTTTAAGTTTCCAAATTAAGCAAGGTATCAACCACGTTGATGCTGCACAGCGTCCAACATCTGCCTACAATGATTGGGCAATTCGTTGGGCTAAAAAAGTAAATGATAAATTCGCTTATAAAATTACCGCAGAAAACATGACTGCTCAAGATTGGTTAGCGAATCAATCTAATAACTATTCTAGAGGTACTGGTTCTCCAAATGGTGTTACCATTCCAGGATGGAGAGATATTGACCCTAACTATGATGGTGTAAACTTTTATGGTGATGAAACTTCTCAAAGTCTTAGTTCTATCGCAAATGCAGTTATTGCAGCTTCAGGTGTTCCATCTGCTGCAGTTGGATATTTCAATGCATTTTTAGCGAGTAACCCTACAGCAAATCTTGCTACTTACAACGCTGCTTTAACATTAGGTGGTTTAGGCGCTTTAGTGAATTCTGGTATGTCTCCAATATTTTATGGTGCTGCAAGAGGCATGTTTGGTAACCAAATGGTTAGTAGAACAGGTTATGCAGAAAGTGATGTATTAGATCCAACCACTTCTAACTTTAAACTTACAGGTAGCTTAAACTACATGTTAACTAATAAAATAGAAGCTTCTTTCTCTACTTATTTTGGAACAGGTAATACTGTGTACACGGGTTCTGATCGTTACTCTTTAAGAGATTTACGAATGGCTCAATTTAAGTTTGAGTTAAAGCATAAAAACTGGTACGTGCGTGCTTTTGCTACGCATGAAAACTCTGGTAACTCATTTAATGGTACCATTGCAACCCGTACATTTAACGAGGCTTGGAAGCCAAGTGCTTCTTGGTATCCTCAATATATGGTTGCTTACGTTTCTGCAATGCAACAAGGAGCTCCACAATATATGTCTCACATGGCTGCTCGTAATTTTGCAGACCAAGGAAGACCTACTGGCTTTATTGGTAACCATCCTTTATTCCAATCAATTGTTAGAACACCGATTGGTAAAAAAGTGGCAGGCATGAATGGTTTAGAAGGTGGTCAATTTATGGACAAGTCTAGACTCAATGTAATTGATGCACAATACAACTTGACAGAAGCCTTAGGTCTTGCTAAAACAGGTACCGATTTTTTAGTTGGATTTAACACCAAGCAATATCAATTGAATTCTGAAGGAACTATTTTTGCAGATACATTAGGCGCTATTAACATCAATGAGTTTGGTGCTTATGGTCAATTATCTCAAAAATTATTCAAAGACATCGTAAAAGTAACTATCTCTGGTCGTTACGATAAAAACACAAACTTTGCTGGTCGCTTTACACCAAGAGCTTCTGCTGTTATCAAATTAAAGCAAGACCACAACTTACGTTTGTCATATCAAACTGCTTACCGTTTCCCAACAACTCAAAACCAGTGGATCAACTTACTTGTAGGTGGTGGTACTCGTTTAATGGGTGGTTTACCTCAATTACGTGATTACTACAACTTTAGTGGTAACCCAGGTTTTACTTTAGCTAGTGTGCAAGCATTTGGTGCAAGCGCAATGGCAGGTGCTCCAAACCCAACTTTATTAAAGGCACAAAATTTTGGCGAATTCAAGCCAGAGTCTAGTACTTCATTTGAAGTTGGTTACAAGGGTTTATTTGGAAAAGTATTATTGGTTGACGCTTATATGTACAACTCTAGATACCAAAACTTTATTAGTGGTGTAACTGTAATTCAATCTAGAGGTTCTTACAACCCAATGAATTTGTTGTTTGAATCTTCAAGAATTGGTTATAGCATTTCTACCAATGCGCCAGGTGAAGTTACTGTTAAAGGATGGGGTGCTTCTGCAGACTTCCTATTACCTAAAAACTTTACCATTGGTGCTAACATCTATTCTGATGTAATTGGTGATTTGGCTCCTGGTTTTGTATCTTATTTTAACACTTCTAAATACCGTACCAATATTACGTTTGCAAATTCTGGTTTTGGTACCAATAACAGATATGGCTTTAACCTAGTTTACAGAAATGTAACTGATTTCTTCTATGAAGGTACTTTTGGTACCGGTCAAATGCCAGGTTACAAAACATTAGATGGTCAGGTTAGCTACAAATTCCCAGGCATTAAGTCTATGGTTAAAGTAGGCGGAACCAACCTTCTTAACAAATACTACCGTACAGGTTGGGGTAGCCCTGCCATTGGTGGATTGTACTATGTAAGCTTTGCTTATAACGTATTTTAATCTAACCGGTACGTCTTAAAAAATTAAAGCCCCTTACACTGTAAGGGGCTTTTTTTATCACTAATTATCTCTATTTTTGCATCTCAATTAATAACCATATACCTATGCGTTCAATAGCTTTTAGAGAGGCGCTCAGAGAGGCCATGCAAGAAGAAATGAGAAGAGATGAGCTTGTGTTTTTAATGGGTGAAGAAGTAGCACAGTACAATGGTGCTTATAAAGTAAGCCAAGGGATGCTTGCAGAGTTTGGAGAAAAAAGAGTGATTGATACCCCAATTGCCGAGCTTGGGTTTACAGCTATTGCAGTAGGTGCAGCACAAAATGGGTTAAAACCAATTGTAGAATTCATGACTTGGAACTTTGCTGTTTTAGCAATGGATCAAATTTTAAATACAGCATCAAAAATGCTTGCGATGAGTGGTGGACAAATAGGATGTCCTATCGTATTTAGAGGACCTAACGGAAGTGCGGGTCAATTAGGTGCACAACACTCAACAGCGTTTGAAAGTTATTATGCCAATATTCCAGGTATTAAAGTGGTGTCTCCATCAAATGGTTACGATGCGAAAGGTCTTATGAAGCAGGCTATTCGTTACGAAAAAGATCCGGTGATGATCATGGAAAGTGAAGTCATGTATGGCGATAAATGTGACATTCCTGATGATGAATATTATATTCCACTAGGTAAAGCGGATGTTAAAAAAACGGGTAGAGATATCACTATTGTTTCTTATAATAAAATGATGAAAGTAGCGCTTGGTGCTGCTGAAGAATTAGAAAAAGAAGGCATTAGTGCTGAGGTTGTTGATTTGCGCACGGTTCGTCCACTAGACTGGATGACCATATTAGATAGCGTTAAAAAGACCAATCGTTTATTAATTGTAGAAGAGCAGTGGCCGTTTGCTTCTGTGTCTTCAGAAATTACATACCGTATACAAAAAGAAGGGTTCGATTATTTAGACGCACCTATTCGCAGAATTACAAGTGCCGATGCACCGATGCACTATGCGCCTAATTTAACAGCACTTGCAATTCCTGATGTTTCAAGAACAGTGAAGCTTGCCAAAGAAATGATGCACCAAAGAAAATAATTACAATGTGCCCAGGCTACTATAGTATAAGGCATATTTTGTTTTTTATTGGCTGTATTGTTTTTAATGGTTCCCTCGCCCAAAAAAAATTTGATACCACACAGGTCGGTATACTTGACAGTGTGGTTGTTACTGCTTTTCGCATACAAGTAAAGGGGCAAACGATACCTGCATCGATTGCACAAATTTCTCGTAAAACACTTACACAAGAAGTTAATGGAACATTACTGCCTGCCTTTAATTTAGTAGCAGGCGTTCGTATGGAACAGCGTTCAGAAGGAAGCTACAGGCTTGCCATTCGGGGTAGTTCATTAAGGTCTCCATTTGGTGTACGCAATGTAAAAGTCTATTGGAACGATGTTCCTTTTTCCGATCCAACAGGAAACACCTACCTCAATATTATACCTTTTGCGTTAATCAATGGAATCGATATCATTAAAGGTCCTGTTGGAGCCGCTTATGGCTTAGGAACAGGCGGTGCGGTTTTACTGCAATCCAATTTTGACACAGATTCGGCGATGCATACAAATGCAACAATTCAATTACGCGCGGGAAGTTTTGGATATTTTGGTCAAGATCTTCGTGTTACACTTCAACAAAAAAACGTTCAGCAAACTTTTTTTGTTTCTAATGAAAAAATTGATGGATGGCGCGATCAATCTGGATCTACTAAAAAAAATATTACCTGGCTTGGCACACTTACAAAAAATAAACACAAAATAAAAGCCATGCTTTTATTTACGGATCTCATGTATCAAACACCTGGTGGCCTTACGCTCGCTCAAATGCAGCAAAATCCTCGCTCAGCTAGACAAGCAACCACCACGCTACCTAGTGCCGTTACGCAACAAACAGCGGTGTTCAACAAAACCTGGCTAGGCAGTATTCACCACAATTTCCAACTCACAAAAAATATAGATTGGCAAAATTTTATGGTAGGCGCTAATACTAATTTTAAAAATCCATTTATAACCAATTACGAAATAAGGCATGAAAAAAATGCAAGCTTTGGAAGTCATCTGATGATGCGCTTTCAAAAACCAGTGGGCGATATAAAAATTGTTATAGGTGGGGAGTGGCAAGTGCAGGATGCAGACATCAATAACTACGGTAATAAAAGAGGGGTACGTGACACGTTGCAATTTGCCGATCAAATAACTACAAAGCAAGGTTTCCTTTTTGCAAATGCATCGATTCGTTTGCAACAAAAATGGCAGATAGAACTTGGAATAAGTGATGCGTATATGGGCTACCGGTATTCCCGCAATACTAATTTATTAGAAATGGCAGGTTCGAAATCCAATCAAGGTTTATTGGCTCCTCGAATAGGCATTTCTTATACAGTGGCCAAAAATACCAATACTTACCTGCAAATTTCTAAAGGATTTTCGCCACCCACACTTGCAGAAATAAGACCTTCCGATGGACTATTTTATAAAAATCTTTTACCAGAGTATGGTTGGAATTTTGAAATAGGTCTAAAAGGAACGGCTATACATGGTAAGCTGAGGTATGAATTATCAGCCTATCATTTTGGTGTAAAAGATGCAATTGTTAGACAAAATAATAATGCGGGTGTTGAGTATTTTGTAAATGCAGGATCTACTAGGCAGGCCGGTGCCGAATTTCAATTAGACTACGTGGCCCGTTTTAGTAAAACGCATCAATTACAAATTCAGGCTGGATATGCCTATCAGCCATATCGGTTTGTACAATACAAACAAGCAGGTGTTGTATTTAATGGAAATGCGCTAACAGGAAATGCAAAGCATCAAGTAGCTTCTTCTATCACTTACGACTACAAAAAAACGGCATCTATTTTTGTTAGGCTACAATCACTTTCTAGGGTCCCACTTACTGATGCCAATGATGTATATGCAGGAAGTTATCAACTGATTCAATCTGGCATTTCGATAAACCACCTTCGGGTACGTTATTTTCTAAGCGTAGATAATTTACTAAACAAATCCTATAGCCTAGGTAATGATATTAATGCGGCTGGTAGGCGCTATTACAACCCTTCTTCGCCCCGGGGGTACATGGCCGGCATAAGTATTAAAATGGCTAAATACCGCCGTTAAACAGGCTATTATTGCCTTTTCTAGCCTGTTACTACCAAATATCATGAATTATATAAACTTTTAACACTAAAATGGCTAATGTGGGTGCTAAAAGGATATTTTTGTTAACGTTAAACGCAAATAACTATGACTGGACTTTTACTATTTATTGTGGGTGTAATTGGTTGGCATATTGGGGTGTACGGGTTATTTAATAAATCTAAAATTGAAGGATGGAAAGCCTTTGTGCCATTTTACAACACCTACCAAATGGTGGAACTAACGGGCATTAAAAAATATTGGTTTTGGTTGCAGCTGATACCTGTTGTTGGACAGTTCATTACTATTTGGATCACTATCATTTATGTGATGCACTTTAAAAAAGTAAGTTTGCTCGATCATACCTTACTCGTTTTTCTTCCGTTTATTTATCTTCCTTATATTGGATTTTCAGCTAGTACAAAATGGTATGGTAATGAGGCTTTAACCCATTATCATAAATCAGGTGCACGTGAATGGATCGATGCTGGTGTGTTTGCTATTGTTGCCGCAACAATTATAAGAACATTTGTTTTTGAAGCATACGTGATTCCATCAGAAAGTATGGAAAAAACATTACTCGTAAACGACTTTTTGTTTGTGAATAAAATGAGTTATGGTGCGCGCATGCCGCAAACACCTGTGTCATTTCCTTTTGTACACAACACCATGCCTTTTTCTACTACAGCGCCATCCTATACAACTTGGGTTCAAGTGCCGTATACGCGACTCCCGGCATTTTCTGACATCAAACGAAATGACGTTGTCGTGTTTAATTTTCCAACGGGCGATACCATTATTAATTTACCGGATTATGGTAGTAAAAGACCTTATTACGATGAATTACGTTATTCGTTTAAAGGAAACCGTGAAATGTTACAATCGGAATTCCCAATACATGTACATCCCATGGATAAAACCGATAATTATATTAAGCGTTGTGTAGGTGTTGGGGGAGATGTATTGCAAATTAAAAATGGGGTGTTGTATGTTAATAGTGCGCCTGCCTTTGTTCCACCCGCTTCACAAACAGAATATATTGTTGTAACCAACAAAACGCCATTTGATTCGGACTATTTAAAAGAAACATTTAACATTGATGTACAAGATACCAAAGGGCAATTAGATGCTTTGTCAGATAGCACTTTCAAATTTAATGTAACACCTGCAGAAGCTGCTACTTTAAAAACATTGCCTAACGTAAAATCTGTTACACAGTATGTCGAAAACTATGCAGGTATTACGTTTCCTAATGATGAAGTAAACTACCCATGGACGATTGATAATTTTGGACCACTCGAAATTCCTAAAAAAGGAAAGCCAATCGTTTTATCAGCTACAAATATTGCACTCTATCAAAGGCTTATTGAAAACTACGAGCACAATACTTTTGAAATCCGTAATGGTCAGTTTATCATTAATGGTCAACCTGCCACTACCTATACGCCGCTGTACAATTATTACTGGATGATGGGCGATAACCGCCACCGCAGCCAAGACAGTAGGTTTTGGGGTTTTGTGCCTGAAACACATATTGTGGGTAAGGCTTCACTCATTTGGTTGAGTTGGGAAAATGGTCCTAGGTGGAAGCGTTTATTTAATTTTATTCATTAATAAAATAAACACCATGCAAAAACAAACCGTTCAATTTTCGTACCAAGTTTTTGCATCAATTGATGCGCTGTCAAGTGGCGATCAAACCTTATTTGCTCAGGCGCAAGAAGCGTTAGTGCTTGCCCACGCACCCTATTCAAAATTTAAAGTGGGTGCTGCTGCTATTTTACAAAATGGTGAAATCATAAAAGGAAGCAATCAAGAAAATGCGAGTTACCCCATTGGTATTTGTGCGGAGCGCGTTTTATTAAGTGCCGCTTCTACCATGCAATCTAAAGTGCCTATCATTACCATGGCCATTACGTATCACAATGAGCGGGGTGGTAACAACATTCCTATTGCACCTTGTGGTATGTGTAGACAAGCGATTGCAGAATATGAATCTATAGTGAACCAACCTATGCGTCTTATTTTAGGCGGTGCTTCTGGTGAATTGTATGTGATTGAAAAAGCAGCAGATTTACTTCCGTTTGGATTTTCGGGCGTAAACTTGAAATAAGGTCCGAAAAATTAAAACAAGGTTTGCACCCCATGTTTTATTCTAAATTCATGTTGCAGCAACCATTTTTTTACAGGCATTCCACCTGCATAGCCCACTAGTGAACGGTCGGCACCAATAACCCGGTGGCAGGGTACCAAAATCATTAATCTATTTTTTCCATTTGCTGAAGCAGCAGCTCTAGTCACTTTTGGGTCACCTAATTTTTTTGCTAGATCGGTGTAGCTGTATGTAGCACCATAGGTTATCTCTGACAGTTTAGCCCATACTTTTTCTTGAAACTCGGTACCAGATTGATGATAGGGAATATCAAAAACTTGCCTCGTTCCAGAAAAGTATTCGATGAGTTGTTCGGTACATTTATGTAGGATGGGAGAAGGTGCAGTAGCATTTAAAGCTGGTTCGGTTTCTTTTGCTGCAAAACTTATTTCTGTAATATAGTGTTCCGTACCACCAATTTTTAAAACACCAATAGGACTATCATAATAAGCGTGTGTAATGATGTCTATGTCGGCTTCCGGCAGCATAAAATTAGCTTTTTGATGACAGTAGTTCAATTAACTGTGCAATCTCGGTTTGTTTGTGGGCTTTGGAATTTCTGGAGTAGCATTTACTCAATTCGCTTAGTAAAATGGCAAGTGTATTTGGTGCTTCTTGCGCTTTAAAATGAAATGGTTTAGGCACTGTGTTAATGCGTTCAAAATAACTATCAATATCGGCATGTGAAAATGCATTACCATTGGTAGCATCTATGTAAAAATGAATTTTATCTTGCGGGTTGCCTATGAAATGGGCCTCTTCATAATCTGAATGATAAAAAGCGAGGATACACTGCTTTGGAATATTAATAAGCTTGGCATGAATATCTAATTGTTCGCACAAGGTTTGGTAAATTATACCATTACTCATGGCATTACCCGTTTTTGTTTCAAGTACCTTATGTACAAAAAAGTCGTCGGGATTTTTATAATCTACTTCGTTTCCAAAGAGTTTGTAGTATTTGTAAAGTATACTTGTTAATACATTTGCCTGCTCGAGCGGCGTTAAAAAACTATTCAGCTCGAGCCAAATATTACGCCTCATTTTTTCTACATCTTGAAGCGCAACTGTTGAACTCATATCCGGGTATTCTAGCTTGCCAAGTAAGAGTGCACCAGATAATAAGTCGTGGGGTGTTGTATTTTTCCAGCATGTAAAATCTTGCAGTAAATCTGTAAATTGAAGCCTTTGAATAATGCCTTCAATTCTTTGTTGTACGTCTTCAGATAAAGTAGTTTCCCATAAGTGTTCTAGGTTGGGAATAATACCTTTACCATAGGCAACAATTTTTTCGGAAATACTAGAATATATTTCTTCGTCAGGATCGTCTATAAGGGTAAAAAGGGCTTTGATCTCTTTTGTTTGCTCCATGTTGCTGCTAAATCTTCCCCAAACTAAAATAAAATTAGACAAACCATCACTATTTAGTTATTCAGCGCTGTGGGAAACAACGCCTATTGTTGACATACTATTTTGTTTTGTTTAACGTTAGCTGGCGTAACCGATTTAGTTCTATATCAAATTCGCCAAAATTATACACATCATTACAGATAAGACCTAATTAAGTGTTAACTTGTGTAATCACATTAAATTAGTACTATGTCATCTGTGTATACATCGCCTAAATTTCCAGCCACCAAAGATTCATTGCACGCCGAATTAAAAAAACGCGTACAAGCCTATTTTGATGAAAAGGGTATTGATGCTACCGGAACAGCAGGATTATTCACCAAAGCCATTTTAATGATTTTGGCACTAATTGCCGTGTACATTCATGTGCTATTTTTTACGCCCATTTGGTGGTTAGCAATTCTAGAATGTATTGTAATGGGTGGGTTAGTAGCAGCTATTGGTTTTAATGTGATGCATGATGGCAGCCATGGTAGTTTTAGTACCAACAAATGGCTTAATAAAATTGCAGCATCGTCTATTAGTTTATTAGGGGCAAACCGTTTTATGTGGAGAATGAAACACGTAATGATCCACCATACATTTACCAATGTCGATGGAGTAGATGACGATATTGCGGTGGGTGGTTTAATGCGCATGGCGCCTACACAAAAAAAATATGGCATACACAAATTTCAACACGTATATTTTTGGGCCCTATATATGCTCCTCTATGTTTTCTGGATTTTCTTTACAGATTACAAAAAATATTTTTCTCAAAAAATTGGATCGGTGCCACTTAAAAAAATGGAACTCAAAGACCATATCGAGTTTTGGGTGGTAAAAGTATACCATGCTGCCGTTTTTGTGGTATTGCCTATTGCTTTACTAGGTTGGGTTAAATGGTTGGTTGGATTTATGGTAATGACCATGTTTGCAGGCTTTGTGTTAAGTATTGTATTTCAGTTGGCGCACACGGTAGAGCACACCGACTTTCCGGTAGTTGATGATGAAAATAGATTACCTGATGAGTTTGCGGCACATCAAATTAAAACGACTGCTAATTTTGCAACAAAAAACAAATTAATTAGTTGGTTAGTAGGCGGGCTTAATTTTCAAATCGAACACCATTTGTTTCCTAAAATATCACACGTGCATTATCCAGCCATTAGCGAGATTGTAAAAAATGTATGTACTGAGTTTCATTTGCAATACATTGAATATCCAACTATGCGCAAAGCGGTATTGGCCCACGTACATTTTTTACGTGATATGGGTAGGGCTTAAGATTTCTTTTTAGGAGCTGCTTTTTTCGTTGCCGCTTTTTTAGGAGCAGCCTTTTTAGTAGCGGCTTTCGTTGCAGATTTTTTAGCTGGAGCTTTTGTTTTTTTACTAAAGGCACCTGGTACTTGAAGCTCAATCATAGCCTTAACAGCATCTAATTCTACGGTAGCTAAATCGGCAGCTTCATATTTTGTGCCATCCGCTTTCTTACCCAGCTTTAGCATCTTTTTGTTTAACTTGATAAATGGACCCCATCTACCATTTTCGATACTAATTTTATCGGCAGGCCAGTTTTGTATATATCGGTTGGCTTCTTTTTCTAATTTCTTTTCAATGAGCTCATTAATGTCTGAATCACTTAGGTTGTCAAAATCGTAGGCTCTAGGGATATTGATAAAGATGCCGTCCCATTTAATAAATGGTCCAAAACGACCCTTTCCTTTCGTTACAGGGAGTTCTTTATAGTGTGCAATTGGCGCTTCAGCGAGTTCTTTTTCATTCAGTAAAACTAGGGCTCTGTCTAGGTCCATGGTATGCAGATCTTCGCCTTTTGGAATGGAAATAAATTGTTCGCCTAATTTAATATAAGGTCCAAAACGGCCTACGTTAACAGCAAGTTCTTGATCATTGTAAGTACCTAGTACGCGTGGCAAAGAAAATAATTCCATGGCTTCCTGCATCGTGATTGTTTCGATGCTTTGGTTCGCACTTAATTTAGCGAATCTTGGTTTTTCTTCTTCGTCTTGATGACCAATTTGAACCATGGGGCCGTAGCGACCCATGCGTGCAATTACTTTTTTACCAGTGGCTTCATCAATCCCTAATTCACGCTCACCTACTGCTCTATCTGCGTTTTCGAGTGTATGTTCAATATTTTCATGGAATGGCGTGTAAAATGATGCTATCATACTCTTCCATTTGGTTTTACCAGCAGCAATTTCATCAAACTCTTGTTCAATTTTAGCGGTAAAACCATAATCCATCACTTTACCAAAGTGTTGCTTTAAAAAATCTGTAACCACCATACCGAGGTCGGTAGGGAATAATTTAGATTTTTCGGCACCGGTATTTTCAGAAACAATTTCTTTTTCGATGCTATCATTTTTACGCAAAATAAGCAGGTTTGAAAGACGCTTAACGCCTTCTTTATCTTTCTTTTCTACGTAGTTACGTTTGATAATCGTTGAAATAGTAGGGGCGTAGGTAGAAGGTCTACCAATACCAAGTTCTTCCATCTTTTTTACAAGGGAGGCCTCTGTGTATCTAGCACCTGGTCGTGAAAATTTTTCGGTGGCCGTCATCTCTGCAAAATCAAGTTTTTGCTTGGCGGTTAGCGGTGGTAAAATTCCTTCTGTGTCATCATCATCATCATCGTCTTTACCTTCTAAATACACCTTTAAAAAACCATCAAATTTTAGTACTTCACCAGAAGCAGCTAATTGTTCTTTGTTGGTTGAAATATTTATTTTGGCAACTGTTTTTTCAAAAGCTGCATCGCTCATTTGCGAAGCGATTGTTCTTCTCCAAATCAGTTCATAGAGGCGTCTAGTTTCTTCATCTGCTACCGTTTTATTATTCATATAGGTAGGTCTGATGGCTTCGTGCGCTTCTTGTGCGTTCTCGTTTTTATTCTTGTATTTTCTGGGCTGATAATAATTATCACCGTAACTACTTTCTACTTCTTTTTTAATATCACCCATGGCAGTATCACTTAAATTGATACTGTCTGTACGCATATAAGTGATCTTACCACTCTCGTATAATTTTTGTGCAAGCAACATGGTTTTAGTAACACCATATCCTAATTTACGAGAAGCTTCTTGTTGTAGGGTAGAAGTTGTGAAAGGTGCTGCTGGTGTGCGTTTGGTAGGTTTTACTGTAACTTCATCGACCGTGTAGCTAGCGCCTTTGCAACTGGTTAAAAAATCATTTGCAGCATCTTGTGTGTTTACTTTTGAAGGACCTTCTGCTTTAAATGAAACCGTTTTTTTATTGACATCTAATGCCGTAAAAATAGCTTCAATCTTATAACTACTTTCTGGCGTAAAATGGTTGATCTCTCTTTCTCTTTCTACAATTAAACGTACCGCAACACTTTGTACACGGCCTGCACTTAAACTTTTTTGCATGCCAATTTTACGCCACAAAACAGGGCTTAATTCAAAACCTACCAAGCGGTCAAGTACCCTTCTTGCTTGTTGGGCATCCACAAGATCCATATTAATGAAACGTGGATTTTGTACTGCTTTTTTTATAGCGGGTGCTGTAATTTCATGGAATACGATACGCTTGGTGGTCGCAGGATTTAAACCCAGTACTTCGGCAAGGTGCCAACTGATACTTTCTCCTTCACGGTCCTCATCCGATGCGAGCCAAACTTCGCCGGATTTTTTAGCGATTTGTCTTAGTTCTTTAACCACTCTTTCCTTCTCGTCTGGTACAATATAGTTGGGTTGAAATTGCTTCTGAATATCGATACCCTTATCACCTTTATCAAGGTCACGAATATGTCCATAACAGCTTTTTACCTCAAAATCAGACCCTAAGATCTTTTCTATGGTTTTGGCCTTTGCCGGTGACTCAACAATCAATAAATTCTTTGCCATGTAGCTGCAATATTAGTTGAAACCTTGAAAACATAAAAAAACTTACCTAAAAATGACGTTAAAATAACCCCTAAAACCCTAGGATAGGGGGTCTAAATAAGTGCTAATTTTTTTCATAACTCCTTGATCTCTATATACTTTGTTATGGCCTAGCCCTTCTGTAATAAAAAATTCTTGGTGGGCCTTGGCGCTCATTTGTGCTTGTAATGTATCCGAAAAGGGGCAAATCCGGTCATTTTTATCATGAATCCAAAGGCATGGCGTATCAATTACCGTTAGTGCATGGGTTACCGAAAAATAGGAAATTGGCTTGCCAGCCATACTTATTATATAGGTTTCTATGGCTTTTTGCAAATCAGGTTGTACCTGCAGCATTTTATAAAACCACTTAAGGGCTGTGGTTGTTTCTGTGGCTGGCGCAATTAGTACCATTTTTTTACTTGCCGCAGCTGGAAGTTCCTGTAAAGCAAGCGAAAGGGCGAGACCACCAAAAGAGTGGGCAATAAATGCGTCAATGCCGTTTTCTAGCTCATTAACTAGACATATAAACCGCTTGTAAATAAGGGCGTTTACAATTTTTCCTTCACTGTCACCATGGCCTGGGGCGTCAAAAGCGAGTACTTCGTAGCCCATTTGGAGTAAAAGGGGCACATAATGCTCAAATTTATACGCGTAACTGCTAAAACCATGCAGTATCATTACTTTTTTGCCATTAGGCTGAAGTGCCTGCCAACCATAACCAACAATGGCTAAACCTTCAAAATCAACCAGTTTTGGTGTCGCTTTTGTAAAAATAGTAGGTCGTTTTTGCGTTATTTTTCGGGAATAGGGCGTGCAAAACAAACGAAAGGCCTCTACTGCGGCTTTTTCTTTCGACAAGTAAGAGAGGGTTCTTAATTTGTTTTTATAGTATCCAATGACTAAGCGCTGACCCAATTTCATTTTCATGCTGCAAAGATAATGACCGTCCGTTGCATAAAAATTTCCTTTTTCGCTACATAAATTGTTCAACGAAATGCGTGTAGCCACATTTTTGAAATACTTTTGCGCTTCAAAGCATCTATTTATGTACACTTTACATGTAAAATTTGAACAGAAAGGAGTAGAACCGGTAACCCTTTCAAATATTGAGCCGGATCAAAGTTTATTAGAAGTTTGTTTGGATAATGGTATTGAACTGCACCATAACTGTGGTGCTGTTTGTGCGTGTAGTACTTGCCATATGTATGTGCATGCTGGTATGGAACACCTCGAGGAATTATCTGACAGAGAAGAAGATTTTATTGATAGGGCCGTAAATCCACGTATCATTTCAAGACTGGGATGCCAGTGCGTATTGCAAGCGGGTACTGGAAGCATCGAAATTACCCTTCCAGATCAAACACAGTTTTTAGGCGAATAATATTAGTTGTAACTTACTTTATCAAAAATAGCTATGAGTCATTTTGAACCACCAATACACTGGGCAGATCATGAAGATATTGCCATGAAATTATATGAGCGCTTTGGCGATGATTTTTCGGAAGCAAAAATATATAGAATTCGGTTTACTGATTTATTAACATGGATTTTAGAAACCCCCAATTTTGTAGGCACCAAAGAACAAAGCACAGAGGGTCATTTAGAAATGATCCAGAGCGCATGGGTGTATGAGTGGAGAGACAATCAAAAATAATTTAAATGCTACATCAGTTTAAAAATATAAATACCATTGTACTGGATGTGGATGGTGTTTTAACCGATGGCACACTACTTGTGATGCCGGGCGGACTGATGGTAAGACGTATGAATATTAAAGACGGTTATGCGATACAATTAGCCGTAAAAAAAGGATATCATGTAGCTATTATTTCTGGTGGCGATTCGCCGGAAGTAAAAGACCGTTTGCTAAAATTAGGCGTTACGGATGTGTACATGAAAGTGCAAGACAAGTTATCTGTTTTACAAGAATATTTAATTCTTAACGGGTTAGACCTTGCTAATACAGCATACATGGGTGATGATATGCCAGACTACGATGTGATGAAAGAAGTGGGTATAGCTGCTTGCCCCGCAGATGCTGCTACAGAAATCAAGGAACTATCTGCCTATGTGTCTCCCCTTACTGGCGGTGCTGGTTGTGTGCGCGATTTGATAGAAAAAATTATGCGCGTTAGAGGTGATTGGAATGAAGACACAACTGTTAGATCCCAATAATTTTTTATACACCAAAATTAATTGCATGAAAAAAATAGCAGCATTTTTGACGCTTATTCGTGCAAGTAATTTAGTTTTTATTGTACTTACTCAGTTTTTATTTGAGTATTGTATTTATGAGCGTATTTATGGACCTGCTTCACCTGCAGGTACCCAGCAATTTTGGTTGATTGTACTTGCTTCTGTACTTATTGCAGCTGCTGGTAATAGTATCAACGATTATTTTGATTTAAATATCGATCAAATAAACAAACCTAGTAAAGTGGTGGTGAACGTAGTAATTAGTAGACGCTGGGTTATATTTTTTCATTTGATTTTAAGTATGCTGGGTTTATTTTTTACAGCCTATGCGCTTCCTATTCAAACCTATTGGTATTTGGTTTTTGCGAACATGCTATGTATTGTGCTGCTATGGGTGTATTCTACCAACTTTAAAAAACAATTACTCATTGGTAATGTGCTCATTTCTTTATTAACGGCATGGGTACTTCTTATTATATTTTTTTCCAAGGAACCACTGCAATTGCATCAGGTGTTTGAATCGGGAGACAAAGAAATTCGTTTTTTTAGACTCACTGTTTTATACGCCTCTTTTGCTTTTATTATTTCATTAATTAGAGAAGTCATTAAAGATGTAGAAGACAGGGTGGGTGATGCGAAATACGGTTGTAGAACCATTCCGATTGTGTGGGGGTTAACGGCTACCAAAGTATTTGTGGCGGTATGGCTAGTGGTGCTTATTGCAGTGCTAGTAATTTTACAGTTGTATGTACTGCCGATGGGATGGTGGGAAAGTATTGTTTATTGTGTGCTCGCCATTCTTGTTCCATTAATATGGGTGTTTATAAAATTATTATCGGCACAAACAGAAAAAGATTTTGGTAAACTTAGTACGGTGATAAAAATTGTAATGCTTACGGGTATTTTATCCATGGTATTTTTCAGGTATTATTTGTAGTGTATATGCATAAAAAAATTGTTTTGGCGTCTGGCTCGCCACGCCGTAAAACCTTATTAGAGTGGGCAGAGGTTTCTTTTGAAGTTATTGTACAACCAACCAACGAATCCTATCCAGCAGGCCTTGCCATCGAGGAAGTGCCCGTACATATTGCGCGTCAAAAAGCAGTAGCAGTTGCGAGTGGCCTCAGTGGTAACGAAATTGTGATTGCAGCAGATACCGTTGTGGTGCTTGGTCATGAAATTATTGGAAAGCCAACATCCAAAGAAGATGCCATGCTTATTTTGTCTAAACTTTCAGGAGCCACGCATCGTGTGATTACGGGTGTTGTAATTTTGGATGGAAACCATGAAACCGCTTTTGCTGATAGTACAACCGTGCATTTTCATGTATTAACAGCGGAGCAAATTGAGTTTTACGTAGACAAATACAAACCTTACGACAAAGCAGGGGCCTATGCCATTCAGGAATGGATTGGCGTGGTGGGCATTAAATCGGTGGAAGGCGATTTTTACAATGTGATGGGTCTTCCAGTAAGTAGGGTGATGCAGGCATTGCAGCAAATGAGTTAGTGCATTATTTTTCGCCGCTTTGCCGCCGTTTTATGCAGGCCAACTAAAACTAAAATCCAGTTCAACATCTGGGTGCAGGGTCCTCTCGACAGGGCATGTTCGCGCCACTTTTTCCAAAATCTCTTTTGTTTTTTCGTCTAGTTGAAGGCTTTCGGGGAATTTAATATGTACTATTATTTTGCCAATGCTGCGCGGGTCGCTCACCATTATTTTGGTGGCATCTGCGGTAGTGCCATCGAGGGCAATACCCATACTTTGCGCTTTGATGCCCATGGTAGTTACCATGCAAGTGGCAAGTGCAGTGGCGACCAAATCGGTGGGGGAAAACCGCTCGCCATTGCCCTGATTGTCTGTGGGGGCGTCTGTTTCAATGGTAGTCCCGCTTTGTAGATGTGTAGCCTCAGTTCTTAACTTAGTTTTATAAATAATTTGTGCTGTCATTGGTACATTTTTGCCTTAAATTTACAAGGAACTAATCAAACGAGCGTGAACAAAATAATAAATATAGCTGCAACCCTTCAAAAAACAGGAGCTGTGCTTTTTGCATGCTTTCTTTTTGTGAGTTCGGGATTTGCGCAGCAGCGAAAATTATCGCCAGCACAGGAAGAAAAACTGCGTCTTAAAAATGAACGCCGTGAAAAAATAAATCAGCTCATTAGACAAGAAGAAGAAGGTGCCTTAATATATCAAAAACAAATTGCGCAAGGTATTCACTTTAATACCGATGGTTGGAGTGTTTTTTATGAAAAAGGAAAATACAAATCAATCACAAAAACAAATTTGTGGTGGATCGAAATTGGTGAGCATAAACATCCAAAAGAAGAGAGAACACCCACCGCGAGTTCGGCGCAAGGTTTTATCATTTTGTCCAACTATGTATATGGTAAGCATAATAATTTATTCGACGTAAAGCTTGGTTTTGGTCAACAAAAATTAATTGGAGGGAAGGGTAATAAAAACGGCGTAGCCGTTTCCGCCATTTATGGCGGCGGCATTACTGCCGGTTTATTAAAACCATATTATTTACAAATCCAAAATCCAACAACCAACCAGCCAGAGGAAATAAAGTATGACAACAATGATCAACTTTTTCTGGATCCTACCATTGTACTTGGTAAAGGTTCATTTAGCAAAGGGTTTAGTGAAATGCAGTTTGTTCCAGGGGGTCATGTTAAGGGCGCCCTTCGTTTCGACTACGGACGCTACAATGAAGTAGTATCTGCCCTAGAAGTGGGCTTAAAAGCCACCTATTTCTCTAAAAAAATGCCAGTCATGCTTTTGAACAAGGAAAGTAGCCTCTTCTTTAATGCTTATATTTCTGTCATTTTTGGTAAGCGAAAGTGACCTATTTTTGCATCCAAAGCAATCATTTAGAATTTCTATTTCATGCAAGAATTACCTGTTGTTCCAAAAATAGATCCTACAACATCCAAAATACAAAAGCCCAATTGGTTGCGTGTTAAACTGCCCATTGGCGAAAGTTATAAGCACGTTAGAGGACTCGTAGACACCCATAAATTACATACCATTTGCGAAAGTGGTAACTGTCCCAATATGGGAGAGTGCTGGGGCGAAGGCACCGCCACTTTTATGATACTTGGTAATGTGTGTACCCGTAGTTGTGGATTTTGTGCAGTAGCCACCGGGCGTCCAGCGCCCGTAGATTTTGATGAACCTCAGCGCGTAGCAGAAGCCATTCATTTAATGAAGGTGAAGCATGCAGTTATCACAAGTGTAGATAGAGATGAATTAAAAGATGGTGGTTCTGGCATTTGGTATAGTACCATTAGGGCTGTTAAAGCGTTAACGCCTACAACAACACTAGAAACTTTGATACCTGATTTTAAAGGTATCTCAGATCAAATACAACGCCTTATTGATGCAGCACCTGAAGTGATTAGTCATAACATGGAAACCGTAGAAAGACTCACACGTGAAGTGCGTGTGCAAGCAAAATACCAACGTTCATTAGGGGTTTTAGAAACTTTAAAAAAAGGCGGTATGCGCACCAAAACAGGCATGATGTTAGGTCTTGGCGAAACCAAAGAAGAAGTGGTACAATCCATGAAAGACCTCGTAAATGTAGGTTGTGATGTTTTAACCCTTGGTCAATATTTACAGCCCACTAAAAAACATTTAGCGGTACAACGTTTTGTGCACCCCGATGAGTTTGCAGAACTGCGTGAGATTGGATACGAGATTGGTTTTGATTATGTAGAAAGTGGTCCACTCGTGCGTTCATCTTATCATAGTGAAAAGCATGTGATTAAAGGATGGGGTAAAAATAAATGGCTATCTGAAAAAAGCATATGAAAAATATAGTAATTGTTTTTGCATTCATTTTATTTTCAACATGTGTTGCTGCGCAAGTAAAGTGGACAAATGTTGACGCCGATTTTGGTCCTTTGCCAGCATCTATGCATGTTTATAAAACCACCGATGATATTGATGGTAAACTTAATATCGCTTATTATATTAGCTTCGATTTAAAAGACAAATCACATACTTTATCTACCGCAGTTGGTTATGGTAAACGTTATACACCTCAAAAGTTTTACGACTCTATTTCAAATAAGCCACTGCTTGTCATGAACGCTACTTTTTTTGAATTCGCACACAATTCAAATTTAAATTTGGTGGTGGACAATGGCGAAATAAAATCGTATCATTTACATTCACTTCCAGGAAAGGGAAAAGATACATTAACGTATAGGCATGTGTATGGAGCAGCCCTGGGTATTTCAAAATCTAATAAACCTGACGTGGCTTGGGTATACACCGATACTGCAGATGCCAATGTATACGCATCTCAAACAGTTATTCCTATGTTTAAAGATTCGGTAGCAGACGTTCCTGCAGCTGTGATGCTTTCTAAAGGAGACTTTAAAAAATGGAAAGTAAAAACAGCGATAGGAGGTGGTCCGGTTTTATTACAAGATGGTGCTGTTAAAATCACCAACAACGAAGAATTAAAATTTGCGGGCAAAGCCATTTCAGATAAGCATCCGAGAACAGCAGTGGGTTACACGTCAAATAATGAACTTATACTATTTGTTTGCGAGGGAAGATTTAAAGGAAGAGCAGACGGATTAACCCTTACAGAAATGGCTAAACTTATGCAGCAAATTGGATGTGTAGAAGCACTCAATTTAGATGGTGGAGGTAGTAGTTGTTTACTCGTTAATGGTAAAGAAACCATTAAGCCTTCCGATAAAGAAGGACAACGTCCGGTGCCAGCCGTGTTTATGATTCGCTAATACTATTTATTTCTTCAAACCCTTATTTAAGATCCCAAGCAAGTGCAGAAGCGCCAAGTATAGCAGCGTCTGATTCTTTCAAGTGGCTCACTAAAATTTTCACTTTGTTTTGGAAAATTTGAATGAGGTTGGCTTCCATGCTTTCTCTGGTAGGCTTTAAAATTAAATCCCCCGCTTTTGTTAAGCCGCCAAATAAAATAATGGCTTCGGGGCTTGAAAACATAACAAAGTTGGCAAGCGCAGCGCCTAAAATAGTGCCGGTAGATTCAAAAATTTCTTTGGCAAGTGCATCACCTGCAATAGCAGCTTCATATACTTTCTTTGAATCAATTTGATCTGGCGGAACCGATCGTAAAGAACTTGGTTGCGTGCTTTTTTCTAAAATTTCTAGCGTTGTTAAACGAACCCCCGTAGCAGATGCGTATGATTCTAGGGAACCTTTTTTTCCAGTACCCTCGTGTAATCTACCATTAGGAATAATAGTCGTGTGTCCAAGTTCTCCGGCAAAGCCATCATGCCCATATACGAGTTTACCATTGGCCACAATGCCACTTCCCACACCGGTGCCTAGGGTAATCATAATAAAATCTTTCATGCCCTGTGCAGCACCGTACATCATTTCACCAATAGCTGCCGCGTTGGCATCATTGGTTAACACCACCGGGATTTTAAATTTGTCTTCCATCATGCGAGCCAGTGGAATAATGCCCTTCCAAGGAAGATTGGGGGCGTACTCAATGGTTCCTGTATAAAAGTTTCCATTGGGTGCGCCCACGCCAATTCCTTTGATGCGACCTATGCCGCCAACATTATCAATCAGCTTACTAAGCTCTGTGTAAAGTTCATCAATAAAGGTATTGACATCACTGTGCTTGCGTGTTGATATTTCACTAGAAAATAAAACATTTCCTACGCGGTCTACAATACCAAATTTGGTACCCGTTCCACCAATGTCAATTCCAATTGCTAATGCCTCCATAGAGTTCGTCATATTTGCCATGTTCACTTATTCAATTACGTTCAACGATGCCATTAAAATTAGTGACCACCACTAACCTGTGCATCAAAATCGATGCCTTGTGTTTTTAACACTGCTTTTTGTTTAAGCGCTAAGTAGGCTAAAAATAAAAATCCTGCAGCTGCTAACAAATACGATTGATGCATACCTACAGATGGCATATCTCCAATAGCACCTTGTAATGGTGGAATAATCGCGCCACCTAATATCATCATAATTAAAAATGCAGATCCTTGGCTTGTGTATTTACCAAGTCCAGCTACGCTTAGTGAGAAAATACAAGGCCACATGACAGAACAACAAAGACCGCCCGCCATAAATGCGTATACCGAAACAATACCGTTTGTAAATACGCCAACTAGCATACAAGCAGCAGCGAGTATAGAAACAGCTAATAAAGTTTTAACGGGTTTTTCTTGGCCATAAAAGAAAGCAGCAAGTGCAATGGCAATAAATGCAGCGTAACCATATAAGTCACTTACATCGTTACCATAAATTTGGCTCACACCCAGTACAACGCCAAATGCAATAAATGGAACCACCACCATCATCATTGTTTTAAGGGTTCCTTTTAAGTTAAATACGCTGATAGCGCCAGTCCATCTACCAATCATTAAACTTCCCCAATAAAGTGAGATATATTTTGAAATGGCACTTTCATCTAGTCCCTTTTCTGTTAAGTAGCCTGGTATTTTTAATAGGGCTCCAAAATTATTATCAATGGTTACTTCCACACCCACATACACAAAAATGCCAATCATACCATAAATGAGTTGTGGATATTTCATCGCACCCCATCCATCATTGTTTTTAATGGCACTGTTGTTTGAGTAAAACAATACACCTACAACTGCAACTAATGAAATAAGTAACAAGGTAAGTTTTGACACTTCCGTAAATTGACCAACAACAATGATAGCACCAATTAAAAGTGTCATCATTAATAAACTAGAAGATGCTTTGTTTGCTTTTTCAAAAGCTTCGTCATTTTTACCGTCTGGTAAATTAGAGAAAGTAAAAAATAATGCAACGGCTGCAAACACACCCGCTACAATTAGGTATAAGGTATTAATATTGGTAACAGTAACTACAGCGGCTTTACTATCTGCGGTTCCAAATAAAAAGAAGCTTACAATGATAGGGCCTAGTGTAGTACCTAATGAGTTAATACTTCCACCTAAATTTAATCGGTGCGAACCAGTAGATGGATCCCCAAGTGAAATAGCAAATGGTTGCGCTGCAGTTTGTTGCAAAGAAAAGCCAAGTGCTACTACGAAAAACGATGCTAAAATAGCAGGGAATGAATTTGCATTGGCAGAAGGTATAATAAGTAAAGCACCTACCACCGAAATAAGTAGTCCGTAAATGATACCTTTTTTATAACCAATTTTGTTCAGCAAGTCTTTGCCTAAAACGTTAGAAAAAATAAACAAAATAAGTGAGCCAATAAAATAAGCACCATAAAATGCAGATCCAATTAGTTGCGACTCAAAATTATTGAGGTTGAAATGTGTTTTACAAAAAGGGATAAAAATACTGTTTGATGCAGCAATAAATCCCCAAAAGAAAAATACCATCACGAGGGTTGTTAATGCACCGGTGTTGGTGGGTTGTTTGGTTTGGCTCATGTCAATCATTTAATTTGTTAGTAGGCTCTAAAATAATAATAAAATAGGTACCGAAAAAGTAAAACTAGAATTTGCGGGCTTAGAATTAGTACTTATATTAGAGCTAAACCTTTAATTAGCGCTATGGAAGTGGTTCATATCAGTGCCGAATGTTATCCTGTAGCCAAGGCTGGTGGACTTGGTGATGTAGTAGGGGCGCTTCCAAAATACCAAAATAGAGCAGGAATTGTTGCCAAAGTCGTTATGCCCATGTACCGTACACCTTTTTTGTACAGTTCTAGTTGGGTGGTGGATTATAAAGCCAAAGCATTTATGGGTGCTTGGGAATTTGAGTATACAATCATTAAAGAAGCAAACAATAAACTAGGCTTTGATGTATACCTAGTAGATATTCATGGCTTATTAGACCGTCAAAAAATTTATGGCTACCCCGATGATACAGAGCGTTTTACTGCTTTTCAAATTGCAGTAGTGCACTGGATGTCACATTGGAACCACCGCCCATCTGTGGTGCATTGTCACGATTACCATGCAGGCCTTATTCCTTTTATGATGCAGCACTGTTATGATTATCAAAATCTAAAAGAAGTGCCGTCGGTTTTAACCATTCATAATGCGCAGTATCAGGGTTGGATGGACTGGAATAAATCAACATTAATTCCGAGGTGGGATTTGTCAAAAAAAGGGTTACTAGATTGGGGAGGCAGTATCAATCCACTAGCCGCTGCTATTAAATGTGCGCGTAAGGTTACAACGGTAAGCCCAAGTTATATGCTAGAGCTCATGCACCACGCCAATGGCCTTGAAACATTAATCGCTTCCGAAAAAAATAAATGTGTTGGTATTTTAAATGGAATAGATCACGAGGTTTGGAATCCATCAACAGATAATTATTTAACCGAGCACTTTTCTGTAAAAACAGTAACGGCTGGGAAGCAAAAAAACAAACAAAATATTTGTGACCAGTTTGGATTGGATGCGGCAAAGCCACTTTTTGTTTTTATTGGAAGGTTAGTGGGTGAAAAAGCCGCCGATGTTTTACCTGGGGCGCTACACATAGCGGTTCAAACGTATGGTGCGAAAGCTTCTTATATGATTTTAGGAAGTGGTGAACCTGCCGTAGAAGCTGGCTTAACAAATTTGGCCTTGGCCAATAATAATTGTATTAAAGTTAGTGTAGGATACAACGAATCGTTGAGTCATGGGCTCTATGCCGCTGCCGATTTTTTACTCATGCCATCTCGAGTAGAGCCTTGCGGTTTAAATCAACTCTATGCCATGCGTTATGGAACAGTGCCCATGGTGCGCAGTACCGGAGGACTTCAAGATACGGTTATTGATATGGGAGATGAGGGAGGTTACGGTATCAGGTTTACGCATGCCAATGAAACAGATATTGTACAATCTATTAGGCGGGCCGTTGAAGTTTTTGAAAATAAAAAACATTTGTTATGGATGCGTGAACGGATGATGCAAATCAACCATAGTTGGGAGCAAACGGTTCAGTCTTATACTAGGGTTTACGATTCAATATAACATGGATAAAAAAAATAAATGTATGAGTACGATTTCAAAATCAGTATTGGCTGTTATTTTAGGCGGTGGCGCTGGCTCTAGATTATTTCCATTAACAGTGAGTAGATCCAAGCCTGCTGTGCCTATTGCAGGTAAGTACCGGCTCGTAGATATCCCTATTAGTAATTGTATTAATAGCCATATCAACCGCATGTTTGTATTAACGCAGTTTAATTCTGCGTCACTTAATAAGCATATCAAAAACACGTATCACTTCAGTGCTTTTAGTAGTGGCTTTGTAGATATTTTAGCAGCGGAGCAAACCCCGGATAATCCTGGATGGTTTCAGGGTACTGCCGATGCGGTTCGTCAATCGCTGCGTCATATTTCAAATTTAGATTTCGATTACATTTTAATTTTAAGTGGTGATCAACTCTATCAAATGGACTTTAGTGATATGTGGCAGGCGCATATTACAAAAGGTGCCGATATTTCTATTGCCACCATTCCAGTAGATAGTAGAGATGCCCCCGAGTTTGGTATTTTAAAAACAAACGATGAAAATTTAATTACTTCTTTTATAGAAAAGCCATCGCCAGATATGCTACCTAATTGGATAAGTGATACAGGTACAGCAATGCAGGCAGCAGGTAAAAATTATTTAGCGTCGATGGGTATTTATATTTTTAGTAAAAAAGCACTCTACCATTTACTCAACGAGGTGCATCCGAATGCCACTGATTTTGGTAAAGAAATTATGCCACAGGCAATTGATTCGTATAAAGTAGTGAGTTTCCAATATGATGGTTATTGGACAGATATTGGAAATATTTATTCTTTTTTTGAAGCCAATATTGGCCTCACCGATGATGTGCCCAAGTTTAATTTATTTGACAACACTAAAACGGTGTATAGCCGTGCCCGTATGTTACCTCCTGCAAAAATTAGTGGCACTAGGCTCAACAAAAGTATCATTGCAGAAGGGTCTATTATTTTAGCAGATGCCATCGAACAATCTGTGGTGGGTATTCGCGCCAGAATTGGAAATGGTACTACTATTAGTAATGCTTATATCATGGGTAACGATTATTACGAAACCCTCGAGCAAATTCATGAAAATACAGCTGCTGGCAAGCCGCTCATTGGTATTGGAGAGCGCTGTGTAATAGAATCTGCCATTATTGACAAAAACTGCCGTATAGGTAACGATGTAATCATAAAAGGAGGAAAGCATCTCGCCAACACCGATCACCCATTCTATGCCATTAAAGATGGTATTGTTGTGGTTAAAAAAATGGCCATTTTGCCCGATGGTTTTGTGATTCAATAAGTATTTGGATAGATTTTTTACCTATTTTAGTGGGTATGTATTTTTTACACATTGCTAAATACGATTGCTATGTCAAATTCATCTGCTAGCCCAGCGCCCTTAGCGGGCGTGAAACCCAAACCAAGGTTATCACTAGGCCAAATCTTTTTCATGAGTTTTGGTTTTTTGGGTATTCAATTTGGATTTGCACTTCAAAATGGTAATGCCAGTCGAATACTTCGTTCATTTGGTGCCGACGTGGATCAACTTCCTGCGTTTTGGATTGTAGCGCCACTGATGGGCATGCTCGTGCAACCCATTATTGGACATTATAGTGATCGAACTTGGAACCGAATTGGGAGACGGAAACCTTATTTTTTAGTCGGTGCTCTACTTTCTTCTATTGCACTTTTATTTTTACCCAACGCAGGTGCTGTTGCATCTGTTGTTCCAGCTCTTTGGATTGGCGCAGGTATTGTTATGATTATGGACGCTTCATTTAATGTGGCTATGGAGCCTTTTAGAGCACTTGTAGCAGATAATTTACCGGATGCACAAAGCACAAGCGGGTTTGCGGTGCAAACATTTTTAATTGGCGTAGGTGCCGTTGCGGGATCTGAACTTCCAGGATGGTTGGCAAAACTTGGATTCTCGCAAGATGCAGGACCAACGGGCGTTGCAGACAATATCAAGTATGCATTTTATATTGGTGCAGCTGTATTTATTATAGCAATTTTAGTGACGGTAATTTTTTCTAAAGAATATCCACCTGCTCAGTATGAGGAGTACCATGGTGTGCAATCAGAAGCAACAAAAAAAGCAGGCTTATCAGAAATTTTTGTTGATTTCAAAAAAATGCCGCGCACGATGAAGCAGTTAGGCCTGGTTCAATTTTTTTCGTGGTTTGCACTTTTTAGCATGTGGGTATTTACAACCGATGCAGTAGCAACACATGTTTATAAATTATCTGGTGATGATGTTTTATCTGTGGCATATAATGAGGCAGGTAATAAAGTGGGTTCTGCATTTGGTACGTATAATTTAGTGGCTGCTATTTACGCGTTATTCTTACCGGTGGTGGCTAAATTTTTAGGGCGCAAGGGCACGCATGCATTTTCGTTATTTGCCGGAGGCATTGGCCTAGTTTCTATTTATTTTATTACCGATCCAGCCATGCTTACCTACTCTATGATTGGCGTTGGGCTTGCTTGGGCTAGTATTTTAGCTATGCCGTATGTGATTTTATCGGGTTCTATTCCTGCTGGAAAACTTGGTATTTATATGGGTATTTTTAATTTCTTCATAACACTCCCTCAAATTATTAATGGTATTTGTGGCGGTTGGATTGTGAAGCATATTTATGGTGGACAACCCATTTATGCGATTGTGCTAGCAGGTTTTTTAATGCTATGCGCATCGGTGAGTGTTTTATTTGTGTATGATCCTGGTGCATCAAAATTAGCCAGTAAATAATGTATTTAATTTCAAAATAATAAACATGAAAAAAATTATTTCGTTTGCATTCCTTATTTGTATGATAAGTTTCGCAACAGCACAGCAAGTGACCATGTATCCTACCAATTGGTTTGTAGGTATGAAGCTAAACAAAGTGCAAGTACTTTTAAGAAGTACAGACCCTAGTTTTTCAAAGGCAAAATTTGAGGTAAAATACCCGGGTGTTACCTTAACTAAAACGCACTCTTTTACCAACGGAAAATATGTAGCGCTTGATCTTACCATTGCACCTACTGCAAAAGTGGGTAATGTAAAGATTAGTGCAACAAATGCAGGTACAGTAATCGTTTACGACTGGGCTTTGTTAAATAGAAGAGAAGGAAACGGAACCAAATTTGCACAAGGTGTGCGAAGCGAAGATGCGGTTTATTTACTCATGCCAGACCGCTTTAGCAACGCCGATAAAACCAATGATGCCTTTAAAGATATGCGCGATAGTGTTGCCAATGCAGGTGATATACTCCTTCGTCATGGAGGAGATTTAAAAGGGGTAGAAAATCATTTAAATTATATTAAGGAACTAGGTATGACATCTATTTGGATGTGTCCTATTATTGAAAATGATATGCCACAAAGTAAAGAAGCTGCAGGTTGGATGAGTGGTTATCATGGATACTGGTTTACCGATCATTATAAAGTGGACAAACGTTTTGGTGGCAACGAGGCGTACAAATCTTTATCTGATGCGATGCATAAAAATGGCTTAAAATTAATTCAGGACGCGGTATACAATCATGTGGGTGATATGCACTGGATGCATCATGATGCACCAGCACTTGATTGGATCAATCAGTGGAATAGCTACACGGGTAGTACACACAGAGAAGAAACAGTGTATTCAAATAATGGAAGTGCCATTGATAAAAAGAAAATGTTAGATGGTTGGTTTGTGCCACATTTACCGGATGTAAACCAGCGCAACCCTTATGTTGCTAATTATTTAATTCAGCACGCCATTTGGACCACTGAAACATTTGGTGTTGATGGTTGGAGGGTAGATACCTATAAATATTGTGATGAAGCGTTTATGAACCGTGTAAACGATGCGTTAATGCTTGAATATCCTAAGCTTACCATTTTTGGTGAAACTGTTTCTAGATCTGTAACGGGTACCGCCTATTTTGCGCGCAATACCATGGATGTTCCTTTTAAACATAATGTTGAAGGCGTTACTGATTTTCCAGTGCATTTTAGTTTTTTAGATGCCGTAAACCAGCCATTTAGTTGGGACAATGGCTTGTCTAAATTGTATGTGACTTTATCGCAAGATATTTTATACAAGAATCCTTTAAACAATAGTATTTTCTTAGACAATCATGACAATAACCGTTTTTTATCGATGGTTGGTGAAGACTATAATAAATTTAAAATGGGTATTGGTCTTTTGTATACAACCCGTGGTATTCCGCAGTTGTATTACGGTACAGAAATTCTCATGAAAAATTTTATGAACCCAAGTGATGCTATGGTGCGTCTTAATTTTCCGGGTGGATTTCCGGGCGATGCGGTTAATAAATTTGAAGCGGCTGGTAGAAACGCAAAAGAAAATGATGCTTTCAATTTTGTAAAAACAATTGCCAATTTTAGAAAAGGATCACCTGCATTAACAAAGGGTAGCACTACGATGTTTGTTCCTAAAGATGGCTATTTTGTTTATTTCAGAAAAGCAGACAACCAAACAATTATGTGTGTCGTAAATAGTAACGACAAAGCACAAGACGTTCAGTTTTCCGATTATGCCGAATTAACAAATGGTTTTAAAGGCGGAAAAGAAGTGGTAACGGGCTATCAAGTTGGCACTCAATTTTCTATTCCTGCAAAGCAAATGTGGATAATTGAATTCAATAAATAAAGGTTGTACCTTACACCAAACAACAACATTGGAAATCGCGACTCCTTCACATCCATCACAAGCATCTGTTTGGGAATACTCTTTATTTTCAGAAGCAGATGTGCGAAATTTTCAGGCGGGTACGCATTATCAGTTGTATAAACTTTTTGGTAATAAGCAGCTTCAGGTAAATGGAATAGCAGGAACTTATTTTGCAGTTTGGGCACCTAGTGCTACTGCTATTTTTGTTACCGGTAATTTTAATGGATGGAATGTATCATCTCATCCGCTGCATGTTAGACCAGATTCATCTGGCATCTGGGAAGGTTTTATTCCGGATGTAGCAGTGGGAGAACTCTACAAATATCATATTCACGGATTTGAGGGTGTACAACTTAATAAGGCAGATCCATTTGCACATTACGCCGAAAAAAGACCAGAAACAGCTTCTATTACCTGGCAAACAAATTACCATTGGTCCGATCAAAATTGGATGGAGCATCGAAAAAATAAAAATGCATTAGATGCACCAATATCTGTGTACGAAATGCATTTGGCTAGTTGGATGCGTCCTTTTCCATCCGATGAAGGGAGTTACAATACCTTTGCGCAAATTGCGGAAAGGCTGGTCCCTTATGTACTTGAAATGGGTTTTACGCATATCGAACTCATGCCTGTTATGGAACATCCATTTGATGGCAGTTGGGGTTATCAGGGAACAGGTTTTTTTGCGCCTACATCTAGGTTCGGAAACCCGCAAGATTTTGCAGCATTTATAAACGCTTTTCATAATGCAGGCATTGGTGTTATTTTAGACTGGGTGCCATCGCATTTTCCGTACGATGCCCACGGGCTTTATTTATTTGATGGTTCACATACCTACGAATATGCCGATATGCGCAAAGGTTTTCATCCCGATTGGAATTCTTATATTTTTAATTATAAACGTGGTGAAGTAAAATCATTTTTAATTAGTAGCGCCCGTTTTTGGATAGACAAATTTCATATCGACGGATTACGGGTAGATGCCGTTAGCTCTATGTTGCGCTTAGATTATAGTAGAAAAGCAGGAGCGTGGGAACCCAACGAACTTGGTGGTGATGGAAATTTAGAAGCGGTTGCTTTTATCAAAGATTTAAATGAAACACTCTATCGTGATTTTCCGGATATACAAACCATTGCAGAAGAAGCCACCGATTGGCCAGGTGTTAGTAAGCCAACATCTATGGATGGACTTGGTTTTGGCATGAAATGGATGATGGGTTGGATGCATGATACGATTGATTATTTTAAAGCTGATCCGCTGATGCGGGCTGGGATACAGGATAAGTTTTCTTTTAGTATGATGTATTACTACGATGAAAATTTTATGCTACCCTTAAGTCATGATGAAGTGGTGCACGGAAAGAGCCCCATGATTTATAAAATGCCTGGTGACGATTGGCAAAAGTTTGCCAATTTAAGGCTCCTCTACGCTTATATGTTTATGCATCCTGGTGCTAAGCTTTTGTTTATGGGTAATGAATTTGCTGCCACCACCGAATGGAATTATAAAACAGAACTGCCTTGGCATTTGCTAGCGCACCCAAGTCATGGCGGTATGAAATATTGTGTACAAAAGTTAAACGAGTTATATACCTCACAACCTGCTTTGTATGAACTTCAATTTGATCCCGCTGGGTTTGAATGGATAGATCTACAACACAGATCCGAATCTGTGATGGCCTTTAAACGTAAAGGAAAAAATCCTGCTGAGGATATTGTTGTGCTCATCAATGCCACACCTGTTGTAAGGCATGATTGGAAAATAAGTGTGCAAGGAAAACCAAAATGGCAGGAAATATTTAATAGCGACAATCAAGATTTTTGGGGCACCGGGGTTGTTTATAACCCGGATATACCTTGCGTTTGCGTGGATGTTCAAAAAAATTGGTATGAACTTACTTTACAGTTGCCTGCTTTGAGCGCGGTGGTATTAAAATAATTAGTTGGCAAGCGGTAATTGCAAGCAAAATGTAGTACCCTTTCCTGGCTCTGTTTGTTTGATAAATAATTTACCCTCATGGTAGCTTTCCATAATTCTTTTACTGAGTGGAAGTCCGAGCCCCCAACCTCTTTTTTTAGTCGTATAACCGGGTTCGAATATTTGATTGGCAGTTTTACTATCCATGCCTTTACCTGTATCTGTTATTGTAATATTCACTTGTTTGTTTTGTACCGAAGCCATAATAGTAATTTTACCAGCGCCTTCTGTGGCATCTAGTGCATTTTTGATTAGGTTTTCTAATACCCAATCAAAAAGAGGAACAGAGAGCATTACAAAAGCTTCTGCGGGAAGGCTGCATTCTATAATTACCTGCTTGCTAGATCTAAGTTTCATGTAGGCTACCATGCGTTCAATTTCTATAAATGGATTGCTACGGGTAAGTTGTGGGGTACTTCCTATTTTCCCAAATCGATCCGAAATAAGTTGTAATCTTTCAATGTCTTTTTCAATCTCAAAAACAATGGGGTCTTTGGTGTCTTTTTCTTTTAATAAAGTAATCCATCCCTGTAGGCTAGAAACCGGCGTGCCCAGTTGGTGGGCTGTTTCTTTGGCCATACCTAGCCATAATTTATCCTGCTCATTTTTATACCGTGAACGTAATGTACTTACTGCGATAAAAACAAATAAAGCCACAATAAATAGTTGAATGTACGGATACCATTCTACTTCTTTTAGCAGCTTGCTAGGGCCGTAGTAATAGTGGTTGGCTATGTATGGTGAATCACTAATAACAACAACGATGGGTTCTTTAGAAAACGTTTTAAAGTCTGCTAACTTTTTTGTCAGGTACAAGCTATCTGATGCAATGCTTGCTGTATCGAGATTAAGTGCGTTACCTGTTGGAATTCCTTTTTCATTGGTTTCAATGATGGGGATGTCTTCATTGTCGGCACTAATTTGGATGGCAAGGTTTAGGTTGCTACTGTCTTTACTACTTAAAATAGTTTGTTGCGCTTCTATCCATTCACGCACATATTTTTTTTCGGTATTGGCAATTTTACCTGCTACATACGTCGAATAAAATATAGTGGCGCATACAAATAGTATGGCAATAAATACGAGTAAGCCTGACCACCGATATTGTTTCATGGTCAATTAAAACAAGCCGCCTTTTTTAAGGCTAGTTATACCTTCTCCAATTTTAAATCCGTTGTTATAAATTTCAATTTTATAATTGCCCATTTCAAAAGCAGCAGCTTGTTTCCAGTCAAAGCTAACTTGGCTAGCTTTTCCTTGTTCGTAATTTACACTTACTTTACTGGTATAACTTCTGTTTCCTTCATCTCTGGTATTAAATGAAGCACCTTCTGAAATAGATTTTCCATCAGGACCTGTGATACACACATAAATATCTTTGGTGCCTGATGCAGAAATTTTATTTGGGTCAAGTGTAAAAGAAATGCGAATAAGATCGGCACGTTTTGCAGAAGTTGTTGCTTTGGCCGCGCCATTATTTTTTACATTAAGTGCAGCGATTGCAATATTGGAAGCATGTAAAGTAGACGCAATATCTACTTTTTCATCTAGTTCCTTTTTAGTGGCAGTTAGGTTTTGCTCTAAATTTTGTTTATCGTTTGTTAGTTGAGATTTTTCTGTGTTTAATTGCTCATTGGCAACATTGAGTTGTTTGTTTTCACCTTTCAATTTTTCGATTTCAGCAAATAAGCCCTCTACTTTGCCATTTAGTTCCAGAATCATTTGACGAGCTAGTGATAAGTCAGCATCTGAAGCCTGTTTGTTTTTTATGATAGCACTTATTTTTGATTTTAGTTGCTGAATTTCATTACCTCTTTCTGCAAGTGCTCCATTTAATTGACTATTGTTAAGTGTTAATGAATCTGCTTTTGCAGAAACTAAGTCGTAAGCTTCTTGTATGGCACCTCTACTGCTATCCACAAATTGAATTTTAGTTTCCATTAGGGTAACAGTGTCTTGATGTTCTTTTTTATTGTACAAAAAGTATGCCCAGCTTCCCACCAGGGCCAAAACTAAAAATAGAATAATTCCTTTGTTGTTACTATTGTTTCCGTTGGTTACTGGCATATATATGTGTTTTGATGCAAATTAAATAAAATCGATTGAATCCTGTCTAGTTTTAGCAATTTGATAAGATTTTCTAGCATCTTTGCAGCATGTCAGCCGAAAAAATCATTGCCGATTGGAAAAAAGGGAACTTCAAGCCTATTTACTGGCTAGAAGGGGATGAGCCTTTTTTTATCGACCAAGTGGTCAATTACGCTGAACATAAAATTTTATCGGAGTCTGAAGCTAGTTTTAACCTTTCTATTTTTTATGGAAAAGATGCCGATTGGTCATCGGTGGTTAATGCATGTATGCGTTATCCTATGTTTGCTGATAAGCAAGTGGTTATTTTAAAAGAAGCGCAGCAAATGCGTGATATTGAAAAATTAGAATCTTACATTGACAATCCTTTAGCATCTACCATATTTGTAGTGAGCTTCAAAGAAAAAAAAGTGGACGGAAGGTCCAAGTTGGCTAAAACCCTCAAATCAAAAGGGGAGATGCTGACCACTAAAAAAATGTATGATAGCCAGTTGCCTGAATGGGTGAATCAAATGGTGGCATCACATAAATTAACCATTGTGCCTAAAGCACTTCATTTACTAGTAGATCATATTGGTAATGATTTAAGTAGACTTCAAAATGAAGTTGAAAAGCTAGCCGTAAATCTAGCAGGTCGAAATAATATTACGGAAGACGACATCGAAAAATACATTGGTGTTAGTAAAGACTTTAATGTTTTTGAACTACAAGATGCGTTGGGTAAAAGAGACCTCGCTAAAACCATTCGAATCATTCATTATTTTGAGGCCAATCCTAAAGCGGCACCGATTCAAATGATTCTGCCAGCCCTTTATAACTATTTTAGTAAAGTATTTATGCTGTATAGCCTTCCAAGTATTACAGAACAGTCAGCAGCTGCGGCACTTGGCGTAAATCCGTTTTTTGTAAAAGAGTATATTGCTACTGCGCGCCGTTATGATTACGAGGGCATCGAAAAAGTGTTATTACTCCTTCATCAATATAATTTGAGAAGTATTGGCGTGCATGATGCTGGAACCTCTGATGCAGGTTTACTTAAAGAACTAGCCGTTAAAATGATCAGTTAAATAGCATGTTGTAATAAAGCGGCAGCTTTGTTTTTATCTTGTAGAAGCTGTGCTTTTAAGCCTTCTAGGCCTTCAAATTTCACTTCGCCTCTTAAATAATAATAGAGGTCTACTTTTAATTGAGCACCATAAATGTCGGCGTCAAAATTAAAAATATTTACTTCTACTACTCTTTTTTTACCATCAATGGTAGGTCTAACGCCAATATTCATCATACCAGCATATACTTGTTCTTCTTCATCAATGGTAACGCGAACAGCATAAACGCCATCACTTGGAATGAGTTTTTCTTCAGAAGCAATATGCAAATTAGCTGTAGGGTAGCCAATGGTTCGGCCTATTTTATTTCCTTCTACAACCAGGCCGTCAAAAAAATAGGGATAACCTAAAAAGGTGTTGGCAGTTTCAATATCATGCGCTGCAATAGAGGCTCTGATTTTTGTAGAACTCACTACTGACTCCTCTAATACTTGCTCCGATATTTCATTCACAACAAAACCTTGTTCTTGTCCTACTTGCTCTAGTAATTCAAAATTGCCAAGTCTGCCTTTTCCAAAGCGGTGATCGTAGCCAATGACAACGGTATGCGGCTTAAAATATGCAACAATAAAATCTGTGATGTATTCCTTAGCACTTAAATTAGAAAAATGATGATCAAACGGAACGACCACCAAATGATCGATGCCCGCTTTTTCTAATAATTTTATTTTTTCTTGAAGTGTGGTTAAAAGTTTTACGTCGCCAGGCACCGACGAAACAATTTTGCGCGGGTGCGGATGAAATGTGATGATAACCGTTTCTCCATTAACCTGACTCGCCGTTTTTTTGAGTTGTTCAAGGATTTTTTGATGGCCCTTATGTACCCCATCAAAAGTGCCAATAGTGAGCACGGCATTGTTAAAAGTTGGTAAAGATGGGGCTAGTTCGTAGTGGACTTTCATAATCAGCGGCAAAAATAAGCCCGAAATTCCAATCTTGGGTCATTTGCCAGGGTTCTCTTTCTGTCTTTTGCTTACCTTTGTCCAGGATACCTGTTTTTGTTCATATTTATTATATACCAATGTCTTTATACGCTAAACGAGGTGTTTCGGCTCAAAAGGAAGAAGTACATGCTGCCATTCAAAAGCTAGATCAAGGATTGTATCCGCATGCTTTTTGTAAGATGTACCCCGATTATTTGATGGGGGATGACAATTATGTAAATATTATGCACGCCGATGGGGCCGGCACTAAAAGTATTTTAGCTTATTTGTATTGGAAAGAAACCGGTGATGTTTCTGTGTGGGAAGGTATTGCTATTGACGCCGTTGCCATGAATTTAGACGATTTGCTTTGTGTAGGCGTAACGGATAATATTTTATTTTCTTCAACCATTGATCGCAATAAAAAAGTAATTCCAGGCTCTGTTTTAGAAGCCGTTATTAACGGAACACAATCTTTTTTTGATACACTTGCTAGTTATGGCGTTACCGTTCATTATTTGGGTGGTGAAACTGCCGATGTGGGAGATGTTGTAAGAACAATTGCTGTTAACGGAACCATGCAAAGTAGATGGCCAAAGTCTACATTAATTACCAATCAAAATATTGCTCCTGGTGATGTTATTGTTGGTTTTGCGAGTGCAGGAATGGCTATCTATGAAACGTCTTATAACAGTGGTCTTGGAAGCAATGGTTTAACCAGTGCAAGACATGATGTGCTTAGTCATTACTATGCCACTAAATATCCTGAAACATTTGAGCCAACGCTTGATAAAGATGTTGTTTATTTAGGAAAAAATAAAATGACAGATACCCTTTCCATAGAGGGTTTTGAGGATCCAATTTCTATTGGTAAATTACTTTTAAGCCCTACCAGAACCTATGCGCCACTTGTTAAAAAAATCCTAGATGCGCATTTTAATGACATTCATGGCATGATACATTGCAGTGGAGGTGGACAAACCAAGTGCATGAAATATTTGCCAACTACATTAAAAATTATAAAAGATAATTTATTTACCCCGCCACCCATTTTTAATTTGATACAGGAAAATGCGGGGTCTGATAATAAAGAAATGTATCAGGTATTTAACATGGGTCACCGATTAGAAATTTTTACAAATGAAAAAACGGCAGCAGCACTTATTGCGATTGCTGCGGCGTTTAATATTGAAGCTCAAATTGTGGGTCGCGTGGAAGCGGCAGCACAGTCAAGCTTACACTTACATACTTCAACCGGGATTATCGATTTTGAATATTAAAATATTTTTATGTCAGAAACAGTTGTATCCATTAACCAAGCAAAAATTTATCAAGGCAATAATTTGATTTTGGATGATGTCAATTTTACGGTACAAAAAGGTGAGTTTGTTTACCTTGTTGGAAAAACAGGAACAGGCAAAAGTAGTTTATTAAAAACGCTTTATGGCGAGCTGTCATTACAGCACGGAATGGGCTCTGTGGTTGGGTTTGACTTAAAAGGAATGGACTGGAAAAAAGTACCTTTTTTGCGCCGAAATATAGGTATTGTATTCCAAGATTTTCAATTGTTAACCGACCGTAATGTGTATGAAAATTTGCGTTTTGTACTGCAAGCAACTGGTTGGAAGGATGAGCGTTTGATGGAAGAAAAAATCAATGACGTATTGGATAAAGTGGGACTTAAAAGCAAAGGGTTTAAAATGCCATTTGAAATGAGTGGTGGTGAACAGCAGCGTGTAGACATTGCACGTGCAGTATTAAATTCGCCTAAATTAATTTTAGCGGATGAGCCTACGGGTAATCTAGACCCTGAAACGAGTGATGAAATCATGCAACTACTTATACAAATTGCAAAAGATTATGGGACCGCAGTAATTATGGCTACCCACGATTTTATTGTTATCAATAGATATCCGTCTCGTATTTTAAAAACAGAGGGTGGGAAGGTGTTGGACAGTGGTACGATGTAATTGATTTGCTAAATGATTTAATTAACTCCAAATAATAGTGGCACATTCTTTTGCCAGAATATCATTCGTTTTTTCTACTGCTATTAGTTGCTTTCTAGTTTCTATTTCCTCTTCCGAAAATGGGTGATGGTAGAGTTGAATAATGATTTCTTGAAAGGCATTTGCAGAGGATCCCTGATGGTAACAAGCTCCGAGCGCATTACTTGCTGTTTTCGTGTTTGTTAGGCAGTGTCTTCCTTTTTTTATCCCTTCTAGTAGTGCTTCATCAGCTTCTTGTTTGATAAAGCAAGGTTGTATGATAATTTGTGCTTTTTCAATCATGTCCTGAAGCTCTGTGCTAGAAGGGTTGCCAACAATGCATGTGTGCGGCTGGCTATGTGCAAGTGTAACCAAAGTAGGTGATGGGTTGTTACCTGTAATTACAAATGGTACTTTTAGATTGTGGAACACATGGGTTAACAGCCAGCTAGCTGTTTTATGTGTTGCGGCATCAGATAGGTTACCTTGAAAGAGGCAATAATTGCCAAGTCCAGTTTTGGAAGTTATATCATTACTACTTGAAATAAAGGGGGCTAAAATTTGAATTGCGCCACCTAAAAATAAATTCGCAAGCAGTTTTTTGTTTGTATCATCGGTTACAATCCAAGAAACCCGTTCGTTTATTTTTTTAAGTATTCTTTTGGATAAGACAGCCTCTCTTTGATAAAACAGTTTTTTTAATGGAGCACTGCTCCGCTCTTGGAGGTACTTAAAATAATTAGGGGTATAAGTGAGTAACCTCACCCAAATTTTTCTATGTGCTAGTTCTGTTGATAAAGCCAAGCCGCAGGGGCCCATACCTTCTATTAAAATGGGAAAATTGTTTTCTTTTATATCGTTAATGAGTCGAGCATTCAGGTACTTACCAGTAGCATAGGGTGCCGAAAATGAAAAATTTCGATGCCCTTCATTGACGGGATACGATTTGATCGAGCTGCAAATTTTTGAAAGCTGATGATTGTTGGTCGTATCAATAGTCGAGTCTGATTTACTATACGTGTACAGATGCACTTCAATACCAGCTGCTACTAATGCCTCCAATAGCCAGTAAGTTTGCTGCGCGTCACCTAGGGTGCTAGGGCAGGGGATATGCCCGGATATGATGTTGATGCTTTTTTGCATGGGGGTATAATGGTACAACAAGTGCTGCCATTGTTTGTTCACTGATTGTGCCAAAAATGAGACAATTGTATTGACAAACAGCTTGTTTTAGATGCCTTTTTCCAACTTATTTTTCCACGAAACTCATTTCGTTTTTTATTCCATCAAAAGCTTATAAAATGATGATATGCAGTAATTTAGATCTATTTTGTTGTTCATTAAATAGATCTTAATTTAACTTCTCCACGTCTTATTAACAAGCCTGCAATTATTACAATCATTTCTACCCGTTTTATTGTAAGTTCGCGGGTATTAAAAGAAAAGAAAAGTGAGATTAAAATCGTTAGAAATCAAAGGGTTCAAAAGTTTTGCTGATAAAACAGTGATAACATTTGACGAAGGGATCACTGGGATTATTGGGCCCAATGGTTGTGGCAAAAGTAATATTATCGATAGCATCAGATGGGTTATTGGTGAGCAAAAAATATCGGCGTTAAGAAGTGAAAACCTCGATGCGCTCGTTTTTAATGGAAGTAAAACAAGAAGTGCGAGTGGTTTAGCGGAAGTGAGTTTGACTTTTGAAAACACAAAAAATTTGTTACCTACCGAGTTTAGCACCGTAACCGTTACGCGTAGGTTTTATAAAAATGGAGAGAGTGAATACCGCCTCAACGATGTGAGTTGTCGTTTAAAAGACATCCACAATTTGTTTTTGGATACCGGTGTGAGTACCGATAGTTATGCCATTATCGAACTAGGTATGGTAGATGACATTATCAAGGATAAAGAAAATAGCCGCAGAAGAATGCTTGAGCAAGCAGCGGGTATTACTATTTACAAAACCAGAAAAAAAGAAGCTAAAAATAAATTAGACTTAACCGAGCAAGATTTAGCGCGTATCGAAGATTTGTTGTTTGAAATCAACAACCAATTAAAGACCCTCGAAAATCAGGCTAAAAAAGCGGAAAAGTATTTTGAAATTAAAGGGGAGTTTAGGGAAGTGTCTATTGAGCTTGCAAAAGCAGCCCTCGAAGGGTTTAATATTACTTACAAGGAGCTCAACGAGCAACAAGACCTTGAGGTTAACAAGCGCGTGCAGTTAGAAGCTGAAATTGCGGTAGAAGAAGCGGCACTTGAACAGGAAAAAGTAGGATTTATTGAAAAAGAGCGTGCGCTTCAGAGCATGCAGGGTGCTTTTAACGATTTATTGCAAAATTTACGCGGTAAAGAAAACGATAAAAATTTAGCGACTCAAAAGTTACATTACCTCAAAGAAAAAGAAACCAACTTAAAAGAGTTTTTAGACAAGGCTACAGGCCAGGTAAAAACCATTGGTGATTCTATCGAATACACACAAATACAGGTTGGAGATGAAGAAGCAAAATTAGCGGAGTTACAAGACGCCGTAGAAAATGCAAAACTAGATATCGAAAATAAGCGTCGTAATTTTGATGAGCGCAGATCAGGTGTAGACGCTTTAAGAAATGAGTTTCAACAAATTCAGCGTAACCAATTTGATGCCGAAAAAAAGGTAGCCGTTGCAGATACGTCTATTCAAAACTTACAACGTGCACAAGCGCAGTTAACCGATGAGCAAACACAACGTACACAGCAGTTAACGCAATTGCAAGGTGCCCTTGTAGAAAAAGAAGAAAGCTTAGTAGACAAGCGTAATGTATTAGCAGATTTGCAAGCCCATCAAGAAAAAACAAAGTCTAGTATTTTTGAAACGCAAGCTGCACTTGAAGTGCTGCGTTCCGAGCTAGCCGAAGAGAATAGAAAATTAGACGCCAAGCGCAACGAATACAACCTACTTAAAAGTTTAATTGACTCCATGGAAGGGTATCCTGAGAGCATTAAATTTTTACACAAGAATCCAGATTGGAATCATTCGGCTCCTATACTATCTGACATCATTTATGTGAAGGAAGAATATAGAGCAGCCGTTGAAAACGTGTTGGAGCCTTATCTAAACTATTATGTTGTTAATAATTTACAAGAAGGGTTACAAGCGATCCATTTGTTAGACACCAATCAAAAAGGAAAGGCTAACTTTTTTATGTTGGATAAGTTTGCCGATTTTAGATCTGAAAGTGCACAACCAGCTGGCACATTTGCTGCACTTGATGTAGTAGAAGTGGATGAGCCCTATAAAAAATTAGCGCAGTATCTTTTATCCAATGTGTACATCGCAGAAAACGAAGCAGCCATTAATAACAGTAATGGTGCCATCGTACTCGAAAAAACGGGTAAATATGTAAAAGGTAAATACACGTTAACCGGCGGTAGTGTTGGTTTATTTGAAGGTAAAAAAATTGGTCGTGCTAAAAATCTCGAAAAATTAGCAGAAGATATTGTTGATCAGGAATCTGTGGTTAATTTATTAAAATCAGATATTCAATTTAAGCACAATGAGGTGATTGCTTTTAATGATCAATTAAAAGAAGGCAACATCAAGCAAACAGAAGCTGAAATTAATCAGCTTACCAACGAAGTTTTTGCTGCTAAAAATAGAATTGAAAATTTACAAGCAGCTAGCTTAACGGCTTCAGACCGTCTTGCAGATATTGAAGCTCGTTTAGGTGATGAGCATGATGCTATTTCAGAAACGCGAGGTGCATTAATCCAGCTCAATCAAGATTTAAATGCAACAGCAGCGCAAGTTAGTTTAGTAGAGCAGGATTATCAATTAGCAGAACAAGCCTATAACGAAGCCTCTGCTACTTACAATGAAACCAATATTACATTTACACGTCAGCAAAGTAAGATCACGACGCTCAAACAAGAATTGCTTTTCAAAGAAAATCAGTTGAGCGAACTTATTGCGCAAATCGACAATAACACCGCTCAGTTATCTGAAGCTTCTACCGATATTTCAGAAGGTGCTGCTACACTTGCATTATCAGAATCGCTTTTATTGGAGCTTATGCAACAAAAAGAAGTGGAAGAGCAAAAATTAAATGAAACAGATCAGGCTTACTATAACTTAAGAAACGCACTTCAAGAAAAAGAAAGCGAACTCCGTTTAAAGTCGAAGAGTAAGGAAATGATTGATCATTTGGTGACAGAAATCAAAGACAAACTAAATAACTTGAAGCTACAATTAGCGGGTATGAAAGAACGCCTTAGTGTAGAATTTAAAGTTGAACTAGATGACATTATAGATCAGCCTCGTACTTCTGAAACGCCGCTGGAAGAGCTTCAAAGTACTTCGGAGCGTATGCGTAAACGCCTCGAAAATATGGGTGAAGTAAATCCTACGGCTATTGAAGCCTATACCGAAATGCGCAAGCGTTACGATTTTATATTAGAGCAAAAGAACGACCTTGTTTCGGCTAAAGAGTCTTTATTACAGACCATTCAAGAAGTAGAGGCAACAGCGAACCAACAATTTTTAGAAACCTTCAATAAAGTAAGAGAAAACTTCCAAAAAGTTTTTAAAGCTTTATTTACAGAAGAAGATACTGCCGACATGGTACTTGTGGATCCTACCAACTTAGCAGATACAGGTATTGATATTGTAGCAAAGCCTAAGGGCAAGCGTCCTTCATCAATTACACAGCTTAGTGGAGGAGAAAAAACATTAACGGCCACTGCATTACTATTTGCTATTTATTTAATTAAGCCAGCACCATTCTGTATTTTGGATGAGGTGGATGCGCCATTAGATGATGCCAACGTAGGGAAGTTCACACAAATGATTAAGAAATTTAGCGATAACTCACAGTTTATTATTGTAACACACAATAAGCAAACCATGGGTGCGGTAGATGTTATTTATGGTGTGACTATGCAAGAGCCAGGCGTAAGTAAACTTGTTCCTGTAGACTTTAGAAGCCTCACTAATTAAAGCGGTTGTTAAGGTCGGTTTTCATACTCTATGTAACTTGTTTGGGGTGTTATATTTTATTTACACGCCAGCCAGATTTCTTTGATGGCGAAAAAGCGCCCGCAACCATTCAAATGTTGTATGATACTACAGCTAAGCAAATCATTCCTGCTGCTGTGTATCAGGCAGGCGTTACATGGTACCGCACAGATGCTCGTTATTTTTTAAGGCGTTTACATGCAGGTCAAAAAGTAACTGTCATTTATGAAACTGCTACGCCTGAAACGGCTGCTGTATATACCTTTTGGGGCTATTGGATTGGCTGGGGTGAGCTCTTATTTACGGTGATAGGCTATGTAGTACTATTACAAATTGCGTATGCTGTAACCACCAATCCTAATGCAAATTCTTTTACAAGATCAACTAGTTACGCGCCAGAAAAAAAACGTAAATACAACGACTAAATTTATTTTATGAATCCACTCGCTTCAAGTTTTTTACAACTGGTTACCATCATGGATGAGTTGAGGGAGCAGTGCCCTTGGGATAAAAAGCAAACGATAGGTACGCTGAGATCCATGACCATCGAGGAAACCTATGAACTAGCTGATGCTATTACAAATAAAGATTGGAATGGTATTAGAGAAGAACTTGGGGATGTATTACTTCATATTTTGTTTTATGCACGCATTGCAAAAGAAGAAAATAAATTTCAATTACAAGAAGTGATTGATGGAATAGCAAAAAAATTAATTGATAGGCATCCTCATATTTATGGTGATGTGAAAGTAGAAAATGAGGAAGACGTTAAGCGAAACTGGGAGAAACTAAAATTAAAAGAAGGAAAAACGTCGGTACTCAGTGGGGTGCCCGTATCGTTACCTGCACTTGTAAAAGCAACGCGTATGCAAGTAAAAGCAAAGCAGGTTGGGTTTGAATGGAAAGAAACTTCTGAGGTTTGGAATAAAGTAGAAGAGGAGATAGGAGAGCTTAAAGAAGCTGTTGCCAGTTCCGATGTTTCTAACATGGAAGATGAGTTTGGTGATGTGCTTTTTAGTTTGGTAAACTACGCACGGTTTATTGGCGTAGATCCAGAATCGGCGCTTGAAAAAACAAACCTAAAATTTAGAACCCGCTTTATGTATATGGAAGCGCAGGCTACAGCCCAGGGTAAAAATTTAGGGGATATGACCTTATCAGAGATGGATCTGCTTTGGAACGAAGCCAAAACTAAATAGCTCAAATTTTTATTTCCTTTTTGTTTGCTGCATAGCAACCCATTTTTCAAAGGCATCTAGGGTATAGCTGCTCAGGTTGTTTTCTTTGGTTACACCCGCTTTTTGAGCTACTAAAACACCATACCTGCAATCTTCAAAGCCTTGGGTAGCGTGTGCATCTGGATTAATAGAAATGAGTACGCCTTTATTAAGTGCTTTTCCAATCATGCGCCAATCAATATCCAACCTCCGAGGGTGGGCATTTAATTCTATCACTACATTGTTTGCGGCACAGGCATCAATAATTTTCTGGTGGTCTACAGGATAGCCCTTACGACTTAATAATAATCTACCAGTCATGTGCCCAAGTATATTGGTGTATGGATTTTCGATGGCTGTAATAAGCCGTTGCATGGCCTTTTCTTCCCCCATTTTTAAATTCGAATGCACTGATGCTATTACTAAATCAAATGTTTGTAAGACCTGTGGTGCATAATCAAGGTTCCCATCATTTAAAATATCGCTTTCAATACTCTTAAATATTTTAAAGGGAGCTAATTGTGTGTTTAGCTGATCTATTTCTTTGTGCTGCGATATAATGCGGTCTTCTTGAAGGCCGCTTGCATAAAATGCCGATTTTGAGTGGTCGCTCATTACTAAATATTCAAATCCTTTTGCTTTAGCAGCAGTGGCCATGTCTAAAATTGTGTTAGAGCCATCACTCCATTTACTATGGCTATGAATAATGCCTTTAATATCTGAAGGTATAATAATGGTAGGAAGGCCCTTATTAGACGCTGTTTCAATAACATTAGCATCTTCTCTTAGATAAGGTGGGATATAGGGGATATTGGCCGCTTTAAAGATGTCTTCTTCAGAAATATAGCTTTGTGCAAGCCCTTCTGGCACCAATTCGTTTATTTTTTCTAAAAAAGAAGGGGCACAAGATGTCTCAAAGACCGTTTTTACTAGATTTTTAGTGTCTACAATATGAAATCCGAGGGTACTATTTTCTTGTGAAGTAACTTCTAAATAACCTGGGGTACTGGACTGGATTTCGAAATTATTTTCTTCAAAAAAACTTTCCAGGGGGGCTAATTCTTGGTCCGTTACCCACTCCAAAATGGTAATGACCTCCTGTTGTTGTCTAAAAGCACCGGTTACAAAAAAGCTAGATTCATTAAAATGTTCGGTCCATTTTTCTTGCAAAAGCCCTACCACGGGTTCCATTTGTGCGTACAAAAAATTACCCTGTGCGTTTATATAAAATTCGATGGACGCTTTTATATTGGCTTGCGTTTTTTCTCCAAAACCTTTGTAAAGGGTTAGTCGGTTTTCTTCGCAAGCATAGAGCAGCTCACCGAGTGTTTCAATTTCTAATTCTTTCCAAATGGTAGAAATTTTTTTTGGACCAATACCTTTTATGCGCAGCATCTCTAAAATGCCTGCTGGCGTTTTTTGTAAATAGCTATCTAAAATTTCAAGTTGTCCTGTTTCTAATTGCGCTATAATTTTTTTGCCGGTTGTAGCACCAATACCACGCTGCGAAAAAATTGTTTGCGGATCAAGGGTAGACAATTCAGTTTCTAATTTATCTATCGTGAAAGCCGCACTGGCATAGGATTTGGCCTTAAATGCGTCGTCTCCATGTATATCCATTAATTTGGAGAGGAGGGAGAAATTATCTGCAATCGCTTCGTTGGTCATGGGTATGAAATTGGGTCTCAATATAGCACAAAAAAAAGTCCCGCAAGATTGCGGGACTTTTAAATCTATTTTTAGCTAAAGCTAAACTAAGATTACTTCTTTTTAGCAGCCTTCTTAGGAGCAGCTTTCTTAGCAGCTTTCTTAGGAGCAGCTTTTTTAGCAGCTTTCTTAGGAGCAGCTTTCTTAGCAGCTTTCTTAGGAGCAGCTTTTTTAGCAGCTTTCTTAGGAGCAGCTTTTTTAGCAGCTTTCTTAGGAGCAGCTTTCTTAGCAGCTTTTTTAGGAGCAGCTTTCTTAGCAGCTTTTTTAGGAGCAGCAGCCTTTTTAGGGGCAGCTTTCTTAGCAGCTTTTTTTGCAGTTGCCATGTTTTTTTGATTTAATGGTTAGTAAATAATACATTAAAAGTAAAAAATTATTTCAAACTACAAAAAAATATTTTTTTAAGCAGTTGGAGTTGGGGTAGCAACCGACACTGTTGTTCTGTCATTTCTGCCTTTTTTATACTCTACTATACCGTCTTTTAACGCGAATAAAGTAAAGTCTAAACCAACGCCAACATTTTTACCAGGGTGGTACTGCGTACCTCTCTGACGAATAATGATATTGCCTGCGATGGCTGGTTGGCCACCATAAATCTTAACGCCCAAACGCTTACTCTGTGAGTCGCGGCCGTTCTTTACACTACCTTCACCTTTTTTGTGTGCCATGGTATAATACTATTTTAAATTAAGCGATGCTTTCTATTTTAATACGCGTATAATGCGTTCTGTGACCGTGCTTCTTGCGGAAGCCCTTTCTTCTTTTCATCTTAAAGGCGATCACTTTTTCACCTTGTACTAGGTCGCTGAGAATTTCTGCTTTAACGATTTCTTTAACGGCAGTGCCAAGGGCAATTTTACCGTTATTTTCAACCATTAATACATCAGAGAACTCAACTTTGTCTCCGGTTTTACCTTGCAGGTGAGGTACGTACAAGCTCTGTCCTGCTTGCACTTTAAATTGTTGACCTGCGATTTTTACAACTGCTAACATAGCTATCCAAAATTAGGACGGCAAAGGTAAGGTTTTGGAGTGAAAAACGTATAAAATTCTGCTTCTTCTTGTTAAAAAATCATAAATCATTGATTTTCAAAATATTAATAGCTTAACAATTACAAATAATTCTGAAGCCTACAATTCTCTATTTTTGCAGGGTCTAATACCTATAGGTCATTCAATGAATCTAAAATCATTACTTGCCAAGCCCTTTGCTCATTATATAGCCAACAAGGTTAAAAAAGAGGCAAAGCAGGCTATACAAGACCAAACCACCATCTTTAAGGCTTTATTAAAGGTGCTCAAGCATACCCAATTTGGTAAAGACCATGGGGCAGATGCGGTACAAGACTATGATAGCTTTAAAAAAGCCATTCCCATTAGAGATTACGAGCGGTTTGTTCCTTATATCAATATGATAAAAGAGGGCAAGCAAAATATATTATGGAAAGGGCTCCCCATTTATTTTGCCAAAACAAGCGGCACTACAAGCGGGGTTAAATACATCCCCATTACCAAAGACTCAATTGATAACCATATTAATACAGCCCGCAACGCACTACTTTGTTATATGGCCGAAACGGGCAATACCGGTTTTGCATCTGGGAAATTGATATTTTTAAGTGGTTCCCCCGAATTAGAACGCGTTGGTGGCATTGCTACCGGACGGTTAAGTGGTATTGTAAATCACCACGTGCCGGCTTATTTAAGGTCCAATCAATTACCTACTTACGAAACCAATTGCATGGAAGATTGGGAACAAAAATTAGACGCCATTGTATCAGAAACGATGGATCAAAATATGACCCTCATTAGTGGTATTCCACCTTGGGTTCAAATGTATTTTGATAGATTGGAAACAACCACTGGAAAAAAAATAGGCGAACTGTTTCCTAATTTTAATGTCATGGTACAAGGTGGTGTCAACTTTGAACCATATAAAGCCAAATTATTTGAAAGTATAGGTCGTAAAATTGATACCGTAGAACTCTTTCCAGCAAGTGAAGGATTCTTTGCTTTTCAGGATACTCAAAATGAATCAGGTTTATTATTAAATACCAATAGCGGTATCTTTTTTGAATTTATTCCAGCTAACGAAATTTTTGATGAAAACCCTACACGGCTTTGTTTACAAGAGGTTGAGCTGGGTGTCAATTACGCACTCATCATCAATAGCAATGCTGGACTATGGGGTTATAATATTGGTGATACCGTAAAATTTGTAAGTATAGACCCCTATAAAATTGTTGTGACTGGACGGATCAAACATTTTATTTCTGCATTTGGTGAACATGTGATTGGAGAAGAAGTCGAAGCAGCACTTTTACAAGTTGCGGCACAAACAAATACTAGTATTACAGAGTTTACAGTTGCGCCATTTGTAGCAGGGGTCGATGCGGCAGGAAAAAGCTACCACGAATGGTTTATTTCTTTTGAAAAAGCACCCCCAAATTTGGATGATTTTGCTGCCCAGTTAGACACCGCCATGCGTAAACATAATGTGTATTATGACGACCTTATTAAAGGGGCTATTTTAGAACCATTAAAAATACGAACACTACAAAGCGATGCTTTTGTGCAGTATATGCGTGCTATTGGCAAACTAGGGGGTCAAAATAAAGTGCCAAGGCTAAGTAATGACAGGGTGTTAGCAGATGCACTTTCAAACTACCTTGCCCCTCTATTGTAGTTTAATTTTATCTTATCTTGTGGCAGTAAAAAATTAGGGTAGGTAATACCCATATAAAAATGAGTAGTCAAAAAAGGATCGCCATATTCGGCTCTACAGGTTCGATAGGAACGCAGGCACTTGAAGTGATTGCAGCCAACCCAACATTATTTAGTGCCGAGGTATTAACAGCGCAAAGCAATGACACCCTATTAATTGAACAAGCCTTAGCGTTCAATCCTAATGTTGTTGTTATCGGGGATGAAAAAAAATACCTCACTGTAAAAGAAGCGCTCTCCAAAACAGACATTAAAGTTTTTGCAGGAGAGCAAGCACTTGTTGAAGTTGCTGCACTTGATTGTTACGATATGATGCTTGCTGGCATTGTTGGTTATGCAGGATTAAAACCTACTTTAAAAGCCATTTCATGCGGTAAGCCAATTGCACTAGCCAATAAAGAAACCCTTGTGGTTGCAGGTGATATTGTGATGCAAATGGCCATGGAAAAAAGAGTGCCTATTATTCCCGTAGACTCAGAACACTCTGCCATATTCCAATGTTTGGTAGGAGAGGGTCGTAATAAAATTGAGCGCATTATTTTAACGGCTAGCGGTGGTCCATTTTTAGGTAAAAAACCTAATTTTTTGGTGAATGTAAAACGTGACCATGCACTACAACATCCTAACTGGAGTATGGGTGCAAAAATTAGTGTAGACTCTGCAACCCTTATGAATAAAGGGCTTGAGATGATTGAAGCCAAGTGGTTGTTTAATTTACAACCTGCACAAATTGAAGTGGTGATTCATCCGCAAAGTATTATACATAGTATGGTGCAATTTGATGACGGAAGTATTAAGGCACAAATGGGGCTTCCTGATATGAAACTTCCTATACAGTATGCACTCGCTTTTCCGCAGCGCCTAGAAAATAATTTTCCGCGCTACGATTTTAGAAAGCCAAATGCCTTAACATTTGACGAGCCCGATACCAAAACTTTTAGAAATTTAGCCCTTGCGATAGAGGCACTTCATAAAGGAGGCAACCTGCCATGTATTTTAAATGCGGCCAATGAAATTGCAGTGTATGCTTTTTTAAGAAACCGAATTGGGTTTTTAGATATGACAGAAGTTGTGGAACAAACCATGCAAAAAATGCCATTCATCGAAAAGCCAACCCTCGAACAGTATTTTGAAAGTGACGGTGAAGCAAGAAGTTTTGCTGCGTCACTCATCCATTTATAAAAAGCATCTCAATATATATTTATGACATTATTAGCGATAGATTGGTTAAGTGTTGGCGTTAAAGCTGGACAGTTTATTTTATCTTTTTCAATTTTAGTAACCCTACATGAGCTAGGGCATTTTATTCCTGCCAAATTATTTAAATGCAGGGTAGATAAACTTTATTTATTCTTTGATCCTTGGTTTAGTATTTGGAAAAAGAAAAAAGGTGAAACCGAATATGGTATTGGATGGGTGCCGTTTGGTGGCTATGTAAAAATTGCCGGCATGATTGACGAGAGCATGGATAAAGCGCAAATGAATAAGCCCCCAGAACCACACGAGTTTAGATCTAAACCAGCCTGGCAGCGTTTAATTATTATGATCGGTGGAGTGCTCGTGAATGTCATATTGGCGATTATTATTTTTATTGGCATTACCTGGGTATGGGGTGAAGAATATTTACCCGTTAAAAATTTAAAAAATGGAATTGTTGCCGATTCATTGGCGAAATCAATAGGCATTAAAGATGGTGATAATGTGGTAGGTATTGATGGCAAACCACTTGAAGCATTTGGTACCCTAGAAGCAGAAATGGTTTTAAATGATGCAAAGGTTTTACAAGTTACCAGAAACGATAGTACCATGGACATACAAGTGCCTGAAGGCTTTATTGGAAAACTAGCCAAGGTTGCCAATGAAACATCACTTGTGATGCCGCGTTATCCGGCCATTGTAGACTCTGTGTCGAGCACCGCCGTATTTACGAAAGATGCACTTATTAAGAATGACCAGCTCATTGCTTTTAATAATAAACCATTTTTGTTTTACCACGAGTTTGATCAGCTAAAAAAAGGATACGAAGATTCTATTGTGAGTTTAACTGTGCTTCGTGGTGCTGATACTGTGGATGTGCGCGTTAAAGTAAATGAAAAAGGGAAGCTTGGTTTTTTTGGTAAAAACCCGCTCGTTTTATTTGGAACCAACACTAAAACCTATGGCTTTTTTGAATCTATCCCGGTAGGTTTTACAAAAACTTGGGAAACACTTGATCGTTATGTTACGGGTATCAAACAAATTTTTACAGGTAAGGTAGCCGCAAGTGATTCACTTGGAAGCGTTATTAGTATTGGTAATACTTTCCCTGGTACTTGGGATTGGGAACGTTTTTGGACATTAACAGGTATTTTTTCTATCATACTTGCGTTCATGAATATTTTACCTATTCCTGCGCTTGATGGCGGACATGCACTCTTTACGCTCTATGAAATGATCACCAAGCGTAAACCTTCCGATAAGTTTATGGAATACGCACAAATGGTGGGCATGGTGCTATTATTAAGTTTAATGGTATACGCGCTAGGTCTCGACTTTTGGAGATTATTTAAATAAGTGTTTAAATAGTGTTACCTTTGCTGCTAGCTTTTTGCTAACCGCATAGCTATGGGGTCGTACTGGTTTTGACAGCATAGGTTATTGTTGGTGTAAGCATGCAGTGCGTTGTGTAATTAGCACTTCAATCTGAATACTCAAACTTCAAATGGCAATACTCAGTATGCCATGGCTGCTTAATCAGTGATTAAGTAACCATTTGGGCCGCCGCACAGGTTCGCTTATTTCCATGTGCCGTCGCCGACTCAAATCAAAATAAGATGCTGCAATAGAAGGCTGTGACTATTGCTTAAGATTATCCAGCTAAGCGTTAGGTTGGTTTGTTCGTTCCCGGCCTTTCGTCTACAATGAATACCGAAATAAGCATGTAGAAAGCTAATGGTCACGATGTTTGGACAGGGGTTCGACTCCCCTCGACTCCACAGAATCTAGGGTATAATATATTAATTTATAATATATTATACCCTATTTTTATATAAATAGTTACTCTATTTTTATAGCGAGATTTGAGGATAGTGGTATTTAGATTCTTAGTATTTTGGTTCCACTATTCCATTTATATATGTTTATTTCTAATCTATTTCTTGATTAACTTTGTTTTAATTTAACATATATGTCAAGGCATTAGAATTTTAGTGTATCTGTTTTGACCTAACTTGCTATTAATAAATAATGGTGCTAATTAATTTAAAATCAATTAAAAAATGAAAATTCAAATTAAACCCAAGTATAGTTTCATTTTGTTATGTTTTGTTTTGTTTTTGCTGCTTGAAGCATGCGCTCCTCCCAAAAAGCAATATTCTGTAGACTTGCAAAATTTTGTATTGAAAGTCGAAAAAGAGTATAGTAACTATACTGACAAAGACTGGGAAGTTACAAAAGTTGCATTTGAGAAACTATCGAAAGAGAGGTATGCAAAAATAGAGTCAGACTTGACTATGGAAGAAAAAAATAGTATCAATGAATTTTTTGATAGGTATGAGGCTTGTGAAGAAAAAGCAATGATATTGGAAATAAAAAATGGGATTAAATCTGGGATTAAAAGAGCAGGTAATTTCATCGAAAATATTCTGAAAGATACTTCTATTGTTAACTAATTGATTATCAATATTATACTAAATATTTGTATTAATTCCAATAATATATAGATATTAACAAATATTCTATATATTTATTGTCCAAATTAAATTTCTTAAATCTAGTTAAATTTCTATTTTATGACTATAAAAATCATAATAATTGCATTTATTGCAATCCTAATTGTTTTTTTTATTATAAAAAGACTATTCAAGTTACTTCTATTTGCGGTTTTGATTTTTGGTGCTTATCTACTTTATATTAAATTGACGGGTGGAGATACAAATAAGGTAATAAAAGATACAAAAAGTAAGGTTACTAAAACCATTGATAATTATACTAAATAAAATTCATGAACCTGAGTATGCAATTTCAAAATAAACAAAAAAATAATATTAAGGCTTTAGCTTTATTGATGGGTTTAATTTTCTTATTCTCCACTAAGCTTATAGCTCAAAAAGCAGTCAATAGATTAATACTTTGGGACGTTACTGCATCAATGGTTGGATCTAAAAATAGTACCCCACCTAATTATGGGTACAATTCAAATTCAGATATTGACAAACAAGTTAGAGAGGGACTAATAAAAATTATATCTGATACCAAAGAAGACGATGGTGTTTTTAATATATATCCATTTGGCTCTGATATATTAGAATACAAGAGTTTTTTAAATACATCAAATGGTCGAAAAGATGCTATTAATTACATTACAAATTATACGATTGACAAGCAACCTAAGGGGTATACTAATATTTGTGGCGCATGGGACAAGGCTATGATTCATATTGACCCTAAATTACGAAATGTAATTTATTTATTTACAGACGGAAGTCAAAATATAGCTTATGGACCAGATGGTATAAATTGTTTGAGTTCAACTGTAAATAAATATTGTTCTTTAACTAAAGGTACCGATACCTACACTTTTTATATTTCTTTAAATGTTGCAGATAAAACATTTCAAGGCATATTAGAAAATGCATGTAAAAATTTAACAGTTCTTACTCCAGGTGATGTAAAAAATATAGGAATTAATCTTCCTTTAAAATTAGTTGCCAAATTTCAACCATTAAGTTTTAATTTACAGGATAATAGTTCAAGTGCTGAAAGGTTTACAGCAGTTAATGGTACGATTCCATCTGACTTAAAAAAGATAAACGCAGATTTAGAAATTAATACACAAGATAAATTAGGCATTAAAGCCACAATAACTTCAAATAAAGACGGGAATTTAGATGTAAATTTTACATTAGAAGATATTTCAGGGAAAGCTATTGCCACTTTAAAAACTATTCAAAATTTAAATATTGTTGGTAAAATAAAGGTTAGTATAGAGGGATCAACTGAAGTCACGGAAATACCCATAAATATTATAAACAAGAAGTCGCCACAATTGAATTTCATTATAAAATAAGTATAAAGATGAAGGGAATTTTATTTAAAGCCACGCTTTTTTCCATAGCAATAGTTTGCTTTTCTTGTAGTAAAACCAAAAAGGCTGCAACTTCTATGGATTTTGGAGAGGCGCATCCAAATCAAATTGTAGAAAAGACCTTGGTATTAAATTTTAATGATGAAGCAAAGGCAGATAGTAATTCTTTTGTGGAATTCACTTATCTAAACAAAGATGATTCACAACCAAATGGGTTTGCGTTCACAATTAATGGAGAGACGGTTCAAGGCAATAAGCTTAAGTTTTATGCATATAATTTTGTAAACAAGAGTCCGGAAGTTAAAATTGGAATCAAATTTCCAAAAGGAACAAAAGAAACAGAGTATTCTGGAAATTTTGTATTAACCAATGCATCTGTTGACTTACAACAATTTATTACTCAAGGTACAGATAAAATTCCATCACAAATTGGAGAAAAAGTTGGCAAATGGGATGTTATATATAATGATCCTATTCCACTTTGGATTAAACTGGTCGTAGGTATAGGCCTTGTATTATTTTTTATCTCTTTATTGTGGTTTATATTAACTAGACCCAATATGCTTTTTGGTCCAAAAACTTTTAAAAAGGGGATGCTAAGTTTTTTAGATGGAGATGCAACAACTATTAATTTAGAAAAATTAAAAGTGTATGATATTTCTAAAAAACTTGGTATTGAAGAAGGTTTGATATTAGAGCCAGTTGACAAGTTATACCAAAGAAAAAAGCAACGTTTTGCTAGACTAAAAAATAATTCTGCAAATTTAGAAATTAAATTAAAATATGATAATGTTGAAGAGACGATAGGTGTCAATCAAGAATTATACAATATGGATGAAATTAAAATAATTACACAAGACAAAAAGGTTTACTTATTAAGTTATTTAAACAATAAAATTTCAAGAGTTTAAAAAAAAATAATATTATGGCAAAAATTGTAAACCCCGCATTATTTATTGGATTAGGCGGTACAGGACACAAGGTTTTATTACAGGTTAAAAAAGCAGTATTAACTAATTATGGAGAATTACCTCCAATGACAAAGCTTTTATGTTTTGATACAGATAGAAAAGAGTTACTTTCTTCGACCGACGAAATAGAATATGATAAAAAAAATCAAGATGGAACTTTTACTAGAGTGATTGAAAAAATTCAATTTAGTCCAAATGAAACAGTAGGTATTCCTATTTCTAATCCGCGAGGTTTAGCTAACCAAGAATACATTAGAGAATGGCTATCACCGTCTGTTTTAGCTCAAATAGGACCAAGTGATACAGGAGCAAAACAAATTCGTCAAATGGGTCGTTTTGCCATTTTTGAAAATTTCATGAAGCAAAACATAGGTAAGCAAATTGAAGATAAACTTAATGAGCTAAAAAATATTGTTCTACAGAAAAACACAGATTATTCTACAGGAGATAACGAAGCAAAGCCTTGTGTTCATTTAGTTTTTTCACCCTGCGGCGGAACAGGTGCCGGAACATTTATTGATATTGTTACAATTATCCGAAAAACTGATCCGCAAATTGAAATTTTTGGTTATTTGGTTATGCCTGAGTTTTATACAGGATTTCCAATGACAACTAGCGTTGTACAAAATGCCTATGCTTCATTAAAAGAAATCGACCATTTAATGGGACAAGATGCTCAAAAAGATAGTGATCCTAAAAAGAACAAATGGTGGTCAAATTATCCAAAATCCCCTTTTGAGGTTGATTACTCTGGGAATGGTGATAAATATAAGTTACCTGGAGGAACTAAAGGGTTTTTCGAATACTTATATTTATTTGATAATGTTAGTGAAAAATCTAGTTTTATAAAAAGTGTTGATGATGTATATGATAGAATCGGCAGAATTTTATATTTAATGATTTCTGGCCCTGGCACTAAAATGCAGTCTGCATATAGTAATAACAAAGATTATATGTATCCATCTTCATCATTAACAAATAACAAACGAAGAAACTATTCTTCAATGGGTATTTCGCAGATCATTTTAGATAAACAATTTTTAAAAAATCTTAAAAAAACACAAATATCAAAAGTTATTCTAAATGCATATTGTTATAATGATAATTTAACAGCAAACGAAGATTTTGCTGTTTTTATTGATTCTAATTCATGGAGAGAAGATAGTGGAAAAGATATGATAATTGATACTTTGATGCCAAGAAATCAATTAAAATACTCTACTGAAGCTCTTTATCCTAAATTTAAAAAAGGCTCAAATGTCGAACTAAAATCGAATGTAGAAACCTTTTTAAGAACATGGGACGAAAAAGTAAATACGAACACTTCAAAAATAAAAGATGAAGTTTATTTAGACTTCACGAATAAATTAAAAGATGAAGTTTCGAAATATTTAAAAAATAAAGGAGGCATAACAATAGTAAAACAATTTGTTTCTTATATGTTAGGTTCATTCAATGCAATGTCTGAGGAAATGCAAAATGAATTAAATACTCATAAATCAAATAAAGATAAATTCCTTAAAGATTTACCCAATTATTTAGAGGCCATTGTATCAGATGAAAATGGATTAAATCCTATAGGTAAGGAGGGGAGAATTAAGGCAGCTAGCGAGGCCTATGTTCAAAATGCAGAAAAGATATTATTTGAAAATTGGAACTTAGTAAGAAAAGAGAAAGCAAAACTTTTCATCGATATGTCTATTTCGTTAATTAAAGAGTATAGACAAAAGATAACTGATCTTGAACAATTATTAATAGAATCAATTTCAGATCTTGAGAGAGAGTCACAAAGAATTATGAATAGTTCAAATACAGAAAGTGATTTCGAGAGATATATCCATTATTATTATAAAGATATATTAAATGAAAAAAAGGATGATATTAATATAGAAGAAGCATTTTCTGGTCTTGACTTTTCAAAAATAATCACACTAACTTCAATTAAAGACATTAAAGCATTTATAGATCAATATGTATTACAAACCGATGCTTTAAAAAATATAGATAAATTAAAAGTTGAAACAATTTTAAGTAAACTCGACAAAGAAACTATAAAAAATATAATTTCATATTTAGACGCAAGTTCTGCTGTTTGCATTGATGTAGATCAATCCTTTTTATTAACGACAGATAAGCCTTACATGGAAAAATTTGGCTTTATATGTGTTGAAAATTCAGAAAATTCAATTTTTTCAGAAGGAAGTACTTTTTATGAATCTTTAAGTACAGAGGGAGGCTATTCTCAAGACAAATTAAAACCATTTTCAACCTTTGATGATGAGAGAATTACTATGATTAAAGTTGCAGGAATGTTTCCGGCATGTGCTATTAAAAGAATTCAAAATTATAAAAATAAATTTGACAGCTCTAGTATGTATCACTATTCAGATGTTTATTTTGAAAAAAATGCAATGGATCTTTTAGATGGAGGAGATAACGAAGGTGATGGTTTGAAATGGTTTGCCGTAGCTTCAGCACTTGGCAAAATTTATCTAGATAGAGGAGCTTTAAAATTAGAAGTAGATAATGGTAAAAAAGTGGATCTATTCGAGGGCACAAGAAATAAAACGAATAGGTATGAAGCTCTTAAGGTTTTCACGAAAAATAAAGAATGGCTTGCATATATTGAAAAATATTTCAATAAATACTATGATGACAATGGTAAACCAGGAATAACAGAAAAATTTGTTAATTTTTATAAAAATATTACAACTGTTGAAATACTAGGAAAACAGCATAATAAAATGGATGATCAATCAGAGGAATATAACAGCATTTTTAATGAAAAAGCTGCCATTAAGGATTTTGCAATGGAGTTAACAATAAACCCTGATAAATTTGAATAATAAATTTATTAAAAAAGTCAGAATTTAAAATTACTTATGTCCACTATACATCCAATAATATTTTTATCTATTTCAGATACCGGTCTAGATATAGTTGAAACAATTAAAAAGGAATCCAAAAAGCTACAAAATATACATACTGAAAATAGATATGTAAGATATATTGGAATGGATAAAGATGGGAATATTAATAATAGTATAGATGAGACTATTATTAATATTCCCTTAGTGGGAGATGTTGATAAAATTGATTCCTATAAAGGATTTAACCAAAAGAGGTTAGAAATTAAGACAGTCATAGAGAAGGCGATTAACAGTATTTATAATTTAAATAATACTAATTACGCTTCTGAAAATAATCTAAGTCTGGGTAGGCCTCAAATTGTTTTACTCGGTTCATTTGACTACGCGCCATTATCTTCTTTTATCATTTCACTATTACAAAGCTTTGATTCTTTTACTTTTATTGAAGATAATAAACCTCAACTTCATTTAATATTAATTTACAATTCAAAATTACAGTCTGATAATAATATAGATACTGCAATTTTAAAAAATGCATTTTTTAAAGAAATTGAGTCATCAAGAATTTCAAAACCATTTGTTTGGTTAATTGACATCATAAATGAAAAATCAATTAATTTAAATAACAATAGTGCCGTTTATTATTCTATTTCACAATTTGCGGACTTATTATATACAAGTGCGGGCTTGATAACTGCCCCTACAACCACAATGGTAAACTATAGTGAGAAAGAAAAGCCTTGTATGTATTCAACATTTGGCTATTCTTTAATGCACTTCCCTACTGATAAAATTAAAGAGTATTTAAGCATTCACGCTAAAACACAAGAGTTTGACTATTTAGTAAATGATTTTGATACTAAATTTGAAATTATTGCAATTAAAGATGAAACCACAAAATTTTTCCGTAAGAACGATTTTGAGAACATTCCACAAAAAATATCAAAAAAAGAAAATGCAGATGATATATATCTACCATTAGCATATTCAAAAATTGCAAAACATTATGATATAGAATATGAAGAGGTATTAAGCAAAAAACTAAGTGTTGTTAATAATCCTACAGTTATATCAAAAACAAATACTAACGATTTCTTTCATCAATTAGTTAATATAAATAAACAATACGAAGATGAAATTTATATTAATTATTCAAGTGATATTGATGCAGCAAAGAAACGTGAACTAGCTTCAATTAATAAAGTAATTCAAGATACACAAATTGCATTTCTTGATGATAAAACAAAGGGGATTAACTATGCTATACTTTTTGGAGCAATGTTATGTAATAATCAAGCTGCGGTTCAGTCTATGCTTGAAGGACGATTTGTAGAAAATATCCCTTCGTTAAATAACTTACAAGATATTTACAGAGGCCATTTTATTGGCGATCAAGTACAAGAAATTGAAAAATTATTAAAAGTAGAATCTGATAATTCTTCTAATAAGAAAAAATTAATTGAAGATTATTCAGCTAAACTTGTTACGGCTGAAAAGACATTAGGGGCTATTAATGTTGACCCAGAAGTAGAGAATCCTAAATTGAAAGAACTGCAAATTCAAATAGATGATTATAAAAAACAAATTGATAAATTAAATTTCGAAATAGGGGAACATAATGATCAAATAGAAATATTTACTAAAAGAATACAGGAAATTAAAAACGAGTTTGATCAATTAGATCCAAGGAAAGAAATATATAGAACAAAAAGAAATGAGCCTGTTTTAAGCGAAATTGTAAATATTCAAAATGTAAAAATTCCAGAACAAGATAAAATTTTATCCGATAATTATACTTTTAAAAATGATAAGTTAGAAGAAAGAAAAAAGTTTATTTTTTGGAAACTATTAGTCATCCCCATTTCTTTTTTTGCAGTTTTATTTTCCCTAGAATTATTCATAGAAGCTAAATGGGACTTACCAGAGGGCTGGTTTATAGGCATTTTGGAAATATTATTAAGCATTGAAATTGTTTATTATATTTTCTTCCTGATTAAATTTTATTTTTTAAATAAGGCATTAAGCGATTTTTTAGATGAAGTTCAATCTAAATTATCTGAGAAGAAAAATCTATTATCTAGATATGTAGAATTAAAAAATATATTTCATTTTAATAATTTCTCATTTGAAAATGATTTGATTTCCTTTTATATGGTTGATGAAATTATAAAAAAAGCAAAATTAAATCAAGAAAATATTGAAAATTTTAAAGTGTTAATTTCCAATAAAAAACAAGATTTTGAACAAGACAAAAATAAATTTTTGTTTAATGAAAGCCCTTTTGAATTTTGTATAATTACAAAAGAAGAAATAGAAAAGATATATAATTTATCAACGAATTCCAGAATAGTTAATAGAATTGAAGGTGACGTAAACTTTAGCAAATGTTATAGAGATTTTATTGATACAAACGCCTTGGATAGTCTATTAAAGCCAATTGAATTACAAGCGAATGATATTTATGAAAGAAAAGTAGAGACCGAGTCTTTAAAAACAATATTATTTAATGAGTCTCCAAATTTTTCTAAAAATATTAATACTACTGCTAAGTTTACCCAAATAATGGAAACCTCAAGACCACTACTCAGGACTTCACAAGACATTACAGTAAGTTCTCCCGACATCCCTTATACACAAAACATAACAGTTGGTAAATTAGATAAAAAATTTGAGAGTTACCTCAGTACAATTAAGTTTGGTGATATATCTATAGATGATAATAATAATAACACGTTAGGAATTATAAGTATAAAATCAAATTTTCCTGCATTTTTAATTTATGATGTTATTGCTAATGAAGAAGTTTTAAGAAACAACGTTACAAAAGATAAACAATCTAAATATTTCATAAATGAATCTGCAACTGCCTATTCTTTAATTCCTTCATTGAATATTACTAATATTGAAAAAGGAATTTTAGGAAATCCAATAATTGCCGCTATTTCAAACAAAGATATTTTTTATAATACTATTACTGAACAGTTTGAAAATGAAACTTTGGGATCACTTGGATTTACATTTGAGGAACTAATAAATATATGGCAAACCAATCTTTGTTATGATTTAGTACAAAATTCAAAACAATTAGACGATGAAATATGGAATTTAGATGAGCCAGAATTAAATATATACTTAAATAGGTTTACAGATGTTTGGACTAATTTTGGTATAGCCTTACCTACAATATATGAAGAAGAATTATCATCTTATTATTTTTCAATAAAAGGGACTTCTGAAGGGTGGGATAACATATTAGCTGCCATAAAAAGGAAAAGAAAATCATTATTTAAAAAATAGTTTTATGAAAAAATTAATATTTATATTTTTGCTTTTTAGTTTTATTGCTTGTCGCCCTTATTCAAAAGAAGCTTATTTGAAAGATTATGAATCATTCATAAATGAGATTTCTCTTGAAGAGCAGGATTATACTGAAAAAGATTGGACATCTATCGAATCTAAATTCGATAAATTTAATACCATTTGGTATAATGACTATTCTGACGAATTTAGTTTAACAGATAAGCTTAAGGTAACTAAATTAAAGACCCAATATTTATATTACAGAGGCAAAGTTAAAATTAAAGGGCTATTTAAGAAATAAGAATTGAAAGTCAAAAATGACCATTAGGAATATATAATAGCGTAATTTATGACTCAATATATTTGAAGACCACAACCTTATCAAATTATTGTTGGAAACTGGTAATTAATTTTAAAAATTTATTTGATTAATTAGTTTTTACTTTTTACTAATGGTTATTCTGCTCCTTTTAAAACAACTACAAGTCAATTTCGGGAATTAATTAGAAAATTTGTTTTTATCATTAGGATGTATGAAATATAATCTATATATTATTTATATTTTTATTTTTTTCAAATAGTATCAATTTTCTTGAAAGAAATAATTCTAAAAATATTGTAAATAATAAACTAAGTAATAATGTTGTTATAAATAATGATATTTTAAATTCCATAATGAAAAATAACCAGTATAAGAATCTAATTATTATAATTTTTGCTTGTCTTATAATTTTCGGTTTCATGATAAAGCTTCCGAAAATATTTTATCATTTTGATAAAGAGTTACATTCTTTATTTTACTTCGGCGCGTTTATATTTTTAGCATTGCTAATTCCCAATAAAAGGTTTTTAGTTTCAATTGTACTTTTTCTTTTTGGCATATTTATTGAGATAGCGCAGGATTTCTCGAATAGGATCTCTCTAAAATATATAGGTAAAGTGATACATGGACGTTTTGATATTGAAGATATTAAGTTTAATTGCATAGGGTTATTTCTTGGAATTGTTATATTTTATTTTTCAAAATATTTTATAAATAAATATTCTAAATTAATCCTTAATTAATCAAACAACATGAAGCAATACCTAAGTTTATTAATCATTTTCGTGTCGCTAATTTCTTTTTCTTGCACTTCTCCCATCAGCAAATCAGAAATAGTTTGTACAGATAATAGCTGTTATGGTATTTATATTGGCCCTGAATTCAAATATTGGTCTGATGTTGCACATCAGTTTTCTAATAAAATGTGTGATAGTGTGGGTGTTAAATTAAAGGTGCTTTATAAAGCAGGCAAATATTCCAAAGTTGATTTTGCAAAAATCGTAATGACTACTGAAGGAATGGGGTCTGGGAATGTAATTTATAAAATAACAATCCCATTTATAAAAGTAAAAGAAAAGTGTCAGGCATTTACATCTTTTGATCATGTTGGTGGATGGAATCACGTCCCAGCTTTGTCTGGGAGAAAAGCCCAATTAAAAAGTGCCTTGATGAAAAATGATTCGCTTAATATGAGTGGATTACTAAAAACAAAAGAAGGGCTACAAGAATACTGGATACAGTGGAGAAATAAAGAAATACAGTCTGAGTGCATTGGGATTTAATTATACCAATTAAACAATCTCGCAGACAATAAACAATGGATAAGCGAATCAACAATAAAAATCTGACCACTATAAACTTTTCAATTGTAGCGTACTTTGTGCTGCTTTATGTACTCAATTATTTTAAAATAGATTTTGTTTTAATTGGCGTTTTAAGAGAAATTTTCACCATTCCATTTCTTCTAGCTCAGTTGCTTTTTTTAGTGCTCGGAATCATACATGTAGTTAAGCATAAAACATATTTATTGACATGTATAAGTATTATCCTATTGGCTATCAATACGATTTATACAATTGGATCTTTTTTTTAAATATATTTATCATTTGCTTATTTATATTTGTACAAACACAAATTACGCATATGAAAAACATACAAACCAGAATGACTGCTATGAAGGCCAATTACAAAAAACTAGCCTTACTTTTTGTAGGAAGCTTACTAATTATAGCTGGAGCCTCAGCTTTTCATTTAAAAGCTGATAATCCAGACGGCATAGTAGGTGTTTGGAAAACAGGTGAAGGAACTGCAATGGTGCGCATATATAAAAATGGTGACAAGTACCAAGGTAAAATTGTTTGGTTAAAAGAGCCCAACGATCCAGAAACAGGTAAGCCGAAGGTAGATAAAAATCATCCTGAAGCTGCTTCAAGGTCACGTGCTATTTTAGGCCTTGTAAATATTTGGGGATTTAATTTCAAAGGTGAAAATGTTTGGGACGATGGCAATATTTACGACCCTAAAAATGGGAATACCTACTCTTGTACGATGAAATTGCAAAACGCAAACTCACTTGAAGTAAGAGGTTATATTGGTGTTTCAATTATTGGAAGAACAGATACTTGGACTAGACAAGTATTAAGGTGATACAAAGTTAAATCCAATATTAAAATATAAAGGATTGCCCAACCTGCTTTCAAAGTAGCGTTGGGCTTCTTTTTTCCCATTGGACACATTCATTACTTCAAAACGATAGTTGTAACGCATACCAGCTTCTGCGTGAAACCATACAAATCCGCTTACTTTTTTATCCCACATTAGCTTAGGCTTAAACTCACCTCTTTGAATAAATACCGATCCGTTTTGACTATTCGAAAGCGGCATCCAAAACTGGTTTCCTTCTAATTCAAATCCTGCTTGTAACATATTGAATGTTGAAAAATTGTAACGCATAAATCCTCTGGCAGGTAATAAAAGTTCCATGCCCCATTTGTCGTTAAAGGTTTTATTCCAAAATAAAATTGGCACATGAATGAGTTGTCCTGCTCGGTAGGTGCGGGCAATACCAGTACCAATCATATTTTTTTCAGATTTCTTCCAGCCATAAATAAAAGTACCACTCAATGTAAGTGCGTCTTTGTTGATAGCACTCATGTTATGAAAAAGTCCATTGGCGTCTGCACTAGCCTGAATGATTAAAAAATTCTTTTCGTTTAATGGTTTAAATAGAGTGGTATTTAAACCAACACTTGTCATTGTGTGGCTATTAAGTGTTGATGCAAATTGATTGGTTCCTGGCTTTTCAATGTCAAATTTGCTGCCCCAATAATTGCCCCCCAATTGCCATATAATTTTGTTGTTTGAAATAACAGGCACATTTACTTGTGCCCTGAGTGACGACATCTGATTTACATGAAAATCTTGCATAGCAGGAAGCATCCCTCCAAGCGGTACACCAGGCATATGAAAAGAGCCATACTTTTCAAAACCAATGCTGATAATTTTTTGTGGCGTTTGATTTAATACTTTTGCGTGCAATAGCGTGTAATACCTTCGGGTTCTCCAAACTTGCTGTAATCAAAATTATCGGTGGTGTCAACTTGAGCTGTTGCAACTGTTGAAATCAATATCAACGCGCCTAGTAAAATCTTATGCATGGTATAAATTTGTAATAAAATTAATAAGAAAATTGGTACCGAACATCAATAGGGAAAAGTTCTAACGAACGACCACTACATCTTCGTAAGGAACCCTAAACCTTGGTCCCCAAACGCCTGCTTCCGTTCCTTTACCCACAGCAATAATCATATTGATTTCTGCTCCAGATGGCAACCTCAATGCACGCTTAACTCGAACGGAATCAAAGCCTTCCATAGGACAAGATTCAAAACCCTCGGCGGCAATAGATAACATGAATGTTTGGGCTGCTAGCGCACAAGATTTGTGCACGGTAACTCTTTGGTCTGCATCTCCGCCAAAACGCATAAAAGGTTTGTTGAGTCCCATAAAAAAGCAAAGTGCTGTTCTAATGAGTGTAAATATTCCAAAAAAATCCGAGCGGTAGGCAAGGGGCATGAGTTTACCATAATAATCGAGGCCTTTTTTTTGTGCTATGTTGGGTTCGCCGTTAATGCCTTCTTTTATTTTATTGTAGTTCCATGCGGCTCTTTGTTTCCACAAATCTTTTCTGGTTACAAAAACCACCAATTGCTTGGCCGTTCTAGCCGCATTTTGGTCGAGGCAAAGTGCCGTGAAAGATTCTTTTAATGCAGGGTCTTTGATCCATTGAAATTCCCATAATTGCATATTACTACTGTTTGGAGATAGGATGCTTCTTTCTAAGCTTCTTTTAATGACATCATCGGGGACTTCTACGTTGGTATCAAATTTTCGGTTGGAACGTCTACGTTGTATAATTTCTTCAAAACTACTGCTTAATGACATGGGTTAGATTTACGATGTATAGAAATGCAAATATCGTTAGATTTTGGGTATTAAGGATATATTTGTAGTTCAAAACAATCAATTAGCGCAATGGTTCAAATTCCAGCACGTCAAGCAAACAACTTTGATTTATTGCGCATTTTATTTGCTTGGTTTGTGATTGTATCCCATTCCTATGTTTTAAATGGGGATGGCGCTACTGACCCATTATTTGTAGTAACCAATAACACTTTTTTATTTTCATTTATTGGTGTAAAAGGATTTTTTATCATTAGCGGGTATCTGATTTTTAAAAGTATGATGGTGAGTACTTCTATTTTTGAATACCTTGTTAAAAGGGTGCTCCGCATTTTTCCGGCATTGGCGGTGGTGTTACTTATAACACTTATTACGGTTTATTTTATGTACCCAAGTAATCTGGTTCCCTTCTTTAGTAACAAAGAAGTGTATGCTTATTTTTTAGGTAACCTGATCTTATTTAAACCTCACTTTTTTATTCAAGGAATTTTTTCGGGACTTCCTTCTGCGGCTATCAATGGATCTTTGTGGACGATTGAGTATGAGTTTTTCTTTTATTTATTTATTTTATTGTTTTTTTATATTAGGTCTAATAAAAAAGTATTAAAAATTGCATTGGCTGTTGTTGTTGCACTTTTTTTAATGGTACGTTTATTGTTGTACAATTGGACGGTTCAAACACATTTTTTTATTCCGCTCGAACCTCTTTTTGATTTGGGTGTATATTTTTTAATGGGTTCTTTGTTAAGCTGCTTTGATTTGGATATGGTACAATATAAAAATGCCATTGCCGCGGCTTCACTTGTAGCGCTTATCGCCGCTATTTATTTTGGCGTAGGTCATACGGTTGTTTATGTTACGCTTCCTTTTTTAGTGATTTATTTGGGCAAGCAAACGTCTAGGGTTGCAACCTTTGTACATGCTAGAATTGGAGATCCTTCTTATGGGATTTACTTGTATGCGTTTCCATTGCAGCAGTTTATTATTTATTGGTTCAGGCCTTCAACGCTTATGTTATTTATTGCCAGCACAATTGGTGCTTTTATTTTTGGATATCTTTCATGGATATGCATAGAAAAAAAGGCATTGGCCCTCAAGCAGTATTTTTTAGAACGTCGTCAATCAATCAAACAAACGGCATAACTTTCCTTAAATTTTAATCTATGGCTGAAGTGATTTGTGTAGTTCCGGTCGCACCGATAAGGGCAGAGGGTTCCCATAGGGCAGAAATGGTTTCTCAAATTTTATTTGGCGAAACGGCAACTATCATACATGAAACCAAAGATTTTTATCAAATTCAAATGCACCAAGATGGATATGAAGGCTGGTGCCAAAAACTTCAATTACAAATTTTACCAGAAGGTGCAACCATAATTACAAAAGGCTACACAACTAACTGGGTTAATAGTGCAGTGTTTAACGGGCATCCTATTCAATTACCACTTGGCACACCCATTGTTTCTGATGCGCAGGCAATTTTTGTGCTCACTTATACAGATGCTAGCTTGGATCCAGTAAACAATGCATTCACAGCAGAGGCACTCGAAATAGTGGCAAAACAGTTTTTAGGCACTGCTTATTTGTGGGGAGGGAGGTCTGTATTTGGTATTGATTGTAGTGGGTTTGTGCAAATGGTATTTAAACTATTTAATTACAAATTACCTCGTGATGCATATCAGCAAGCAGAAATGGGAGAAGCCATTGGGTTTTTAGCAGAAGCCAAGCCCGGTGATTTGGCTTTTTTTGATAATGAGCAAGGGAAAATTACCCATGTAGGTATTTTATTATCGCCAAATCAAATTATTCATGCTTCTGCCGTTGTAAGAATCGATCCTATCGATCAGGCAGGTATTGTTAGTAGTAGTACAGGACTGCGCACGCATCAACTTCGCACCATCCGGAGGATTGCGTTATAATTTTTAAATTGAAGGCACAAAAAAAGCAGCACTAGTGCTGCTTTTTAATATAGTAAGGTTGGGTTACATTAAGTCCATTGCTTTTGCAAAATAGGTAACGGTACCAGGTAACGCTAACCAAAAGAATTCACGGTAAACAACGAGTAAAGTGATAAGTACGGCTAGCCAAAAAAAGAAGATAACCCAATATTTTGCAGTTGATTTATTTGCTTCCATGTAAATAATTTTTGCAAAGATAAGGTCCGTTATTCATTTAGCCAACAAATATCCGATGGTTGTTGCAGCAATACCTAGTGCTAATGTCCCTAGGGTATACGCCAAAAAACTGCCATAGCGCTGCTGTTGCAAAAGCTCAAGGTTTTCCCAAGCAAATGCCGAAAATGTGGTAAAGCCACCACAAATACCCGTGGCTAAAAATAGGCGAAGAGAGGGACTAATTTGGCCTTTAATAGCGAGTCCCATAATAAAACCCATAATAAGGGCGCCAACAATATTGACCAACCCGGTGGCATATGGAAATGTGACCGACCTAATGGTGAGTCCAAAAAAATACCTTGCAACAGCCCCTAACATCCCGCCCAGTCCAACCCACAGTATATTTTTTAATTCCATGCTAAATGATTTATTCCTTTACGGCTACTACAAGCCATTTGCCGTTTGTTTTTTCTATTTCAAGTTGGCGTGGCTTTTTGTCTAACGAATATTGATAATTCATTTGGGTATGCAAACTATCCTGATCCGTTATTCCTTCAATAATGATAGAAGCCTGTCTGAAATTTGACCTTCCCTCTTTATCAAGGTTTCGATAGTTTTTTTCTGTGTTAACGGTATGTAATTTCATGGTTTCGTTAGAAGCAGCATATGCTGTTGCTTTTTCAAAATCACCTTGTAAACAAGCTTCTACATAGTTGCGACCCGCCTCGATAGAAGAACCTGCAGGAGGGAAGCTTTTGGTAGGTGTGGTACAACCAATAAATAGGGCTAATAGCAGTATGGGCATGCTTTTCATGTCATAAAAATACAATTTATGTATTTGATTTTAACAATCATTTTGCTAATAGTTGTTAGGATATCAATTTAAAATCGTACTTTTGCACCTGAATTGAACAATAACCCTAATAACCATCTACTTGCGCCTGTCGCATCTGATTTTTAAGGTTCACTTTACGATTACGGCCCCAGTGCCAGCCATTTGAATTTACTTGTTCAATTTAACGATTCAAAATTTTAAACACATATACAATGAACAGTAATGCTATGCCTGCTATCGTACAAATCGATACAGACAACTTAAAAAAGTTAACAACAGAAGTTAAAGAAACATTAGCAAGCGCCGAATTAGGTGTAAACAATGCACAAACACGTAAAACATTTGGAATTACAGATTTGTGGGCTATCAGAAAAAATGCAAAGCCTATAAGGGCCGGATCCAATAGAAACTTCTAAAAAAAATAAGGGCTCATATATGGGCCCTTATTTTTTTTAGTCTTATTGTTTGATTATTTATTTGATGATCACTGTACCAATTTTTTTGGTGATTTCTCTTTCAATGTCTTTGAGGTGTTTGTGTAATTCGATAAGCCTCATTTGTTCTTCAAAACCTGCATGTTCCATATCAACTTGGTTTTGGTCAAACATCTTTTTTATTTTTCGCAGTTTAAAATAGTTTACACTCATAGTAACATCTTCCATGGAAGTGTCTCTATTTACAATATTCATACCCTCTAAAATACTATCCCACTTTAAACTGAGTTCGTGCGGAGATACCGTTAAATTCACCACTAAATTCCTGATATTTTCATCATCATGATAGAGTAGTGTTTTGGCCGTAGGCTCTAATCCTTTGTCATACCAGCTTTTATAAATTTGATAGAGTTGTAAATACTGTTCATTTTCAAAATCAAATTGTTCTAACTCTTCATAAATAAAATCGGCCATTGTTTTATTATCGTCAAATTTCAATAGACCATAATCTAATAAAACGCGGATTACATTCTTTTCGTAAATATCATCCTGGTTGATGAGTGCGGCACCTTCATCAAATTCGGTGTTTTGATTTCCTTCTAATATTTGTTGCGCCTCATCAAAAGGCATTTTCTTTTCCTGCTTAACAAGAATGTCACGTTTAAATTTATTAACAAGGTTTGTTAGACCTGCTTCATCAATGCGAAGTAAACTAGCGCACTTTCTAATATAATCTTGTTGCTTGGTAAAATCTTCGGCTTTGTTAATTTTGCTGAGTGTTTCTGCTACCTGATTTACAACGCTACTTTTCTTGCTTACATCGGAGCCCGCTTCTTGTAGCATCACTTCTAACTGAAAAATGATAAAGTCTTTTTTTGCAGTGGCAACAAATTCATTAAATGCAGTGGTACCCACTTTATTGACGTAGCTATCCGGATCCTCATTGTCTGGAATGAGCACAAGTCTTACATTGAGGCCTTCTTCGAGTGCCATGTCAAGCCCACGAAGCGCCGCCTTAACACCAGCACTATCACCATCATATATAATGGTCAAGTTTTGTGTATACTTTTTAATTAACCTTAGTTGCTCGGTGGTTAATGAAGTACCACCACTTGCTACTACGTTTTCGATGCCTGCTTGGTGTAAACTAACCACGTCGGTGTAGCCTTCCACTAGTAAACACTCATCTGCTTTATCAATAGCCATTCTAGCAAAGTAGGAGCCATATAAAATTTTACTTTTGCTGTAAACTTCGTTTTCGGGCGTATTGATGTATTTGGGGCCTCTATCTGATTTGCCAATTACACGCGCGCCAAATCCAATTACTTTTCCGGTATTGCCATGTATAGGAAAAATAATTCTGCCTCTGTAGTTGTCTACTAATTCGTCTCCATTTCTGTTGGATACAAGTCCTGTTTTTGGAAGTAGTGTAGTATTAAATTGATTGGCTATGAGCGCTTCTGTTAAAGCTGTTCTACTATCTGGATTGTAACCAATCTGAAATTTTTCGATAATCTCTTTTCTAAATCCTCTTTCTTGTAAATAGGAGAGCGCAATATTTTTTCCTTCCTCCGATTCTAGTAATTGCGTACTAAAAAACTTTTGTGCAAAATGATTGATCGCATATAAGCTATCAGAAGTTTGAACTAGTATTTTTTGTTCGGGCGAGGTTTCTGTTTCTTCAATTTCGATATTGTACCTTGCAGCGAGCCATCTTAATGCTTCTACATAACTGTATTTTTCATGCTCCATTAAAAATGTAATGGAGTTGCCACTTTTACCACAACCAAAACATTTGTAAATCTCTTTTACCGGAGATACTGTAAAAGAAGGCGATTTTTCGTTGTGAAAAGGACAGTTACCTAAATAATTGGTTCCCCTTTTTTTTAGTTTCACAAACTCTCCAACAATATCAATGATATCGATGCGGCTGGTAATTTGTTGTATGGTATTTGGTGAAATCATTAAGGTCACGAAGTTAATAGAAAGGAATAAAAAGGAGACAAATAACAATTTCGAATTATAAATATATATTATATGAATTAAGCGTAAGACCCTTAAAAACCTCCATTTACCGAATAATAACCCAAATTGATGCTATTTTATCCCGAAAGCCTGTGGATAACCCTATTTTTCACCTAATTATTTCTTGAAATATGCGTAAGAAATTTTAACATTGCATTGATTATTACGGCCAATACGTATGAAACCTTTGGCTAATTACGATCAATCATTCTTCATAGAAACCAAAAACTAGTATGAGAAAAATTGCTTCCTTGATGAAAGTAGTTACGTTACTACTTCTCATTTTCTCGTTACCATCTATGGCACAGAGTCAAAATGTCTCTGGTAAAGTTTTAGATGCCGACAAAAAAACACCACTTCAAGGTGTCACCGTTAAAGTGTTAGGTACAACATCTGCCACACAGTCAAATGAAAAAGGTGAGTTTACCATTAAAGCAAATAAGGGTCAAACTTTATTAGTGAGTTACATTGGTTATGATGGCCAGCGTGTAACTGTAAATGTTGCTACTGCAACTATTTCTTTGCGCGCCTCTGTAACAGAACTTGAAGAAGTTACTGTTGCGATGGACATTAAGAAAAAGCCAAGAGACCTTGGTTATTCTGCGCAAACCGTAAAAGGAGATGATGTTAAAGAAACACAACGTGAAAACTTTTTAAATGGTTTGCAAGGTAGAATTGCAGGTGCCACGATCACAGCTACATCAGGTGTGCCAGGTGCGTCTTCAACCATTATTTTAAGAGGTTTCAACTCAATGTCATTAAACAACCAACCATTATTTGTGGTGGATGGTATCATCATGGACAACTCAGCTATCAATGCTGCAGAAACAGTTCCAGGTGCTGCTGGGCAAAACAATACTTCAAACGACTTTACAAACCGTATTGCAGATTTGAACCCAAATGATATTGAAAACGTAACAGTTTTAAAAGGACCAGAAGCAACTGTACTTTATGGTAGTTCTGCAAGTAATGGTGCGATCATCATTACGACTAAAAAAGCAAAAATTACTGCTGGTAAAAAAATCAACTTAAGTTACGATAACTCTTTCCGTTTTCAAACACTTCAAAATGTTCCTTCTGTTTACACAGGCTTCCAACAAGGTTCAAATGGTATAGCAAGTGCAGGTACATTTTCTGCATTTGGTCCTGCTATGAGAGTGGATATCCCAATCTATGATAACGTAGGAAATTTCTTTAGAGAAGCCGTTGGTACCACTCAAAACTTAAGTGCCGATTTTGGTACTGCTAAGTCTAGCTACCGTGCAAGTGGATCTTATTACGATCAATCAGGTGTTGTTCCAAACACTAGATTACAACGTACCAACTTTAGATTAACCAACACCACAAAAATTGGTAAGAATTTAGAAATCTCTCCATCTATTGCATACAGCAATAGCATTAACGATAAGGCAATGAAAGGAGCGGGTGGTTATTTATTAAACCTTTTCTTGTGGCCTTCTACAGATAATGCTGTAAACTATTTACTACCAAACGGACATAAGCGTTATTTGATTGCGAATAACAATGCTGCTGATGATGCATTTTTAGGTACCACTTCGGAAACGGACAATCCGTTTTTCGCAGTCAATAAAAATGAGTCTGTAGATAAAACAAATAACTATACGGCTAACATGTCTATTAACTACAATCCTTTAAAGTGGTTAACAATAGCAGGTCGTTTTGGTTACAACTACTATACAACGAGCGGTTTCCAATACCGTGATCCAGAATCTGCTTCTCAGTCTTCTATGGCTAATAAGGGTCAGCTAGATAACTACTGGGTTAAAGCAAACAACTACAACCATACGATAACCGCAACTGCTAAAAAAACGTTTGGTAAGTTCAATGCGCGTGTAACAGTAGGTACGCGTTGGGCGCAAAATCAATTGGAAAAATTTGGTATTTCTGGTACACAAGATAGTATCAGAAGTTTTGATAGTGCTGCTACAGGTGTTGCAACAAGAAGTCGTTTAAGTAGAACCACTTTATATGGTAACAACCAGTGGAACCAGATTAAATCTATGCAAATAGCAGGATTTACAGAAGCAACCATTAGCTACAATAACCTTATTTTCTTAACGGGTTCAATGGCTTTCGAATCTTCTTCAGTACTTCCTAAAGCAAATAGAAATTACTCTTATCCTGGTGGAAACATCAGTATTATCATGAGTGATATCTTCCCTAAATTAAAAGGTGGTTTATTAAGCTATTGGAAAATCAGAAGTTCTTTAGCACAAACTGCGAGACTTCCTGATGCGTATGCCAACCAATCTAACTTTGTACCAACAGTAACAAGTGCGATAACACCTCCAACAAGCGCGAGTGGACTTATCAACGTGCCTTTACAATATTCTTTCTATAATGCAAACCCTTATTTGCGTCCTGAGCGTCAGCAAACCTATGAGATAGGTACTGAGTTTAGAATGTTCCATGATGTGTTAACTGTGGATGCAGCGTATTACAATACACTTGCACTCGATCAAATTGCACAAGGCTTTAGAGCTTCTTATGGTACTGGTTTCGTATTAAATACGGCTAACAACTCTAGCGTTCGTAACCAAGGGGTGGAACTTTCTATTGGTGTTAAAGTATTACGTAAAAAAGACTTTGATTGGAATATCCAATTCAACGTTAACCACATGTGGAATAAAGTATTAGCCATTCCAATGCCAATTGATATTGCTGGTGCCGATTACTATGATGCATCTACTTGGTTGTATTCAAATGCAAGAGGTGGTTTAAGACCTGGTTATTCTACAGGTACCATCACAAGCTTTGGCTACAGAAGACAAGACCTTACCCCAGCAGGCCCTAACGGTGTTGCATCAAACAATGGCGAAGTGTTAATTTCTCCAACAACTGGTATCCCATTAAACGATGGTAGATTCAGTGTTAGAGGTGACCGTACCATTTGGTTAACAGTAGGTACTATCAACCGTATGCGTTACAAAAACCTAAGTTTATCTTTCCTATGGGATTTAAGAATTGGTGGAGATATCTTTAACGCAACTGGTATGTACTTAACTACACTTGGTAAGTCTGCTAAAACTGCAGATCGTTTAACACCAAGAGTTGTGACAGGTATTATCCAAGATGGTTTAGAAAATACGGCTACGCCAACGCGTAATACTATTTTAGTTACACCATACTATAACAACACGTATTATAACTCAACCAATATGCCTGAAGAAGATTACATGGAGCGTGATATTAAAGCATTCCGCCTGCGTGATATTTCTTTAAGCTATACGGTTCCTTCAAAGGCACTTGCCAACAATGCTGCAAAAGGAATGGACCATCCAGGTTTACTAGATTATGTAAACTTTAAATCGTTGAGCTTCTTTTTAACTTGTAACGACTTGGTATTGTTTACAAATTATTCTGGTGCAGATCCAGCTGCTAACGGCGGTAACGCTTCATTGCGTGGTGTTGGTGCAGTTGGTTTCGATTATGGAAACATTGCAGCGCCACTTAGCTTCAACGCTGGTTTAAGAGTTGGATTTTAACTTGAATAAAAAAAATGATTATGAAAAATAAAAAGCACATACATTATTTTTTTGCAGTAGCACTTGCGATGGTGGGTTTTGCCACTTTGCAGTCTTGCAATAAAAAATTAGACGATGCTTACCTAAACCCCAACAACCCAGTTGAAGGGGCGATAGAAGCAATTTTACCAAACGTTATTAACCAAATGACATCTACAGCTGCACCGCCAACAGGTGGTGGTGGTGGATCATATGGTCCAGCAGCAGAAGCTGTAACGCTTGGAAAATATATCCAGTATTGGAACTCTTACACCACTGGTGATACCTATGATCAGATGGCTGGTGTATTTGCTACCACTTCAGATGTAACAGGTATTGTTTGGGCGATGCACTACTATGGTATTGGCCCTAATGCTAAATACATAATCTCTAGAGGTATTGAGCAAAAGAAATGGGATTATGTGGGTGTGGCACATGCCATTTTTGCATGGAGCTGGTTAACCACTACAGAAGAATATGGTGAAGTGATTATGCGTCAAGCATTTGATACAGAGCGTCAGCAGTTTGATTATGATACACAAGCTGATGTGTATGATTCTGTTCGTGTAATGTGTGACAATGCACTTGCTTATTTGAATAGAACAGATGGTGCTGTAAGTGCTGCTAATCTTAAATACGGCGATGGTTATTTTTATGGCGGTGATGTAAACAAATGGAAAAAGTTTGTGTATGCAGTTAAAGCCCGCACATTTGCACACTTGAGTAACAAGGCTGTTTACACATCTAAAAACTACGCAGATTCTGTTATCAAGTATTGTGATTTATCAATCACAACCAATGCTGATAATGCAGTTCAAAAGTGGGTAGGTGGTAACTTTAGTGGTACTAATAACTATTATGGTCCTTACCGTAATAACATTGCAACACTTCGTCAATCTGCATTTATTGCGAACTTGTTAACGGGTACTAATACTGAATCTCCTTTTACAGGGGTTATGGATCCACGTACGCCTTATTTAATCAATGAAAATACCAACGGCACCTATAAGGGTGTTGTTCCTAACCTTGGTACTTCTGGTTTAGGTACTTCAGATCAACCTAAAAATTTCTGGAGAGCAGCATTTTCATCGACTACAGCAACTGCAGATTCTGGCCGTTACATTTTCAATAACCTTGCACCATTCCCACTATTAACCGCTTCTGAAATCATGTTTACCAAAGCAGAAGCTGCTTTTAGAAAAGGAAATAAGGCACTCGCTTTAGCATCTTACAAAAGAGGTATTGAGCTTAATTTTGAAATGTTAACTTCAGACTATCAAGCTCGTATTCCTTGGGCTAATTTAATTACGCCAGCTTCTCAAGCTGCTTATTTAGCGGATCCTAAAGTATTACCTACCGATGCTAATTTGTTAACGCTTTCTCATATTATGTTGCAAAAATACATTGCCCTTTATGGACATGGATTTAATGAAACATGGACAGACATGCGAAGATACCATTATCTAGATTTAGATCCTGCTAGAGGTAAACAAGTGTATGCTGGTTTTACGATTCCTGCTACCCTTCATATTTATAATGCTGGTAAATTGGCTTACAGATGTAGACCAAGATACAACTCAGAATATTTATACAATATTCCAGCGTTACAAAAAATTGGAGCTTTGGCATCTGATTACCATACCAAAGAACATTGGTTTTCACTACCATAATCTTTCATAGAAAAAAAGTAAGAGATGAAAAAAATGATAAAATATATTATGCCTGTTGTTGCAATGTTTGCTTTGGCTTCTTGCACAAAGAATACAGGTGTTACCAATCAACCATATGACACTTATGGTACACCAGCAGATAAGGGTCAATTAAAGGTAAATCTTGCATTTGCCTACAACGTTGACTATGCTAATTTGCGTATCAAATTAAATGGTGCATATGTTAGTAGCTTATTGCAATCACGTACGCCTTTCCCTGGCGGTGGGTATAATACCCGTGGTAGTAACTTTGCATTGTACATGAGTGTGCCTTTAGGATCTAATGCAGTATCTATTGTAATGCCTAAGTATAATACCAATACAGACTCAGTTGTATTGTATACAACTTCAGTTACTATTCCAGATAACGCACCTTATACTTTGCATATTGCAGATACAGCTGCTAGTACAAAATCTGTGCTTGTTAAAAATAATATTGCAGGTTTGCCTGATGGTATTTGCCGTTTTAATTTTGTAAATCTTATTCCTAATGCAGGAGCAGTAGATTTATACCTGAATGGTATACTAATGAAAGCAAATATTGCTTATTTAGCGGCAAGTGGTGCCATGGATATTCCGGTTGGTATAAATGCTCCAGGCTTTGTGTCAGGAACAACCACTACATGGGCTGTTCGTCCAACAGGAGCTGCTTCTACTACTACTGCGATAGCGAGTTATGCTAGCTCAAACGGGTTACAAAGTGGTGTAGCATTAACAGGTTTTTGTATGGGCTATTCTGGTGCAACTGGAACAAGACTTCCTTATTTAGCATTAACGCTAGATAAGAACCAATAGTCTTTAATATTTAATTTGTAATAGGGCGAAAAATTATATTTTTCGCCCTGTTTTTTTTAACAAGGTTTGCGTCAATAGTTTTGTAAATTTGCATTCATGAAGGCTAAATATTTGTTGCTTGTTGGGCTCATGTTTTGTGCGCCTTTTGTAGTGTCTGCACAAGTGTTAGATTCTATGCTTGCTGTTTACAAAGAAAATTATCAACAAGAAAAACTACATATTCATTTTGATAAAGGTCTATACTCAAAAGGGGAAACCATTTGGGGGAAAGCCTATATTTTAGCAGGCGAGGGCTTATCTGATTATAGTAGAAATTTTTATGCAGACTGGTATGATGATGCAGGACAACTTATCAAACATACCGTGCATCCTATTTTTGAATCCTCTGCAAAACTTCAATTTGAGATACCTCAAAATTATAAAGGAACGCGCATTCGTATAAAAGCATACACCAGGTGGATGCTTAATTTTGATGCAGCCTTTATTTTTACCAAAGACATTACAGTACAAGGTTCCGATTCAATAGCCAATTCAAAAAAAGTAGATCCCATTTATAAACTCCAATTTTTTCCAGAAGGTGGACAATTAATTGCAGGTTTACAAGCACAGGTAGGTTTTTTGTCGGTGAATCAAAATGGTGATCCTGCTGCTATTAAAGGAGCCATCTTTAATAGTAAAATGGTGTTAATCGATTCTATACAATCGGTACATGATGGTATGGGTGTATTTACTTTTTTACCAGAAAAAGAGGAGTCGTATAACTGTATTTGGGTAGATGCTGCTGGCACAGTGCATACAACCGCATTGCCTGCCGCAAAATCAGATGGCATTGTGATGCAAGCGGTGTTGGGGGAGGATAAGGCCAAAATAGTCATTCAGCGCCCATTGATAACGGCGCAAAACTTTTTGCAACTGCATGTTGTGGCGTCCATGAATCAACGCATGGTATACACGTCTACCATTCAATTACAAACAAAAAAATCAGCAGCACTTGCCATGCCCACTGATAGTTTGCCTACCGGTGTTTTACAAATTACTGTTTTTGACGCGGCATGGGTACCAGTTGCAGAGCGGGTTTTATTTATCAATAATAACCTGCACACTTTTTATCCGTCGGTAAAAATGTTTACGCCTCGTTTGTTTAAGCGTGCAAAAAATACCATTGACATTGTGGTAGAAGATACGTTGTTAAGTAATTTATCGGTATCTGTTACAGATGTAAATGCAGTACATGATCATTCAAGTACTATTTTTTCTAACCTGCTATTAAAAGGTGATATCAAAGGGACTATTCCAAATGCGGCAAATTATTTTTCAAGTACAGATACTGAAACACCCGCAAAATTAGATTTAGTGATGCTTACGCATGGTTGGCGCAAATACAATTGGGAAGACATGGTGAGCGGAAAATTACCAAACTTGAAATATCAAATGGATAGTGATTATTTGCAAATTAGAGGTGCCGTATATAATGGTGGAACATTTGATAATAAATTGGTACAGAGCATAACCATGGTTTTACAATCAAAAGATAGTAGCAAACAGTATTTTTTTGCACCCATTGCTCGAGATGCGAGTTTTAGTCAGCGCGGGCTTATATTTTTTGATACCGTTCGTGTGTTTTATAAAATCAACGGCGACAAAAAAGTAGCGCCAACTACCTTGGCTAATTTCACGTATAGTTTACCGACTGTTTTATATCCTACACAAATTCAGCTCTATCATTTTGCAAAACCCGATACTGCGGGGCTTTCTTATCTGATGTATATGGAAGCGCAAGCTAAAAAAATTAAAAAAACATTTGACTCGGTAGTGGTATTAAAAGAAGTAGTGGTGCAATCAAGAGCCAAATCGCCTATTGATGTATTAGACGAAAAATATACCTCAGGTTTATTTTCTAGTAAAGATAGTTACGCGTTTGATGTACAAAACGACAACCATGCAACAGGCGCTACCAACATATTTCAGTACTTGCAAAATTTAATTCCGGGTATGACCATGTCGCTACCGATACTCGGTGCTAATGGAGCAGAAGATGCCAATAGCAACAATGTGCCAGGCTTAAATTGGCGTGATGGAACGCCCGATATTTTTTTAAACGAAATGCTTTCTGATGCCGAGCAAACCATGGGCATTCAAATGAGTGATATTGCGTACATCAAAGTTTTTCGTCCGCCATTTATGGGATCTTCTGGTTCTGGACCGTCAGGCGCCATCGCTATTTATACTAAAAAACCTGCCGATCTAAAAAATGAAAGTTTAAAAGGATTGAGTAACGCCATTTTAACTGGGTATACCAATTACAAAGAATTTTATAGTCCAAATTATACCGCAGCGCCAACTAAAGTACCTGATGTGCGTACTACTTTATATTGGAATCCGTATGTATTAACAGACAAGAAAACCAAGCTCGTTAAACTGGATTTTTTCAACAATGACGTGACAACAAAATTTAGAATTGTAGTAGAAGGTATGAATGCAGCAGGTAAGCTTACTCGAATTGAAAAAATTATTCAATAAGCATTTGCTTATGCTGATTCTTTGTCAAATTCAAAATCGTCACTGTCTAATAGTTCACGTTCAATTTCTTCCATCATTACAATGTCGGAAGCTTCACTTAGCGTGGGTGTTAGGTTGAGCACTTCTAATAGTCCTAATTCATCAAAAGCAGTTTCAAGTTTCGAGGAGAGGCAACACATGACAAATGAGGCGCTTTTATCATAAAAAGCCTGTTGTAAATCTGTTAATGTTTGACAAGCATCGGGCGCTATTTCTTCAACATTTTCTAGATTGAGCACCATATTTTTTAATGGTGATTCTAGACATTTATTGCAAACAGTTACAATTTCTGCTGCTATAATGGCAGTAATTGTGGCTCCAGCAGGGGTTAAAAGCTGGTATTTTTCTTTGGTATCAATTTTGAGTTCCATAGGATATGCGTGAAGTTAGTAAATGTGGATAATCCACACACAACTTCACTCAAAAATATTCGTTATAATTGTATAAATCCAATTTTTGGTTATGGATAATAATTTTTCGGCACAAGTAAAAGAAATCATTTCCTACAGTAGGGAAGAAGCGTTAAGGTTAGGGAACGACTTTATTGGCACGGAGCATTTACTCCTAGGTCTAATAAGGGATGAAGAAAATACGGCCATTAAGGTGCTAAAACAGCTTAATGTAGACCTGTATGAGCTTCGCAAAGAGATTGAGCTAGCCGTAAAGGATAAGACGGGTAAAAATATTGCCAATATCAATAGTTTGCCCCTAACCAAACAGGCCGAAAAAGTAATTCGTGTTACTGTATTAGAAGCCAAGGCCCTTAAAAGCCCACTGGTAGAAACGGAGCACCTCATGTTAAGTATTTTAAAAAACAAAGAAAATATTGCCACGCAAATACTGGGTCAATTTGATATTGATTACGACCTCTTTAGAACCGAGCTTGGCATGGTGGGAAGTTCAAGCCCTCTAAACGAGTTTCCAGAAGATAATGACAACGACGATGATTTTGATGAAGAAAAAAGAGGCGGCGGATTTAGTCAGCCCAAAGCTGCAAAATCTCCGGCTGGGGCAAAAAGTAAAACGCCGGTACTAGATAATTTTGGTAGAGACATTACCAAATTAGCAGAAGTAGGAAATTTAGATCCTATTGTAGGTCGTGAGGCAGAAATTGAGCGCGTGAGCCAAATATTAAGTCGTAGAAAAAAGAACAATCCTATTTTAATTGGTGAGCCAGGTGTGGGTAAAACAGCGATTGTAGAAGGTCTAGCGCTCCGCATTGTGCAGCGCAAAGTAAGCCGTGTTTTATTTGATAAACGTGTTGTTTCATTAGACCTAGCAGCACTTGTAGCGGGTACTAAATACCGTGGTCAGTTTGAAGAGCGTATGAAAGCCATCATGAATGAGCTTGAAAAAAATAGAGACGTTATTTTATTTATCGACGAAATACATACCATTGTTGGTGCTGGTGGTGCGAGTGGGTCACTGGATGCATCTAACATTGTAAAACCTGCGCTCGCAAGAGGAGAGCTCCAATGTATTGGCGCTTCTACACTTGATGAATACCGTATGCATATCGAAAAAGATGGTGCACTGGATAGACGTTTCCAAAAAGTATTGATTGAACCACCAAGTGTAGATGATACCATTGTTATTTTAAACAATATCAAATCTAAATACGAAGATTTTCATAACGTTACTTATGGCGATGATGCTATTGAAGCTTGTGTAAAATTAAGTGACCGTTATATGACGGACCGTTTACTTCCGGACAAAGCCATTGATGTACTAGATGAAGTAGGTGCTAGGGTGCACTTAAAAAATATCAATGTGCCAGAAACGATAGTAGAACTTGAAAAAGAAATCGAAGCCGTTAAAAACGAAAAAAATAAAGTGGTAAAAAGTCAGCGTTTCGAAGAAGCAGCTGCACTCAGAGACACAGAAAAAAAATTAGGCGAATCGTTGGAGCAAGCAAAATCTGCTTGGGAAGAAGAGAGCAAGCACAAGCGTTATCCAATTTCTGAAGAAAATATTGCCGAAGTAGTGAGTATGATGACAGGTATTCCTGTTAAGCGTATGGTGCAAGCAGAAACAGACAAGCTGCGCCGCATGAACGAAGAAATGAAGGGTATGGTTGTGGGTCAAGATGAAGCCATTTTAAAAGTGGTGAAAGCCATTCAGCGAAATAGAGTAGGCTTAAAAGACCCTAAAAAACCAATTGGTACCTTTATATTTCTAGGTCCTACGGGTGTTGGTAAAACGGAACTAGCGCGCGCACTTGCGCGCAATATGTTTGAATCTGATGATGCGCTCATTCGTATTGATATGAGTGAATACATGGAAAAATTTACGGTGAGCCGTTTAATTGGTGCCCCTCCGGGTTATGTAGGTTATGAAGAGGGCGGACAGTTAACAGAAAAAGTAAGACGTAAACCATACTGTGTAATCTTATTAGACGAAATTGAAAAAGCGCATCCAGATATTTACAATATTTTATTGCAGGTACTCGATGATGGTCAATTAACAGATGGTCTAGGTCGTAAAATTGATTTCAAAAACACGCTTATTATTATGACTTCTAATATTGGCGTACGTCAATTAAAAGAGTTTGGTGATGGTGTTGGTTTTGCAACGGCAACACGTATTCAAAATGCCGAAGAAAACAACAAAGCAGTTATTGAAAAAGCATTGAAGCGTACTTTTTCGCCTGAATTTTTAAACCGTATTGATGATGTGGTGGTGTTTAATTCTTTAACCAAAGAGAACATCTTTAATATCATTGATATTTTGATGAATGGTGTAGAAAAGCGTTTGCAAAATTTAGGATTTAGTTTAGAGCTAACAGAAGCAGCCAAAGATTTTATTGCAGATAAAGGATATGATGTGCAGTATGGTGCAAGACCACTACACAGAGCCATTCAAAAATATTTGGAAGATCCTCTAGCCGAAGAAATTTTAAACTTTACCATTACTGCAGGTGATACATTGATAGCTGACTTGGATAAAGAGGCAGGAAAAATTGTGTTCACTTTTCGTAAAAAAGTAACTGAAGATGAAAGCGCTAAAATAGAAGAGTAGGAAATTAAAAGTTATTTGGAGTTATTCGCCCCATCTATAACTATCTTGTTTTAGTCCAGCTAAATCAATAACACGGTCTACCACGGTAGCAGCTGCTTGCTCAATGGTGGTTGGTCTACTGTAAAACGATGGTGTGGCTGGGCAAATAATGCCGCCTGCTAGTGTTACCGTTTCCATGTTTTTAATATGGATCAGATTATATGGTGTTTCGCGCACCATTAAAATAAGCTTTCTTCTTTCTTTTAACACCACATCTGCGGCGCGGGTAATTAAATCATCGCTAATACCAGCTGCTACGCGGCCAAGGGTACCCATGCTGCAAGGTGCTACAATCATGGTGTTATATCCCGCCGATCCGGAGGCAAATGGGGCATTAAAGTCAAACTTTTCGTAGTAATTAAAAGGGTAGTTGTTAAAATCGGTATTGCCTAGCTCGGTTTCCCATACTTCTTTGGCGTTTTTGCTCATGACAATACCCACCTGTGCGATTTGGGTGTTTAAGCCTGCTAATTTATCCAATAATACTTTGGCATAAATAGAACCGCTGGCTCCAGTAATTGCAATGACAATTTTGTGTTGCATGGGTATCTTTTGTACAATAACAAAAGTAGGCCTAAAAAGTTAAAACTATTTGTACATGAGTTCGTAGTACTCTTTGGCCATACGGTTGGAATCAAACTGTACTTGAACGTCACGCATGCCATTTTGAATCACTTGGCGCCAAGTGTCGTAATTGTCGTAGTACATAGGAACAATTTGCTCCTCAAGTATTTCGTATAGTTTGTTAAGGTCGTACTCGTCTTGCTCATGAACATGCATGTTTGCATAGTCTGCTTTAGGAACCACAAAACCATTGTTACCATGGTTCATAAATTCTGGAATCCAGCCATCATCTGTAGAAAAGTTAACCGCGCCATTCATAGCAGCTGTCATGCCACTGGTACCTGAGGCTTCGCGTGGAACGCGCGGATTGTTAAGCCAAATATCTGAAGCTTGTTTGATGCGTTTGCTTAAGGCTAATTCGTGGCCAATTAATACCGCAACATTTTTATAGTTCTTGCTAATTTGAACGAGGTCATTGAATTCTGAAATAGCTGGGTAATCTACAGGGTAAGGTTTACCCGCCCAAATAATTTGAATGGGGTATTTGCTATTTGATAATAATTTTTCAAAACGCGCAATGTCATAAGTGAGCATGCTAGCACGTTTGTATCCGGCAAACCTTCTTGCCCAAACAATGGTTAATACATTTGGGTCAAACTTTTTACCGGTTTGATCGGCTACAATTTCAAACGCTCTTTTTTTGAGGTGTTTTTTGCGGTCGTCAAAAGTAAAATCATCATTGGCGTCCATGGCTTTATAGAGCTGCTTGTCGGCCCAGTATTGCCAGTTTTGTGCATTGGTGATGGAGATGATAGGGCAAATGCCTTCATGGTGTTTCCACATTTCTCTACTCACGTGACCATGTAATGCAGACACACCATTTGCTTTTCTTGCAAATTTTAATGCAGCCAAAGAGTGATTGAATAAATCGTCGGTAATGCCCGTTAATTTGCGCACTTCATCAATACTAAGGCCGCAGAAATAACTCATTTTATGACATAGGTACATGTCATGTTTTTCGTTGCCTGCTTCTTCGGGGGTATGGGTTGTAAATACGAGTTTCTCTCTTACTTTTTCTACACTCTTATATTTATTGAGTAAATAAAAGGCAGAAGAAATACCATGTGCTTCATTTAAGTGATACACGTCAGGATTGAAACCTAGCTCATCAATTAATTTAGCTCCACCCACACCCAGTAAAATAAACTGCGCCACTTTAGTGGCTACGTTGGCATCATAGAGGCGGTGTGAGATGGTTTGAGAGATATAATCGTTTTCAGGTAAGTCGGTGCTTAATAAAAAGAGGGGTGCACTTTTAAATGTTTCTGGGTTGAGGTAATAGGCCTTTACCCAAACTGGATGCTCATGAATTAATATTTGAAATTTGATGCCAGTATCTTCTAAAAAACTGTACATTTTTTCCATAAAAGTTACCTGCAAGGTTTGGTCTTGGTTACGCGCTTGATCGTAATAGCCATACTTCCATAAGATACCAACGCCAATCATATTTTGACGAAGTTCATATGCACTACGAAGGTGAGAGCCCGCTAAAAATCCAAGTCCACCACTATATATTTTAAGTGGTTGGTGGATAGCAAATTCCATTGAAAAATAGGCTGCTTTTTTGTTGTATTCTTCGGCAGGCTGGTAGGGCAATTGAAAATTCGTAAAAGACATAAAGGCAGTTTAAGTGCTTAAATAGGGTCGCAATATAGGGGAAATATTTAAAATGTACTTTGTACACATTAAATTGTGGGTAAACTGTCTTATTTGAGCTTTTTTTTGCTTTTTGAAGGCTTTTTTCGGGTAAAACTGTCGTCAAAAAGGCATTTAATCCCTCTATGGTTACCACAGGTTCCCTGTTCTTTTAAACTTACTGAATTACCAGAAAATGAAAAATCAATGATGCAAGGGTCCCCATTTTGTGTGAATTGCCCAGCTGTTGTTGAAGATAGGGTTAGTGTACCTTTTAATTCACCAATACAATCGGCATTGTTTTTTTCAAAATGTATAAAAAACAAATAGGTTTTGGCGTCTTTTCCATCTCTAATCGAGATAAAGTTTTTTTCATTTTTTAAATAATCACCACTGAGTTTGGCAAGACTGGGTAAAGTATCAAGTGGATTGATGATCTCATTATTTTCAGGTGTCTCGTTGCTGTCATTCACCACAATCATAAATCCTGCACCTGCATTAAAAATCCATCCCGATCTAGAAAATTTAAGTTCTTTATCTTTTGTATACGTTTCTTTACTAATTACAAAAGTGGGCTCTTTATTGATTGATACAGAGCGTGCATATGCGTCTTTGTTTTCGTTGTTCAATAATTCTTTTAAACCTAAGTAATTTAATTTTTGGTCGGTAACGTGCACAAAAAGCTTAGCCGTTTTTTTATTTTTAACAAGGAGTAAAAAATATTTTTCGGTTTCTTTTTCAATGACCCCCACTGGATAAATGGCTTCTTTTTCTTCATTTTTTACCATTTCCTGCACCGCCGAATCAGGCATAAATTGCTGCAATGCTTTTAAACCAATTTCTATCGTATCGGCTTTTTTAATGAAATCGGCATCTGTGGCCAAGTAATTTCCTTTGATAGGCGCAAAGGCTTTGACATAATCGGAGGGCTTGATGGTTGTTTCTCCAGAAAGGTCTAGGGCTTTATCAGAACAAGCCCAAAAAAGGGTGAGGAGGCAAATGGTGATTAACTTCTTCATACCAATAAATTTATATAAAATTACGGCTTAATATGTTGGCCCGTCTAGAACTTTGTCATTAAGAGCCAACTATTGCATAAATTTGTTTTATATCAATGTTGACCCAACCCATATGATGCATCAAAACCCATCTTTAAGTGAAGTACATGAGTCGATCGACACTACGCTTCCACGTAAAGGATGGCGACGCATATTAGCCTATTTTGGTCCTGCTTATTTAGTGAGCGTGGGCTATATGGACCCTGGTAATTGGGCCACCGATTTACAAGGGGGTGCTCAGTTTGGGTACCAACTTATTTGGGTATTGCTGCTCAGTAATTTAATGGCGCTATTACTGCAAAGTTTAAGTGCCCGCTTAGGCATTGTGCGTCGAAGAGATTTGGCACAGGCCAATAGAGAAACCTATCCGCCTGCCGTTAATTTTTTGCTGTATATTTTAGCTGAAATAGCTATTGCTGCCACCGATTTAGCTGAAGTAGTGGGTATGGCCATTGGGCTTCATTTGTTAACCGGACTTCCGCTTGTTTGGGGTGTGGCAATAACAGTTGTTGACACTTTTTTATTTTTATTATTACAGCGCTATGGTATACGAAAAATGGAAGCATTTATTTTAGCGCTTGTTGCTACCATTGGTGTTTCATTTTTCATTGAAATTTTAATTGCCAAGCCTAACTTGGCGGAAGTAGCTACCGGTTTTATACCAACGCCATTAACAAATGCCTCATTGTATATTGCTGTAGGTATTATTGGTGCTACTGTAATGCCGCATAATTTGTATTTACATTCGGCACTGGTACAAACTAGAAAAATTGGTGCCGATAAACAAAGTATCAAGCGTGCACTCAAGTATAATTTTATTGACAGCTTTATAGCACTCAATGCTGCGTTTTTTGTGAATGCTGCTATTTTAGTTTTAGCGGCCACCGTATTTTTTAAAACAGGCAATACCGAAGTAGCCCGTATAGAAGATGCCCACCGTTTATTGCAACCCTTACTCGGTACACATTTGGCGCCTATTTTATTTGCTGTTGCGCTCATTGCTGCCGGACAAAGTTCTACAGTAACAGGTACACTTGCTGGGCAAATTGTGATGGAAGGCTATTTGCAAATAAGGTTAAATCCATGGCTACGCAGGTTGCTTACACGCCTTATTGCCATTGGGCCTACCGTATTTATTATTGGAATATATGGCGAAGGAAAAGTAGATGATTTACTCGTTTTTAGTCAGGTACTATTAAGCGTGCAACTCGGCTTTGCTGTCATTCCACTGATTCATTTTGTGAGTGACAAAGAAAAAATGGGCGATTACGTAATAAAAAAATGGGTTCAAATAGCAGCCTGGTTGGTAGCCCTAATTTTAGTTACACTCAATGGTCGATTGGTATTACATGCAGCTATTGATTTTATGAATAGTGACGAATCTATGTGGGCTAAGTTTGGTGTGGTGATGTTACTCTTAGGATTTTTTGTTTTGTTTTTAATCATGACTTTTTACCCGGTCTTTAAAAAGAAAACGGTAGGCCTTTCAAATATGCATGGTGATATTGCGGCACTAGAAAATTTAACGGTGAAGCCAACACAAAAAATTGGCATTGCTTTAGATTTTACACTTGCCGACGAAAAGTTAATTGCGCATGCCCTTGCCCAAGGACAACAGGGGAGTAATTACGTTCTTATTCATGTGGTGGAATCGGCGAGTGCACATTATTTGGGTGCTGCCAGTGATGATGAAGAAACTAGGTTAGACCAGCAGCGTTTAGAAGCCTATCAAGCACAATTGGCACAAAAGGGATATCAGGTAACCATAGCCCTTGGGTTTAAAAATAGAGCAGCCGCTATTGTTAAAATTGTGACCGAAAATGAGGTAGATATGTTAGTGATGGGGGCCCATAGGCATAAAGGCATTAAAGACTATATATTTGGCGAAACCATTGAATCGGTAAGGCATCAATTAAACATTCCGGTGTTAATTGTGAACGTATAATGCCCTATAAATCACTACCTTTGTGCCCGTTAAAACAAAAATTTGAATACCATGGCACAAAAAATTAAAGTTGCAAATCCAGTTGTTGAATTGGATGGTGATGAGATGACACGGATCATCTGGAAATTTATCAAAGACAAATTAATTTTACCCTACCTAGAAATCGATATTAAATATTACGATTTAGGTATGGAATATAGAGATGAAACCAACGACCAGGTTACCATTGATGCAGCGCATGCGATCAAGCAGTATGGTGTTGGTATTAAATGTGCGACTATCACGCCAGACGAGCAAAGAGTAGAAGAGTTTAAGCTTAAGCAAATGTGGAAGAGCCCGAACGGAACCATCCGTAATATTTTAGATGGTACTGTGTTTCGTGAGCCAATCGTTTGTAGCAATGTACCCCGCTTAGTTCCAAACTGGACAGCACCCATTTGTATTGGTCGTCACGCATTTGGTGATCAGTACCGTGCCACTGACTTTGTTACAAAAGGTAAGGGTAAATTAACCGTGAAGTTTGAAGGTGAAGATGGAACCGTTCAAGAATTTGAAGTATTTAACTTTAAAGGAGATGGCGTTGCTATGGCTATGTACAATACCGACGAAAGTATTTTTGGTTTTGCAAGAGCTTGTTTTAACCAAGCGCTTGTTAAAAAATGGCCTTTGTATTTATCTACTAAAAATACGATCCTTAAAAAATACGATGGTCGTTTTAAAGATATTTTTGAAGAAGTATACCAAAATGAGTTTAAAGCAAAATATGCAGAAGCTGGTATCACTTACGAACACCGCTTGATTGATGACATGGTAGCGAGTGCTTTAAAGTGGAACGGTAATTTTGTGTGGGCTTGTAAGAACTATGATGGCGACGTACAGTCAGACACCGTAGCACAAGGTTTTGGATCACTTGGTTTAATGACTTCAACACTTGTAACACCGGATGGTAAAGTAATGGAAGCAGAAGCAGCACACGGTACTGTTACGCGTCACTACAGAGAGCACCAAAAAGGCAAGCCAACTTCTACAAACCCTATTGCATCTATATTTGCATGGACGAGAGGTTTAGAATTTAGAGGTCTGTTAGATAATAATCAGGAGCTTATTAATTTTTGCCATGCACTTGAAGCTGTTTGTGTTGAAACAGTAGAGAGTGGTAAAATGACCAAAGACTTAGCGGTTTGTATCCATGGTAATAAAGTAAACCACGGCGAACATTATTTATATACCGAAGAATTTTTAGACGCTTTAGATCAAAATCTAAAAGTGAAACTAGGATAATTTGGTTTCATATACTGCATAAAAAAAGACGTTGAATTTTCAACGTCTTTTTTTATTTTAAATACCTTTTGATTTCTTTTTCTACATCGCGGGCTTTAATGGTTTCGCGTTTATCATGTAGCTTTTTACCTTTTCCTAGTCCTATTTCTACTTTCACTAAATTTTTATCGGTAAAAAAAACGCGCAGTGGTACAATAGTATATCCTTTTTCTTTTAAACGACCTTGTATTTTTTTTAACTCCTTTTTATTGAGTAATAATTTTCGGTCGTGAACGGCTATGTGGTTGTTGGCGGTTCCGTGGGTGTAGGAGGCAATAAAAAGTCCACGCATCCAGAGTTCTCCATCATCAAATAAACCAAAGGCATCGTTAAAACTTAATTTACCATCCCTTATTGATTTTACTTCGGTACCAAGCAAAACAATACCGGCCACATATTTGTCTTCGATGTGGTAGTTGAAATAAGCCTGCCGGTTGTTCATTTCGTTTGTCATGGGATGTATATTACCCCTTAAACAGCACCGCTAGTTGAGCTAGTTTTTCTTTTAAATTTTTTCGCTCTACAATGAAGTCTAAAAATCCGTGTTCCAATAAAAATTCACTTCTTTGAAATCCGGGTGGTAAGTCTTTTTTGATTGTTTCTTTAATAACCCTTGGTCCTGCAAAACCAATAAGCGCGCCAGGTTCAGCGATATTTAAATCGCCAAGCATACCAAAGCTTGCAGAGATACCTCCAAAAGTAGGGTCGGTGAGAAGTGATATAAATGGTAAGCCAGCGTCCGATAGTTGAGAAAGTTTACCACTTGTTTTTGCAAGTTGCATTAAGCTAAAAGCACTTTCCATCATACGCGCACCACCACTTTTACTGATTACTAAGTAGGGAAGCTTGTGTTTGATACAATAATCTACAGCACGACTAAATTTTTCACCCATCACACTGCCTAGTGACCCGCCAATAAATTCAAAATCCATACAAGCCACTACGTAACCTTCACCCACTAAATTGCCGGTAGCCACACGCATCGAATCTTTTAGATCGGTAGCGGCATGAATATCATCTAGTCTTTTTTGGTAGGGTTTTAAATCGGTAAAGCCAAGGGCGTCTTTACTTTTAATATTGTCAAATAGTTCGGTGTAGTTTCCATCATCAAATAAGATGTCAAAATATTCTTGACTTCCAATACGGTGGTGGTGGTTACACTTATCACATACGTATAAGTTTTCGGCGAGCTCATTTGTAGTTGATATATGATTACACTCGGGGCATTTGTTCCAAAGTCCTTCGGGTGTTTCTTTTTTATCTGCTGTTGAAGTTAAAATACCTTTGCGAATACGCTTAAACCAACGTGGTTTAGCATTCTCTTGCTCCTGCAATTCTTCGCCGGTTAAATTAGCTTCAAAATCTTCTTCTCGTTCTTTTTTCATACTGGCTATCGTTAAAATATGAAGGGAAATAGATTATGCGTTTCTATTGATACAGTTTAAATCTTCGAAGGCAACTTCTAAGCGTTTGCTAAAGCTTTCTTCACCTTTACGCAACCAAACCCTTGGATCGTAATATTTTTTGTTGGGCTTATCGGCACCATCTGGATTACCCAGTTGTGCTTGAAGGTAAGGTTCGTTTTTCTTATAAAATTCGTTGATGCCTTCCCAGAAAGCCCACTGTAAATCGGTATCGATATTCATTTTGATGGCACCATATCCAATGGCTTCTCTAATTTGATGTTGCGGAGAACCGCTACCACCATGGAATACAAAGTATACAGGCTTATCTGCTGTGTTAAATTCTTTTTGGATATGCAACTGGCTATTGTGTAAAATATCTGGACGAAGTTCTACATTACCTGGGCTATATACACCGTGTACATTACCAAATGCAGCAGCAACCGTAAATAAATTACCCACTTTACTCAATTCTTTGTAAGCGTAGGCAACGTGTTCTGGTTGTGTGTATAATTTATCGTTTTCAACACCGCTGTTATCTACGCCATCTTCTTCACCACCGGTAACACCAAGTTCTATTTCGATGCTCATACCTAATGGCGCCATGCGTTTGTAAAAGGCAACAGAGGTTTCAATATTTTCTTCTAAAGATTCTTCCGATAAATCTAGCATGTGTGAGCTAAAAAGGGGTTGACCTTTTTCTTTATGAAAAGCTTCGCCGGCATCTAATAAACCGCTAATCCATGGAAGCCATTTTTTTGAAGCGTGATCGGTATGGAGTACCACAGGTACACCATAATATTTGGCTACGTTATGAATATGTAAAGCACCAGAAACGGCACCAGAAATATTGGCTTGTAACTGATCGTTGGGCATACCCTTACCTGCAATAAACTGAGCACCACCATTTGAAAATTGAATGATAACAGGTGAGTTTACTTTAGCAGCGGTTTCGAGGGTTGCATTGATATTATTGGTGCCAATCGTATTTACGGCAGGAAGTGCAAATTGATTGTTTTTTGCGTCGTTGTATAAATTCTCTAATTCTTCTCCAAATAAGACGCCAGCTCTGTACTTTTTCATGTGCATTAATTCTTGAATGTTTCGTATAAATAGGAGGGTGCAAGATACTTTATTGCCTGCAAACACCTGTTAGCTTTTATCCCCTAAAACTGCTCCAAAAACCAGGCGCAGTTGACCTTTTATTTCGTAAGGCTTTGAATCACGTCATACTTGGTAACGATGTGGAAATCACCCTTTTCGTCCTTTGCAATAACGGCACCATTTTTTTGGTTGATTAAAGTGCCTAGTTTTTCTACCGGCGTTAAAAAATCTACAACAGGGTAGGGCTGTTCCATAACACTGCCTACCGATTGATTTTTGATATCGGGGTTTGTAAATATTTGTTGAAAGAGTCCATTTTCACTAAGTGATCCTACCATTTTTTGGACATCCATTACTGGAATATGTTCGATGTCATATTTTTTCATGAGGGCCACCGCTTCTGCGATTAAATGATCTGGAGAAACAGTAATTAATTTTTGTCCGGCTCTACCACTCACGATGTCTTTAAATGTTTTCACATCTAAAAATCCCCGCTCCATCATCCACTCATCGTTGTAAATTTTTCCTACGTATCTACTGCCGTGATCATGAAAAATACATACCACCACATCGGTGGGTTTTAATTCATGTTTTAATTGTTGTAAACCTTGTAAGCAACTACCTGCACTGTAACCGCAAAAGAGTCCTTCTTCTTTTGCAATACGACGGGCCATTACCGCGCCGTCTTTATCGGTTACTTGTTCAAACTTATCAATAAACTGCATGTCATAGTTTTGAGGTACAAAGTCTTCCCCAAAACCTTCTGAAATATACGGGTGCACTTCGTTCATGTCTATTTCACCCGTGTTGTAATATTTTGTAAGTAAGGAGCCGTATACATCAATCGCCCATATTTTAATAGTTGGATTTTTTTCTTTGAGGTACATCGCGCTACCTGTGATGGTACCACCGGTTCCGGCGGTGCATACAAGGTGTGTGATTTTACCTTCTGTTTGTTCCCAAATTTCTGGTCCTGTAGATTCGTAATGCGCTTGACGGTTGGCCAAATTGTCGTACTGATTCATGTACATCGAATTTGGAATTTCTTGACCGAGTCTTTTGGCTACACTATAATAACTGCGTGGATCTTCGGGTAAGACATTGGTGGGGCAAATAATAACTTCGGCACCTACTGCTTTTAAAATATCTGCTTTTTCTTTGGACTGTTTTTCGGTGGTAACAAAAATGCATTTGTACCCTTTCACACAAGCTGCAAGTGCGAGGCCCATGCCAGTATTGCCACTCGTGCCTTCAATAATAGTACTACCTGGTTTTAGTTTCCCTTCGGCTTCTGCAACCTCTACCATTTTTAGCGCCATGCGGTCTTTGATAGAATTGCCCGGATTAAAATAATCGACTTTGGCAAGTATGGTACCTGGCCAGTTTTTGGTTATTTTATTGAGCTTGATAATAGGGGTGTTACCAATGGTTTCTAGTACATTATTGAGCCACATACAATGCTAACATTTGTTTGCTTACAAAGATAAAGGAAAGGAGTGGTTAATGAATAGGGGCTTAGGCGGTAAAGTTTTGGGCAATTTTGTTGCAAAAACCGGTTTCAAGCATTTGAACTGCTAAACCAATGCTATTATGAAAAGCAGTAGCTGTGCTAATACCGTGGCTAATGATAACAGGTTTAGCAACGCCAAGTACTGGAAGTCCACCATAGTTTTCGAAATGAAGACGTTTAAAATAAGCGTCTTCGCTGTGGCCACGCTCTGCAGCAATGGTATAGAATGATTCGGCTAATTTAAGGGCGATATTTCCAGTGAATCCATCACATACAATAACGTTTGCTTTGGGTGTGAGAATATCACGTCCTTCGATGTTGCCAATAAAATGTATTTGCTTGTTTTGTTGCAGCAGAGGGTAAGTGGCCTGTGCAAGCGCATTGCCTTTGCCTTCTTCTTCACCAATATTTATAAGTCCAACTGTCGGATTATTAACGCCCAACATAATGCTTGCATACAAGCTACCTAAAATGGCAAATTGGTTGAGCTGTTCTGCTTTACAATCGGCATTGAGTCCTACATCTACCAAGATGCCCGTAGATCCATCCGATTTTGGCATAGTAGCACCAATGGTTGGTCGTAAAACACCAGGAATAGCTTTGATGGTAAACATAGCACCCACTAACATGGCACCGGTGTTACCCGCACTCATAAACGCATCAATTTTGCCTTCAGTTAATAACTGAAATCCGATGGCAATAGAAGACTGTGGTTTTTCTTTGAGTGCTTTGGCTGGATGCTCGTTGTAGCCAATGATTTGTGGGGCATGTACTAAATACAAATTAGGTGATGATACCTGGTGTTCCTCTAGAAGAGGCTTTACCAAAGCTTCATCACCTATGCAGTATAGGTTGACATTTGTATTGTGTATAGCTAAATAAGATTTGACTCCTTTAACCGCTTCGAGCGGTGCAAAGTCTCCACCCATCATGTCTATACCAATATTCATGCGCAATATTTTAAGTTCGTGAATTGAACTAAAAGTAAGGCTTAGTTTTGGAACTAGGCTTTAAGAGGAGCTTTCTCAGCTACTAACTTTCCTTTGTAGAACAATTTACCTTCACTTACGTGAGCGCGGTGACGTACATGCGTTTCGCCTGTAGTGCTGTCTTTACTTAAAGTAACTTCTTGCGCTACATAGTGTGTTCTTCTTTTTGCGCTACGTTGTTGCGAATGTCTGCGTTTAGGATTCGGCATATCTCGAAATTTTGAGTATTAATCTATGTTGTTTATTCGTTTACTTTTTTTTGTCTTTTGCGTCATCATTTCTGACGTTGTCTTTTCCCAAGTTTTTAAATTGGTCTAAGCCCTTCCATACCGTAGCATGTGTATCTGTGGTTGCGTCCCTATTCATTTGCGCTAGCATTTCTAACACGCTTGGGTTGCATCCTGTGGTTCCGTTTGGCAGGTCTTTGCATTTTTTTTGAAGTGGGATACTGAGGTTGATAAACTCAAAAATCCAATCACTTACATGCAGGTGGCTTTCCGATCTGCTGATGTAAAAAACATCAGGGTCCTCTTCTTGTTCGTTGAGGGTGTCTGGTTCATCTACAAGTTTAACAATGAGTTTGAACTCATCCCATAACTGAACCGGAAGGTCGTCGCCGCACCTATCACAAGAAGACTCCAATTGGCCGTCAACGTCAAATTGCAAAAGCATAAAACCATTGTTTTTTTCAAGGTTTAATTTGACAGCAGCGACACAATTTTTAAAATCCTGTGCTCCATAAGGTAAAAAGAACTCATCCTTAATTTGGTATTCAAATAAATGATTCCCCGGCTTCAATCCCACAAATGCTATCTCGTATTCCCGCCGATGACTCATAACCGATTTTTAAGGGTTGGCAAAGTTAGGTCAAAATGACGGAAGTCCCAAAGGAAAATGGGATATTTGTAGACATGAAAAGATTTTTTATTCGCCTGGCTTTAGCGCTGCTACTCATGGGGTTTGGTTATTTTCCAGCCATGGTTGAGCGGTACTACAGTGTTGGCTTGTATCCAGTGCTACTTCAGGCACGCCTTTTGCTAACCGCCTGGGTTCCATTTAGTATTGGAGATTTGCTTTATATAATTGTATGTATATACTTGATTTACAAGTCAATAAGAGGTATAATTAAAATTAAAAAAGAAGGTTTAGCTGGAGGAAAGCTGTGGCGCGCTAGCGCCATAATCCTACTTGTTTGGATATCGTTTAAACTGTTGTGGGGGTTAAATTACGACCGCTTGGGTGCGGGGGACCTGCTTGATATTGAACAAAAAGCGTATTCGGGGGCAGCGGTAGATAGTCTCGTAAACGAGCTTATTGATAGCCTCAATAGCACCAGAAAACAAATAAATGACTTAAAAATTCAGGTAGATACCCTCCCAGCAAGCAACCCAGCTGCGTATTTTACGATGTCACAGGAGGCTTACAATAAAGCCAAAGGCAGGTATCCTTTTTTGCCTAAACGGGCCCCAAGGGTAAAAGCAACGCTTTTTAATCCGCTCGCCGATTATGTGGGCTTTACTGGATATTTTAACCCATTTACCGCAGAAGGTCAGGTGCGTACCGATATGCCCGGATTAGAGTTACCTTTTGTTGCCTGTCACGAAACGGCGCATATGCTTGGGTTTGCCAGTGAGTCGGAAGCCAACTTGATTGGCTACTTAGTGGCAACAAAAAGTGACAACCCCTATGTTAGGTATAGTGCTTACAACGAAATATTCACTTATGCCCAACGGGAGCAATTTGTGATGATGGCGCAACAAAAAGATTCGGTTGGGTTTGTGGGGGCGGTGGCGCAAAATAGAGCGCGCCTTGATACCCTGGTAAAGCAGGACCGCAAAGCGGTGCGCAGTTTTTTTAATAAACACCGCAGCAGCGTGGCGCCCCTTATGTCGGGTGTGTATGAACAGTATTTGTTTTTAAACAAACAAAATGCAGGACTCAAAAGTTATGACGAAGTAATTGGCTGGCTGATTGGTTTAAAAAATAAAAAATGAATAATACACTAAAAGCAGTGCTCTCCATTTCACTCTGTTTTGTACTAGGATCGAGTGGAGGTCTATTAACGATCAACGAAATTACCGGTTGGTATGCTACATTACAAAAGCCAAGTTTTAATCCACCCAACTGGCTGTTTGGTCCAGTATGGACAGCGCTGTATATTATGATGGGTGTATCTTTTTATTTGGTGTGGCGCAAGCCGCCTTCGGCGGCGCGCAAAAAAGCGCTCAGCGCTTTTTTGGTTCAGTTTGCACTGAACTGCGCCTGGACGCCAGTCTTTTTTTCGCTGCACATGACAGGTGCAGCCCTCGTGGTGATTGTACTGATGTGGCTTGCGATACTGCGCACCATTTTTCTATTCGCTCCTTTTTCAAAAACAGCGTCCTGGTTACTCGTCCCTTATATTAGCTGGGTAAGTTTTGCCACACTATTAAATGCAGCCATCTGGTGGCTGAACAAATAATAAGTTAAACGCGCATTAAACAAACCGCGCATTAAAATTTATTCTTCCACATCATACTCTCGATAGGCTTGTTGGGCTGACCCGAGTATTTTGCGTTCGCTTTTTGGTTGTACTTCACTTCAATTTCACCATCCACCGGGAAATAAATGAGTTGCCCAATTGGCATGCCCTTGTAGACACGCACGGGTTGTTTGCAAGAAATTTCCAGCGTCCAGTTGCCACAAAATCCAACGTCACCTTTACCAGCCGTTGCGTGGATATCTATACCCAAACGACCCGTAGAAGATTTACCTTCTAAAAACGGAACGTGTGCATGTGTTTCTGTGTATTCAAGTGTTACGCCTAAATAAAATTTACTAGGCTCGAGTACAATGCCTTCTTCGGGGATTTCAAAATATTCTATGGTATTGTGCTTTTTAGCATCGAGTACTTCATCTACATAAAGCGCCATGGTGCTACCCAGGTGAACATCATAACTATTACTACCTAAATCTGCTCGGTCATAAGGCACAACTTTGATCGTCCCTTTCTCCATTTCTTCTAAAATACGCGTGTCTGTCAGAATCATTTTTGTGTTTATTTATTGTTGGAATGCAAATAAATCTTAAATCTGCAAACTAAACCGCTATTATTGTAAGATGCCACTCTTTTATCAACAAAATATTAACGACACCACGAGACTTGCTATTTGGGATTTGCTGGAAGAGGAAGCTTTTTTTGGTGGTTTTACAGAGATTGTGCATCCACAAAAACGGCTACAACACCTTGGTGGACGCTATTTGCTCTCTTTTTTGTTTCCAAATTTTGATAAAGCGGCCATTGCTATTGCGGCTTCTAAAAAGCCTTTTTTGCCTGATGGTTCACATCAGTTTTCAATTTCACATTGTACCCAGTATGCGGCGTCGCTGGTAAGTACCAGCTGTCGGGTTGGCATCGACATTGAAGAAATTACCGAGCGGGTCCACAAAATCCGGCATAAATTTTTACATGCATCGGAGCATGAAATGTTGGGAAAAAACGCTTCCGAAATCCTTACACTTACGGCGCAGCTCACCATTATTTGGTCCGCTAAAGAAGCCATTTTTAAGTGGTGGGGAGCAGGGAATATCGATTTTAGTGCCCAAATGATTTTAGATCAAATGCCCCTTGCGCAAGATGGAATATTGCGAGCAAGATTTATTGAAAAATCCGGAACCGAACATGCGCTTGCACTCCATTACAAAGTGATGGATACACTTTGTTTGGTATGGGTGTGTAATTAGTTTAGAAAAATTTAATCAAGTAGGAGTGTATCGTCATCGTTAGTATCTGTGATACTTAAATTAACCGCGTCGGCACCGGCAATACCTTCTACCGATCCTTTAATATGCGCCGCGTTGAGTAACACTTTTTCGAGTTGTTTTTCACGCGCCTTCCAAAGTTTTTCCATGGTGTCGCGTTCTTTTTGAATACTTAATTTCATACTCATAAAGCCTTCTCTAATGGCTTTCCACTGCTCACTAAATTCGGAGCTAATTAAATAGTCGTAGAGCATCACCATTTTATCGCCTTTGTTTTCTTGGCTTTTTTTGGCTTCAGCAATTTTTAATAATGCATTGCGGAGTAGGAGTGCTACACTTCTTACTTCTGTAAACGTACAAATATAAACGCCGTCTTTTTCGCCAAAACGGTCCATATCTTTAGGAAGTGTTTGCGTTACAATGATGGCCACGTCTGCACCAAGTGTACGCATATCAGATTTTAATTTTTCAATCCATTCGTTGGCAAAGTCTTTGGTACGCTTGCTTTCGTATATAATTTTACCTGACTCGTTACCAAATTGGTTGCGTACTACCTGAATACAATCGGCACCTCTAACCCCTTTGCCTACTTCTTCAATTTGATCAAAAGGGAAAGTAGTTTGTAATAATTCTTCGAGCATTAATTCTTGCACTTCACCTTGTAATTGCATGCTGCCTTGCTCTTGCTTGCGGCGCATTTCTTCCACGAGTTTTTTCTGGTCTTCAATTTGCTTTTCAAGTTCTTTGGTGCGCATTGCAAATTGTTGTTCTTTCAAGTTGTTTTTTTCCGCTTCTTCTTTTGCAAGCTGAACTTGAAGCTTTCCTCTTTCTTCTATTAATTGTCTTTGCAGGGTAAGTTCTAATTCTGCTTCTTTTGTTTTGAGGTCCTGCTCCTTTTGTAAAAACGCTACTTCTTTGACACGAGCGGCTTGTAATTTTGTTTCCGACTCTGTTGCGTTTTTTTGAAACTGCTGCAGCTGTGCTTCATACTCTAATGCAATATTTTTTTTGAGGTTGTTTTCTAGCTCGCCATGCATTTTCTTTTTCTCTGCTTCTATAAGGGCAGCCGTTTCCACTTCTTTTTGCTTTTGCCATTCCTTCATTTGCCCGCGCAGTTCATTTTGCACTTCTTCTCTAATGGAATCACCGGGTTCAAACGGGTGGTTACACTTGGGACAATGAATTATAAAATCAGCCATTTTTGTATTTTTTTTTCAATGTACGAACGATACCTGAAACAAAAAACCCAGAACTTGTCTGGGTTTGTGCAGAAGAGGAGATTCGAACTCCCACGCCCGGTAAAAGGCGCTACCACCTCAAGGTAGTGCGTCTACCAATTTCGCCACCTCCGCATGCTTTTTGGGCTACAAATGTAGAGTAAAATCGCAAAAATTTACACTAAAATTTATAGTCACAATGACCATTACATTTTTTCCGGAACAGGAATACCTAGCACCGCCATCCCCGTTTTTAGGGTTTGGGCCGTTAAGGTAGCCAGTTGTAACCTGAGTATTTTCTTTTCATCCGTTTCGGCATTGGTAATAGAATGCTCGGCGTATAATGCATTAAATGTTTTTGCTAAATTAAAAATAAAGATGGCCACTTTAGAAGGGTCAAAGGCAGCCGCCGCTTCTTCTAGCATACTCGTAAACTGCTCTAATTGTATGGTTACCTCTTTTTCAAGCGGCAACAGTGGGGTAGAAGGCGCGCTTGTAACGGCTGCATCTTCTGTATTCGCTTTTCTTAAAATACTTTTAATTCTTGCGTGCGTGTACTGAATAAAGGGTCCCGTAAATCCATGAAAATCGATACTCTCTTCTGGATTAAAAATCATTTTCTTTTTAGGATCTACCCTGAGTAAGAAAAATTTAAGGGCACCGAGTCCAATGGTTTGGTAGAGCGTTTCTAATTCAGCTTCTGTAAAATCTTTTACCTTACCTAGTTCTTCTGTTTTTTGTTTGGCAATGTCTATCATAGCGGCCACCAAATCATCGGCGTCTACAACGGTGCCTTCTCTACTTTTCATTTTACCAGTTGGTAATTCCACCATGCCATAACTTAAATGATAGATACCATCTGCGGCCGGTAGGCCAAGCTTTTGACAAATTAATTTAAGGACTTTAAAATGGTAGTTTTGTTCGTCACCAACTACATAAATACTTTGATCTGCATTAAATTCTTTTTGCTTGGTTTGTGCAAGCCCAATGTCTTGTGTCATGTACACCGATGTGCCATCTTTTCGTTGCACTAATTTTTCATCAAGACCATCGGTGGTTAAATCTATCCAAACACTACCGTCTTCTTTTTTATAAAATACATTTTTAGTGAGGCCATATTCTACAAGGTCTTTACCTAATAAATAGGTTTCACTTTCGTAATAGGTTTTATCAAAATCGCTTCCAATACTTTTATACGTCACGTCAAAACCTTCATACACCCATCCGTTCATATTACGCCATAACTCAAGCACGGCAGGGTCTCCGGCCTCCCAATCTAGTAGCATTTTTTGGGTCGCTTTCATAATCGGCGCTTCTTTTTCTGCCAATTCTGTTGCCATTCCACCAGCCACTAAGTTGGCTACTTCTGCTTTATAGGCATCATTAAATTTTACATAATAATCGCCCACAAAATGGTCGCCTTTTTTACCTGTAGAAATTGGCGTTGCACCATTTGCAAACATTTGCCAAGCAATCATGCTTTTACAAATATGAATACCTCTATCGTTTACAATACAAGTTTTTACAACTTTGTTTCCAGTGGCTTCTAAAATAGCTGCAATGCTCCAACCTAAAAAATTGTTGCGTAAATGACCTAAGTGAAGTGGCTTATTGGTATTAGGTGAAGAGTATTCAACCATCACCGTTTTACCATTACTTCCAACGGCATTGTTATTGGCATTATTAATGCACTCAAACCAAAACGCATCTGCAATGGTTAGGTTTAAAAACCCTTTAATGGTATTGTGCGCTGTAAATAAATGTGGGCAGTTGGCTACTAAATGATTACCAAGTGATTCGCCTAAAGCATCGGGAGACAATTTTAATTCTTTCACGAAAGCAAAGAGTACAACGGTATAGTTGCCCTCAAATTCTGGCTTGGTGGCATTCACCAATATAGAATTAGATGGTACAGATACCTGATATACGCTTAGTAGGGCCTCAGAAGCCGCTTTTTTAATTTGATCTACAAGATGCATGAATAATCTATTTGTTTGGCCGTGGCAAAAGTAATTAATTAAGGGCTACCTTCGTCCACTAGTATGCAAAAGCTCCACGAACATATCCGCGGATGGATCTTACAGCTAGTAGATTTGTTTTATCCGCTATTTAGGCGCTTCATGCCCCATCAAACCTTTAGGTATGCGGCTTGTGGTGGCTTTAATACCGTACTCGATATTGGGTTGTTTTTTGTGAGTTACAATTATTTGTTTCATAAAGAGGCACAGCGTATAGGCATGCTCACCATTAGTCCACACATTGCCTCGTTTTTATCTGCGTTTTTAGTTACGTTTCCGATAGGGTTTTACCTGAGCAGGTATGTGGTTTTTCAGGAAACCTCGGTAGCCAAAAAAGTGCAGTTGTTTAGGTATTTTATTGTGGTTCTAGGTTGTCTGATTTTAAACTATGTTTTTCTTAAACTCTTTGTAGAAGTTTTTGGTTGGTATCCTACGCCATCCAAACTAGCCACTACCGTATTTATAGTAGCCTTTAGCTATTACATGCAAAAGTACTTTACGTTTAAAGCGGTAGAGGCGGGGGTTGATTAGGAGTTGTACATTATAAGTACGATCCAATTAGCTTAAAGATCAAATTATAAGCGGCTGGTCATTAAGAATTTTAGCTCTATGGGATAATTGTCGAATAATTATGTTTTTTGATTTTTTAAATTTATATTAAGATAATATATTATATTTTTTAAATAATATAACATATTTTTATTATTAATATTATCGATTTTGAAAACCACAGCCTTTCTATTTATTATCTTTTGCACATTCAATACTGCTATTGCTCAAACAGATAGTAACAGTGCAAATAGTCCTGAAGTTGAAAAAAGCAAAGACGGTTACCTTCGATCTTTCATTGGTAACAAGTGGATCATAAATGCACCTAATGGAGATTTACTTACAAAGCAGGGGTTTGATCAAATTAGAATATTTAAGTCTGGTAGGGCTGCGATTCAGCTAAACAGTAAATGGGGTTTTATTGATTTAAATGGAAAGCAAATAATACCATGTATTTACGATTTGGTTGTTGACTTTAAAGATTCAACGGTACTTGTTTTGCAAAATAATAATTGGAAGAAAATTAGTAGAAGTGGTCTATTGGTTAAGGATCAATTGTCTGAGAAAGATTTTACTGCTTTTGGTTTGCCCAACCTAAATGGATCAACACTTTATTTTGATAGCAATACTACTAGTCCAAATGCTTCCTCAACAAGTGTACAAATAAATAATTCAGCTGATGTAATTACGCAAACACATGAAGTTACACTTCCTTCTGTTCCCTGTCCTAATAACATAACGTTCGAAAATGGTAATTTTAGTAATTGGAATGCTTTTACAGGCTCTACAAGTTGTGTTTCTTCTCAAAATAGAGTAACATTATCTAGTTCTGGCTTTATTAATAACCGGCATACAATGCTTGGCAAAACTACCAGCCTGGATGCCTATGGATTATTCCCTATTTCTCCGCAAGATGGTAGTAACCACTGTGTGAGGCTTGGGAATACCATTAATGGGTCGCAAGCAGAAAGTATTAGTTATAATATTTCGGTACCTGCCAATGCAACCAATTTTAATATTACTTATAGGTATGCAGTAGTTTTTCAGGATCCTAGTCATTTGTTTTGTGAGCAACCAAGATTTGTTGCAAGGCTTGTAGACCCACTTACAGGTGAATCTTTGCCTTGTGGAACTTTCGAACATGTATCTTCAGCTGGAATGCCAGGTTTTTTTGATTCTCCGATTGATCGAATGGTTAAATGCAAACCATGGACTAAAGCATTTATCAATTTATCTCCATATGCAGGTAGAAACTTAAGATTAGAATTTTTTACAGTAGACTGTACGCGATCAGGTCATTGGGGATATGCATATGTCGACGTTGATAATAATTGTAGTTTAACCGCAGATGTAAATTACAATTGTGATCCACCTAACAAAACAGTATTGAATGGGCCTCCTGGGTTCCAAGGATATAAGTGGTGGGAAAGTGATTTTTCTAGAGTATTAGGATCTAGCGAAAGTTTAACACTCAATCCAGGGAAAAAACTTGGGTCTAAATTATGGGTAGAAGTTTTACCATATGCCGGATTGGGATGTAGAGATACACTACCTGTTACTATTGTAGCTAATTATCCTGTTGCTAATTTTGATGTGCCTATTCCTCAATGTGAACGGGGAAATATTTTCTCCTTCAAAAGCAGTTCAACTATTTCAAAAGGCACTATTGCATTGGAGATTTGGGATTTTGGAGATGGATCTTCGGCCACAGGTTCTAATGTTACACATACGTATAAGTTACCCGGAAATTATCAGGTTAGCTTGATTGCCATTGGCGATAATAATTGTAAGGACACAATAATTAAACAAATTACAGTAAATCCAAGTCCTACTGTTTCAATAAAATCTGATGTGCCTGTTATTTTTTGTAAAGGGGTGTCTGTATTATTGAATGTAGCTAAGGTTACAGGTCACACATATCAATGGTTCTTAGGAGGGGTAGCAATTTCTGGCGCTACAAAAGATACACTTCGTGTAAACAATGGTGGAGTGTATTCAGCGAATGTCCAGAATGCTTTTGGTTGCAGTGCAAGTGGATCGAGTATTGCACGTATCGTGAATGCAGATATCATTCAATCTGATACCACCATTTGTAAGGGTTCTTCCATAACACTTGGTCCAATAAGTTTACAAGCTGGTCAAACTGTCCTTTGGTCTAATGGTGCAACAACGCCAAGTATAGTAGTAAATCCTACAGTGAAAACGAAGTATTTGGTGAGCGTTACAGATGGCACTACTGCCTGTACGGATAGTGTGGTTGTGGATGTAAGTTCTACAGAATTAAAACTTAATAATCCTTCAGCGGTATGTAGTCCAGGAGTGGTAAATTTAACTGCTGCTGCTGTAACTGTAGGTTCGACTACTGGGTTAACGTACACATACTGGAAAGATATAAATGCTACACAAACTTTAATAAATCCTGATAAGGTTTCTATTTCAGGAACGTATTTTATGGTAGGTACTTCGGCTGCAGGTTGTAAAAGTGATCCAGCACCTATTAATGTAACTGTTAATCCGCTTCCTGTTGCTACAATTGTGGCACCCATGCAAACAACAATTTGTGATAAGAGTACACTTACTTTAACGGCAACGGGAGGAACTAGTTATCAGTGGTTGTTCAATGGTGCTATAATCGCTAGTGCTACTAATGCTACCTATGCTGCAAGCCTCGCTGGAAGTTATGAGGTAAATGTTATTGCGCTGGGTTGTACAAGTAAAGTAGCTACTCCAGTAAATTTATCACTTATTAAAGCGGCTATTCCTAAATTTAGTAACAGCATTGCTTGTGTTGATGTTCCTGTTTCTTTTTTTAATGAATCTGACACATTATCAAGTGGATTGGTTAACTGGGTTTGGGACTTTGGTGATGGACAAAGCGCTACATTATCTAATCCAGTACATACCTATAAAAGAGCAGCTACTTTTAGCGTTAAACTTACAGTTACCCCTAAATTATGTAGTAGCCTTTCCGCTAGCTTTACAAAGAATATGACAGTGGAAAATCCACCACCAGGCATTAAATATCCAAATGTGTTGGCTATCAAAAATAAAGCAACGCAACTTTCTGCCAGATTTATTGCAAATGGATATTCTTATTTGTGGACGCCATCTATTGGATTAAACAATGGGGCCATCCAAAAGCCAATATTTACTGCGAGTAATGAGCAGTTGTATAGAGTTCGTTTAACTTCTGCGGTTGGATGTGTTACCATTGATAGCGTTAGAGTATCTGTATTTGAAAATTCTGATATTTTTGTTCCAAAAGCATTTAGTCCAAATAGAGACGGTAAAAATGATTTACTTTTTCCTTTCTTGGTCAATATAAAAACGCTCAAATATTTTAGGATTTACAATAGATGGGGCCAGCGTATGTTCCAGACTTCAGATAGTATGCAAGGTTGGGATGGTATTTATAATAATATTCCTCAACCTCTTGATACATACACATGGGTTGTTGAAGGAATAGATGTTAATGGGATTACGATATTTAAAAAAGGGCAAACCGTATTATTAAGATAGACAACTCAACATGAAAAAATATATTTTTACTATACTATTTGTGTTTGGGATAACGGCTGCTAAAGCACAGGATCCTAATTTTTCGCAGTTTTTTGCGTCGCCATTAACTATTAATCCTGCTTTGACAGGTAGTACTAATTCAGATCTGCGTGTTTTTACCAATTACAGACAACAATGGGTTGGCAATAATACAAGTTATAATACCGGAACGCTAAGTGTCGACGCACGTTTGTTTAAAGAGCAGTTAGCGGATAATCATGTGTTTGGGATTGGTGGTTTTTTTATGAGAGATCAATCTTTAAACGGATATTTTAAAAGTACCTATGCATCCATCAATACATCATACATGATAGCTTTAGATAAGGATGGTAATCATAATTTGGGTATGGGTTTAGCGGGTATTTATGGAGATAGAAGATTGGATTTTTCACAATTGACATTTAGTGAGCAGTTTGGTTCAGGTGGTTTTAATACGGCGCTTCCAACAGGCGAAAGTAGTTTGGCAAGCCTTAAGCCCTACATGTCTGTTGCCAGTGGGTTGATATACCGCTACAGAGCAGATGAGACTGATATTGACTTTGGTGTTAGCGGGTATCATTATAATAAGCCCAAGCAATCTTTTTTATCAGACTCCTTAGGTAATACTTTGCCAACGCGTTTTGTTACACACTTTAATATGGAGAACTATTTTTCTGAAAACTTCTCTTTAAGTACAAATGCTATTTTTCAAACCCAAGCAAGCCAAAGTTATTTTGCTGCAGGTGCTATTTTGAATTTCGGGGCCATGGATCAGAACGAAGGAAAAATATTTAGCGCAGGTTTATTTCTAAGAAGTGATGATGCCATTTTCCCATATGTAGGATTGATCGTTGATCGTTTGCAGTTTGGTCTTACCTATGATGTAGCGGTATCTAATTTAAAAACAAGTTCATATACGCCCAGAACTTTCGAGCTAAGTGTAATTTATCATGTAGCAAATAAAAATTTAAAAGAAAGAAAACTAATTCGTTGTAGTAGGTGGTAATGCATAGGAATTATACCTAAACAAACGTCCACTTTTTTCTGCAACACCAAACACATTTGTATAGTCTGGTCCGGTATATTCAAATACAATCTCTTTTTTGTCCGGTGCAGTTCCCAAATTATTTGTTGGCATCGCTGTAAACACGGCAGGAAAAACGCCTGTTAAAGGGTCAATAATAGTAAAGCCACTGATGCTTTGTAAACGCCAACTAGCGGTAATATTACCCAGCACTTCAAAGTGATACTTGCCAGTACTATCAATGTTTGTAAGCCATATAAGGGGGTACTCAAAATTATAAGGTCCCCAATTTGTAATGCGCATTTCTTGTAAACCATTTGGAAAGTGGGTTAGTGGGGTACTGGTTGCTTTTACTTTTTGTAAGCGCTTATCAATAGCGTAATCGAGTCCTACTTCTTCATTTTCTTTGGTAGAATCTAGTTCATGAATACGTGCCCCTAATTTATATTGCTGGGCTGTATTTATTTTGGTGTTACCGCTTAAGTAAATACTATCGGTACCCATGATGTCATATACCGTATTGTTGTTTTCAAAACTATTGGTTGCGATATAGTAGTTTTTACTGTCTGTGTTTTTCAACTGTGCAAATTTCCAATCTGAGGGTTGCGTTTCACGAGACCATAGTTTAATGCCGGTTTTATCATTTTTAAAACGATTAAGTGCAATATTTATATTTTGTCCGTGCTCAATGGCAATGGCAATTCTGTTACCAGAAAAAATATTGTCTGTAATGTCTGTTTCGTAACTATATCCACCCCATACACCGTGGTCACAATCTTTGATAGTGTTTTTCATAATTAAATTACTACTAAACGTAACTTCTACACCATTGGTAGGTGCATATGAAAAATCGTTTCCATAAATAAAGTTATCGTTACAGCCGCCAACACCAGTATCCATCGTAGTTTGACCAGCCCATAAAAAAAATCCATCGCCCGAGTGGGTAGCACTGTTATAGGCAAAAATATTGTGGTTGCACTGCTCAAAAACTAAAATGGCAGCGCTGTCTTGTCCTCTTCTATATTTTTTATAACTGTAACCACGTACATTAAAATCAAGCCTATTGTGGTTGATATTATTATACGAGCTTTTATAAAGGCCTATTCCTATGCCGGAGTTAAAAGAAAAATTATTATCAGTTACAAGCGCATCATTGCAACTGGTAAGCATAAGTCCGCACTGTCCGTTTGTAACTGTATTATTTGTAATGGTAGCGCCTTTGCAATTTTTTAAATACAGGCCAGCGCCATAACGCATCCATTCATCATTTTCATTGTTATGAAAACTCATCCAGTCGCTCTCATCTTCTTTTTCAAAACTACTTTTTAAAGCGTCTCTATAATTATAACTGAGGTCGCAATTGTCAATCGTAAGTGCTTCAACGCTATCTGCCTTAATACCAATTTTATATCCTTTAATGGTGGCGTTTTTGATGGTAATATGGCTTGAGCCTGGTTTGATTTCTATGGCAATACCATTAAATTGATCTGGCGCAAAAGAGGACTTGTTGCCAGCCCCATCTATGACAACACCCGCAAGGTCAACAACTATGTTTTTGCCTTCAATGACAGTGACGCCACCTTGTTTTTGAATGGTATTGGTATCTGATGAAGAAAGGGAATAGTGCCCAGGTGCTACTACAATGGACTTCGTTATGCGCATCCCAACTGACGGAATGTTTGTTTTTTGAGCCCAAACACTGACATTTAGGGTGGTGGCAACAAAGGTAATAATGAGTAAAACAAAGCTTCTCATATCTAAAACTACCTATTTTGGCTAAAAATGGCTGACATTTTTGCACTTTTTGGCTAGATGGCATAAAGATTGGGTATATACACCTGATTATTAATCTGAAATTCAATTTATATGGGAAAAATAATAGGCATTGACCTCGGTACCACAAATAGTTGTGTAGCCGTAATGGAAGGTAATGAACCAGTTGTAATTGCAAATGATGAAGGTCGTAGAACAACCCCTTCTGTAGTTGCCTTTTTAAAAAATGGTGAGCGTAAAGTAGGAGATCCTGCTAAGCGTCAGGCCATCACAAATCCTCAAAACACCATTACCAGCGTTAAGCGTTTTATGGGTCGTCGTTTTGATGAAGTAACGGAAGAAATTAGTCATTGGAGTTATAACGTTGCAAAGGGTGATAACAACACCGTTCGTGTAGCGATTGATGATCGTATGTATACACCTCAAGAAATTTCTGCGATCGTGTTACAAAAAATGAAAAAAACGGCCGAAGATTATTTAGGCCATGAAGTAACAGATGCTGTTATTACAGTACCTGCCTACTTTAATGATGCACAGCGTCAAGCTACCAAAGAAGCTGGTGAAATCGCTGGCTTAAATGTTAGACGTATTGTAAACGAACCTACAGCTGCAGCACTTGCTTATGGTTTAGACAAGAAAAATGCAGAGCAAAAAATTGCTGTATTTGACTTAGGTGGTGGTACGTTTGATGTATCGGTACTTGATTTAGGTGATGGCGTATTTGAAGTAAAATCTACCAATGGTGATACACACTTAGGTGGTGATGACTTTGATAAAGTAATCATGGACTTTTTAGCGGATGAATTTAAAAATCAAGAAGCGATTGATTTACGCAAAGATCCGATGGCGCTTCAACGTTTAAAAGAAGCGGCCGAAAAAGCAAAAGTAGAATTAAGTTCTTCTGCCGAAACAGAAATTAACTTACCATATATTACTGCTGTTGATGGTGTTCCTAAGCACTTGGTCGTAAAATTAACAAGAGCAAAATTTGAATCTCTTGCAGATAATTTATTTGCACGTTGTTTGAAGCCATGTGAAGTAGCATTAAAAGATGCTGGTTACACAACTTCTCAAATTGACGAAGTAATTTTAGTAGGCGGATCTAGTCGTATTCCTAAAGTTCAGGAGATTGTAGAAAAATTCTTTGGTAAAAAACCTAATCGTAGTGTTAACCCCGACGAAGTAGTTGCACTCGGTGCAGCGATTCAGGGTGCGGTATTAACGGGAGAAGTAAAAGATGTGTTGTTATTAGATGTTACACCACTTGGTCTAGGTATTGAAACCATGGGTAGCGTAATGACAACCATGATTCCTTCTAACACAACCATTCCAACTAAAAAAACAGAAGTATATTCTACTGCGAGTGATAACCAACCGGGTGTTCAAATCCATGTATTACAAGGAGAGCGTCCAATGGCCAATCAAAACAAGAGCTTAGGTATCTTTAATTTAGATGGTTTACCGCCAGCACCAAGAGGTGTTCCTCAAATCGAAGTAACTTTTGATATCGATGCAAACGGTATCTTAAGCGTACACGCAAAAGACAAGGGTACTGGTAAAGAACAAAAAATTAGAATTGAAGCGGGTAGTGGTTTAAGCAAGGAAGAAATTGAAAAAATGAAAGCCGAAGCAAAAGCCAACGAAGCCACTGATAAAGAAGCACGTGAAAAAGTAGAAAAATTAAACCAGGCCGACAGCCTTATTTTCCAAACGGAAAAGCAGTTTAAAGAGTTTGGTGACAAGATTTCTGCGGATAAAAAAGAACCGATCGAAGCAGCGCTTACTAAATTAAAAGAAGCGCATAAAAATCAGGACATCCCAGCTATCGATGCTGCCATGGCCGAAATGAATACAGCTTGGACGGCAGCTTCTGAAGAAATCTACAAGGCGCAACAAGCAGCAGGTCCAGAAGCAGGTGCAGCTGGTCCAGATGCAGCAGCGGGTGGTGCTCAACAGCAAAACGACAATGTAGAAGACGCGCAGTTTGAAGAAGTGAAATAGGGTTTAATTAAGATGAATAAAAAAAATCCCCTGCGTTTTCGTAGGGGATTTTTTTATGAATAGATTTATTTAATAATGCGGTAGCACCAGCGTTTTAGTTTTCCTTCAAAATCAAAACCAGTGGTGGTTTTTGTGATGTCTTTGATACTGCTTCCTTTAATACTAGCTTCATCTAAAATAAATTTAGTGTAGTTGGTACTAAAATAAAGTGTGCCACCTTCAGTGGTAGCTGCAAGCATATCATTGATTAGTTCTACGTGGTCTCTTTGGATGTCTAAAAAATCTTTCATACGCTTGCTATTACTAAACGTAGGTGGGTCCATTACAATTAAATCAAAACTGTTGGGTGCCAGTGTTTTTAAATACTGTTTGACATCGGCGTGTATGTAAAAATATTTGCTAGGGTCTTTTAATAAGTTAATAGCCATATTTGTTTCGGCCCAACCTAAATAGGTTTTGGATAAATCAACAGAGGTTACAGTAGCCGCTTCTCCAGCTGCAGCATACACCGAAAAGGAACCTGTGTAGCAAAATAAATTTAAAAAACGTTTGTCCTTTGCTTCACTGCGCACCATTTCTCTGGTGATGCGGTGGTCTAAAAAAAGTCCGGTATCTAAATAGTCGGTTAAATTAACTTGAAACTTTAAATCATTTTCAAGCACTGTAAAAAACTCCTGCTTGGTATCTACTTTTTCATACTGTTCGTCTCTATGAGACATTTTTTTTCTTTCACGCTTATAAATACTGTTAAGCGGCGTTCCAGTTATTTCGCTTATAATTTCGAGAGAAGGTTGTAGCCATGCATCATGCTCTTCGTCGGTCATGCCATGCCTTCTTACATACTCCGATACGTATATTTTATTTTCGTAAGCTTCTATACAAAATGGAAATTCAGGAAGGTCATGCTCGTAAATGCGGTAACAGCCCACACCGGTGCGCCTAGCAATTTTACTGCGATGTTTGAACACTTTCGTAAGTCTATTGCTAAACATTGCTAGCTTTTGAGCTAGCGGTAGTCCTTGTTTTTTTTCTATTTCTTCTTCCATGGATTATTGTAAAGCTCCGAGTGCGTCTTTAATGCGCGCCCATGCTTTTTCAATATTTTGCATGCTATTTGCAAAAGAGAAACGAACACAATTAGGTTCTCCAAATGCATCACCCATAACACTTGACACATGCGCTGTATTTAATAAGTACATGCTAAAGTCGGCGGCGTTTTTTATGGTTTCGCCATGTACAGATTTACCGTAGTATGCACTTACATCCGGGAATACATAAAAGGCACCCTGCGGTTCAAAGCAAATAAAACCTGGCATTGCTTTTACAAGTTCTAAAGTTCTTGTTCTTCTGCGTGTGAATTCTTCGGTCATTTCAATTGAAGGGGTAAGATCACCAGTAAGTGCAGCAACAGCTGCTTTTTGCGTAATGGAACAAGTGCCACTTGTAAACTGTCCTTGTAATTTTTCCATGGCTTTTGCAATAGTCGTATTAGATGCGGTGTAACCAAGTCTCCAACCGGTCATCGCAAAACCTTTACTAAGGCCATTGATTACTACTACTTGGTCTTTAATTTCAGCAAATTGCGCAATGCTTTCATGCTTGCCTTCAAAATTAATGTACTCGTATATTTCGTCAGATAAAATAATAATGTTTGAATGCTTTTTAAATACGTCTACTAAGGCTGTTAATTCGGCAAGTGTATACACAGCACCAGAAGGATTACACGGAGACGAAAACATAAATACTTTTGTCTTTGGTGTTATCGCAGCTTCAAGTTCGCCGGCCGTTATTTTAAATTGATTGGCAACAGTAGTTCTAATTTCAACCACTTTGCCTCTTGCAATTTTTACAAGTTCCGAGTAAGTTACCCAGTATGGTGTAGGAATAATAACTTCATCTCCTTCATCTACTAGTGCTAAAAGTGCATTTGCTAAACTTTGTTTGGCACCGGTTGATGTCACAATATTTTCTGGTAGGTAATCTAAATTGTTGTCTCTTTTTAATTTGGTACAAACAGCTTCTCTCAAATCTGCAAATCCTGCAACAGGGGTGTAGTGGCTCCAGTTATCATTGATGGCTTTGATCGCAGCGTCTTTAATGTGCTGAGGGGTATCAAAATCGGGTTCTCCTAAACTGAGGTCAATAACATCAACGCCTTTAGCCCTTAATTCGCGACCTAATTTTGCCATTTTGAGGGTTTCTGGTTCAGCGAAACGGTCAAGGAGTGTAGAAAGTTGCATGTTTACTTTTATTATATAATGTTAAAATGGATTCGAGTGCGGAGCAAAGTTCGTGAATCTTGGCTTACCATAACGTCCCCTAAAGCAGTGGATCGCTTAATGGGGATAAGTTGGCCTATGTTTATATATGCTACTTTTTGCTAACTTTCGTTAGTTTTGTATCAATAGCAATTGTATGGTGGCGGATCATGATTTTATATCGGTTTTTGACATGTTTAAAATTGGTGTGGGTCCTTCTAGTTCCCATACCCTTGGTCCATGGCGCGCAGCACTCGATGTAATAGAAAAGCTAGATGCTTCCCATAAAACCGCTTCAATTCATTCCATTACTATTTTACTCTATGGTTCACTGGCCAAAACAGGCAAAGGGCATGGCACTGATATTGCGGTGATGCTGGGGTTAATGGGTTATGATCCTGAAACCATCGATGTTGGTGTCATGGACGAATTAGTAAGTGAAGTATCTACAAAGCAACTATTGACCTTAAAAAATCATGGACAAATTTCTTTTGATCCTACAAATCATATTGCGTTTTTAAAAACCGAATCACTTCCTTTTCATCCCAACGGATTAACATTTTTAATTGAACTAAAAGACGGAAATAAAATAGCAGAAACTTATTTTTCGGTAGGGGGTGGTTTTATTGTACAAGAGGGGAATGGTCTTGAAAAAAAAGAAGTGATAGATGTTCCATTTACCATCGAGCATGCCAATGATTTACTGCATTGGTGTATGAAAACGGGTTTAACCATTAGCGATATTGTTTTTGAAAACGAACTTACAAGACGCAGTGAATCCGAAATAAATGAAGGGGTACTAAAAATTTGGTATGCCATGCGTGCATGTATGTATCGTGGGGTACACAAAGAGGGTATGTTACCCGGTGGGCTAGAAGTGAAGCGCAGAGCGGCTGCTATGAACAAGCGTTTGCTAAAAGATGCGGCTTATGATGGATACGATGCATGGGTATCTCTGATACAACAAGGCGGCAATGATTTTAGTTATATCCTAGACTTTGTAAGTGTGTTTGCACTTGCTGTCAATGAAGAAAATGCATCTTTTGGAAGGGTGGTAACAGCGCCCACCAATGGTGCTGCTGGTGTAATACCTGCAGTGCTCCAATATTATATTTGTTTTTGCGCGCATGGAAAGTCTATAAAAGAATTAGAAGAAAATATTATTACTTTTTTACTAACTGCATCAGAAGTTGGTAGCTTGTTTAAAAAAGGTGCTACCATTTCTGCGGCGATGGGTGGTTGTCAAGCAGAGATTGGAGTTTCAGCTGCAATGGCAGCTGCGGGCTTAACGGCATTAATGGGAGGGTCGCAACGTCAAGTATTGATGGCTTCCGAAATTGCTATGGAACATCATTTAGGGCTTACCTGTGATCCTATTGGTGGGCTGGTTCAAATACCATGTATAGAGCGTAACACCATGGGTGCTGTTAAAGCAATTACAGCTTCACAACTCGCGCTGCAAGGCACGCCCGATTTTGCAATTGTAAGTTTAGATAAAGTAATTCAAACCATGTGGGATACAGCACAAGACATGAATAGCAAATACAAAGAAACAGCAGATGGGGGACTCGCCGTTCACGTTCCCATTAGTTTATCTGAGTGCTAAGTAAAATGTAATTTAATATTTGGTCTTATACCAATTCTTCGTCTGGCACCAACGCATAATTTTTTATTTCATTGTACAGTGTGCCACGCTCAATAGGTTCTCTTTTTACTTGTTTGATGAGTCGCACAAGCTCGGCAGTGCTCATAGTAGGTGTTTGTTCTTCACTACCGGCCATGGCATATATTTTTGTTGAATCATCGATAGTGCCATCCATATCATTTACACCAAACGATAATGTGAGCTGCGCATTTTCTCTACCAAGCATCGGCCAGTAGGCTTTGATGTGCGCAAAATTATCCATGTAAATGCGGGATACGGCGTACATGCGCATGTCCTCTATGGTTGTAGACTCTGCAATATGGCTCATGTCATTGTCTTGGTTGCGAAACTTTAGAGGAATAAAAGTATTGAAGCCGCCAGTTTCATCTTGAAGTTGGCGTAAGCGTTCCATATGATCTATACGGTGCCAGTATTTTTCGATGTGGCCATATAATAGTGTAGCATTGCTATGCATGCCTAATTGGTGCGCCACTTTATGCATGTGTAACCATCCATTTGCATCTACTTTGTCTTCACAAATTTGTTGTCTAATTTCTGGATGAAATATTTCGGCACCACCACCTGGTAATGAATCGAGCCCTGCCGCATGTGCAAGCTTCATGCCTTCCTCTACCGTAACTTTTGCTTTTTTAAACATGTAATCAAGCTCTACGGGTGTAAAACCTTTGATGTGCAAATCCGGACGATGTGCTTTGATGGCTTGTAATAGTTCTAGAAAAAAGGCAAGGTTCATTTTTGGATGAACGCCACCCACTATATGTACTTCAGTTACTGGTTTGCCGTCGTAACTTTTTACAATATGCATCATTTGCTCGATGCTTAATTCCCAACCTTCTTCTCTGTTTGCATATAGTTTAGAGTAGGAACAAAATTTACAAGAGAATACACACACATTGGTGGGTTCGATATGAAAATTTTTATTGAAATATGTTTTGTTGCCGTGCTTTTGTTCGCGCACAAAATTAGCAAGGGTACCTAGCCAAGACAAAGAACCTTTTTCAAAAAGCGTGACACCTTCATCAAATAAGATGCGCTCTTTGTTCATTATTTTATTGGCAATACGTTGTAGTTCTTTGTCTTTTGTTGCTTCAACCAATGAAACAATAGCCGCTCTATTAGTACCCATCACGCAGTCATTTATTTAGAGTGCAAAGTTACAACAAGTTTAAGATTAACCCATTAAAATACCGGCGATACTAGCAGATAAATAAGAAGCTAAAGTACCGCACAATAAAGCTTTTAAGCCTAGTTTGGCAAGGTCGGCTCTACGACTTGGGGCTAGTTCTCCAATACCACCAATTTGCATACCTACGCTGCTAAAATTTGCAAAACCGCAAATAGCGATACTTACAATTAAAAGTCCTTTTTCTGATACGATTGGAACCGCTTTTGTGGTTAAATTGTTAAACGCAACAAACTCGTTGATGGTTAATTTTTGACCGAGTAGGGTAGCTGCATTTGCTACGTCTTGTCCTGGAACACCCATGGCCCAAGCCATTGGATAAAATATTTTGCTAAAAATAAAATCAAGTGATAGGCCTGGGTAAACAAGACCAAGCATATAGTTTAAAAAGGCAATTAAGGCAATAAAACCAATCAGCATGGCAATTACGTTAACGGCAATTTTCATACCATCACTAGCGCCATGTGAAATGGCATCAATGATATTACTGTAAGGGCTTTTAACTTCTAATTTTACTTTCCCCATGGTTTCCGAATCTTCGGTTTCTGGGAAAACAATTTTTGAAATAACAAGTGCACCAGGAGCGGCCATTAAACTCGCCGTTAATAAATACTCAGCTTTGGCACCCATATTAGCATACACAATTAATATACCACCTGCGATACAGGCAAGACTGCCACTCATACTAGCGAGTAGCTCACTTTTTGTCATACCATTTAAATACGGACGAATCATTACCTGTGCTTCTACCTGTCCTACAAAAGCACTCGCTACATTACTTAATGCCTCTGCACCACTAACACGCATGATAAAGTTCATCGCTTTTGCAATCATGGAAACAATAAATTGCATCACACCAAAGTGGTATAAAATAGCGACCAGCACACAAACTAATATAATGGTTGCGGTTACGCTAAAAGCAAATACAAAACCACCTTGTCCAAAATCTTTAACACCATCTGGTGCATTGACCATCACACCACGGTATACAAACGCAACGCCCTCTCTGGCAAAGCGTTCAATTTTTTCCATACCATGTCCTAATTTTTTAAAAAACCAGGTAACTGGAGGTACTTTTAAAACAAGAACCGCAATAACAACCTGCAATAACATACCACTCATGACTAATCTATAATTGATCCTTTTTTTATTGTTTGAAAATAAAAAGGCAATGGCAAGAATTAGGATAATACCTAGTACGCCGTGAAATTTATCCATGCTATTTTTTTAGGCTGGGTTAAAGTGGTAAGATACGGGTCTTACATTAAAGATTGTATCTTTTTGTCAAGCACCGACTTAGGAACTGCGCCAATTTGTTTGTCTACAATTTGACCACCTTTGATAAATAAGATGGCAGGGATAGAAGTGATGCCATAGTTAACACTTAAATTAGGGTTGTTGTCTACGTTTACTTTTCCAATATTTACTTTGCCTTCGTACTCTTTTGCTAATTCTTCAATAACGGGTCCGATAGCTCTGCAAGGTCCACACCACTCAGCCCAAAAATCTACTAATGTTAATTTGTCACTGTCTAATACGGTTGCCTGAAAGTTGGCATCTGTTAATTCTAAAGCCATCATTTTTTATTTAAAATTGTAAGTAAAATTTAATCATTAAGAAGTGTCAAATTTAAATCCAAACCCTGCAACTGCCACATTGACTTTTCCACATTAGCCAACAAGTCCCACTTGCACCTCCACGTCCGGATTACCGAGTAAAAAGCCTGCCATTTCATCATTCATTTGAAAACCTTTATCAAAACTATATAAACTTACCAACAGGTTCTCTTTAGGTTCCAGCACATTAAAGCGGAGGCTAGACTTACCTGGGTACTTTTTAATATTGGTTTCAATGAAGTCAACAAACTGTGGTGTGAGGGAAGCAGCGTGCACATTGATGTCTAAACTCCTGGTTAAATTTTGTTTTACAGACTCTAATAAATTGATGGAACTTACTTTAAAATCAAATTCGTTGGGGCGATTATAGCGCGGTCTAAAAAATCCATTGAGCAAAACGTTTTGACCTTTTTCTAAATAGTTTTGAAACTTAATATAGTCTTCGCTCCACAAAATAAATTCTGTTTTGCCACTAAAATCTTCGATCGAAAATGAGCCAAAGTTTTTACCTGTTTTTGTAACACGGTGTTGTACATCAATAATAAGTCCGGCCACTTTAATGGCACGTCCAGGATTGGGTTGAAGTTGCAGTGTTTCTTTTATTTCATTGAAATCTGCAATATTGGTAATGCCATAGTATCGGAGTTCAAATTTAAAATGATCTAACGGATGACCACTCATAAACATGCCTGTTACATCTTTTTCATATTCGAGTAATTCGGTGAGGGTCCAAGGTTCTGTCTTGGTCAGCTTTGGAACCGGCACTTGCATCGCAGAAGAAAGGTCGCCAAAAAGGGTATTGGTAGATCCTGCACTTAAACTTTGAAGTGCTTGTCCGTAGTTGATAATTTTTTCGAGTCCAGAAACGCGTTCGCCATCTGGTATTTTAAAATACTGTGCTCTATGAAAATCTGTAAAGCAATCAAAAGCACCAGAGTAAGCTAAACTTTCTAATGATTTTTTATTGACACTTCTACTAATCACTCTTTTGATAAAATCAAAAATAGTAGGGAAGTGTCCGCCTTTTTCTCGCTCCGCTATAATAGTTTCAATTGCTGCTTCACCAACGCCTCTTAACCCACCGAGTCCAAACCGGATTTCTCCTTTTTGGTTTACGGCAAAACCGTTTAGTGATTCATTGATATCTGGCCCCAGTACTTTTATGCCCATGCGTTTACACTCTTCCATAAAGAAGGTGATTTTTTCAATACTACCTGCGTTGTTTAAAACCGCTGACATATACTCTCCAGGGTAGTGTGCTTTTAAATACGCTGTTTCATATGCTACATACGCATAGCAAGTAGAGTGTGATTTGTTAAACGCATATTGTGCAAATGCTTCCCAGTCGGTCCAAATTTTTTCCAATACTTGTGCGTCATGACCTTTGCTGGTGGCACCTTCTACAAACTGTGCTTTCATTTTATCCAGCACCGATTTTTGCTTTTTACCCATGGCTTTACGCAGTACATCGGCGTCGCCTTTTGTAAAGCCGCCAATTTTTTGGCTTAGTAACATTACCTGTTCTTGGTATACCGTAATACCATAAGTTTCAGATAATATTTCTTTCATTTCATCGAGGTCATAACTGATGGCTTCGCGGCCATGTTTACGGTCAATGAAATTGGGTATGTATGCCATGGGCCCCGGTCTGTACAGGGCGTTCATGGCAATTAAGTCGTCAAATTTATCGGGCTTTAATTCGCGTAAATATTTTTGCATGCCCACACTCTCAAATTGGAAAGTGGCATTGGTTTCTCCTTGTTGGTAAAGCTTAAATGTTTTTTCGTCGTCTAGTGGAATGGTGTCTAAATCAATAACAACGCCATGGTTTTGTTTGATCAGCGCAAGCACCATTTTTAAAATAGAAAGGGTTTTAAGCCCCAAGAAGTCCATTTTAATAACGCCTGCATCTTCAATAATACTGCCTTCAATTTGTGTTACCCACAAATCAGAATCTTTAGCGGTTGCCACCGGAATTAAGGTGGTTAAATCTTGCGGTGCAATGATAATACCCGCTGCGTGTATCCCTGTGTTTCGAACAGAGCCTTCTAATCTTTCTGCTTCTTTTAATACCTGCGCACGAATATCGTTGCCTCTATAAATTTCTCTAAGCTTTTTGACATTGTCAATATCCTCTTGTTGATAGCCTTCTTTTTCTTCTAATGATTTAGGACCCTCTTTAATCGTGATAGGTGCGTGAAGTACACGGCCAAGCTCAGTACCTGGTTTGTCGGGTACGAGTTTTGCAAGCACGTTACTTTCGGCAAGTGGTAAATCAAGTACACGCGCCACATCTTTGATACTCATTTTAGCAGCCATGGTACCATAGGTAATAATCTGCGCAACCTGGTTTTTTCCATATTTTTCTACTACATAATCGATTACTTTTTGACGACCTTCATCATCAAAGTCCGTATCGATATCGGGCATGCTCTTACGATCTGGATTTAAGAAACGCTCAAATAGTAAATTATACTTAATAGGATCAATATTGGTAATGCCAATACAGTAAGCCACCACAGAACCGGCTGCCGATCCACGACCTGGCCCAACAAAAACACCCATTTCACGACCCGCTTTAATAAAGTCACTTACAATTAAGAAGTAACCCGCAAAGCCCATTGTTTTAATGGTAAAAAGTTCAAAGTCGAGGCGTTCCTGAATTTCTGGTGTTACATCGTTGTAACGCATTTTTGCACCTTCGCATGTAATGTGTTGTAGAAACTCCCACTGGTTTAGGTTGGCATCTTTGTGTATCTGAAATTCCTTTGGAATGGGGAAGGCTGGTAGTAGAATATCCTTTTTTAAATTTAATACTTCTACCCGGTCAACAATCATATTGGTATTGTCAAGTGATTCTGGGATATCGCTAAAAAGCTTGCCCATTTCCTCCTGTGTTTTAAAATAAAACTGATCGTTGGGAAATTTAAAACGTCTATTTTTTATTTGTGCATCATCATTTACAAAATCATCAAAACCAGGGGTGCTTTGCTTTTCACCGGTATTGATACAAAGTAAAATATCGTGCGCGTTGGCGTCGTCCTGATCTACATAGTGGCTGTCATTGGTCGCAATAACAGGTACATTAAACTTTTTTGAAAATTGTAATAACGTATTATTAATAATTTCCTGTTCTTTAATATTGTGCCGCTGGATTTCAATAAAATAATCTTCGCCAAATAAATCTAGCCACCACTTAAATTCTTTTTCTGCTTTTTCGGGGCCTTCGTTTAAAATCGTTTGAGGCACATACGCACCAATACAACAAGTCGTTGCAATAATACCTTCGTGGTACTGTTCAATTAGAGCTTTATCAATTCGGGGATACTTACTATACATCCCCTCTATAAATCCGAGCGATGTTAGCTTTACTAAATTCTCGTATCCTTTTTTATTTTTTGCAAGTAAAACCTGGTGGTATCTTTTGTCTTTAACTTCTTTGGTAAATGTTTTGATATGGCGGTCTTCTACCACATAAAATTCGCAGCCCACAACAGGTTTAACAATAGGTTCTACAATATCTTTTCCGTTTTCATCTTTACCAACAACCTTGGTTTTTTTCCATGCCTGACTCACAAATTCAAAAGCCCCAAACATATTGCCGTGATCGGTAATAGCAAGCGCCGGCATCTTATTTTCGATGGCTTTATCGTATAATTTTTCTACCGAAGCTGCCCCGTCTAACAAAGAATATTGGGTATGAACGTGTAAGTGTGAAAAAGTTGGCATGGCCCAAATATCCTATCTCGGCGGCAACCTTTTGGGGTGCAGTTATCCACAATTTTTGAGGAGGGGAACAGATTGTTAAAAAGTTATGCGCAAGGGCATATTTTACTGGTTATTAGGCCTATACTTGTTCCATATTTATGCGAAATAAAGTATATATAATTCCTATTTTTGGCCTTTTGCTGCTTTCGGGCTGTAAATCATTAAGTAGGCTAACTACCAAAGACCAGTCAAGCCCTGGCGGACAAGCAGGAAGCAGGTCTTCTATGCCAAGGGGCTTTTTAGACAATATAGCCGTTTTGCCAGGCGAAGTAAAGCTTGGTGGCATAAAAGTTTCGGCGCCACCCGTGGCGGGAACGGAAACCAAAAAAAATGTGGGGATTGCTTACGACGCTGCGCTTTCATTACCCAATAAATATGCCAACTTACTTGGTGTAGCACCAACTAGTTTAGCCAACTTGCAGTTACTAGCACAAATGGAAAAATGGTATGGTACCCAGTATTGTTTTGGTGGCAGCACCGATTCTTGTATCGACTGCTCATCGTTTACGCAAGTGATGCTGCGGGATGTTTACAATGTAAAAATTCCTCGAACTTCGCAACAACAATTTGATGCCTCCACTAAAATAGAAAAAGAGAATTTAAAAGAAGGCGACCTCGTATTTTTTAATACCGTATCTGCGTCTATGGTTATTACCCATGTAGGCTTTTATGTTTGCAATAATAAATTTGTACACGCTTCAACATCAAAAGGGGTAACCATTAATGATTTGTCTGAAAAATATTATGCAAAAGCATTTAGAGGCGCCGGTCGTTTTATACATCCGTAAGCGTGGCTGCTAACCAGTTTGAACCATCCGTTGTTAACCTTGCATTTTCGTTTTGATCGGTAGCCCCAATGCCAGCCTGGGTTACATGCGTGCGGCCAGGTATAAAAGTTTGCTGTATTCTTGAGCGCGTAATGGGTTCATGGATACTTGCCCTTCCAAAATCATCGGAAGTAACAATACAATCTCTACTATCTACAAAAACAGCATCAACAGCTTGTTCTAATAAAAAATGGTAAAAAAGGGCGGAGCCAAGAACGGCACCGGTACATACGATTTGATCTTTGTAATAAGGAAAAGCACGGACGGGCTTGTCGTGTAGCAGCCACTCAATTTCTGTAAATAAGTCACCTAAACGGGAAATGCAAGCCGCTTTTTGATCTACTAAAATACCATCAACGAGTGCAAACACATTATTTTTAACGGCCTCAAAAAGTTGCAATGCAATTTCTTTGTTGCCATCGAAAAAAGCGCTGGACACCTCTGAAAGGGAGGCGTCAATAAGGGCAGGGGTTTCAACTAAAAAGCAGGTTCCGCTAACATGATGCGATGTTGAGCTATTTGAAACAGCGGATGTGCCGCTTGCAATATATGCTGCCGCTATTTTTAAAAATGCTTCTTTAGACTGAATTTGTTGAGCAGAAATCTGGTGTACTTGCATATGCGCTAATTGGAGCGCAAAGTTACAATAACTTGCGCTTAAGCACTATCTTTATCAGATTAAAGCAGCTGCTATGTTGGACCCTATTATTAAAGTTGAAAATCTTACTAAAAAGTATGGCGATTTTGAAGCCGTTAAAGGGCTAAGTTTTGAAGTATATCCTGGTGAAATATTTGGCTTGTTAGGCCCGAATGGCGCCGGAAAATCTACCACACTTGAAATTATTGAAACCCTGCGCGAAAAAACCAGCGGTAAAGTAATGGTTAACGGGTTTGACATCGAAAAAGATGCCGACGAAATAAAAAAAATAATCGGTGTTCAACTTCAAACAGCAGGTTTTTATCCGGGTCTTAATTTAATTGAGTTGCTTGATTTATTTGCCGGACTTTACAATGAGGAAATTGATCCTATGGCGATTCTTGATAGCGTTAACCTTAGAGATAAAGCCAAAGCAAAATTTAAAGAGTTGAGCGGTGGACAAAAACAACGTTTTTCTATTGCCACTACTTTAATCAATAAACCCACACTCATTTTTTTAGACGAACCAACAACTGGACTAGATCCTCAAGCTCGACGAAATTTATGGGACCTCATAAGATCCATCAGAGATAGTGGTACCACCGTAGTGATCACTACACATTATATGGATGAAGCAGAAATTTTATGTGATAGAGTTGCCATCGTTGATAGCGGTAAACTCATTGCCATCAATACACCGGATCAATTGATTGATGATTTAGTAGCAGGGGGCTTTGAAAAACCAAAAGAAGTAAAGCAGGCCAATTTGGAAGACGTGTTTATTAATTTAACTGGACACGCTTTAAGAGAAGCATAAAAAATAGCATGGAAAAAGATCCAAAATATCCAATAGGTAAATACGAGGCACAACCCTTTTCGGAGTCACAAAAGAAAAAATGGCTTGCTGATATTCAGTTTTTACCGAGTGAACTAGAACTGTGTATCGAAAATTTAGATGAAGCGCAATTACACACCCCTTATCGAGACGGTGGTTGGACAGTTCATCAACTCGTGCACCATTTGGCGGATAGTCATATGCATGCATTTATTAGGTGTAAACTTGCTTTAACAGAAGACAACCCAACCATTAAACCTTACGAAGAAAATGCGTGGTCAGAAACGGCAGATGTAACAAAAGAACCCATCAATGTTTCAATAACCCTACTTTATGCGCTGCATAAACGCTGGTTAACACTCCTTCAAAATATGTCGGATGCTGATTTTGAAAAAACATTGTTTAATCCACAGCGTAGGGGTCAATTAACACTTTGGGAAATGCTAGGTATTTATGCATGGCATGGTAAACACCATGTAGCACATATCAAAACCTTAAAAGAAAATAAAGGCTGGTAATATTTATTGGTAATTCATGAGAGAACAGCGTTGGAAAAAAATTGCTTCAAAAAAAGTTTTTGAAGATCGTTGGTTTAAAGCTAGGGCAGATGCTTGTCAATTTCCTGATGGCAGAATTATTGACCCATATTACGTGGTGGAACTTCCTAATTGGGCCAACGCGGTGGTTGTTACACCCAGTAACGAAATCGTGTTGGTAAAACAGTACCGTTATCCTGTAGATGCGGTAACACTAGAACTGCCCGGTGGTGTTATTAATGATGGCGAAGACCCTGCGGTAGCAGCGCTTAGGGAAACCCAAGAAGAAACGGGTTATACCTCAGATAGCATTCAACTCATTTGCAAGCTTGCCCCCAATCCAGCAATTAATGACAACACTGCTTATTTTTATTTAATTGAAAATGCGGTACCAACGGCGCATAACAATCCCGATTTTTACGAAGACATTGAAGTGGTGCTCTATAATAAAAAAGATTTTTTAGAATTACTTCAGCAAAATAAAATTTTACATGGCGTTCAGTTGGGGCCCATATACGAGGCGCTCATTAAATTAGGTTGGCTACAATATACTTGATGGAATAATTCCTTCAATTTCTCCCACTAAAAAAATGCTTCCACACACCACAATTAAATCAGTGGCCTGCGCCTCTTTTTTAGCGGCAGCAATCGCTTCATTAACTGTTTGGTAGGTATTGCCCTTTAAACCATGCGCATCTGCCTTATGTTGCAGCTCAAAAGCATCTATGGCTCTTTCAATTTGAGCCTTTGTAAAATAATAGGTAGCGTGGTCTGGTAATAACGCAAGTACACTATCTATATCTTTGTCTTTTACCATGCCAAAAACAAAGTGCAATTTTTGGTGATTAACAAGGGGTATTTGTGCGAGTAGTGTTTGGATGCCAGCTACATTATGTGCCACATCTACAACGGTAGTAGGGCTTGTACCAATCATTTGCCATCTTCCATAAAGGCCAGTATTCTTTTTGACTTGGCTGAGTCCATCATGAATATGCTGGTTGGTTATATGCCAACCCTTTGTTTGTAGTATGCCAATAGCACCTAAAACGCCGATTATATTTTTTGCTTGATAGCTTCCGTTTAAATCCAGTTGATAGGTCTCTATGCCTTCTGTTTTTTTATTTAAAACTTCAACATCTAAATAATCATGTGCATACTGTATGTCAATGATAGTATACAATTCGGAGCCGTAAGCTAGGGTAGTATGTTTGGCAGCCGCTTCAAAAACGGGTTTTGTTTCTTGTGTGTACTCACTAATAATACATGGGACCTCTTTTTTAATGATGCCTGCTTTTTCGCTTGCAATTTGTGGAATGGTATCACCTAAAAACTGGGTATGATCAAGCCCTATATTGGTAATGATTGAAACTTCAGGCGTAATAATATTGGTGCTATCTAAACGGCCGCCAAGACCTACTTCAATCACTGCTATATCAACTTTTTGCTGCGCAAAATAACTAAATGCCATCGCAACTGTTATTTCAAAAAAAGAAGGCTGCAAGGTTACTATGAGTGGTTTAATTTGTTCTGTAAATTCAACAATAAATTCTTTGGTACAATAAGCCCCATCAATTTTAATTCTTTCTCTAAAATCTACTAGGTGGGGCGACGTATAAAGCCCCGTTTTATATCCAGCCGTTTGTAAAATAGAAGCGAGCATATGACTGGTAGATCCTTTGCCATTGGTACCAGCAACATGAATAGATTTAAACTGGTGTTGTGGATTGCCCAAAGCCTCGCAAAGCTTGATGGTATTGGTTAAATCTGGCTTATAAGCAGCCGCTCCAACACGACTAAACATAGGAAGTTGCGTAAATAAATACTCAAGTGTTTGTGCGTAATTCATCTACTCGTGAATCTTAAAACTAAATACAATCGTTCCTTTTTGTTCCGGATCAGTGCCTGCATTTAAGCGGAGCGTTTTTGCTTTTTTGATGGCAATATTACGGATACTAGTGTTTGTAGTTGTGGTACCTCGGGGGTTTACAGTTGCACTTATAACTTGTCCATTATCATTCACCACAATATCTACAGCAACTTTTGCATTTTCGTTAAAGTCATCTTCAAAACTTGGAAGCTTTGCAATGCGTCTCCCATCTAGTCCACTTCTGATGCTTACACCTCCGCCAGCGCCTGCTGGTCCTCCAGTGCCGTTCCCACCATTACCGGTGTAGCTATCTGAATTTGGATTACCATTTGTTTTTCCTTGATCACCCTTTCCGCCGGCAATACCTTGGTCTGTTTTTCCATTGTAGCTATCGGCATTATTACCACTAGTAGTAGTGCTTGATCCTCCACCAAATACTGCTTTTGGTTTAGGCGGTGTTGGAATGGGAGGACTTGTTACTGCTTCTTTTTTTACTGTTTTAGTAACAACTGCCGCAGCCTCATTTGTTTCATTGGCGTCGGTTTGTATGGGTTTACTAGCTTCTACCTGTGCAGGCGGCGTTGTTTTGGAATTGTCCGTTTCGGTGGCTGCCTCTCCCGGTACTTGAGGTGGTTCGGTGCCAAAGCCGGTTTCTGAATTACCTAAATTCACTTCTATGCCTTCACCAAAATTTGGTGTTGGTATTTGAGGCTGTTCCCAAGTCAGAAAAAAGAAAATGCAAAAAAGCAACAAACAAATAACGGCTGTTATTAGTCCTGCTTTTATATTTTTTTCTTTTTCGAATACAATGGTCATATGAATATGATATTACTACTTATAAAGCTACGGGTTAAGGAGGTATTTAGATTGAATGTTGAAAATTAACGCTTATTGGGGGGAGTAATCCACCTTAATGGCCAAAAAAAAGTTAAGAAGCCTTATTTGAAAAATACGTCGTAGCCAAACCTTAAGATAGTGGCACCAATTACAAGTAAAAAGAATACACGAATAAATTGGTTACCCTTGGCGATGGCCAGTTTAGCACCCAATAGCCCCCCAACTGCGTTGCAAATAGCCATCGGAATCGCAATACCCCAAATAATGGTTCCTTTCATAAAAAACAGAACAATAGATCCAAAATTAGTTGAAAGGTTCACCATTTTAGCGTGTGCGCTGGCTTGTAAGAAATCATATCCAAGCAAAGCAATAAAGCCCAGCACTAAAAAGCTTCCAGTGCCTGGTCCAATAAAGCCATCATAAAATCCAACAGTAGCACTTAATATTAAACTACGAACAAGCAGTGCGTTTCGCGAAAGATTTTTTGATTGCGCTTGCCCAAAGCTTTTTTTGCTATACGTGTATAGAGCCACCACAATAAGAACGCAAAACAAAATAGGTTTCATGTAGCTATTCCCCATTTTACTTAATAACTCGGAACCTAAAAAAGCAAATGAAAATGCAACGGTGCACATAAGCGCCATTCGGCGCCACTCAATTTTTACTTTTTTTACGTATTGTTTAGCAGCAAAAAAAGTACCACTAAATGCTGGGATTTTTAAAGAACCTATAACAGTAGCTACGGGTAAGTTGGGCATTAAAATAAGAGCTATCGGCGTTTGAATAAGTCCACCACCACCAACAATCGCGTCTACAAAGCCAGCACCAAATGCAGCGATGCATAAAAGGATTAACGTGAGGGAATCTATTTGATCAAACATGCTTCGTTTGTTTTTTGTGTTGACCTGTATTGGCTACAATGAGTCCAAGTATAACAATACCCGCACTTATCATGTGTATTTTTAGGAAAGGTTCATTCAAAAATAAAACGGCTTCGATAGTGCTAATAACAGGGATGAGGTTGCCAAACAAAACAGTGGTACCTGCGCCAATTTTTTTAATGGCGGCGTTCCAGCATAAAAAAGAAACCACCGATGTTCCTGCACCCAAATATAAGAGTGATAATAAAAGCGAATTATTCCAAACAATGGGAGCTGCGTCGATTTGTTCTATCAAAAAACCCGGTAATATCAATAGTGTACCTAATCCAAATATGGCCAGTAAAAAATTAGTACCCGAAATGGTTGCTGGTTTTTTTCTAACAAGTACATTGTATACCGCAAATGCTACCGCACCAGCGAGCGCCCATATGTCACCCACCGAAAAAGTAAATGACAAAAGGGTTTGTAAACTTCCTTTAGAAATTAGTAGCAATACACCAGATAAACAAATGAGCATGCCTGTTAGCCTAAATGCATTGATGCGTTCGCCAATAAAAACAATGGCAAATACAGTAGCAAAAATAGGAGAGGATGTAGTGCTAATAAGCGCCATATTAATGGCAGTGGTATAATGCCCAGAGATATATAAACAAGTATTGAATATCGCAATACCACTAAGCGATACCCAAAAAAGATAGGCTTTGTGTTTGTTTAAAATATACCACTCTTTTTTAAAAGTATTAAATGCAATCGGAAGCATTAATACAGTAGCCAACGACCATCTGCAAAAAGCAAGTGTGATAGGGGGTATTTGCCCATTAACACCTCTTGCGATTACAAAATTACCCGCCCAAATAGTAACTGCCACTGTTGCAAGTAGCATGCCTATGTATTTGTTGTTACGGGCGTCCACCAGCAAAGTCTATTTCGTAATTGCCTTTAATACGCTCGATGGGAGGGTTAAAATAACCAAATTTAACTTTTGGAAATTCTTCTGTAATAAGGCTCATGAGTTGCTTAACACCTAACATTTCACCGGTTTCATTGACGCCAATTTTTCCCATGTACCAGTCTGGATCAATATTAAAATTGCGCCATTGTATCATAGATAAATCTGTGTCTATAATTAGTTTTCGTAGCGCTTCATATTCTTCAACACTATCAGTCATGCCCGGAAAAACAAAATAATTAATACTCGTCCATCCGCCATAACTCCGCATTACTTTTAAACTCTCAATGATATCTTCAAACTGATAATTATTGGGTCTGTAATAAGGTTCGTAAATATGTTTGCGGGCCGAGTTGGTACTCACCCGAATACTGTTTAAACCCACTTCGCATAAGGCTTTTACGGCATCTGGTTTAGAACCATTGGTATTAATATTGATACTGCCTTTGTCCGTGTGTTTTCTAATTTCAATAATGGATGCTCTGATGGTTTCCCACATGAGTAATGGTTCTCCTTCACAACCTTGTCCAAAACTAATGAGTGGGAAGGGCGCATTTTTTAAATGCGGTACCGTAAATTCTACAATCTCTTCGGCAGTAGGTTTAAAGGTTAAACGGTCCTGCGTAGAAACGATGGTTTCATCGGAAGGTTGAAAAGAAATACATCCAATGCAATTGGCATTACAAGCGGGTGAAGTAGGAACGGGACATTCCCATCTTGACAAAGAAAAATTTCTTGCAGCAGGACATGTGTAAGTCATGCAACAATTTTCCATCAAATGTTTTACGAGCCTGTTGTGCGGATAATCGGCCAATAATTTTTCGGTACCAGAAGCAATTTTTTCATCATCATATCCAGCGCACTCTTGTCTAATGTCTTGTTCAATTCTTACGGCAGGAACATAGGTTTTATTATCTAACCAGCCCGCTGCTGTATAGCAAAATAACGGTAGTGTAGGTGCTTCCGCTTCTGTTTCATATGCGGCAATATATAAACCCGTATGTGCAGGTGGTATAAATGCAGCAACGGCCCATCCTTTATCGCATAAACGCATTTCACCCGTTTCAACATCAAGGCCAATGCCACGTCTGCCTGGTAATTCATATAAATTACCGCCTTCTGGAAGTTCTATCCAATCGGCGGGATCAATAGGCATGGCATCCCAACCAGAACGTCCTACCACATACAAACTAGTGTCTTCGTATATATTTCCTTCTCCGTCTGAATATAATATGTAAGGTGACTGTTGTATTGGACTGGCCATGTTATTTATTTAAGCGTTCTTGACAAAATACATTAAATGCTGCTTCATCTTCTTTTTCAACCGCAGATTCTATTTGTTTTTGAAACAAGGTGTTTTTTTTGTAATCTAATGTAAGTAGTCCGTCTTTTAAAACGACATTTTCAAAAGCGTCCCAGGGGTATCTCTTTTTTGGAAAACTATTAATTACAACCTCATCGTTGTCAAAAGCAATTTCTTCCGGAAATTTAACTTGTTTTTCAATGACTGCAGCAGCCACATATATGAATGCAAGCCATGATAAATAAGGTTGTAAAAAAATGCCCCAAGCACCTAATAAGAGTGCGATTCTATACAGTGAGGGTCTGCCTTTTTTTTCTTTTAATAGCGTAAACGCGGTCCACGCAATCATGGAAAGCATAATGGTAATATATATAATTGTGCGCTCATAGCCATGTAAAATAACTTGAAGCGAAAGTAGGAGGGCTGCAATAGCAATCATTAGTATGCTCACCGTATTGATAAATACAAATGAGCGTTTTTTTAGAACAATAATGTATTCGTATACTTTACCTGCCATGCTATTAATTTGAAGGGGTATTTTTAACCATCAAATTACACATACACCACAACATGTGAGCACCTACATTGCTGTCCCAATCGGTTTCGCCTACACCCACTTCTACAATGTCAAATCCAATGAGTTGTTTACCGCTGGCTACTATTTTTTTGAATAAATATAAAATCTCTTCGCTTTCAAAGCCGCCTTGAACAGGGGTTCCCGTATTCGGACAAAGTTTTGGATCTAATCCATCAATGTCAAAACTTATATACACCAATTGAGGAAGTTGATTGACAATTTCATCTGTTATCTGCTTCCAAGTTTCACCCTCGTATTGTCTGGTTTTAATGTCTTTGTCAAAATAAGTAACAACTCTTCCATTGCTATTATTGATATAGTCCCACTCTTCACTACAAAAATCACGAATACCCACTTGAACAAGTTTTTCAACACCTTCTATTTCGTTCAGCACATTATACATAACAGATGCATGCGAGTAGGTAAAATGCTCATAGCTTTTTCTTAAATCACAATGGGCATCAATTTGTATAATCCCAAAACTGCCATGTTTTTCTGCTAGTGCTTTTATGTAACCAAAAGGGGTGCTATGATCGCCTCCAATAAGACCCACTTGTTTCCCTTGCTTGAGTAGTTCACTGGTTTGTTCGTACACCCAATTATTGAGCATCACACCACCTTCATTAATTTCTTTAAGGCTCTTACACATGAACTTGTTGTTTCCAACAATTTCACCTTTAGAAATATAGTCAATAAAAAGTTCGGCCTCTTTGCGTAAGTAGTCACTTTTTAAAAGAATTTTTTTATTGGTTTCTCTTAAATAGAATCCTTTTTTCCAGCCATCTGGCACATCGATATCTAGTAAATCTACCTGAATACTAGCCTTCCAAATATGTTCTGCGGCTCTTGAAGTGCCGGCTCCATAACTTACCGTTACTTCCCAGGGAACGGGTAGTAAGATAAGGCTAGATTCCTCCTCGGAAAAAGGGAGGCCAAAAATGTTGTTATTCGGGTTTCCGACATCATTCGGGTCAAAGTTGGATAATTGGCTCATACTGGGTTGTATTGAAAACAGGGCGCAAGTTAGCAGCTATTTTTCGAAATACGTTAAAGATTCTTCAATGCTTAAACAAGACCATAAAGATTATCCAATTTAGGCTACTTTTGTATTAGAAATTAGCGTTTTTATGAAAAAGACCCATATTATCCTACTGCTTTTGATTGCCGCCTCTATTGTAGTGCTTATTAGCTATACAGGTGATTTGACTACCTACGAGACCATTGCGTCTGCGCGTGAAAAGGAAGGAAAATTTGTGAATTTGATTGCTAAAATTGACAAAACGCAGCCCCTTGTCTATGACGCTGTAAAAGATCCCAATTATTTGACATTCACTGCAGTAGACACCCTTGGTAATTCTATCAAAGTAATTTACCACAACAACAAGCCCACCGATATGGAAAAAAGTGAGCGTTTGGTGTTAAAAGGTAAGGTGCAAAATGGTCAATTTGAGTGTAAAGATATTTTATTAAAATGCCCATCAAAATATAAAGACAATCCCAATTTAATAGATAAAAGTCAAACAACCTATTCTAACTAACTGCATCAATTAATTTTTATTCAATGAATTATATCGGCGAACATTTGTGGCTTGGACAAGCAGGGCATATTTTTAATTTAGTTTCGTTTGTTGCTGCTGTTGTTGCAACGATTGCCTTTTTTTTGGGTGGGGTAGCAGACCCAAATGATCCCAATGCAAAAAGTTGGATTAAAATTGGGCGTATTTTCTTTATTGTTGAAGCGATCTGTGTATTTGCAACTTTTTCATTACTCTACGTTATTATATCCAATCACTATTTCGAGTACAAGTATGCATACATGCATAGTGATAAGTCATTGCAGCCGGAATACTTATTGAGTTGTTTTTGGGAGGGTCAAGAAGGTAGCTTTATGCTTTGGAGTTTTTGGCATTGTATCCTGGGCTTTGTTGTGATGTTTACTGCAAAAAAATGGGAAGCTGGTGTGATGTCAGTCATATCTTTTGCACAAGTGCTATTAGCATCGATGGTGCTAGGCGTATATTTATTCGGACATAAAATTGGGTCAAGTCCTTTTTCTCTTTTAAGAAATGAAATGGATTGGCCTATTTTAAGTAGACCCGATTATTTAACACTTATAAAGGACGGCACTGGTTTAAATACGCTTCTTCAAAATTATTGGATGGTGATTCATCCGCCTATCTTGTTTTTAGGTTTTGCTAGTACCATTATTCCTTTTGGATATGCGATGGCGGGCTTTATGCGGAAATCGCATGATTGGTTAAAGTCTGCGATTCCTTGGGCTTCTTTTTCGGCAGCTATACTTGGTTTGGGAATTATGATGGGTGCCGCTTGGGCTTATGAGAGCTTATCTTTTGGTGGCTACTGGGCATGGGATCCTGTAGAAAACGCTTCTTTGGTTCCTTGGTTAACACTTGTTGCTGGCCTGCATACCAACATGATTGCTAAAAGCACTGGCTATTCTTTGCGTCCAACTTATTTCTTTTATATCGTTTCTTTTTTATTGATCTTATATTCTACTTTCTTAACAAGAAGCGGCATTTTAGGAGACACTTCGGTGCATGCATTTACCGACCTTGGCATGAATACCCAGCTACTTGTTTTCCTTTTAATTTTTGTGATACCGGCATTTACTATTTTCGCTATTCGTTACAAGTCTATTCCATCAATTGCTAAAGAAGAAGCAACAAGTAGTAGAGAGTTTTGGATGTTTATTGGATCGTTGGTACTCTTTTTAGCAGGTATGGTTATTATTGCAAAAACATCTACGCCGGTAGCTAATAAATTGTTTGGTACCAATATTGCGCCTCCTGAAGATCCAGAATTTGCGCACAATCAAATTCAAATTTTTGTTGCCATTGTATTAGGCTTCCTTACTGCTGGTACACAATTTTTAAAATATAAATACACCGATACCAAAAAACTAGTAAAAAATATTGTTTGGCCTGTGTTAGCAGCTGCCTCTATTAGTTTACTTATTGCATTTTTTGGTGATATTAATTACACTAAAAAAGGACCGGTATTTCTATTTGCCATTCACCTAGCCATCTTTACCGCCGTATATGCTGTTACAGGCAACTTATCATATATCTGGTTGGTTTTAAGGGGTAAGTTAAAAGCAGCAGGCGCTTCTGTGGCACACGTTGGTTTTGGTTTGATCTTAGTAGGCATTTTAATTTCTTCTGCTAAAAAAACAGTATTAAGTTGGAATACAACTGGCATTACGCCATTAGCACAAGCTGCCCCTGGTGAAAAAAATCCAGCGGGTAATCCTGCCGAAAACTTAACGCTCTTTAAAGGTGTTGAAACCGATATGGGCAAGTTTATGGTGAATTACAAGCGTGACACTTTAAACGAAGCCGATCGAAAAAAATATTATGAAATAAGCTTTACAGCAAAAGACGGATCTGAATCTTTTAATTTGTATCCCGATGTTATAAAAAACAACAAAGGTATGGAGGGCTTTGCCGCCAATCCAGCTAGCAAACATTACTGGTACAAAGATATTTTTGTGTACATCACTTCATTCCAACAAAATGACGCTTCAGATACCACTCGTTTTGTTGATAAGGATATCAAAGTAGGGGACACTATTTTTTACAGCAATGGACTCATGGTTTTAAAAAGTGTATCCGTAAATCCGGCTTCTAAAAAAGATGTATTACTCCCCGGCGAAACCGCATTATTTTTAAACGTAGACGTAACAGCTAGAGATGGTAGAAAATACAGTGCGATGCCTGGTATAGCCATCGATAATTCAAATATTCGTCAAATTTCTGATACCGTTGTGGCACAATCTTTAGTGTTACAATTTAATAAAGTAATGGATCAAGATAAAGGGATTTTGCAAATGGGTGTTAAAGAAAGTGGTGCAATTACCGATTTGATTACATTAAAAGTATACGAGTTTCCTATGATTAATCTATTATGGTTAGGTGTTATATTGACGGTTATAGGATTTGTAATGTCAATTATTCAGCGCTATAAAGCCTTAAAAAACAACCTAAAAGTTTCATAATTCATCGCATGCGGTTATCACAAAAACATATTATTTGTTTGGTGCTTTTTTTCTTTACCTCAATTGTATTTGTTACTGCGCAACAGCGTGGACCCCTCGATACGATGCGGGTTCAAGCCTATATTACGCCTGAAGGTGATACCATTCCAGAATCTATTTTGCCGCCCGTAGAAGTATATGCTAAACTTACAGGACCTTGGAAAAATTATTGGGCCGATTGGACTAGGCTCCGAAACGCAGTATATGTAACTTATCCATATGCCATTGCTGCAAGCCGAATCATGAATGAAGTAAATGTCAAATTGAATGGCGTAACCGATAAGAAAAAGCGAAAAGCCATTATTAAGTCACGTGAAAAGGAACTAAAAAAAGAATTTACAGATCAGCTTGTGAAATTATCGGTGTATCAGGGGAGGGTACTCATGAAACTTATTAATAGACAAACAGGCAATAACTGCTACGAAATCATTTCAGAATACAAAGGTAATTTTAATGCTGCTTTTTGGCAAACCATCGCTTTTGTTTTTGGCAGCAATTTAAAACAGCCTTACAATCCAAAAGGAGATGATGCCGACATGGAAAAAATCGTATTGGATGTAGAAAAAATGTATGGCTATAAGAGTTAGCGGTATTTGTACAGCAGTTGTTTAAATAAATCCCTGTCTATCATCTCAGCGCCTAAACTTTCTAGATGTTCGGTGTATACTTGACAATCGATGAGTACAATTCCTTCCGCTTCTAATTGTTTTACATAGCTAATAAATGCAAACTTGCTAGCATTGCTTTCATTGCTAAACATACTCTCTCCAAAAAATAGTTTACCCATTTTTATGCCATACAATCCACCCACAAGGGTCCCCTCTTTCCAGGCTTCGGCGCTATGGGCAATACCTAGTTGGTGCAAAATATTGTAGGCCTTTTCAACGGCAGGCGTGATCCAAGTACCGTATTGACCAGCACGCTTCATTTTTTTACAATGTGCAATAACCTGATCAAAAGCTGTATTGGTTTTAAAAACAAATTCTTGCCTTTTAATCACCTGCTTCATGGTGGCACTTACTTTTAAATTGGCAGGGTAGATTACAAGCCTAGGGTTGGGGCTCCACCATAGTGGTGTTTCTCCCTCATACCATGGAAAAATACCTTCTTGGTATGCTTTAATAAGTCTTTCAGTGCTTACATCTCCACCCATGGCAAGCAACCCGTCTTCGAGTGCATCCTCGAGTGGCGGAAACCAAATGTTTTCATCAAGTATTGTTAGCGACATTAGTTTTTTGTGGATTCGATAGTGGCACTAATACCTCTTTCGGTGATGGCGTCACACATAGGTTTTAAGGTATCATAATCTCCATTTTTTACAGCATATTTACCATTGTGGTGAATGATCATGGCAGACTGCTCGGCTTGCTCCTGTGAGTGTTTGCAAATGTCCATTAAGGTTTCAATCACCCATTCAAAAGTATTGACTTCGTCATTCCAAACAACTAGCTGAAAGGGAGTAGCGGTTGCTGTGAGTGTGTCCGTTTCTTCAGATTCCCAAGGCTTTGTATGGTTGTAGATGTCCCTCATGTTGTAAAATTAAAGAATGTTATTTACAATTATAAAACACTTAATTTTATTTCTGTTAAAAGGTCGTTATGAAAAAAATAGTTCCGTTTTTATTTTTGATGATTAGTGTTCAAGTAGCTGCTTGCAAAAAGCCTTTAAAAATTGTAGAACCACCTGTTGCTGCTGATACCAGCTTTTTTGCAAGAGGGGCTGATATTGGATGGCTATCCGAGATGGAAGCGACTGGCGTTAAATTTTATATGTCTAATGGAACTCAGTCCGATTGTATTTCAGTGTTAAAAAGCAAAGGAATTAATTCATTAAGGTTTAGGGTGTGGGTGGATCCAGAAAATGGTTGGTGTGGTCAGGCCGATGTGGTTAATATGGCCGTGCGGGCTAAAAATGCGGGTATGCGCGTTATGATAGATTTTCACTACAGTGATTTTTGGGCCGATCCAGGTAAGCAAAATAAACCCAAGGCTTGGCTCAATTTAAATGCTGCTGGATTAAATCAGGCAGTGTATACGCACACAAAAACGGTATTAACGGCACTTTTACAAGCCGGTGTTGTTCCAGCATGGGTACAAATTGGTAATGAAACCAATGATGGTATGTTATGGGAGGAAGGTAGGGCTTCTAAAAATATGGGGCAGTTTGCGGCCATGGTAGCAGCTGGTGCAAAGGCAGTTAGAGAAACAAGTGCTAGTTCAAAAGTTATTGTTCATATTTCTAATGGATATGATAACGCTTTGTTTAGATGGATTTTTGATGGGTTAACGGCTAGTAAAGTAGATTATGATATAATTGCTATGTCATTGTACCCGAGTGTGTCAAATTGGTCTAGTTTAAATATGCAATGCTTGAATAACATGAATGATATGGTGGCTAGGTATAACAAAGAAATTATGATTAGTGAAGTTGGCATGGAAGCGTCGGCAGCTACTGCATGTAAATCATTTATTCAAGATTTAATTGCAAAGACCAAGTCGGTGAATCAGAAAAAAGGCTTGGGTGTATTTTATTGGGAGCCCCAGAGTTATAATAGCTGGAAAGGGTATAAGCTCGGTGCGTTTGATGACACAGGTAAACCAACCGCCGCGATGGATGCATTTATAAATTAATACTTTCTTTTTCAACCCTTCTTGTACCAGCATACATTTCATATTCGAATAACCGGCAATCTATTTTGGCATTTAAAAATTCAATGCGTCTGCTTGGTTTGAGCCTTATTTTCTTTGCCAATTCTAGGTTGCCCGTAAATATATAGCCGGTAGCACCTTTGCATTTATTTTTTAAAAAGTCGCCCATTCTTGCATAGGTAGCTTCTAGTTCAATTTCTTCACCCAATCTTTCGCCGTATTCTGGATTAAATAAAATAACGGCACCCTCCATATTATCGGGCATTGTGGTAGATTCAAAATCACATACCTGAAATGTAATTAGGTCTTCAACGCCAGCCGCTCCAGCATTTATTTTTGCAATATCGATGGCTTGTTTGCTCATATCAGAAGCAATAATTTGTAGGCCAGTTAGCTCAGTAATTTGATGTTCAATAACCGCTCTTTCTTTTTCGTATACTGCGCTGTCGTAACCTAACACGTGCATGAAAGCATAATTGTGTCGTAGTAAGCCAGGCACGCGTTTGCTGGCAATAAGCGCCGCTTCTATAGCAAGCGTGCCAGAACCGCACATTGGATTGATAAATGGGGTGGTGGTATCCCATTTGCCCGATAAAATAGTGGCAGCAGCAAGTGCTTCTAACATGGGGGCTTTACCTGGAATTTTTCGGTAACCATGTCTTGCGAGTGAATCGCCAGTGGTGTCAATAAATACTTCGGCCTCATCATATTTCCAGTACAAATAAATAACCGCTCCTGTTAAGTCAGATCCCGTAGAAGGTCTTTTATTGGCCACCTTTCGCATGTGATCTACAACTGCATCTTTTACCCTCAGGTTGGCAAATAAATTGGTGGTGATGGTGGTGTGAAAAACATTACTGGTAACCGAAAAATACCCGCCCGGATCAATTATTTTTTCCCATTCAATGGTACACAGATTTTCATATAGCTCATCGGGGTTGTTACAGTTAAATGTTTTGATGGAATATAAAACCTGGCTAGCCGTTCGAAGTTGAAGGTTGAGTTTTATGCAGTCATTAATAGTACCCGTAATTTCTACCCCCGTTTGAAAACTTCGGGTAACGCTAAATCCTAAAGCAGTTACTTCTGAAGCAAGGGCAGGGGATAACCATTTATGGCAGGTAATTACAATTTTATTGGGCGTTGTAAAGGGTTGCATCACGCAAACTTAATTTAAATGGCTTAATGGGGTGTATAAAAAAAGCCCTCGATACAATCGAAGGCTTTTCTGTGTGGGAGCACACGGGTTCGAACCGCGGACCCTCTCGGTGTAAACGAGATGCTCTAAACCAACTGAGCTATGCTCCCTTTTTAATGGAGTGCAAAAATAGGGTCTGAAGCGAAACTGCCAAAAAAAACTTTGATTTTTAGCGAATTAATTGAATTGAAGCGATGGAAACCTATATAATTGGCTGTCATACACAAAAAGTTCCTCTATTTCATAGTCCCAATATTTATACAATGGGGATTTTTTGAGGTATTTGGCTGCGGCTTCTTTAGAATCGGTATTGAGTGTAATCCAACAGGTTTGGCTCTCCATACTCACTGCATAGCTATCGATAATGTTCTTATTAAATAAGAAATTGATATAACTACGATGCGGTGGCACCAGCGTCATAAACTGATCGTCCATGGTAAATTTGATGATTGCCTGAAACTTTTTCATACCGAGTTCTTTAATACTGCTTTACTAATCTACAATATTCGTGCCTAATTGTAACAATCTTACCAAATTAATTTTGCAATTCTGCCACGGCCGCCGGCAAGGTAAACCGAACGTCCATCTTTTGCCTTTTGGACCACATGAAAACTCTCTTTAGATACGAGTTCCCAGTGAATACCACCATCGGTACTGATGTCTATGCCAGATGTACCGCAGCTAACAAGGGTTTCATTGTCTAGGTAAATGACACAAGACCGGTAACCGTGTGGCGGTACCAACGGATTGGTATACGTTCTATTACCGTTTTCAAAAGCAAGTAAAATACAATTGAACTTGTTAATGGTATCACGTGCAAAGTCGCCACCAACAATAACGCCCTTTTGAATTTTGTTATTAAATGCTATCGAGTTAGCACCTGCCGAACTAAAGCCTTGTAGTAATGGTAGCGAATCATTAAATGAATGTTCTAAAAAATCTTTTAAACGCGATTTGGTTCCGCCTGTAACCACCAGCCAAGGAGATCCTTTGCTAAAATTTGTTATGGCTACATTAGTGCCACTTGATGCAAACATCGCTTCACCATCAGGTACGGTAGGTACATTTTTTAATTCTTTTTTAGACGGCTTGATCCAACTGTCGCCGCCATCAAAAGTTTTAGCATAAAATATTTTGTTGTTGATAGGGTCGCCCACAACCATGCCTACTAATTTGCCATCCACTTTTTCAAAATGCATGGCGTCTAAAAACATAGCAGCACTGGTGTCTTCAAAAACCTTTTTCCAGCTTTTACCGCCATCCATAGTTTTTAAAATGATGGCTGGACTGGCAATTGCCATTATTATAGCTGTGTTTTGATCAAAAGCTTCTATGTCTCTAAAGTCTCTTTTTTCAAAACCAGGAACGGTGATCCACTCGATATTTATACCGCCATCTGTACTTTTTGCAACCATGCCGCCCGATCCGCTAGCCCAAAAAATGTTGTCATTTACAACGCTAAGGCCTCTAATGCTCACTTTATTACTTGAACCAAGTAGGCTAATACTTATATCCGGTGTGGGTTTTATGGAAAGTGGAATCTGGTTTTGCGAGGCAGCCTCAATGCTTGAAAGGAGCAATAAAACAGCGCTACAATAAAATATTTTTATAAACCGCATAGGATGTACATTTTTGCATGGTTAACTAGGCTAAATCTAGAACAAGTTTTATACCAAAAAAAATAATATTGATGATACCGTATTGGATGAGTAGAACACAGTTAATGTTAGGGGATGAACCCATACAAACCCTTATGTCTAAAAACGTTCTCGTGGTTGGATTAGGAGGCGTTGGTGGTATTTGTGCAGAAATGATTGCCCGTGCCGGTGTAGGTAAAATGACCATTGTTGATGCCGATACAGTAGACTTGAGCAATGTAAATAGGCAAATTCCGGCACTTCATTCTACTGCAGGAAAACCAAAGGCAGAAGTGATGGCTGAGCGTTTAAAAGACATTAACCCGGATTTAGATTTAACGGTATTAACAGAATATATCAAAGAAGAACGCACCAGAGAAATATTAGATAGCGGCGGTTTTGATTACGCGGTTGATTGTATCGATACATTATCACCTAAAGTATATTTTATAAAAGCTTGTATTGACAGAAAAATCCCAATTGTAAGTTCACTTGGGGCTGGTGGTAAAATGGATCCTTCGCAAATAAAAGTGACGGATATTTCAAAAACCTATCAGTGTAATTTGGCAAAATATGTACGTAAAAAACTACATGCACTAGATATTTATAAGGGGCTTACGGTGGTGTTTAGCCCTGAAATAGTAGACCAGTCAAAAATTATTGAAACCGAAAAAGCTTTTCCTAAAAAATCAATTATAGGTTCACTTTCATACATGCCTGCTATTTTTGGTTGTACCACAGCAAGTGTTGTTATAAGGGACCTAGGTGGGTTAAAATTAATAGAGTAAATAGGGGATCATTTGTTCTTGCCAGTTTGGCGTGTGGGTTATTTTAGTACAAGTTGCCACAAATTGCGGTAGCGGTAGATCAAATAATTTTTGAGCATTATTGATACCCAATAATTTGTCTAGGTGGTTTTCGCCACTTGGATTTACAGCTGTCTTATAGGTCTCCCACATAAATTGCTGCGGGTGTTTGGCACGAATAATGTACAATAGTAACAAGCCAAAAAACATGGGTTTATAATACGCAGGATCTATCACTTCAAAATGGATTCCCTTGCAAAGTGTATTAGCATATTTGCCTGATGTTGGTGTAAATGAGATAGTGTTTGCCTTTATTTCGTCGCCAAAACTTTGGTTGATAAAACTTACTATTTCACTCGTTTGTAACCATGGTGCAGCAGCGGTTTCAAAGCTATACACACTGCCTCTTCCTTCACTTATATTGGTGGCTTCGAGTAAACATAGGCCCGGATACATTAACATGCTATTGGAGTTTTGTATGGCCGGTGATGTGGGTACAAAATTTGTTTCCCAGTCTGTTACAAATGAATCTCGGTCCCAGTTTTTTACAGGAACAACTGTTAAGTTGGCGCCGATATTTTTTGTGCCATTAAAGTAAAGCGCCAACTCGCCAAGCGTTGAGCTATGTTTAATAGGTATGTTCCAACGACCAATAAAAGATGATGTTATATCATCCATAAACGGGCCTTCTGCCGCATCAAAATTTCCAGAAACAGGGTTGGGTCTATCCAAAACAATGCACTCTTTTTTGTTTAGCGCGCAGGCTTCTAATACATAAGTTAAAGTCCAGAGGTAAGTGTAAAAACGCGCCCCAATATCTGGAATATCAAATAATACAATGTCAATATTTTCTAAATTTTGTGGGGTAGGCATGCGCTTAGAACCGTATAAACTCACTACCGGTATACCAGTAATAGGGTCCATACTATTTTGTTGCGTTTCGCCATCTGGTGCACTTGCGGTAATGCCATGTTCTGGCGAAAATAAAATCACGATATTAAACCCGGCTTGAACTAGTGCTGTTCGAGAAAGTAACCCCGTATTTGTAGTAGCTGCATTACTCGTAACAAGCCCTATACGCTTTGTTTTCCATGTAGGATTTTGATGGATGAGTTCATCTATACCAAAACAAATCATAGTGTTTCATTTTTTATTTCCAGCACAAATTCAGTTTCTATTTTTAGCTGCTCCACAATATTATAAATGATGGGGCAACGGTTGTAATGCATAAAAGTAGTGAAGAGTCTTTTATTAAAATGTGGCAGGTGCATGGCCGGAAATTCTTTGCATCCTTCAAATCTATATTCGTAAACGGTACACTTATTTTCTTGTAAAAAATGACAGGGAACGGCGCTAATAAGTAGTGCGCCATTCATTCCTTTTTCTAAGTAATTTTCATCAAAAATTTCCCTGGTTTGAACAAGGTGTTCACTCAGCGCATCCGCTTCTTTTTCATTGATATTAATGAGTAATGTTTTACAACAATTACCACAAGCAGTGCAGTCAATTTTTGGTGCAATTTCACTATTTAATGCTTGTACTTTTTGGTCCACTTCTTGAGGGTCCATTTGTATTAAAAACTGGGCAAATTGATCGTTGGCCAACTGGTTTTCTTCACCGGCATCCAATAGGCGGTTAAGGTTGGTTTCTAGGTATTTGTTGGATTCTTTGATGGTATAAAGGTACATTTCTAGGGTTTATTTTAACAAAAACCCCAAAAAAGCCGATTTATCCACATAAACTGGCCATTTGTAGAAAAGTAAAATTGGGGCTGGTTACGAGGTGGTTAGATTTGCGGGTTGAGGAAAAGGTGTTAACTCATTTACCCGAAAAAGTAGAAGATAAAATGGCTGAAAAAGTAAACAATAGTGCGTACGACGAATCGTCGATTAGGTCATTAGATTGGCGTGAACATATTAGGCTTCGCCCTGGTATGTACATTGGTAAATTGGGAGACGGTTCTGCCACCGATGATGGTATTTATGTACTCATCAAAGAAGTAGTAGATAACTGTATTGATGAACATACCATGGGTCATGGTAAACAAGTTGAAATTACCATCGAAGATAAAACGGTAACCATTAGAGATTATGGTCGAGGTATTCCACTTGGTAAAGTGGTAGACGTGGTAAGTAAAATTAATACTGGCGCTAAATATGACAGCAAAGCCTTCCAAAAAAGTGTGGGATTAAATGGGGTAGGTACCAAAGCTGTAAATGCACTTAGTCAATATTTTAAAGTAACTGCTTTCAGAGACGGTAGAGAAAAAACCGCCATTTTTGAAAGAGGTGTTTTAGTGGACGATCAGAAAGAAACAAAAAGCTCCGAACCCAATGGAACGCTGGTTGTTTTTATTCCGGACGAAACCGTATTTAGAAATTTTCATTACATACACGAATACATAGATGCGCAACTTTGGAATTATTGTTATTTGAATGCTGGTTTAACCATGCAATTCAATGGCAAAAAGTATGTTAGTAAAAATGGACTGCTAGATTTACTACTTCGTAAAACCAATCCCGATGAACTGCGTTACCCGATCATTCATTTAAAGGGCGAGGATATTGAAATTGCCCTATCGCATAACAATGATTACGGAGAAGATATTTTTTCTTTTGTAAATGGACAGTATACTACACAAGGGGGTACCCACCAACAAGCATTTAGAGAAGGTTACATTAAAGTGATTCGTGATTTCTTCAAAAAAGATTACGACGTTTCTGATATTCGAACCAGTATTGTAGCAGCGGTTTCTGTGCGTGTGCAAGAGCCCGTATTTGAAAGCCAAACAAAAACTAAGTTAGGTTCTCAATATGTGTTTGAAGGTGGTCCTTCTATGAAAAAATTTATAGAAGAGTTTTTAGCCAAAGAGCTAGACAACTTCTTACACCGTACCCCAGCGGTTGCAGAAGCCCTTCGTAAACGTATCGAGCAAAGTGAAAGGGAGCGTAAAGAATTAGCGGGCATTAAAAAGCTAGCCAACGAGCGTGCTAAAAAAGCAAACCTGCACAATAAAAAATTAAGGGATTGTAGGGTGCATTTAAGTGATGAATTACCTGCTAAAAACAAGGAAGAGTTTATTGTACTTCAAAACAATTCTACCATTTTTATTACCGAAGGAGATAGTGCGAGTGGAAGTATTACAAAATCTAGAAATGTAGATACCCAGGCCGTATTTAGTTTGCGCGGTAAGCCACTAAACGCATACGGCTTAACTAAAAAAGTGGTGTATGAAAACGAAGAGTTTAACCTCTTACAACATGCACTTAATATAGAGGACGGACTCGAAGGTCTCAGGTACAACAACATTGTAATTGCAACGGATGCCGATGTGGATGGTATGCACATTAGGTTATTACTCATGACATTTTTCTTGCAATTTTTTCCAGACCTCGTTAAAAAAGGGCACGTCTATATTTTGGAAACGCCATTATTTAGGGTGCGTAATAAACAGGAAACTATTTACTGTTACGACGAAACAGAAAAACAAGCTGCTGTAAAAAAGTTAGGTAACAAACCAGAAATCACAAGGTTTAAAGGACTTGGTGAAATATCGCCAGATGAGTTTGGCCGTTTTATTGGACTTGATATGCGTGTGCAGCCGGTTATTTTAGAAGTGGGCGATCATATCCAACACCTCTTAGAATATTACATGGGTAAAAATACCATGGAACGCCAAGAGTTTATTATCAATAATTTAAAGGTGGAGTTAGATCTTGTTAACGAATAATATTATTTATCATTTTAGAAGATATACATTATGATTCACGTTGTTTTTGATCATGCAAATGTGTCGGTGTTGCAAGGGGCAATAGAAATTGATGAAACCCTGACGGGTGACATTATAGAAATAAAGGACGACTATATGGTGGGTCCTATACATGATATCTATGAAACAGAAGGGTATCAGGCACGCAAGCTTTGGTGGGAAGGGGTGTTACAAAATTCGCCATATCAAAATCAGCTTGCTATTGTAGATGATATATTAACGGTGCATCAGCTCCTTGCTACTTTGGATGAAAACCCCGAAGAAGAAGTATGGCTGTGGATGGCACAAAATGCACATGATGTTTGTGGTTATTACTGGCTGATGACCCAGCTAAAAGAATACGCGGGTCGTGTTCAGGTACTTTATTTAAATAACCTTCCTTTTATCAATGAAAAGGGCCAAATATTTTATCCGGTATACCTGCATGAAATTCAGCCCAAAGAATTTTTAAAAGCAAAAAAATTAGCGCGTCCAATTACGCTCAGTGAATTTGAAGTGGATCCGGATGAGTGGAAAAAAATTGGCAGTGAAGAATCTATGGTTCGTTTTTTAGAAGGCGGTAAAAAATTAATAGGCAAAGAAGAAAACTTTTTCGACAAAGAAATTTTAGCGGGCGTAACAGGTGACGCTCAGAAACTAAATAAAGTAATTCAAAATATTTTAGCCAAGTTAAAAGTAAAAACAGGAGATGCTTTTATTGTACACAGGCTTAAGTCGCTTGCTGTGCTTGGTAAAGTTGAAATTATTAGCAACATCGAAAAAGGTTGGAAAGATTGGAGTGTTAAATTGGCAAATTAAAATTGGTTAGAAAAAAATGGCGAAAGAGAAACATCAATATATTGTAGGTGATAATGTATCAGGCGTTCAGGGCCAATATAAAAATTGGTTTTTAGACTATGCGTCTTATGTTATTTTAGAGAGAGCTGTACCTGCCATCGAAGATGGACTTAAACCGGTGCAGCGCAGGATTTTACATTCCATGAAAGAAATGGATGACGGCAGGTTTAACAAGGTGGCCAATATTATTGGTCAAAGTATGCAGTACCATCCGCACGGTGATGCGAGTATTGGGGATGCACTTGTTAACCTAGGCCAAAAAGACCTCCTTATTGATACACAGGGTAACTGGGGTGATGTAAGAACGGGTGATCAGGCAGCTGCTTCCCGTTATATTGAGGCGCGTTTGTCTAAGTTTGCACTGGAAGTAGCTTTTAATGCAAAAACAACCATTTGGCAATTAAGTTACGATGGTAGAAAAAATGAACCCGTAACACTTCCCATGAAATTTCCATTACTCTTGGCACAAGGAGCAGATGGTATTGCGGTTGGGTTATCTACTAAAATATTACCGCATAATTTTTGTGAGCTCATAGACGCTTCCATCAAATATTTAAAAGGTAAAAAGTTTGAACTCTTCCCTGATTTTCAAACGGGTGGTATGGTGGATGTATCAGGCTATAATGAGGGTAAGCGTGGCGGTAAAGTGAGGGTGCGTGCGCACATTGAGGAGCTGGATAAAAAAACCTTGATTATTAAAGATGTGCCGTATAGTGTAACTACTACCCAGCTCATGGAAAGTATTACCAAGGCCAATGATCAGGGTAAAATCAAAATTAAAAAAGTTACGGATGTAACAGCAGCAGCAGTTGAAATTCATATTGATTTAGCGCCGGGTATTTCACCAGATATTACCATTGACGCACTCTATGCATTTACAGATTGTGAGGTAAGTCTATCGCCCAACGCTTGTGTGGTTATCAACCACAAGCCACACTTTATTGGCGTGCAAGAACTCTTAAAAGATGCCACCGATAATACCAAAGAATTACTCCGCAGAGAATTAGACATCAGGCTTTCGGAACTTGAAGACAAATGGCATTATACATCACTTGAAAAAATATTCTTTGAAGAAAAAATATACAAAGAACTAGAGCAAAAGCATGCTTCATGGGAAAATGTAATTGAAGCGATTGATAAAGCCTTTACGCCGTTTAAGAAAAAACTAAAACGTGCTATTGAAAGAGAGGATATTTTAAAATTGACGGAAAAGCCCGTTAGACGTATTTACAGACTTGATATCAATGAGCTCATTGAACAAATCAGAGGTATTGAAGAAGAAATCAAGCAGGTTAAATTTGATTTAGAGCACCTGACAGAATATTCGGTTGCGTATTTTGAAAATCTCTTAAAAAAGTTTGGTAAAAATAAAGACCGTAAAACAGAAATTAAAGCTTTTGATACCATTCAGGTTAAACAAGTGGCTATTGCCAACACCAAGCTATACATTAATAGGGCAGAGGGTTTTATAGGAATTAGTCTTAAAAAAGATGAACACTTATGCGACTGTTCTGATTATGATGATATCATTGCGTTTACAAAAGGCGGCACCATGAAAGTGGTTAAAGTATCCGATAAAATATTTATTGGAAAGGATATTTTATATGCAGCGGTCTTCCAAAAAAGTGATGAGCGAACTACCTACAATATGATTTATGTAGATGGCGCCTCTGGGGTTACCTATGCCAAACGCTTTAACGTAACAGGGGTAACGCGTGATAAAGAATATGATTTAACAAAAGGAACCGATAAAACGCGGGTACATTATTTTACGGCGAATTTAAATGGGGAAGCAGAAACGCTAAAGTTGATCTTAAGTCCTAATTGTACGGCACGTATTAAAGAACTAGATTTTTATTTCGAAGAAATAGAAATAAAAGGCCGTTCTAGTATGGGTAATCAGGTAACCAAGTATCCTATTAAAACCGTTAAATTTAAAGAAGCAGGTAAGAGTACGCTCGCTGGCCGTAAATTATGGTTCGACGATAAATTTGGCAGGTTAAACACCGAAGAAAAAGGGAAATACTTAGGTAGTTTTGAAGATGAAAAACTAGTTGTAATTACTAAAGAAGGTACCTACGAATTAACAGATACTGAACTTGCGCAACGTTTTGATCCAGAAAAAGTAATGCTGATTGAAAAGTTTGTTCCTGAAAAAATCATTACAGCTGTTTATTTAGACAGTGATAAAATGCAGTACAATGTGAAGCGTTTTAAAATTGAAACCACTACGCTTAAAACGGAGTTTTTATTTATCAAAGAAGGTAAAGGAAATAAGCTCGAAGCCGTAACCACCATACAAGAACCCATTTTGCAAGTGCAAACAGGCAGGGGTACACAGGTACGCGCTGCCAAATTTAAAATTGCAAAAATGGTGGATGTTACGGGTTGGAAGGCCGTTGGCTCTAAACTCACAGATTTTAGTAAAACCATTGAAATGCAGTGGGAGTCGCGCCCTAGCGATCCAAATGCGCAACCTGAGTTGTTTGGCTAAACTAACTTACTTTTGCACAAAGTAGAAGTATGGAGCCCGTATTAGTAGGTTGTTACAATGAATTGAAGGTGAGTCGTAAGGTAGATTTTGGATTTTACCTAGATAATGGCGAAGATGGTATTTTATTGCCTAAACGTTTTGCGCCCTCTACCTTAAGAATTGGAGATACCCTTAAGGTTTTCGTGTACCACGATTCTGATAATAGACTTATTGCAACTACCCAAGTAGCCAATGCATCTGTGGGTGAAATTGCGCTTTTAAAAGCAGTGGCTATTACCGGACAGGGCGCTTTTTTAGATTGGGGCTTAATGAAAGATTTATTTGTGCCTACTTCTAAACAATTAGGTGGTATGCGTGAAGGTGGAACCTACCTTGTTAAGTTGTACCTAGATGAAATGACCGGTAGGGTGGCTGCCACAGAAAAAATTGAACAGCTATTAAGCAATGAAGTGCTAACGGTTAAAGAACTCGATGTAGTTGATTTAGTGGTATACCGTAAATCAGAACTTGGTTATGTGATGATTGTAAATAACAAGCACACAGCTGTTTTACATAGCAATGAAATTTTTAAAGAATTAAATATTGGCGATAAACTTACTGGATTTGTAAAAACTATTAAGCCAGAAAACAAATTAGATGTAGTGCTTGGTAAGCCTGGTTTTGGAAGGGTAGAAGATGAGCAGGAAAAGATACTTCGCTTGCTTCAAGAAAACGATGGATACCTACCGTATCACGACAAATCTGATCCAGAAGAAATTTATAATTTTTTTGGGATGAGCAAAAAGTCATTTAAAATGACAACAGGAAGTTTGTACAAACAACGTAAAATTGAATTTACACAAACAGGCATTAAATTATTAGAGTCATAATTATTATTCAACATGAAAAATCAAGTTGTTTATATTGTTGCCGCCGTAAGAACACCTATTGGAAGTTTTGGCGGATCACTTAAAGATATTTCTGCTACGCGCCTTGGCGCTACTGCTATTCAAGCAGCTATAGAGCGTGCAGGTATCAAGGGAACCGACGTGGATGAAGTGTTAATGGGTTGTGTGCTGCAAGCTAATTTAGGGCAGGCGCCAGCACGACAGGCCGCTAAATTTGCAGGCCTTCCTGATAGTGTTGTTTGCACCACCATTAATAAGGTTTGCGCGAGTGGTATGAAAGCAATTACACAAGGTGCTCAAGCTATTTTGTTAGGAGACGTATCGGTGGTTGTCGCAGGTGGTATGGAAAATATGAGTAGTGTACCGTTTTATGCAGGTGCTATGCGTTGGGGCAATAAATATGGTGATACTACATTAACGGATGGGCTTTCTAAAGACGGCCTCACAGATGTCTACCACAATTACCCAATGGGAAATGCTGCAGAACTTTGTGCTAGCAAATATAATTTTACAAGAGAAGATCAGGATGCATTTGCTGTGTCTAGTTATACAAAAAGTAGAGCTGCTTGGGAAGCGAATTTATTTGACGCCGAAATTGTACCCGTTCCCATTCCGCAAAGAAATGGTGATCCCATTATGTTTTCAAAAGATGAAGAACCATTTAATGTAAAGTTTGAAAAAATCCCAGGATTAAAACCAGCCTTCACAAAAGATGGTACCATTACGGCAGCTAACGCATCTACCATGAATGATGGAGCTGCAGCGCTCGTATTAATGAGTCAAGAAAAAGCAGAAGCACTTGGCATAAAGCCCATTGCTATTTTAAAAAGTTATGCCGACGCAGAGCAGGCGCCAGAGTGGTTTACAACTGCTCCTGCATTAGCAGTGCCTAAAGCACTTGAAAAAGCAGGCATTACCAGTAGTGATTTGGATTGTATAGAACTCAATGAAGCATTTTCGGTGGTAGGGCTTGCTAATACGCAAATCATGCAATTGGATCCTGCCAAAGTAAATATTAAGGGTGGGGCAGTTTCGATAGGACATCCGCTTGGATGCAGTGGCGCAAGAATTGTGGTAACACTTATTCATGCATTAAAAGATAGGTCTGGAAAATATGGTGCAGCTGGAATTTGTAATGGTGGAGGCGGCGCATCTGCCGTTGTAATTGAAAATTGTTAAGGAAACTTATGAGCAATCAGTTAGGCTGTTTGCTCGATAATTTCATCCATTGAAATGCCCATATGACTTTCGTCGTAGGCACATTCGCCGTTAATGATCACTAGCACTTGAGGTGATTCGTGGTGTACTTTAAATTTTTCAGCAATAGCTGCAGATATATTTCTGTGTTGTAAGAGGTCTAGTAAGTAAAAATCTACGCAGGCTGGAGGCGTGCTGCCTTCTAGTCTATTAAGCGCCATAGAGCTAATGCTACAACGAGTACTGTGTTTGAAAAGTACTTGAGGTAATTTAAATGATTCGGAAGCAATCGCATCCAGTTGTTCGATACTAGTTAGATTTTTCCAATCCATAATAGGGACAAAAAAAAGTCATTAAGGTCTAAAATAACGTGGATTGGTAGTAGGGCAGCCTCTGCTTTTTGAAGCATTGCAAGAAATAATAAATGTAGCGCCGGCTAACAATAAAAAAAGAAGTGCGGTGGTCTTTTTCATACTAAAAGGATAGGTTAAGCGTTTTGTTTCTGTGCTCTATTACTTCAAAGATACTTATTTGCATTTAAATGAGGCCTTTTGTAAGATATAGATCTGTTAAATCTATAAACGAAAAGTTTAATTATTTAGTATGAAGGTTCATTTTATATCTATTGGTGGTAGTGTAATGCACCAATTGGCTATCGCATTACAGGGTAAAGGTTACCATGTTACCGGTACAGATGACGAGATTTTTGAGCCTGCCCTTAGCCATTTAAGAGATAAGGGCTTGTTACCCAGTGCTTTTGGCTGGCAACCGGCGCTTATTACCCCAGATTTGGACGCTGTTATTTTAGGGATGCACGCCAAGGCCGACAACCCAGAACTTTTAAAAGCGCAGGAGCTGGGCTTATCCATTTATTCTTTTCCTGAGTATATTTTCCACGAAAGCCAGCAAAAAAAGAGGGTCGTTGTAGGAGGTAGCCACGGTAAAACCACCACAACCAGCATGATTATGCATGTACTCAAAACCTGCCATCAAGACTTTGACTACTTGGTTGGCGCAAAACTTGCAGGTTTTGAACAGTCTGTAAAAGTAACAAATGCGCCTACCATTGTTTGTGAAGGAGACGAATATTTAGCGAGTGCTTTATTGCGTCAACCTAAATTTCATTTTCTATTTCCACACGTTGCGATACTTACTGGCATTGCCTGGGATCATATCAATGTGTTTCCCACTTTCGAATTTTATTTAGAACAGTTTGTGCTATTCATGCATAAAATTGAAGCGGGCGGCGTGCTTATTTACAATGAGACAGACGAGGTGCTTAATAAGCTAGTACTTGCTAATCAACGAAACGATATTAGGTACATTCCCTACAAAGTGCCTACGCATCAAATTACAAATGGTCAAACCTATATTACACTTGAAGGCGTAGAAGGACCACTTAGCGTTTTCGGAGACCATAATCTATTAAATATGCAAGCGGCTTATTATGCCTGTGCCGAACTTGGTGTTTCTGCCAAAGATTTTGTGGGGGCCATGGCTAATTTTACAGGCGCTTCTAAAAGACTAGAATTATTAGCTAGCAATAGTGAATGTAATATATACAGAGATTTTGCGCATGCACCTAGTAAAGTAATTGCCACCATTGAAGCCGTAAAGCAACAGTTTCCTGCTAGAAAATTAATTGGCGTATTAGAACTGCATACCTATAGTAGCCTCAATAAAGAATTTATGCACCAGTATAAAGGGGCACTCGAAAAAACAGATATCGCTGTTGTTTTTTATTCGAAACATGCGCTGCAAATAAAAGGACTCCCTGAACTGCCCGAAAGCTATGTGTTAGAAGGGTTTGATAAAAATGGACTACTGGTTATGACGGATAAAAATGCGTTGGAGCAGTGGCTTCATGCACAAGATTATTCCAACACCAATTTAGTATTAATGAGTAGTGGTAATTATGATGGAATTGATTTACCTTCCTTTGCGCCAACTTTAATTTAATATCAACTATGAAATTGCAATTAACAAGACCTATCGCATTTATTGATTTAGAAACCACGGGGGTAACCGTTAGTACAGACCGAATTGTAGAAATTGCAATTGTAAAAATAAGTCCTGACGGTACTAAAGTTGTGAAACGAAAATTAGTGAACCCACTTATGCCTATACCAGCGGGTTCAACTGCGGTGCATGGCATTTCTGATGAGATGGTAAAAGAGGCGCCTTCCTTCAAACAAATTGCCAATGAAGTAAAACAGTTTTTAGAAAACTGTGATTTGGGTGGTTATAATAGCAACCGGTTTGATATTCCCATGCTCATCGAAGAATTTTTAAGAGCAGGTATCGAATTTTCTATTGAAGGAACAAAACTTGTAGATGTTCAAAAAGTATTTCACATGATGGAGCAGCGAACCTTAAGTGCTGCCTATAAATTTTATTGTTCGAAAGTATTAGAAGGTGCACATGGAGCAGAAGCTGATGCTACCGCAACATGGGAAGTATTAGAAGCGCAACTTGAAAGATATCCGCAACTAGGAGACACCGTAGAAAGCATTGTAAAAATTACCGGCGAAGAAGATATTGTAGATTTTGCCCGCCGTTTTATAAAAGTAAATGGTATCGAAATTTTCAATTTTGGAAAACACAAAGGCAAGCCCGTTACCCAGGTATTAAAAGAAGAACCTCAATATTACGACTGGATGATGAAGGGTGATTTTGCTATGAATACCAAGCAAAAGCTTACTGAAATTCTTAATAGGACCCTTCTTACAAAGGCTTAGTTTTAAGCTATTAGTCAAATTCAAGCTCCATTTTACCGGAATTAGTGCTGATTTACATAGCTATTCTGATTTTCTTTTATATAAATCGGTTAGTATTTGTATTTTAGCGCCTATTCATGCCCCCTAGACTTTGGAAAAACTTGTCATCATACCAACCTACAACGAACGCGAAAATATTGCGGCTATTATTGCTGCTGTGTTTGATTTGCAAGCGGGTTATCATATTTTAATTATTGATGACGGATCTCCAGATGGTACAGCAGCTATTGTAGAAGATTTAATGAAGGCGCATATAGGCCAACTTTTTATTGAAAAACGTGCTGGTAAATTAGGACTTGGCACCGCCTATATTCATGGATTTAAATGGGCGATCGAAAAAGGCTACCAGTACATTTTTGAAATGGATGCCGATTTTTCACATAGCCCACAAGATTTAGAAAGATTGTATGCTGCTTGTAATATTATTGGAGCCGATGTTGCAGTGGGGAGTAGGTATGTAAAAGGTGGAAGAACCGAAAACTGGCCACTAGACCGTCATATTTATAGTAAGGGTGGTGCATTTTATACCAAGCTCATTACTTGGCTACCGGTAAACGATCCAACAGGAGGATTTGTTTGCTACAAAAGAAAAGTACTAGAGACGATTAATTTAGACGAAATACGTTTTGTTGGTTACGCCTTTCAAATTGAAATGAAATTTTGTGCTTGGAAATTAGGATTCAAAATTATTGAAATACCTATCACTTTTGTCGACCGTAAAATAGGTCAGAGCAAAATGAGTAAGGGGATTATCAAAGAAGGTATTTTAGGCGTTATAAAAATGCAGTGGGAGAATTTATTTCACCATTATGCAGATAGGCTTCGAAAAAAATAACTGTGAGAAAAGCCTTACTTCAACTTCATGCTTCTGTTTTTTTAGCCGGTTTTACCGGAATACTCGGCGTACTCATTGAGTTAAATGAAGGCTTGTTGGTTTGGTACCGCATGGCCATTACAGTTGTTACACTACTGGCTCTTTTGGTGCTTGGTAAAAAATGGCAGCATTTGCCTTTTACACAAGTAAAAAAACTATTTGGTATTGGTATGCTCATTGCACTCCACTGGGTCTTTTTTTATGGAAGCATAAAAATGGCTAACGTATCTATCGGACTCGTTTGTGTAGCTGGTGCTGGACTTTTTACAGCACTATTAGAACCCTTGTTTTTAAAGGCTAAGATCAAATGGACAGAAGTGGCACTTGGCTTATTAAGTTTATTGGGTATTTTATTAATTTTTAAATTTGATGCACGTTACCGGGTGGGCATTGGACTGGGTATTGTTTCTGCGATATTAGCTTCTATTTTTTCGGTGCTCAATAAAAAAGAAGTGGACAAGCAGCCGGCTCAAATGATGATGGTGTATGAATTAACAGGCGGACTTTTTTTGTTAACCTTACTCATGCCATTATACCTGAATTATTTTAATGTTGTAAAAATATTTCCAACCTTATCTGATATTGGATGGCTATTAATTTTAAGTTGGCTATGTACCGTGCTTGCTATGGATTTGATATTACAAGCACTAAAAAAAGTATCTGCATTTACGCAAAATTTAACGCTCAATTTAGAACCCGTTTATGGAATTCTATTGGCATTTGTTGTCTATCAAGAAAATAAGCAATTGGGTACCCCTTTTTATTTAGGCATATCTTGCATTGTACTTTCTGTGGTATTCCAGATTGTAAGAGCATCCAGGTCTTGATAGTGCACCATTAAATCCTTTAATTCTTTTTTAAGTTCCGTAATGATTGTCGCATAAGCAGGATTACTGATGAGGTTATTCATTTCTGTCGGGTCTTTTTGCAAATCAAATAATTCGAGGTTGTTATGTGGTCCGTAAAAACGAATCAGCTTATACCTTGTAGTGCGAACGCCAAAATGCGGTGCTACATGATGCGGCTGCGGATATTCGTAATAATGATAGTACATGGATGTTCGCCATGTGGCAGCAAAAGATTTTTTGGCAGCAGGGGTCGATTTTGCAACAAGTGGCAAAAAGCTTTTTCCTTGCATATCGGAAGGTGTTTGAATACCAGCAATATTTAAAATGGTAGGCGCGAAATCAATATTTACAATCATTTCTTGTAACTGAGTACCTGGTTTAATTTGTCCTGGATAGCGCATGACAAAAGGGGTTCGTAAACTTTCTTCATACATAAAACGCTTGTCAAACCATCCATGCTCACCCATATAAAAACCTTGGTCGGAGGCGTATATAACAACTGTGTTTTGATCTAATTTATTGGCAGCTAGATAGTCTAGTATATTCCCAATACCTCTATCCAGCGATTTTGCAGTGGCGAGGTAATCTTTCAGGTATCTTTCAAATTTAAATTTAAGTAGTGCGGCACTATCGTTTTTAACAGCTTCATACTGTTCAGAAACCGACGTATAATATTTTTTGTAAGCTGCTTTTTGTGTAGGATCGAGTCTCGCAAACATGCCTGGACCAACTTTATCCCAATTGACATTGATTTTTAAATCGTCTTGTAAAACCATGGTTTTATCGACTGTCATATCTTGAAGGCGCGCTGCTTCGCGACCATTATAGGTGTCCATGAAGTTAGCTGGATAAGGAAAATCGATATGGTCAAAAGCGCCCAGGTCTTCTACATCAGGCATCCAGTTGCGGTGTGTTGCTTTTTCACCCACCACTAAAAAGAAAGGTTTACTGGTATCTCTTTTATCCAACCAATTTGTAGAAAACTCGGTGATTAAATTAGTGGTATAACCCTTATACGGTGTTGTATCGCCCGGTATATTAATAAAGTTTGGTTGAAAGTACTGGCCTTGGTCCGGTAGTATTCTAAAAAAATCAAAACCTGATGGAAGTGTTTGTAAATGCCATTTACCAATCCATGCGGTTTGGTAGTCTTTTTGTTTGAGTAATTTTTGAACCTGCTGTTGGTTACCGTCAAAAAACCTGCGGGGGCTATTGTCTTTTAAACCGTTTAAGTGATTGTATTTTCCCGTTAATAATACCGCTCTACTGGGTGCGCAAATAGAGTTGGTTACAAATGCATTTTTTGCAATCATACCTTCTTTTGCAATACGGTCTATATTGGGCGTTTGCATTAGGCTTTTGCCATATGCACTAATGGTTTGCTGGGTATGGTCATCAGAAAAAATGACAATAATATTGGGTGGCTTATTGCTACTTTTTTGAGCTTGCATAAGGTTAATGCAAACAAGTAACAGTGTACATAAAAATGCAAATTGTTTTTTCATAGAATATGTTTTTTAGCTCCCAAAACTTTTTTGGTTGGGTAGGCGCCCCCAGTCTGGTAAATCAATATTTAAATTGTCATGCTTTTCTAGCATTTCTTTTTTTAACGCTGCACGCATGCTTGTAATTTTTTCTTGCATGGCTAGTTCTGCTGCTAAATTATTTATTTCGTAAGGGTCTTTATGTATATCAAATAACTGTGTGGTTAGCACGCCTTTGACATTGTATACAATGAGTTTGAATCCGTCTGGGGTTTTAATGCTCCTGCTCCAATGTCCGTAAACATTATACATTTGCGTTCTGATATTTGTACCCGGATTTTTAATAGCCGGCATAAGGCTTATTGCTTCTACACTGCTAGGGCGTTCGATATTTAAGTATTCATAAATGGTAGGGGTGATATCACTTAAATACGTAAATCCATTATTTTTTTTATTGACCGGTATGCCTGGTCCTGCCATAATGAGCGGCACCCGAATACTATGCTCGTATAAATTTTGTTTGCCGAGTAAGCCGTGCTGTCCAACGGCGAGTCCATTATCTCCTGCAAAAACAACCAGTGTTTCATTTGCAAGTCCAGCAGCGTCGAGTGCTGCAAGAATGCGCCCTAGCTGTGCGTCTAATTCAGATACCATGCCATAGTAATGTGCAATTTCTTTTTTTACCGCATCTGGGGTTCTTGGATGCGGTAGTAGCATTTCATCTCGTACTGCTAAATCGCCATTGTCAAAAGGATGTTGCGGTAAAAAGTTAGGTGGGAGGTTGATGGTGTCGGGGTTGTACCAGGCGTCATATTTTGTGGGTGGTGTTCGCGGATCGTGCGGTGAGGTGAGTGCGACATAACAAAAAAATGGTTGCTCTTTTGCTTTTTTACTGCTCAAGAATTGGATGGCCGTGCCCGCGTATAATTCGGTGCTAAACGTATCGCTCTTCCAACTATTTTTTGGGTCATACTCGCCAGTAGGGTCAAAATTATTGACGGTTGGATGAAACTGACCACCCTTATTTTCGAAGTGCATGCCGCCAAAAAATATATGGCCGCCATTATTAAAAAAACGGTGGTGAGATGCTTTGTCTGAATGCCATTTGCCAGTATGAAAAGTAGTGTAGCCTTTTGTTTGAAGTACTTCGGGGAGTCCGGTTAAACTATCAGGTATGGTGCCACCATCGCCGGGTAGTCTATTTACGTACCTTCCTGTTAGCAGCATCACCCTGCTAGGAACACAAACAGCGCCTTGGTGTCCGCCCATTACATGCGCCTGCGTGAATGTTAGACCCCTTGCTACCAGTTTGTCTAGGTTGGGTGTTTTGATTTGCTTGTTACCGAGTGCATGAATGGTTGCAAAACTTTGGTCATCACTGTAAATGATGAGTATATTTTTTGCGTGCTTGGTATTATTTGTTTGCGCATTTGTAATATTAATTAGCGCAAACAAACAAATAATCCAACTATATGAATAATAACGACGCATCATTTAATCCTTATTGTAATTGTAGCTGATAAGCAACCACTGAATTTTTTAAAAAAGTTGGCACGTAAATGATTTTATTTTTTGCGTCGTAGCCAATATCCGCACTGTTTATTTTTTCGGATCTGGTATCAAATAAAGTTATTTTTTGTGCGCCTGCTGCAACAAAATAAACAATGCCATTCCAGCAGCTTACAATGTACTGGTTGGGGGCAACTCTTTCAATACCGTCGGTGCTTGGGTCCATGCCATCCATGATTTTTGAAATAGCGCCACCTGGGGTTACAGATAGTAATGAGCCTCTATCTAAAATGAGTAATTGGTCTTCGATGCTTAAAAGTCCATTAGGCCCTTGCAGGTTTTCTATTTCTATACTTACAATACTATTTTCGATGCGGTGTACTTTTCCGGTTCTACTATCAGATACAAAAACAGCACCATTTTTATTGACGGTAACATCGTTTAAAAAAACAGATCCTTCTACCTTAATTTTATTTTTAACAACACCTTTTTTAATATCAATGATCACAAGCTCTGTAAGGTCAGCTACATAGAGTTCTTGTTTGTATTTAGCCATCCCTTTTGGTGCATTTAACCCGGTAACCCAATCCAAATTAATAGGAGTACCTGTTTTTGATAATTTACTAATGCCTCCCTTGCCGTCTTTGCCATTAGAAGCGCCATCAATATTTGAAACCCATAGGCAGTTTTCTTTGTCATCAACTAACACTGATTCTGGTACTTTTAAAATGGTGTCAGTAGCCCACAATTTTTGAACGGTTGCTTTTTGCGCGTTGATGCTAACGATACTAAAGCATGCAAGCGCCAGGGAGGTCATTATTTTTTTCATAAGGAAGATTTATTTAAGAAAGTTAAAGAAAATTAAGGGTCTAGAAATCCCTATTTACCGACTAGCCCTCTTTTTGTTCATTTATGGGTATAAAATGTAGAATACGGCTATTGGCAATTAAGTATTTATGCCCGTTCACGTATTAAATTGCTATACTATTTGAAACTAATTAATGCTTTTTTATGCGTTATATCTCTATCTTATTTCTACTCGTGGTTACTGTTGCTGTAAAGGCTCAAAAAAAACCTTTAGACCACACCGTCTATGATAATTGGCAATCTATTGCAGATCGTGCCATTAGTAATGACGGCAAGTATGTAGCGTATGCTATAAATCCGCAAGAAGGAGATGGAGTATTGATATTACAGTCGTTGCAAGGTGATTATAAGCTTGTTATTCCGAGAGGTGTGGGCGTGGTTTTGTCGGAAGATAGTAAGTATGCTGTGTTTCGCATCAAGCCAACGTTTGCGCAAACCCGTGATGCAAAAATTAAAAAGAAGCGACCCGACGAAATGCCTAAAGATAGTTTAGGGGTAGTAAAACTAGGGGACAAAACAGTTAATAAAACCCCTCGTTTAAAATCTTTTAAATTACCGGATGATGCGAGTGGATGGCTCGCCTATTTATTGGATAAAGAACCTGCAGATGCGCCTAAATCAAAAGCCTCACTTGACTCTGCGGCTAAAATCAAAGCTATGTTTGCGATGGCAGATAGTTTGGTGCGTGCCGCCGATAGTATTCGTTTAAAAGCAACAAATGCATCTGTACATGGAATGGCTGTTTTGCAAACACCTCAACAGCAACCTAAGGTAGCAGAAGAAAATGTTGAAGAAGGAACAGCGCTTGTACTTATGAATTTTAATACCGGCGCTGAAACAAAATATCCGTTGGTGAGTGATTTTTATTTCAATAAAAAAGGCACGACACTCGTACTTAAAAAAACAAAGAAAAATGGCATGGCCGGTTCTGCGGCAACCATTGTTAAGGTTGATTTATCCAGTATGAAGTCTTCAACTATTTTAACAAAGTTCAATGACGCTAAACTCTTCAGGTTAGATGAAGCAGGTAAGCAATTAGCCTTTGTTGCCGAAAGGGATAGTACTGCAAAAGCGGTGCGTAAATTTTATCAGTTGTATTATTACCAAGATGGAAAAGATTCGGCGGTTGCCATTGCGAGTCAAACATCAAAAGGAGTTCCATCAGGACATATCATAAGCGACAACCAAGCGATTAGTTTTAGTAAATCTGGGGCTCAACTATTTTTTGGTACCGCTCCATTGTGGCCTTTAAAAGATACGAGTTTGCCAGATTTTGACCGCGTTAGTGTAGATGTTTGGCATTACAATGATGATCAAATTATGCCGATGCAATTAAGGTCTATGGAGGCCGAACTTAGAAGAGCTTACACGGCTAGATACGATTTTACTTCTAATAGCGTTGTGCCACTTGGGTCTTCTACATTTAGAAATGTGGTGCAAACAAATGATGGTGATGGTGCTGTGTTTTATGCAGCTACCGACGAAGGAAAAAGAATTGCATCGCAGTGGCAAGGTTATACCATCAATGATGTGTATAGTATTAACCCATTAGATGGTTCTTCAAAACTCATTAAAGCCAATTTAAAATCTGGTAATGTGCAGCCAAGCGTATCTGGTAATTTATTACTCTATTACGATGAGCCGGCTAAAAAATATTTCGTGTACAACCATGCAACGGGTGTTACGAATCAAATTGCAAAAGATATTACCACACCATTATATGATGAAGAAAACGATGTACCTGATGACCCTAATGCCTATGGACTTATGCGTTGGACCGAAAATGACCAGTACGTATTACTCTATGATAGGTATGATATTTGGCAGGTAGATCCGTTAGGCAATCAAAAATCTATTTGCTTAACTGCAGGCCGCGCTAGTAAAATTTCTTACCGTTTTATCGCTACTGACCGTGACGAAAAATTTGTAAAAACCGGACAGCAATTACTGCTTCGTGTTTTTGATGAAAAAGATAAAACAGCAGGCTTGGCCACATTCGTATATGGTACTCATGCATTAGCTGTATTATTCAAAGAAAAAGTAGCACTTAGTCCACTCGTGCAAAAGGCAAAAGATGCAGATGCATTACTCTATACCAAAGAAACCTATGCGCAGTCTCCAACTTTATTTACTTCTAATACAAACGGTGGTGCGGCCAATCAATTAGCTGCTACCAACCCACAACAAAATGATTTTAATTGGGGTACAGCAGAATTATTTACTTGGAAAGCATATACTGGTAAATTAACAGAAGGTATTTTGTACAAGCCTGAAAATTTTGATGCTACTAAAAAGTATCCAATGATTGTTTATTTCTACGAACGCAACAATCAAACCTTGTACAATTATGTTCCGCCAACACCTACCGCTTCTCGTTTAAATATTTCTTTTTTTGTAAGTAGAGGTTATGTAGTACTCGTGCCAGATATCTGGTATAAAAAAGGGTATCCAGGTCAGGGTGCTTATGATTATATTTTAAGTGGAACACGTGCTGTTGTAAAACAAGGATATATTGATAGTACTAAAATTGGACTGCAAGGACAAAGCTGGGGTGGTTATCAAATTGCACACCTCATTACCAGAACCAATTTATATGCAGCAGCATGGGCAGGCGCACCGGTTGTAAATATGACAAGTGCTTATGGTGGCATACGTTGGGGGCCTGGTATGAACCGTCAATTTCAGTATGAAAAAACGCAAAGTAGAATTGGTGCAACCTTATGGGAGAAGCCAAATTTATACATCGAAAATTCTCCATTGTTTCATTTGCCTAAAGTGACAACACCACTTGTTATTATGGCCAATGATGCGGATGATGCTGTGCCTTGGTATCAAGGGATTGAATATTATACAGCCATGCGCCGTTTGGGTAAAAAAGTGTGGATGCTCAATTACAACAATGAAGCACACAATTTAGTAGAGCGAAAAAATAGAAAAGATATTCAAATTAGAGAACAACAATTCTTTGATTATTTATTAAAAGGAGAGAAGCCTGCACCATGGATTACAAGCGGTGTCCCTGCAACTATGAAAGGAAGGGATTGGGGATTAAAATAGAATGGCTTAGGCCGTTCTACTTGGATTCCAGGCTTCAAGTTGGTTCGCTACTTCTGTTAAGAAGCTAGCACCAACACTGCCATCAATAATGCGGTGATCGTAACTAAGTGATAGGTACATCATGTGTCTGATGGCCATGCTATCTCCACTTGGTGTTTCAATAACGGCTACGCGTTTTTTAATGGCACCTACTGCAATAATAGCTACCTGTGGTTGATTGATAATGGGCGTACCCATCAGACTTCCAAAAGTGCCCACATTGGTAAATGTAAATGTGCCGTTTTGAGTATCGTCAGGTTTTAATTTGTTGTTACGGGCAGCATCCGCTAAACTATTTATAGACTTACTAAGGCCAACTAAATTAAGTTGATCTGCACCTTTAATAACTGGAACAATTAAATTGCCATTCGGAAGTGCAGTAGCCATTCCAATATTAAAATCCTTTTTGATAATAATTTTATCTCCGTCTAAACTTGAATTAATAAGCGGAAACTTTTTCATCGCAGCCACCAAACATTCTACAATAAGTGGTGTGAATGTTAATTTGGTGCCTTCTCTTTTTTCAAAAGCAGCTTTATTGCTATTTCTCCACTGCACTAAATTTGTTACGTCAGCTTCAGAAAAACTTGTCACGTGTGGACTAGTTTGCACACTGTCTACCATATGTTTGGCAATCAGTTTGCGCATGCGGTCCATTTCTATAATTTCTGATGCGCCACTTAGTACAACACCCGCAGGGTTACTTGCCGCTGAGGTTGAAGCAGTAGTTGTTGTCGCAACTGAAGAAGCTTGCGTTGGAGTCGAAGCTGCAACAGGCGCAATAACTGCCGTAACTATTCCCGATTTTTTTGCTACCACCCAGTTTAAAATATCTTTTTTTGAAACCCTTCCGCCTGATCCAGTGCCAGGTATTTTTTCCAAATCACTTAAGCTTACGCCTTCACTTTGTGCAATGTTTAAAACCAGCGGCGAGTAAAAACGAATTTCAGAATTACCTGTTTCTTGCGGTGCCGTATTTACTGGTGCAGCAGGAGCATATGGAATGAATTCGGTTTCTTCCCCAATAGAACTAGGCGCAGCTGCTGGGGTTTCAATAATTGTATTTGTAGCATTATTGCTAGCACCGGCCACTTCAATTTTTGCAAGCACACTTCCAATGGGCGCCACATCATTTACTTGAAAACAAATTTCTACCAATTTTCCTGCAAATGGGGCAGGAACCTCCGTGTCTACTTTGTCGGTGGCAATTTCAAGTACGGTTTCGTCCACAGCAATATTGTCTCCAATTTGCTTGTTCCATTTTAAAATGGTGGCTTCCATAATACTTTCGCCCAATTTGGGCATCACTAAATCAACAATTGCCATAGACTGCTCAGAGGTTTAACGTCTTCACAAAAGTACGTTATGCGGTTAAAATAGGGTTAACTATTATCCACAATTAGAAGGCGGAGCATATTGAGGGCGCTATTGGCTGTTAATTCAATATTACGCTTGCGGTCAAACCTAAAATGGAATACCTGTGCCCTTACTTCATTTTCAGATGCAACGGCCATCCAAACCATTCCTACGGGCTTTTCGGGGGTTTCGCCTCCAGGTCCCATAATACCACTAACTGCCACAGAATAGTCTGTTTTAAGCAGTTTTCGGGCCGAAACGGCCATTTTTCTAACACATTCTTCACTAACCACCCCCACGGTTTCCATGGTTTCTTTGGAAACGTCTAGTAAATCGCCTTTGATTTCATTGGCATAGCTTACCACGGAGCCCTTAAAATAGGCCGATGCGCCAGCTTTAGCCGTTAATAAATGGGCAATATATCCACCCGTGCAACTTTCCGCGGTAGAGAGGGTTTTATGTTGGTTGAGTAGTAATTGACCCACCACTTCAGCCATTGGTATATCTTCTTTAACCACCAAATAATCTGTAACGGCGGTTGCCAGATTATCAAAATGGGTATCTAATTCTTTGTCCAAATCTGCTTCATGTTGAGGATCACCTGATATTGTTAATCGTAAACGAACCATACCATAATTGGGTAGGTACGCTAGTTTAATATGACTTGGTAGGGCAGCTTCATTTTCTTTAATCATTTCTGCTAAAAAAGATTCGCCAATGCCTGCCGTTAATAATGTTTTGTGCTTAATCAGGCCTGTTTTAAAACGCTTTGGAATCATTGGAATTACATGATGTTCCATGATCGATTTCATTTCGTGGGGGACACCTGGCATGGATATAAAGAGTACGCCATCTTTTTCAAAAAGCATACCAGGCGCGGTTCCGCGTTCATTTAATAAAACAGTGCAACAATCTGGCACTTCTGCTTGCTTGGCGTTACGCTCAATCATGGGGCGCTTTAAAATGCGCTCAAAAATATCTGTAACATGCACAAGTGTTGCGGGATCTACTACCATTTTCCCGCCAAAATATTCACACAACAAAGGTTTTGTGATATCGTCCGAAGTAGGCCCTAAACCACCTGTCAAAAGTATGATTGAAGATTTCTTGCTTTCTGCATCTAATGCAGCCCAAATGTCTTCCCAAACATCACCAACCGCAACCCTGTTTTTAATGGTAATGCCCGCTTTATTGAGTTCTTGGGCAATCCAGGCACTATTGGTGTCAATCACTTGACCTATTAATAATTCATCTCCAATAGTGATGATGGATGCAAAAACTTTTTCCATGTCAGGGCCTTAATTTAGTGCGAAGTAAATATAGTAAGCACAAACAGGCAAATATAAATATATTGCACCCTATGAAAACACAAAATTTTAGTAACCACAGTAGGTTGGTAGCTGGTTGGCACGGGCTTACATTTTTTGCCATATTGGCTTTTTGGATTGGCAGTTTTGTTAACCTGGCACATGCCGAAGGTGCCGGATTTTACAGTGCCTCTCTTTTGAATCTTGCAGGCTTTATTTTTTTATGCCTATTTGCGTTTGTTCGCATTTTTGCCCTAAAAGCACAGGATAGAGCCATTAGAGCCGAAGAAAATTTGAGACATTTTGTATTAACAGGCAAATTACTCCCAGCTAGTTTACGCATTGGTCAAATTGTAGCACTTCGTTTTGCCTCCGACGATGAGTTTGCCACTCTTGCAGTAAAAGCTGCCGCCGAAAATTTAACTGGTAAACAAATTAAGCAGTCTATCACTAATTGGAAAGCGGATACCTACCGCGTATAAATTTAATAGTACGTTTTATGAAACATCAATTTTGGATGCTATCGTTTGTATGCCTGCTTGCGGTGCAAGCCTCGGCACAATCAACAACCATATCTTTAAATAGCGATGCTGAAAAAGACGCCGTTAAAAATGTAATCAAGCTAACATTTAAAGCCATGAATACAGCAGACACGGTTTTATTGAAATCTTGTTTTGCGCCGGATGCTATGTTACAGGTGATTCAAAACCAAAAAGATTCGGTGGTTGTAAGAACGAGTAAAGTATCTGATTTTGTGGCTAGCATTGGAAAGCAGCAGCCAGGCTCACTTGACGAGCGTTCTTTTGATGAAATCATTTATATAGACCGTGAACTAGCTTCCGCATGGGCGCCATATACGTTTCACCGCAATGGAAAATTCTCACATAAAGGCATTGATAGCTTTCAATTTGTTAAATTAAAAGAAGGTTGGAAAATTCAGTACCTCATTTACAACATGTATCAGTAAGGGGTAAAATATTATTCGCTAAAAAATGGCGCTAACTTTTCTTTAAGGCTTTCAGGTATCTGTGTTCTTTTGCCTGTTGTAGCATGTATAAAATACAGCACTACTTTTCCTTGGGTGAGTAGCTTGCCTGCTTCGTTGTATACTTCGGTCATAAATTTGATTTGATGTTCATGCGGGAGCTCAGGCACTGTTGTTTTTACCGTTAATAAATCGTCGTAGTGGGCAGGCCTAATGTATTTGGTTTCCATCGTTACTACAGGCATGTGAATCCCCATTTTTTCAATTTCTTTGTATGAAAGTCCAATGGCACGCATCGCTTCTACGCGACCCACTTCAAAATATTGGGCATAATTGCCATAATATACCACGTCCATTTGATCGGTTTCAGCGTATCTAACTCGAATGTTTGTATGATGTTCGTACATGATTTTCCCTGCTTTTGTTGACAAACTTACGGCATCTATCTGTTTTTCCACAAATGCCCATTAGAAAGGGCCTTACGGGGTGGTAATGCTACCTTTAAAATGGTTTTCACTTTTTATTAAGAAAGAAATATAAACCTTTGTAAAAAAGGCTATCATACATATGAAAATACGTACTTCTATTTTATCGGTATTCTTTTTTGTACTAGCACAAATAGGTTTGGCGCAAACTCCAGTTTTGCCGAGTTCAATGGATGCAAGTATGCGTGATTTGCAAACTTTTGTTTCGGATAAGGCATATGTGAGTAGTTATCAATTAGCCAAAGAACTGAAGCGAACTTCGATGTACCAGAATAATAGTTCTGTAAAAGAGAAGGTTGATTTCTATTTATTAGTGAGTGGTTTACAATTAGATGAAAAGGGGATTGTAGAACAAGCTAGTGATTTTATAAAAGCATCGGTAGATCCTGCCTTTCGCCAAATGATGACCTATTATGTTGGTTTTTATTATTTTAGAAACAACAAGCCAGATCAAAGTTTAACTTATTTAGAAACAGCAAAACTGGCCAATTTAACCAATGCGCAAATAGGAGAAGTAAAATATTTACTAGGGTATCTTTATTTTAGTGTAGGACAGTTTGAAAAAGCCAAACAACCACTAGATGCTGTTCGTCAAACAGTGGGCGATGTATATTATGTGGATGCTAATTATTATTTCGGTTTTATAGCATTTAAAGAAAAAAATTATGGGGTAGCACTTAGTTGTTTTGACATTGCTAAAGCGGCTTCTGCATATGGTAAGCTCATTCCTTTTTACAATGCGCAGATATTTTATTTTACTGGAAACGCCGAAAAAGCTTTAACTACTGCATTAGATGCTTTAAAATCCGGCAATCAATACTATGAAAAACCGTTACAGCAGCTAGTTGGCAGGTTGCTTTTTGCAAAAAATGATTTTACAGCGGCATTGCCTTACCTAGAAAAATACGTTGCTAGTACTAAGACCCCTTCAAGTGAAGATGTATATGAGTTATCATTTTGTTATTTTGAGCAAAAAAAATGGAACAAAGCCATTGAAGGGTTTAAGCAACTCACTACCGGAAAAGATTCATTGTCTCAAAATAGCATGTACCTGCTGGCTAAAGCATATTTAGAAATAGGCGATAAATCAAATGCTAGAAATGCATTTATTTTTTGTGCCGAAAACAATAGCAATAAAGTACAAAAAGAAGTGGCTACTTTTTCTGTAGCTAAACTATCCTTCGAAGAGGGACTTATAAATGAGGCATTAAAAGGATTTCGAGAATTTCTAAAACAATATCCACGTTCTACCTATACCCAGGAGGCCACCGATTTACTCGTTAATACCCTTGCCCGAACCAGTAATTTTAAAGAAGGACTTCAATTGTATGCTGGTATTAAAAATCCATCAGCGTTGGCTCAAAAAGCATACCCTTCATTACTCTATGGAAGAGCGGTAGAACTCATCAATGATCAGTACGTTGATGCCGCTGATAGCTTACTAGATCATTTGCTTGCAGCACCCAATAACCAAGATGTAGCGGTATTAGCCTATTTCTGGAAGTCTGAAATGCAGTTTAGAAAAGGAAGTTATAATCAAGGGATTTCTTATTTGCAAAAGTTTTTGTTAGCACCTGTTGTTAATGCAGAAGTTAATTTGAGTAACGCCTATTATAACTTAGGTTTTGCACAAATGCAATTACATGCGTATTCCGATGCTATTATAAGTTTTGAAAAAGCGGCGGCTACTGTCAAAACGGGATCGCCTATTTTTCAGGACCTAGTTATTAAAAAAGCGGATTGTTTTTTTATGACAAAAGATTTTACCAAAGCAATGGCACTCTATGATCAGGTTATTGATCGTAAATTTGATGCAGAAGAGTATGCCTATTTTCAAAAGTCTATTATACTTGGTGCTTCAAATAAAACATCAGAAAAACTGGCATTGCTTCAAAAGTTTGTAAAACAATATCCAAATTCTGGACTTCTTGGTGATGTGTATATGGAAATTGCCAACACGTATTTAGCGGCCGAATCCTATGCATTAGCAGTATCTCCGCTACAGCAAATTACGTCAAGTGTTCCGCTTGCTGCTTGGCATCCAGCAGCTTATTTAAAACTCGGTGTTGCTTATTTTAATATTGATAAAAACAACGAGGCACTTACTGCATTTACAAGTTTGCTTGCTAAGTTTCCAAACACCGAAGAATCTGAGTCATCGATTGAGTATATCCGAAATATTTTTGTAGAAAACCAAAAGCCGCAAGATTTTATTGCCTTTATGGAGTCTAACGGTAAGGCTTTATCTGAAACAGAAGCAGATTCATTAACCTACCAGGCAGCGCTATTGCGTTACGAACAAAAAGATTTTGCTGGCACAAAAAATGGAATGAGTGCCTATATCGATAAATTTCCGAGTGGTGCGCATGTGTTAGAGGCGCATGACATCATGGCTTCGATTTATGAGTTGGAAAAAAATACAGTAAGCGCCATTAAATACCTTTCCTATATCGCATCTAAAGCACCCAATAAATTTGCCACTGATGCGGTATTACATTTGGCTAGGGCTTATTATTTTGAACTACTTGATTATGCAAAAGCGACTACCTATTATAAACAGCTAGATGCGATGGCCACTAACGAGTCTATAAAAAAAGAAGCAGTGCGCGGCTTAATTAGAAGTGCTACCAAACAATCCAATTGGGAAGATGCACTTCCAGCAGCAATGCAAATTTTTGAAATGTCTGGTGCGGCTTCCGATGATAAAGTGATGGCCAATTTTGTAATGGCAAAATCAAAGCAGCTTGCAGTATCACTTGATACAGCGGTTATGTATTATAAAGAAGTGATTGCTTCAGGTAAATCAGAATTTAGTGCAGAGGCTAAATACCAACAGGCTAAAATATTATTTGAGCAAAATAAATTGGATGACGCTGAAAAAGTTGCTTTTGAGCAAATCAAAGGCTGGGGTTCTTATGAATATTGGGTAACAAAATCTTATTTGTTGCTTGGTGATATTTATCATAAGCAGCTAGATTATTTCAACGCAGAAGCAACCTATCAAAGTATTATTTCCAATGCTACTTTTGCGGATTTGAAAAAGGAAGCACAAGAAAAATTAACACAAGTAACCACTGATAAAGCAAAAAAATAAAAATCTAAACAGATGAATAAAGTTGGATTCCTTTTTTATATGACGGCTTTTTGTGTAACACATATCAGTGCACAAGTGGCTTCAAAAAATACGACAGACACGGCAAAAGTGGTAACGATTACATCGGCCTTTAAGCCTAGCTTAAGACCGCTATCTAAAATTAATTTTCTAGCAGCCACTCCATTTGTTGACAATAGCAAGGTGACTATGCGGTATATGGTGCCTTCGCAAAACATTAGTTTTGGTTATCAAGCTGTAGCGGTAACGCCTTTAGCATATGTAGCAGATTCTATTAGCCCACTCAAGCGCAATCATTTTTTAAAAGTTGGTCTCGGGAATCTAAATTCCATCATTGCAGAAGCTGAATTTAATATAGGAGATGGTGTTAAAAACAATACCTACATAGGTGGCGGCTATAAAAAAATGAAAGGTCCTTTATTTGCCCAAGAATTTACTGACGTTCATTTTTCTATCAATAGCGCCCATCAAATAGGAGAAGCCCACGATTTGAGTGTTAAGTTTACAACAGGTTCTACCACCCGCTATGCATATGGGTTCAAGCCTGCTAGCATACCTTATACCAAAGACAATATTTTAAACAAATACAATAGCGCAGGCATTACGGTACACTTGGCAAACAAAACTGACGCATTTTTTGGTATCCATTATACACCCACTATTTCGTTTGATTATTTGCAGTCTGGTGTAGATGAAAGAGAATTTGAAACCAGTATATCAGCGCCCGTTTCAAAAAATTTAGGCACCGATTTTAAAATTTCAGTACAACCCACAGCTAGTTTTTCAAACACCGTTTTGCCAACAATTCCTAATAACCTAACCATTGTCAACAATTTGTTTTCGATGCCAAGTACGTTTAGTTGGATTACAAATAAGTTTCAGGTTCATTTTGGTGCTGCACCCACCATCAATAATGGTAACTATGCTGTATTACCACAAGTAACTGGGGTAGCTATACTTCCAAATAATGGATTAAGGGTTGAACTTGGTTGGGCAGGTCATTTTGAAAAAAATAATTTGCGTACTTTGGCTGCTTTTAATCCTTGGGTTCGTATTCCTAATAATTTCTCTAACACCAAAATTACTGAGCAGTTTTTAGGCTTTAAACTTCCAGTGGGGAATCATTTTACGTATGGCGTCACCTTGTCATTATTGGAATATGAAAATCAAGCGCTTTTTACGAATGCATTTACCGATGGCAGATTGTTTCATGTTTTTTTTGAACCAAGCATGCGTGCGGTTCAATTACAGGCCAATGTTAGTTACACCTTGCAAGAAAAATTAAATGTATTGGGAGGTGTCACCTATAAAAAGTTTTCTGGTTTAAAGGTTCAAAATGAAGCATGGGGATTACTGCCACTTGAACTAAATGGATCTTTGCACTGGAAGTTCTCCCATAAACTCTCATTTACATCAACGCTTTATGCATGGGATGGGGCACAAGCCATGGATGCGCAAATGGCCACCAAAAAACTCCCTGCCGCTGCCGACATTTCATTGGGTGCAACTTTTACGGTCGTAAAATCTGCTAAATTTTGGTTACAGCTAAACAATATACTTGATAATAGGTACCAGCGTTGGAACCAATATGAAGTTTTTGGCCGAAATGTTGTGGCGGGATTTGTATATTCGTTCTCTGGAAAACAATAGGCGCATGTTAGACCATATATACCCATTTTTACTGGTTCATAAAAAGCTTCAATTCGCTGGCATTGGTACACTCGAAATGGTGCCTGTTTCTGCAGCTATTGATAAGGGTGGGCTCCGTATTTCAGCGCCTTACGAAAAAATTAATTTTATACCTGGTCAAGTACCTACCGATCAATCATTTATTGCTTGGGTAGCGGCACTCGATCATATTGATATAGAAACGGCTTCATCAACAACGCATGCAGCTATCGAAGAATTGGCAGCTAGTATACAATTGCAACAACCGGTTATCATTGCAGGTGTTGGTAATTTTCGTAAAGAGGGCTCTGGTATTTTATTTACTGCGCATGAACCATTGTATGCCGTTCAGGAAGCGCTTCCAATACCAACTGGTTTGCAGTGGTCATTTAAAAAAGGTTTATTGTATAAAGCACAACCATTATCTACTATGGATACTTATTGGTGGGTTGCGGCAATTTTACTAGCTATAGCTGGGACAGCTGCCATTGCTAATTATTATCTACAAATTAACGATCAATTTTAATTCGCCTTTCAATGGCTTCTATCATTCATTATAATACCTGTCCTATTTGCGCTTCCGCATCAATTGGCAAATTATATGTTGCCAAAGACTATACTGTTTCTGGTGAATTATTTGAAGTATGGCGTTGTAACACTTGTTCAGGTGGGTTTACGCAAGATGTGCCAGACGCTAGCACGATTGGTCCTTACTATGCTGCTGAATCTTATGTTTCCCACACAGACAGTCGTAAAGGGTTAATTAATTCGGTGTATCATAAAGTAAGAAGCTACGCACTGCTTACAAAGAAAAATTTAATTACTACACTCATTGGTAAACAAACGGGTGCAATACTTGATATTGGTGCAGGAACGGGGGCTTTTGTGAACACGATGCAATCTGGTGGGTGGCATGTAACTGGCCTTGAGCCAGATGCAACGGCGGCTAAACAAGCCCTTCTTAAATATAATATTCAGTTAGCGGCAGCGGATACTATTTACACCCTAGAACACCATCAATTTGACGCCATTACCATGTGGCATGTGTTAGAACATGTGCACGACTTGCATGGTTATTTTAAGCGTTTTTTTGAAATATTAAAAACAGATGGCGTACTTGTAATTGCAGTTCCTAATTATACCAGTACCGATGCTAGTATATATGGAAAAAATTGGGCGGCGCTGGATACGCCTAGGCATTTGTATCATTTTTCTCCGACAAGTATGGAATTAATTGCGGATACGCATGGCTTTACGCTTGTAACCAAAAAGGCGATGTGGTTTGACGCTTTTTATGTAGCCATGTTAACAGAACAGCATAACGGTGGATCTTTTATAAAAGCAATATTAGTTGGGCTTTGGTCTAATGTAACAGCACTATTAGACGTCAATAAGTGCAGTTCTGTTATATATGCGTTTAAGAAAAAGTAATAAGGGTATAGAAACCTATTGTAACGTTCTATTGTAATGTTAGCTTAAAAATAGCAGGCCAATTTTTACCAGTAATATAAGCTGCCTTTGTAACACTATCATACGCAATCCCATTTAATACATTTGTTTCTGTGGTAATGGGTTGGTTTGTTTTTTGCAAAATATTTGTAAAGTCAAATTGCTTTTCTACTTGTCCAGATGCAGGGTTGATGGCTATTATTTTATTTTCACCCCACACATTAGCGTAAATTTTTCCTTCAATCATTTCTAGCTCATTAAGAGAGGCGATATAACCATTGTTGTCATATACGCCCAATGTTTTTTCGATGGCTAGGGTAGCTGGATGTACAAAATATAAATTACTAGTTCCCGTACTTATAATGAGTTGGTTATTGAAATGGGTAATGCCCCAACCTTCATAATTCCAATTTAATTCTTTTTCTTTTTTAAAGGTATTGGCGTCATACACTAGCACTTTGTGGTTTTGCCATGTGAGTTGGTAGAGTTTGTTATTGTAAATTGTAATGCCTTCTCCAAACAAAGTATCCGCTATGGATAAGGTCTGTAATGCTTTTCCGGTTGCAAGCTCTGTTTTAAAAAGCTTGCTTTGGTTGGTTAGGCCGGTTCCTTCGTAAAGGGTATTGTTGTGCCAAATAAGTCCTTGGGTAAAGGAGCTGGTATTGTGCGGATAAACCGATACTATAGTGTAGGTGCCATTGATAGGCGCTTGTATCGCAACTGCCGGCGACGTTTCACTCGCATCCGAATCTTGATTGGGTTGACATCCAAAAAGGGTAGTAGCGACAAGTAAAAAGCATATAAGATTTTTTTTCATGGCAGCTTAGGATTCATTAAACATTAAATCTGAAATGCATAATATCGCCATCCTTAACAAGGTATTCCTTTCCTTCAATTCGTAATTTACCATTGTCTCTGCAAGCTGCTTCACTTCCTAATTGAACATAGTCATCGTAGGCAATTACTTCGGCTTTAATAAAGCCTTTTTCAAAGTCGGTATGGATAACACTAGCAGCCTGTGGGGCTTTCCAGCCTTTTAAAATGGTCCATGCCCTCACTTCTTGAACGCCCGCCGTAAAATAGGTATCTAGGTTTAATAATTTATACGCAGATCTAATTAAACGGTTTAGCGCTGGCTCCGTCATTTTATATTCTTCCATGAACATTTGCTTATCATCCACAGATTCTAATTCTGCAATTTGTGCTTCAATATTATTACACATCACAATCACTTGAGCTCCTTCATGTGCAACAGCGGCGGCAAGCATTTCAGAATATTTATTGCCAGTATGCATACTCGCCTCGTCTACGTTTGCAACGTATAAAACAGGCTTGTCGGTGAGTAAAAACAAATCGGCAACGGCTACTTTATCCTCTTTTGAAAGACCTAATGAAAAAATACTTTTACCAGTCTCTAAATGACTTTTACAGCGCGTTAAAATTTCAAATTCAGCTTTAGCCTTAATATCGGAACCTACACGTGCCATTTTTTCTACACGTTGCATTTTCTTTTCTACACTTTCTAAATCTTTTAATTGTAGTTCGGTATCAATAATTTCTTTATCACTCACTGGATTGATAGCACCTTCTTCTCTTAATACGTTTTCATCTTCGAAACAACGGATAACGTGTATGATGGCATCTACTTCTCTAATATTTCCTAAAAATTTATTGCCAAGTCCTTCACCTTTACTCGCTCCTTTTACAAGACCTGCGATGTCAACAATTTCCATTTGGGTTGGAACAATGCGGTCTGGAATTACAAGTTCAGCCAACTTACTTAAACGCTCATCCGGAACGTCTACAAGGCCAACATTTGGCTCAATGGTACAGAAACGGTAATTGCTAGCCTGGGCTTTAGCACTAATGCTTACTGCATTAAATAAAGTTGATTTTCCTACGTTGGGTAGCCCTACGATGCCTGCCTTTAAAGCCATAATTGAAACCTTTTTAAGTAAGGTGCAAATATAGCTCCAATATTTTTTATATTCACCCCATAAATTAACCCTGATGGCACTAAATATTGTATGGATCGCCTTTTTTATCGTGGCTTTTGTAATTGCTCTTTATAAGTTTTTGTTTTTACACGACACAGAAGTGTTTAAAACCCTTGTGGATGGTATGTTTGATAGTGCCAAAGGTTCTGTAATGGATGTTGCTTTTCCTTTAGCGGGCACCATGGTTTTCTTTTTAGGTCTGATGAATATTGCGGAGCGTGCGGGCGCCATTAACTGGATTGCTAGGCTCCTAAATCCATTTATGAAAAGGTTGTTTCCTGAAGTACCTGAAAAGCACCCTGCAATGGGACAAATGGTGATGAATTTTAGTGCCAATATGCTAGGGCTTGACAATGCGGCAACACCCTTTGGGTTAAAAGCCATGGAAAGTTTACAGTCCATTAACCCAGACAAAGAAAAAGCCACCAATGCACAAATCATGTTTTTGGTGCTACATACAAGCGGCCTTACTTTAATTCCACTCACCATCATTTCTTACCGTTTAGCGGCAGGCTCTACAGAGGCTGCCAGTGTATTTATACCTTGTGTACTGGCAACTATATGTACAACACTTGCTTCTATATTTATTGTTGGCTTCAAGCAAAAATTAAAGTGGGATAAAGTTATTTTAACTTGGTTGTTAGGCCTTGTTGCACTGGTAGCAGGCATGCTATTTTTTGTTCAGCAAATGGGGGCGGAGCAAAAAGAAGTATTTAGCCGCGTTACCGGTAATATGATTTTACTACTACTTGTAGTGCTTATTATTATAGGTGGGATGCTTAAAAAAATAAATGTTTTTGACGCCTTTATTGATGGCGCCAAAGGCGGCTTTGATGTGATTTTAAAAATCATTCCTTACCTCGTTGGCATGCTGGTTGCTATTCGCGTATTTAGAGATAGTGGTGCCCTTGGATATATGGTGGATGGACTTAGTTGGGTAATTGGATTAACCGGGGTAGATACCGCGTTTACGCCTGCCTTACCGGTGGCTATTATGAAACCATTTAGTGGGAGTGGTGCAAGAGGGCTGATGCTAGATGTAATGAAATCAAATGGCCCTGATTCTTTTGTAGGAAAATTGGCATCTACGTTTCAGGGATCTGCAGATACTACTTTTTATATCATCGCTCTTTATTTTGGTAGCGTAGGTATCAAAAAAGTACGTTATGCGATTTGGGCAGGGGTGTTAGCGGATTTAATTGGTGTAGTGGCTGCAATACTTATTGGCTACGTATTTTTTATGTAGTTTTCTCGCCCGCCATTTCCATTACAATTTTCCATTCGGCCGGTTTAACCGTTTGTACGGATAGTCTACCAAGTCTTACAAGGTCCATATCTTGTAATTTAGCATGTGCCTTAATGTCTGCAAGCTTCACGGTTTTTTTAAGCTTTTTAAAGGGCTTAAAATCAACGACAAGCCATGCTGGATCTGGGGTGGTAGGGTCTTGGTATGATTCCTTGACTACTTTAGCAATGCCTACTATTTCCATGCCTTCATTGGAGTGGTACCAAAAAGCGAGATCACCTTTTTTCATGGATCTTAAATTATTGCGCGCGCCATAATTTCTAACACCATCCCAAAATGTTTGTTTGTCATTTTCAAACTGATCCCAACTGTATTTGAAAGGTTCCGATTTGATAAGCCAGTAATTCATTTTGAAAACTATTTATGTCGTAAAATACTATGATAAATATTATGCTTCGCTTGCAAGTACGTCTGCTAAATGCAGCACTTTTAAACCCGAGTGATTATGTGTTAAGCAACCATCGATGTGCATTAGGCAACTCATGTCGGTACTAACAATATATTCGGCGCCCGTAGCTGCTGCGTTGGTGGTTTTTTGATCACCCATCGCAATACTGATAGGTTCAAATTTTACGGCAAAGCTGCCTCCAAATCCACAGCAGGTTTCTACATCATTCATTTCTATCAGTTCAAGACCTTTAACTTTACTGAGAAGCTTACGCGGCTCTGTTTTGGTATTGCATTCACGAAGGGCAGCACAGCTATCATGGTAGGTAACTTTGCCATTAAACGTAGCACCAACGTCATCAATTTTTAAAATATTAATTAAAAAATCGGAGAGTTCGTAAATACGAGCCGATGTTTTTTTAGCAACATTAATTTGCGCAGAGTTCTCGTAAAGTTTTCCGTAGTAGTTGCGTACAAAGCCAGTACAGCTTGCACTTGGCGATACGATATAATCGGTACCATTAAAATCGTCTAGGAATTTGTCACAAACGCTTTTAGATTCCGACCAAAAACCCGCATTAAATGCAGGCTGGCCACAACAGGTTTGGTTGGCATTGTATTTGACCGTACAGCCTACTTTCTCCAACACTTTTACCATGTTAAACGCTACCTGAGGGTAGAGCTGATCAATGAAGCAAGGAATAAATAACTGTACGTTCATTTATCTATTTTTCACTACCTAAACGGTAGATGTATTTATCTGCTAAAAAGCCTTTATCTGTTGTAGGATATTTTTCCTTGATTTCTTTGTATAGGGCTAAAGCTGCTTCATTTTTTCCAGTAGTTTCTGAAAGAAGGGCAGCTCTAAATAAATATTCAGATGCGTTGCTTTCGTCTTCAGAGAAACTAGCAGCCGCTTTTTTATAATAATCTATGGCTTCGTCTTTTTTGTTAAGCTCCGCACTTGCATCACCTAAAGCACCAATCGCTAACATTTGAATTTGCTTAGCATCTGTAGAAAAATCTTTTAGGTATTTGATGGCGTTGTTAAAATCACCAAGCTTTAAATAGCTAACACCAGCATAGTAGCCAGCAATATTTGCAGCCTTGGTTCCATCGTAGTTTTTAATAATATATAATACACCTTTGCTTACACCATCGCCATTTAAAACAAGGTTAGAAGAGTCTAGCGCAAAATATTCCTGTGCTTTAATCATCGCTTCAGAAGCTTTTTCTTCTTTAGGGGTAACAATGTATTCTTGGTATCCAAACCAACCACCCACTACTACTAAAATAACAGCAGCTGCAGTAGCGATTTTTTTACCACTTGTATTCCAAAAATCGGTTGCTCCTTCTAGGCCTTCGTTGTTTGTGTGTTTTACTTCGTTTTCTGACATGGTATTTGTTTTCTTGTAATTTTGTAATTGTGGTTAGTCTACTATGAACGGATAATTTTCGTCTAGGTAAACATCTTTTAAAACTTCGCTATCATCAGGCCAAGGGCTTTCTTCAGCAAATTTCACACTCTGCTCAACAATGGCATCAATTTTTTGATCGATGGCTTGTAAGTCAGCTTCAGTGGCAAATCCATTTTCTAAAATGGTTTCACGCACTTTAGTGATAGGGTCTTGATTTTTGTAATCTTCCACCTCTTCTTTACTTCTATATTTTTGTGGATCTGATACAGAGTGTCCTTTGTATCTGTAAGTTTTCATTTCTAGTAAAGTTGGACCTTCACCATCTCTACCTCTTTTTACAGCCCTTGCTACACCTTCGTGAACAAGTTCAGGAATCATTCCATCAATAACATCGGCAGGCATATCGTATGCATCTGCTAATTTGTAAATATCTGTTACATTACTAGTACGCTCAATAGAGGTACCCATGGCGTAATTATTGTTTTCACAAATAAATACCACTGGTAATTTCCAAAGCATAGCAAGGTTAAATGTTTCATGTAAAATACCCTGACGTGCAGCGCCATCACCAAAATAGCAAAGAACCACATTACCTGTGCCTTTGTATTTTTCAGCGAAAGCTAAACCGCCAGCAGTTCCAATTTGCGCACCCACAATACCGTGTCCACCAAAAAATCGATGTTCGAGGCTAAAGAAGTGCATACTGCCTCCTTTACCTTTGGCACAACCGGTTGCTTTACCATACAATTCGGCCATACAAGAATCGGCAGATACGCCTTTTGCAAGCGCTAAACCGTGGTCACGGTAGGCAGTAATAAATGGATCGTCGTGCTGGGTAGCTGTCATACAGCCCGCTGCTATTGCTTCTTGGCCAATGTAAGCGTGGAAAAATCCACGGATCTTACCTGCCATTTTATACATTTCTTCTGATTTAAGCTCAAACTGGCGAATCAGCTGCATGAGCTCGTACCAGTAGAGGTAGGTTTCTTTTGAGAATTTAGTAGGCACTAGTCAAAATTTTGAGGTGCAAATATACGGGTTAAACATTAAAAATTTAGGCTTCGTTTAGGAACGGATACTTATAATCTACGGGTGGATTAAAGGTTTCTTTGATGGTCCTTGCGCTAAGCCAGCGGTACAAATTAATGAGGCTACCAGCCTTGTCATTGGTACCTGAGGCACGAGCACCCCCAAACGGTTGTTGGCCCACTACAGCCCCTGTGGGCTTATCGTTGATGTAAAAGTTACCCGCGGCATGGCGTAATTTATTGGTAGCCAGCTCCACAGCAGCTCTATCTTGCGATATAATAGCCCCTGTTAAAGCGTATTTTGACGTGGTATTTACTAGATCAAGGGTTTTTTCAAAGGCTTCGGCTTTGTAGGTGTAAATGGTTAAAACCGGTCCAAAAATCTCTTCGCACATAGTTACGTACTTAGGGTCAGACACTTCAATAACGGTTGGCTCAACAAAATATCCGTCTTTTTTGCTGTAATTACCACCCACGATTATTTTAGCTTTTGTATCCTTTTTAGCCCTATCAATATATTTTGCAATGTTATTAAATGATTTTTCATCAATAACCGCGTTTACAAAATTGGAGAAGTCTTCTACGGTTCCCATTTTCATGGATTGAACGGCAGCTACTAATTTAGTTTTAATTGCCGGAGCGATGTTACTAGGAAGGTAAGCCCTTGAAGCAGCCGAACATTTTTGTCCTTGGAATTCAAAAGCACCTCTTGCAAGTGCAGTAACAACGGTATCTACATCTGCAGATTTATGCACCATCACAAAATCTTTACCGCCAGTTTCACCAACAATGCGCGGGTATGATTTGTATTTCGGAATATTTTCACCAATCACTTTCCACATATTATTAAAGACGCCTGTAGAACCTGTAAAGTGCACGCCCGCAAAATCGGGGTGTGAGAAACATACTTCACCAATGGTTGGTCCGTCCACATAAATTAAATTGATCACACCATCAGGTAATCCGGCTTCTTTTAAAATGCGCATAAACATTTGTGCCGAATATATTTGTGTGTTGGCTGGTTTCCAAACAACGGTATTGCCACACATCGCAGCAGAAGTAGGTAGGTTGCCACCAATGGCTGTAAAGTTAAAAGGGGTTACCGCTAAAACGAATCCTTCAAGTGGACGCCATTCTAGCCGGTTGTGCATACCAGGTGCCGATGCTGGTTGTTGCTTATATATTTCACTTAAAAAGTGCACGTTAAAACGTAAAAAATCGATGAGCTCACATGCAGCGTCAATTTCAGCTTGATATGCATTTTTACTTTGACCAAGCATGGTGGTACCATTAATATGGTAGCGGTATTTGGTAGCTAATAAATCTGCTGCTTTTAAAAATATATGGGCTCTATTTTCCCAAGACATGGCAGCCCATGCATCTTTTGCTTTAAGTGCTGCATTAACGGCATCTATGGCGTGTTTTTTATTACCCGCATGAAAATGTCCAAGCACATGTGCACGCTCGTGTGGCGGGTGTATGGCTACTTTTTTTCCGGTCCTTACGGCTTTGCCGCCAATATACATTGGTATATCAATAACCTGTTTTTTTAAGGCAGCGAGTGTTTTTTTAAGTCCAGCACGCTCTGCGCTTCCGGGTGCGTAATTTAATACGGGTTCGTTGGCGGGTTGCGGATAATGAAATGTTCCAATTGACATAATGCTATCTTTTATAGTTGTCGACTATGAATTATTCTGGTAATAAAACAAATTTTGCTTTATTGGCTTCGTTAAAATATTTATTGGCGAGTGCTTTAGTTGTTGCAACGTCAATTAGATTGATGCGGGCAGGAGCTTGTAAAATTTTAGTGGGGTCTGAACCTCTAAATATAGCTTGCTCTAATCTGTAGCGCCAGTAGCTATTTTCTTTCACATCATTTTCTAGGCTTCTAGTTTGCTCTGCTTTTACTTTATCAATATTAATTTGTGCTACACCATTTAATTTGGTTTGCTTGATTTCTTCTTCTACAAGTGCAATTAATTTTTCTACATTTTCTGGGGCACAACCAAATCTAATAGTGATACTGTATGATTTTTTAGGTTCTTTATTAATGCCGCCGCTAATACCAACGCCATAAACGCCACCTGCATCTTCACGAAGTGTTTCTCTTAATTTAATACCCATGGCTTTGGTTAGCTGGTCTAGTTGTAATTCATCTAGGTCTCCAATGTTAGCAAGGGTGCCTGTATAAAATAATTGTACGCTCGCTTTTGCTTCTTTACCTTTTTTAAGGGTTTTAGAAATGTTACCAGTAGGGTAAGCAGCACCATAATCTTTGTACATTTCTGATGTACCTGATGCAGGTAATGAGGCAATATACATTTCAGTTAACTGCTTAAGGCTGTCAAGGTTTACATTACCTACAAACGTAAATACAAACTGACCAGCATTGCTAAAGCGCTCTTTAAAGATATTAAAGCTTCTGTCTAGATTGAGTTGGTCAAGCATTTCTACAGTTAGAGGCTTACGTCTTGGGTTGTAGTTACCCATCACATATGCTACGGTATCAGAAAATACAGATGCTGGGTCGTTGTTTTTATTGGTAAGCTGCACTTTGTACTGCTGTAAAATAAATTGGAATATTTGAGCGTCTTTACGAGGTGCCACAAAATAACCATGAAGTACTTCTAGGGCTGTAGCTAAATCTTTGGGGCTACTGCTTCCGGTAAAACCTTGCATGTATTCTGCAATGGATGGGCTTACCGCAAAGTTTTTGCCTGCAAACATTTTTTGCATGCTTTGAAAATCGATACTACCCATGCCGCCGTATGATGCTACGATTGCCGCGTTAGAGGCATTTACAAAATCGGCATCTGAATAAAGTGATGATCCACCCCAGCTGATGCCAGAGAATTGAATTTCATCATTTTTAAATGTAGTAGGCTTGACAATTACTTTTGCGCCATTTGATAAGGTCCAAACGCGGGTACCAATGCTGTCGTATATTTTTTCTGAAACAACTTTACCAGCTACTGGTGCTTTTGGTAATAGTGGTCCAGAAGCTACTTTATCTTGGTAAGCATTTAGTTTTGCAATGGGCTTAGCAAGTATTGCTTTGATGCCAGCTTCGGTCAATAAATTTTCTTTTTCTTTTTCAGGCGCGAGTACTAAAACAGTTTTACCTGTAACGTTAAGCCACTGATTGATTAACGCATTTACTTCCTGTATTGCAATAGTAGGAAGGTAACGCTGGTACATTTCAAATTCTTTTTCGATTCCAGGGATGGCTTCGCCTTTTAAAAAGTTGCGCACATATTCCTGTAAAATTTGAACTGATTTTGTTTTATCTTTTTCTTTAAAAGAATTTTCCATGCGAGACATTACGTTTTTAACCGCTCTGTCAAGTTCAGATTGCACAAAGCCATACTGCTTCACTCTTTCGTTTTCTGTTAGGATGGCATTAAATGCCGCTTCCATTTCTTTAGCTGTTTTAGGAACGGCTAAAAGGGTAAAGGCGTCTTTGTCTCCAATGAATTCGCCATAGCTACTGCTCGCAAATAAAAACGGTGCTTCTGGTTTTTGAGATAGTTCGTCTAATCGGCTACTCATCATTTGGTTGAAGAGTTCGCGCACCATACCTTGTCTGTATTCTCCTTCGGTGGTCGCTTCTTTAACAGCGGGAAGCATGTAAAACATTTGAAGCACATTGTATGCCTGCTCCGGATCCGTTAAAATAGAAATGCGGGTATCTGTAAAAGCAGGGATGCTAAATTTAGTGCGTGGTTTTGGACTAGCCGGGTTGGTGAGTTTACCAAAATGCGCTTGAATCATTTTTTCTGTTTCAGCTACATCAATATCGCCCACCACAATCACCGCTTGTAAATTAGGACGGTACCAATCTTTGTAAAATCCGGTAAGCTCACTGTATGGAGCTCCATTGATACTTTCTTTGGTACCAATTGGAAGTCTTTTAGCGTATTGAGAACCATTTAAAATAATAGGGAAATACTTGTCTCTTAAACGGGCATCTGCACCTCTGCCTAAGCGCCACTCTTCTGTTACTACACCACGCTCTTTATCAATTTCGGCGGGATCAAAACTTACTTGGTGTGCCCAGTCTTCTAAAACCTGCATGGCTTTTTTATACACCATGGGGCTATCGGTAGGAACCTGCAATTCGTAAACAGTTTCATCAAAACTAGTGTACGCATTTAAGTCGGCACCAAAGTTTACACCACTTTTTTCTAGGAAGTCTACCAATTCTTGCTTTTTAAAATTCTTGGTTCCATTAAAACACATGTGTTCTACAAAGTGTGCAAGGCCTCTTTGCTTTTCTGTTTCTAAAGTTGAACCAGCGTTTACAACAAGTCTTAACTCGGCTCTATTTTTAGGCTCTACATTTTTTCTGATATAGTAGGTGAGTCCGTTGGCGAGTTTGCCAATCTTAACTTTTGAATCAACGGGTAATTTTGCATCCGTTGGTTTTTGTGCGGTACTAACATAAAAAGTACCAACGAGTAAGATGAGTAGTAAATGTTTGATGCTTTGTTTCATAGTTTCTATTTTTTATCCTTCATGGTGAAGCCCCAATGAAAATCCTAATTTTTCAATTAAGCTTTTTGGTAGTGCAGGAATTTTTTTTCTTTCAATTAAATAAGTAGAGAGGCCCGAAAGGTCTCTGTAAATAAAATGTTTGTTGAGCGCGCCTTCCAAATAACCAGCCCCAGATGTATTACCCGTACCCACACGCATACCAATCATGCGGCGTACCATAATTAAATGTTTATGACGCCAATTGCACATGAGGTGATCGATCTCAATTAAGGCGTCTAAGACCTGGTAAGAAGTTTGAAAAATAGGGTAGTCGCGATAGAGCATAATAAATAGTGCCGCCTGCATCGCTTTTGGCGAAAAAGAGCTTCTTAAATTGGCTAACATTTCGGATGTTGCATCTGTTGGAATTTTTTCGAAAAAAACGTAGTCGAAATCATTAATTTTCGAAGCTTCGCGCGGCGTTAATCCAGACAAATAAATACTGCGGTATTCGTCCCAAAATTTGGTACCAAATTCGTCGTTAAAAAACGGCATTCTTTCGAGCCATTCGTTGATGCGGGATAATAAACTTTTATCGGTTTCGGCGGTAGAAATTTGGTTGTAATCGGGTTTGTCAAATCCGCCTTCGTCGGTTCTTTTGTAATATTCTTTTTGATGCCTGTTGTCAATTTCTAAACCAAGTTTTGCTTCGATGAGTCGGAACTGTTTGGATTGAAATCCGGAAGAAGGGGTAAGCAAATTTCTGAACGCTAAAAAGTCGAGCGGCGTCATGGTGTCAAGTACGTTTACTTGATTGTTTAGAAGCTGTAAAATTTTTATAATTCGGCCAAGACGATGACGCACCAAATTCATATCTTCGGCATTATCATTGATGGCGGGTTGGCCAAAAACACCCAGCACATAATCGAGTTCAAAAATGATTTGTTTGAACCAAAGTTCGTAGGCCTGATGAATCACAATAAACAACATTTCGTCATGTGCTTTTTCGTGACCGTCCGTAAAACTAACAGGATACTGTGCATCTAAAACTTTGTCTAGATGTAGGTAGTCTGCGTAGTATAAAGCCTTCTTTTCCATAGTGTTAAACCAGTTACAAAGAAAAGCAATTTTTAGCCTGCGCTACCCACAGTTTACCCCCAAAAAGTATTGTATATTTGCGGTATGACGCGCGAACAATTGGTGGCTCAAATTGGGGCTAAAAAATCATATTTATTGGTGGGGTTAGACTCCGAAGTTTCTAAATTGCCAAAGCACTTGCAAGGCAAGCCAGACGCGGTTTTGGCGTTTAATAAACAAATCATTGATGCCACCAAAGATTACTGTGTTGGGTATAAAATTAATACTGCTTTTTACGAGTCTGAAGGGGTAAAAGGATGGGAAACCATGCAGCAAACACTAGCATATATCCCCAAAAATTTGTTCACAATTGCCGATGCAAAGCGGGGGGATATTGGCAATACCTCGGCCCAATATGCCCGAACTTTTTTTGAAACCATGCAGTTTGACGCGGTTACAGTAGCCCCTTATATGGGAGAAGATAGCCTGCGTCCTTTTCTAGAATATCAAAATAAATGGACCATTGTTTTGGCTTTAACTTCTAATGCAGGAAGCCAAGATTTTGAACAATTATCTATCGCTAATACGGGTAAGCAATTATACGAAGTTGTATTAGAAAAAATAGCCAATTGGGGCACACCCGATAATTTAATGTTTGTGGTGGGTGCTACCAAGGCAAGTGATTTTGTAGGCATTAGAAATATCATTCCAAATCACTTTTTATTGGTACCTGGCGTTGGTGCACAAGGGGGTAGTTTAGAAGAAGTTTCGCGCTATGGTGCCACACCAGATTGCGGTTTGTTGGTAGCCGCAAGTAGGGCCATTATTTTTGCTAGTAACGGGGAAGATTTTGCCGAGGCTGCTCGTCAAGCTGCTAAAAATTATGCCACTGAAATGGCTGGTTACTTGACATTATAATTCAAATTTTTGTAGTAGTAAGTTTGCCCAAATTTGGTGCATGTTGGCACTATAATGAAGGCCATCTTGCGCAAGCATTTCTGGCGCACAATTTCTGGTTACATCTGTGATATAAACGAACTCAATTTCCATGTCTTCACAGCGCTTTTTTATCACCTCATTAAAGGCATCAATTTGCGCACTAATTTCTGTCAAATTCAACCCTGTTTCCTGCGCTTTGTTTTGAGCAAATGGGGTATGTGACCAATCAGGTATGGAAAGCACAAAAACGCGGTTGTTTTGGTGCCCATTATACTGCAATGCTTTGAGTAATAAAAAGGTAAATTCCTGGTCAAATTCTGTGATGGATAAATTTCGGTATTGGTTATTTACGCCTATTAAAAGTGTGACAAAATCATATTGTTTTTGGAGTAAAGTATGGATCAAATGGGTGGCCAATTCGTTCGTGGTCCAACCAGTTTTTGCCACAATTTCTGGTGCGTTAAAACCCGGGTGTTTGGCCCTTAATTGCCTCACCAATTGGTATGGAAAACTTTCATGTAAGGGTACCGATTCTCCAATCGTGTAAGAATCGCCTAGGGCTAAATAAGTGGGCTGCATGGTACCTAATTTAAAATGATTTCAAGATTTCGTAGAACCTATACACATCTGCAAAACTGCAATAAAGTGGTGCAGGCGCTACTCGAATGACACCTGGTTCTCTATAATCAACAATAATGCCATGGTCTTTCATTTTCTGGTAAATCTCCTTTCCTTTTTCTTCAAAAAACAAACAGAGTTGTGCACCCCGTTGGGTTGGGTCGGAAGGGGTAATAAGGGTAAAAGAAAGAGACGTTAATTGCTCCAGTAAAAATGCTAAATAGCCGGTTAGTGCAATGCTTTTATTGCGTAAATTTTGCATGCCAGCTTCTTCAAAAATTGACAAAGATGCTTTTAAGTTTACGGTATTAAATACCTGTGCGGTACTGATATTCCAACCCGATGCAGTGGGTTTTGCAATAAATCCTTTTTCCATTTTAAAGCGGCTTGCTTCATCATTACCCCACCAACCAGCTAGGCGAGGTGTATCTATATTAGTAGCATGTTTTTCATGTACAAATAGGCCACCTACTGCGCCTGGGCCTGCGTTTAAATACTTATAAGAACACCACACTGCAAAATCTATATTCCATGCGTTTAATTGCATGGGTACATTGCCCGCAACATGCGCTAAATCAAACGCTGCGATGGCACCCACTTTATGTGCTGCATCTGTTATGGATTTGATATCAAAAAGTTGGCCAGTATAATAATTAATGCCACCAAAAAGTACCATCGCTAGCGAATCACCGGCGGCTTCAATGGCCGTAACAATGTCACTGTTTTCAATTGTTTTTTTACCTGCTTCTGGTTTAATTTCTATAATAGCAACCTCAGGGTCTAGGTTAAAATGCTTAACGAGTGTTTCTACGGCGTACTGATCGGAAGGGAAGGCGCCGGCTTCCATCATTATTTTAAAACGGGTAGAAGTAGGCTTATAAAAACTGAGCATTAAGAGGTGCAAGTTTACAGTAAGGGCATTCATCACTGTAATTTCATCTTCTTTTGCGCCCATCATATTAGCTAGGGTGGCCCTAGTATATTCCTGGTAATTAAGCCATGGATTGGTGCCGCCAAAATAGCCGCCAATGGCTAAATCTCTCCAACTGGTAAGTTCAGTTTCTATGGCAGCGGCTACATTTTTAGGCTGAAGTCCAAGTGAATTTCCACAAAAATAAATGACATCGTTGTCACCATGTTTTGGGAAATGGAACTGCGATTTAAACGGCGCTAGTGGATCATTGGCATCCATGTTTGCGGCAAATGATGGTGACGCTAAATAAGCGGTAGAATACTGGTACATACAATAAAGTTAACGCCCCTTGTGCACAAAGGTTCACCCGGCTGTCATTTTTATATATAAATGTGTAACATTATGGCCAATATTTTAGCAGAATGCTTATTTTCATCTCCTCTATAAATCCAATTCTATGAAGTATTGCACATCCCTTTTTTGCCTCTTTGTTGCCGTCCTATTTATGAGCGGTTCAGCTACTGCACAGCAGGTACCCGTAACCAAGGCTAACTATGCCCTTGCCGCAAGGTTCTCTCCTAAAAAAGTAGATAAACTTATTTTTTCTACATCGGTGGATCCGCATTTTCTAAAAAAGTCGGAACGCTTTTGGTATATGTATGAAACCACAGAAGGTAAAAAATGGTATATCGTAGATCCAATTAAAGCAGAAAAGAAATTACTTTTTGATAACGCCGATTTAGCTGCAAAAATTACACGCATCGTAAAAGACCCTTTTGATGCACAGCATTTAGCCATTGATAGTATGCGTTTTATTAGAGACGAAAATTGGATTCAGTTTGAAGTAAAAAGTACCCAGGAAATTGAAAAGAAAGATTCGACAGCTAAAAAAGGTACGCCTTCTGTAAAAGAGAAAAAGGTATTTTATTTCGAATACAATTTGCAAACTTCAGAACTTGTGGAGCTTCCTGAATTAAAGAAGCCAAAGCGCAAGCCAAGTTGGGCCAACCTTTCTCCAGATGGAAATTCAATTATTTTTGGTAGAAGCAACAACTTGTATTGGATGGATAAGGCATCTTACGAAAAAGCCTTAATCAATGAAAATGATTCTAGCATTGTTGAAAAGCAATTGACCAAGGACGGTATCGAAAATTTTGGTTATTTCAATGACAATAATTTATCAGGTACCGGTCAAACCGACGAAGAAAAAGAAAAGGATAAAAAGAAGCGTAAGGGTGCCTATGTGATGTGGTCGCCAAATTCAAAATATTTTGTTGTTAAAAAAGTAGACAATACCAAGGTTAAAGATTTATGGGTCATTAATAATGTGAGTGGCCCACGTCCTACACTTGAAACCTATAAATATTGGATGCCCGGCGAAAAAGAAGCACCCGTAGATCATTTGTATGTATTTGACATCACTACTGCTACCGGTAAAGAACTGAATGTATCAAAATTTAAAGATCAGGGTGTTGCTGTTTGGTCTGATCCAGGAAAAGTGAATACTAGAGACGATGATTTTAGAGCATCTGTTTGGCTTGGTGATAACAGTAAATTTTATTTTACAAGAACGAGTCGTGATCAAAAGCGAATAGATGTTTGCACCGTAGATGTTGTAACAGCAGCAGTTAATCCTTTAATTACTGAAACCTTTAATACCTATATCGAAAACAAGAGAGTAGGACTTATTAATGGAGGGAAAGAACTTGTTAAATGGAGTGAGCAGGACGGATGGGCGCATTTTTATTTGCACGATGAAAATGGCAAGCTTAAAAATCAAATTACATCTGGGACTTATCACTGCGAAGAAATTTTAGGGATTGATGAAGCAAAGCGTGTAATGTATTTTTCGGCGAATGGTAAAGAAGCAGGAGAAGATCCATACCTTTTACACGCATATCGAGTAAACTTTGATGGTACGGGTTTAAAACTATTAAATCCAGGTAATTTTGATCATGCTATGCGCATGAATGATAACAATAGTTTTTTTGTTAATAATTTTTCACGTGTAAACTCGGTGCCAGCATCGGTGCTTTACAATGCAGATGGCAAAAAAGTAATGGATCTTGAAACCGCAGATTTATCTTCATTAATGGCTACTGGTTATAAGTTTCCAGAAACTTTTAAAGTAAAAGCAGATGACGGCATCACCGATTTATATGGCGTGATGTATAAGCCTTTTGATTTTGATTCTACTAAAAAATACCCCATTATAGAGTATGTATATCCAGGTCCTCAAACGGAAGCGGTAAATAAAGCCTTTACAAAAGGTATGGACCGGATAGACCGTTTAGCCCAAATGGGTTTTGTGGTGGTAACCATTGGTAACAGAGGTGGACATCCTGCTAGAAGCAAGTGGTACCACAATTATGGGTATGGTAATTTGCGTGATTACGGACTTGCCGATAAAAAAGCAGCGGTAGAGCAACTTGCCGACCGCTATAAATTTATTGACATTGATAGAGTAGGGATACATGGTCATTCGGGCGGAGGATTTATGAGTACCGCTGCGATGCTTGTATATCCAAACTTTTTTAAAGTAGCCGTTTCGTCGGCGGGTAACCATGATAATAGCGTGTACAACCGTTGGTGGAGTGAGCAGCACCATGGTGTTAAAGAAGTGATTGGTGATAAAGGTGATACGAGCTTTTTATATAGCATCGAAAAAAATCCGGACTTGGCTAAAAACTTAAAAGGTCATCTAATGCTTTCTCATGGTGATATTGACAACAATGTGCATCCAAGTAATACCATTCGTATGGCTAACGCTTTAATCAAAGCAAACAAACGTTTTGATTTGGTATTACTGCCAGGTCAAAGACACGGTTATGGTGATATGACAGAGTATTTCTTTTGGCGTCAAGCAGATTATTTTGCAGAACATTTACTAGGGGATAAAACGTCAAGATCTAATACGGAAATAGAGGAAATGACCAAAGAAATGGAGCAGTCTAATAAGGCAGCTACTGGTGGTAGAAGAAATTAAATAGGGAGGCATGAAAATTTTTCTAGTAGGGTTAATGGGGTCCGGAAAAAGTTATTGGACAAAACAATTGGCAAAAAAATACAAGACCGGCGGATATGATTTAGATTACTTAATTGAAGTAAAAGAAGAAAAAACAATCGCCGAAATTTTTACCGAAGACGGAGAAGACTATTTTAGAAAAGCAGAATCTACGGTACTTAAATGGTTTGCCGAAAAAAAAACATACGTGCTCGCTACCGGTGGTGGTGCTCCTTGTTTTTTTGAAAATATGGCTTGGATGAATAAGCAGGGCATTACTATTTGGTTAGATGAGCCCCTAGCAGCTATTGCGGCTAGGTTAATTCCTGAAAAGGCACACCGTCCATTAATTGCGCATTTATCAGATTCGGAGCTCTTTGCTTTTTTGGAAAAGCAAAGAGCAGATAGGCTTCCTTTTTATAGTGCTGCTCAAATACATATGCAGGACCAAACAATTACCTCCGACAGTTTTAAAAAAGCACTTGCTAAATTATAATTCATGGTATCAAAATATTTTATTCCTATCGGTGCTTTTTTGGGTGCATTAACTGTGGCCCTAGGCGCTTTTGGTGCACATGCTTTAAAAGCAGTTTTATCTCCAGCCGCACTTATTACCTATGAAACAGCAGTGCGATATCAAATGTATCATGTGGTGGCGCTAATACTTACTGGGATTTTATTACAGAAAGCGTCATCTCCAAAACAACAAAAGCTTTTAAATAGGGCAGGGCTATTTTTTATAGATGGCATTGTGCTCTTTTCTGGGTCTTTGTATTTTATTGTAGCAAAGCCTTTTTTGGGGATTGAGGGCTTGTCTTGGGTGGGCGTTATAACACCGATGGGAGGTCTGCTTTGGATGGTTGCTTGGGTGCTATTAGGCCGCTCACAACTTAAGGGCGTGGAAAACTCTGACACGGCCTAGCATTTTTGCACATCGGCGCCTTACCCGTTATAGACCGAGCCCCTTAACTTATATTTGTTTCCATGGCAAATAGTATAAGAAAGAAAGCAACCACTCCTCCAGATCCTGAGCAGTTAACGCCAGATAAGGAAACAGAAGTAACCGTTACGGAAGTTGTAAAAGACGAGCGTACCACTAAAATTATTGGTGCTGTAACTTTATTGTTTGCAGGTTTTTTGTTTGTTGCCTTTACCTCTTATTTATTTACTTGGCAAGAAGATCAAGATAAAGTACATCAGTTTGGCATTAAAATTTTTGCAGAAAATGGTTTGCGTGTAAGCAATTTGCTTGGCGTACTTGGCGCATATGTGGCACACTCATTATTTTACAAAGGCTTTGGACTTTCCGCTTATTTGTTGTGCACTTTCTTTTTTGTACTTGGGGTTAATTTAATGTTCGGTAAAAAAATATTTAGTCTTTGGCGAAATGCACGTTATGTCCTTGTTGGCTTACTCATATTAAGTACTGCTTTTGCATTTGTAGCTTCTGCTAGTTCGTTTTCATGGGGTGGGGCAGTAGGAGAGTTGTTTACCTCTTTCTTGCAAAAATGGACGGGTACTTTTGGTACCGGTGCTATATTGGTACTAGCCGCATTTAGTTATTTTATTTGGCGGTTTAATCCTGTTTTTAAGGCTCCTACATTTAATTTCAAGTCTAGTAATACCGATACTTCCGACTTAGGGGTTTCATTTACCACCGATGACGAAAAGCCTGTTGTGCAAGCTTGGGATGAAGCTGGTGCGCTTGTGCCAGATCCTAATGCACCATTAGAGGAAGAAGCATTTGAAAACGAAGCAGCAGAAAAAAAAACGGCAGTAGTGCCGGTGGTATCTAGTGGCAATAAATTAAAATCGGAAGGGAAAGCTGTATCTGTAATTATGCCTGATGCGCCCGAAGAAATCATGCCAACGGAATTAGCGCCGCATATGAGTGGCGAAGATCCACTTGATTTAGATGAAGCACTTGAAGAGGATTTATCTTTAGAAATCAACGAAACACCCATCGAAGAGTCCGCGCCTGCTGCAAGCCTTGGCAAACTCAATACCAAATACGATACCACACTTGATTTAAAAAATTATAAGTATCCAAGTATTAATTTACTAGAAACACACGGTAGCGAAAAAATTGTGCATGACCCACAAGAATTGGAAATGCACAAAAATCAAATTATTGCTACGCTAAAGAATTACGACATAGCTATTCAAAAAATTCAGGCAACAGTTGGTCCAACAGTAACACTTTACGAAATCGTGCCGGCGCCGGGTGTTCGTATTAGTAGAATTAAAAACCTCGAAGACGATATTGCGCTAAGCCTTGCTGCACTTGGTATTCGTATCATTGCGCCAATTCCGGGTAAAGGTACCATTGGTATAGAAGTGCCTAATATTAGAAAGTCGGTGGTGAGTATGAAAACGCTTTTAGCGAGTGATAAATTTAGAACCAGTGATTATTCTTTACCTATTGCAATTGGTAAAAAAATTGACAATGAAAACTTTATCGTAGACCTTGCAAGTATGCCACACCTTTTAATGGCGGGTGCTACTGGTCAGGGTAAATCGGTGGGGTTAAATGCAATACTCGTATCGCTACTCTATAAAAAACATCCTTCACAACTCAAGTTTGTTTTAGTGGATCCTAAAAAAGTGGAGTTGAGTTTATACCGTGTTATTGAAAAACACTTTTTAGCAAAGCTTCCTGGTGAAGACGACGCTATTATTACCGATACCAAAAAAGTAATCAATACCCTCAATGCACTTTGTATTGAAATGGACAACCGTTACGATTTATTAAAAGAAGCGGGTTGTAGAAATATCAAAGAGTACAATGAGAAGTTTACGGCTAGAAAATTAAATCCAGAAAAAGGACATCAGTACCTGCCATTTATTGTACTGGTAGTAGATGAATTTGCCGATTTAATTATGACGGCTGGTAAGGAAGTAGAAATGCCAATCGCTAGGCTAGCACAGCTAGCAAGAGCAGTAGGTATTCACCTGATCATTGCAACGCAGCGTCCTTCTGTAAATATCATTACCGGTACCATTAAAGCCAATTTCCCTGCGCGTATTGCGTTTAAAGTGTCTAGTAAAATTGATAGCCGTACCATTTTAGATGCCGGTGGAGCCGAACAATTGATTGGAAAGGGAGACATGCTTGTTTCTTATAATGGTGAAATTACCCGTTTGCAATGTGCGTTTGTTGATACCCCTGAAGTGGAAGCAGTTTGTGAATTTATTGGTGACCAAAAAGGCTATCCACAAGCGTTTTTACTACCAGAATATGTAGACGAAAAGGACATGGAAGGCCGAGATTTTGATTCTGGTGATAGAGACCCGCTATTTGAAGATGCCGCACGTTTAATTGTACAAAGTCAAATGGGGTCTACCTCACTCATTCAGCGCCGAATGAAGCTTGGCTATAATAGAGCAGGCCGTTTAATGGACCAGTTAGAAGCGGCTGGTATTGTGGGGCCTAACCAAGGGAGCAAGGCTAGGGAAGTACGCTTTAAAACAGACACCGAATTAGAGATGTTTTTAGAAACACTGTAATACCTATCTTTGCCGCGAAAACCCAAAATAAACTCCATTCAATGAAAAAGTTATTTTCACTTGCAATCGTTTTACTTTCAATTGTTAGTGCCCATGCGCAAAATGATCCAAACGCTAAAAAGATTTTGGATATGGTCAGTGCTAAAGTGAAAAGTTTTTCAACTATCGCTGCAAATTTTTCTATCAATTCGGTTTCTAGTAAAGGGAAAAATAATGGTGTTAAGTCGGGTATAATTTCTATTAAAGGTGCTAAATATGTTTTAGCGCAAGGAAAAATGCAAGTGATTTGTGATGGCGTTAAAACCTACAATTTTGATGGCGCTAAAACCATCACGGTTACCAGTTTGGAAGAGAGCAATCAATCATTAAGTCCACAAAAAATACTATCTGGTGATTATGCTAAAGATTTTGTTTGTAAACTCATTGGAACCAAGGCTGGACTTAGTGAAATTGAAATGAAGCCTATCGATGCGCGCAAAAACTTTTCTAAAGTAAATGTGTTTGTTGATAATGCTAAATCAATGATTACAAAAGCGGTAATTTTAGACAAAAGCAACAATACATTACAAGTAAGCTTCAGTAATTTAGTTTCTAATAAAGTACTAGATAACGCAATGTTTGTTTTTAACAAAGCAAAGTATCCAAAAGACGTTGAGATTTTAGATTAAGCCTACATTTATTGTACTAAAAAAGTAACGCCCTCATGGGCTATATCTGTATTGGCAAAAACAGTTCTTGCCTCCATAACATGGTTTTCTATACTTTCATATTTACTGCTAAAATGCCCAATCAATAAGCGGTTTACTTTTGCTTCTTTGGCAATGGTGGCTGCCTGAATGGTAGTAGCATGAAAACGCTCTGCTGCTTTTTGTGTTTGGTCCTGTAAATACGTGGCTTCGTGGTAGAGTAAATTAGCATCCATAGCATGTTCTACTAAACCTAGATCAAAAATAGTATCGGCGGTATACACGTATTTTTTATTGGGGCTTGCTGGATCTGTTACGCGTGCATTTGCAATTACCTCACCTGTTTTGGTTTCATAGTCATACCCTTTTTTTAATTCGTCGTAGTAACTAAAAGGGACTTCCGCAGCGATCACTTTTTCTTTATTTATTTTTCGGGGTGCCTTGTTTTCAGAAATGGTAAATCCATAACAGGGTATTCTATGCTGGGTAGGAAAACAGCTCACCTTAAATTTTGGGGTTTCAACAAGGGTGCCAGCCTCAATAATGGTATGAAAATGTAAAGGGTAGGGTATACTTGAATTCGCTACCGCTAATTGCATATCAATAATCTCTTTGAGGCCAGGCGGGCTAAAAAGATGTAAATCGGTGGTTCGGCCTAGTAAACCCATACTGGTGATGAGGCCAATAAGGCCAAAATAATGGTCGCCATGGAGGTGGGAGATGAAAATATGGTTGATTTTACTTCTTTTCACCTTGTAACGGCTCATTTGTATTTGGGTAGCTTCGCCACAATCTATCAGAATAGATTGGTCATGAATGCTTATTACCTGGGCTGTTGGATGCCTATCGTAGGCCGGAAGGGCCGAGTTATTACCTAAAATAGTGACTCCAAACATATATTTCTGGGGAAATGGCGTAAAAAGATGCCCAAATTTATCCTTTTTACATTATAATACCTACCTTTGCAGCCGATAAAAAATAGAAGAAAACAATTACGGAGTCTTATTTAAACATTTTGAAATGTCGCATTTAACAAAAGAAAAAACAGCAAGCATTTTTGCTGAGTTTGGTGGAAAAGCCACTAACACGGGTTCAATCGAAGGTCAAGTAGCAATACTAACTGAGCGTATTTCCCATATTTCTAAGCATTTACAAGCTAACAAGCAAGATCATTCTACACAACGTGGTTTGATGATGATGGTTGGTCAACGTAAGCGCTTATTGGCTTATATGCAAAAGCATAACCTACAGGGCTATCGTGCTCTAATTGAAAAACTAGGTTTAAGAAAATAATTTTTCTTTACGAATGATACTGCTATTCCCAACTGCTTATTAATAACGGTTGGGAATAGTTATTTCTATTGGTACCTATTTTTTTAGTTCATTCATTTACCCAATCAACACAATTTTATGTTATCACAACCAATAAGTGTAAGTTTTGATCTTGGCGGCGGACGTCAAGTATCTATCGAAACTGGCAAGCTTGCGCGTCAAGCAGATGGTGCTGTTACCGTTCGTCAAGGTAACTGCGTTTTATTAGCGACTGTAGTTGCTAATAAAGATCCAAGAGAAGGACAAGATTTTTTTCCATTAAGCGTAGACTACCAAGAAAAGTTTGCTTCTGCAGGCCGTATTCCTGGTTCGTTTTTTAAGCGTGAAGCGCGTTTAAATGATTATGAAATATTAACGAGCAGGTTAATTGACCGTGCTTTAAGACCTTTATTTCCTGAAGATTATTTATGCGATGTACAAGTACTTGTAAGTTTAATTTCTAGTGATGCGGAAGTATTACCAGATTCACTTGCTTGTTTAGCAGCATCAGCAGCACTTGCTGTATCAGATATTCCTGTAAAAGAAATTATTTCTGAAGTGCGTATTGCGCGTGTGAATGGCCAGTTTTTGGTGAACCCTACACGTTCGGAACTTGCTCAATCAGATTTAGAATTTTTAATTGCTGCTACCGATAAAAACCTAATGATGGTGGAAGGTGAAGCAAAAGAATGTTCTGAAGCAGATTTAATTAAAGCCCTAGAACTTGCGCATGATGCCATTCGCATTCAAATTAAAGCACAAGCAGAATTAAGAGCTAAAAAAGGAGTTACTACTGTAAGAGATTACAAGAAGCCACCTCAATCAGAAGAAATTCAAGCTACAGTAAATGCTTTTGCATCTAAGCGTGTGTATGAAATTTCACGTAAGGGTTCTTCTAAAAATGAGCGTAGCGATGCCTATAGCGCATTAAAAGATGAGTTAGTTGCTAGCCTTGGCGAAGACCTTACCGATTTAGATAAAAAATTAGCTAAAAAATATTACGAAGACCTTAAGTGGGAAGTAGTTCGTAACATGATGGTAGATGAGCGTATCCGTTTAGACGGTCGTTCATTAGATCAAGTACGTCCACTTGCAATGGAAGTAGAACCACTTCCAACTCCACACGGTTCGGCTTTATTTACAAGAGGTGAAACGCAATCTTTAACAACTGTAACATTTGGTACGAAGCTAGATGAGTTGTTACAAGAGAGTGCTGCAAAATCGGAGTACACGCCATTTATTTTGCATTATAATTTCCCTCCGTTTAGTACAGGTGAAGTTAAAATGATGCGTGGTGTTGGTCGTAGAGAAGTAGGACATGGTAACCTTGCTATGCGTTCTTTAAAACAAATGATGCCTAAAGAAGATTACGCATACACGGTGCGTATAGTGAGTGATATTTTAGAAAGTAACGGTTCGTCTTCTATGGCAACCGTTTGTGCGGGTTCATTGGCGCTTATGGATGCGGGTGTTCCTGTTCCTAAGCACGTAAGTGGTGTTGCAATGGGTTTAATTTCTAGAGAAGATGGTAAGTATGCGATCTTAACAGATATCTTAGGTGATGAAGATCATTTAGGTGATATGGACTTTAAAGTTACTGGTACACGTGATGGTATTTGCGGTGTGCAAATGGATATTAAAGTAGATGGTTTAAGTATGGATATTATGCGTGAAGCTTTGGCTCAAGCGCGTACAGGTCGTTTACATATCTTAGATGCGATGTACGATTGTATGCCAGCGCACAGACCAGAAGTGAAGCCACATGCACCACGTATGGTTAAAATTGTGATCGATAAAGAATTTATTGGTGCAGTGATCGGACCAGGTGGTAAAGTGATTCAAGAAATTCAGCGTGAAACAGGTACTACTATCAATATTGAAGAAGTAGGCAATACGGGTGTAGTAAGCATTTTCTGTGCTGAAAAAGCGGGTCTAGAAAAAGCATTAACATGGGTGAAGGGCATTACTGCTGTTCCTGAAATAGGTGATGTGTATGAAGGTCCTGTAAAAGGCATTAAAGAATTTGGTGCATTTATCGAATTCATGCCAGGTAAGCAAGGCTTATTACATATCTCTGAAATTAGCTGGTCGCGACTAGAAACCATGGATGGCATCTTTAATGAAGGTGACATGGTTAAAGTTAAATTGGTGGGCTTAGATCCAAAAACAGGTAAATTTAAATTAAGCCACAAGGCTTTAATACCAAGACCAGGAGCTGAATAAGGTGTAGGTGTGTACAATAATAGATTCAAAGGCCCGTTTAAAAAACGGGCCTTTTTGTTTTTTAAATCCCCTATAAATAACAATATAACATGCGTACCACCATTCAGGTTTCTATAAATGTATTGGATGAAGCTGTCAAGGATATGATGATTGCAGAATTATCGGATTTGGGTTTTGATGGGTTTGAAGAAACTGAAACAGGTCTTTTTAGCTATATAGAGTCGGCTCGTTTTGATGGTGAATTAATTAGTCGGTTGGAGGAGGTCGTTAACCGTTATGGTTTTACCTATACAAGTGCTGCCATTGATAAGCAAAATTGGAACGCTTTATGGGAATCCAATTTCGAGCCGGTGCTAGTAGATGATTTTGTAGGTGTTCGCGCTAATTTTCATCCGCCATTTAATGGAGGAGTGGAGCATGATATAATTATCACCCCTAAGATGAGTTTTGGTACCGGGCATCATGGCACCACCTATTCTGTAATGCAACTAATGCGTGGTATAGATTTTACCAATAAAAGTGTCTTTGACTTTGGAACGGGTACTGGTATCTTGGCTATTTTAGCCCATAAGCTAGGCGCAAGTTATGTTTTAGGCGTGGATAACGACGATTGGTGTATCGAAAATGCGTCAGAAAATATTGTAGTAAATAATGCACAATCAATTGAAATACATAAGGTTAATAATGCTAAACTCAATAAAAGGTTTAATATTATCATTGCCAATATCAATAAAAATATCATACTTGACAACTTGGCCTTTTTGGCGGAGGCAACAGTGTCTGGCGGTGTTGTTTTGCTAAGCGGCCTTCTTGTTGAAGACGAGCCTGAAATAGAAGCGGCCTGTGCGGCACTTGGATGGAAACACCAGGTAACAAGGACAAGAAATAACTGGATTGCGCTGCATTACATTGTTTAGTTTAATATCCTTAAAAGTTAAACAGTATCCAAGGCTTTATTAATTAATCATTAATTTTAAAAATAGTCGTTCTAGAACTCAATTTTAAATGTATCGTGATGAATGAATTTTTGCTCATAATATTAGCTTATTTAATAGGTTCTATTCCAACATCTGTTTGGGTTAGTAAGCAATTTTTTGACATTGATATCAGAGAATATGGTAGTGGAAACGCTGGTGCTACCAACACTTTCAGGGTCCTTGGTTCTAAATGGGGCAGTTTTGTAATGCTAGTCGATGTCATTAAAGGCGTGGTGGCAACTTCACTTTATTTGTTACTTCCTCATTATTTAACCAACGAATTACACCAAACCAACTTTATGTTGGGTTTAGGAATTGCTTCTATACTGGGTCATATTTTTCCTATTTGGGCCAATTTTAAAGGTGGGAAAGGGGTGGCTACCCTGTTAGGTATGGCTGTTGCCATCCAACCTATTGTAGCTGTGTGTTGTATTGGGGTATTTTTAATTGTACTTTTTTTAACCCGTTTTGTATCCCTTAGCTCTATATTAGCAGGGATAGCTTTTATGGTTTTTATACTATTTGTGTTTAATGAACAGCCTACCTTTTACCGAATTTTTGCGGTAATGGTGGCTCTTATGGTGGTATTGACACACCAGAAAAACATTGGCCGAATATTAAACGGTACCGAAAGTAAGGTTACAATTTTACGTCACCGAGACCGCCGAAAGCAAAGAAAATCAGGCGATAAGGACTAGTTTATTGCATTTTTGCGTTAAATACTCTATATTTTTTGTACCTTTGCTCTCTTTTTAGTTAATCCCTAATTTTTTAGGTATGTCCAATCAGCCGCTGTTAGAAAAGCTTCAATTAAAAGACGAAAAGAATATCCTGATCCAGGGTCTTCCTTCTTCTGTAGAAAAGCAATTTGTAAAAGTAAATTTTGCTAAAAACGTAACGCCATTAATTAAAGCCAAGAAATTGGATTTTGCTTTGGTCTTTGCGCTTAGCCAGCAGCAGCTCAACAATATATTAAAAGAGGTATTTCCAGCTATTACACCTGATACCAAATTATGGATTGCTTACCCTAAAACCACGAGTAAAATTGTGAGTGACCTCAATAGAGAGTCTAGTTGGGAAGTACTTACTAAAAATGACTACGAATCGGTACGTCAAGTAACACTCGATCACGTATGGAGTGCCATTCGTTTCCAAAAAACAGATCAAATTCCAAATAAAGACCGTAGCTTTTCTGATGTAAAAAGTTTAGAGCTAAAGAGCGGTTCGGGTTTTGAAAAGCGACTCATTGCTTTACCCGTAGATTTGGAAAGGATTTTTACCAACCACGAAGAAGCCAAAGAATTTTTTACTTCTTTGTCTATTAGCAACCAAAAAGAATACCTAAGCTGGATTCAGGGTGCTAAAAAAGCAGAGACGAGACAAATTCGTTTAGAAACTGCCGTAGAAAAGCTGATGGCTGGTAAAAGAAATCCTTCCGAAAAATAAACCCTATACAGCGGCAATAGCCAATTCTTTAATGGCAGTAACAAGCTGGTCCAACTCCTTAGTTGTAGTAAATACATTAGGTGTAATTCTACATCCCACCACATTTCCGGTGTCTATCCCCACCGTGTAAATCTTATATTTTTCAAAAAGTGTTTTTGCTAAATCTGCAGGGTTCATGCCTTTGATGCCTACATTGGCAATGGCGCAAATTCTCGTATCCTGTTTTGGGGTATTATACACAACGCCTGGGATATCCATAATTTGCTGGGTCCAATACTGCTGTAAAAATTTGAGACGTGCCTGTTTGCGTGCGGGTCCTACAAGTTTATAATGTTCTATAGCATCTTCGATGGTTAAATCGGTGGCAACAGGGTGGGTGCCTGTGTGGTTAAATTTAGCAATGCCTAATTCTTCCCCTTTTGAAGGTCCAATTAATGGCCATACAAGATCCTGATTTTCTTTGCTTACATATAAAATACCAGCACCAAGTGGGCTTGAAAGCCATTTGTGTAAACTAGCGCCATAGTAATCACAGTGTAAATCAGGAATATTAAAAACTAGTTGTGCAAAAGCATGGGCTCCGTCCACGAGTACTTGAACACCGCGGGCATGAGCCATGTCACAAATTTTGCGAATAGGCATTACCTGCCCTGAAATATTGATTACATGCGATACGAGCAGAAGTTTTGTTTTGGGTGTAATTGCATTTTTGTAAAGTGCTACAATTTCTTCGTCGGAAGATGGATTGAGAGGTACCGAAACAATTTTATTAACTACTCCGTGCCTAGAACTTACTTCTCTAAACATATCTAGCATGGCGCCATAATCTTGAACGGCCATTACTGCTTCGTCACCAGGCTGCCATTTAAAGCCAGCTATAATGGTATCTAATGACTCGGTGGTATTTCTGGTAATAACAATTTCGGAAGGGTCGCAACCTGCAAGGGTGGCAAGTTTTGCAGCCACTCTTTTTTTATTTTCATATTGAACAGTTCGCATATAATACGCGCCTAAACTATTTACGTATTTAATATGCTCAATGTATTTATTGAGTAGTTTTTGCGGAAGTATATTATAGTAACCGCTTTCTAAATTAATATAGCTTTCTTGTAAAACATAATCGGCCCTTAGGGCTGCCCAAAAGTTTTCATCGGATGCAATTATTTCTAGCGGCAGATGATTGTGTTTAGCAATATGTGCCGCTGCCGAAAATTTTGTAAATGGCAACGACATGCCGGCTAATGTGAGTCCTTTTAAAAAAGTTCTTTTGTGCATACGGGTAATTTTAATTAGTCCTCGTCTTTTTCAGTAGACGGGATAATAAATGCGGCTCTGCGCGGTGCAGGAAACGGAATATCATTTCCTTTGATCGCATGCCATAAAATTTTGCTAAATTCTAGATCGTTGTTGGTATCTTCTTTTACAAAATTTAATTTCTCTGATCTTTTTTGCCACTCATTGTAAGCGGTATTTTTTTCTAACAAATTATAAGAAGGTATAATCGCTTTATAGTTAAACGGTGTAGGCGTATTTGCAAAGCAGCGCCACAAAGGTGTTGCACCAGCGTCATATTGTGTCATCGGAGGAAGTCCTAAAATAAGCTCCATGGTGCGGAGCATTCCACTTGTAGAATATGGAGTGTGGTCTATAAAATTTCTTTTTACAAAACCGCCAAAAACATAGGCAGGGCTTCTGTGTGCATCCACGTGGTCTGCGCCATTTTGTGCGTCATCTTCTAAAACAAATACCGCCGATTCGTTCCAGATAGGGCTCTTTGCTAAGTGCTCTAAAAATAAACCAACAGCTAAATCATTATCTGCTACGTGCGCATATGGGGTTGGTCTGCCTATTCTTGTTCCTTCGGTGTGGTCGTTTCCAAAACGAACGGTATTAAATTTTGGTACTTGATCTTTTGCAAGTAATGAGTCAAAATCTCTTTGCCATCTTTTAAACCTGAGGGTATCTGTGATATTTAAACCATAGGAAGGAAAGTCTTTACAGAAATGATCATTTAAAACAGGTACTGTAGCTTTGCCGCCTGTTACAAACTCTCCGTAAGAGCGGTAGCTAATACCTGCTCTGTAGCAATTGTTCCAAATAAAACCATTTTTGTTATTGGCAATTTCTCTTTCACCTTCGCCACCATAGGTACCGCCTCTGCCAGAGTAACTGGTAGGCCATGTTTTTTCGAGGTAGTCATTTGCATAAGCGCCCATACTCCAGTTGTGTCCGTCGGCACTTACTTCTGAATCAACATAAAAATTATCTAGTAAAACAAAATTACTTGCAATGGCATGTTGGTTGGGTGTAATATTTTTTCCAAATAATAATAGGGATGTATCACCATTGCCACCAGGTATGTCTGCTAGCACTTGATCGTAGGTTCTGTTTTCTTTTATAATGTAAAACACATATTTAATAGGAGAAGGTTGGCCAACTTTACTAGGTATTGGATTGCCTGCTTCGATGCTATCTGCCTGTGTTAATTTAGCTGCTGTATAAGGCGTGTTTTTATACACTGTTTTAGTATACTTAATTAATTCGGGTGCAGTGGGGTTGGTGATAATACTCATGGTGCCGGTAAATAAAGCGCCAATATACTGTTCACTATCTGAGGTTTTAGTAACGCCCATGTGGTGAATGACTTCCCCTTTTTTTCTGATAGGGGAAGGACCAAACGGATTTGCTTTTGGTGTAAATCCTTTACCGTTGGCTACCCAAATTTTATTGTTTAAAAAACGCACACTGGTAGGGTACCAGCCCGTTGGAATAAATCCTACCGATTTGCTGCTGCCTATTTTTGCAACATCAAAAACTGCTAAACAGTTGTTGTCTGCGTTGGCAATAAATAAACGATTATTTTTTTTATCAATGGCTAAGCTGTTGGTTGTAGAACCACTTGGTGCATTTGGATACAGTGCGGCATCTAAAATTTCTACAACTTTATTTTTTGCAATATCAATAATAGAAACGCTATTGTCATTGGCATTACACACAAATAAATGGGTATTGGTGATGAGCATTTCGTTGGGGTTATCTCCAACGGTAATTGGTGGCGCCCAAGTTTTTGTTTTTAAATCAAATACTAAAACCTGATCAGCACCCCAACAACTAATGTACAGGGTAGATTTATTAGGGCTTAGTTTACAAGTGAATGCTTCTGCTGCTAAACCATATTTTCCAATTATTTTTTTTGTGTTTAGATCAAAAATATAGAGCTGTTTGTCTTCTCTGGTAACAATAAATAATTGCTGTGTACTTTCGTTAATTTCAATCCCTGCTGGTCCAATTTTTTCTGGCCATTTGTTGCCTAACAATAAACTATCAACGAGCATTAATTTATTGTTTTGGATCGCGTATTTATTGATGCGGTTGTCGTGCCCGGCGCCTACGTATAAGTATTTTTCATCGGTACTAAATTTTAAACCGTACCAAGATTTTGCAATGCTAACGGAGTCAATAATTTTTTCTGATTTGGTATCTATGAGTTCGATGCTCTGGTATCCTTGTCCATTATTGGTAACGGCCATGTATTTGCCAGTACTACTAACTTCTATGTTTAACGGGAGGTCTCCAAGTGCAAAGGAGGTGCCAGCAGGATTTAATTTCCACCCATTGGCTAACTGAATGGTTTGCGCTTGTAAGGTTGTTAACGTTACAGTTAAAAGTGTAATTACTAAAACCTGAAGTAACTTTTTCATAGTAGTATATTAATGGCGAAAAGGTAGGGATTTTAGGGAAAATAGTGCTACCTGCTAGATTAATTATTTATTATTGTTTACCTTAGAAATATACTTAATTTATTTTATGTTACTTACCTGCCTGCTATCTATTGTTAATTTTTTTATCACAGCGCCTCCTATTTTAAAGGATACCGCCACACCCAATGTTGTGCTCATATTTATGGATGATATGGGCTATGGTGATCCAGAAGTGTATGGAGGCATTCCATACCATACGCCCAATATAAATAAGTTGGCGGCAAGTGGTATGCGCTTCACCAATTTTTATGCAGCCCAGGCGGTATGTAGTGCTTCTAGAGCGGCACTATTAACAGGATGCTATCCAAATAGAGTTGGGATTTCTGGTGCACTTATGCCATGGTCAACAGTTGCATTAAGCCCAAAGGAAGAGACCATTGCAAGTATTGTAAAAACAAAAGGATATGCAACAGGCATGATTGGTAAATGGCATTTGGGTGCGAAAGCTCCTTATTTACCTACCTCATATGGCTTTGATGAATACCTTGGGCTACCATATTCTAATGATATGTGGCCTGTTGGTTTTGATGGCATACCCATTACTGATACCGCCAATAAAAAATCTAAATATCCGCCACTTCAATTGTTAGATGGATTTAATCCGGTCATGCCTATTCATAATTTAGAAGATCAATCTAAACTCACAACCATTTACACAGAGCGTGCTGTTAAATTTATAAGCAAGAATAAAAACAAACCATTTTTTTTATACCTCGCGCATTCTATGCCACACGTGCCTATTGCAGTTTCTAATAAATATAAAAACAAAAGTGGCGCTGGCTTATTTGGTGATTTAATGATGGAAATAGATTGGTCCATTGGAGAAGTGATGATGGCACTTGAAAAAAATGGATTAACAAAAAATACACTTATTATTTTTACGAGTGACAACGGCCCTTGGTTAACATATGGTAACCATGCAGGCAGTACAGGCGGGCTTCGTGAAGGAAAAGGCTCTGCATGGGATGGGGGTGTAAAAGTACCCTGCATTATGAGTTATCCGGGGGTTATTGCGCCAGGTTCTATATGTAATAATTTGGCAGCTACCATGGATGTGCTGCCTACCATTGCAGCGCTTACAAAAAGTAAATTGCCTACTAACAAAATTGACGGGGTCGATATTATTACGTTACTAACCAGGCAGCCAAATGCCAACCCTCGAGAACATTTTGTGTATTATTATGACAACAATAGCCTAAAAGCTGTTAGACAGGGTATATGGAAATTGGTATTTGCGCACCAATCTCAAACCTATAAAGCCACAGATATGGGTAAAGATGGTTTTCCGGGCAAATATGCCTCTGTAGCTGTACCTATGGCGCTATACGATTTATCCACCGATCCTGGTGAAACACTTGATGTGGCAAAGCACAATCCAGCAGTTGTTGCGGCTCTTAACACCATTGCGGATAGTTATAGAACCGCACTTGGAGATGATCTGACAAATAAGCCAGGCACTCAAAAAAGACCCGCCGCAACCATTCAATAATGGGTAGTTTTTGTCTGATATATAATAAGATTAATTTTCGCTATATTAGTATTCAAATATTTTAATTGTATGAGAAATTTTGTCATTTTTTTACTGTTTTCATTTTTGATATTTCAATCAATTTCATGTGGAGGATTAATTAACAATGACACTAATATATATCGCAATGATGAATTACGTGTTTTAGATGAAATGAGAACTTTAGGTAGAATTAAAGAAATTGAGGTCTCTAAAAATGATAATGGTTACGATGATATTATCATCCATGCGTTTAATGGAACCGAGGCAAGTTTTTATTCAAATAATCCATGTGGTGGACCGGGGCCTGCTTACAGTATTATTGGAAGTATACCTACATTAGGAATTGTGTTTTTAGATAGAACCTATTCATGTGATATGGGAGGTACCACAATTATGGTATCACTTAAAGATGGAATATATAGAGAATTGAAAAACTCATTTTGGAATGTTGATCAACTTTCAATTTCACCTAATGGTTCTTGGTTGGTAATTTCTAATGCCGACTGTAGTATGGGGTATAGTTGTAATATTGAAATTCTTTCATTAGAAAAGTCAAATAATTCTTTATTAAATTCCGTTTATTCTAATCCAAGGGTTTGTGCAAGGAATAATAGTATAAGTTGGTTTTCGGATAATGGATTTAATACAGAAACGGCTATCGGTGAGAATAATGGCGAATGTGTTTATCGGTCAGTTCAATTTAATTACTCGAATAATGAATGGGTTTTTGGGTTTAAATAAATAATGCATATAACAACAGGTCTTCATTGTTTAGTTTTTTCCGCTCTCTCAAAACACAATAATAAACACAATTTTTCCGTATCTTATAAGTAGATAAGGCTTGAAACAGCTATTTTTGCTGTAATAATATTCAATACATCTATATGGAAAATACAAACGCAGAAGGGAAATGCCCTTACACCGGCGCAACAGTTGCTAGCGCTACCGCTAAAATGGGTAGTGCAGGAAGTGGTACAAGAAACACCGATTGGTGGCCTAATCAACTTCGATTAAACATTTTACGTCAGCACACAGCAAAGTCTAATCCAATGGATTCGACCTTTAACTATGTTTCTGAATTTAAAACATTAGACCTAAAGGCAGTTAAGCAAGATATTTTTGATTTGATGACCAATTCTCAAGCCTGGTGGCCTGCCGATTATGGTCATTATGGTCCTTTCTTTATTAGAATGGCTTGGCATAGTGCTGGTACCTATCGTACAACAGATGGTAGAGGTGGCGGTGGAGCTGGTATGCTTCGTTTTGCACCACTTAATAGCTGGCCTGATAATACCAACCTTGATAAAGCACGTTTGCTTTTATGGCCTGTTAAAAAGAAGTACGGCAAAAAATTATCATGGGGAGATTTAATGATTTTAACAGGTAACTGTGCACTTGAATCTATGGGCTTCAAAACCTTTGGTTTTGCAGGTGGTAGAGAAGATGTATGGGAGCCACACGAAGATGTATATTGGGGTTCTGAGCGTGAGTGGTTAGGAGATAAGCGTTACAGTGGAGATAGAGATTTAGAAAATCCATTAGCGGCTGTTCAAATGGGATTGATTTATGTAAATCCAGAAGGTCCTAATGGTAATCCTGATCCTATAGCTTCTGCAAAAGACATTCGTGAAACTTTTGCACGTATGGCAATGAATGATGAAGAAACTGTTGCACTCATTGCTGGTGGTCACACATTTGGTAAAACACATGGTGCTGCAGATCCAGGTAAATATGTAGGGAAAGAGCCTGCTGGTGCAAGTATTGAAGAGCAAGCCACCGGTTGGAAAAATACATTTGGTACTGGTAGTGGTGTTCATACCATCACTTCAGGTTTAGAAGGTGCATGGACAACTACACCCACTAAATGGAGCAATAACTACTTCGAAAACTTATTTAAATTTGAGTGGGAGCTTGTAAAAAGTCCTGCTGGTGCACATCAGTGGAAGCCTAAAAATGGCGGAGGTGCGGGAACAGTGCCTGATGCACATGATCCTTCTCTATCGCATGCGCCAACCATGTTAACCACAGATTTAGCAATGATATTGGATCCTGCGTATGCACCTATCTCAAAAAGATTTTATGAAAACCCGGATCAGTTTGCAGATGCGTTTGCAAGAGCTTGGTTTAAATTAACACACCGTGACATGGGCCCTCGTGCTCGTTATGTTGGTTCAGAAGTGCCACAGGAAGTTTTAATTTGGCAAGACCCTGTTCCAGCCGTTAATTATACACTTATTGATGCTACAGATATCGAGCAGTTAAAAGCTACGGTGTTGGCTTCTGGCTTAACCGTTTCTGAATTAGTATCTACTGCTTGGGCTTCTGCATCAACTTTCCGTGGAACGGATAAAAGAGGTGGTGCTAATGGTGCAAGAATTCGTTTAGCGCCTCAAAAATATTGGGCAGTAAATAATCCTGCACAATTATCTAAAGTGTTAGATAAGTTAGTAGCTATTCAACATGGATTTAATGCTGCTGCAACTGGAGGCAAACAAGTTTCTATTGCAGATTTAATTGTACTTGCTGGTGCTGCTGGTTTAGAAAAGGCTGCAAAAGATGGTGGATGCAGTGTTACTGTTCCATTTACACCTGGTAGAACTGATGCTACAGATGCGCAAACAGATGTTGCTTCTTTTGGTGTATTAGAGCCAACCGCAGATGGTTTCCGTAACTACATTAAGCCTAAAACGCTTATTTCTTCTGAAGAAATGTTACTTGACAAATCGCATTTACTAAACCTTACTGCACCTGAAATGACAGTGCTTGTTGGTGGCATGCGTGTGTTAAATACCAATTATGATGAATCAAATCATGGGGTGTTAACAAATCGTCCAGGTGTATTAACCACCGATTTCTTCACAAGCCTTATCGATTACAATACTACTTGGAAAGCAACAGGACAAAATTCTTTTGAAGGAACAGATAGAGCTACTGGCGCTGCTAAATGGACAGCAACAAGAGTAGACCTTGTATTTGGTTCTAACACAGAATTACGTGCACTTGCAGAAGTGTATGCTTGTGATGATGCGAAAGAAAAATTTATTCATGATTTTGTTGCCGCTTGGAATAAAGTAATGAACCTAGACCGTTTTGAATTAGCGTAATTACTATATGAAATATAATATCTTATTTGCAGTGGCCTTATTGTTTTCAATACAGGCCACTGCTCAATTTAACCTTTTTGGTGGCGCGGGTTTTGAAGTAAGTTATCCAAATACATTCAGGGCAATTGGTTCTCAAAGATCGCCTGAAAAAAATGGGTATGAAAGTGTGTTTTTTACTTCACCAGATGGGGCAGTTGAGTTTTATATTTTTTCTCCAATTTTTAAAGGTGTAGCAAGCGATATTGATGTCAAAATCAATGAAAAAATATCTCCAATACAATTAACTAGTGGGAAAACAGTTAGTGCCAGATTTTGGACAATTACAGCAAAGGACAATAGTTATACAAGGGCTTATCACGAATCAATTGACACAAAAACTGGCAGTAATTGGATAGTTGGTGTTAAATATAAAAGCCAAGCAGCATACAATAAATATAAGAATGACTATTTAAATTTTAAAAAGTCCTATAAAAAAATAAATTCAAATTCCAACACTCAAGTTAATCCCGTTGTTAAGAAAATTTCAGCTAGTTTTAGTTATAGTGTTAAGGATGATGAACAAACTGGTGGTTCAACTACCAATGTTTTTTTAAATTACAATGGCAAGAAGTTTTATGTGGGGAAAATTTATGGCACTGCTTTAAAAATAAATAGTTACGATTTCGAGAATAGAGACATACCTCCCGCAGCCATAGCTGCCTGCATGGCTTTTTTTGGCGGCGCAGGATCTTATTATTATCTTATTCAAAAAGGGGACAAGTTAGTTTTGTATAGTGGTGCAAATAGTGAAGAGGATCCCCGTATTTTTTGGAATATAGTAAAAGTGTATTAATGGCTCACATTAAGTGATGTTATTTGAATATCGTTAATAACGAATTTTCTTTCTTCCCATTTCATCAAAAATAGCAATAGGGGCTTGTGGATGTCTTGAGCCAATTCCGTAACTGCATGCATCGGTTGGAAATATACAAGAATCTTCTATATACCACTTTCCTCCTTTTTTTACGAATAACGCACTAACATCGCAACAATCGCGTGTTTGGTATTCAGGAAATGTAATTGCTTTTCCATCTTTTCGTTGTGCTTTACCTGTGAAATATGCATAATTTCCGCTCGCTTTAAAATGGTCTACAACATATATAAATTGCTGTTTTTCGTATTGATACATACTTGCTCTTAATACGTCAAGCATTGCAGTTCTTTCTTTTTCGTTCGATGCATTTTTTACTTTAAAATCATAAATAGTTTGGGCATTTAATCCTATTCCAGATAATAAAAGCAAGGTTGTTAAGCAACAAGTAAGTAGACTTTTTTTCATTCGATAAATTGAAATTGAAGTAATTGTTAATTATATATAAAATTAATATATTATATTCGGTTTTAAATTAGTTTTTTTAATTTTTAATAATATCAATTTTGATGTCTAGAATTCATAAACTCACAATTGGAATATTGATTATCAATGTTTTGTATAGTTGTTCATTGATAATGCCAACTACCACAAATAAGCCTTCTACGTACCAATCTACAACCTCAGCAACCTTAAACTTACCAAAGTTAAATTTTAAAACACGTCCCGCAAATGAACCTTTTGATCCTGTGGATCATATACCAGACGGATATAGTAAATTATCTCCTCCTAAAATTATCGCCAATCCTGTTGCTTCTCTTAAAGCTGATGTACAGGATATTTCAAAAAAAGAATATAATACGGCGCCTCATTATATTAAGAAAATTAAAAAGGAAATTAGTATACGATTATCTTATCCTACAGACTGGAAAGGTAATTATTATAAATTTCGAAAGTCTTTACCATTGAGTAAAATTGAAATGATAAATGATAAAGACACATGCCTCATTGCAAAGTATACTTTAAAGGAGGTAACTGACTTAAAGCCATATCATATCTCAATAGTACTTGATCATAGTGGTTCAATGGGGCATGACAGGTGCGTGGACTTACAAGATGCTGTCTCGTTGGCTCTAAAACAGTCTGAAACTAAAAATAAGATTAGCCTCATTAAGTTTGATTCAGAAATATCCTTTGAAGGAAAGTCTTTAGATAGCGCAGAGATTCAGAGAGTCCTCTATAATAAAATTGGAATGGAAGGGTTTGGTGGTTCAACTTCAATTTATGATGCCTTAAATATGTCTTTAGACTCATTAAAGACAGATACGGCATACAGGCCATTGGTAATCTTATTTTCAGATGGATATGAAAACTCATCTAGAGTTCAGGATATTAATGGCATTGTATCAAAAGCAAAATCATTGAACGTTCCAGTATTCACAATTGCATTTGGTGGTGGTGCTGACGAGGAGTTGTTGAGAGGAATAGCTAATGAAACTAATGGCTTATTTTTTTCAATTTATGATAGATCCGAATTCAAGAATTTATTAAATAATGAACTTTTCTTACTAAATCATTATTATGAATTACGTTTATTGCCTTGTAGTTTTGATTTTGATAAAATTCGGTTTGAAGGCATTACTGAAGAGGGAAATAGAGTTACTGGTGAAAAATTAATGAAAGGAATTAAGGAGACTGTTGCATTAAATTTGAATTTCGATTTTGATAAAGCTAATTTGATTCCCAAAAATTTGGATGAAGTTAAAAAGGTCGCCTTGTATTTAAAAAATAATGTAGATCAAAATATTATCATTACCGGTCATACTGATAATGCAGGGACGGTTGATTATAATATTGATTTGTCTATTAAAAGAGCGGAATCTGTAAAAAGAGCGTTAGTTAATTTTGGAATCGATCAGAAACGAATACAGGTAATTGGAAAAGGGGAGTCGGTCCCATATGTCCCTAATGATTCAGAAGAGAATCGATTTAGAAATAGAAGAATTGAGATTGAATTAGTCAAAAGATAGTAGAAAATATGGCGGCACTCGTATTACGCATGCCGCCATATATATGTCCAATATGTTGAGTGATTTTATTGGCAATTACTTTTTATAGAAGCCGCTGCGTCTGGATATTTTTTATTGTTAGCTAGTTGTAATGCATTACACGCTTCTATTTTTTTACCAGTTGATAAATAGCTCAAGCCTAAATAATATTCAGATATTCCTGTAGTTGAAGTACCTACTGCAATGGATTTGTTAAAGTAAGAAATAGCATCTTGGTATTTTTGAGCGGTATATAAACAAATCCCTACATTTTCGGCGTGGGTATAGTTGGTAGGGTCAATGTTTGCGGCTTTCATGTAAAGGTTGGCTGCCTTAACATACTGTGCTTGTTGAAAGGCTTTAAGGCCCTCAGCCGTATAATCATTGACCGTTTTATTGTTGGCATCAACTGCGGATCTATTAAAGAGCGCTTTTGTTTGGGTAAAAGTTGCGCCATCATTTGGGAATAATTTAATGGCGCTATCTAACATATGATTTAGGTTAGCGTCTGCTTTTCCTTTCACTTCATACATGCCCAATAAATAGTTGTTCCATGTAAATGGCGTATTAAAATGACCTACAATTAAGTTAAAGGCTTTTTTAATTTCGGTGCTGTCTTTCTTTTTTGATGCTGCAAAAATTAAATTCTTATAATAGCTGGTGGCATTGGGCCAGTTGTAAAAAGCTTTTTTGCTACTAATTAATGCGCTATCAAAATTATTTTTGGCGGCGTAAATAGCGGTTCTTAAAAAGTCGTTGTAATAAAGGTGCGGATTTACGTTGTCGCTCTCTTTTAAAAGGGCTAGAGCTTCATCGTATTTTTTGTCTCTAATATAATAGCGCGCTATCATGGCTTTTAAAGGAAGGGTAGAAGAAGACATATCAGGAATTGCCGGTAATTTTTCTACGTCTTCAGTTTTCATGACAGGATCTGCATTTACTTCGCCCATTACAAACTTTTGAATCTTTAAAGAATCATAGGTGAGTTTATGAACGTAAATAGAAGGGATAATGGCTAGAAGCGCTATGCTAAAAAATACACCCATGAGTGAGGTACGAAGTTTTGAATTTTCTTGTTGGTAGCTGAGCGGTATAAAAATTAATGCCGCTGCAATGGCAAGTATCGATTGCATGGCGGTTCGCTCTGCAGGGAAATTTAAAAAGGCATCCACTGCATAACAAGTAACTGCCATCAATAAAATGGTAGCCGCTAAATGCAAATGATGACAAGACTTATTTTTCCAAATACTAAAAGTGATGATGGGAATTAGTAGAAATAAAAGGGCAAAACTAATGCCGCCTAGTACGCCAAGGTCTGCAAACATTTCAAAAAAATCGTTGTGTGCATGGTAGGGCACAAAAAGCTCTGTGGTATAAAAAATTTCGTACGGGATAGAAGCCAGTTTCCAGTTGCCATAACCACAACCAATGAGCGGATGTTTGATAGAATAGTCGATGGCATTTTTCCATAAACGAAGCCTACTGTTTTCTTCACTAGCTAACGATATATCTCCAATTCTTTTATTTACATTGCCATAGAGTCCTTGCGAGCCATCAATTTGTATAGCGGTATCTAAAAATGCATTGGCAATAAAGTAACCTATAACAACGGGGATTATGAAATACGAAATTTGTTTGAGTATTTCAAGTGGAGGTTGCTTTTGTTTAAAGTAAATAGAAGTAGCAATAAAAATAATGGCTATAATAATTAGTCCAACATAGGTGGATCTGGTATTTAAAATAAGCAGCCCTGTAACACCCATTACGAGTACAATAGCAGCGAGTAGTTTGCCTAGTAATTTATTATTAATAATGAGCCAGAGTACAAATGGAAATTTGATGAGTAGGCTAGCTGCCATCACGTTTTTATTGCCGTGGTTGCCCCTTAAATTAATAATATTTTCATCGAGCCCCATGGTGCTGAGGTTACTCGAAAAGGTTTTTAACAAAACCAACGAATCGTATAGTAGTACAAACGCCATCATAACCGAAATACCCGTTAATAATGCAGGTAGCGGTTGTTTGTAAAATAAAATAGAGAGTACAATAAAAACGAGGTAAGTGGTTACAAGTCTAGCCCCTGTAACGAGTGTTTCGGTGGGATTAATGGCATAGAAATAGGAGAGTGCAGCCCAGGCCACTAAAAAAGTAAATACAATGGTAAACTTATACTTGAAAACACCCTGAATGGCTGCCGCACAATGCTGGCGGTGCATAAATATAAAAGCAATGCCTAGCAAGTCTATACAGCTGGTATATAACCACTGCGGTCCCATTACGTCCGATGCGCCTAAGTCTGGAATGAAATGAACGAGTAAATAGAGGCCCGCAAAAATAGTGGGCATAATGGGGGTTTGTACCTTTGTGTTCATAGGTGCAAATATCTTAATAAAATTGAAAGTTTACATGGTTTCTGGGAATTCTATCCGAACGAGGCACCAGTTGGCAATATAGTTTGCTTGTGCAACGGGGATATAGGGGATTGTAAAAGGCTCTTCCCCGGCCGAATGTAAAACGAGCGTGCATAAATGATGCGCCCGTAAAAAGGGGCTTGTTTTTATAACAACCTGCTGCACATTTTTAAAGTTTAATAGGCTTTGTTCACGCCCCCAAACCCCCTTTACAATTTGAATACTATTTTGATGAAACCAAAAAGTATAATTGTGTTGCAAAATAATATTACTGATTGTAAAATAAATCAATACAGCAAGCGGTATAAGTGTTAACCATGGCGATTTAAAATACACAATAACGGCTACTGTTACAGCTAGGGGTGTAACAATAATGAGGGTGTTGCGCCATTTGTAAGTCGAGTCAATACCATTAGCTGGGGCAACTTGTGATGGCCAAATACTTTGATAAATGGAACTTATTTGTGCAAGCAAGCGTTCCCTCATAATAGGGATTCTAATCCATAGCTTCGGATTGGTTAACTTTTCGCCAGCCATAAATACCCGTAAAATTTTAATGCCTAATATTTTTTGCAACAAATTGTTTTTCCAAGTAATTGCTTGAATATTTTCTTTGATTAATAATTTTCTTTGTGTTTGTAAAAATCCCCACTCTGTTTCAAAACCTTTTTCTGATATTTTTAGTTTCATATTATAGTAACGAAGTAGTACCCTAATAAACGAAACACTAAGCGTAATAAAAAGTACGGATACTGTAAAAGCTAATATGATATTTGTTGTATAGTTGATTTTATCTGCTTCTTGATTGATTGTTTTTGCTGTATGGATGCCAAATAAATTTCGGACATCATCCATTTTTGTAAGCAAATAAGCAAGTATGAGTAGAAAAGTTTTTATATGATTTTCGGAAATAGAAAGTTTTATGATATCCCAAAAGCCAACACCTAAAATGGTTTCAGGCTCAGCTGTTGTAATTGTATTATTTAATGCGGGTTTGTTTTTTAAAAGTTCTTGCAGGGCATATGCTTTTTCCTCGTCGATGGCTTTAATTTCTACTTCGGTGTTTTCTTCTCCAGCAGTTTCTATTTTTAATTCGCAGGTTTCTGTAAAACGGTGTAAATAACTCTGTACCGCATGTACTGATTGTATTTTGTTAAATGGGATATTGATTGTTTTTCTGGTAAATAGCCCCTTTAATACGATGAGTTCATTGTCTTTTATAAAAATTCTAAATCTAAAATATTGTATCACATAGGGGATAGATGCGACTACTATATAGCCAATTATGATTAGGATAAAATAGCCCATTCCTAATTCAGCTATACCTCTTTCTTTTTTTAGAAATTTACTACCAATAAATAGGAGCAAAAACGCCCATGATTGTTTGATAACTTTCCCAACAATAAACAAAAATGCATACGGAGATAGTTTTTGTGGCGTATGCCAATCAAATTGCTTCTCTTCCATGTTCTATATTTTTTTCCATGACCCATCCCTTAATTTTTTCGGCATCTATCTGTGATAATCCGTTAATGCTTATATCCCTATCATGACTTGCAGCAGTCATAAAACGAAGTGAAGCAAGTTTGTACCTGCGGCTTATTGGGCCTGTTTTTAAAATACAGTGTTGCACTTTTGTAAACGGAATGATATGGGTGCTCTGAAATAACCATCCATTTTTAAATAGGATGTCTTTATCTCTAACCGCCCAAGATCTATTTTTAAATCCTATTTCAATAGAAGCAACGGTAAGTGCCATGCCGAGTAAGACTGCTAACACAGCTAAGGTTATTGGCCACCAGACATGGAGTTCTTTGTTTAAGATAAATACAGCAACTAATATGCCAACAACAATGGTCAATACGATACTCCAATTAAAATACAGTACTTTTTTGTAATCCGTTTCTACGCGTTGTAAAGGAATTTCTTGGAACTGCGGGATAGCTGCAATGGGTATGAGGGGGTTGTTGTATTCCATATATATGAAAATAGTATATTTTTTGAATTTCCCGCATACTTGGATTGGCTGATAAAATGCTAATAATCAATAACTATATAGTAACTTTACCCGTTTCTGTATAACATTTTAAGTGGCTACATGTCTAAACTAGGGGTTGAAAATAAATTTATTGATGTTTCGGACTATGGAAGGCCTGTTGCTGCAGTTATTGCAGAAGCACTTAAAGAAACCCGTGTAACTGCCATTCATGTTACACTTCTATTTGGGGTGTCTGGCATATTGGCTATTGTATGTATGGGGTTTTCGATGTTTTGGCTCGCTGGCTTTTTTCTAATTTTAAAATCTATACTAGATGCTGCCGATGGTCAACTGGCCAGAATTAAAAATGAGCCATCTTATAGTGGCCGTTATTTAGATTCTATTTTTGATAGCCTATTAAACTTTGCACTGATTATTTCAATTGCGGTATTTACTGGTACAAATACTTGGTTGGCTCTGCTTGCTTATATCTGTATGCAAACGCAGGGGACGGTGTATAATTATTATCATGTCATTTTTAGGCACACTACTTCTGGCGAATTAACCAGTCAAATTTTTGAGGATAAAGTGACTGTTGCTTATCCGGGCGAAAGTCAAGCCAGCGTTAATGTGTTATTTAAGTTGTTCAGATTTTTGTATTGGGTGTTTGATGATTTGGTCTATAAGATGGATCCACGTGCTCAAAACGCAACTATTTTTCCTAAATGGTTTATGTTTTTGGTATCGTTTTACGGATTGGGATTCCAACTCCTCATCATTGCTGTTTTATTGGTGGCCGGGATGATGCATTTGATTATTCCATTTTTTATAGGCTATAGTGTATTAATTCCGGTGTTTATTGGGATAAGAAGGGTGTATTTGCGGTAAATGAAAGTTTTGCTTTATTTTACAGCATTATGATACATTGGAAAAACACCGAGGCGCCTCAGCCACCCTATATTGCTTCTATTTTTAATTACTACTTGTCAGATAATTTGGATGGATATGCAGCATATGATGATTTGACATTAGAGCTTGCTAAGCAAATGTCCGGTTATTTAGGCTATGAAAGTTTTAAGCACGATGGAAGAGGAGCGTTTATAAGTTATTGGAAAGATATGGATGCAGTGCGCGCTTGGGCTAGTGAACCACAACATATTGAAGCAAAAAAATTAGGGAAGTCACATTGGTACAAATATTACCACAGTGTAATTGCTGAAGTTAAAACCATGCATGTTTATGGGGGGTAGGTATTAAAAATCCCAGTCACTTTCGTGACTGGGATTTTTAATAATTTTATAGTTTGAATAAACAATAAAATTAAAATCTATAACCAATAGAAAGTTTTGGGTTAAATATACCGCCTGGGCCAGTTGTTAAAAATCCGATATTTTCAGAGGTATATGTTATGTTGTTTTTTGTAATTGAACTATTAATATCTTTCATAATTTGAGCACCTAAAGAAATATCAATAGCGATATTTTTCTTTTTGCCAGATAACCATTGATAGCCTAAGTCTAAGCCACCACCTACTGACGAAACACTTTTCTTCTCTATAATAGCCGAAGCATTAGAAAAGAAATTTGGTGCATAAAATATTAATTCAGGGTTAAATGAGCCATATGCTCCCTTGGCTTGCAAATATAAACCTGAAGGGGCCTCTCCACCAATATAGAATCTCGCAAATGGCTCTACTTTAAAGCCTGGATAAGAACCAAAGTAATATGCAGCCGTTGATCCAAAGCTAAAAACGTCTGAAACAGGAACCTCATAAGCTAATTTGATCTTATTCAAAACGCCAATATGTAATTTTAGAATATTTCCCTTGTCTTTTTGTGCGCTAGCGGTTACTGAAAATGTTAAACCGAGCACAATAATAAATAATAGTTTTTTCATTTTTAATGGGTTTAATAACGTTTTAAATGATTATTCTATTGAATATAGTACTTATATGTTTATATATTATAGTATATATTTTAATATTAGTTAAACAAAACTACTATTATTGTGATTTATATAATTAAATTTTTTTATATATAGAAAGGTTTTGTATATATAAAAAGGTTTTAATACATGATTCTAAATTATATATATTATTTTGACTGCCGTCTTCCTGATAGGTGGGTTTACCCAAACTCTTCCAACTAATTGCTAGGCATTTTGTTTTTTATCTGCGTTCGAAGTGGTTAATGAAAAATATTCAAATTGAATTTGGTTTTCCTTTATCGATGAAGTTGTCTAATTTGATAGTTAGTTTGAGGAGTGTGCCACAGTTTGCAAAATAAAGAAGCATCAAGGGGAATAATTTAAAGTAAGCCCTTTTTATAGTATAATCAATACTCATTCCAGGGAGCACATGACTCAATAGAGGAAAAAAAACGTACACAATCGAAATAGACATTAAATAAAATTTTCCATTTTTACTTAAGAATTTTAAAAATACAATATCTATAAATGTTATTAGTATGAAAAGTAAAGGAAAATATGAGTAATTGCTTATTCCATAAGCACTAAAAAATAAATCAATAGTAGCGTTTTTTATTTTCATCCAAGCATCTGTGAAGTCAAATAACTGATGGTTTATTTGTGCTGATATACTATAAGTAGTAGGAAGGTAAAAATGTATGTATAGATAAACGGAAATGAGATATACAAAAGTGGGGGCGATTGAAAATATACAAATAGAATAGATTTTATCAAACCACTTTTTCGACCGAATAAAAAGTAAAATTGATACAGTTGCTAACATAACTCCTAAAAGAATTGTTTCAGGTCGTATATAAGTTGCAAATCCAAGCCATATTGAAGAAAGGTATAGATTGTGTTTATTTTGGGTTTGTATAAATCTGTTTAAGTAAATTAAAAACGAAGTAAAATAAATTAAATTTGGATAATCATATAGTAGGCTGTAGGTATAAGCGTACATTTCTGGAATTGCTAGAAATAAAATAAGTAGAAAAATTACTATTATACTGTTTATAGTTTTTTTCATTTCGGCAGCGAGTATCACTAAAAAGCATATTACTATTTGACTAAGCCATATTTGTCCGAATGGGAAGCCGGCAAGTTTATAAATTACTTGTAGTGATGTTAAAAATGCAGGTTTAAGCGTGTTGCCATTTTGGTACACATCAAATACGGTGTTTATAAGTGTTTTTTCTTTTAATGTGTACATTGATACTGCTTCAGCGCCAGATGTAATGTCTACTGCAAAAGGGGGGAAATAAAAGGCCCGCCATATGCTAAGGCCAACTAAGATAAATAATGGTATTAATAAAAGAATAAAATGGTTCGGAAAACGTATTCTGTTTTTGAATAATGTAAAAATTGCTTTTAGATTAAGTTTTGAAGTATACAGTAGAAAAATAGTCAAAAAGAAAATAAAAATATAAATTGTAAAATAACTAATTGGGATAAAGAAAAGTTCTAGCGAAAATGGAATCAGTGAATGTATACCTAATCCAAATAAAATACTAAAAGCAATATTTTGTGGACTAGGCTCTAGTTTGAATAATAATTTTAGAAATGCCATTCCAATAATTAACTGTGATAGAAGAAGTAAAACAAAATGTATTAATGGTTCCATTATAGTTCTTATTTTTTAAAAGCATTTATGGAATCTAACTTTTCATTATTTGATCTAAAACTTTCAATTGTAAGCGTTTTTTGGGCAATATGAATGAAGTAATTGGCTTTAAGTGCATCTGGATTATGAGCATAAACAACCTTTATTCCAGAGAAGTAGTAAAAACTTACTGGATCTGGCATATCTGATTTTATTCCTTTATTGTTAAAGTAACTAGTGCTAGGAATTAATAAATACAACGCCTCTGTGTTTTTTATTTTTTTATTGGTAATTAATTTTTCAATTATTTTTGCACTTACGTAAGGGGCTCCAAACCTTAGTTCTTTTCTATGTTCTATGTCCATATTTTTAATCTGTCCTGTAAAGTCATTTATGAACACAAAAATTCGGGTCGACAGCCAAACCTTATTCGCTGGTAAAGAAAAATAACCAATCAATAATAAAAAAGCAATTACTGATATAGCCCAGCGTTTAATTAAGACAGATCTCACAATTATTGTTTGATTTTTATTATTGATAATTTCATAAATATAATAAAAATATGTTTTATTTATTACTGATTATTAAATGTTGGTTTAAATAATCTAGACTTTTACTTTATTTAGTTTTTTTTGATTAAGAGTATTATACTCCTTTTACTCATGAATTTTAATTTTACTTAAACTTGAGCAGGACTGCCGTTTTTCACTTCGTTCAAAACGTTTATTTAAAAGGTGGGTTTTTCTCCTTTGCTGTGATGAGTTCGACTTAAATAGAAGCTGAATTAGGAGAAGTTAAGTTCTAATTGAGCATTACATTAGTTCCTCGGCACTCCATAAGATCCTTCAACAGGCATCCATTTAATTTCTTTTTTTAACTTGATAAGCATCTCTCTAAACTCCTTTAAGCCATCTATATCATAAATTTGATCTTCAATTTTCTTTTTTATCCCATTATTATATGTAATAATATAACTATCAGAAGTTGTATGTTCATATTCTTTCAACGGAGCATATAGGTCTTTCAGTTCAGTGTATTTTATTTGTTTTAATTTCTTGGTTATAGTATTAAATTGTTTTTTCGTAATTGTTCCAGAATAGGAACAAAGAATACTATTGTTTTTACTAAGCGGGCATCTTCCATTCCATTTTAATAAAACATCTCCGTTTTCTTCAATTATAAATATGTATCGTGGATTTTCAAGTAATTCGCTAAAACCATCCGTAGGATTACCATTTCTGAAAAAACTAATTTGATGTATGACAGTAGTGTCTTTTAAAGTAAAATTATGATTTGCTTTACAAAGATTACAGATTATTAAAAATAGAAATAGTAGCTTTTTCATTATTTATTTTTAAAGAATTCAGAAATAAGCTCTTGAATTTTGATAATGTCGGCTCTTGTTTGATTGAATTTACAATTTTTAATTTTACCATAAGGGTCATCATATATAAGCTCAATGATTTTATCTTTGGTTAATAATTTAAAAACCTCATAACCACTATCATAAGTAATTTCATCACAAGTATTGACTAATGAATTAATTTTATCATCATCGATAAAGTTCCATAAATTATATTTTGAAATATCTTTCCAAATCGATTCACTTGCCAATTTTGTATCAACCCATGAAAAATAGCTATTAATATCGGGTTTGGTCGTAATAAATTCAATATAATTAGAATCTAATTTTGAGCGAATATTTGAATTGTAGGGTGCTCTATCTCTAAAATTTAAATAACTATATAATGGTGAAGCATAACGATAAAAATAAACTAAATTATCTTTCTTTGAAATTATTAAATAGTTATAGTAATAACCCCGATTTTGATATGAATAAAGAATCGAAGAATCATAATCGTTTTGCAATATTTCTTCCAAAGGATTTTTAGCTGAAATGATTTTCTGTGAAAATCCAATTAAACTCATATTCAGTAGTATAGCAAGAAGAATAATTCTTTTCATAAATTTATTTTTACTTATTTAAAGTTAAAGAATTTATGCACTTTTAAAAGGTGGTATTTTTTAGGGTACAACAGGACTGCCGGTTTTCACTTCGTTCAAAACGTCTTCCTTGACTTCTACGAGGGGGTTACCCAAACCCTTACAGGACTGCCGGCTCAATACTTTCGCCGTCTTCCTAAAAGGTGGGTTTACCCAAACCCTTTCAACTAAATGCTTCGCATTTCGTTGTGTTTTTTAACGCTCGTCAACTTACGTGAGCAAGCTCCCGACGTTGCCTTGCATTAAAAAACCCCGTCACTTTCGTGACAGGGTTTGTGCCCAGAACAGGAATCGAACCTGCACTACCTTGCGATAACCAGATTTTGAGTCTAGCGCGTCTACCAGTTCCGCCATCTGGGCCTTTGTATTAGGCGGGGTGCAATATTACAAGATTCTGTGTTTTTTGCCAAAAGAAACCCATGTTAACAAGTATAAACCCAAACAATTGCGGCTTATGCGAGTTGATCCGCTATTCGGTCTAGGTATTTCTTTTTAAAATAATAGTCTTTTACTTGCAACAACGCTTCTTTTGGGGTAATACCCATTTGATAGCTTTCCAACAAACCTTTAATAGGTTCAAAAATTTCATCTTCTAATTGTTTAAGCGTTACAAGCAGTGCTGCCTTTTTGGTATCATCTTCTACTTCCATAACCTGCTCGTTTAAATCCATGACTTCCATTAAAAAACTAGGAGGGAGCTGGTATTTTTCGTCGGGTACGAGTACCTCATTGATTTCTAAAATGTACGGTATAAGTAAGGCCTGATCTTTTAAAACCCTTAATGCTTTATTGGCCGCAGATGATAATGCTAGTGCTTCTGCTTGTTCATCATCGGAACTATTTGCAAAAAAATCAGGATGAAACTTTTTTTGGAGCATCAAATACTTTTTGGATACCACAGCCGTATCTGGGAAAAAGCTAACTGGTATGTCAAAAAGTTCAAAATGATTCATAGACATTAAAATTACAACTCCTTTATAAAAACAGGTAATAATCTTTTAAGTAGGTAGCAAAATCAGCGGTGTACTGCTCATTTTCTTTAATAATAATCTGTTCTACTTCAGCTGGGCTTGATACAGCGTTACTTAATATATACATGGCCCTAAAAGGTTCGTGAATGGGTGTTTGGAGCACCAGTGCTTTTTTAAAAATAAGTAGCCCAAATTGCGGAGCTAATTTTTCAAGTTCGGTGGCCCTTGCATATGGGATTAGCACCGAAAAACTTCCTTCTTTATCCAATAGTTTAACAACACAAGTAAAAAGTGATGCTAATGTTAATGTGGTGCTGTGCATGGCCGTGTTACGGAGCGCATCATCACTTTTTAAATCGTTGCTAAAAAAAGGAGGGTTAGAAATTATATGCTGGTATTTAATACTGCTAAAATTTTCGATAGCAGTATTGTGCACCTTAATATTCCAATCGGTCGCTTCAACATTGCTCGCAGCCTGCGCCGCTGCAGTAGCATCAATTTCTACAGCGTCTATTTGTGCCGCAGGTATTTTTTGAGCGAGGAGTAAACTCAAAAGTCCAGTGCCCGTGCCAATATCTAAAATGGTAGTAGGTGCATCATCTTTTACATGTGCTGCAACCCAGGCACCAAACAAGCACGCGTCGGTACATACTTTTAGCGCGCAGTCCGATTGTTGAACTGTAAATTGTTTGAACGAAAAATAGTTATTAGACATCTAATAGATGCTTAGTCTGCAAAGCTTGCAGCGATGTATTCACTATTTAAGCGGGCAATATTTGTAATGGAAATTTCTTTAGGGCAAGTTGCTTCACAAGCACCAGTGTTGGTACATGATCCAAAACCTTCTTTATCCATTTGAGCCACCATGTTTTGTACCCTTGTAGTACGCTCAGGTGCGCCTTGTGGTAATAAAGCGAGGTGGGAAACTTTTGCACTTAAAAATAGCATCGCAGAACTGTTTTTACAAGCCGCTACACAAGCACCACATCCAATACACATGGCTGCTGCAAAGGCGTCGTCTGCTTTTTGCTTTTCGATAGGTAAGGTGTTACCATCTACTGCATTACCGGTGTTAACGCTAATATAACCACCAGCCTGAATGATTCTATCAAATGCAGAGCGGTCTACCATCAAATCTTTGATTACTGGAAAAGCATCTGCTCTCCATGGTTCTACAACAATCGTGTCTCCATCTTTAAAGGCACGCATGTGTAATTGACAAGTTGTATTTGCTTGCCAAGGACCATGTGGTTTACCATTAATATACATAGAGCACGAACCACAAATACCTTCTCTACAATCATGGTCAAAAGCAACCGGATTTTCTCCGTCTTTGATTAATTGTTCGTTAAGTACGTCAAACATTTCTAAGAAACTCATTTCAGAAGAAATATTTTCTACGCGGTACATTTTAAAAGTACCTTTTGTGGTTTTATTTTGTTGTCTCCAAACTTTAAGGTTTAGATTCATGTTGTAATGTTCCATTTCAAGAAAATTGAAAAGTTGATAGATCGTTTACTAATGATTATTTGTAGTTACGTTGTGAAGGTTTAATCACTTCGTACTTTAATTCTTCTTTGTGTAATTCCCATTTGTGCTCACCTTTAAACTCCCAAGAAGCTACATACATAAAGTTTTCATCGTCTCTTAATGCTTCACCATCTTCTGTTTGGTATTCTTCTCTAAAGTGACCACCACAACTTTCGTTACGGCTTAATGCATCTACACACATGAGTTCACCTAGTTCAATAAAGTCGGCAACGCGGTTGGCTTTATCAAGCTCTGGGTTCATCTCATTAATTTCTCCAGGAATTCTTACGTCCGACCAGAACTCTTTTTTAAGCGCTTGCACTTCTGCAATGGCTTGCTTTAAACCTTCTTCGTTTCTCGCCATACCACATTTATCCCAAATAATTTTTCCTAAACGTTTGTGGAAGCTCTCTACCGTTTGCGTTCCTTTGATGCTCATTAATTTTTCAATTCTTGCAAGCACCACTTTTTCAGCTTCTTCAAATGCTGCATGATTGGTATCGAGCCCTGTGCTATAAATTTCGTCTGCTAAATAATTACCAATGGTGTAAGGAATTACAAAGTATCCATCTGCTAAACCTTGCATTAAGGCACTTGCACCAAGGCGGTTAGCACCATGCTCACTAAAGTTAGCTTCACCTAAAGCATACAATCCAGGAACCGTAGTTTGTAGTTCATAGTCTACCCAAAGTCCACCCATCGTGTAGTGAACAGCAGGATAAATACGCATTGGAACTTCGTACGGATCTTCGCCAGTGATTTTTGCGTACATGTCAAATAGGTTGCCATATTTTTCTTTAACAACCTCTTTACCCAATGCTATAATTTGTTCTTGGCTTACATTTTCTAAACCTTGTTTGCCTATTTCAATGTTACCATAACGCAAAATGGCTGCTGCATAATCAAGGTATACAGCTTGCTTAGAAGTACCCACACCATAACCTGCATCACATCTTTCTTTGGCAGCTCTTGATGCCACGTCACGTGGTACAAGGTTACCAAATGCAGGGTATCTGCGCTCTAAATAATAATCTCTTTCTTCTTCAGGAATATCTACCGCTTTGCGCGTTTCATTTAAATTTTTAGGCACCCAAATACGTCCGTCATTTCTGAGTGATTCAGACATGAGTGTTAATTTAGACTGATGGTCTCCACTAACTGGAATACATGTTGGGTGAATTTGTGTAAAGCATGGGTTGCTAAATAAAGCACCTTGACGGTGTGCCTTCCAAGCGGCAGTAACGTTAGATCCCATCGCATTGGTTGATAAATAAAACACGTTACCATATCCACCTGTACATAATAATACAGCGTGACCAAAATGCTTTTCTAAATGACCAGACACTAAATCACGTGCAATAATACCTCTTGCTTTACCATCAATTTTTACAACTTCTAGCATTTCGTGACGGCTATACATTTTTACATTACCAAGTGCCACCTGACGCTCTAAAGCTTGGTACGCACCAATGAGTAATTGCTGACCTGTTTGGCCTGCTGCATAAAATGTACGTTGAACCTGCGTACCGCCAAAACTACGGTTGCTTAATAATCCACCGTATTCACGTGCAAAAGGAACACCCTGTGCAACGCACTGATCAATAATATTAACACTCACTTCGGCAAGGCGGTGAACGTTTCCCTCACGCGCACGGTAGTCTCCACCTTTAATGGTATCATAGAATAATCTAAATACGCTATCACCATCGTTCTGATAGTTTTTAGCGGCGTTGATACCACCCTGCGCTGCAATAGAGTGTGCACGGCGTGGAGAGTCCTGAAAACAAAACGCTTTTACCTTATAACCTAGTTCACCTAAAGAAGCAGCAGCAGATGCACCAGCTAAACCAGTACCTACTACAATCACTTCTAGTTTACGTTTATTAGCTGGGTTAACAAGTTTGCAATGTCCCTTGTAATCTTCCCATTTTTTTTCGAGGTTTCCGGTAGGTATTTTTGAATTAAGCATATGCTTAGAAATTTAAATTGAGTGATAATTATTTGATCCAACCAAAATAAAAACTGAGTGGCATAAGTGCAAATAATAAAGGCACAATAATGGCAAATCCAACGCCCACACTATTAATTAAACCACTAATTTTTTTGTTGTGGATACCAATGGTTTTAAAAGCACTTTGAAATCCGTGTAATAAGTGATACGCTAAAGATCCGCACGCTAATACATAGAGCGCAACGATAAGTGTATTACCTACAAATACGTTTTTCATTTCGGCATATAAGTTGTGGTGCATTACACCATTGTATTCTACTTCTGCAAGTGCTTGAACAGTTCCCATACCACCCAGTCTACTCGGCGTCCAAAAATGATAAATGTGCATCACTAAAAACATGAGTAGGAGTGTACCTAGTATCGCCATGCTTCTGCTATACCATTTGCTACCATCAGCGTATGCAACCGCATATCCTGTACTTCTTTTCTTTCTGTTTTCTAGCGTTAATAAATAACCCTGAAAAATGTGCAAGAAGAAACCAGCAAAAAGTCCAATTTCTAAAACTCTTGGAAGCACATTGCTACCCATAAAGTGAGCCACTTTGTTAAACATTTGCCCCTGATCGGTTGGATCATAAGCAGCTGCCCAAATACAAGCATTAAGCCCCACATGCACAATTAAAAAGAGCACTAGAAATATTCCAGTAAAACCCATCACCAATTTTTTACCAACCGATGATGTAAAGACTTGTTTCCAGGTCATAATGAACGTTTTGTGTTTTTAAAATCGGTGCAAAAATAGCACAGGAAACGATGCCTTTCTCTAATCGAGCAACTTTTTTCGCAGGACTAATGCACATCTTTAAACAGTATAATCGCCGTTTACATAAAAAGCGACCCCATTAACCGTTAAGAACTGTATTTTTGGTCCATGTTTAAGTTACTAGGAATATTATGGAATAGTTTCAGGATGGCCATCCAAGAGCTTAGGGTAAACAAGCTCAGAACATTCCTTTCTTTGTTTGGAATTACCATTGGTATTTTTTGCATCATTGGTGTATTAGCAACCGTAGACAGTTTAGAACGCAAAGTGCAAAACGATATTAAAGCTTTTGGTAACAACACCATCTACATAGATAAGTGGAGTTATGCGGGCGGACCTGATTATCCTTGGTGGAAATATATAAAGCGCCCAGTGCCAAAAATAGAAGAGATGCGTTTTGTAAAAGCAAAATGTGACCTTGCTGCTAATACTTCTTTTTTTTGTTCGTCTACTGTAAATGTTAGCTACCTAAATAGTATTTTAAGTGGGGTAAGTATTTATGGTATTACCGAAGATTTTAACAGCATTCAAACCTTGGATATCGCTGCTGGACGCTATTTGAACGAATCTGAATTTACAAGAGGTACGACATCTACAGTTATCGGAAATTTGGTGGCCGATGAATTATATGGTGGTGCGCAAAAAGCAGTAGGTAAACAAATTACTTACAACGGAAAGCATTTATACATTGTTGGTGTCATTAAAAAGCAAGGCCAAAGTTTAATTGACGGTTTTAATTTTGATGAGTGCATGATTACCTCTTACAGGTATTTTTCAGGGGTGTACAATCCAGATAATTCCAGTCCATATATTATGGTGCAGGGTAAGCCGGGTGTTTCTTCTGCTGCACTCGCCGAAGAGTTACGTGGCGTGATGCGCCAGCTACGCAGATTAAGCCCTAGTACCGAAGACAATTTTTCTTGTAACGATGTGGCTCAGTTTAGTGAAGTAGTGGGTGGCTTTTTTGGCAAAGTAACCGCAGGTGGATGGGCAATTGCAGGCCTTAGTTTAATTGTGGGTGCTTTTGGAGTTGCTAATATTATGTTTGTGACCGTTCGTGAAAGAACCAGCCAAATTGGACTTAAAAAAGCCCTTGGCGCAAAACGCCGTACCATTTTAACTGAGTTTTTATTGGAGAGCGCTTTCCTATGTATTTTAGGTGGACTCTTTGGTTTGATACTTGTTTGGTTACTTGCGATGGGTCTAACTGCCGTATTGCCTTTCCCTATATTTATCGCACCTAATATTGTATTTTTAGCACTAAGCATTTGTATTATTTTGGGGATTGTATCGGGTATTATTCCAGCATCTATTGCTGCTAAAATGGATCCGGTGGTTGCCATTAGAACCAAATAAATAGAACGAGTAAAAATGTCGGTAACCATTTTAGCCATCGAATCTTCTTGTGACGAAACATCTGCATCCGTATGTGTAGATGGTGCTATATTATCCAACTTTATTGCCAACCAAACCGTTCATGAAATCTATGGTGGCGTGGTGCCAGAACTTGCGAGTAGAGCACACATGCAAAATATTGTTCCCGTAGTTGATACGGCTTTACAAAAAGCATTTCCAGAAATCGCGACTTCTGCAGAACGACTTCAAAAGCTTGATGCCATTGCGTTTACGCAGGCCCCTGGTTTAATTGGAAGCTTGTTAGTAGGTGCGCAGTTTGCAAAATCATTGGCACTTAGTTTGCAAAAACCACTCATTGCTGTGCATCACATGCAGGCGCATGTGATGGCTAATTTAATTCCAGAGCATCGCCCTAGTTTTCCATTTTTATGTTTAACAGTGAGTGGTGGTCACACACAAATTGTACTTGCTAATAGCCCAACCAATCTCAAAATTATTGGTGAAACAATCGATGACGCAGCAGGTGAAGCTTTTGATAAATCAGCAAAATTATTAGGACTTCCATACCCAGGTGGCCCATTAATTGATAAGTATGCTAAATCCGGAAATCCGCTCGCTTTTAAATTTGCAGAACCGCAAATTCCGGAGCTCAATTTTAGTTTTAGCGGATTAAAAACCTCCATCTTGTATTTTTTACAAAAGCAGGAGCCTGGTTTTATTGAAGCCAATAGAGACGACTTGTGCGCCTCGGTGCAGCATGCAATTGTTACCATTTTAATTAAAAAGCTTCAAAAAGCGGTGGTGCAAACCGGCGTTAAACAGGTATGTATTGCAGGTGGGGTGAGCGCTAATAGTGGCCTACGAAACGCACTTATGGAGGCGGGTAAAAAGTACAATTGGGCGCCTTTTGTGCCTCCATTCGAATATTGCACAGACAACGCCGGTATGATTGCTATAACGGCTTATTATCAGTATTTAGCGGGCCAGTTTACAAGTTTGGACGCGAGCCCTAGTGCGCGGGCTGTTTGGGCGTAAGCTCCCTCTAGTTCATTTAGCCATTTATTTTAGCGGTTTTATTGCAGCATTAATTGTAATTTTGCGGCCTCAAACCCTGATTCATCTTATGATTAGTGCTAGAAATATTACCCTCGCTTATGGTAAGCGTGTACTCTTTGACGAAGTAAATATCAATTTCATCAAAGGGAATTGTTATGGCGTTATTGGTGCCAATGGTGCCGGTAAGTCTACGTTTTTAAAAATCCTTAGTGGAGAAATTGAACCCAATAAAGGAACCGTAGATATTTCGCCAGGTGAGCGTATGAGCTTTCTAAAGCAAAACCAATTTGAATTTGATACCTGTACGGTTTTAAATACCGTACTCATGGGCCACAAAAAAATGTGGGAAGTGATGCACGAGCGTGAAGCAATTTATGCCAAAGCAGATTTTTCTGAAGAAGATGGTTTACGTGCCGGAGAATTAGAAGGAGAGTTTGGCGAAATGGGAGGCTACACTGCAGAAAGTGACGCCGCTACACTTTTAAGTAGCCTTGGTATCAAAGATGATATGCATGCGAGTGCTATGCAAGATATTCCGTCAAATATGAAAGTGCGTGTGTTATTGGCACAAGCATTATTTGGTAACCCGGATATCTTATTACTTGATGAACCTACCAACGGTCTAGATATTGAAACCATTGGTTGGTTAGAAAACTTTTTAGCAGAATACGAAAACATTGTACTGGTTGTAAGTCACGACAGACACTTCTTAGACACCGTGTGTACGCACGTTGCAGACGTTGATCGTTCAAAAATTAAAACCTTTACGGGCAACTATACTTTCTGGTATGAGTCTTCTCAATTGATGAGCAGACAAATGAATGATAAGAATAAAAAAGTAGAAGATAAGCGTCAAGCGCTTATCGATTTCATTGCCCGATTCTCTGCCAATGCTTCTAAAAGTAAGCAAGCAACTTCTAGAAAAAAGGCGTTGGAAAAATTAACCATCGAAGAAATTGAACCGTCTAACCGTAAATATCCAGGTATCATTTTCCAACCACTTAGAGAGGTAGGAAATCAGATTTTGAACGTGGAGAATTTGAAAAAAACAGTGGATGGAAGAACCCTATTTGATAAAGTAACTTTTAGTGTTAACAAAAACGAGAAGATTGCTTTTATAAGTAAAGATCCATCTGCGGTGACCCATTTCTTTGATGCCATCAACGAAATCACGGTTGCGGATGCAGGTAAATTTGAGTGGGGTACCACCATCACCAAAGCATATTTACCCGTAGAAAATGGGGAATTTTTTACGGAAGGCCTTACCCTTATGGACTGGTTGAGAGAATATGTTCCTGCGCACGTAACAGACGCCGACGAACCTTTTATTAGAGGATTTTTAGGTAAAATGTTGTTTAGCGGAGACGACATTATGAAAAAAACCAATGTACTAAGTGGTGGAGAAAAAGTACGTTGTATGGTTAGCCGTATGATGCTACAAAATCCCAATCTTGTAATACTCGATCAGCCTACCAACCACCTAGACCTAGAAAGTATCCAAAGTTTCAACGAAGGATGTATGACTTTTCCGGGTGTAGTTCTCTTAACATCTCATGATCATGCGTTTATGCAAACCGTGGCAACACGTATTATTGAGTTAACGCCAAAGGGCATCATTGATCGTTTAATGACTTTTGATGAGTATATGGAAGACGGTCGTGTGCAAGAATTAAGGGCAGAGATGTATAGCTAAGTTACTGAAAATGAATCAAATAGGGCATAAATAACCCGCAACAGATAAATAATTTAAAAAAAGGGATTTTCGTATTGGTAATTTGAAGCATTTCCTTACCTTTGCCGTCCAGAAAAAAATAGAGTCATGGCAAGAGTATGTCAAGTTACAGGTAAAAAACCGATTGTTGGAAATAGTGTTTCACACTCTAACATCAAAACAAAGCGTCGTTTCTTACCTAATTTACAGAAAAAGCGTTTCTTTTTTGCTGAAGAAGACCGTTGGGTTTACCTAAAGGTTTCAACTGATGCACTTAGAACGATTAATAAAAATGGTTTAGCTTCCGTAATCAAAGAATTGAGATTAAAAGGAACAAAAATCTAATTTACAATAACAAAGTAAACGACCAATACAATGGCAAGAAAAGGCAATAGAGTACAGGTTATTTTGGAGTGCACAGAGCACAAGGCCACTGGTCTTGCTGGTACAAGCCGTTATATCACTGTAAAAAACAAGAAGAATACGCCAGAGCGTATGGAGTTAAAGAAGTTTAACCCAATCATGAAAAAAGTAACTGTTCATAAAGAAATTAAATAGTAATGGCAAAATCTGCATCGAAAAACGCGAAAGTAAAAGATCTTAAGGCTTCTGCAGAAGCTAAAAACTGGACCAAAGTGATCAAGGCTGTTAGAAGCCCTAAATCTGGCGCCTATACTTTTAAAGAAAATATCATTCACAAAGACAAAGTGAACGATTTCTTAAAAGAGAAATAGTTTCAGTACTTAAACTTATTCATAAAGCTTTCTCCTCATCGGGAAGGCTTTTTGTATTTTTACACCTCAAATTAGTACTATGGGATTTTTAGGAAAGCTGTTTGGTATCAAAGAAAAGGAGCGTTTAGACCAGGGTTTACAACAAACCAAGGAGGGCTTTTTTGCTAAAATCACCAAAGCCATCGCCGGTAAAAGTACCGTTGATGACGAAGTGCTAGATAACCTCGAGGAAGCGCTTATTGGTGCCGATGTGGGTATGGAAACTACCTTGCAAATTATTGAACGCGTAGAAAAAAGAGTAAAGCAAGATAAATACTTGAATACAATTGAGTTGAATGCTTTACTTCAACAAGAAATTGAATCAATACTCGTAGATGCTCCTGAGCCTGAATACAAAGACTTTACCATTCCAGCAGGTAAAAAGCCCTATGTTATTTTAGTGGTGGGCGTTAATGGCGTGGGTAAAACCACTACCATTGGTAAACTAGCCAACAACTATAAAAAGGCAGGTAATCAGGTTGTACTGGGTGCCGCAGATACCTTTAGAGCAGCAGCCACCGAGCAGCTAACCATTTGGAGTGAACGCGTGGGTGTGTCCATTGTTAAGCAAACCATGGGAGCCGATCCAAGCGCGGTCGCTTTTGATACCGTAACTAGCGCTGTGTCTAAAAATGCCGACGTGGTTATTATTGATACCGCCGGGCGTTTACACAACAAGTTACACCTAATGGATGAGCTGGGTAAAATTAAGCGGGTGATTCAAAAGGTAATACCAGGTGCTCCACACGAAGTAATGCTTGTATTAGATGGTTCTACTGGTCAAAATGCCCTCGAGCAAGCCAAGCAATTTACAGCTACCACCGAAGTGACGGCTTTGTCCATTACCAAACTAGATGGCACCGCAAAAGGCGGCGTAGTGCTAGCCATTGCTAGCCAGTTTAAAATTCCGGTAAAATATATTGGGGTAGGCGAAAAAATAGATGACCTGATCATTTTTGACAAGCACGAATTTGTTGACAGCCTATTTAAAGGTGTAACGAACAGCTAATCCACCCCAACCTCCTTCAAAATAGGTATGTCCCACTAGGTTAAATGAGGGCTGCCAGTCAAAACTAATGGCTAGGGGCGCGTTTGGTATTTTATAGTCTAAACCAATTACGCCGTCCACACCAATTGCAAAAACAGCCGTGCTAGGCGGGTTTCTAAGCCTCCAACTACTATTCCAAAGGCCAAAGTGGCCACCACCACCCACGTACCACTCAAGACCCTCTGCGTTTGGTACAGGCATGTGTTTTTCATATAAACCCGTTAATCTAAAGCCGTCTTCGTTAAAATAAGCTAGTAATTCCTTGGCTACAGACTCCGTCATATACTGTTTATAGGTAATGGCGCCTGGGTACACTTTAACACCAATAGATTGAAGAATGGGTTTAGTAGATTGAGCCCCCGCGTAAAAGGCAGCAACAAATAATAAAGCGGTAAAAAGTAGTTTTTTCATAAATGGGGGTTTGAAAATACCCTACAAAAATAAATATGAATTACTGAAAGAATAGTTAAGGTTGCTCTTTAATAATTATTTAGGTTTGTAGTATGCATGATTTTAAAGAATTGGTGGCCGAATTTGGAACCCGTTTTGGGGTAGCTCAATTTCCGGCAACCCCTGCAAGCCTGTATGAACCTGGCGAATATTTTTTAAGTATTGGCGGTAAAAGAATTAGACCCATTTTATGTGTGCTAGGTAATGAGCTTTTTAGTGAGATCACCGAAGACGCTTGGTCCCTTGCCACAGCTATTGAGCTATTTCACAATTTTACCCTCATTCATGATGATATGATGGACGCTGCTTCGTTAAGGCGTGGCATGCAAACAGTGCATACAAAATATGGTGATAACACAGCACTCTTAACAGGCGATGTAATGCTCATTAGAGCCTACGAAAAATTACAAACCATCAACCCGGTGTATTTACCAAAAATATTGAGCCTCTTTAATACAACGGCTAGGGAAGTTTGCGAAGGCCAGCAACTGGATATGGATTTCGAAAAAATGCCCTCAGTTACACTTGACGCATACATACATATGATTACCCTTAAAACGTCGGTGCTACTTGCGGCTAGTTTAGAAATGGGGGCGATATTAGGTGGCGCCACACCAAACAACTGCAAACACTTATATGAATTTGGAAAAAACCTGGGTATTGCTTTTCAAATTCAAGACGATTATTTAGACGCTTTTGGTGACCCGCAAAAATTTGGTAAAGAAGTAGGCGGCGATATTAGACAAAATAAAAAAACATTTTTACTACTGCATGCATTAGAAGTGGCAACACCTGATCAGCGCGCCAAGCTTGATATATTACTTGCCAGTAATAGTCAGGATAAAGTACCACAGGTGCTGGAACTATTTAAAGCATGTAATGTAGATGCCTGGGCTATCGAACTCAAAGAAAAATATTTACAAATTGCTTTGGCTAATTTAGAAGATATTGCTGTTACCAGTAGTCGAAAGTCAGCACTGTTAGCACTTGCCAATTATTTAATACAACGAGAAAATTAATTTTACATTTTATTCGAATACTAAACGCAATTATTAGCGCATGTCAAATTCTCTATTTAGAAAAAAATCAATTGCAAAAATTAATGCCGATGCTGCAGCAGCAGAGGGGCATGGCTCTGGACTTAAAAAAATATTAGGCGTAAAGGATTTAACTTTTATGGGTATTGCTGCCGTTATTGGGGCAGGTATATTTTCTACTATTGGTACCGCTGCATTTAATGGTGGTCCGGGTATATCCCTTTTATTTGTTATTACAGCCATCACTTGTGGGTTTAGTGCACTTTGTTATGCCGAGTTTGCAAGTAGGGTTCCTATTGCAGGAAGTGCTTACACCTATGCCTATGTTTCTTTTGGCGAAGTAGTTGCTTGGATTATTGGTTGGGCGCTTATACTTGAATATGCCATTGGTAATATTGTAGTAGCTATTAGTTGGAGTGGTTATTTTAATAATTTATTAGAAGGATTTAATATTCATTTGCCAGGATGGCTTGCTACCAATACCACAAATGCACAAAGTGGTTACGATGAAGCGGTTAAAGCCATGGCAGGTGGCGCTTCACTTGAAAGTTTGGGTAGACATGCAAAAACGGGTTACGACGCAATTGTTAACGCACCGGTTATTGCTGGTATAAAATTCATTATCAATATACCTGCTTTTGTAATTGTAATGCTTGTGACAGCACTTGCTTATATAGGCATTAAAGAGAGCAAGAAGATGACCAACTACATGGTAATTTTTAAAATTGCCGTAATCATTTTTGTAATTGTGATGGGCTTTTTTTATGTAGACACCGCTAACTGGGATCCATTTTTACCCAACGAATTCACGGGTGTACTTGCGGGAGTATCTGCTGTGTTTTATGCCTATATTGGTTTTGATGCCATTTCAACCACGGCCGAAGAATGTAAAAATCCGCAACGTGATTTACCACGCGGTATGATTTATTCCTTAATTATTTGTACGGTCCTGTATATTTTAATTGCGCTAGTTTTAACCGGCATGGTTCATTATAGTGAATTAAAAGTAGATGATCCACTCGCTTACGTGTTTCAAAAACTACACCTCAATAAAATCGGCTATTTAATTTCGGTAAGCGCAGTTGTTGCAACAACTAGTGTACTTCTTGTTTTTCAATTGGGACAACCGCGTATTTGGATGAGTATGAGTAGGGATGGACTTTTACCTAAAAAGTTTGCACAAGTGCATCCTAAATTTGGTACGCCTTCTTTCGCGACCATTGTAACGGGTTGCCTCGTAGGTATACCATCACTTTTTGTTTCTAGTTCTACCATGACCGATTTAACCAGTATTGGAACACTCTTTGCATTTGTGCTGGTGTGTTTTGGTGTACTTGTTTTACCGCGTATGGCCAAAGAAGCGGGTAGTTCTGCTTTCAGACTTCCGTATCTTAACGGACAGTTTATCATCCCTGCTATTGTAGCGGTATTCGTTTATTTTTCTATGAACCGGATATCTGATGCCTTTACTAATTATGCTACCGAAGGGTTTCAAGAAATTTTATTTTTACTCTTTATATTTATTGCCATTGTTACAGGGGTATTAAGTTTTGTACGAAAATATTCGGTGATACCAGTAGTAGGTGCACTTTGCTGTCTCTATTTAATGATTGAAATACCCGCGATTAGTTGGTTGTGGTTTTTTGTATGGATGGGCCTTGGTTTAACCATTTACTTCTTTTATAGTAGACGTAGAAGTAAACTCGCAGCATAATGAAATATCAGATTGGTGACGAAATTTTAGTGTTGCATAGTAACGAAGAAGGGAAAGTGGTTGATTTTATCAATGATAAAATGGTGATGATCGAAGTGCGCGGCGTAAAGTTTCCGGCGTATATGGATCAAATTGATTTTCCCTATTTTAAGCGCTTCACCCAAAAAAAAATTGTAGAGGATCAAAAACCGCTCAAGCAATTTATTGATAATATTCCAACCGAAAAACCAAAGCCTACGGCCGCTAAAGAAGAAACGGGCGTTTGGCTAACCCTCATTCCCAAATTTGGACTCGACGATTTTAATGATGAAATTGTTGTTTCGTTTAAGGTACATCTAGTAAACAATATGGCCACTGCATATGGGTTTCATTACAAGCAGTATTTGTCTTCTAGTTTAAATTTTGAATTAGACACCACCATTCAACCTTTTCATGATTTTTATTTACATGACCTAGCGTTTGAAGCCATCAACGATACGCCTAATTTTAGTGTAGACTTTTCTTTACTTCAAAAAGTAAAATATAAGGCAGCGCATTATGAAACCATGCTTAAGCTAAAGCCTAAACAGGTTTTTAATGCCATCGAAAAATTAAAAGAAAACAACGACCCTACACTTACGTATTTGTTGTTTCATTCATATCCAGACGAAGCTATAGTTGAAACTTTTGATATTTCTAAATTATCGGCAGCCGGGTTTAAAGTGTATGACGCTAAAAAAATTAAAGAAAATTTACCGCCCGCAAGAACAGTCGTAGACCTCCACATCGAAAAGCTTACCAATAGTTTTTTGCATTTAACCAATACCGAAATTATGGGTATTCAGTTAAGTGAGTTTGACAAATGGTTTGACCTAGCTGCCGCGCACCGCCTGCCTTCTTTTATTGTGATCCATGGCGTAGGCGAAGGGGTATTACGAGACGAATTGCATAGCATTTTAAAGACCAAAAGAGAGGTCAAACACTTTATCAATCAATACGATACGCGCTTTGGCTATGGTGCCACAGAGATATTCTTTAAATAAAGGTTATCTTTGCAGCTCCATAAGCCCGAACCATCGAGGTGCTTAGGCACTTAGGAAAGTCCGGACAGCATAGGGCAACCCACCGGTTAAGCGCCGGCCGTTTATATGGTAGCATATAATTGAGAGATAGTGCCACAGAAAATAACTTCCGTTTTGCAAAAAGCGGACACAGGTGAAAATGTGAGGTAAGAGCTCACAGCTTTTGTTGGTAACAGCAAAGGAGGGTAAACCTTGGGTGTTGTAATGCCATGTATAGGAATCTTTGAAAGCGGCTCGTTTGATTCCAATTTATTGGAAGGGTTCCAGGGTAGGCAGCAAGATTGTGTTAGTAATAACACAACTAGATAAATGATGGTTTAGAAACAGAATCCGGCTTACGAGGCTTATGGTTTTTTTTATTTTGAAATAATTGTATTGATATGACACAAGAGCAGATTAAGTATATGAGAGACCGAGTGACGGTTTTGAGGAGGTTTCTTTGACGTTGAGAACCGCAACTATAAAGTAGATACAGACAAACAACTTTCGCTTTCGCCTGGCTTCTGGGATGACAACATCCGGGCTACTGGCATCATGAAAGAAATTAAAGTAAACGAATATTGGTTAAAGCTTTTTAAGCAAGTAGAAAGTAGCGTAGAAGATTTTGCGATCCTGTTTGAATTTTGGAAGGCTGGTGATGCCACCGAAGAAGAAACCAAAGAAGCGCACGTTATTGCCATTGCGCAAATAGAAGAAGCTGAATTTAAAAGCACACTCAATAAACCAGAAGACGAGCTCACTGCCGTTTTACAAATTAATCCGGGTGCAGGTGGAACGGAAAGTCAAGACTGGGCCGAAATGTTACTGCGCATGTACCGCATGTATGGTGAAAAGCAAGGATGGAAAGTAACCGAAATAGATTTTCAGGCTGGCGATGGCGCGGGTATTAAAAGTGCAACCCTACAATTTGAAGGAGACTTTGCGTATGGATTTTTAAAAGCAGAAAGTGGTGTTCACCGTCTCGTTCGTATCTCTCCATTTGATAGCAATGCCAGAAGGCATACCTCTTTTGCTTCTGTATATGCATATCCATTAATTGATGATTCTATAGAAATTACCGTTAACCCTGCCGATTTAGAATGGTCCTTTTATAGAAGTGGCGGTAGTGGTGGTCAAAACGTAAATAAAGTAGAAACAGCCGTTCGTTTAAAGCACGGACCCAGTGGTTTTATAGTAGAGTGCCAGCAGGCCAGAACGCAGGGTGAAAATAGAGAGCTCGCATTAAAGATGCTTAAGAGCAGGCTTTACGAAGAGGAGCTACGCAAGCGTCAAGAAGCCCTCAATGCCACCAATGCCAACAAGAAAAAGATAGAGTGGGGAAGTCAAATAAGAAGCTATGTATTTCATCCATACAAGATGATTAAGGATCACCGTACCGATTATGAAGTAGGTAATGTAGGTCCAGTGATGGATGGAGAAATAGAAGGTTTTATTAAGGCGTATTTGATGCTAGAAAAGGAGAGCCAAGAATAGTTAAATTTGATGTCTATGTTAGTGCCAATTTTGCTTATCATTTTTGTATTGGGTTATGCCTTTATTACGCTTGAGCATACCATTCATATTAATAAGTCGGCAACGGCACTTATTACTGCTGTTTTGTGTTGGACATTCATTGTAGTGAATGCATCCGACAAAGAACTGGTGATAGAATCGCTTACGCATCATTTAAGTGCGATTAGTGAAATCGTATTTTTTTTATTGGGTGCCATGACTATTGTAGAGTTAATTGATGCCCATGACGGATTTCAAAATATTGCAGAAGCTATAAAAACAACCAATAAAACAAAGCTCATTTGGCTCATAGCAATTATTACATTTTTCTTGTCTGCGGTATTGGATAATTTAACAACCACGATTGTGATGATATCCATTTTAAATAAATTGATTGAAGACAAAAAAACCAAATGGATGTTACTCGGTCTTGTGATCATTGCTTCAAATGCAGGTGGCGCATGGAGCCCAATAGGAGATGTCACAACTACGATGCTATGGATTGGAGGCCAAATTACGCCTATTAATATTGTTAAACAGGTGTTTTTTGCCAGCTTAGTGAGTATGGTTATTCCAACCATTATTATCAGCTATATGATAAAAGGTCAAATTGCATTAAAGCAAGCGCCGGCAGATCAAGTAAATACTAGTTCAAATTTATTTGAGCGAAACTTAATTTTTATAGTAGGTATTGGTGCATTGCTTTTTGTTCCCCTTTTTAAAACTATTACGCATTTGCCGCCGTATATGGGTATGCTACTTTGCCTCGGCATTATTTGGGTGGTAACCGAAATATTACACAAGAAAAAGCCTTCAGAAGAAAGAGGTGTTTTGTCTGTTAACCATGCCATTCAAAAAATTGATACACCTAGTATTTTATTTTTCTTTGGTATACTTATGAGTATTGCTTCACTGGAATATGTTGGGATATTACCTGAGTTAGCCGCATTTTTAAATACAACCATTGGTGATATCAATTTGGTAGCCATTGCCATTGGTTTATTATCTGCAGTTTTGGATAACGTGCCACTCGTGGCTGCTTTACAAAGTATGTATACACTTGAGCAGTATCCACAAGATCATTATTTTTGGGAGTTACTCGCCTATACAGCAGGCACTGGTGGATCATGTTTAATTATTGGATCTGCTGCTGGGGTGGCGGTAATGGGGTTAGAAAAAATTGATTTTTTCTGGTATTTAAAACGAATTAGTTGGATTGCCTTAATTGGTTATTTGGTTGGCGCACTTATATTTATTTTGCAGCACAATTTGTAATTCAGTAAGCTAAAGGCTGTTCTAGTTTCCTATTAGTATATCAAACTTGCTTTTTGGCCTTATTTTGTCTAGCCAATTAAAACTTTTAAGTTTCAGCTCATCATGATTGGTTTTACCACGCATGGGCAGGAGATTACCTTCTAAATTATTGATAAATTTAACACGCTTGGGTTTGCCTTCTGCAAAAATGATTTCTATAAGATCGGAACTGTTTTTATTGACGCCAACGAAACGCTTTTGTTCGTCCTGCGCATAATAAATGTTTTCCGCACTGCCCCTGGCTGTTAAAAAATCTACTTGTCCGGTACTATCAAATAATGCATTGATGCTATTACCTCTTACTTGATTAAAGTAGTTGCTACTATCTACTTTACTAATACTTAACGCGTTTTCAAACACATACAAGCGCTCTGGTCTTTTATTTTTCAAGAATAAATAAATAGTGTCACCACTAATTTGGTTTTCCTGTGACCATAATATTGGGTTATCAAATAACCTAAACACCGAGTCTTGGCCGGAAAAAAACAAACTATCACCAACGGCTTGTAATGAGTCAGAAAATATTTTTACGTTTTTATAGGCTTCAAAATATTTTAAAGTACTATCTACGGTTGGCTCAGATTTTAGTTTAACAGAATCGATACTATTTTTTGAACTACCTTTTTTAATGGTAGGTTTTGCTGCTGCAACTTTAACGGTATCTTTAATAATTGTTTTTGTAACTCCTTTTTTTATACTTGTATCAATTGGAACTGGTCTTACCCTTGGTATATTTTTTGTTTTCAATAAATCAATTATACGTCCTGTAAATAAAGTATCTGCAGTAATAAATACACTATCGCTACCTTGTTTAATGATAAGGAGTGGTATTTGAGTTGCCATAATGGTACTCCTTTTGTTATTGGTTTTGATATTATTGGCAATCATATCAAAACCCTGTTCCTTATCTTTACTTCTGTAAACGGCGTTACCTCTAAATTCACTGAGTCCATTGAGGCTATCAATAGCAATTTCGTCGGCGGTAATGCTAAACGTAGAATCTTCTATGATAGACCGCTTGTATAAATTGGCGATTTTCTTTTTAATATCATAAAAGCCTTCACGCGTTTTGATTGTAAGGCCTTTTTTGTCTTTAATTATTGTAGGGCTTATAAAAGTAGACACCTCGGTAATGGTATTGTACTGAAGGCTATCCGTTTTTATAGTACCATTTGGTTGAACCAGTAATACATTTTTGTAAAAAAATATATCCTTACTTTCTCCATAATAGTTCCCTTCGGTACTCGTTAATGTCGTTTTTTTGTTGACCACTTTGCCGCCATACAAATAGGTGCCCAGTTTTAGATTTACATCGTAAGTCAAGTTTTCGGTAGTTAAGGTACTCTTGCCATCTGTTAATCTTACTTTACTTGTGAGCAGCGCTTTTTTTTCTATTCCAATATATCTTAAGTACTGAGCATAGATATGAACGCTATCAGCGTCATTGATATGAACATTGCCAAAAGATTCTAGCGTATTTAAAATAGGATTTATGATAGCGCTATCTGCGTAAAAAAGTGTTTTGCCCTGTCTCACTTTTACATGTCCAGCATATGAAATCAGTTGGTTGGTGTCTGATTTTTGAAGATACTGTTTGTCTGCGGCTAAGATATACAAGTAGTTTTCCTCAGTAATTCCTTTTGGCTGGAGGTTGTCCTTTTGTTTCCCTGGTTGCGCATTTGCCAAAAATGTAACAAATAATAGGCATAGCGTTAGATATTGTTTGATTGAAACCGCCATTATTGTTTAATAGTGCTTGCTGTGTCTATAATGGGGGCTAACAGTGGGCTGGCTTTATCTTTTTTGCCAAAGACCGAGAACTGAACATATCTTTTTGGATGAACACGTAAGTCGTCTAGTAATGTATTAGCACTCTTCAAACTATTATTTAAGTTGTTATAAAGTGTTTTGTCATTGATAAGTTTACCTAAACTTCCTTCATCACTAGCTGCTTTTTTAACAAGGGCATTTAAATTTTCGATAGCTGTTTTTAAATTACCAACAGTGCCGTTGATGTCTGCTGTTGCTAGTTTATTTGTTGTAGCTTCTAAATTTGATAGGGTAGCAGCTACCTCTTTATTATGGTCAGCTAAGTTTTTAGTAACGCTATTGATATTATTTACAGAGCTTGCGATTGCGCCAGACTGTTTGTCAAGCATTGATTCAATAGCAGCCGAAGAAACAATTAAGCTAGCCGTTGTTGTGTTGATGTTGGCTATGGCCTGCTGTAAATTATTTTTCGTATTGGGGTCAAAAATACGATTGATATTTTTTAAGACACTATCAAGTGATTGAACCGTTATTTTGATTTGATCGGTAACGGGCTCTAACTTATTCATCGCATCATCAAATAGTCCAATAGCATTTCTTGTTGCAATAGTATCCTGAGGTTTTAAAAAAAGTGAATTATTACCAAGTTTTATAATAATACTGGGTGTGCCAAGTGGGTTATCTTTAATGCTTGCTACCGAGTTAACTGGTATTTTATAATTTTGATTGAGCTTGATCGTCACTAAAATAGAGTGTAAATTATAATCGGTATTTTCGATATCAATAACACTTCCTACTTGAAAGCCATTTACATAAACAGGATTTGATACCATAAGACCCTTGGTATCTTCGTATTTGGCAAAAATATAATTACCTGTTTTAAATAATGTTTTACCCTTCAAAAAGTTGAAACCTAATATTAGAACCGTAATAGAAATAGCGGTTAGTGCTCCAACTTTTGATTCATTCGAAATCTTCATGTAACAAAATTAAGGTTTATTGACCGCCTACGCCTATCTGATTCTCTAATGATTTTTTATAAATCCGAACAGATTTGGTGATCACATCACATATTTCTAATTGTCCTTTCTCACTATTTAGGTAGTCTTCTTCGTCGGGGTTTGATATAAATCCAGTTTCAACTAGTACAGCAGGCATACTTACTGCTTGTAACACCCAGATGCCTTTTTTACGTTGTTGTGCTTGTCTACTAACACGTCCTAATTTTTGAAATTCCTCCTCAATGGTTAGGGCTAGTTTGGCACTTCGTTGGAAATATTGTTGTGTCATTATATTTGCCAACATTTGTTTGGTTGGATCATTGGCATCTGTTAGTTTTCGGGCCTCCAATATTTTTAAGGAAACACTATCAAGGTATTCATCAACACTTTCTCCAGCAGCGGCCTTTCTTTCTTCTGTTTTGTCAACCCCATAAATAAATGTTTCAGTGCCAATAGCTGAGCTTGGTAAATGAGTTATTTTGTATTGAGGTACCTTTTTATATATTTTCTTGCCTTTTTTTCCTTTAACGGTAATTGTTTTGTAGCCAACTACTTCTCTGATGGTTCTTGATCCTGCCGAATTTACGTGGATACAAATAAACAAATCACCTTTTAAGCGGTTTGCGATATCAGCTTTTTCAACAACTGAATTAAAAACATCGGTTTTGCGGGTCATTAAAATTTCAACATCTGGTAGTGCCTGCTTTAACTGTATTTCTAGTTTTAGAGCAACCGCTAGAGAAATGTCTTTTTCGGTAGAATATCTGCCTGTTGCTCCAACATCGCCTCCTCCGTGACCAGCATCTATAATAATCCTTTTCAGGGCTTGTTTTTGGATAGGCGCTGTTTTAATGATAGTATTAGGACCACCGTAAGAAAATGCCTGCGTACTCAAAAAGAGAGTGCTTATCCAAGCCGCAATTCGTCTAATCTTCATATCAATTCTTTAAAGGATTATAGATATAAGTTATTTTACACCATTGATGCACTATTTTTGCCAAGTGAATAGAAGCAAACAACGTAAAATTAACGTAAAAACACCACCTACTATTGTAATAGGCATTGTTTTGCTTTTATTAACATTTCAGCAGGAATCTAGGGCTGTTTTGGTGCAAATTACCCCTTTATTTCAGGATACCCTCGTTAAAAAGGCAGATACGCTTATCAGAAAGACCGATTCTCTCATCAATAAGACCGATACGCTTATTCTCTCAAAAGACTCTATCGATGCGCCAATTGGATATAATGCCTCAGATTCTGGCATATTAATTGTAGAAACAAGGGAGTTTTTTTTATACGGAAAGGCCAAAACCAATTATCAAGATCTCGCCATAGAAGCCGCAACTATCCGTTATAACCAGCAGTCAAAAATGGTAAAAGCATTTGGCAGCATGGACTCTAGCGGTAAATTAGATAGTAAACCCGTTTTTATCCAGGGTGAAATGAAATCAATTAGTGATACCATTTCATTTAATATGGAAACCGGTAAAGGAATAACAAAGAATACTTTTTTTCAGGAAGGGGAAATATTTGTAAATGCATTGACGCTAAAAAAAATGAATGATAGCGTGGTTTACGCAAAAAAAGCTCGATTTACAACCTGTAATTTAGATACCCCACATTTTGCCTTTAGAACAGGCCGGATGAAAATAATCAATAACAAAATGGGTATTTCTGGCCCTACATTTCCAGAATTTGAAGGTGTACCTATGCCGGTAGGTATTCCTTTTGGGATTTTTCCACTCAATAGGGGTAGGCATTCGGGCATTTTGGCACCTGCATTTACAGCATCTGAAGATTTTGGATTGGGTCTCGAAGGACTTGGTTATTATAAAGTCATTAACGACTATCTAGATTTTACTACAAGGGCCAATATTTATTCTTATGGTGGATGGAATGTAAACCTAAATTCTAAGTACATCAAGCGGTATGCATTTACGGGTGGCTTTAATCTTACCCTTCAAAATACCAAGAGCTTAAATAGGTTTGGTGGCAATGGTGAAGAGTTTAACCAAAATAAATCCTTTATGATCAATTGGAGTCATAGCAGGGATAATAGGGCAAGACCGGGAACTAGTTTTTCTGCCAATGTAAATTTTGGTAGCTCCAGGTTTAATAGATTGCTACTTAACAATCCCATGCAAAACTTTCAGAACCAGTTAAGTTCTTCCATAAGTTATTCAAAAGATTGGAGAGGCAAATACAATTTATCGGTGAATGCCAACCACAACCAAAACAATAATTTACGCCTCGTTAATTTACAACTTCCAACAGTGAATTTTAACGTGGTAACCTTATATCCTTTTCAATCCAAAGAGCAAATAGGTTCCGGAAAATGGTATGAAAAAATTGGTATAGGGTATAGTGGAAATGTGCAAAACCAATTGTCTTTTTACGACACGGCGTTTAATTTTAAAAGATTATTAGATACCGCGCAGTGGGGCGCCGTTCATAATATTCCAATATCCATGTCGCTTCCTGCACTCGGTCCTGTAACCATTAGCCCTAGTATTTCTTACGAAGAACGCTGGTACGGTCAACGGTTTATTAGGAGCTGGAATACGGCCAATAAAAAAGTGGATACAGTCAAATACAGAGGGCTTTATACAGCTCGTCAAATGAGTTTTGGGATTAGTGCAGCAACCCGAATTTTTGGTACCTATACTTTTGGTAAAAATAGTAACATCAAAGGAATTCGCCATGAAATGAGGCCTAGTGTTTCTGTAAATTATCAACCCGACATGGCGGCTGCATACCATTATAGTACACAAATTGATACAACTGGCAGAAGGTATCGGTTTTCACAATATGAAGGTGGTGTTGTTGGCTCTTTTTCGGAAGGACGTTTTGGTGGGATAGGATTTGGTATAGATAATTTATTGGAAATGAAAGTGCGTGACAAATCGGATTCTACTGCTAAAGACAAAAAAGTAAAACTCATAGAAGGTTTTGGTATTTCTTCTTCCTATAATATGCTAGCCGATAGTTTTAAACTTGGAACTTTTAATTTATATGCACGAAGTACACTTTTTGAAAAAGTGAATATTAATGCAAGCGCCACGCTAGACCCTTACGATGTGGACAGCAAGGGCTACCGTTTAAAAACCTATGCGTTTGATCCCAAAGCTTTTAAATTTGGACGCATCACAAGTGGTAGTGTTGCTATTTCTACTTCATTTTCAAGTAAGTCTAAAGATGGTAAAACAGAAAAAGATAGAGCCATACCAATTGATCCTTTTTTAACACCCGATGAACAACAAAGGCAGTTACAATTTGCGAAATCTAATCCTGCCGAGTTTACAGATTTTAATATTCCTTGGACAGTTTCTTTCTCTTATTCTTTATCATTTAATAGGCAGATCAAACCAGATTACAGTGGCTTTGAAACAAGAACTTTTTCAAGTTTAAACTTTAATGGTGATTTTAGTTTAACCGAAAAATGGAAAGTGGGTGGTACGGGTTATTACGACGTTTCAATGGGTGGGCTTCAACAATTTAGTATGTTTATTTCTCGCGAAATGCATTGTTGGCAAATGTCGATTAATGTAATGCCGGTTGGTATTTTTAGATCCTTTAATATTACCGTGAATCCTAAATCAGGAATCTTAAGAGATTTAAAAATTAATAGAAGCAGGGTTTTCTCAAATTCTACCTTCTAATAACTGCTGGTGCTTGGCGTAATAGTTCCACATCAATTCAAATACTTCCTCCTTTACTTCCTTACTTGTTTTACCTGCAACATGCACAGGTGGCAAAAAATGCATTTCAATTTTACCAGGCATTAAGCAAAATCTCGAGTTAGGAGGTAATATATTTTTTGAATTAAATAGGATGGTAGGTATGATTCGTTTTTGTGTATCTACGGCTAATCTAAAAGCGCCATCATAAAAACTTTTAAGCGGGTCGCCGGTTCTGTTTCTAGTGCCTTCTGGATAAATGAGCATATCTAGTCCAACCGCTAAAATGGCTTTCATCTCTTCATAACTTTTTCTTCGGCTTTGGTCGCTTCTGCGGTCTACTAAAACGCTTCCAAACTTATACACCCAACCAAAAACGGGAACCTTAGAAAAGCTAACTTTAGCAATTGTTTTATTGGCTCTAGGCATAAATGGTGTACTTACCGGAACATCCATCAGTGAGTTGTGGTTGCATACCACTACATAGTTTTCGCCTTTTACAAAATTGTCGGCACCCTTAATTTTAATACGGCATCCAATAAAAAATAAGAAAAAACGCATCCAAGCCTGTGTTACTTTTCTGTGCAGTATGGCAACATGGGGCTCCCCTAAAAAAAAGCAGGGTAGTAAAAAAAACACAGCCACAAACATGGTGGTAATAAAAATGATGATTGCCCAGACTGCCAAAATTCTTCCAGCAATAAATTTAATGGTCGATATTTTATGTATGGGTTCGCTCATGTTCTAAAATTAAATATGCCAGTCAATTACTTGAAGTCCTTGTTTTGCAAGTAGTTCATTTGTTTTACTAAAATGTTTGCAACCAAAAAATCCTTTGTCTGCACTAAAAGGTGAGGGGTGTGCTGCTTTTAAAACAAAGTGTTTGGTTTCATCAATTAAAACTTGTTTTTGTTCTGCAAATTTACCCCACAATAAAAATATGATTCCTTTTTTTTCATCTGATAATTTTTTGATTACGGCATCTGTAAAATGCATCCATCCAATTTTTGCATGACTAGCGGGTTCATCTTCTCGAACTGTTAGCACTGCATTTAATAATAGCACACCTTGTTTAGCCCATGGTGTTAGATCTCCACTTGTTGGTATGGGTAATCCAATATCAGATTTTAATTCTTTAAAAATATTAACCAGTGAGGGCGGTGGTTTTATACCTTCTGGTACAGAAAAACTGAGTCCCATGGCTTGACCGCTTCCGTGGTAAGGGTCTTGACCTAATATAACCACTTTTACATTTCCAAAGCTGGTTTGATTAAATGCGTTAAAAATATGACTACCTGCTGGAAATATTTTTACACCAGTTGCTAGTTCTGTTTTTATATGTGCTGCTGTTTGTAAAAAGTATGTTGATTTAAATTCTTTACTCAACATTTCTTTCCAAGAGGATTCAATTTTTACTTCCATAATTATTTAGTATAAAATACTAACACTGCCAGCAAATGCTTGATGTTTGCCTGATAATTTAATAACATAATAATATACACCAAAAGGTAAGGTTGTTTGATTTTTTGATTTGCCATCCCAGTTTTTACCATACCCGCTAGCGCTAAATACTTGTTGACCGGTTCTGTTAAATATACTAACCGTACAATTAGGGTAATAATCTAGTAGGGGAATGCTCCATGTATCATTGATGCCATCACTATTTGGTGAAAATGCATTGGGTGGGATAATATCTGCGTCATTAACAGTAGCATTGATTGTTTGTATTTGAGCGCATCCAATAGGTGTGGTTGCTTTAATATAATATTTCCCCGTAGCTAAAATTCTTTTTGGTTGTAATAATGGAGTCGAACACAAAGAGTCTTGCCAATAACTGTACACCCAATTATTGGATGGTGGTGGAATCGTGGTAATATCTATGGTGACTGGAATTTTTACAGGTGCTGGTTGTGTAACTAAAAATTCGGGATAATTATTAATAGTAACACTTGCTTTTTTGATAACGCTACAACCTGCTGGTGCGGTAAATTTGATAAAATAATTTGTGCTGCTTGTAAACCGGTGATTGTTACTCAAGCTTTGTGTAGCGCCGCTGTCTAAAAAATAACGAATGCTTGCGCTTGGTTCACTACCCTTGGTAGGCGTAATACTATCAAGTGGTATGCTACCACAGGCCATGTAATTGGTAACAGATGTAATTGGTGGAGCACTAATGCTGGTGTTAATGGGGGATATATTACTACATCCAAACTGGCTTGTACCTAAAACAAAGTAGTTGCCCGTTTGTGCAATTTTTGTAGGATTGGATAGCGGTGTTTTTGCAAGTGCATCTTGCCAATACGTGTATTTTAAATTTGGATCATTACCACTGGTGTAGCTTGGATCTGTTAGATTAATTATTTCAGGAATACAGGCAGCTGCGGGTTGCTTAATGGCGATAACCGGGTTAGGATGAACAATTACAGAGAGTGGTTTAGTGTCTGCACAACCTGCACTATTGGTTGCTTTTACATAAATTAAACCCGATTTACCAATGGCTTTTGGCGAAGCAACAAAATCTCCACTAGTAGGGCTGTTAAAGTAACTTAATTTTAAACCGGGGCTACTGCCTACTGTAACAATACTATCTGTAACATCGGCGCCTTTGTTTTGGCATGCAACAACACTGTCAGCTAATTTAAAAACATAAGGGTCTAATGATTTTACGACGGTGGTATATAAAGTATCTAAGCAACCTTGATTGGGATATGGTGTAATGACGAGTGCTAATCTGGTTTTTGGTGGAGGTGCTGGTGTAATGGTAAGAACCACATCACTTCCTAGTAATTTTGAAAAATCATCGGTGTACCATTTGTAATCCGCAAAGCCGTAAGGTGCTGTTAAGTTAAGTCCAGTAATATTGGTACAAAAAACATTACCTGTAACGGGTGTTGTACAATTGTCGTTAACATCTAAGTATGCATACCCAAAATGGCCGCCTCTAGAACAATCGTTGGTTGTAAATTCAAGCCTTAAGGTTTTACCTTGATATCCGGGAAGTTTTAAAGTAATAGGTGCCCACTCTTTGTAAAACACCGTTTTTTTTACGGTTGATTCTTTAAAGCCCGGTAAGTTGGGTGCCGAAATAAATTCGAAAGCACCGCAGGTTTCATATTTATTATCGGTAACATTAAAAACCTTGACCATAAATTTTGGTTGCTCCCAATCTTGATGGCCAGCAGGGTTTTCAAATACAACTGCGTAATTATAAATAATGCTGTAATCACCTTCGGTGGAAGGAACGGTGAATGTATACGAAACCCCTTGTGCTTCTGCTTGCGTTTGGTCATTACCAAGTTTTAATGAATAGCCGCTGCCATTTGGACAGCTTGTAGGGAAACCGCCGTAATAATCTTTGGCGGTAGTACCCGGGAAATTGGTAATGATGGTATGTTTGCCGTCTTGTGGGCTTCCAAACGTCATATTTAATGCTCCATTGGAACGAGCAATAGATCCGTCAAATGCATCCCAACTACCTAGATTTCCGTTTTCAAAACCAATATTGGGTGGACAGCCTTGACCTAAAGCTTTATTGATGCCTCCTAAGATGCATAAAATGCTCAATAATAAGTATGTACAAGCTTTTAACACGTCCTTGTAAATGTCGTGAAAAAATGTGGGAATTTGCAATGAAATGGCATGAAAAAGCCCCAAAAATAGGTGTTTGGGGCTTTGTGAGACTTTACTAGGCTAGCGTTTATATTGTCGTTTCACGATATTGGATTGACAATGCATTAACAATTTTATTAATTTAATTGGTTTAATTTTATTTAACCCTTTTACTGATGAGGTAACCATTTTTGATTTGGGATGGTTATAATTTTTTTAATATAAAATTGATAAATGATGAGATATGGATTTCTTTCTTTTTTTATTATTGGTATTTTAATACCCTGCATGATGCATGCAAAGTGCCAACAAAAAACATTTGATTCAGCTAGATCAAATTTTATGATAAATAGCAAGGTGAATTTATTTAAAGCCATTAAAAAAAAGCAAAAAGAACTTAAAGGTTTTCAATTTATACAAGGTGGAACTTTCTCGACCGTTAAACCAGATAAAGGAATAGATCGAAGACCAGAAAATGATACTAGTTTAATCATAGATTTGGAACGAGGCAAAAGATTAACTGTTTCAAGTTTTTTTATGTCTGAAAAGGAGGTTACAAACCTTGAATATCGAACATTTGTAAATTGGGTGATTGATTCTATTGCCCTAACAATTTTAGCAGCTAAAGATCCTGAATTTTATATTGATCAAGATAAAAAGACATTGAACTGGTCACGCCGATTAGAAGCAAGAGATACCAGTCAATTCAAGAATTTATATCCTTTATATGTAGTTGGCTCTTTTCCAGGATCGAAAAATTCAGAACATCAAAAATATATTCTAAATACATCTGCTATTCAATTCAGTTTTTTTCATTATAATGCTACTAAACCTACAATAATTGATGTATACCCTGATACACTTTGTTGGATTAGGGATTTTTATTTTAGTTATAATGAATCAATGACCAAGAAATATTTCCAGCATCCCTCATTCAATAATTATCCGGTTGTTGGGGTTAGCTGGATACAGGCAAATGCATATTGTAGCTGGCTAAGTAAGGATGGCAAATACGAATACAGACTTCCAACTCAAGCAGAGTTTCTCTATTGTTACATTTCAATCCCAAATAGCAAAAATAATGATCTAAAGTTCAGACAATATGGATTAGATACTTCAAATGTATTTAGATCATTTCGATCAAAAAGCGATACTTCAAATGTAACTGTATTTAAAAGATCGGTTCCCAAGAAATTTACGGTTGATTTTAAAGCTTATACATATCCATGGTCGTCAATAAATGATGGGCTTTTTGATAAAAAAGGGAGGCTCCTTGCAAAATTTGGAAGTTATAAATTTTCAGATGAATATGGAATTAATTATGGGCAAATCCTAAATGTTAGGAATGGCTTTTATCCTGAAAGTTGCGGTTCATTTCCGGCTTCACCAAAAGGGCTATATGACCAAGCAGGTAATGTGGCAGAGTGGGTTGCAGACGGATTTATTAAGGATCTTATATTCGAGGACGAATTCAATAAATCACCCAAAAGAGATTACTCATTATTGAAACCAACCCCAATAATTTTGGATTCAATAATTCTGAGTTTAATTAAGTCCCGGAGTTACTATATCCGTCCTTCGATTTATAAAAGGGAGAGCCTTCAAGATCTTTGGATCAAACTTGGCAAGCCCGGTATGATACCTGCACCCAAGGATATTCAAGATACTCATGAAAACCAACTTTATAATATTTTGAAAGATGCTAATAATCTATTTAGCAGTTATCAAATCCTAAATAAGCTAGATAACCCGAAAATGGTAATGGGTGGATCATGGAATGACAGTCCCTCTCTAATGCGATTTGGTGAAAAAAGAGCCTTTTCTGCAGAGGAAGCTCATAGTTTTGTGGGGTTCAGGGTAGCTGCTAATGTAAATGATGGCAGATAATGATTTGGTTTTGTTCTTTAGAATTCTACTCAAGAATGGTTTGTGCAAATTATTTCGTTTAAACTATATCTAAACCAGTAAATAAATAAGGGTCTCAGTTTATGACTGAAACCCTTAATATTGTTGAGTGAACCGGATTGGATTCGAACCAATGACCTACTGCTTAGAAGGCAGTTGCTCTATCCAGCTGAGCTACCGGTCCTCGTTTGAGTGGCGCAAAATAAAGAAAAAATGGCCATAATTTCAAAAGAATTCAAGCAATTAGGGCTAAATCCTAATTAGTTAGCCTCGTTTTTCTAAAAGTCATTACTTTGCATCAAACGCTTACTTGTGAGTTATAATTACCTGCCATTAGACCATAAATGGCTTCATTTTAGCCAGGTTAAAAACCTTTTAGCCCATAATCAGGATGTGTCTATCACATTTGATGCGCATGATAAAATAATAGCATGCCGCGCTTATTTGGATCAAAAAATGGCCCAAAAAGGTAAAAATTACTACGGTATTAATACGGGTTTTGGCTTCTTACAAAACATTACTATCGACGATTCTCAAATTGAACAACTCCAGTATAATTTAATTGTTTCACATGCATGTGGATTAGGGGAGCAGGTGCCGGAGCCCATTGTTAAGCTCATGCTTATGCTTAAAATTAAGTCGTTGAGTTATGGACATAGTGGAGTTCAAATTGAAACCGTAAAACGGTTGTTGGAAATGTATAATAATAGGGTGCTGCCTGTTATTTTTACACAGGGCTCACTTGGTGCATCTGGTGATTTATCGCCATTGAGCCATTTGAGTTTACCCCTATTAGGGCTTGGTGAAGTAACCATTGATGGGATTAAACATCAAACCAATTCTATTATGGAGCGCTATCATTGGAATCCTATAAAACTACAAAGCAAAGAAGGATTAGCGCTTATCAATGGTACTCAATTTATGAGTGCTTATGGTATGTACTGTTTACAAAAAGCCGAGCATTTAATTGAAATGGCACACTTGGTTGCTGCACTTTCATTTGATGCTTTTAATTGTACCACAGAGCCGCTAAGTCCAGAAATACATGCAATTAGAGCACATGAAGGGCAGGTGCTTACCGCTAAAAAAATGCGTGAATATTTAGCGGGTAGCAGCATTGCAGCTTCTGTAGGCAAACAAATTCAGGATCCGTATTCGTTTAGATGTATACCTCAAGTACATGGTGCCACCATTGGCGCATTTAATCATGTGCTTGATATTTTTATGCGTGAAATAAATTCGGTAACGGATAATCCTAATATTTTTCCGGACGAAGATTTAATTGTGAGTGGCGGAAATTTTCATGGACAACCGCTTGCTATGTCACTCGATTATTTAGCCATTGCGATGAGTGAACTGGCCAATATTTCGGAGCGTAGAACCTATCAGTTATTAAGTGGTCAGCGTGATCTTCCTTTATTTTTAGTAAAAGATCCAGGGCTGCATTCTGGATTTATGATTCCGCAGTACACGGCAGCAGGCATTGTTAGTGAAAACAAACAACTTTGTACCCCAGCTTCGGTGGATAGTATTTCGTCCTCTAATAACCAGGAAGACCATGTAAGTATGGGCGCCAACGCGGCAACAAAATGTTTACGTGTTATCAATAATGTAGAAAAAGTATTGGCCATAGAATTATTAAGCGCGGCTCAAGCACTTGATTTTAAAAGACCTGCTAAAAGCTCCGAACCCATCGAAAAATTAGTGGCTACTCTACGTGAGCAGGTGTCTTTTGTAGCCGCTGATAGGATCATGCATCCAGATATGGTTACGGCTACGCAAATTATAGCATCATACGCCTTATAGCACCTATTTTAGCGTAACTTTACAGGGTAAAAATTGATACATGTCTGAAGAACAGAGCTTAAATTTTATTGAAGAAATTGTAGAGGCGGATTTAGCAACTGGCAAATACCAGTCTATTGTTACGCGTTTTCCTCCAGAGCCTAATGGCTATTTACATATTGGGCATGCTAAAAGTATTTGTTTGAATTTTGGCTTGGCTAAAAAATATGGGGGCACTACCAATTTGCGTTTTGATGATACCAATCCGGTGACTGAAGAAACGGAATATGTAGAGAGTATTAAAAACGATTTGAAGTGGCTTGGCTTTCATTGGGCTGAAGAATTATATGCTTCTGATTATTTTGATCAAATACATGGTTTTGCGGTTCGTTTAATTGAAATGGGCCTTGCCTATGTAGACGATAGTAGTTCCGATGAAATTGCCACTCAAAAAGGAACACCTACACAGGCAGGAACTGCAAATACTTTTAGGAGCAGAACCGTAGCCGAAAATTTGCAACTTTTTGGAGATATGCGCCTTGGTAAATACGCCGATGGCGAAAAAGTATTACGTGCTAAAATTGATTTAGCGAGTAGTAATATGCACATGCGTGATCCAATTATTTATCGTATTAAACATGTACACCATCACCGTACTGGCAACAAATGGTGCATTTATCCGATGTACGATTTTGCACATGGACAAAGTGATGCGATCGAAAATATTACGCACTCTGTGTGTACACTCGAATTTATTCCGCATAGAGAATTGTATAACTGGTTTATTGAAAAATTATCGATTTTCCCTTCTAAACAATACGAGTTTGCGCGTTTAAACATGACCTATACGGTAATGAGTAAGCGTAAATTATTACAACTAGTTCAAGAAAATCATGTAACGGGTTGGGATGATCCACGTATGTCTACCATTTCTGGTATGCGCCGAAGAGGTTATCCTGCAGCGGCTATCAGAGAGTTTTGTGACCGCATTGGTATAGCAAAACGAGATAACTTAATTGACATTAGTTTACTTGAATTTTGTGTGCGTGAAGATTTAAATAAATCAGCCGTGCGCCGCATGGTGGTATTTGACCCATTAAAAGTGATTATTACCAATTATACCGGCGATGGTGAAATGCTTAGTTCCGAAAATAACCCCGAAGATCCAAATGGTGGCGTTCGTGAAGTACCGTTTAGCAAAGAAATTTTTGTAGAGCGTGACGACTTTATGGAAGAACCATCAAAAAAATATTTTAGACTCGCACCTGGTCAAATGGTTCGATTAAAAAGTGCTTATATTATTAAGTGTGATGATTTTATAAAAGATGCAGATGGAAATGTAACAGAACTTCATTGCAGTTATATTCCTGAAAGCAAGAGCGGATCAGATACTTCTGGTATTCACGTTAAAGGAACGCTACACTGGGTAAGTGCAGCACATGCGATACCTGCCGAAGTTCGTTTGTACGACCGTTTATTTAATGTAGAAGATGTTGCGGGTGCCGAAGGTGATTTTAAAGATTATATCAATACAAATTCTTTAACGGTAGTGCCGCATGCTTACGCAGAGCCTGCACTATTACAAGATAGTATGGGTGTAGGATTTCAATTTTTACGCAAAGGATATTTTTGTGCCGACAAAGACAGTACGCCAACAAAACTTGTATTTAATAGAACCGTAGGTTTAAAAGATACTTGGGCAAAAGAAGTAAAAAAAGGAGCATAGCATATGCACTTTCAAGCAAGGTTTAATAAACACTGGGCTCACACTTTCCCTCAATTTAGTAAGGATGGCCATTTTGTGCTTGCAGTAAGTGGGGGTGCCGATAGTGTGGTACTTGCCTATTTGTTAAAAGGTGCTGGCATTAATTTTGAAATTGCGCATTGTAATTTTAAATTACGAGGATCAGAGAGTGATAGAGATGAAGCCTTTGTAAAAAAATTGGCAGTTACACTTGATGTCCCTTTTTCTTGTAAGCATTTTGATACAAACACTTATGCTACTGCCAATAAATTATCTATTCAAGAAGCCGCTAGAGATTTGCGGTATGCATGGTTTGCAACATTTAATACGATTGTAATTACGGCGCATCATGCCAATGATAATATTGAAACCGTACTCATGCATTTTTGCAGAGGTACTGGTATTGCTGGTTTAACTGGCATTGAGCCCTATAAAGTAAAAGAGCGTTTACTTCGCCCATTACTTGTTTTTCACAAGCAAGAAATAATCGACTACGCAACTGAGGCAGGTATCGCATTTGTAGAAGATAGCTCAAATGCCACAGGTAAATATGCCCGCAATTTTTTTAGACATCAGGTATTACCTGCTGTTCAAGAAGTATATCCACAGTCGGAACAAAATATTTTACATACCATTAAGCATTTACGCGAAGTATCGGAAGTGTATAAAGCAGCCATGCAAAAAATTGTAAGTAAGCTTCAATTTATTAATAGCCATGAAATTCATATTCCAGTAATCATGTGGCAAAAAGCAAAGCCACTGGATACCATTACTTTTGAAATGCTGTACCCTTATGGTTTTACCGCTGCTCAAATTCCAGAGGCTATCAAAATATTAAGTGCACATAATGGTGCGGTATTAATTTCGCCTACACACCGCTTAATAAAAAATAGAAACTGGATGATTTTAGCACCGCTTGAGACAGCAACCAATAGGAGTGTGGTTGTGGTGGATCAAAACGATGCATCTGTAGATTATCCAGGTGGAACACTAAGGTTACAAACTTTTGCGGCTCAGGTGCCCGAAGCCTCTGATGCTTATAGCTGTATGTTGGATGCTGCTGCTTTACAGTTTCCACTTATTTTACGACCCGCAGCAACCGGTGATTATTTTTATCCATTTGGCATGCAAAAGAAAAAGAAGCTTAGTAAATTTTTTATTGACCTCAAGCTTTCTAAAACGGCTAAAGAAAAAGTGTGGGTACTTGTATCAGATAACCGAATTGCATGGGTAATAGGTTACCGAATAGATAACCGCTTTAAAATAACGCCTGCTTCTAATGCTGCAGTAAAGTGTAGTTTTTCGCCTAAAGCATAACCTATAAGTGCAGATAAGCAGATACCTGACTTATAAAATTTTGAATGGGATCAAAGCCAGAAAATAATTTACAAGCAATAATTAAAAAGCCAATACCCCAAACAGAACCCCAAAAGTGCGCCGAGTGGTTGATATTATCGCCACCTCTTTTAGACATATAAATGGTCATTAGTAAATAAAGGGGGCCAAAAATAAAACCTGGAATGATAGGTGGAATAATAAAGAGTCCAATTTTTATGGTAGGTTCTAAAAAAACACCAGCAAATACTACTGCCGATACGGCGCCGGAGGCGCCAAGGCTTCTATACTGCTTATTATTACGCTGCATCATATAGGTAGGAATTAAACACACCACCAGTGCTGTTAGGTACATGGCTAAATAAAGTACCTTACCTTTTTCATTGAATAGTGCGATAAAATATTTTTCTACAAAATCCCCAAACATGTAAAATGAAAACATATTAAATGCCAAATGCCCAAAGTCGGCGTGGATAAAGCCATTGGTAATAAAACGCCACCACTCATTGTCTCTATTGATTGCGGGCGGATAAAAAATAAAATCATCAATCACTTTTTTATTGTAAAAGCCAAATATAGAAAGCGCAATAGTAATTACTAAAAGGGTTAGGGTTATAGTATACATAAATTAATTGTGGTGGTATTTTTCGTTTCTTAAAATGGTACAAGCACGATAGACCTGTTCAGCTAAGATAAGCCTTACTAGCATGTGCGGGAATACAAGGGGCGATAAGCTCCAGCAAACGTTAGCCCTTGAAAAAACAGCTTCATCAACGCCAAAAGCACCGCCTATTAAAAAAATTATTTTACGGGTACTTTCGTTGGCTCTTTGTTGCATAAAACTAGCTAGTTTAGGGGACGTAAAAGTTTGTCCTCTTTCGTCTAGTAAAACCAAATAATCGGAAGCGTCGATCCCCTGTAAAATAATGGCCGCTTCTGCCTTTTTTAATGCAGCTTCTGTTAAGCTCCCCGCATTTTTAGGTGGGCTAATAATGTGCCAGCTGGCCGGATAGTAATTGTTGATGCGCTTTGAAAAGTCTTCTATGCCCGTTTTAGCATATAATTCATGGGGTTTGCCAACAGACCAAAGTTCAATTTTCATGCGGGTAATTAATTTCGCACTAAATTTAGGCTTTTAAAATATAGTATGCGTTATTTATTGCTAATTCTGGTTTGTTTGATGTTGTTTTCTGAAGCTACTGCGCAGGATATAACGCCTATCGATTCAGTGGCAAAGGCAAAAAGAGTGAAGTTGGTAGCAGCTATTTTTGGAGGCACCTATGGCGCATCATTTATATCGCTTAACAAAGCATGGTATGCCAATTATCCAAGAAGTCGTTTTCATTTTTACAACGACGGTAAAGAGTGGCTTCAAATGGATAAAGTAGGGCACGTTTATTCTAGTTATAATCTAGCACGTATAAGTCATAAGGGATGGGCATGGACAGGTATGCCAGAAAAAAAAGCGGTGGTGTTATCTGCCTTAACAAGCCTTTCTTACTTAACTATTATTGAAACAATGGATGGGTTTTCAAAAAATTGGGGGTGGAGTTGGTATGATGTATCTGCAAATACGGCGGGCGTTTTATTATGGAGTGCACAGCAACTCAAATGGAAGGAACAAAAATTTCGTTTAAAATATAGTGCCCATTATACGAATTACGCAGATCCCATGTTGCAAGCACGTGCTAATAATTATTTTGGAAAATCATTACCTGAAAGGTTTTTAAAAGATTACAATGCACAAACCATTTGGTTGAGTGCCAATATAAAAAGTATTTGGCCCAATACTAATGTGCCCAAGTGGTTAAACATTGCTGCTGGGTATGGAATTGATAACGCTTTTGGTGGTTACGAAAATAAATGGACGGTAAATAACCAAGCTGCTAGTTATACATATGCCCGTCCCGATTTGCAACGAAGTCGCCAATATTACTTGTCTATCGACGTAGATTTTGAGCGCATTAAAACTAATAAAAAATGGGTGAGGGGTGTACTCACTTTTTTAAATTTTGTTAAACTACCTGCACCTGCTATCTCGTTGAGTAATGGAAAATTAAGTGGTAGTTTGCTGTATTTTTAATTAGCCCTTTCTTAAATATTTGGTTAGAATTACAATCGTTTGTCCTTCTATTTTTCCTTCAATTTGTTCGGTGTTATCTGCTACCAGTCTAATATTTTTTACAACTGTACCTAATTTAGCATTTAGGGTAGATCCTTTTACATCTAATGATTTTGTAAGTACCACCGTATCGCCATCTTGTAATACCATGCCATTGCTGTCTTTGTGTAAATCAACACTGTCATCATTTTCATGATCGCCCGTAGATTTAGCCCATGCCATGGTGTCGTCATCAAAATACATCATCTCTAATGCATCTGCTGCCCAGCTTTGATCTTTTAGCCTATTTAATAAACGCCAGCTTACTATTTGTACCGCTGGAATTTCACTCCACATGGCTTCGTTTAAACAAGCCCAGTGTACACTATCAAGTTCTTCTTTTTTATTGAGTTGCGCTGTACATTTTGCACAAATGAGAATGCCTTCTTCGTTGTTTGTAGGTACTTCGTAAACAGTTAAGTTGGTGGAAGATTTACAAAGTTCACAACTGTTGCCACTTCTTGCAATAAGGTCTTTCTCGTTTTTCATGTTTGCTTGTTGAGGGTGTTATTTGCGCGAATGTAAGGGATTTGTATGGGTTTGTGGAATCAATGTGAGTAATTACAATGGCTTAAAATATATAAATTTATTATATTTAATAAAAAGTACTATTTATGAAGTTGGTTGCAAGATTGGTTTTATCTTTTTTAATCTTCTCAATTCTTTTATCATTTAGTTTGGTTGAAAATGGAGTTTTCATTTGTAAAGGCCCTTCGTCGAAGGTTTACCATAAATCTGACAGATGTAAAGGGTTATCTAATTGTTCTACCGAGGTATTTGTAATAACATTGGCAGAAGCTAAAAAATTAGGTAGAAGGGCTTGTAAGATTGAATATAGAAAAAATTAGTAAAATTAAAATTTAATAGGAATGAAAAAAAGGTTAATTACTATGTTTTGTACACTTAGTATTGTTTTTTCTATGAACTTTTGTACTGGAGGTGAAACAGAATCTTATAGTGAAGAAACAATAAAAAATGCCGAGTATACAGATACGTCATTGACAGGAACTACAAAATCAAATGAATCCGAGTTTGAATCAGAAGCTAATACTGATGCAGCTCGCGCAGAGATTATGGAACAGCGAATGAAAAGAAGAGAATTTGAAGAAGAAGATCAAAGGCAAGTAAAGTCAGTTTCAAAAACAAAAACATTTAAGTGTTATTATTGTAAAAATAAATTTTATGAAGACGGTGTACACGATAAGTGTATGTTAGTGAAAGATGTAAACGGAAATCGAATTGAAACTGGCGTTGAATTACTATTGAATATTCCTCCAGCTTTTTGTAGTCAAGCCTGCTACGATCGATTTCACGAATATAAACATGATGGACACGATGTTATATTTTAAAAATTTAATATTTTAATAGTCTTATTATTATTTCAAAAACATATGATAAACTATTGCTCAGAAAAATAATAAAAAGTCGAAAATATCTTTTGTTAAAGGACAATTTCCTTTATTTAAATTATTAAACATTCAAATATTAAATTATTTACTTGATAAGCTATATTATAAATCTCAAATTTTGAGAAGCCCATATATCAAGCAATTTCAAATAAAATCACTTATATGCTATTAAATATTGTATTATTTGGATTAATACTCTTTGTTGTTATCATTCTATCTCTCGTGTTTCTCACTTTCAATCATATTGTACAATATTTTATACTGAAGCCATCGCACTATAGCTATCTGCGAATAGTGAAGAAGACTTGGTGGACATCAATCCTTTGGACTTTAGTCATGATAGGCTCAACCTACTCATTGTCCATTTTATCCGACAGTATAATCTTTAGAATATCGGCGACTTTGCTTTTCCTTGCGGTCCTGTTTGGAATTAATGCGCTTAACCAGAAGCGAATAATTTCAGAAGATGGCGCAAAGAATGATTATTTCAAAAAATCCATGATTGCATCTTTTGGTGTATCCTTTCTCATCATTATAATCACATTCATTGTATATTTTCCAAATAAAATCATTTCAGTTACGGATAAGGCAAAATTTTTAACGCAAATAGATTTTATCACGACATGCGATCCCGCATTGAACTCGCTAAATGAATTTTGCATCTCCAACGGCAACTTGATGTACGGTTTATACAATGAAAACAACAGGCAAATAGTTGCATTTATCCAGCTGACTCCCTCTAACAGAATGGAACTATTGAAGCGGTTCAAATTTGAAAAGATCGATACCTCCAAAATGGATTCATATTCTTTCTATGCGATGGAAAACAAAATTAAAAATACAGTCGCTCCTATAGGCATTCAAACTATTTCACCAAAAACAATTGGCCTGGATAATATTTATCAGTTCTCCCGCCCTAATGCTGCGATTTCCATGAATATCGGCAGTTCCTACCATTTTGAACAATCTTTTTCCCTCATTTGTGATGGTGTATCAGACAGAGATTGCTCTGTGCAGATGATCTTTGACACCACAAGCAATATCTTGCTACTTGTCGAAGATATTACCTATTATCTTGTTCTTAAATAAACCGTATCATCAGAATTTTAAGAACGAATACTCATTATAACGTAATCTCTAAATAGTAGAAAACAACTTTTGTTAAAGGAAAATTTCATATATTTAAATTATTAAATATTCAAATATTAAATTATTTACTTGATAAGCTATATTATAAATCTCAAATTTTGAGAAGCCCAATTATCAAGCAATATCATATAAAATAAAAGCTTTTACATGGAAACAATAACTGTATTTTTTGGATTGATGCTTCTAGTTGTCATCCCATCCCTCGTATTTCTCACATACAACCATTTTATACAATATTTTCTATTGAAGCCATCGCACCATGGCTTTTTGAAAACATTAAAGAAAACCTGGTGGACATCGATACTTTGGGTATTGATCATATTTGGCTCTTTCATTACTTTGTCGATTTTACCGGATAGTATGATCACGCGGATTTTGGTGACTTTGCTGTTCCTTGCGGTCCTGTTTGGAATTAATGCGCTTAACCAGAAGCGAATGATTTCAGAAGAGGGAGCAAAGAAGGATTATTTCAAGAAATCTATGATTGCATCTTTTGGGGTTTCTTTTCTTATCATAATAATCACATTCATTGTAAATTTTCCACATAAACTCATCACAGTTTCAGACAAGGCAAAATTTGTTACACACATCGATTTTATTTCTTCATGTAATACCACACTAAAGTCATTAAATGAACGTGGTATTTCTAAGGGCAACCTTTTGCACGCTTTTTACAATGAAGACGAAATGGAGCTAGTTGCATTCATACAACTGAGTCCCGCTGACAGAATAGAACTAATGAAGCAATTCAAGTTTGAAAAAATTGACACCTCCCAAATGGACTCATATTATTTCAATATAATGAACAACGACATTAAAAGTGCCGTCGACCCCATAGGTATTCAGACTATTTCACCAAAAAGAATTGGCCTGGATAATATTTATCAGTTCTCCCGCCCTAATGTTGCGATTTCAATGAACATGGCAAGTTCATATGAATTTGGTGAATCATTCCCCCTAAAATGCGACGAGTGCTCAGAACAATATTGCTATGTTGAGATGATCTTTGACACTAAAAGCAGTATCTTGCTGCTTGTGGAAAGTATCCACAATGATGGTCCTTAAATAATTGACAATTGCTATAATTATGCAAGTACTAATCATGATATTTTAGTTCCTGTATACTTTTAGGCTTGATATATAATTCGATTTCTTACAGAATACTGTTTAATGAAATATATGGTACCTGACATTACTATAATAGTATTCTCGCTCATTTCGTTCGCTCGTGCCTGTCGTTGTATGCTATCCCAAAACTTGGGGCAATGTTATGGAATTCTATGTTTTTTGGAAACATAGTAAATAAAAGAGTGTCTTTATATATAAATTAATTAAATTTATATATAAAAAATACTATTTATGAAGATTATTGTAAGATTGATTTTATCCATTTTACTCTTCTCAATTCTAAAATTAAAATAAGTATATGAAAAAACTTGCAATTATTTTTGTAGGAATTTTTATTTCATTAGGATTTAAGGAAGATTATAAAAATAGTGAAAGACAACAAAATAGTGCTTTCACAGTAATTTTTATGTCGAGTGATTCTTATGATTATAAAAATAATAAATCTTACCCATGTGCACAACCTATTGTTGTTTATATTAATGGTAAATATATAGAGCCTCCAGATTGTATAAAAGATGATGATGGTGTATTGATAAACGATAATAACCAATGTAATAATTATAGTAGATTTATTCAACCATTTATAAAAAGAGGTGCTAGATTATATGAATTAGATAATGGAATACAAAATAATATATTCACAGTTCAAAGAACTGGCGTTACTGGTGCTGGTAGAGAGATTCATTGCGGGATTTTAAATTCAAAGCCAATTCATACGTTTTTAACCAATAATCAAAATGTTGGCACTAGAATTCTTGCGCCATTAGAAATTTCAGATCGTCCAATATTGAAAAAAAGAAAAGATTGTGTAAATTATGGAAGCCCATCAGGTGGTATGATGTATTGTACTGATAGATTAATGTCTAAGGTAGATATAGATGGGGATGGATTTCCTGAACTAATTTATGAAAATGAAGTCACAGAAGGTTATTATATCACAATTTATTCTAAAAAAAATAATAGATGGATTAAGGTATTTGAAGGAAGTGGAGATGGAGTTTAATTAAGTAAACTAATTTTTTAAACCAATAAAGTGTCAAAAAAAGAAATTCTAAATTAAAACTAGGTAAATCTCTATGGTTAAAAGGATACATTGTTTTGAAGACTTTGATTTAATTTATATATCCTTAAGTATGAAAAAAATATTATTAACTTTTATCTTTTTCTTGATTTTTATAGTAGGCTATTCCCAAACTAAAAAAGAAAAAATTCTTATTTTAACATCTCAGATAGATAGTCTAAACCAAGTTATTACATCAAAAATGATTAATCTTCAGAAAAAAGATTCAATTATAGGGGAGAAAGAAAATCAAATTCAAATATTAAATACAACTTTAGATAAAAGAAAATTTGTTGAGAATACTCTTAAAGAAAGTATTTATAAGAAGGATATTGAATTACAGATAAAAACTAATGAAATAATTCATTTGCATCAAATGATAATTGATTTGCGCGATTCAATTAATAATTCAATTCAAAAAGTAGATAGTATATTATGGGAAATTCCAAACTTTACCTGGAACTCAATAGAGTCCAGTTTAAAATTATTTATTCCCGGATTTAAATTTACAAGCCCTATAGGAAAATTGTTGATTTCAAATGATCAAAAAATTATTATAAGTTATGATTATAATTTTACACACTGGTGGGATGATGCAAGCGAGCATCCATTGTTTTATAAAGAGCAAGATGCAATAAATTTTTATTCTAAAGATTTATATGACATTGAATTGTCACATAAAAACGAGGGTTTTATTATCAGAGGAAGAGACGCCACCAATCAATTAATAATGATTAAGGGGCTTTATTCATATTGGGTCAGTATGCAGGGAAGGGATAAGGGGGAGCCTACGTGGCTATGGTCGAATACATTAATTGTTAAAGTTACAGCGAATCAGAAAGATAAAGAAGAGTTTAAATATATATCTGACATGGTGATTAATAACTTCACAACTAAATCAATTATAAATAAATTTGAATAATTTAGTTTTATCAGAAAGTGTGTTAGTTGCGCTTATTTTAAATTGGAATGTTTCGATTGTAATATTTTTTTAGGATGCTCGCTCACTTCGTTCGCTCGTTCCTGTCGTAGTGGGCTTACCCAAAGCCTCGCAATGTTGTCCATGTATTTTTATTGGAGTTCTTTTTATATGGCGCCCGACGCTATCGCGTCCGACTCATGGCTATCACGCGCTTACTTATGCCTGCGGCAACGCCGCGCTCATAGCCATTGCCTGCACTTCGTGCAGGCGCCATTGAATACCTGCATAAAAAAAGCCCCACATTTCTGTGAGGCTTTGTGACCGCGTTAGGATTCAAACCTAAAACCCCCTCATCCGTAGTGAGGTACTCTATTCAGTTGAGCTACGCAGCCATTACCCTAAGGGGTTGCAAAGATAATCTCAAAACGATTAACTGCAAAAAAGGAATGCTTTTTTATTCAAAATTATAGACCATAAAGGCCAGCAGCGATTGATTCTGCAAGTTTTTTAGGCAATAACCATACAAAAAAGGCACCTAGTTTATTAATAATGCCGGTAATTACTTCGGGTTTTTTGTTAAATAATGCAGTTACGGCAATTTTAGCTACAGCTTCAGGTGTCATATTCACTTTCTCGGCTGTTTTAAGCGCTTTTGGGCCCACATCGGCTCTGTTGGCAAAGTTGGTATCGGTAGAGCCCGGACTAACGGCTGTAACATATACGCCGGTGTTTTTGAGTTCATGTCTGAGACCTCTGCTAAAACTAAGCACAAACGATTTAGACGCGGCGTATACCGAAAGGCCGGGTACAGCTTGGTAAGCAGCAGAACTCGCAATATTTAAAATATAGGCTGGACTGTTGCGCGTTAGCATGGGAAGTAGCGCAGACGTTAATGCAACCGGCACTTCCATATTTACACGCATCATTTCGAGGTGATCGTTGGCGCTATATTTTGTAAAAGGGCCACTCAATCCATAGCCCGCGTTGTTGACGAGAACACCTACATTATAATTATTGGAAATAATCCAATCCATTAATACTTGAGTTGCACCTGTTTGGCTTAAATCTAAAGCGAGGTAATGGGCTTCAATACCATATTTTTCTGATACATAAGACGCATGCGCGCTTAACAATGAAGCATCTCTTGCCACAAGTAACAAATTGTAACGCCGCGCAGCAAGTTCGGTGGCAATAGATTTACCGATGCCTTTGCTTCCGCCAGTAATTAATGCAAATGGCATCATAATTTAAATATTAGTGGTGAACCTTAGCTGTAAACCTGTGGTAGAAAGGTGTTTTGCTGTTTTCGTCTTTGGGCGTGTATTTTCCGGTAACGATAGGGATATACATCACACGGCGTCTACTAGCTTCACCAAAGTTAGGAGATTGTTTAACACGGTGCCACAATCGTCCATCATGTACCGATAAATCGCCAGCGTTGATGTTAAATCCAACCTCACGAGGGTCATCGTTGTTGTCTAAGAAATATTTTTTACCAAAGAGTAGTTTAAACATGCCTTGTTTATGGGTTCCCGGAATGATCCTTAAACCACCATTGTCAAAAGGGCAAGTGTCTAAATGAATACCCACGTTAAGCATGGGCATAATTTTTTGACCCATAAATAAATCGCGGGGACTATCGGTGTGCCAACCCATTTGGGTAAACGTACTATTTGGCGTGTTGATGTAATTATTGATAACAAGTCCGTCTTTTTCATTTTCTGCTATACGGCCATTATACGGGTGTAAAAACGCAATTAATGCTTGTAATCGTTGGTCAGCTAATAATTGTTGTAAGGGCTCACTATGAAGAGAGCTAAAGCATAAGCGCTGAATGGTGGTGTTGCCTTTATCATCTTTACCAAATTTTAAAGGAATACCATTTACTTTTTCTTTTTTTTCTGCGAGCCACTGTGCTTCTAATCTTTGTTGCTCCGCTATATATGTTGCTACTTGTTCATTTTGTAAAAAGTTTCTAAAAACAATTACACCGTGCTCCTTAAAAAAAGCCAGTTGCTCTTCACTTACAGCATCTCCGAGTTCAAAGCGGCTGTCCCAGATTTTCATGCTTACTGTATTCATCTATAAGTATGACTTTAATGTTAAGGAATTATTATTAAATTGTTAACAGTCAAAAGACCATTAACCTTTAAAGATAGTCAATACATTAAAAAAAAGCCACTTTTTTGGCTACTAAATAGATAAAATAGGTAAAAATAAAGGCGGCAATTACGTCTATGGTGTAATGTATGTGCTGAACTAGCACTAAAATGCCTATTAATACGGCAGCGGTTAATGCGAATATTTTGTCCCATTTAGCCTGTAAACAAAGGAAAAACAAGAACATATTGCCCGTATGACCCGAATAAAACAGGTCTTTTGTAATAAAAATGCCCTTTCCACCATAGACAATATTGGCGATAGGGTCTTTTAGCGTAATTAAGCCCGGCGGTGGGTTTAAAGGAAGGATACTAATGGTTAGAACCCGGCACAAACACATTAAAATAAAACCATATGCAATTTCCAAAAACAACCTTGGGTTTTGATAGATTCTGTAAAAAACCAAGAGTACCATGCTCCAAATAATTACAAAAGTAGGCAGCGAAACATCCATTGCCGGAATGGTATCAAGCACAAAGTCCTGTAACTCCATGCCTTCTCTTTTTTCTATTAAATTAAAAAAAATAGGGAGCGTCAATAAAATGATCGCTACCAACGCAAGCGCAACAAAGGTTTTATTTCTAAAACTTCGTAACTGCCATGCTTCCGACCATGATATGGGTTCTTTTAATAATGCCACCTTACAAAAGCCTCTATGGCTGCATATTTAGTTTGACCAAGTGCGGCATATAACTGAGCGGTATTGGCATTTCTGGTTTCTGCTCTCTGCCAAAACTCGCGCATGTCAGATCCCTGGAATGGAACACTGTCTTTTTGTGATTGGTGTATAAAAATCCCAAAACGTTTTTTAATAACCTGATCGGGGCTCATTGGAATGGCCATTTCAATATCTGCAATATCCCACTCTTGCCAAGCGCCTTTATAGAGCCATACCCAGCAGTCTTTAACCCATGTATCACCAGCGGCTTTTAAACGGCGCATGCTTTCAAACACAACATCTAAGCATACTTTATGGGTACCGTGCGGATCGGCTAAATCACCAGCACAATAAATTTGATGTGGTTGAATTTTTCGAAGTAGTTCCATGGTCTGAAGCACATCGTCTTCGCCTATTGGATTCTTTTCTATTTTACCTGTTTCGTAAAAAGGTAAGTTTTGAAAATGGTATTGATTTTCTTTTAAGCCCACATACCTACACGTTGCTTTGGCTTCACACTGTCTAATAAGTCCCTTAATAGTTCTTATTTCTGGAGAATCCAATCCACCTTTTTGCTTCGTGGCTATATAGTTGCGAGCTGCTTGTAAAATTTCTTGACTCTTTTTATTATCGATGCCAAATAGATCTTCAAAACCAACAGCAAAATCTAAAAAGCGTGTAACAAATTCATCGGATACCGCAATGTTACCACTTGTTTGGTAGGCCACATGCACTTCGTTGCCTTGTTCATGTAAACGCATAAACGTACCGCCCATACTAATGATATCATCATCGGGGTGGGGTGAAAATATCAAACACTTTTTTGGATACGGATTGCTTCTTTCAGGATGTGCCGGAATAACCGCGTTGGGTTTTCCTGCCGGCCAGCCCGTTAAGCTATCCCTAAGCATATAAAAGACTTCTAAATTAATTTCGTAGGCGTCGGTTTTTTCTACGAGTAAATCGGCTAAACCGTTTTCGTTGTAATCTTTAGCAGTAAGACTTAAAACTTCTTTGTCTAATTTTAATGAAAGCTCAATAACGGCGCGCTTCATTAATTTTTTATCCCAAACACAGTTGCCTGTTAACCACGGCGATTTAATGCGCGTTAGCGATTCAGAAACCGTAGTGTCAATAATAAAAGTACAATTAGCATGCTCTTGTAAAATGCTTGCAGGCACTTGCTCTGTTACATCACCTTCGGTAGCTCGCGTAATAATTTCACCTTTGTGACCAAATGCCATTAATAATATGCGCTTCGATTGCATGATCGTGCCAATGCCCATGGTAACAGCAAGTCGTGGGACTTTTGATAAGTGTGAAAACTCGTAAGCGTTGGCGAGTCTTGTATTGTTGGCAAGGTTTACAAGCCTGGTTTTTGAAATGATACTAGAACCTGGTTCGTTAAAGCCAATATGTCCATTACCGCCAATACCTAAAATTTGTAAATCGATACCGCCAGCATGTACAATGGCAGCGTCATACTCGGCGCAATATTTTTTAATATCATCTTTAGGCCATTTGCCACTTGGGATATGGATATTTTTTGGATCTATATCGATGTGGTTAAATAAATGCTTGTGCATAAAGCTCCAATAGCTTTGAGGTGCATCAGCCTCTATTGGAAAATATTCATCTAAATTAAAAGTGATCACATTTTTAAAACTGAGTCCTTCTTCTTTGTGCAGTCTTACCAGCTCTTGGTATAATTTAATTGGGGTAGAACCCGTTGCTAAACCAAGTACACAGGCTTCATTTTTTGCAGCTTTTGCTTTTATTAACGTAGCAATTTCACTGGCAACAAATGCGGAACCTTCTTTTGGTGAAGGAAAAATTTGGACTGGGACTTTTTCAAATGCGTCTATCATAACAAATAGGTATTGCAGTATAAATTAATTATTCTCTGGATTAAAATAAGCCTTGCTATAATTGATTTTAAAATTATCGTAACGCTTAAATTCATGTAATAATTTCTTTTCAAAACTAGGCCAGCTTTTATTTTCTTTACTTGTCCATAGAACTTCACTAAGTGCACTCATACGCGGGAATACCATGTATTCTGCTTTAGCGGTATTGTTCATGTACTCTGTCCAAACGTTGGCTTGTGCGCCTAGAACATATTTGTAATCGGCAGGATCCATTTCTTTAGGAAGTGGTTCGTAGCTGTATACTTTTTGAATGGTGGTGTATCCGCCAATGGTTACAGAATCTTCTTTTTTATTTTGTTGGTGGTCAAAATACATCCAGCCACCTGGGGTCATAATAACGTTGTGCTTTTCTTTAGCAGCTTCTATACCCCCTTTTTCACCACGCCAGCTCATGACAGTTGCGTTAGGAGCGAGGCCACCTTCTAAAATTTCATCCCATCCAATAATTTGACGACCCTTGCTGTTTAAATATTTTTCGATGCGGCCAATAAAATAACTTTGTAAGCCGTGCTCATCTTTTAAGCCTTTTTCTTTAATTAGGGTTTGACAAAATTCAGATCTTTTCCACGATTCTTTTGGACACTCATCTCCTCCAATATGAATATAAGTTGAAGGGAATAAGGCCATCACTTCATCTAATACGTTTTGTAAAAAAGTAAAAGTATTTTCGGTAGGGGTAAATACATCATCAAATACGCCCCAAGTTTCTTGTACAATTTTAGTGCCTGGCTTTTTTAAAGCTTCAAGTGTTGCAGCACTATGCATGGTAGGAATGGCTGGTGTTGATTCGTTTGGAAAACAACTAAGCTCAGGATACGCAGCAATAGCAGCACTTGCATGACCTGGCATTTCTATTTCAGGAATGATGGTTACAAATCTATCAGCAGCGTATTTTACAATTTCTTTGATTTGAGCTTGGGTATAAAATCCACCATACTTGGTATTGTTACTTCCTTTACCAGGGTAACGACCAATAATATTAGCATTACGAAAACCACCCACAGTTGTTAATTTTGGATATTTTTTGATTTCAATTCTCCATCCTTGGTCTTCGGTTAAATGCCAGTGAAAAGTATTTAACTTATACATGGCAATAAAGTCGATGTACTTTTTTACAAAGTCCATCCCAAAAAAGTGACGGCCTTCATCTAAGTGCATACCTCTATAAACAAATCTTGGTTGATCTTGAATACTTAAGGCTGGTATATTTAAGTTGGTAGATTTTTGAATCGGTAATAATTGAATAAGTGATTGTACACCATAAAATACACCCTCTTCGTTAGCGCCAGTAATAACAACACCGTTACTAGAAGATTCTAGTGTATAGGTTCCTTTTGGGGCATTCGAATTTGTATTTACTAGGCTGATCGCATTTTTTGCACCAGAACCAACGGTAACTTTTAATTGAAAGCCATAAAATTCTTGCAAATACTTATTAAAAAAGTTGGCTGCTTTTTGTTGACCTGCACTTTTAATTTGAAGCGTTGTTTTTGCAGAAATATCAAACGAACCATCTTTTTTTGTTAAGCTGGTAGGCTGCGGAATAATACTTACTTCTTGTGCATTTGTAAACATGCAAACTAGAAGGGCAATCGCTGTAAATACTTTTTTCATAGGGTATGCAATTATGGTAAAAAATGATTTCATTATTTGACAGTTGTGAGCTTAATTACGTTGGTAGGTAAGTGATCGGCAATTGGGGTGCTGCCGGTATTTACTACCACATCACCTTCTTTTACAAATCCACGCGCTTTTAAAATGCCAATTTGATCGGTAATAATATCATCTAAACTTTCTTCTTCTGCGTAGTGAAAAGCACGAACGCCCCAGCTTAAACTTAATTGATTTACCAGTGATCTTTCTTTGGTAAAAATAAATAGTGGAGAAGAAGGTCTAAAACTACTAAGCATAAAACCGGTGTAGCCACTTTGTGTCATACCCACAAGTGCATGTGCATTTACATCTTCTGATATTTTACATGCGTTGTAACAAACCGCATCACTATAAAATGATGGCGATTGTGGTTGAGGTTTTAAATCTGAAGAGCGGTTATAACGGTATTCTGTTTTTTCTACTTCTTTGATAATCTTACACATGGTTTCTACTACAAGCGCTGGGTGGTTACCAGCAGCAGTTTCACCACTAAGCATTACAGCATCGGCACCTTCTAGTACCGCATTCGCAACGTCTGTAATTTCACTTCTGTTGGGCTTAACACGGTCAATCATGCTCTCCATCATTTGAGTGGCAACAATGACCGGTTTACCTCTGTGTATACATTTTCTAATCAGTTCTTTTTGAATTAACGGTATACGTTCAACAGGAAGTTCAACACCCAAATCTCCACGTGCCACCATAATACCATCAGAAGCTAAAATAATTTCTCTGATATTGGTAAGTGCTTCCGGCATTTCAATTTTTGCAATGATTTTAGACTTGCTTTTGTTTGCATCTAAAATACCTCTAAGCATTTCAATATCGGCAACTCTTTTTACAAAGCTTAACGCTACCCAGTCTAATTCTTCTTTGATCATAAAATCAAGATCAATGATGTCTTTTTCTGTTAAGGCTGGTAAAGAAATTTTTGTGTCTGGTAAATTCAATCCTTTTTTTGAAGAGATAATACCACCAAGCGTTACCGTTACTTTAACGTCGCCATTTGCTTCTACCGATAATACTTTTACTTCAATTTTTCCATCATCAATCATGATGGTATTGCCAATCACTACATCACCAGCAAGGTTAGGGTAGGAGACATAAATTTTTTCGTGGGTACCAATACATTTTTCGTTGGTAAAGGTAAGTACGTCGCCAACTTTTGCGTCTAGTGCATTGTTTTCAATTTCACCTACTCTTAATTTAGGACCCTGTAAGTCACCTAATATGGCAATATTGTAAGGTTCTGTTTTATTGATTTTTTGGATGTGGTCAATAATATTTTTTTTGTCTTCGTGGCTACCATGTGAAAAGTTTAAACGAAATACGTTGACACCTGCTTTAACAAGTGCTAATAGCTGATCGTATGAATCGCAAGCTGGACCTACGGTTGCAACAATTTTTGTACGGTGATCCATGTGTGCAAGACCTGCTTGCTTATCCATGTTTCTGTGTAGGTATTTCTCTAAATTTTTTGACATAATCTTTTCTTACTTAAATTGCTTTTTGCTTAAATGGGTTTTTAGCTAGCTAATATTTTTACAATCTTAAACCAGTCTTGAGATATTTTTTGTTTTGCTTTAACGGCGTTGTCAAGTGGGGTATAATGTACTTTGTTGTTTACAATACCCACCATTACGTTGTTACGACCTTCTATTAAACATTCAACAGCATGAAAGCCCATACGGCTTGCTATTAAACGGTCTAAGCAACTTGGTGCACCGCCACGTTGGATATGTCCTAAAATACAAATTCTGATGTCGGCATTGGGTAAACGAGTTTTCATAATCGCTCCAATTTCATTGGCGCCACCAAGTTCATCACCTTCTGCCACAACCACTAAATTCACTAATTTTTTACGCTTCTCTTTTTCAGTTAAAGACGCAATGAGTTCTTCAATATCCGTTTTGGTTTCAGGAATTAAAATGTTTTCGGCACCAGTAGCAATACCACTATGTAATGCAATGTAACCCGCATCTCTACCCATTACTTCCACCACAAATAAGCGGTCGTGCGCATCGGCGGTGTCTCTAATTTTATCAATGGCTTCTACGGCTGTATTTACAGCTGTATCAAATCCAATGGTAAAATCAGAACCAGCTATATCTTTGTCAATCGTTCCAGGTATTCCAATACAAGGAATATCAAATTCGTTGCTAAATTTTTGGGCGCCTTTAAAACTACCATCTCCTCCAATAATTACGAGTCCGTCAATACCAAATTTTTTAAGATTGTCGTAGGCTTTTTTACGTCCTTCTTCTTCAAAAAAAGCAGCACTGCGGGCTGTTTTTAAAATAGTTCCACCGCGCTGTATAATATTAGCCACCGATTTAGAATCCATCTGAAAAATATCTCCTTCCACCATACCATTGTAACCTCTCACAATACCATACACTTCAATGCCGTGGTAGATAGCGGTTCTTACAACAGCTCTAATGGCTGCGTTCATGCCAGGGGCATCCCCGCCAGAAGTTAATACGCCAATTTTTGTTACTTTTTTAGTAGACATTTTATCTGCTTTATTGTTGGCCTTAACAAACTGGGCCTCAGTTGTAAATGGGTGTCTAACGAAGACGAGATACGAAAATAAGCATTTGAAACCGTTTTTACAATTTGATAAACAGTGCTTTAAAAATGTGTAAACTTGTACTATGAAAGTACTAGTTGCAGGGGCTAATGGATTTACGGGTCAACATTTGATTAAAACCCTTATTGGTAAAGGGTTTGAGGTTATTGCAACTTCCCGTAATGAGTCTCTATTGCCGTCATATAACAAATTAACTTACTATAATATTGAGCTAACGGACGTTAGCAATGTTGAAAATTTGTTTGATTTAACCAGGCCGAATGCAGTTATTCACACTGCTGCCATGAGTAAACCAGACGAGTGTTCTGCTAACCCTAACCTTTGTACAGCCAACAATATTGAGGCAACTGGGCATTTATTGGAGGCAGCCACAAAAGTGGGCACCCAGCATTTTATATACCTCAGTACCGATTTTATTTTTGGCGAGGGTGGCCCACACGCCGAGGATGATGCTCCAGCGCCACTTAATTTGTATGGAGCTTCTAAGTTGGAGGCTGAAGCACTCGTTAATGCCGCAGCTATAAAAGCTACTATTGTAAGACCCGTTTTTATGTACGGCCCAATTTGGCAAAATCTGCGGCCTAGTTTTATTCAGTGGGTAGCTGGTAAATTAAAAAATGGTGAGCCTATAAAAGTAGTAACCGATCAGGCCCGAACACCCACGTATATTGGCGATTTGTGCTGGGGTTTACGAAAAATAATAAACGACCAAGTGCCTGGTGTTTTTCATTTGGCAGGAAAAGATATTGTATCGCCATACGATATGGCGGTGGCCGTTGCCAAACATTTGAACCTTCCGTTAGGTTTAATTGAGCCCGTAACAGCAAGTACATTTCCAGAACCGGTTAAAAGAGCACAACGTTCTGGATTAAAAATTGATAAAGCGGTTAGCCTGCTTGGCTATGCACCACACTCATTTGCAGCAGCACTTCAAAAATGTTTTTAATGAAAAAAGTCTCGCACCCATAATAGATGCGAGACTTTTTATGTTGAAAGGTTATTGTATTAGTAACCCATTCCGCCCATATCAGGAGCGCCATGAGAATGGCCAGCACCTGCTTCAGGTTTTGGTTTGTCTGCAATTACACACTCTGTTGTTAACAACATAGCAGCGATAGATGCAGCGTTTTCTAATGCAACACGCGTTACTTTAGTTGGATCAATTACACCCGCTTTAAATAGGTTTTCGTATACCTCAGTGCGTGCATTGAAACCAAAGTCGCCCTTGCCTTCTTTAATTTTTTGTACTACAATAGAACCTTCAATACCGCTATTGATAACGATTTGACGAAGTGGTTCTTCGATGGCTCTTTTAACGATTTGGATACCTGTTGATTCATCTTCGTTGGCACCTTTTAGTTTTTCTAAACTTTCTACTGCACGAATATAAGCAACACCACCACCAGGTACAATACCTTCTTCAACAGCAGCTCTCGTTGCGTGAAGCGCATCGTCTACGCGGTCTTTCTTTTCTTTCATTTCAACTTCAGTAGCAGCACCAACATACAATACCGCAACACCACCACTTAATTTAGCCAAACGCTCTTGTAATTTCTCACGATCGTAATCTGAAGTTGTGTTTTCGATTTGTGCTTTAATTTGATTAACACGAGAAGTGATATCCGTTTTTTTACCTTTACCGCCAACAATGACTGTATTGTCTTTGTCGATGGTAATAGAAGATGCTTGACCTAAATAAGTAAGGTCTGCATTTTCTAATTTAAATCCTTGCTCTTCACTGATAACAGTACCAGCAGTTAAGATCGCAATGTCAGTTAACATTTCTTTACGACGGTCACCAAAACCTGGCGCTTTAACAGCAGCCACTTTAATGGTACCACGTAATTTATTTACAACAAGTGTAGCAAGTGCTTCACCTTCTAAATCTTCGGCGATGATAACTAAAGGACGACCGCTTTGAGCCACTTTCTCCAAAATATGAAGAATGTCTTTCATTGCAGAAATCTTTTTGTCATAAATTAAGATGTATGGATTTTGAATTTCTACTTCCATTTTTTCGCTGTTTGTAACGAAGTATGGAGAAATGTATCCACGATCAAATTGCATACCTTCTACAACGTCTACAGTTGTATCAGTACCTTTTGCTTCTTCAACAGTAATCACACCTTCTTTACCTACTTTAGCCATAGCAGTAGCAATTAACTTGCCAATTTCGCTATCACTGTTTGCAGAGATGGTTGCAACTTGTTCAATTTTTTTAGAATCGTTACCAACTGCTTGAGATTGTGCTCTTAAGTTTTCAATAACTTTAGCAACAGCCTTGTCAATACCACGCTTTAAATCCATTGGATTAGCACCAGCAGCAACGTTTTTTAAACCTTCAGAAATAATGGCTTGTGCTAAAACAGTTGCAGTAGTTGTACCGTCACCTGCAATATCTGCAGTTTTGCTAGCTACTTCTTTAACCATTTGAGCGCCCATGTTTTCAATAGCGTCTTCTAGTTCAATTTCTTTTGCTACAGTCACACCATCTTTAGTAACAGCAGGTGCGCCAAACTTTTTTTCAATAACCACATTACGACCTTTTGGTCCTAGGGTAACTTTTACTGCGTTGGCTAAAGTGTCAACGCCTTTTTTCATTTTATTTCTTGCTTCGATATCGAAGAAAATTTGCTTTGCCATGTATATAACAATTTAATTTTACGAATGAATATTATACGATTGCGAGTAAATCACTTTCACGCATGATCAATAAGTCTTGACCTTCGATTTGGATTTCTGTACCAGCATATTTGCCATAGAGTACATTGTCACCAACTTTAACAGTCATTGGTTCGTCTTTTTTACCAGTTCCAACAGCAACTACTACGCCACGTTGTGGTTTTTCTTTAGCTGTGTCAGGGATAATGATTCCGCCAGCAGTTTTTTCTTCTGCAGCAGCAGCCTTTACAATTACTCTGTCGTGTAAGGGCGTTACGCTTAATTTCTTAGCCATACCGTATTTGTTTTTTAATGTTTGTGTTAAAAAATCTGTTCCTAAACGTAAATCGTTAACCAGAACAGTACCTATTCATCTATTATTATGCCAACTAGTTTGCTAGGTCAAAATTTCAGGGTTTACCCTAGTAACCTACCAAAATTGGCGAAAGCCTGTCAGAACGGGCGGCAAAGATGCAGTAAGTTTTGGTTTAGAAGTGTCAATTTTTCATTTTTAAGTGGTTTTTGGGCAATTTCTTTCTACATTTGCGCACCCAAATAAGTTCTTACCAGATGATAAGTAGAAGAAATATTCGTGTGAAAGTGATGCAATTGCTATATATCATAGAAACTGCCGAAGCTGGAGCCAATTTGCCCAATCCGGCACAAGTGCTTAAAAAACAGCTTGATCTGAGTAATGAGCTATTCGTTTACCTCCTTTATTACATTACAGAAGTTGCCCGTTACGCCGAAACCAGTGCTTTTAACCGTGCGGCCCGAAACCTTCCTTCCAACGAAGATTTAAACGTAAATACCAAAATTGCCGGAAATTCATTGTTGTGGGAAATCATTGAAAGTGAAACTTTTAAAGAGGCGCTAGAGGTATTTAAGCCCCATCATACCATTTCAAAAGACCTACTTAAAAAAACATTTGATGCCCTAACGGAGTCCGATATTTATCAGTTGTACACGGCAAGTGATGCTAGAGACAAGGGCAAGGAAAAAGAGATTGTCAAATTTATTTTTACCAACCTTATGCTTCCTAATGAGGCATTTATAGAGCATATTGAAGAAGTGTTTCATAACTGGGACGATGATGCGGATATGATGGAACAGCTAGTATTAAACTACATTCAAAAACCGGCTGGGGTTAACTTATTAGAAATGGTTGGTACCGAAAAATGGCAGTTTGCACAAAGTTTATTGGAAACAACCATCGACAAAAAAGAAGTAACCGCCGATTTAATTAAGCCTAAATTAAAAAATTGGGATGCTGAGCGTATCGCCCTACTGGATATGATTTTGATGCGAATGGGGGTTTGTGAATTGTTGTTTTTTGAAACCATTCCAACCAAAGTAACCATAAATGAGTATATTGATTTAGCAAAGGATTACAGCACAGCGCAAAGTGGTCAATTTGTAAATGGTATTTTAGATAATATTCATAAAGAATTAACCGAGTCTGGTAAGATTCAAAAGGTTAATTTTAATGCTTCAAATAACAAAAAAAAATAGCGATGAACAGTTTAAGTTTAGTAATGTTAGCAGGTAATCCACAACAAGGTGGTGGAGGTGGTATGGTACAATTAGTAATGATGGGTGCCATTATTTTAGTTTTCTGGTTATTTATGATTCGCCCCCAAGCTAAAAAAGCAAAAGACCAAAAGAAATTTATTGATAACATGCAAAAAGGTGATCGTATTGTTACTATCGCTGGTATTCATGGTTCTATCAATAAAATCAATGAAGACGGAACACTTCAATTAGAAGTCAACCCTGGTAGCTACCTTAAAATTGAAAAGTCTTCTATTAGTATGGAATGGACTTTAGCGATTGCTAAAGCAGCAAATGCTTAAAATTGGTTTAACAGGAGGCATTGGTGCCGGTAAATCTACGGTAGCAGGTATCTTTAAAGTACTTGGTGTACCTGTGTTTGATGCCGATGCCACTGCAAAAAATATATTAAATACGGATCTCGTTTTGCGCGAACAAGTGATTGCTGCATTTGGATCTGAAACTTACAAGAACGGGTTGCTAGACAAAAAATATCTAGCAACCCTTGTTTTTAATAGCCCAGACCATCTCGCAAAACTAAATGCGCTGGTGCATCCGGCCACCATTGCTGCTATGGAAAAATGGGCTTCCGGTTTTAGGGACAGGCCCTATATTATTAAAGAAGCTGCTTTACTTTTTGAAGCTGGAACAAATGAAGGGCTCGATTATATTATTGGTGTAACGGCGCCAGTTGAGCTGCGCATAGCAAGGGTTATGCAAAGAGATCAGGTATCGCGCGAAGAAGTTATAAGCCGCATGCAGCATCAATTAGATGACACCGAAAAAATGAACCGCTGTAATTTTGTTATTGATAACAATGAAGCGACATTAGTTATTCCACAAGTACTTTCTCTGCACGAGCAATTTATTTCTTAATTACTTCTTCAATTACTTTTCCAACCGCACCATTTGGCATTTGTACTTTTAAAAGTGCAGCAAGTGTTACGGCAATATCCGTCATGTAGGTTTCTTTGTGCGAGCTTCCTTTGTTGATACCATAACCATACCATAACAACGGAATATGCGCGTCGTACGGATACCACAATCCATGTGTAGTGCCGGTGTTGCCACCATCTATATAGCCAGGTTTAAATATGATTTGAACATCGCCACTTCTGCGTGGATAAAAACCATTGGCAAGCATTTCACGAAGTGTTTTATTGATCGGCGTTGTCATGATTTCTGATGTAGGAAATGCATTAGCAACTGCTTCATTTTTTTTCATGTAATCGGCAATCCATTTTTTAATGGGCGCGTCATCAATTTTTGCAGAATCTAATTTGTTGTGGTTTATATGCACTTGGTAATTATACATACTAACTACTAAATTTTCGATACCATATTTTGCTTTTAATTGTGCATTCATTTCCTTTTGAATACCTGCATCATTAACTGCACCTCCAGGTAATTTATTTTCAGTCATAAATCCTGGAACATGCGCTACGGCGTGGTCTGCAGTTAAAAATACCGTGTACTGCCCGTTGCCAACTTGTGCATCTAGAAAAGCAAAAAACTTACCTAATTCTTCGTCAAGTCTCACATAATCGTCTACATTTTCCCATGAGTTAGGTCCAAAAGAATGTCCAATATAATCTGGAGAAGAATAACTGATGGCAAGCATATCTGTATTACCTGATTGACCTAATTTTTCGGCAATAACAGCTGCTTTAGCCATCTCTGTAGTGAGTGTGTTACCATGTGGCGTAGAAGAAATTTTTCCGTAATCTTTTCCAATATATTTTGATAAATCATAAGGGAATCCTAACGCATCTTTACCAAATGGTTTGCCTTCATATTCTTTTTGATCTGCTGTTGCATAATCAGCGTAAGTAGCAGCTGGTAACACGGTATTCCAACCAAGTTTGTATAGTGAGTCAACAATTTTTCTATTGTTAAATTCTGTTACCCAAGTAGGTAATTCATTGGTGTAATAGGTACTTGTAATAAAATTTCCAGAAGTGCCTTCATACCAATAAGCACCCGTTGCGCTATGTCCTGCGGGTAAAATAGCACCTCTATCTTTAATGGCAATACCTACCACTTTACTTTTAAAATTAGTAGCAAGTCTTAACTCATCACCAATAGTAGTGGTAAGCATATTGCGCGGACTCATTTGACCATCCGCATCTGTTTTACTACCAACTCCTTTTACGGTTTTGTCTTCACTGCAATACACATTACGCATGAGTTGATTGTCCCACCAGGCGTTACCTGTAATACCATGAATCGCTGGAACTGACCCTGTGTAAGCACAGGTATGACCACAAGCTGTTACCGTTGGGGTATAGGGTATAAAGTTATTTTCGCAAGAATAGCCCTGGCTTAACAACCTGGTTAAACCACCATTTGCTTTGAATAGTGGCCTGTAACGCACTAAATAATCCCACCGCATTTGATCTACTACAATACCTACAACCAGTTTAGGCCTAGCTGTGGCTGTCGCTAAACCAGCTTTTTGTACTGCTGGTGTTATTGTTTTTTGAGCGCTAACAGCTGTGCTAGCAGATACCAAAAACAGGCCTAAAAGGCTTACAATCAAGTGCTTTCTCATAAGAAGTTGTGGATTAAAATGCGTTTTTAACATATTTCAGCGTCTAAGGTACACAATGGTGCATAAATCCAACGCTTATGGCGTGCATAAATAGATTAATTTTGCATCAATTTTTATTGATTACCAAAGAAATAATGAAAACATATGGCAGACATCTTTGAGAGACTCCTTAAGAATGCTGGACCGCTGGGTCAGCACAGAGAAAGAGCACATGGCTATTTTTCCTTCCCTAAGTTAGAAGGTGAAATAGGAAGTAGAATGAAATTTAGAGGAAAAGACATGGTTGTCTGGAGCCTCAATAACTATTTAGGTTTAGCCAACCATCCCGAAGTTAGAAAAGCAGATGCCGATGCTGCAGCAGCATATGGGTTAGCTTCTCCGATGGGAGCACGTATGATGAGCGGAAACTCCGATCAGCACGAACAACTAGAAAGTGAACTAGCCGCATTTGTTTCTAAAGAAGATTCCATTTTAATGAACTTTGGTTACCAAGGTATCATGAGTACCATTGATGCTATTTGTGGCAGACATGATATTATTGTTTACGATGCTGAAAGTCATGCATGTATTATTGATGGCCTTCGTTTACATACAGGTCACCGTTATGTTTTCAAGCACAACGACCTAGAAGATTTTGAAAAACAAATGCAACGTGCAACGGCGCTTATTGAAAAACAAAGCGCAGGTGGTATTTTAGTAATTACAGAAGGTGTGTTTGGTATGGCAGGCGACCAAGGAAAATTAAAAGAAATAGCAGCATTAAAAAATAAATATTCTTTTAGACTTGTTGTTGATGATGCGCATGGTTTTGGAACACTTGGTCAAACAGGTGCAGGTGCAGGTGAGGCGCAAGGTTGTCAGGACGCTATTGATTTATACTTTTCTACGTTTGCAAAATCAATGGCTTCTATTGGTGCATTTTTGGCCGGTGATAAAGCAATCATCGATTTTATTCGTTACAATATTCGTTCGCAAATATTTGCTAAGAGTTTACCAATGCCACTTGTGATTGGTAATTTAAAACGACTTGAAATGTTACGCACCATGCCAGAGCTTAAAGAAAAGTTATGGAGTAATGCATTAAAATTACAAGCAGGCTTAAAAGAGCGTGGTTTTGATATTGGTAAAACCGATACGCCTGTAACACCAGTTTATATGATTGGTGGCGTAGAAGAAGCTACAGCGATGGTAATGGACCTCAGAGAGAATTATAAAATATTCTGTTCTATTGTTATTTATCCTGTAATTCCAAAAGGGCATATAATTTACCGCTTAATTCCAACAGCAGCGCACACAGATGCTGATATACAGGAAACATTAATTGCATTTACTGAAACAAAAGCCAAGCTAGATGCAGGCGCTTACAAGGTAGAAGCGATTCCTGATATGGCAGAGAAAAAATAATGGAAGCCATGTAAAAAGGGCCGCCATTTGGATATAGTCCAATTTGGCGGCCCTTTTTTATTTATTTTATTGCGATTTTTACGCAACAAAAATTATAAACTTTTGATCAATTCATTTGCAAACGTTACATAGTCTGCATTTTTACCAGTAGCAATATCAATACATTTTTGTGCACTTGCTTTAGCACTTACTTTGTCGCCAAGTGCTTTTTCAATTCTAGCTTTTAATAAAACCATCCAGTAAGCATCTTTGCTAGCTTCAACTGCTTTGGTAATATTTACAAGTGCATTGTTATTGTCTTTGTCAAAATCATAATAGAAGCTTGCAGCATTATAATACGTATTCGCTTGAACTGTTTCTGCGGCTAATGCTTTTTCTATTTGTGCACGAACACGGTCTTTGATGTTGGTGCTAATAGGTACAGCAACTTGAACGCTTCCCCATGTCATATGTAGTTCACAGGTTTCTGCAGCGATATTTGCAAACTGCATGGTAAATGATTCTGCAAAGTTTGAAGCTTTTAAGGCTTTTACTTTTACGCGCACAACATCTTCTGCTTCTTTATAACCGTCAGATCCCCAATTATTTAATCCTTTATTAAAAATTACGTCCCACATTTCTTTACCAGGAATTGCATAAATAACATAAGTGCCAGCTTCCAACTCGGTACCACCAATGGTAACCTTGTCTGTAAACTTAATTTTAGTAGCTGCGTTTGCACCAAGGCGCCAAATGCTACCAAGAGGTGCTAATTCACTATTTTCTTTTAAAACGGTACGTCCTTTAATGTTAGGACGAGAGTAGGTAAGTTCGATAGCACCCATACCAAAATCTTGGTTAATTTTTTGTGTGGTACTTGGCGCAGGCATTTTAATTTGTGCGCTTGCAAAAGTTGTAACAAAAGCTGCTACGATGAAGAGTATTTTTTTCATAGGTAAATTTTTAAAAAACTTGTTTTGAAAGGCAAACCTAATACTATTTTTTAAATGCAGGATGAAACTGTTGTAAAGTATCTCTTAAAAAGTCGCGGTTGAGGTGGGTGTAAATTTCGGTGGTGATTATGCTCTCGTGGCCTAGCATTTCTTGAACAGCCCTTAAATCGGCACCGCCTTCCACCAAATGGGTGGCAAAACTATGCCTAAAGGTATGCGGCGAAATCACTTTTGTGATGCCAGCTGCAGTAGCCAGGCTTTTTATGATGTAAAATATCATCACCCGGCTAAGTGCATTACCCCGTCTATTTAAAAACAAAATATCCTGGTTTTTTTCCGAAACGCTTTGGTGTGATCTAACCGTGTCTTTGTATATTTTAATACATTTAATGGCGTCGGTTCCAATGGGCACTAGTCTTTCTTTATCGCCTTTACCAATCACCCTAATAAAACCAATGTCTAGGTAGAGGCAGGAAATTTTGAGCCCGACCAGTTCACTTACGCGTAGTCCGCAACTGTACATGGTTTCTAAAATGGCCTTATTTCTGGTTCCTTCTGGGCTCGATAAATCTATGGCGCCAATAAGGAGTTCTATTTCTTCAAAGCTAAGGGTATCTGGTAATTTACGTCTTGTTTTTGGCGCTTCTAGTAGGGTAGACGGGTCAATAGTAATTAGCTGTTCTGTTAAAAGGTATTTATAAAAACTTCTGATGCCAGAAATAATACGCGCCTGTGTGGTAGCCCCCATGCCTAGTTCACCAATCCATTTTACAAAAGCCTGTAAGTCTTTGAGGGTAAGGGCTGCAGGATTTTTTTCTTGATTAACAGATAGTAGGTATTGTGTAAGTTTAGTAACATCATGTAGGTAGGCTTCCACCGAATGGTCACTTAAAGATTTCTCCAATCTTAAGTAGGCTTTGTATCCTTTTTTATACGCTTCCCACATGGGTATTTAATTTAGGCGTCGTCTTTACCAGTTAATTTGGAAATGAAGGTAAGCTAACCGATATTGCGTCACCAAATTTATTCAAAGTAAAGTCAAGAAATGCAGGTGAATCTTAAGTCGTTTAAACAGAAGGCAAAAAAACACGAAAAATCATTTAAAAGTTTCTTATCAAAAATTGGTCGTAAGCCCCCTAAAGATTTAGATAAAAATGCAGTTGTGATCGATGCTGAAGTTTGGAAAGAAGTAGACTGTTTAAGCTGTGCCAACTGTTGTAAAAGTATGAGTCCTACATTTACAGCAACCGATATCAAAAGAATTGCTGGTCATTTTAATATATCTCCCAAAGAGTTTAAAGCTACTTGGTTGGAGTATGATGCTAAAGACAATGATTGGGTGAATGTTTCTCAACCTTGTCAGTTTTTAAATTTGAGCACCAATATGTGTGCTATTTATGAGGTGAGACCCGCCGATTGTGCAGGTTTTCCACACCTTAAAAAGAAAAAGTTTGTAGAATACCTGCACGTGCACAAGCAAAATATTTCATACTGCCCGGCCACCTTTAAGATGGTTGAAAAAATGATGGAGCGCTATTAGTAGCGCATTAGAAGTAAACATCCTCCATAAAATAAAGTACCGGTTCATTTCCAGGTTCTATCATTACGGAAATCACATCAAACTGAATATTTTTGTAGTTTGGGTGTAGGTAGTGGTAGTGACAAGCCGCATTTTTCAAGTGCCTCATTTTTATTCTAGAAATATGCTCCTCCGGGTAGCCAAAAAGCAGGCTGGTTCTTGTTTTTACTTCCACAAAATGAAGTGTATTGCCAATTGCTGCAATAATGTCTAATTCCCAGTGATGATGCCTCCAATTGAGGTCAAGTAGGGTATATCCCATGTTTTGAAGGTAGGTGGCAGCTAACGCTTCCCCTAGTTTTCCTGTTTGTAGATTATTGTTGTTCATATAACAAAAAAGGGTATTTGGCGTTAGTATAAAAAGGCGCTATGGCATTTGATTACTGTGTACATAAATTAACAGGCTCGGTTCAGCATTATAGCTGGGGCGGTACTAAGTTTTTACCCCAATTGCTTACTATTGAAAACCCCAATCACGCTCCATTTGCGGAGTACTGGCTAGGTGTGCATGCAGGCGGGCCAGCTTCTGTTGAGGTGAACCAACAGTCTGTTTTATTATCCGATATTATTGCTTCTGATCCTGTTGCTGCTTTATCGGCTCCGGTGTATGAACAGTTTGGTGGGCTACCTTATTTATTCAAAGTGCTTGATGTAAAGGATATGCTCTCCATTCAGGTACATCCCACCAAAGAATATGCAAAGGTCGCTTTTGAAAAGGAAGAGGCTGCGGGAGTGGCTTTAGATGCCCCAAACCGAAATTACAAAGATCAGAACCATAAACCAGAAATTATGCTGGCTATGAGTGAGTTCTGGCTGTTACATGGATTTAAATCTGAAGCAAAAATTTTAGAAACCCTCGAAAATTCCGCAGAATTTCAGGTATTAGCCCCATTGTATAAATCTGAAGGCTTGGCCGGTTTGTATACTTTTCTAATGGAAATGGAGCAGGCCCAAGTGGATAGTTTATTAGGTCCTGTTATTAAAAGAGCTTTACGCAATAAGCAAGATGGTAAAATAGACAAAACAAGTCCAGAATGGTGGGTTGCAAAATTGTATGCAAATTCAAATGGCATTTATCCAATTGATAAAGGTGTTTTTTCGATATACCTCTTTAACATTGTTTGTATCATGCCTGGACAAGGAATATTTCAGGATGCTGGGGTGCCACATGCTTATTTGGAGGGCCAAAATGTAGAACTCATGGCCAATAGCGACAATGTTTTAAGGGGAGGACTTACCCCCAAACACATTGATGTGCCTGAACTTATCAAAAATATTAAGTTTAAGCATATTGAGCCAGTAATCATTGAAGGTACTAAGCCTTGTATGGGCGAGAGCGTATATCCTGCACCTACGCAGGATTTTGGTATTGCTACCATCAAATTAGGTGGAAGTTATTCATTTGAGCACGAAGCCCAGAGCCTTGATATGTTCCTAGTTGTTGAGGGTGGTTGTGTGGTTAATAACCAAATGAGCGTTAAAACAGGTGAAGCTTTTGTTGTTTTTCCTGGGAATAAGTTAAACATACATGCATCTGGTAAAACCCTTATTTATAGAGCATTTGTACCTTCTATAGCAGCTTATTCACAACATGAGGAAAATTGAGCAGCGTAAAAATGTTACTAAGTACTTATTTTTGTTTTGAAACGATATATACATGAAAATTTCTAGATCAATTATTGCACCTTTATTACTAACTATTGTAGCTAGTGCCCTTTATAGAATTATGCCTAATAGACCCATGGGTTTTGCGCCTCAAATTGCCATTGCATTATTTAGTGGAGCTATTTGTATGAACAATAAAAAGTGGGCGTTTGCCATGCCGCTTATTTCCATGTTTATATCAGATTTATTTTTTGAAGTATTGTACATCAATCACCTAACCGACTATCAAGGTTTTTATAGCGGACAATGGTTAAACTATATTTTAATTGCAGGTCTTGCAGCTTTTGGATTTTTAATTCAAACTAAAAAGGTTGCATCCGTTGCGCTTGCTTTTTTAGCTGCTCCTACCACTTATTTTATCTTATCTAATTTTAGCGTTTGGGCTTTTGGCGGTGGATGGAATAGACCTAAAACATTTACTGGTTTAATGCAGTGCTATGTAGATGGTGTTCCTTTTTACAGCAATAGTATTTTAGCTACATGTATATTTGGTGCTGTGTTGTTTGGCGCTTATAGTGTATTTACTAAAAACAATAAAGTTATCGCATAGTTAATTTGTAAAAGATATTGCCAGGCACTCATTATAGTGCAGTTGTAGCTTTTGTAACTTTTTTAACCCCCATTAAAATTGGTTCAAATGATAGAGAGTCATACGATATACTCTTTTTTTAATTTCGCTGCTTTTCTATTATCAATCATTGTTTTTTTTGATGTTCTTTTGCAAATCAAAAGACCATTAATATTAAAAACATATTTTTTGATTTTGGTGTTTTGTGTAGGTGCCTATAGTTTTTTATTGTGGCTGAGCTATGTAAACATATATATCCTTTTGTGTTTTCCCATACTTAAGTTTTCTATTTGGGCATCCATGACATTGATACTGTCACATTTTTATATAGCTGATAATAAGTCTTGGGTATATTGGATTCTTGGTTTTGCATGCTTAGTTTTGCTCTATAATAATACTAAAATGTATTTTTATTTAAAAGGTTTCAATTATTCTGATACCTATTTTAGTGGTTCAGCTATTGATGTTTTTACCCAGAAAGTTTCGTTTAAGGTGAATCTTTTACCTCGGCTTTTGTTGTTACTTATTTTTACAGGCATCAATTTTCGTATTGCTTATTTAATATATCAGAAATCTGAGAATACCAACCATTATTATCAACATATTCTAAATTGGACTAAAATATTTGTTCTTCTAGAGGTTATGGCAGTTGTTCTTTTCTCAATTATGAATTCTTTTTTAGTATCCTATGTTAGTGGAAACATAATCCTAAATACAATTGCATTTTTATTGCTATTACTTGTACTCTATAGGCCCCGCTTTATCAATACGCAAAGTATTAAGCTTAGTTTGTCTAATAATTTTCGACGAGAAGCGGCTTTTGGTTTAACGGATGCTAATTTCTATACGCCATTTTTTATCAATTATTATTTTTTACAAGAAGACGCTACACTCGAGCAATTTTGCATTCAAAATGCAATTTCTTCCAATGAGCAATTTCAAGATCAGATACTAAAAAAATACAATATGACATTTAGTAACCTGGTCAATAAAAATAGGGTCGACTATTTTATTGAATTAGCTAGATCTCCAAAGTATAATCAATATTCTATTGATGCGCTTGCAAAAGAAGCCGGTTTTAATTCTCGACACCACTTGTACAAGCCCTTCAAAAAGTTTCACGGCGGTACACCTTCAGAATTTATCTCCTCTATAAATAGCTATTAATCAAGGTAACATAAAATTTTACCTCATTATTAGTAGAGTTACCTCTACAATTTGTCCATCACTTATTTAGGCTAGATATTGTGTATCTTACCTACATTATTAATTACATATATATGTAATTTAATGTATATATAATTTTATTTATAAATTTTATTTACATGTCAAAAACAAAAAAATTAGACATTTTTAACTTGTTCTATAGTGGAGCAGCGGTAGTTATCTTAATTGGGGTTATTGCCAAGTTGTTGGAGTGGCCATTGCAAGATTTACTAATTACGGGAGGTTTGGCGATTGAAGCACTCGTTTTTGCTGTATCATCTGTAAAATTTGTAGATGTTATTGAAGAGTCATCTATTGGCGCCACCGAAGCTACTTTGTCTAAAGTAGCAGATGGGTTAGGTAGCTTGACAGCTGGCGCAACCGTTGTAGGTAAAGGTGCAGGTACTGGCAGTTATGCCGGGAATGAAACTTTTGGGGCTGATTTTAACACGCCAACCTACACAGATAGTTCATGGCAGCTACTCGAGCAAATGGACGTATTAACACTTACCAAAGACATGTTTTACCATCCAAGTTGGGTGAACTTAACATCTGAAGAATACACACAGCTAACTGAGTTATTTAAAACTTTATTTAATAAAAAGCTACCTAGTAAAGACGCTTTACCGTTTTTAATCAAATTCCCGGTTGCTTTTCCAATATCTGATATTGATGGACTGGTATTAACCGCTTCGCATGATGTTACTACAACTGAAGTAGAGGTTTTATACAAAGCCCTACGCACTGCAGAAGCGACCTATTTATTTGACAAGGCGGTGATAGAAGAGACCGGCAAAGGCATTGTGATTAGACCTAGAAAAGAAAATGAAATTCAAATTTTTGGTGGTGAAGCAGCAGCAGTGCTCGCACATGCTAAACAGTTTCATGCGGCGCATTTAATTGTTAGTCCGGTTCAGTATTTTTTACAAGAGACAATTGGTTTAAAAGAAGAAGCGCTTACACAGTATTTTATTGATCATGCAAATACCTCTGATGAGTCGCATGTGGCATCACTAGCTGAATTGATTAGCAGCAAGTCTGATGCGGTAAAGCAGCAGCTTTTTAACAAGTTTAATGCTGTTACGTATGACGCTAAAACGGGCGCTGGATATGCGTTATTAAAAGCACTTGTAGCATCTGCTGTGAGTTTTCAGAACAAGGCAGAGGGGTCTAGTTTATTACTTAATAAAGTAAACATCAAAACTGAAACGGGTGCTTCTATTAATAGATTGGACGTTGTTAACTGCAGTTCTGAGACCTTTTATTTTGGCAAAGACAATGAGTATAAAGTAACACTAGCAGAGATTTTTACAAATGGAGAGTTGCAATACAAGGGACATTTTGATGCCCTGATTGCAAAGCTTTCGGAAGATAAAGTAGCGAGCACAGCCGAGTTAAATCATGTATTTAATCTCACAACAGAAGATACGGTGTCTGATTTATTAAGCACATTAAATCATCATTTAGCAAAAACCAATACGAGTGCAACGGGCGCACAGTTATCGTTTGTGTTACTGTGTAAAGTATTCATTAATTCTTAAATTCTAGTATATGGCGGAAGTTCAAGTTGACGTCAAAAGATACCAGATTATAAGTCTTTTGTACATTGTATTTATTTGTTTTTCTGTGATTAGTATCAAGATATCGATACTAGATTCTAATATATATACCATTAGATCATTACAGTCATTAGACAAAGAGGAGTATAAGAAAATAAACATCAGTAATAAAATTATTGACGATAATATAGCGCTCTTACAAAAAAATGCCAAGGCAGAGGCCTATTTAAAAATCAGAACAAGAATTAACGCAAGCTACAAAGTAGTAAGTGAAGTGCTTAAGCACGTAGATGATGAGTTTGCGAGTAATAAAACAGACATTTTTAAAGAGTTTAATAGTAAAAATTTAATTGAAGAGATTTTAAAAAGTGATAGAGGTATTAAGATTTTAGAAAAGGACTTATTTGAACTATCTGATTTTATCAAAAAGTCGCCGTATAAAATACAAACCTCACTAGATTCACTGATTCCGATACAAAAAGAAATTACCACCATTAAGGGTAAGGTAGAGGACTGGGAGTATTATTTATTCATGCACAAGCCTACTGCCATTAGTTATATGCAGTTGGAAAGAATTAAACTACTCATCACCAAAACGCAGCTTTTATACCAAGAAGCGGCGCTTGCAGAGATTGGTTATTTGCCTACTTACTTTTCTCAGTTCAATCCTAAACTCTATGTTTTAAAATCATCGGTTAAGGAGTACAAAGAAGAAGAGATTATTAAGCCGGGTCAAAAAGTAATCAGTGTTAATGATCAGGTATTTGATGATTTATTCCAAAACATATTAGCCTCCCTGCACGCAGAAAACATTTTTGTAGGCTTAAACAATACACTGTTAAGTGAGTTCAATTACAATTTAGGTAAGGATTTTGAACTAGAGATATCACCTAAGGTTAATCTTGTAAAAGCGGCGAACAACTATAAAGTGGTGTTTAATAAAAAGGGCGAGTACACGCTTCGTTTTTATGACATGCGTAAAGAGCGCAAAGTGCTGTTTGAAAAAAAGATTATGGTCAACGCCCTGCCTGATCCGGTTGTAAAAGTAAAGGGTGATAACCTGAGTAATTATTCCATTAGCGTTAAGGATTTAATTAATGCCGAAAGACTAGAAGCCAAGCTAGAGATCAATAATTTAAATTATTTCCCTGGCCGTATCAACAGCTTTAAAGTAGTGCGTATCCATAATGGAAAGGAAGAGGAGAGTGTTAATAATTATGGAGAGCTTTTTCAATCACCTACACAAAAAGTACTAGGTGCCCTTGTTAAAAACGACCTAATCATTTTTGACAATTTAAACATGTCACTCATTGATGGTTCTACGAGAACCGCTGCACCTATTGTTTATAAAATAACCAACTAATCATTACTGACATTGAAAAGTAAATTACTATACACGCTTTTATTTTGTTTACCACTAGCGGTATTTGGGCAGGACACCTTGTCGGGTAACTATGCTACACTTACAATACCTGCGGGTGTGCATGTTATAAAAGACGTGGTGACTGTTAAAGGATTACTTACGGTAGCGCCCGGGGCTAAAATTGAACTATTAGACCCAGGGGTGATTGTGTGTGAGGGTGGTGTAGCTATTAATGGTGTAAAGCAAAATATTGAGTTTTATGGTAAGTCTAAAAACGAGGGTGTAGGCTTAATCATTAAAAACATAGACTCATCAAGTGTAAGCATCGTAGGCGCATCTTTTAAGTACTTGCAAATGCCACTCTTTTTTGATTTTGGTTGGAAAAGAAATAACGTCAACATTAGTGATAATAACTTTATTGAAAATACGGGTAAGGTTTCTGTTATCCAGGTGCTAGACCCACCGTTTAGTTTTACAGCCGATCAGGGCTCTATTGAGTTTACGGTTAAAAACAACCTTTTCGCTAACAACAACGCACCGGTATATTTTGAAGATCTAAAAAGTGATTTAATCCAGTTAAGTATTGTTAACAATACGTTTGCCGGTAATACGGTGTATGGGTTTAAGAATTACAATATCTCTACCAATATACTCTATGGTAGATCGGATAACAATTACAGCAAATTTCCGGCACTGATAGAAAGCAATAGTTTTGTTTATAACTATTTGATTGATAACAATACAGATACGGTGGCGCATGCTGCCAATTTTGGTATCTATGGTTCAGATAAAACCTTTAAGCTAGCTAATAACTACTTAGGTTCTAGTTCTAAATTAGAGATCGCAAAAACTATTCATGACCAGGCGCTCAACTACAATGCCCCTCAATTGTTAGTTGAGCCGTTTTTAACGGCGCCTCCTGCTTCAGCTCCAACGCACGTATATGCAGTGCAAACACTAGACAATAAACCCATTACTGATAGCGGAACAATTGCGGAGCCATTAAAAGGCTTGGTATTACTTAGTAACAATGATTTAAACGTATCTAAATCCGTACTAGGGTTTTCCTATTTTGTGGGTGATAGTATTTTACAAAAGGTAGATACTACGCTTACCTATACGGCTCAGCCAAATGGCAAAAGCACAACCTTAACAATCACTAAAGCTGTCAACACCAACAAAAAAGTAGGGTACTACACTTTATCAGGTATTGTAGATAATACCGGTAGGGCCGTGCCGGATGTAAAAGTTGGTTACAACGCTTGGCTTAATGATTACAGGGCAAGAAAACTACTTTCTGAGATTATAGCTATTAATACCAAAAAAGCAGCTGATAGTATTAAGCCTGAACCTCCACCTACACCAAAAGATTCTATAAAAAATACGTTTCAAAAAATTGAGGCGCCTATTAAAAGTAGAATAGAAGTAGGCCTAGTTGCTGGTGGTGCCATCTTTACGGGTACGATTAGTAGTCCAGGACTATTTAACAATCAAATGAACATGGCCGTTGGTGTACATGGCAGTTATACGCTCTTTTCAAATATAAGCGTTGGTTTAACTATTTCAAGTTTTAAGTTGAGTAATTCAGATAGGACGTCTAGCAACAACGAACAGCTAGCGCGTGGTATGAGTTTTAGTACATCGGTATTAAGCCTCTCACCATCTATCAATTACGATTTTGTTGACAACCGCTTAAATACAAAGGCTAAAAAAATAAAGCCATCCATTGGTGTAGGACTTGATATCAATTCATTTGCACCCTCTGGAACATATAATGGAGTGGTATACAAATTACAACCCCTTGGTACAGGCGGACAGTTTGCGGATAGTACTAAAAAACCATACTCATTATTAGCACTCGGGTATTTTATACATTTTAAAGTTAAATACCAGATCAATACGCTTAACAGCGTGGGTGTTCACTTTTCGTACCATAAAAGTATGTCTGATTATTTAGACGATGTAGGCCCAGATGCATACCCTAGTGCCGCAAAGATGCTTGCTTCTGGTGTATCTGACCCGGCGGCTGCACTATATTTTTCTAATCCAACTTCCCGCAACATTAAAGGACAGTTTAGAAACAGTCCTAATAATGCAAAGGATAGTTATATCAATTTTGGAATCTTTTATGCTAGAAAACTTTTTAAATAAGACGCTATGTTAGAAAAAATAATGTCCTATAAAAAATATGGTTACCTACTAGCAGTACTGATTGTTTTTCAGTGCTGTGCTAAAAAAGAGGTGATCTCTGATTTAGAATTTAGAAAACAAATTTTAGCTGGATCAGGTACCTATCAAAACTTAGAGCGTAGCTGGAGACTAGATTCAACGTATGTTAATGGCGCGCCTGTTGCATTAACAGCGTATCAACGAAGCTTTGTAAAAACATTTGTGCACGATGGAATCTATAAAGATTCTGAACTAAACAATGGCACTTGGGAACTATCGGCTTTAAATACATTAAGACAAAAAATCACATACAGCACTACTAGTAAAATAGACAGTTGCAGTTTTGAAATCATACTTATTAATACCGCTCAGTTAAAACTAAAGCTAAACAACGCTACCGTTAAAACAGAGTATTTATTTAAAATAGCCAACTAACCTTGAAGTGTAGCCTTACCATATTATTTATGTTGATTATTGGATCTGCTCAATCGCAAATCACAATGGGCTATTCTATTGGCGTATTTGGAGAGAATTTAAAAATCGATAGCTATAGTAATCCACTAGCTATTACTTCTACAACTTGTATTCAGGTAACCAATGGCGTTGCTAAGTTTTTAATTACTGGCAAAGGTGTTTACTTAAACGCATGTGCAGTAAAAGAAACAGAAATTAAATTAAACATCCTTGTAGCACCCAATCCTGCCACCGAGTACACGGTTGTAAAATTTGGAACTAAGTTACAAAACCAGGAGCGTTTTAATATTGAGTTATTTAATGCGGCGGGGCAGTTGGTGCAAAAGCATGTAACCACGCAGTCGCAACTACTAACAGGTTTTAGAATCGCTACCGGAAACCTAGCGCAGGGCATCTATTTTATTAAAGTATTTTCTTCTAGTATCAACGAAGTTGTAAAAATTATTAAAAATTAATTTTGTGAATAGAACCATCAAAGCATTTGTATTTTTAATTCTGTTACTTGCTTCAAAAAGCAGTGTAGCGCAGGGACAGGTAGTACCTGATGGGATACTGTTTCAGGCGGTAGCCAGAGATGCCAACAACAATGCAGCAGGCAATAGAAATGTTTATATACAAATTTATATTAAAAAGGGAACGGTAACTGGCTCTACAGATTACAGTGAAAGTTTTAAAGTGGTATCAAACACAGAAGGAATATTTTCAATTATTATAGGTCAGGGTACAAGAATGAGTGGGCCTGCTAGCTTAAAGTTATTAGACTGGGCCAAAAGCTTATATTTTGTAAACATTAAAATAGCGATTGAACCAACACTTACTAATCCAGATTGGAAAGCCGATAATAATTATGTAGACATTGGCACGTCGCAACTTTGGACCGTTCCTTACGCATTTGCTTCCGAAACTTCAAAATATGCAGACTCTGCTGGAACGATCTCTAGTATTTTACCAGGATCAAAGGGTGGAACAGGTGTTGCAAATACGGGTAAGACCATTACGGTTGCTAATAATGTAATTACAAAAGGTATTGGTGATTTAACCATCACTACCACCGCAGCTAGTAATGTAATATTCCCAACATCAGGTACATTAGCAACTAAAGAAGGTGTCGAGACCCTATTAAATAAGACATTAGTTTCTGCTGTTTTACTTGGTAAGCCAACTGCAGTTAACCCGGACAGTACAAGTGCTGATAGTTCTGTCGCAACAACATCTTTTGTTACTCAAAAAGTAAATAAATTAATTTCTTCCAGTACCTCATTGACAATTGGAAAAGTAAATGTTGCAGATACAGCTGCCATGTTATTCCCTTATGCGATTCGTTCTAATACAGAAGCGAGCATCAATGCAGAAAAAGCTAGAGCTCTTGCTGCTGAAGCTTTAAAAGTAAATATTGCTGATACGTCGGCGATGCTTTCTGCGCGTATTGCGAGGGATACTGTTAGTTTAAGTACCCGCATCGATGATTTAACTACAAGTACGCGCGCTGCAACTAATTTAAAAGTAAATATTGCAGACACTGCCTCTATGTTATTTCCTTATGCGATTCGTTCAAATACTGAAGCGAGCATCAACACAGAAAAAGCAAGAGCACTAGCTGCCGAAGCTTTAAAAGTAAATATTGCAGACACTGCCTCTATGTTATTGCCGTATGCGATTCGTTCAAATACTGAAGCGAGCATCAATGCAGAAAAAGCCAGGGCACTTGCTGCAGAAGCTTTAAAAGTAAATATTGCAGATACCGCTGCCATGTTATTACCGTATGCGATTCGTTCAAATACTGAAGCGAGCATCAATGCAGAAAAAGCAAGAGCACTAGCTGCTGAAGCTTTAAAAGTAAATATTGCAGATACGTCTGCGATGCTTACTGCGCGTATTGCGCGTGATACGATTAGTTTAAGTGCTCGTATCGATGCTCGAGAGCTATTGACAAATAAATCTACAAATGTAATAACAGATTCTACATCGGATACTAAATATCCAAGTGTTAAAGCAGTAGTGAATTATATTGGCTCTAGTATTACCAGCGCTGCAACTCCAGATGCAACTTTAACGAGTAAAGGTAAAGTTCAGTTAGCTGGAGATTTAGGTGGTACCGCTGCCGCACCAACTGTTAGTAAGGTTGGTGGTCTTACAGCAACAATAATTGCCTCATTACCCGGATTAATTTCAGCAAATACAACTGACATTGCTACTAATTTAGCGAAACAAAAAATCGACTCAAGTTTTTTAAGAGGCTTAATTAACAATAACCTTTCTTCAATAAATACGAACTTATTAAAACAGCAAACTGATTCAGCAACACTTGCAGCTAAAATAAGAACAGACTCCATAGATTTAGTAGCAAAAATAGTATCAGATTCTACGGTATTGCGTGGATTAATTAACACCAATACAAATGACATTACTACTAACACCAATAATATTGCGAATAACTCCATCAGTATCAGTCAAAATGCTACGAATATCGCTGCTAATACACTAGCTATAAACAATCGGGTTAGTTTTTCTGATATGCCTACCTATTTAGCACCTTATTTTAAAATTGCAGACACATTAAGTATGCTCGCTAATTATCGGGCATCCATGATTGATAATGATTATAAAATAGTTGAGCTTATTGCTGACACTGCTACTTTGATTACAAGATTTAGCTATAAAGAAAATCTATCCAATAAAAGTAACGATGTAATTAATGATGGCAATTCTACTGTAAAGTACCCAACTGTTAAGTCTGTAAAAGATTATGTAGACAATGCGATTACAACCGCTACACCGGATGCAACAACAACTGTTAAAGGTAAAATACAGCTTGCTGGAGATTTGACGGGCATTGCAGCGGCGCCTACTGTTAATAGTGTGGGTGGTTCAAGTTCTTCTACTATCAATACAGCAACGCTGTTAGCCAATGCAGCAACGGATGCAAATACGGCAAGTACTATCGTTAAACGAGATGCAAATGGAAACTTTAGTGCAGGTACTATAACAGCATCTCTAACAGGCAATGTTACGGGTAATTTAACGGGTAATGTTACTGGAAATGTTACGGGAAATTCAAGCACTGCAACCAAACTTGCAGCAACTAAATCTATTTACGGTAATCCTTTTGATGGTAGCGCAGATTTGACGCAAGCCATTGTAGGAACATACGGAGGTACGGGTGTAAATAATGGTAGTAAAACAATTACTTTAGGTGGCAATATTTTAACTGCAAGTGATTTTATTACTGTAGGAAATTATAGTACTACATTAACGAGTACGGGTGCAACGAATGTTACATTACCGCTTACGGGTATTTTAGCAACATTAGCTGGAACAGAAACATTAACTAATAAAACAATAACGGATGTTGTGCTTACAGGTACACCTGTTGCACCAACTGCATCTGCAGGAACCAATTCAACGCAAATTGCAACTACAGCATTTGTAACGGCCGCAAATATATCTGCTGCCACGCCAGATGCAACTTCAACGGTGAAAGGGAAAATTCAACTAGCTGGTGATTTAGGCGGGATTGCTGAGGCTCCAACCGTAAATACTGTGGGTGGATCAAGTTCCTCTACTATCAATACAGCAACACTTCTTGCAAATGCTGCTACAGATGCAAATACAATTAGTACAATTGTAAAAAGAGACATTAATGGTGATTTTAGTGCTAGAAATATTACGGCAAATTTATTAGGTAATGCTACCAATGTTACGGGAATTGTTTTAGGCGCAAATGGTGGAACAGGGATAGATAATACCGGCAAAACAATTACCCTTGGAGGTAATATTAATACAGGTAAAAACTTTACAACAACGGGTGTATCAAATACAGGTGCTGATATCACTTTAAAAACAACCAACAACACTATTATTACACTTCCTACTGCTGGTACATTATCTACACTGGCAGGCACAGAAGCGCTTACGAATAAAACAATTAATGATTTAACATTAACGGCAGCAGCTACTGGATTTAGTATTGCAGGTGGTTCTACAAATTCAAAAACACTTACATTATCTGGCGATGCTACCATTTCTGGAAATAATACGGGGGATCAAAACATTGTTTTAACAGGCGATGTAACGGGAATTGGCACAGGCACTTTTTCAACAACATTGGCTAGTTCAGGGGTAACAAGCGGTGTATATGGTGGAGCAACATCTGTACCTACCATAACCATTGATTCTAAAGGTAGAATTACCAATGCGACTAGTACACCAATTATGGGTGTTTCGTCCATTGGATCTTATTTAGAAAGCGGTAAAATTATTGTGGGTGATTTTAACAATCAAGCGGCTAAAGTGGATATGGTTGGTGATATTGTTATTGATAATATTGGTACCACATCAATTGTAAATAATAAAGTAACTACTTCTAAAATATTAAATGAGAATGTTACGTATGCAAAAATTCAGCAAGTTAGTGCGACCAATAAAATATTAGGTCGAGTAAGTGCTGGCGCAGGTATCATTGAAGAAATCTCAACAACGGGAACTGGAAATGTAGTTAGAGCCATTAGTCCAACATTTACAGGGGCACCTCAAACGCCAACACCCGTGGTAAGCTCAAATGATCAAACAGTTGCCAATACTGAATTTGTTACAAGAGCCATTGGTAATATTAATGCATCCTCTGTTTCCGGTGTTTTACCTGCAGCAAATGGTGGGACAGGTATAGACAATACTGGTAAAACAATTACACTTGGAGGTAATTTAGATTTTGCTAAAGGATTTACAACTACTGGTACTACAATTTCAAACGCTTCAGATATTACGTTTAAAACAACGGGTAATACGATATTAACTTTACCAACTTCTGGTACGGTTGCTACTTTAAGTGATGTATCTGCAAGTTCTATTGGAGGAAATCAAATCACGGGTATTATTTACCCTATAAATGGTGGTACGGGTGTTGCCAATGATAATACAAATATTATTACCCTTGGTGGTTCTCTTACAACAGGTGCTAAATTAACAACAACAGGAACAACAGGTATAAACGCTTCCGATATTACCTTTAAAACAACAGCGGCATCTGTACTAGTACTTCCAACTGCTGGAACACTTGCCACATTAGCTGGAGCAGAAGTTTTAACAAATAAAACAATTGATGCATCTTCAAATACCATTTCAAATATTAGTAATGCAAATATTGCTGCAAGTGCAGCCATTGCTGATACTAAATTAGCAACTATAAGTACTGCTGGTAAAGTGGACAACGCTGCTACAACAGCAACAATTGCTAACACTGCAAATAGCATTGTTTTAAGAGATGTAAATGGTGCATTTTCGGCAGGTTCTATTTCGGCTTCATTAAATGGTAATGCAGCAACTGCAACTAGGCTAGCAACTGCAAGAAGTGTTTATGGTAATACCTTTGATGGCACTGCCGATTTAACACAAATTATAGGAACTGCTTTTGGTGGAACGGGTAATGGTTTTACTAAATTTATTGGCCCATCTTCTTCGGAAAAAGTATTTACGTTACCTGATGCAAGTGCTACCATCTTAACAACCAATGCACTTGTATCTGTTGCACAGGGAGGTACTGGCGCAGCAACAGCAACGCAAAATTTTATATTTGCAGGACCCGCAACTGGATCATCTGCAGGTGCGCCTAGTTTTAGAGCGTTAACTGCTGCCGATTTACCTGCAGGAAGTGGTTCATATATAGCTAACTCAACAACACTGCAATCAAGCGCTAATTTTAATATTAGTGGAAATGGAACGGCAGGAGGTAATATTACAGCAGCCTCATTTATTGTTCCTGCTGCATCTAGTACACAGTTTTTAAAAGGTGACGGTTCTTTAGATGCAACAACGTATGCTACAGCAGGCGCTAATTCAAATATCACATCATTAACTGGATTAACAACTGCATTATCTATTGCACAAGGAGGTACGGGTTCAACAACCAAAAATTTTGTTGATTTATCAACGGCTCAATCTATTGGCGGTGCAAAAACATTTACCAGTGCTATTACGGCACCAAGTTTAAAAATTACAACTGGCGCAACTAACGGTTATGTTTTAACTTCTGCAGCTGATGGAACGGCAAGTTGGGCAGCACCAGGACTGTCGGGGTCTGGTACTTCTAATTACATTCCAAAATATAATGGATCTGCAACTGCTTTAGGTAACAGTAAAATTTTTGACGATGGAACGAGTGTTATGGTAAATACAGCAACTTCTAGTTTAGCTGGCGGAAGCACTTTTTTAACGAGTAATGGAACCAATGGGGTACCTGCAACAAGTGGTGCTACACAAACATATGGCGCTTTAAGAATAAGGGGAGGCGATAATACCGTTATAGATTTTGGTACTGTAAGTACCAAGCCATGGATTCAATCTGGTGATTTAGCTAGTTTAGCAACGAGTTATCCTTTGTATCTAAATCCAAATGGTGGTAATATTGGAATAGGACTTGCAACCAGTGCAACGGTTACTGAAAAATTAGAAGTATCTGGAAATATTAAGGCAAGTGGAACGATTAGAGCAGGTGCAATTACGTATCCTAGTACACATAACAGTACTGCCAATCAAGTATTAACGGTAGATGCTTCTGGAAACACTTCATGGGTAACCAATATGTCTGGGGTAACTTCTGTGAGTGGCGGAACAACTGGTTTAACACCTGCAACTGCAACAACGGGTGCCATTACATTAGCAGGTACTTTAAATGTTGCCAATGGAGGTACAGGTGCAAGTACTTTAACTGCAAATGCAGTTTTAGTTGGAAATGGAACAGGTGCGGTACAAAGCGTTGCGCCAGGAACATCTGGTAATGTACTTATTTCAAATGGCACCAATTGGGTATCACAAGCGGCACCTGCATCAGGTGTTTCTGTGGTGGGTGCCATCAGTGCCACCTCAAATGCAAATGGTGCTACCATTAGTGGAACTACAATTACATTAACACCGGCAGATGCCACAAATGGTGGTATTGTTACTGCTGCTGCTCAAACATTTGCAGGTACAAAGTCTTTTGCAGATGTTGCTTTAAGTGGCGCAATAAATGGTTCATCAACTATTAGTTCAACTATAGCTGGTTTTAATGCTGCAATAGCAGCTGTTAGTTCGAGTGTAACAATTAGTTCAGCTAATGCAGCTACTTATAATGGTAAGGTATTGGTTTGTTCTGGTGGATCCATTACTATCACTTTTGATAATACGGTACCTATAGGTTTTTCATGTATGATTTTACAATCAGACACCAATGCCATTAACTTTTCGGGTACCAATAATAGATATAACTATACGGCAACTTCTGGTATATACGCAATTGCTACTGCTATGTGTTATGCTGGTGGATCGGTATTATTAACAGGTGATTTACAATAATTGAAATGAGAAAAGTTGTTTGTATAGTTTTATTATTACTCAATCATTTTTTAAGTGATGCTCAAATCACGTTGCCCAATTTGCAGCCTTTGCAATATGTGAACAGTGGTTTTGGTAATGCTTTAAATTTTGACGGCACAGCAACTTATGCATTAGGTCAGTATTATACAAAAGATTCTGTTATAGATTTCACCCTAGAATTTTGGATTAACAATACAGGTACAGATGGTAGTAATGATCGTATTTATGGATCTTATTTAAACAATGCTTTACAAATTGGAAAAAGTAGTACGCAATTAAAAATATTAGCTACCGATTTAGGTGGACCTTCTACATGGCAAACCGTTTGCACATTAGAATCAAATGTTTGGGTGCATATCGCCATTGTTAGAAGTACAACAAGTTTAAAAGTATATAAAAATGCAGTTCTCGTTCAAACCTATACGGTAGATGCTGTATCTACATTACCCAGCTTTTTTAGACTTGGATCCAATAGCAATAGTGCAGGGGAGAACGGTAATTTTTCTATAGACGAGTTGCGTATTTGGAAAACAGATATTTCCAGAGCACTCATTCAAAAATATATGTACACAACAGTAAATCCTAATTCTACAGCAGACCAAAACCCATATGCAAAACTGATATTGTATTACCGTTTTGATCAGGGAGAAGCTGGTGTAAACAACGCTAACGAATTAGGACTTTTTAACTCTGCAAATAGTAATTAATCATATGAAAAAAACAATTTATTTAATTATCCTACTATTTCTAGCTAATTATTCATTTGCCAATAATTTAGTAGTAGGTAATCCAACGTATGCTAGTGGAACTAATACATTAACCTTTACCATTAAATGGGATAATAGTTGGAGAATCAATGGCGTATCAGGCCCCAATAACTATGATGCTGTTTGGATTTTTGTTAAAAGACAACCCTGCGCAGCAAATGGAGTTTGGTCTCATGCGCTTTTGAGTACAACTTCTGCAGATCATTCAGTAACAGGTAGTTTTAATTTGGTGGCCGATGCCGTAACGGATGGTATGGGTATTTTTATACACCGTGGTAGTTCTGCTAATAATTTAATTGGATCGCTTACGACAACAAGTAGTGTTACCGTTAAATTATCAGGTACTTATAATCCATCCTTAATTGGTTCTAGTACCACTTCTGATAATTTTAGAGTGATAGGTATTGAAATGGTGTATGTTCCTGAGTCTAATTTTTATATTGGCGATGGGCGATCATCTAACTCAAGTAATTTTTCGGCGGGAAACACTATTGGTGCAGTAGAAATTACAAGTGTCAAACAATCCAGTGGCATTGGTGCGTATAGCAATTATGTAAGCAGTCCGGTGTATGGATGTTTTATTCCCTTGCCAAGTACCTATCCATTAGGATACAATGGTTTTTATTGTATGAAGTATGAAATTAATCAGCAACAAATGGTTGATTATTTAAATACACTTACCTACGAACAACAAGCAGCAAGATTGGCTGTTTGGGGTGCAAGGTACCCCAATGTTGTAAATACCTATTTTACCAATGGTAACAACTACCGTCAGATGATAAAAGTTACCACTGCTGGCACCAATAATACAGTGCCTGCTGTTTTTGGTTTTGATAATACTTGGAATGCATATTTAGCTGCTGGTTATTTAAACTGGCAAGACTTAACTTCTTATTTGGACTGGTCGGGACTAAGACCTATGACAGAGTTTGAATATGAAAAAGTGTGTAGAGGTACATTAAATCCAGTTCCTTATGAATATCCTTGGGGAACGACTGTGATGAATACAAGTAGTGGTGGTATGAATAATGCGAATACGATTAATGAAGTGATGAATCAAGTAAATGAAGGTATTGTGCATTATAACTGGGACGGTGGACCCATGCGTTCTGGTTTTGCTGCTACATCAACTTCTAACCGTTTGCAAGCAGCAGCTACATTTTATGGTGTTATGGAAATGGCAGGAAATGTTTGTGAACAGGTTGTTGGTGGAGGAACGGGCTATAATTATTCTACGTTTACTTCTGTCAATGGAGACGGAGTGTTAACCAATAAAGGACTAGCAAATATTACAGGATGGCCAACTGATGGTGGTACTAATTCTGGAACCATAATTAGAGGCGGGGGATTTTATACCAATACCGGGCAAATGGCACAAATGCAGGTTTCTGATAGACAATTTTACAATGGTGATAATAGAAACCTTAGTAATACGCGGGATAGAAATGTTGGCGGTAGAGGTGTTAGAAGTTATTAATAGGTAATAAATAATTTATGAATTATACAATGAAAAAAAACAATACAATACATATGAAGCAGTTTTATTTAATCATCGTGGGCTGTTTGCTTTTTATAGCGCAAACATTTGCCAACAATTTGGTTATTTCTGGAACGCCAAGTTTTTCTTCTGCAAATCAAACATTAACATTTACCATGGCATGGGACAATAGCTGGTGTATCAATGCAGGACCTAGTAACTGGGATGGCGTTTGGATTTTTGTAAAAAGACAAAACTGTTCTGGAAATAATGCTTGGGTTCACCAAAAGTTAAGTACCACAAGTGCAGATCATCTAGCCAAATTAGCTTCTAATAGTGCCACATCTACTGATGTTCAAGTAGATGGTGTAGCTGATGGTATGGGTGTATTTGTAAGACGTATTGGAACCAATGTAGTAGGAAATGTTGCCTCACAAATCATTACTGTAAAATTAGGTGGCACCAATCCAACTATTACGACGGCTAACACCGATAATTTTGAAATAATTGGTGTTGAAATGGTATATGTACCGCAAGGTCAATTTTATGCGGGAGATGGCAGAAGCCCAAATGGGAATAATTTTTCGGCGGGTACAGCAACACAGCCTGTACAAATAACTTCGGCTGTTCAGGCAGCTGGTATTGGTAGTGCATTAAACTATACAAGTTCGACAGCGTATGGTTGCCCTACACCGCTTCCATCTACTTTTCCATTAGGCTTTAACGGATTTTATTGCATGAAATATGAGACAACTACTGGTGTGTTTTTAGAATTTATCAACTCATTAAGTTATGATCAACAAGCGTCACACCTAACAGAATGGGGTACATCAAATTTACCAAACGTATCTGGTGCTTATTTTGATCAATCCAATAACTATACCCATTGGACAAGAGTAGGTACTGTAGGAACTTACAATACAGTATCAGCAGTATTTATAAATAACTACCCTTGGGCTACGCAGGGGTATATGTCTTGGAGACAAACTGCTGCATTTTTAGATTGGTCTGGATTAAGACCCATGTCTGAATTTGAATACGAAAAAGCATGTAGAGGACCTTTAACAACTGTTGCCAATGAATATCCGTGGGGTTCTACGACAGTCAATTCAGTTACAGGTACAGCTAGTGATTGGACCAATGCAAACTCTGGGTATACCATTGTAGATGGGCCATTATTTTATTGTTGTTGGGATGGTATCTCTCAAAGACCGGGTGCTTTTGCTAAATCAACAACCAATAGGTCTCAGTCTGGTGCAACCTACTATGGTATTTTAGATATGGCAGGTAATTTATGGGAACAATGTGTTGGTGGTGCTGGGTATGATTATTCTGGGTTTACCACTGCCAACGGAGATGGAGTTTTAAGTGCAATTGGATCTGCAAATACTGTTGGTTGGCCAACAGCTGGTGGTACAAACTCTGGTACTATTATTAGAGGTAATTGGATGAATAGTGGCGTTGTATCATATGCTCAAACTTCTGATAGAAGTTTTTATGCTGGAACTTCTTGGAATGCAGGAAGAAATAAGTATTGCGGAACAAGAGGTGTTCGTTCATTTTCTTACTAGTTTAAATTTATCATTTTTATGAAAAAATATATTTTACTCTTTATGTTCTGCGTTCCTTTTATAAAGGAATCTTTTGCAAACAATTTAACAATCTCAACGCCTGTATATAGTAACGCCAATAAAACCATCACTTTTAATATATCCTGGGATAATAGTTGGAAACTTTCGGCAGGACCAAATAACTGGGATGGTGTTTGGGTATTTGTTAAAAGACAAGCTTGTTCTAGTACAAATACTTGGGCAACTGCTTTATTAAGCACTACTTCTAGTGATCATACAACATCGGTTGCTAGTGGAACCAATTTATTAACAGTTGATGCTGTAGAAGACGGTATGGGTGTATTTATCGAAAGAACCTATAGTGGTCTTGGAAATATTGGAACCCACACTATTACGCTCAAGTTAAATAGCTCCCTGACAACAAGCCCTGCTATAATACCCTCTGCTGCAGATAATTTTAAAGTGATGGGTATAGAAATGGTGTATGTACCTCAAGCACCATTTTATATTGGTGACGGTAGGCCAACTAATTCCAGTAATTTTTCGGCAGGAAATAATGTGAGTACGCCATTACTTATAACATCAGCATTACAGTCTGCAGGGTTAGGTGCATCTACGGTGTATACTTCAAACTCTATGTATGGATGTCCCAATTATTTACCGGCTACTTTTCCATTAGGGTACAATGGTTTTTGGTGTATGAAATATGAAACAAGTTTAACAAGCTATGTAGATTTTTTAAACTGTTTATCGTATGATCAACAAGCTGCTAGATTATCTAAATGGGGTACCCGTTATCCAAACTCTGTTAATACATATTTTGGAAGTTCAAATCAAACAAATGCTGTTTATACAAGTGTAGCTGGAACGTATAACACAATTCCTGCAACATTTGTATTTAATGCATTTGCTACTTACTATCCAATTAGTTATTTAAGTTGGACCGATTTAACTGCATATTTAGATTGGACAGGGCTTAGACCCATGACAGATTTTGAATATGAAAAAGCATGTAGGGGTACCATTAATCCTATCCCATATGAATACCCTTGGGGAAATACTTCTATTACCCAAGCAACTGGTACTGGAAACAATCCAGGTACTTTTCAGCAGCGACCATCACAAGCTGGGGAAGGCCTGTGTTTATATCAGTGGAATGATGCCAACTGGGCACCATATAGGTCAGGTTCTTTTGCTACTCAAATTACAACTAGGTCACAATGTGGTGCAACCTATTATGGCATTATGGAAATGGGCGGTAATTTATCGGAGCAAGTTGTAGGTGGTGGAAGTGGATATGATTATTCCAATTTTACAACTGCTAATGGAGATGGCGCATTAGGTGCCGACGGCAATGCCAACACTGCTGGATGGCCACGAGGCATTGGTGCCAACCAAGGAAATTATTGTAAAGGAGGAGATTATGTTGGTAATGGTGGATCAAGTATTATTCAGGTTTCGGATAGGCAATATTATGGTGGTAATACTGTTAATAATGGTCAAAATAATGGAACTGGTGGAAGAGGTGTAAGGTCTTATCCTAATTAATAATTTAGCAAGCGAGTAAGTGAATCTAAAAAAGTATTTGTTATTCATACTTTTTACTATTGGTGTATTTTGTGTACAAGCGCAATATATTGGTGGTACAAGTGGTGTGGGCACTGGCCAAAAGCTAATGCTCTCGGCTACTGTATGTCCATTAACTTACGATACGACCATTATTTTTTATAGGGGTGGAAATTATGGATCTACTAATTCCGCAACAATCTCTTCTACTGCGTGTCCAACATTTATTGATACCACCATTAGTTTTTTTAGGAGTGGTAATTATGGAGGGTATAGTGTAACGCCCATTAATAGTGCCGTTTGTCCAACTTGGTTTGATACCACAATTAGTTTTTATAGAAGTGGTAATTATGGTGGCTATAGTTTAACGCCTATTAACACTGCGGTATGTCCTAACTATATGGATACTACTGTTAACTTTTATCGAAGTGGTAATTATGGTGGTTATAGTAATGTAACTATAAGTTCAACAGCATGTGCTTATCCAGAACCCATTAATATTTGGATGGGTGGTGCATCTTCTGCAAATACACCTGGCGTTATCAATACCAATACAAGTAATAATACGAGTGGACCCTATATTTCAAATATTGATGATCCAACAATTATTAGGGGTGGTTGCGGTGTGACACTTACGACAACTGGAACGGGTGCTTCAACTTATTCTTGGTCACCATCAGCTGGGTTAAGCAGTGCATCTGCAGCGAGCCCTGTTGCTAACCCTACCAGTACCACCACATATACACTTACTGCTACTGGAGGTTCTGCAGGTTGTAAGAATACGGCAACTGTAACTGTATATGTTAATCCAATTGGAGCAACAACCATTAGTTATCCTGCACAAATAAATAATACAATTACTACACTTCAACATGTTACCCTCAATGGGTATACCAATGGTGTATTTACGGCTAATTCTGCTAATTTAAAAATTAATGCAGCCAATGGAGATATTACACCCAACACTAGTACGGTAGGTAATTATGTAGTAACCTACACGTATGGAGGTGCTTGTAGTAATGTTGTTACAGCAAATGTAGAAATTACTACAGACGCAGCGAATCATGGTGAAATAAAATATCCAAATTTTTATTTAGGTGCAACCGCTGGAACTGCAACGCCTAAACAAATAATTACACAAGGTGCTTGTGTGGCTTCAATAGATACTTCTCAATTATTGTACAGAGGAGGAACTTCCGGAACAGTAACACCTAAATTAATATTTACACAAGGAGTTTGTATCTCTTTTGTAGATTCTACTCAACTTTTGTATAGGGGAGGAGCCACCGGTTCAGCAACGCCAAAAACAATATTAATGCAAGGTGCATGTGCGCCACTTTTGATTCCTTCCAATACGATTTATATGGGAGGAACCTCAGGAACACAAACTCCAAAAACGATATTAACCAATGCTGTTTGTCCGGCTCCTGTTGGTAGTAATTTTTACATAGGAGGAAGCGGTACTGGGTATGGTAACGGAAGTTTAACACCTTCTACAAGTGCACTTAACGGAACAGCTGTTGCTACTAGAATTGATACCACCATTTGTCCAGGCCAGCCAGTTGTGTTAACAACCACTGGGGCTGCCAATTATAGTTGGTCGCCGGCGACTGCATTAAGTAGCACACTAGTGGCAAGTCCAACAGCAAGCCCTTTAACAACAACTACCTATACCGTAGTAGGTGCAGGCGGTGGTGTAGGTTGCTTAAATACGACAAAAGTTACGGTGACTGTTTTAGCTGATTCGGTAACACGTGTATCCTATGGCGCTTATAGTTTTGATGAAACAGATATGCGATTAAAAACGGTCAATTATATTTATGGGCCATTAACTGGTACATTTAGTGCAACACCATCAGGATTATCCTTAAATCAATCCAATGGTTCTTTTACGCCAGGATTTAGTACCGCAGGTTTATATGCAATCAATTATAATTATACCAAAGGTGCTTGTAATTATACCTATGTTTCAAATATTAACATAACCACACTTCCGCCAGCTATCACGTATACCAATCCAAGTATTTTCTTACAAAATTCTTCGTCTGTGGTTGCTAAGCCAAACAACACCGGTGGAATAGCTGTTTTATTTGAGGCCTTAGATGCCTTTCCTGCCGGGTTAAGTATCAATTCTAGTACAGGAGACATATCTGGAACACCAACAACGCTTGTAGAAAATGCAAGTGTAAGAATTAGGGCAGCCAATTACAATCGATATGGGGCGCTTAATTATAGTGAAATTTATACACTACTCATTTGTGTTAGAAAGCCTTTGATCGCTACAAATACAACTTCGGTAGCTAGTATGAATACCACTTATGGAGCTCCTTCTTCGTCCATTGCTTTTAATATTTCTGGACAATCTATTTTTGAAAAAATAGTTGTAACACCGCCTGTTGGTTTTGAAGTATCTTCTAATGCGGGAACTGGATTTGCCACAACATTAAATGTTACACAATCTGGTGGTACGGTGAGTTCTAGAAATATTTTTATAAGAATTAAAAGTAACGGAGCTGTTGGAAATTTAACGGGTAATATTATTTTGAGTAGTGTGGGTGCCGATACTGTATTAATTCCTGTTACAACAAGTTATGTTGCGCCAGCGCCGTTAACAGTAACAGCCAAAAATATTCAAAAATTTTATGGGTCAACCGTAACAATAGGAGTGGGCAGTTCTAATTTTACTGCAACCGGACTCATGAATGGTGAAACCATTGGAACCGTAACATTAACTTCAAGTGGTGGTAATGCTGCAACAGATCCAATAGGGGTTTATACACTTACGCCTTCTGCTGCAATAAGTGGGACATTCTCTACAGGAAATTATAATATCAATTATGCAGATGGTCAATTAGAAGTCGTGTATAGTTTGTATAATTTTTCTATGTCGGGTAATGCATCTAACTGGGTAAAAGGCAAAGTACCTATTCCAAAAATTGCTGGTGGAACGGTATCTAATATAACTAGTACTACCGCATCTATTTCGTCATCAATTTCAAGTAGCTATAATAGTATTACTGAAAGGGGTGTGTGTTGGAGTGTTACACCAGATCCAACTGTTGCTGGTGATAAACTTGCGGATGCAGCTATCACTTCTGGTTCATTTACGTCTAGTATAACTGGATTAACTGCGGCCACTATCTATTATGTGAGAACCTATGTGAAAGTTGGTAATAAAGTATTCTATAGTAACAATTACAAATTAACGACTCAATAAAATATGTATTATGAAATCTTCGAACAATTTATTCAAAGGAATTTTACTTGGCATTGGTATTACCTGTTTAACAGCTTTTGTAGCAGAAAAAACTTTTGTATTAAAATTTACTGAAGCAGAAATCAATAAGCACTATCAAAAATTATCTGTGATTCGTCAAATTGTGGACAATAGCAATTTATCACATCAAGAAGTAGTTTTTGTTACAAAGTCTATTGATAGTTTGCAATCAGAAATTATTACGCAATTAAAAACGCAGGTTGAACCAGTTGCTCCAATGAAGAAATAAATATACTAATCCCCCTAGACACATAAACGGGATGATTGGCAAACAGCTGGTCATCCCATTTTTTTATCCCTCATACCCATCATCATCTAATAAATCGTTCCCGTCTGCAGCGGCGGTTGCAAGTTCGTCGCAACGGTTATTGTATGTATTATCTGCGTGGCCTTTTACCCAAACAAATTTGATGGTAAAATCTTTGGCGAGGGCTGCATATGTGAGCCAGAGGTCTTTATTTTTTTTACCGCCTTTAAAATTGGTTTTGATCCAGTTGTCGAGCCATTTTTTTTCTACACTGTTTACAATGTACTGACTATCGGTATAAATAGTTATTGGAATATTTTTTTTGGTAACAGCCATGAGTGCTTGAATCACACCCATTAATTCCATGCGGTTGTTGGTGGTGTACTTGTATCCACCCCAGAGTTCTTTTACTTTATCTCCCCAAATTAAAATGGCGCCATAACCTCCAGGGCCTGGGTTACCTCTCGATGAACCGTCTGTGTATATTACAAGGGGGTGTGCTTTTTTCTCCGTCATAGTTGGGCCTAAAAATACGTCCTTTTGTCTTTTTTATTATATTTAAGTATGTTATATGATTATATAATTATTGGAGCAGGCTCGGCGGGCTGTGTTTTGGCAAATCGATTGTCGGAAAATCCAGCGCATAAAGTATTATTAATAGAAGCGGGCGGACCCGATTCTAAAATGGAAATTAATATACCGGGGGCTTATTCAAAATTAAATAACACAGAAGTTGATTGGGCATTTTGGACAGAGCCTTCTGAAGCAATTGACAATAGAAAATTATTTATTCCCCGCGGAAAAGTACTGGGTGGTTCTAGTGCCACCAACGCCATGGCTTATGTGAGAGGCAATAAAAAAGATTATGATGATTGGGCTGCACTTGGTAATGAGGGTTGGGATTATGCATCGGTACTTCCTTATTTTAAAAAGTCGGAGAACAATCAAAATTTTGATGATGAATTTCATGGAAAGGATGGCCCTATGCATGTAACACATGCCGCTTCACCTTCTAATGTTGCAACGGCTTTTGTTGAAGCCTGCGCAGAGCAAGGGATACAAAGCAATCCAGCCTATAATGGTGCTGAACAATTAGGGGCGTCTCTTTTGCAGTTTACCATTAAAAATAACCAACGTCATAGTGCAGCTGCAGCATTTTTAAAGCCAGTGCGTAGAAGAAAAAATTTAATTATTGTAACGCATACATTTGTTAAAAGAGTTTTGTTTGAATCAGGCGTTGCAGTTGGGGTAGAGGTAAAAAATAAAAATGCACAAACTGAAATTTATAATTGTAATAAGGAAGTAATTATTTCTGCTGGAACGATTCAGTCTCCACAAATATTAATGTTATCTGGTATTGGTGATACCAATGAGCTTTCTAAGCATGGTATTATTACAGTAAAACATTTACCAGGTGTTGGAAAAAATTTACAAGACCATGTTTGGAGTGGCGCAAGTGCATTAGCTAGCGTTCCAACAGGGAATGATCTTTTAAAACCCACTAAAATGGTGATGGCTGGGTTACAACATGTATTGTTTAAAACAGGACCATTATCCAATAGTCCGCTCGAAGCCAATGCTTTTTTAAAAATTGAGGAGGATGAAAGTTTGGGCGAAGGGCAGCCTAATATCCAGTTCCATTTTGTGCCACTTACCATCAAACCTGATTATAGTACAGATATTTATAATGTTAATACGTATCCTACCTACAGTGGATTTTCAATTATGTCTATTGTGCTCCATCCAAAAAGTAGGGGTCAGGTTAAGCTAAAATCTTCAAATCCATCGGAACCGCCTAGCATCCAACTCAATCCATTATCTGATATTGATGACCGGACAATGCTTGTTAAAGGCCTAAAAAAGGCCATTGAAGTGCTCCATTCGCCTGCTTTTGATGCGTATAGAGATGGTGAAATGCTACTTCCAAAAGCGCCAGTTTCGGATCAAATTATCAATGAACACATCAATAAATCACTCGAAACCCTATACCATCCAGTAGGTACTTGCAAAATGGGGAATGACACACAAGCTGTTGTAAATCATGCACTTAAAGTGCATGGAGTGGCTAATTTACGCGTGATTGATGCCTCTATTATGCCTTCCATTGTTTCTGGGAATACCAACGCTGCTGCCATCATGATTGCCGAAAAAGGGGCCGACATGATAATCGGTTAAATTTTTAGAACTATTGTGTGATAATTACACATTGTTTATTAATTTAGCGAGCAATAAAACGATTATGTTGGCCAAGGAAAAGAATTTGGATACCCTTATGCATAAAGCGGTAGATGTAACAACTACGTATAGTCTTGTTTCAAAGAAGGCTATAGGCTTTACGTTGGTGTTTCAATTAAGGTTTACAACACAGTTTGGTCAAACTATTTATGTGGTTGGAAATCATCCACTTTTAGGAAACAATGACATCGAAAAAGCCGTTCCGCTTCAATATTTCAACGAAAATTTCTGGAATCTATCTATTTCATTTGGATCTAAAGACATAGTAGATGAAAGCATTAGCTACCAATACGTTATTAAAAATGCAGATGGAACCATTAGTTATGATTGGGGTGGGAATGATAAAAGCTTTAACCCTTCCAAAATAAAGGCTACAGCTGTTTTATTTGTAGATAGTTGGAATGCTGCTGGATATTTCGAGAATGCTTTTTATACAGAGCCTTTTAAAAATGTGCTTTTAAAAAATAGCTATGCAACTATTGATGTAGTAGTTCCAAAAATTACTACCCATCAGTTAAAAGTAAAGAGTCCATTATTAACCCCAACACAAACAATTTGTTTATTAGGTGATACTAAGCACTTGCGTGCATGGGATGCAAAAGATCCAATTTTACTTTCACGAAACGATGGGGAAGACTATTTTTCGGTATCACTTGATTTATCAAAAGCTACCTTTCCAATTTCATACAAGTACGGGGTATATGATGTTGTAAAAAAGTCATTTGTTGTAATTGAAAATGGAAGCAACCGAATACTTGTAGATGCACCAAGTGCAAATACATTCATTGTGGTAAATGATGGCTTCACCTATTTGCCCAACGATACATGGAAAGGAGCAGGTGTAGCTATTCCTGTTTTTAGTTTGCGATCTAATAACGGACTAGGCGTGGGAGAGTTTACGGATATTAAATTATTAGTTGACTGGGCAAAAAAAGTTGGACTTAAAAAAATCCAATTACTGCCCATTAATGATACCACCGCAACGCATTCATGGAAAGACTCTTACCCTTATGCAGCTATTTCTGCATTTGCGTTACATCCAATCTATCTAAACCTAGATACTTTAATTCCTACTTCTAATATAAATTTAATTGCAAAACTTAGTGACGCGAAGCAAAAACTAAATGCACTTACTGTTGTTGATTATGAAGAAGTAGTAAAAATAAAGTACCAGATTTTAGATGAGGTATATACGTTAATAGGTGAAAAATCGCTTGCTAGCAAAGGGTTTAAAGATTTTTATACCAAGCACCAGCACTGGTTAGAACCCTATGCTGCGTTTTGTTATTGTAGGGATAAATATGGCACCATCGATTTTAATCAATGGCCAACACATAATACCTATTCAGAATCAGATTTTAAATCTTTGGTTGAACCCGATGCAGCAGTAAAATTAATTATAGAAAAATATTATTTTATTCAGTACTTACTTGATGTTCAATTAAGAGAAGCTACTGCATATGCGCATGAAAACGGCGTGATTGTAAAAGGAGATATTGCCATTGGTGTTTACAGATATGGCGTTGATGCATGGCAACATCCTAATTTATTTCACATGGGTATGCAAGCCGGTGCTCCTCCCGATGATTTTGCTGTAGCTGGGCAAAACTGGGGTTTCCCCACGTACAATTGGGAAGAGATGACCACCAATGGTTTTGCATGGTGGAAGCAGCGCTTCGAGCAAATGAGTTTGTATTTTGATGCATTTAGAATTGATCATATTTTAGGTTTCTTTAGAATTTGGAGTATACCTATGGACGCTGTTGAAGGAATTTTGGGGCACTTTGTTCCTGCTATTCCTGTTCATGAAAATGAATTAAAGGAGCGTGGTATTCATATAAATGCGCAAGAATTTGCTAAACCTATCATTACGGATAAAGTGTTGTGGGATTATTTTGGTTACGATAATGAAGTGGTAAAAGCGGAGTATCTGATCTATGATGGTTTTGGAAAGTATACTTTAAAGTCTGCCTTTGCAACGCAGCGTTTGGTTGAAAAACATTTTGCGGCACTACCGGTCAATGATTATCATCAAAAAATAAAACAGGGTTTATTTAAGGTAATAAGCAATGTATTATTTATTGAGGCCAAAGAAAAAGCATACGCTGGTGGACCCTTTTATCATTTGCGGTTTGGCATCGAAAATACCGCTGCATTTAAAGGACTAGATCAAGCGGTGCAGCACCAACTAAAAGAATTATACGTCGATTATTTTTTTAGAAGACAGGATGATTTTTGGAAAAAAGAAGCCCTTAATAAACTACCTGCACTTAAGCGTGTAACCAATATGCTTGTTTGTGGCGAAGACCTTGGTCTTGTGCCTTCTTGTGTGCCAGATGTCATGCATCAATTAGGCTTATTAAGTTTAGAAATTCAGCGGATGCCAAAAAATTCGCATACACAGTTTTTCCATCCAAAAGACGCGCCGTATTTAAGCGTTGTAACGCCTTCTACACATGATATGAGTACCATTAGAGGATGGTGGGAAGAAAATGCACATCAAACACAGGCTTTTTACAATCATATTTTAGGTGAGTCCGGAAAGGCGCCGCAGTTTTGTGAAGCACATATCAATAAGGCGATAATTATGCAGCATTTGTATGCCCCTGCTATGTGGACTACTTTTCAATTACAAGATTTATTAGGTATCGACGCTCATTTGCGCAGACAAAACCCCCAAGACGAGCGTATCAATGTGCCTGCCAATCCTACACATTACTGGCAGTACCGTATGCATATGACCCTCGAAAATTTATTGGAGCAAGACGGATTTAATAATGAACTACAGGCTTGTATTGCTTCTAGTGGTAGGGCATAAGAGGGCCATTGTACTGCTTTCTGCTTTATATTTGTCCAACCTAAATAATAAGCATTGCAACTCAATTATAAATCTATTGCCTTACCGTTCGAGTATCCATTTACCATTTCAAATGGTCGTACAAAAACGCATCAGCCTTCTTTAGTTGTTTCTTTATCATTGGGTAATTTTACTGGTTTTGGGGAAGCCCCTGCCATTGTTTATTACGATGTGACTGTCGAAAAAATGATAGAAGACCTTGAGTCTAAGCGCGCGATGGTTGAAAAATTTGCGCTTACAGATCCTGCGCGTTATTGGCATTATTTACATCATTTGTTTCCACAAAATCCCTTTTTAGTATCGGCGCTTGATATGGCCTGCTGGGATTTGTATGGCAAAATGAAGGGGCAGCCACTCTATACATTATGGAATACAAGCTGGCAAAATACACCTGTAACAGATTATACCATTGGCATTGACACCATACCAAAAATGCTGGAAAAAATGAAGGCCAAACCTTGGCCGGTATACAAAATAAAATTAGGCACGCCAGAGGATATTGAAATCATGGAAGCCTTAACAGGGGCTACTAGTGCTGTTTTTAGGGTAGATGCCAATGCGGGTTGGACCACCGAAGAAGCGCTTTTAAAAATCCCCCTACTTGCAAAAATGGGTGTCGAGTTTATTGAGCAACCACTTGCCAAAGACAATTGGGAAGGCATGAAAATATTATTTGAAAAATCGGAGCTTCCCTTATATGCCGATGAAAGTTGTGTGATGGAATCCGATGTTCAAAAATGCGCAGGACATTTTCATGGTATTAATATTAAGCTTACCAAATGTAGTGGACCTACACCTGCACTTCGCATGATTAAAACTGCCCGCGGCCTTGGTTTAAAAGTGATGATGGGCTCTATGAATGAGTCTAGCATTGGCTCTGCAGCCATTGCACATTTTTTACCACAACTTGATCATGTAGATATGGACGGGCCGTTATTGTTAGCGGAAGATATCGCTACAGGCATCACATTTGATAACGGTATAGTTACCCTAACAGATAAGCCTGGTTTAGGCATTACGCTACTATAAATTACTACAGATGACTCCAGAGCGCTACAACCGTATGTTATCGGTTATAAAAAATAGACAAGTCAATTTAACGGTGGTGATGGAAAATGTAAATGATCCACACAATATTTCGGCAGTTATGCGTACTTGCGATGCGGTAGGTATTCAGGATATTTATATCCTCAATACTAAAATTGCAAAGCACGATTATTTTGGTGTTAAAAGTAGTAGTAGTGCCGCTAAATGGCTAACAGTTCATCAGTTTACCAACGCCCAAGAATGTTTTACGGCACTTCGTAAAAATTATAATAAAATTTACACGACACATTTGTCAAGTGACGCCGTTAGTTTATATGAAATTGATTTTGCGGATTCGGTTGCCCTTGTTTTTGGTAATGAACATGATGGCGTAAGTGAAGAAACAATTGCACTTGCCGATGGTAATTTTATTATTCCGCAACTAGGATTTATTAAAAGCCTCAATATTTCGGTAGCCTGCGCTGTTTCAATTTATGAAGCACATCGTCAAAAAATGGCAGCTGGTCATTACAAAACGCAAACAATATCTATGGAGCGACAAGAAAATTTGCTCGCAAATTGGTGCGCTGACGATTAATGTTTGACGATTAATTTTTTACAGACTGATTTTTTTGCTTGGTCAAATAAGTAAGGCTCACATTTAATTCAAATCCAATTAATAGGATGAGTGAGTTGATGTACATGAGCAGCATTAAAATTAATACCGTTCCAATAGATCCGTATACTTTATTGTAGTTCGAAGTGGCAAACATATCTACCCAATAAGAAAAAAACAATGTGGTTATAAGCGTTAACGAGGTAGCTAGGAGCGATCCTGCGGATACAAAGGACCATCTTTTTTTTACAGAAGGTGCGTAGGTGTAAATAAGTGAGATGCCTGAGAATAAGAGGCCAATAATAATCGACCACCGAACACCGTTCCAATAGGGAAGCGTTGTATTTCTTTTAACTTGAAATAAACTTCTTACAAACGATGCTAGTTGTTCTTGACCAATTAACATAAGCGAAGAGGCAATAAAGAGTACAATTAAAATAGCCGTTAAACGTATTGCACGCCAGCGCCTGTGCATGAAAAAACCTTTTTGCTCTTGTATGGATCTATCAAAAGTTCTGATAATACCCATCATCGCATTAGACGCATAAAAGATGAGTAATAGGAAACCAAACGAAAAAATACCCACGTGCTTTTGTAACAAGTCGTTGATTAGATTTTTAATAAATGCATAGGTTTGGCTATTGGGTGTAATATCTTTAAATAACTTTAAAACCTGCTCATCTACTTTAAATGATGCGGGAAAATAGGGTATGAGTGAAAATAAAAATAGCATGGCTGCAGGTAGTGCCATAATAAGGTTAAATGTAATGGCAGAAGCTCTTTCGTTTAACCCTACTTTATTGATTTGTCTGAAAAAAAATACTACAACATCATAAACCGGCATGCCTTTAAAGCCTGGAATCACCATCGTCTTACTTTTTTTTACAACGTAATCGATAGGCCCCCAACTTAATATAATGCGGTGTAATTTTATCAAGGTTTCTTATTTTTTTTCGCCATATAAATATCTAGAGCTTTTTGATATTCGATGGCATATCTATTATGCTCTTCGTAAGTTGGACTAAAATGGTGCATGCCGCTAAAATCACTTTTGGCAACAAAATATAAGAAGTTGGTATTTGGTGCGTTTAAAATAATATCAATTGTTGCGGGTAGTGGTGTACAAATGGGGCCCGGAGGTAATCCTTTTTTGCGGTAGGTATTATAAGGTGATGGATTCGATAAATACTTTTCATAAATCCGTGTAATCGTAAAATCATTCATCGCAAATTTAATGGTAGGACATGCTTGCAGTGGCATTTCTTTGGCGAGTCTGTTAATATACACACTAGCAATTTTGTATTTATCTGATACCACATTTGTTTCTTCATCTACAATAGAAGCTAGGGTGTAGGCTTCTATATCCGTTAAGTGTTTGGATTGTAATTTGTTTCGACGATCAATATCATCCCAAAATTTTTCTTGGTATGATTTTAACTTGGTTAAAATTTGTCGAAACGGCGTATCCCAATAAAATTGATAGGTATCCTGTATGATGATAGCGTAAAAGGTACTTGTATCAACACCAAAAGATTGTAGTGAATCATTGTTTGAAATAAACTGCATCACGGTAGCAGAGTCTGTAGAAAACTGATTGCCTATGAGTCGGGCAAAATCTTCTTTGGTTCTTAATTTATTAATGACCAGCTTAACTTCTGCAACGCGTCCATTTTTTAGCATCCTGGCAATTTGCCAAGCAGTTTGTCCTTTTTTTAATTGATACTTGCCGGGTCTCACAAAATCCCAATTTGGTAAAACCAAAGAAAGTAGGCGAAGCCCTATGCTATTTTTAATGAGTCCTTCTTCACTTATATAACCAATAACAGATCCTTTTTTAACATTCGATTGATCTACGGTAAAGCTTTTTTGTGCGCTTGAAAAATTAGTGATGGATGAAAAAATACTCCATGCAGTAATAGATCCCACTACCAATAGAATAACAATCAGTGCTGTTCCTAATTTTTTCATGACTTCAATTTAAACAAAAAACCCTGACTGCAAATACAGACAGGGTTTTAAATATCAAAAGTTTAATTTATCTTATAGTTGTGTCGACAGTAGTTACTGGATTAGGAGCTTTAGCCGGAGCAGCAGGTGCTGAACTATTCGTATTTACTTTTTGAAGTATTGAATCTTCTGGAGCAGCGCTAGTACCGCCTTTTAAGAAAAGGGTAGATAGTAAAGCAAGGATGGCAATGATGGCTGCAAACAACCAAGTACCTTTCTCTAAAACGTCAGTGGTTTGCTTAACACCCATAAATTGGTTGCTAATGCCACCTACATTACTAGACAATCCGCCACCTTTTGGATTTTGGATTAAAACCACAAAACCTAAAGCTACACAAGCAGCTACTATCAAAACTAGAAACAAAATAGTCATCTTATAATCCTTTTAATTGTTGAATCTTGGCAGCAAAATAAACGGATTTTTCAGGATTTATGAAACTTAATTTTTGGTAGAGCTGAATTGCCTTTTCACGGCGACCCTGTTTACCCAGCACTTCTGCCATAGTTTCGGTTACAACCTCCCTAGATTCGTTAGATTTTTCGGCTATTGTAACCACCGCCTTTTCTATGTCAGATTCGCTGAAAAAGGGGGTATCTGCTTCTGATTCGGGTGTGGTTTGACCCTCCGAAACGGGATGTTTGACCTCTTTTAGCCAATCTGTGAACTTCTTAAGCTTGGTTGACAATTCGTCTTGATGACCCTGATTTAGGTCTATTTTGATGCCTTGTGAGGCAAAATAATCGATGGTGTGGTATAAAACCGGTGATTCTATCTCCAAAATCTGGTCTGGCGTGACCGGTTTATTGTAATCTGCCAGTTGTTTGCTAATTACATTGCTTATTGCGTTGGGCATAGGAGCTGTTAATATTTGTTGTAACAAGCCCGTATTTCCAACCGCAAGGGCTGCTCTACTCGTTTCTGTGCCATTATTTTGAGATTTTGCCGCTGCTAGCACTGCCGCTGGCGCAAAAAATGGGTATTGTTTGTGTAAGCTCTCTAGTACATCTACAGAAGTAGCAGACAGGTTTTCTTTGCCTGTGAGGTGTTTAGCTACTAAATTACTGAAATGACTCATCTTGTAAATACTAGAGATTAAATGTACAAATAGATTACCAGTTTGAAAAAATACGGTTAAACATATCGTCCGTTAAGCTTCTAACCATTTCGTCGAGCAGTTTAGTTTCTGCTTGGGTGAGGGTTAAATTGGCGTCAAAATCAAAACTACGGCTCACGTCAAACTCTTCGGTTTTGTTGGTTAATGTATTTCTAAAAACAATATGAACGGTAACGGTTAAACGGTTGGTTGAAGCTTGTTGATTGCTTATACCCACTGTTTGTGATGCGTCATAATTGGTGACGGTGCCACTAATAATATAGTGTGCATCATCACTTGTAGTTCTGGTTAATTTTGTTTGACTGGCAATTTTTTGCTGCCATTTATCATTCAGCTTTGGACTTAATTGCGGGTTTACATAGCGCGCTCTGTTTTCTATAAAACCAAGTTTAATGGTTTTTACGGTTGGGTCTATGCTGGCATCATTAAATTTATAGATACCACAGCTTGTTAAAGCTAGGGTAGTCACCAAAAATAAAATGCGATATACTTTAGATAGTTTCATATTAGATGATTTAATCTTCAATGTCATACTCTTTTAATTTTCGGTACAAGGTTCTTTCACTAATTCCTAAATCTAAAGATGCGTCTCTTCTTTTACCTTTGTGTTTTTTGAGTGCTTTTAAAATCAGTTCTTTTTCTTTATCAATAATATTTAAAGACTCTTCAATATCTTCATGCTGGTGCATGTCATTGTCTTGCAACAAAACAGGTAGCGCAGCTGCTGAATTATTGGCGGGTGTAATAAAATGTTGATGCGTATTGTCAACTTCGTGACCCGTAAAATCTTGTAAAATTGATTCTCTGGTAAAATTGGCTGCAGTACCTGCTAAAGAAGGGTTTTGAAGTATTTCTACAAACATTTTTTTAAGCTCTGTAACATCTTTTTTCATGTCAAAAAAGAGCTTATATAAAATTTCACGCTCGTTGGCAAACTCGCCACCTTGGTTTTGTCCAGCGAGTATTGGCATTCTAGAAAACCTGCTTTGATCTGGTAAAAAACCTTGTAGGGTAGTAGCGTTAATTAAATTGGTTTTACTTAATACTGAAATTTGCTCTGCAATATTTTTTAGTTCACGCACATTGCCCTGCCACTGATGATTGATAAGAATGGCTTTAGCTTCCTCGTCTAATTGCACGGGCGTTGTTTTATAGCGCTCTGCAAAATCAACAACAAATTTTCTGAAAAGTAAACTGATATCTTCTTTGCGGTCTCTTAACGATGGTACACGAATAGGTACGGTGCTTAAACGGTAATATAAATCTTCTCTAAATCTTCCTTTTTGTGTAAACTCTAATAATTCTCTATTGGTTGCTGCAATAACGCGTACATCTGTTTTTTGAACTTTAGAAGAACCTACTCTAATAAACTCACCGGTTTCTAAAACGCGCAGAAGTCGGGCTTGTGTGCCAATAGGCATTTCACCAATTTCATCTAAAAAAATAGTACCACCACTTACGGTTTCAAAATAACCTTTACGGCTATCTACAGCACCCGTAAAAGATCCTTTTTCGTGACCAAATAATTCGGAGTCGATGGTACCTTCTGGAATAGCACCGCAATTAACGGCAATAAACGGGTTGTGTTTTCGTGCCGATAGGGCATGGATAATTTGAGAAAATACTTCTTTACCAACACCACTTTCACCAACAATTAAAACCGTTAAATCGGTGGCAGCTACTTGCACGGCCGTGTTAAGGGCGTGGTTAAGTGCAGGTGCATTACCAATAATGTTAAATCTGTTTTTTATACTTTGAAGATCCATAGTTGACCTTGTTAATTCGTTTAAATAAATTTATCCAACCTGCTCACCAAGTAGGGTTGTTCTGGTATAGCTCGTCACTTTTACCTGTGCATACTTGCCCTTTAAATCAATGCTAGCTGTTTTTGGAAACACCAATACTTTGTTTTGTGAAGTGCGGCCCGACCAATCATTTTCATTTTTTCGACTATTGCCTTCTACCAATACTTCAAACACACTACCTACATCTTTTTGGTTGCTAGCAGTAGAAAGTACGCCTTGCATATCCACAATTTCTTGCAGTCTTCTTTTTTTAATGGGCTCCGGTATATCGTCTGTATATCTTTTGGCAGCAAGGGTTCCAGGCCTTTCACTATAAAAATACATGTAGCTCATGTCGTATTTACAATGTTCCATAATACTTAATGTATCTTGATGGTCTTCTTCGGTTTCAGTGCAAAAACCTGCAATAATATCGGAACTAATACCGCAGTTAGGGATGAGTTCAAAAATGCGGTTTACTTTAGCAATATACCATTCGCGCGTGTACGTGCGGTTCATGAGTTGAAGTAGTCTAGTGCTTCCACTTTGAACCGGTAAGTGAATGTGTCTGCAAATATTTGGGTATTTATTAATGGTATGCAATACTTCGTCGGTAATGTCTTTAGGGTGTGACGTGCTAAATCGTACACGCAGGCTAGGGTCAATTAAAGCTACTTTTTCGAGGAGCATTGCAAAAGTTACTGCTTCATTATTTTGCTCATTGATCCAGTGGTAGCTATCTACGTTTTGACCAAGTAAGGTTACTTCTTTAAACCCTGTCTTAAATAAGTTGGTAGCTTCTGCAACAATCGAATGTGCGTCTCTACTTCTTTCTCTACCTCTTGTAAACGGCACCACGCAAAAACTACACATATTATTACATCCACGCATAATAGAAACATATGCACTAATGCCATTGCTATCAAGTCTAACTGGAGCGATATCTGCGTATGTTTCGTCTCTACTTAATAGGACATTTACTGCTTTTTGTCCGGTTTCTGCTTCCTCGATAAGTCCCGGAAGGCTCCTATAGGCATCGGGGCCTACCACCATATCCACTAATTTTTCTTCTTCTAGTAGTTTTGACTTTAGTCTTTCCGCCATACAGCCCAGCATACCAATTAAAGTACCTGGCTTTTGCTCTTTAATTTTTCTAAATTCGGTGAGGCGTTTGCGAACCGTTAGTTCAGCTTTTTCTCTGATAGAGCAGGTGTTTAAAAAAATCAAATCGGCTTCATCCAAATTTCTGGTGGCTCCGTAGCCTTCTTTATTTAGAATAGAGGCAATGACTTCGCTGTCTGCAAAATTCATGGCACAGCCATAACTTTCTATATAAAAGCTTTTCTTATACGTGTTGAGATCGTTGGAGAACGGGTTGAAAGCTTCTCCTTGTCTAAGTTCGTCGTGTTCTTTTCCAGCTAAAGCGAGGGTTTCCATCCTTACTATCTTATTTAGTGGCAAAATTAACATAAAATCACCGATTTGTGCCAGTTTGTCAGCTATAAAACGCTAAAAATTCTGTTAATCAATTAGTTTTGTATCAATTATAATTTTCAGTGCATGAAGTATGGCTTAACCTTATTGGTTGCTTTTTTTATTGGGAGTCAGGCTTTTGGGCAAGAAATGCTCAATAAAATTAGAAATGAGTCGTCGCGTACCATCCGTAAAGATGCTGACACGGCTAATTGGCGTTGGAAAAGAGGAGGTGTTTTTAACGCAAATCTTTCTCAAGGTTCACTTAGTAACTGGGCTGCAGGTGGCGATAATTTTTCATTGTCAGTAAATAGCTACTTCAATTATTTTTTATTCTATAAAAAAGGTCGTCAAAACTGGGATAATAATTTTGACATGAACCTTGGTTATGTTCAAACCACCAGTTTGGGTAGCCGAAAAAATGATGATCGTTTTGATATCTTAAGTAAGTACGGTTATAAAATTGACAGTACGGGAAAGTGGTATATGTCTGGGCTTTTTAATTTCAGGTCTCAATATTTTGACGGTTACACATTCTCCAACAATGCTGCTAATTTTGCATCATCCTTTTTATCACCAGCCTACGTGTTTGTATCTGCAGGGTTTGATAGCAAAACCTCCGATAAATTATCTATTTTCTTATCACCATTAACGGCTCGTTGGACCATTGTAGCCAATAATAAATTAGCCGCTCAGGGTAAGTACGGGGTTCCTAAGGGGCAAAATGTAATACAGGATATAGGTTTGTTTGCCACCATTAACCATAACAATGTAATTGCCCGAAACATCAATTATAGAGGTCGTTTAGATTTATTCTCCAATTATTCGAATAAGCCAGAAAATATTGACGTGTTTATGACCAATTTTTTCTCTTTTAAGATCAACAAATATTTTTCGGCAAACTACAATCTGGATCTTATTTACGATGATGATGTTAGGCTTTTTGGAGATAATAAAAACTCGCCCGGTATGCAAATCAAAAGCATGATGGGTATAGGTTACACCAGGCCATTAACGATTAACAAAAAAATGACAAACGGAACTTTGAAAAAAGAATTCCGCTAGTAGTTCATACATATTGAACTATTTTTTTGCCTCAACCTTTAGTGTGTGTTTGATTTTATTTGCTTTGTACCTGAGTTCTTGATAGTCGCTATGCATAATGGTTACATGGCCCATTTTACGACCAGGCTTTGTTTGCTTTTTACCATATAAGTGCACAAAAACATTGTCCATACTTAATACATCAGCAAGGTTGGTATAAACCGCTTCACCACTATGTCCTTCGGCGCCTAAAATATTTACAATGGCAGAAGGTAGGATAGCATCAGGGTTGCCTAATGGATAATTGAGCATAATGCGCCAAAGCATATCGTACTGGCTCGAATAATTTGCTTCAATACTATGGTGTCCGCTATTATGAACCCTAGGGGCGGTTTCGTTAACAAAAACTTCTTGGTCTTTGGTAACAAATAATTCTACGGCAAATAGTCCAGGACTGTTAAATGCTTTTACAAGTTTTAAGGCAATGGCTTCTGCTTTCCAAGAAACTTTTTCTGGAATGATAGCCGGACTAATTTGATAATCAAGTAAGTTAAGTACAGGATCAAAAATCATTTCTGCAGGCGGGTATAAAGTTGCAGAGCCGTCTTGTGCAATAGCAACAATCATCGCTAATTCTTTATCAATAGCTACCATTTTTTCTAGTACCGAAGGTGCGTCAAAACCTTTTTCAAAATCTTCTTTAGTCTTAATAATTTGTACGCCCTTTCCATCATAACCACCTTCGCTTAATTTATGCACGGCAGGTAAAAATGCGTGATGGTGTGGTAGGCTTTCTTTGGTATGTGTTACTACAAAATCGGAAGTAGGGATTTCATTGACTTGATAAAACCCTTTTTGCTTGATTTTGTTTTTGATAATTTTAATGGCACTTGGTTTTGGAATAACGGTAACGCCTTCACTTTCCAATTTTTCTAGTGCTTCAATATTTACATTTTCTATTTCGATGGTTAATACGTCTACTTTTTTACCAAACGCATACACGTCATCAAAACTAGTGATGTCACCTAGTATAAAGTGGTGGCATAAATGTGCAGCAGGGCAGTGGGGGTCGTTTTCTAAAACAAAAGTTTCAACGGTATAATTTGCTGCTGCTTGTAAGAGCATTCTTCCCAGTTGTCCGCCACCTAAAATACCTGCCTTCATTGAAATATTTTTTGCAAAGTTACAATTTTTGTTTCCACTTTTGTTTCCATCCCTGGTAGAGTTGCTGCGCATCTGGGGTGAGGTCTAAATAAAATACGCCGCTAATCATAAGTACAGAAAATAAACCTCCTTTTAAAAGTATCCCCGTCCAGCCGGTGATACCATCAAAAGCAAAATAAGTGATGGCATAAGCAGAAGCACCCAATAGAAGCGTGTAGGCTGTTTTTCGGGTAAATGGTTGCATGTTAAATTTGCGCCTCAGAAATTCAAACCTGATAAAATTATACGTTCCGTATGCAAAAAGTTCGGCAAAAGCAGAACCAATAATACCATAATTTTTTATCAGAAAATAAGTGAGTGGTAACCTTAGCGCTAAAAGTACAACGCCGCTATAAAAATCAAAACGCCAAAAAGTAGAGGTATTAATTACAATGGCATTAAGTCCGGTACCTGCATCAATTATGCGCACCATGCCTAAAACAAATATGACACCAAGGCCATCTAAATAGGCTTTTTGAATGTGTAACGCAATCATGCCTTCTTTTGCATTCAGCCAAATATTACCAAAAATAAATAGCGCCATGATCAACAAATTAATACAGGAGCGTGCATAAATACGGTTGATCTCTGGGAAATTTTTATCCTTCCATGCTTTAGACAATACACCCACCGAAACCGCCTGGATACTTCGTTGTGGCACTTGAATGAGTGCTGCTGCATATTGAGCCCAAACAAAAATACCTACTTCGGTAAGGCCTAACATGCCCGCAATTAAAAAGCTATCGATAGTAGCAGCAAGGGCCGTAATAAGTGCGCCTCCAAATACAAGTACCTGAATTGACACCATTTTTTTCCAAAACTTTTTGGTAACACGGCTAACGGTTGTTGGAAAATGCAGCTTACCAGATTTTACCAAGTAGCTCAGTAAAATAAAAAACAGTACCAAGTATTGAATCGAAAACAAATAAATAAATATTGTAAAGTCGATGACTTTTAAATAAAATAGTGCAATTAAAACAGCGGTTAAAAGCCTCAGGCCGGTTTCTTTTAAAAAGTTTGAAACCACCGATAAATTAAGTGCCCAGCTAAAACTTTCTAGTACACAAAAAAAGAGCATTCCCATCGCAAACGGGAACATCCAAAAATAATAATCAAGAATCAGTGGTGATTTAACCTGATATTTTTCTATGAAATAAGGTTCAAAATAAACGCCACATGCAAGTACTAAAACAAAACCAATGATGGATAAAAAAAACGACCAGGTAATCAGGTCAATTTCTTTTTCTTGGAGGTTGTCTTTATAATATGGGTAAAATTTATAAATAATCGGTACCACACCTAAAGATCCAAAAGCAAACATGTTTTGCGCAAAATCTGTAAAGATGCGCGTAAGGCCGTATTCCGCGGGCGAGAAAGATCCGTTTCGGGTAAAAAAATAGTTGTTGACAAAGCCAATAGCAAACCCAACATATACTAGAATGCTGGAAATGATGGTTTGTTTTCTAATGCTGCCCATGAACTATTTTATCTACTTTTTTACGTGAACCTCTTTATTGATCGCTTAAAAATAGGATATTCGGTGCCAAGATGCACCAGAAGGCCCTATATAATGCTGTTAAAACGCCTAAACTCCTTGTTTTATTGGGTTTGGTTATTTGTTTGTTTACGGCATGTTATGAAAAGGACACTACTTCAAAAAACGTTTTTAGTTACAATGAAGCCACCGGTATTGCCACCCTGGATCCTGCTTTTGCAAAAAACCAATCCATCATGTGGGCGGTGCATCAGATCTATAATACCCTTGTTGAAATCGATAGCAACCTAAATATTGTCCCATCACTCGCTAAATCCTGGGAGGTTAGTGATGATCGCAAAACCTACCGGTTTCACCTTCGTACCGATGTTTATTTTGCAGGTGATGCAGCATTTAAAGGAGGTGTTGGACGAAAATTAGTAGCCGCAGACGTCGCCTATAGTTTAGGTCGAATTATTGATAAGACGGTAGCCAGTAGTGGTGCTTGGATTTTTAATGGCAGGGTAGATTCTATAATGCCTTTTGTGGTTATCAACGACTCTACTTTTGAATTAAGGTTACTGCGACCGTTTCACCCTATTATGGGTATTTTAAGTACGCAATATTGCAGTGTGGTGCCCAAAGAAGTGGTAGAAAAATACGGCAAAGATTTTAGAAGACATCCTTGTGGTACGGGCCCATTTACTTTAAAATCTTGGGATGAAGGTGAAGCACTTATTTTACACAAAAACAAAAAATACTGGGAGGTAGATTCGGCTGGTGTTAAGTTACCTTACTTAGACGCCGTAAAAATTAATTTCTTTGACAACAAAGCCACCGAGTTTTTACAGTTTAGACAAGGCAAACTTAGTTTTGTAAATGATATTGACGCCTCTTTTAAAGATGAAATTTTAACCAAAAATGGAACACTCCGAAAAGATTGGGAAGGTAAAATTCAATTACTAAAGCATCCATATTTAAACACCGAATATTTTGGTATTGTAGTTGATACAAATAATGTGATTACTAAAGGTGCTGCTACGCGTTATACATTGGTGCGTCAGGCCATGAATTATGCCATTAACAAAAAGCAGTTGATGATGTACATGCGCAATTCGATTGGTATTCCGGCACAGGCTGGATTTGTGCCTGCGGGGCTTCCGTCTAATAATGTAGATTTTGTAAAAGGCTATAACTATAATCCAGGAAAAGCGCGCGAACTCCTTGCTACTGCTGGTTTTCCGAATGGCAGAGGGCTGCCAACTACTAAATTATTAACGGTGGCTATTTACGCCGATATTGCATCATTTGCTGCCAAACAAATGGAAGAAGTTGGTATTCCGGTTCAGGTAGAAGTGATTCAAAAAAGTTTATTGTTAGAACAAACAGCAAAGTCTGCTGCACTATTTTTTAGAGCTAGTTGGATTGCCGATTACCCCGATGCCGAAAATTATATGGCTATGTTTTATAGCAAAAATCCGGCACCACCCAATTACACACGTTTTAAAAATGCGGATTTTGATGTGCTCTATGAAAAAGCACTTTTAGAAACGCGCGATAGTGTTCGGTATGAACTGTATAGAAAAATGGATCAGCTCGTTATTAATGAAGCACCCATTATTCCAATGTGGTATGATATGGCCATTCATTTGGTGCAACCTGGTGTGCAAGGGTTTAGACCTAATGCACTTAATTTACTCGAACTAAGGCGCACAAAACTTCCTAATTAGTGTTTTAATTTATCTTTAAACACTTTTTCAAACTTCTCTAATTTAGGTGCAATTACAAAACGGCAATAGCCCTGATTGGTATTGCTATTGTAATAATTTTGGTGGTAGTTTTCGGCAGGATAATAATTTTTAAAAGGCTCTATCGTTGTTACAATAGGTGCACTAAAAGCGCCACTTTTATCTAGGGCCTCTTTGTATTTTTGAGCTACTTGTTTTTGAGTTTCCGTAACATAATACACCACGCTTTTATATTGCGGGCCAATATCATTTCCTTGTTGGTCTAGGGTAGTAGGGTCATGCGTTTTCCAAAATATTTCAAGTATTTCGTCGAAACTTACAATAGCCGGATCAAAAACAACTTTCGCAAGCTCTACGTGACCTGTATTTTTATCGCAAACCTGCTCGTAAGTTGGATTTTCTACAAAACCACCGCCGTAGCCACTTTCTACACTAATTACACCGTTAATACGCTGAAAAAATGCCTCTGTACACCAAAAGCAACCTTCTCCTAAATAAATGGTTTCAAGTTTCGCATTTGGATTACTGGTCATGGGCTTTGCTTTATTATTGGATTTAGTATTAGGTGTCTGGCTGCATGCGGTAAGGAAGGTGGCCGCAAACAGGGTTACAAGAAATAAACGCATTAGGTAATATTTATGTTCAAAAGTAAGGATCCTTGGATGATCCGTTATTTTAATTAAAACATAAATTCTTGTAAAAGGTTTAACCGCGCTTCGCTTACCTTTGCGCTGTTTTTAACATTATGATGCGACTATACCCCGATACCGCCCTTTATCAGTTGGAGTTTGACAAAGTTAAAGCTTTGTTGGAAGCGCATTGTAAAACGGTGTATGCACAGGAACGTGCTCAAAATTTACGCATTCATACCCACAAAGACTATATCCAAAAAGAGCTGCGCCAAACACACGAGTTTGCCATGCTATTAAGACAGGCGCAGTATTTTCCCAATGATTTTACGTTTCACTTACAAAAAGAATTAAAATTATTAGGGATCCCTGGGGCTTTATTAGGAGGAGAGCAGTGGATGCTTATCAGAAAATTAACCATTAATGCCGAAAATATATTTAGGTGGTTTGACCCCGAAAAAAGAACTTCTTTTAGTGCGTTGGCACAGGTGCTAAATGATGCCTACTACGAAAAAAATATCAAGGATAGTATTGATGCGGTATTAGATGAACAGGGTATTGTAAAAGACAATGCATCTGATGATTTACAAAAAATAAGACTTAGTTTATACAAGCGCCGCAACGAACTAAGGCGCATGTTTGAAAAAGTAATTCAAAAATTAGCAAAGGCTGGATATACTGCCGACATCGATGAAAGTTTTAGTAATGGGAGAAGGGTAGTCGCTGTTTTTTCGGAACACAAAAGACAAGTAAAAGGAATTTTACATGGTGAAAGTGATAGCAGAAAAACGGCGTTTATTGAACCCGAAGACACCATTGAACTTAACAATGAAGTATTTGCTTTAGAACATGAGGAAGCTAAAGAAGTGCAGCGCATACTTCGCGCGCTTACAGCTACTATGTCTATGTATGCACCATTACTAAATGCGTATTTACAAATTACTGGCGAGTTTGATTTTATAAAAGCCAAAGCAAAATTAGCCATTGATATGAATGCCAATTTGCCGGAGCTACTAGATAAGGCGCATATCGAACTCATTAATGCGTACCATCCACTTTTATATTTATACAATAAAAATGCTGGAAAAAAAACCATTCCCGTTCATATAAAATTGGATGCGCAGCAGCGTATTTTAATTATCAGCGGCCCCAATGCTGGTGGCAAAACCGTTACCATGAAAACCATTGCACTCAATCAATTGATGATGCAGAGTGGACTTTTGGTACCCGTAAGCCCCGACTCTCAAATGGGCATTTTTAAACAACTCTTTATTCATATTGGAGACACACAAAATTTAGAATTTGAATTAAGTACCTATTCGAGTCACTTAATGCACATGAAGCACTTTATTGAAGTAGCTAATGGTAAAACATTATTTTTTATAGATGAATTAGGTAGTGGAAGTGATCCAAATTTAGGTGGCGCTTTTGCAGAAGTCATATTGGAAGAATTATCACGAAAGCATGCGTTAGGAGTTGTTACAACGCACTACCTCAATTTAAAAGTGATGGCCAATCATACACAAGGTATTATTAATGGTGCCATGCAGTTTGATGAAGTGCATTTGCTTCCGATGTACAAGCTCATTATTGGTAAGCCGGGTAGCTCTTATACGTTTGCTATTGCAGAAAGAATTGGTTTACCTACAGCACTCATCAATAGAGCGCGCAAGTTGGTAGACGAAGATCATTTTAAACTAGATAAGCTTTTAAATAGAACCGAGCAAGACCTTCAACATTTAGACAAAGAAAAGGTGCAGTTACATAAAATGTTGCGTGAAAATGAAAAGCTCAAAAAAGAAATGGAATTGGTGCTTGATAAAGAAAAGCACCGCCAACAGGTAGAGTTGTTAAAGCAACAAAACCAGATTACCGAAGACCGAATTGTGTATTTGAAAGATATGGAGCGAAAGCTCAAACAAATAGTGCTCGATTATAAGAAGGCAGAAAATAAAAACGAAGTGGTTAAAAGCCTGCAGCAATTACTATTTAAAGGGAAAGAACAAGTAGTGGTTAATAAGCTGGCCAAAAAGGTAGACAAGCAATACAAAGAAACCACTGCTGCGCTGCTAGTTGGTAGTTTGGTTAAGCTAAAAAAGAATTATCAGGTTGGAACGGTATTAGAAATAAGGGGTAAAAGAGCCATTGTTCAAATTGGACAGTTACCCATCAATGTAGAGCTCTCCGACCTTTCTGTGGTAGAAAAACTCCCAGATTTACCAAAATAATGCCCTGCAAGTCAATAAAATACGGGGTTTCACATTTTTTTTACTTTTTTTTTGGTTGGTGGTTTTCAAACCGTACTTTTGCCGCGGAGAGTTGGCAGAGCGGTCGATTGCGGCAGTCTTGAAAACTGTTGACTGTAACAGGTCCTGGGGTTCGAATCCCTAACTCTCCGCATTAAAAATCAAATGCCCCTTTTAGGGGCATTTTTCATTGAAGGAGCTTGGGACGTTTACGTTAAAGCTAAACCCACCTTTCATTATAACACCTAAATGTTGGTATTTTCCAACATTGTAATCAAAAAATTGTATTTGTGATGGAATATTACTACATTTGAATCAAGATAATACTTTCTTATGGAAAAAAACATCAGATATTGGCACTCATTGAGTGATCCTGCTATATTAGAATTGTTGGGTAAGTACATTCAAGAAATTAGATTACAACAAAACAAAACACAACTACAAGTAGCAACTGCGGCTGGAATCAATCGTTCAACTGTGGTGCAAATCGAAAATGGAGGAAAAGGTTCAATGATTTCATATGTACAAATACTTCGTGCCTTAGAGCAACTACAAATTTTTGAGCATTTTGAGGTTAAGCAACAAATTAGCCCACTTCAACTTGCTAAGTTGGAACAAAATAAACGTAAGAGAGCAAGCGCTAAAAAAGAAGATCAAATTAAAAAACCTACAAGTGTTTGGTAATGATTACAACAGCATACATAAACATTTGGGAAAAGCGTGTTGGGGCGATTGCGTGGGATGCAAACAATGGTTTGATATCATTTGAATATGAGCCATCCTTTATCGCTAATAACTGGGATTTGTCACCAATAAAAATGCCCATACATGGTTCTGAAAGACGTGTATTTTCATTTCCAGCATTAAGAGGCATAACAACATTTAAAGGCTTACCTGGACTCTTAGCAGATGTCCTGCCAGACAAATACGGAAGCAGCATCATTAATGCTTGGTTAATAAGTAATGGTCGTCCATCGGATAGTATGAGTCCAGTTGAGCTATTATGTTTTATTGGTTCACGAGGAATGGGGGCATTAGAATTTGAACCTGTGTTACCTATTTCAAATAGTGCTGCAACTAAAATTGAACTGAGTAGTTTGATTCAAATTGCTCAAGAAATACTTTCAGGAAAGCAAAAATTTAGAACCAACTTATTGTCTGATGAAGCAAAAGCGTTGAGTGATATTTTGAAAATTGGTTCTTCAGCAGGTGGAGCAAGAGCAAAGGCTGTAATTGCTTTCAATCCAGTAACAAATGAAATACGATCAGGTCAGACAAACGCGCCAAAGGGATTCACCCATTGGTTAATAAAGTTTGATGGCGTTACAGATAAGCAGTTAGGCACTTCATTAGGTTATGGACGTGTTGAAATGGCTTACTATTTAATGGCGAAAGAGGCTGAAATTGAAATGACCGAATGTAGATTACTTGAGGAAAATGACAGAGCACATTTCATGACAAAACGTTTTGATAGAGTTCATGGCGAAGGTAAAATTCATGTACAAAGCTTTTGTGCTATTGCTCACTATGATTTTAATGAGATCACGTCGTTTAGCTATGAACAGTTATTTGAAACTATGAGAAGCATGTTATTGCCTTATGCAGATGCCGAGCAACTTTATAGAAGAATGGTGTTTAATGTTATGGCAAGAAATTGTGATGACCACACAAAAAACTTTTCCTTTTTAATGGATAAAACAGGGAAATGGAAATTAGCTCCTGCATTTGATGTCTGTCATGCGTATCGCCCAGGCAGTTCATGGGTAAGTCAACATTCAATGAGTATTAACGGTAAACGACAAAACATCACCCGAAATGACTTATTACAAGTAGCCCATAAAATGAACATCAAAAAGGCAGATATAATTATTGATAAAGTGCATGATGCTGTTAGTAAATGGAATAGTTTTGCAACCATAACCAATGTAAATACAGATCTAAAGGGAGCCATTGAAAAAACATTATTGCTTCTATAAGAAAATAATTCATATGAAAGTTATATTTAATGTATTAATTATTCTCTTACTACCTGCAGCGGTATTGGCGCAATACCAAATTAAGGTGTCGGCGGTTCGTCCGGTAGATAGTATTGTATATATAAGAGGTGCGGTATTTGATGACAAAAACTTTATTCCAAAAGATACCATTCGTTTAAATGGTAAAAGCGCAACCTTAAATGTTGCAAAGCCAATTATTGGAGGTGTGTATTTTTTTTACTTTCCTATATCTAAACAAAAGGTTTATTTTATTTTAGAAAATAAAGACACGCTTAGCTTTCGTTTTTTTGGTTCTCACTATTTAGACTCCATGGTTACCAATACCAAAAAGAACAAAACATTACAATCTTACCAACAATTAGAAAACAAGTTCGCTTTTGTAGATTCTTCATATGCTGCAGAACTTTTAAAAGGCAAAAAATTTAATTTAGCACAAAAGGCTGTGTTCTTCAAATCTAAAACCGATACATTAATTGCTTTCAGAAAAGTAGCTTTGGCCCGGTTACAGCCAGCAGATGCTTTACATATTTATTTTGCTGGCTTAAATGTACTAGACGCTTCTGTACCAAGTAGGAGAGACTATGTGGCCCGCAGCTTATTTATTAAAAACTTTACTTTTTCAAGCCCTAAGTTTTTATTTTCCCCCATTGTGCGCAGTGTACTAACTGAATATTTTTCTTATTATCCTTTGCAAGCAGATAGTATATCTAAAGGTGTTGATACCATTATGAAGCAGGTTGCTTGTTCTTCTAAGATATATCCCTATGTTTTTGATTATTTCACCAAGCTATTAAAAAATAGAGAGATTCAAAATAATACAGAAGCGTATGCTGGGTTTATTGAAAAATATGTAAATAACAAGCCTTGTGCTTTGTTAGACAAAAAGGTTACTCAAAGTTTAACACAAGAGGCCGCTTCCATTAGAGGTTTAAAACTACTAGATACCTGTGCCAATATAATGCTACCAGATACCACTGGAATCATGCAAGATTTGCATGTTTTTGCAAAACAGCATGATTATACGGTGCTTATATTTTATGATCCTACTTGTTCTCATTGTCAAGTAGAACTGCCTAAAATGGATAGTGTAATTAAAATATTGGAAACAAAATATCATTTATCAATAGGTAAATATGCAGTTTGTAATGATGGTGTTCCTAATGAAGCTGTTTGGAAGCAATTTATAATTGACTATAAACTTTCTAATAAATATACACACGTAAAAATGCAGTCGTATAGCATGGAGCTACGAAAAAAATACGATGCCTTTACAAACCCGTTATTTTATTTGATTAGTAAAAGTGCAAGTTTGCTGGGTAAAAAAATAAGCCCTAATACCTTGCAGCGGTTTATTTTTAAGTAATTTCATTAAAATTCAATAAAATGGAGCTAAAAGTAATAATTGCTGATGATCATAGTATAGTGCGCATGGGGCTGGGCTCTTTAATTAAACAGCTAGGTGTTAATGTGGTGGATGAAGTGTCTAATTGTGCCGAATTAATGAGCCAATTAAACAATCAAACCTATTCGCATTTGATATTAGATTTGATTATGCCTGATGGCAATGCTTTAGAAATTATTGAAAATATAAATAACCTTTACCCTAATTTAACCATTTTAATACATTCTATGCAGCCCGTAGAAGTATATGGTAAAATTTTACGGAAGTATAAAGTTCATTCCTACTTATACAAAGGAGTTTCTGAGTATGAAATTAAAAAGCACATTGAATCATTTATTAAGTTAGAGGACCTGTCTTTTTCAAAGCAATTTGATAAAGAAAGTAATCCTTTTTCTACACTAGCAGTTAGGGAGTTGGAGGTGTTACATTATTTACTAAATGGCTTCCGCACAAAAGAGATAAGTACCACGCTTGGTTTAAAAATGAATACTATCTCTACCATCAAAGCCGTTATTTTTGATAAGGTGAAGGCCGATAATTTTACCCATCTTTTGCAATTAGCGCATGTGCACCAGATTAGCTACTAAATTTTTATTTGTACTCTTGTGTACACTTGGATTGTACACAAATTCATTTTCCCAACTACTATATAGTTTTGAGCGCATCAATACCGAAAATGGTTTGCCAACCAATGCCCTTAAAGGGATTGTGTTTGATGACGTAAATAGGTTTTTGTGGGTAGCTACCGAGTCTGGTATCTTACGTTATAATGGACATGGTTTTCAAACCTTTGGTGACACCAAAGAAACCTCTATCTTAAATAGCCGCATTATTAATGTTGTTAAAAAGCAGGACCATTCTATTTTTGGAACGGTAGAGGACGCATCTGTATTTACAATAGAAAAAAATAAAATCAAATACGTAAATACGAAACAAAAAGTGAGGTGGGCAGACGAAATGCTTTCTTATATCTATGCGCCAGCTAATTTGCATACAAGTAAGGTTAAGAATTCTATTACTTTACCATTATTAAAATTAAATGATAATTATTTTGAGGTTGAGGACTACCGTTTACTCATGTACAGCAAGGATACTACTGTTGTTTTACAAAAAAATTTGGATAATCAAAGTATTTTTGTGTTGGGTAATCAACTTTTTATTATCAGTGCTGCTGGTTCTGTTAATAAAGTAGTTGTAGGCAAAGATCAAAATTTTACAACAAAGTTAGAGCCAGTTTCTGTTTTAGGGTTACCTATTTTACAAAAAAAGTCTGCTAATACTTTTTTTAAAGTTTTTCAGGACCTGTCTAACGAAGCTGCGTATGTTTTGTTTGATAATAATATTTATGAAGTAGAATATATAAATGGGATGGTTTCTTTTACATTACGGGTACCCAATTTGCCTAGTCAAGATTATATTAGGTATTTTCAATTTGATAAATTAACCAATACAGCTTATTTGGCTACCGATAACAGAGGGCTGATTATCGCGCATCCACAGTATTTTGTTAGACGTCAGCCTTTTTATTCTAGCAGTTTAAATAGTGCCTCGGCATATGCGCAAGTGTTACTACCTAATGGAAATATACAAGTTAATTCGGGTGCGATTTATGGGAATGCAATAAATCAAAAAAACGGATTTTTTGATTTAGTATCTGAGCCACGAACATATATAACTAAGGATAGTATTCTTTTATATACTAATTATTTAGGGGTTACGCAATATAATTTAAAAAGCAAACAGCGAAAGTTGTTAACTGATAATAGTTTTTACAATAGAAGCGCTTTTTTACAAATTGGAGATTCGATATATTTATTTTCAAATTTGGGTGTTGGTTATATAGATAAGTCCGGCTCAATTAAAAAAGTTTTTTCTTATGGAATAATGCCAGAAACCTACACGGTGTATGATGTTGTTTTATACAAAAGTGATATCGTTTTGATGGCTACAAGTGAAGGATTGTTTTTATACCATTTAAAAACTAATAAACTTACACTTTTTTTCAAAGATCCTAATATTGCACATTTTAGAACGCTTTATGCATACAATGGGTATTTTTTAGCAGGTACTTATGGTGGTGGTGTATATGTTATTCATGATAATATCATTAAATCATTGCCATTAGATAAAAATGGGTATTTGAAATTTGCACATTGTTTTATCCCTAACAACAATGATGTTTGGATTACTACTAATAAGGGAATGATTAAGTCTAGTTTCAAAAGCGTTCTTGCTAGTTTTTCCAATAGGCAATTAAAGCCTAATTATACATATTATGGTAAGCAGGAAGGTATTGATATTTTAGAAATGAATGGTGGTTGTGCTCCTTGTGCCATAAAATTATTAGATGGTCGTATTTCTGTGCCTGGTATAGATGGCCTTATTCAATTTAGTCCTAGCCTTTTACCTAATAATAAAATTGATCCTTTTATATATATTGACAAGTTTAAGTTTGATGATCAAATAGTATCTGAAGATTTATTTGTCAATAAAGAAGTATCGCAAAAGGTAGAAAATATTCAAATTATTTTGGGCGTTTCTGGAATGATTTCGGAAGAAAATGTAGAAGTTGAATATGATATTGATAACAATGGAACTTGGCGTTCTATTTTAGTTAAAAATCCAATTATCAGTATTGAGAATCCACGTTCAGGTTATCATACCCTAACTATTCGTTGGAAAAGTACCGCGGCAACAACTTGGAATTCGCAGGTGCTTTCATATACTATTGCTTATCCTTGGTATGCGCATCCTTATATGTATTTTGGCTATTTTCTCTTATTAGTATTATTGATTTATTTATACGTTACCATTAAAACGTTTATATATGTGAGAAGGCAGCGAGAATTAGAAGCAGAAGTAACCGTAAAAACAAAAGATTTACAAGCATTAAATAATTATTTGGTAGGAAGGAATCAGGCAAAAGATCAGGTTATTGCCATTATGAACCATGATATTTTAACGCCACTAAAATATTTGCATATTACTGCTGCAAACTTAGAACTTACGTTAAAAGATTCAGATGCTGCGAAGCCGGTTGGTCAAATTAAGGCGACTACCAAAGAGCTAGAATACTTGACTTCTAATTTGTTAAGTTGGGTTAAATTTGATGCCATTAATCAATTGGATCAAAAACAATTAGTTGACATTCATTTGCTTTTTGAATCTATAGTAGATTTTGTTTTACCATTTAAGCAATCTGATCAAGTAAGTATTGTAAATAATATTCCAAAAGGAATAGTGATTAAAGGATGGCATGATCCCATGCGCGTATTATTTTACAATTTAATCATGAATTCTATTAGATCTACACCTAAGGGGTCGATTGAAATTTCTGCAGTTTCAAATGCAAATGTGGTAACTATTTCTATTAAAGATTCGGGTGTTGGTATGCGTGAATCAATGATTTCTTATTTGCTAACGGGAATAAAGCCCAAAGATAATTTTGTTACACCTAAGTATAAAACTGGTAATGGGGTAGGGTACCAAATTATAAGAAATTTAGTAAAACTTATATTTGCCGATCTTAAAATTGTAAGTAAGGTTGGTGTTGGAACTGAGGTTCAAATAGTGCTTACAAAATTGTAAATGCAATAGGTTCTAGATCATTTAATATAAACTGATATTTTCCTTCTTTTAGCTGCCCAATGTAAAGGCAAGAACGTTGTGTATTACCGGTAATTTTCCCAACAGCCACTTGTGTTTCAGCATCATCAATAATTTTATATTTTTTATTGATTGCAGTATTATCAGGTAGTTTTATTTCTAAAATCCCATCTTTTACGATCTTCGAAATAGTAATCATTTAAATAGCTTTTCGTAAATTACGTATTAATATTATTTATTCAGTCAAGAATTACATCTATACATAAAAATTATATTTATAGAATTAATTCTATATAACGCTAAATTGCCCATTATTTGGGGATAAATACTATCTAAATCAACTATCTACTAGAATTTATTCTATTTCCTTTTTTACAACAAATTGCATTTTTGTACGATCCAAAAATTGCACTGCATGGTGTTTAACTGTATTCGTAGAATTTTATCCAATAAGGTATCTTTTTTAGTTTCTTTATTCTTGTTACTGAGTGTGTTTGCTTTTGCGCAAACTGTAGGCGGTACAGCTGCTTCTGATGATTTCGATGGGGATGGGATTATAAATTCAATTGATTTAGATGATGATAATGATGGTATTCCAGATACGGATGAATATTGCAAATCAAGTATTTTATTACCCGCAACGAATACAACAGCAGCAATAACCGAATTCAGCGTTCCTTCTGGTTGGACAATTACCAACTCTTCACCGGACATTGCTACAACGGCATATTCTATTTATGGTAATTGGATTGGTGGATGTTCAGGGACAGCACCCGCTGCACCTAACGGCCATAAATCATGGGTTAACTTTTATTCAAATACACAGGAGGCATTTAAAACAACACTATCTGGTTTAGTAGTTGGCAGAACTTATATTTTAAAAGCGTATTATGCCAAATTCGCTTCTACTGCAGCATTAGGACAAATTACTGTTAAATTAGGAACTACAATTATTGACCAATATAGACCAAGTTTAGGTTGTGGATGGGAAACTCGCTTCATTACTTTTACCGCAACGGCAACTAGTCATGATTTACAATTTCAAAATACAGGTGTAGCTGCTCCCATGCAAAATGCGAGCGTATCTGTTTCTTCAGATGCATTATATGAGGTTTGTGACACAGACAATGATGGCATCCCGAATCAATTTGATTTAGATTCTGATGGGGATGCTTGTCCAGATGCAAAAGAAGCTGGGGTTACTGGAACTTTGAGAAGTGGGGATGTTAAAAATGGAGCCAATGGTGGAGTAGTCACTACTTCAACTAATATTGCTGGAGCTATTGCTGGTGTTTCTGCATCTTATGGAGCAAATGGATTAGCTGATGGGATTGAAACAGTTGCAGAAAGTGGCATGATTAATTATGCATCTACTTATGCAAATTATGCTTTGTCAAGTGCAGCAAATATATGTGCTGGACTTGATACGGATGGAGATGGTATTGTTGATGTTGTGGATCTAGATGATGACAATGATGGTGTACTAGATGATGTTGAGAATGCTTGGTGTAAACCACTAACAGGAACTACGATTATTCCAGTTGGTAAAACATATGGTGTTACTGCAGCTTCCTTTGGTAGTTATTTGCCAGCTGTTACTGCTGGCTTAGATGCAACTACATGTATGAGTCCGGGTCAAGTTACTACTTTGACTTATGAGTTTGGAAAAACTGTCAATAATCCAATTATTGGATTTTATGGTGTGGATTATGCCAAAGAAGAATGGTTTGATTTAAACGACAATCCTGTAAAATTAAGAATTTTAGATGCGAGTGTACCAACTTCAGTTTTGAATAATATTTTGACAGTATCTACGAATCCGCTTTCTGGAGCTAATACAGCAGCGACTTCTGCAATGGGTAGGGTGCAAGTGTATGGAAATGTTACAGGTTTAAAAGTAAAGCATACTTGGTTATTGACATCTCAAAATTGTGATAATCATGGTTTTTCATTTTTAGAACCAACTGAATGTTTAGGTGGCCCCGATCCAGATGCTGACAATGATGGAGTCCCCAATAGATTAGATTTAGACTCAGATGGTGATGGATGCTTTGACGCCATTGAAGCTGGAGTATTAAGTTCGACATCTACTGGCAAAGTAACAGGTACTTATGGCAACAATGGTTTTGAGAATAGTATTGAAACAGTAGCAGAAAATGGTATTTATAATTCAGTCTATTCCTATTCATATGCAATTTATAATAAAGTAAATGCCTGCTTAGATTCTGATGGTGATGGGGTTAAGGATTTATTTGATTTGGATGATGATAATGATGGTATACTTGACACAATTGAACAATCAACTTGTGCAAATACACCAACTTATACATTTTCTAATATTGACGGTTCCACTACTGGGGCATTGGCTTATAATGCTGCATTTCCCGCATGGATGAAACACTCATTTACAGAATCAGAAGGTGGTTTTAAATTTACTTTTGCCGCTCCCGTAACAGATATCGCATTTGAATTTGCATCTATTTATCAGGACGATCGAGTGGGTGATTTTAGTGTTAAGTTAGCGGACGGAACTGTTTTAAATGGGATTGATTTTGATTTGTCTACTACCTATGGCCCAACTGCTTCAATTTGGACGCCTCAGCCTAATAATGTTAATAATTTTACAGGAAATTTTTCAAAATTTACAGGGGCGCCTTTTAACACAGGAACACCTTATTTTAAAACTACCAATTTAACATCTGGGACAGCACAATCATGGGGAATTGTTCGGTTAAAAAATATCGCAGGAGCGAACACTGTGGGGATTGCAGAAGTAAGTTTTAAAATTATTGGTGGTTCGGCAACATCAGGTACTGGTGGTTTAGCTATATATAATTCTTGTTTAAGCTATTTGGATACCGACAATGATGGAATTCCAAATACTTTAGATTTAGATTCTGATGGAGATGGATGTCCCGATGCAAAAGAAGCGAATATTCAGGCCTCTTTGAGTTCGGGTGCAATCAAAAATGGCACTATCGGATCACTCTCTACAACCACTGTTGCAAATGCAATTGCAGGAACCACTGGTAATTATGGTAATAATGGTTTAGCGAATGTATTAGAAACGGCTACTGAGAGTGGAAATTATTCTGGAACTTATACCTACGGAAATGCGACTAACATATTAATAAACGGGTGTATTGATTCCGATGGGGATAATGTTGCTGATGCATTTGATTTAGATGATGACAATGATGGAATTTTAGATTCTATCGAGATGATCAATTGTAATTCATCCGTACTTATTACACCAAGTGCTGCAACCTCAAGCCCTTTTTATGGTGGTGCTAATGCAGATCGTACTATTGATGGAACCGGTTTTACAGGAACAGGACTGGCTGCGTTAGCCACGGCACCTGCTACATTAAATGACGCTTGGTTATTGAAAGAACCTTTAACGGCTGGTTTTATTGAATATACATTACCCGTAAGTTCTAATATTGGCGGTGTTGTATTATGGGCTCCAGATGCTTATAATTATGGAGGAGGAGATGCCCCACCAAAAGATTTTACTGTAGAAATTACCTATAACAATGGACAGGTTTTTACAACTGGTGTTTATACCACAGCGCAACCAAATGGAAGTGGAGATAATCCTGGCGCTCAGGTTTTTAATTTCCCTATCACATTTGCCAATGCGACTAAAGTAAAATTGAATATTTTAAATGGCTGGTATGATATTAATGGCAATAGCCTTAACCAAGTAAGTACAGATGGCTTAACGGTAAATGCCGCCTATAATATGTTCTTAGGAGAGTTTAGGGTGTTATGTGGAGCAGTTGATATTGATACTGACTATGATGGCATTCCTAATCGTTTGGATTTGGATTCAGATGGAGACGCTTGTCCTGATGCAAAAGAAGCAGCAGTATATGGTACATTAAATGATGGGTCAGTAAAAAATGGAGCTAATGGGACTGTTAATTCAACAACAACTATTTCAAATGCAATTGCAGGTACAACAGGCAACTATGGCGCGAATGGTTTTGCAAATTATTTAGAAACGGCAACTGAAAGTGGAATTTACAGTGGTACAATAAATTATTCAAATGCAATTTATAATACAATCAACGCTTGTACAGATACAGATACGGATGGTGTTTCAGATATTATTGATTTGGATGATGACAATGATGGTGTCACCGATTGTGAAGAAGGGATATCTATTCCTTTAGATTTTTCTGCGCCTGTTGTTTTTACAGATAGGAATATTGATGCCACAGGAGTAGGCACTTTTTCAAGTTCACAACCTATTGGTGGTGGTCAAGTTGCAGGTTCACCTCAAGGAGATGCAAATGGAAATGTTGGGGTAGCTGTAAATGCTGGTGTAGGCGTAAGAACAAGCTATGCGGTAAATTTTTCAGTACCCACTAGTATTATTATTAAAAATAACACTAAAATTTTATCGGGTTATATAACAAACGATGAATATTTCGATTTCAGTGCAAATGGTTTGCCAGTTGTGTTAAATGATCCCGCATTAGAATTACAAATTTTTAATGGTTCCGCTTGGGTGGATGTACCAGTAAACTATTCAGCAACCACTGTTCGCTGGAGACCTAAAACTGGTTCATTTGTGCCAGGTGCTGGTTTTTTTGCTTTTACTGTTGGTAATGCATCTTCATTCCAATTTATACATTATAATAATACAGGTGCAACCCAAAATGGTACTACCCTTAATATTTCAAGAAATTGTATTGATCGTGATACAGATAACGACGGCATTCCAAACCGTTTAGATTTGGATTCAGATGGAGATGGTTGTACAGATGCATTGGAGGCTGGAGTTTCAGGTACATTAAATCCAGGAACTATAAAAAATGGATTTAATGGTGTTGTTAAATCAACTACCAACTCGGTACCAAATTCAATTGCTGCTGGACCTTATGGGAATAATGGTTTAGCGGATGGGGTGGAATCTTCAATTGATGGGGGGCTTGTTAATTATTTATCCAAATATGCCTACAGTGCGTTAAATAATAGTTTATCTCAATGTGCTAATACCGATGGTGATGCTGTGCCAGATTTGTTTGATTTGGATGATGATAATGATGGGGTATTAGATGAAACAGAGTTTAAATGTGAGACTCCTTTGGATGCTGTTGCGCCATCTGCATCTGGTGCTTTGGCAACTTATCAAAATAATAAAGCATTGTTTAAGACATTAGCAGGAACAACCGCAAAAGTGGCCACTAATTTATACAATACGCCAATTGATGTCGTTCAATTGTCTGCTACAAGTACTGCCTCAATTACAATGTTTGATGCATATTTAAATTTAAAATTTATAGTTGCAGATATAGATCAGTCCGAATCAGTTACAGTGAAAGCATATGACAATCAAAATAATTTGATTCAATTGAATGCAAATAATATTGTTGATAAAGGCAGCTATGTTAATATCACTTATCCCGCAGAAGCTTCTATGGTGCTTACGGCAGCCGGAGGCGCATCTTATGATGCATCAACAAGTAATATCTCTAATACTTTATTGAGTATATCCAATATTGCAAAACGAATTGAGTTTTACAAAACAGCTGGGGCAAATAATTCGTGGATTGGTTTATTCTCAGGATGTGTTGGTCAGGACACAGATAATGATGGCATTCCTAATCATTTGGATTTAGATTCGGATAATGATGGATGTAGTGATGCCATTGAGGCAAAGAGTTCAGTTAGTGCAACAAGCGTTTCTTTATTCCCAACAGGTACTGATGCAAATAGCAACGGTTTATTAAATGATTATGAAAGTGCTACGGCTGGAGTGATTAATTATGTCTCTAATTATGATCCATTAGCTACAAGCGCAAACTTAGCTGTATGTAAGGATACAGATGGAGATGGCATTTCAGATAATATTGATTTTGATGATGATAATGATGGAATTTTAGATGCGGTAGAATCTCCTGATTGTTTTTATACCGCCAATGAATGGAAATATGGTGCTAGATCAGATATTAAAGTTACATCACCTTTAAGTATGGTGAGTCCACAAAATCAACCACAAAAATTAGTGGATGGATTTAATTATGGAACTAGTTACGATGTAAGATTTTTAGCAACAACTGCATCTGTTAATGTATTAGGGTCTGGAAGAGAGGTGTATAAGTTTGACATGAACATTCCGGTAAAAATTTCAAAAGTTTATTTGGGATATGCAAATACGTCAACACAATTTAGTGCAAGTACTGTGCTTTCCTTAAGGGGCTCTAATGATGGCCTTACTTGGACTAATTTATCTGGAACAAGTGTAACACCAGGTGTTACTTATGATGCAACTATTGATGCTAATTCTGCAACAGAAACTTCAACAATTTCTCCTTACCCCAATACTACACTTTATTCTAAAAATGCGAATGTATTTTCGGTCACACAAAATGCAGCTAAATATCAATATTATGACATTTACTGGGTGAGCGGAGGTGCTATAAGCGTAAATGGTTATGCTAATGAAGTTTATTTTGATGTAGCATCTGATTATAATGCAAGCGCACATCCTAAGGTGACTTGTACAAATGATACTGATGGAGATGGTATTTTAAATCATCAGGATTTAGATTCGGATGGAGATAATTGTCCGGATACAAAAGAAGCTGGGATTACAGCAACTTTAACTTCAGCGTTGGTTACTAATTTAGCAGGTGCAACAATTGCATCAGGCACATCTACTTCAACAATTCAAAATGCAATAATTGCTGGAACAGGAACATCAACATTTGGTAATAATGGATTTGTAAATACATTAGAAACATTAAGTGAAAGTGGAATCTATAATGGAACTTATAATTATACATATGCCAATAATAAAGGTATAAGTACTTGCTTGGATACAGATGGAGACGGAGTTTCTGATGTAAATGATTTAGATGATGACAATGATGGAATTTTAGATATCGTAGAATGTCCTGTTCCTGGAGTGACTCCTTTATTATCAAGATTTGATATTGCTTCAGGAGCAAGTAAGACAGTTAATTTAGCAGGGTTTCCAGAAGAGTTATGGGTTGATGTTTGGACCATTGACAACAATTTTAATTTAACTGTAAATGGAGTTAATATTACCAACGTAAGTGAGTTGAATTTTGCACCAATGGGAGGTAATAACATGTATTCAGTTCCTTTTACAGATGTTGTTAGGTCAGATGGTTCACCGATATATCCGTTGAATAGTGTTTGGTTTTATCCTAAAGGTGAACAGTACCCATTGATTCGTGTGAAAGTTAATAAAAATGGATATTCTAAGATTTATGGGTATGATTTTGTAAACGGAACCGGAAATTATCAGGAGTTGGTTTTAGTAAATGCTGACTATCAAAAAGTACCTATCAACTTATCAGGAAATAACACAATCGTTTTTGGTCAAGATAATACCTGGGCGCCATCTAATTTAAATGCCGAATTTAATACTTACTCTAGTACAGGTAGCTGTGATACAGATGGAGATGGTACTCCCAATCAATTAGATTTAGATAGTGATAATGATGGATGTAGTGATGCCTTAGAAGCAAAAACCACCTCCAATAATGCAGCTAATTTTATTTTTGACAATACCAATAATTTTGGAACGAATGGATTTGTAAACAGTTTAGAAAAGGTAACCGACAATGGTGTTTATAGTGGTTACTATACGTATGATCTTGCAATTAATAGTTTAGTGAAAGCTTGTATTGATTCCGATGGAGATGGTATTACGGATGTCTTTGATTTAGATGATGATAATGATGGTATTTTAGATGCAATTGAATCACCAACTTGTTATTATTCTTTAAAAGAATTGTCCATTCCGGCTAGTGTTAGCTCCGACTTTCTGCCCTATAATACTACTGCTACATATGCATTAACAAATGCTATTGATGGTTCAATTGCTACATTTTCAGCTTTTAATGCTGGGCAATATTTTGCCAATAAAGAAATAATTAAATTAACATCTAATGGATATATATCAATTGCTAGTTTGACTTTGGATTTAGATTTTAGAGAAATTTCAAAGGATGCTGCAAGTACCTTTTTGTTCCAAGGTTCAGCGGATAATGTAATTTGGGAAAATCTGTCACCATCACCAATAGCTTCTTCTAGTTATGTGGCACCTCTCGTATTAACGAATAGTTTACAGCCTACTAAACAATACAAGTATTTTAGATTGTATGGGGTAGCAGGTACTTCAAATTTTGGTGGTATAGCCGAAGCTACTTTTAACTTAACAAATACGAATAGACCAAGTACTTTCCCAAAACTTAATTGTAGTAATGATATCGATGGAGATGGAATTACAAATCATTTAGATTTAGATAGTGACGGGGATGCTTGTCCAGATGCAAAAGAAGCAGGCGTAGTTGGTACATTAACAACAGGTAATGTAGTTAATTTGGCTAATCCAAATGCAGCTGCTGGAACGGCTACATCTACTACTAATAATGTGGCAAATGCTATTGCTTCAGGTACCTATAGCGCTAATGGTTTTGCGGATGCTATAGAAACTGCAACTGAGTCAGGAAATTATTCTGGAACTTATAATTATGATTTTGCAATATCAAAAACATTTAATGCATGTGCTGATACTGATAGTGACGGCATACCAGATTTAGTAGATATAGATGATGATAATGATGGTATTTTAGATGCAACTGAGTCACCAACGTGTTTTTATAATGCCGATGAATTATCTGCGCCTATTTCCATTAGTACTGAGCTACTTTCTAATTCAACACATATAATTTCTAGAGCAATAGATAAAAACGCGACAACAAGCGCCTCTTTTACAGTGAATCAAAATTGGATTGGTAAAGAAGTTTTAAAAGTGTCTGCTTTATATGCAGTAACAATTTCAAGTCTAGATATTGATGTGCCTTCTGGATGGTCTTTTTCTAATACGGTAACAACAAATACATTTAAACTGCAAGGGTCAACTGATAACTTTATTTGGACCGATTTGTCTTCAACGATGACCTCCAGTTTATCGGCAGCCACTTTAAGAATTGCAAATACTTTAGCCCCAAATAATAAATTCAAATTCTATCGAATTGTGGGAGTCGGGGGTGTTTCTTATTATGCAGGTGCTTCTGAAATTAGACTGAATATTACAAGTACTTATATCCAAAGTCAATTCACTAAACCAACCTGTTTAACAGGCCGTGATGATGCAGATTTAATTCCAAATTATTTGGACTTAGATTCTGATGGCGATGGCTGTAGTGATGCATTAGAAGCTGGAACTACGACTTCAACCACTGCCAATTTTCTATTTACTGGTTCGCCTTCAGATTTTGGTGCCAATGGTTTTTATAATTCACTTGAAAAAACCAATGCAGAGAGTAATTTGTACAAAGGGGTTTACACTTATTATTATGCTGACAATGCTTTATACAATGCTTGTACCGATACGGATGGTGATGGCATTTCAGATTTAATTGATATAGATGATGACAATGATGGTATTTTAGATGCGGTGGAATCGCCCACTTGTTTTTATAATACAGTAGAGTTGTCACAACCGATTACTGTTTCTACAGAATTATTACCTCATTCTACCAATTTAATTGGTAGAGCTAATGATGCTAATGCGGCAACTTTTTCTTCTTTTGACCCTTCACAAAACTGGGTAGGGATGGAGTTATTTAAAGTGGAAGCATTATTCCCCATCCCCGTTTCGAGTTTGGATCTTGATTTAGTTTCTTGGGCGCTATCTTCAGTAGCGGGTAATACTTTTAAATTACAAGGTTCTGGAGATAATTTTGCTTGGACCGATTTGTCTACTGCTCAATATTCAACCGCAACTTCGGGTACCTATAGTTTACAAAATACGATAGCTCCAACTAATAAGTATAAATACTACAGAATAATTGGGGTTGCTGGAGTTTCAAATTATGGTGGGGTAACTGAAATTAGATTTAATATAGCGAACAGTTTTGTGCAAAGTCAGTATGCCAAAACAACCTGTTTAACTGGGCTTTCTGATGGTGATTTAATTCCGAATTATTTGGATTTAGATTCAGATGGTGATGGTTGCAGTGATGCATTAGAAACCGGAACTACAACTTCCACCACTACTAATTTCGCTTTTACGGGGTCTAATTTTGGGGCGAATGGATTTTTGAACTCTTTAGAAACAACTACAGAATCAGGAGTATATACAGGAACGTATTATTATGATTATGCAACGAATTCAGCCATTAGCACCTGTAAAGACAGCGATGGTGATGGAGTACTTGATTTCATTGATTTAGATAATGATAATGATGGAATTTTAGATTTAGTAGAATCGCCTACATGTTTCTATTCTTTTGCAGAATTAGCTAATCCTGCTTTAGTTAGTAGCGAATTAACACAACATACTGCGAGTTATGTTATTGGTAATTCAATTGATGGATTTGGAACAACTGCTTCAGCATTTGCTAATGGACAGGATTGGATTGGTAAAGAGATTTTTAAGTTTACTGCCAAAAATTATATTCTTATATCAGGAATGAGTTTTGATTTAGTGAATTGGGCTTTGTCAAGTGCAGCAGCTAGTACCTTTAAATTACAGGGATCAGGTGATAATGCGAATTGGAAGGATCTTTCAGCAGTGACTTTTTCTACTGCTACGACGGGGACATTTACCATTTCAAATACACTTGCAACTACTACTAAATTTAAATATTACCGACTCATTGGTGTAGCTGGAACAAGCAGTTATGGGGGTGTATTTGAAGCCAGATTCAACCTCTCAAGTTCTGCTAACGCAAGTCCAAATCCTAAAAATAGTTGTACAAACGATACCGATGGAGATGGAAAATTAAATCATCTAGATTTAGATTCTGATGGAGATGCTTGTCCAGATGCGGTGGAAGCTGGAACGGCACCAATAGGAACTACAGCATTTGGAAGTGTAAGCTTTTTTAATCCGGGAACAACGGGTTCAAATGGTTTTATGAACAACTTAGAAACTTCAACGGAAAGTGGTATTTACAGTGGAACTTACAAATATGTTAGGGCCATATCATCTGCAATAAGTGCTTGTTTGGATACTGATGGGGATGGTGTTTCAAATATAGATGACATTGATGACGACAATGATGGCATAACCGATCTTAAAGAGTTGAACTGTATTATTACAAATAGTACGGATGGTACTTGTACGGATGCATTAAAAGCTGCGTCCACCTATGGAATATTTACACATTGTTCCGGCTGGGATGCATTCGATTTCGACCCGTCGCCATCAGTAATAGACAGAGCCGATTTTGATTATATGGGAGTGAGTGGAACGGATCCATATTTTGATTTACAAGGATCCTATACAGGCCCTAATATTACGGGTAAGATGGTCAAAAGTTTTGCTACTACGCCGGGCCTTTCTTATACATTTGAAGTGAATTTAATTAGTGTTTTTGGGGATGATCCTACAACTGGATCAAAACCATATTTGAGAGCAATAGATGCTTCTACTGGAACCATCCTTGGAACTACTTATTTAAACGGCTCTGGTATTCGGACGCTTAGCTTCACGGGTATTGGTAGTTCTACGCTAATTACTTTAGGATACGATATTCGTCTAGGTAATATTGGTAGTTTATTCTGGAAAGGTGGTAAAATGACTCAAAATGGAGAAGCTTACCAAATATGTTCTTTGCAAGACACTGATAACGACGGTGTTCCTAATCAATTAGATCTTGACTCTGACGGAGATGGTTGTTCTGATGCAGTGGAAGCAGGGGCTACTTATATTTCCACCTCGGGTGTACCAAGTTCTGCTAAATTAACAACGAGTGTTATACCTGCTCCATACGGAGCAAATGGTTTTGCGAATGGGTTAGAAACAGCAAGTGAATCTGGAGCATATACAGGAACCTACACTTATAATTATGCACTTGATGCAACCATAAGTGGTTGTAAGGATTCAGATAATGATGGCGTACCAGATATTACAGATATAGATGATGATAACGATGGTGTGTTGGATACCATTGAGGATAATTGTTCTGTTATAGTTGTGAACAAAACAGGAGCCATTATCACAAAACCATCAACCATTAATTATACGTTTAACGGGAATACAATAGCTAATTTAATTGATGGGGTGGATAATAATGTTTACGTAATTAATGGCCCTTCCGGTACTTTAAACGGTCCTTGGTTAAATTTTGAATTTCCAAGTCCCAAAGCATTAACGTATTTAGAAATAGGTCATTATGTGGGTCAAACCCTTTTCTCCACAACTACTACTTATAAAATTGAAGGAAGTAGCAATAATACAAATTGGACAGATGTTTCTGGTACATTAACATATAATAATAACGCTACTTCAACAAGTGGAGGCTTATCAAACTACAACTCCAATATTGCTAATTTTCCTAACAATAAAACAGCATATAAATACTATCGAATTGTAGGAATTAATGCGAGTTCAGGTGGTGCTTCAACTGAAATATATTTTAAAGAATTGGTTTGTGGAATACCTGATTTGGACGGCGATGGTATACCAAACCGTTTGGATTTAGATTCTGATGGTGATGGTTGTGCGGATGCCATTGAAGCAAGTAGTTCTAAAACAGCTAAAAGTATTACTGCTTATCCAACAGGTACCGATAACAATGGAAACGGATTATTAAATGTTTATGAGTCAGCGTCTGCTGGTGTTATTAGTTATACTTCAACTTATTCGAATTATGCATTAGATAATACATTAAATTATTGTACTGATACAGATAATGATGGGGTACCTAATTTAATTGATTTGGATGATGACAATGATGGGATATTGGATGTAGTTGAAATGGCTTGTGAAACGGGAGTTACTTTATCAGGTACCAATGGTGGCGCAAAAGCTGAAAACAGAGCTGCTACAGGGTGGATAAATTCTGTTTCTTCACCAGATATTGCGGATGCGACAGGCCATGTTTATGGTCCGTGGAATGTGGGATGTTCAGGTACTGCTCCGCTTCCTCCAAATGGGCATTTAACGTGGATGAGTGTCCAGTCCCCTACACAAGAAGCATTCAAAACAACACTAAACAATTTAGTGCCTACTAAATCTTACAGCTTAACTGTGTATTACGGGAAATTCGCTGCATTAGGTGTTGGTTTGGGACAAATCACTGTCAAATTAGGAACAACTGTTATTGATCGATACACGCCTTCTTTAGGTTGTGGATGGGAAACCAGAAAAATCACATTTACTGCAACGGCTACAACTCAAGAATTACAATTCCAAAACACTGGGCCAACAACTGCTACATACAACACAAATATTTCAATTTCTGCAGATGCAATTGTTCCGGTTTGTTTAGATGCAGACATTGATAATGACGGCATTCCAAACCGTTTGGATTTAGATTCCGACGGCGATGGCTGTTCGGATGCAGTGGAAGCAAGTAGTTCTAATACTGCAACTAGTATTTCTGTATTTCCAACAGGCACCGATACAAATGGTAATGGATTACTAAATGTTTATGAATCTGCGTCCGCTGGTGTGGTAAGTTATACTTCCACATATGCAACAAATGCATTAGATAATACTAAAAACAGATGTACGCTTAATAATAATTATACCATTGCAACGCCTGCAGCACTTTGTGCTACTAGTAGTTCACCTGGTGTTTTATTTTCAAGTTCAAGTGTAGTATTACAGTCTGGTACTTCTGGATCCACTTCTATTAAATGGCAAAGAAGTACTGATGGCGGAGCCAATTGGTCTGATATTTCCGGCGCAACAGATGCAGGAGCAGGAGTTACTTATACCAACTTTAGTTCAAATACAAGTACGGTTCCTTACTTAACATTTTCTGCTGCTCCTTTAGCAATTAATGCATATAGATATAGAATAGTTAGTACGAACGTAATTGGTTATTCCGTTTATTCTAATGCTGTTGCTATAACGATAAATACCATTCCAACTATTACAACACAACCTGCTAATAGTGTTAAATGTACCACTGCTGCTACTTCTTTTTCAACAGTGGCTAACGGGGGTACTACAAGTTTAACCTATCAATGGCAGGTTAATACGAATACTAATTCACCAACTTGGACAAATATTACAGCAGGAAATGTACCTAGTCATACTGACATTACCTATAGTGGTTATACAAGTACTACTTTAAATTTATCTGCTGCACCTGCTACTGCTAATAATTATCAATATAGAGTTGTTGTAACTAATTCATGTGGTAGTGCTACCTCTTCATCTACCACCTTAAATCCAACACCTGTTGCGCCAAGTATTACTGCAGGAGGTGCTTTAGCTATTTGTGAAGGAAGTACAGTTACTTTAAGTACAACCTCAGTTGCGAATGTCACGTATCAATGGTATAAAAATTCAGTTTTAATTGGTGGTGCCACAACTACAAGTATTAATGTCTCACAATCTGGTGTTTATTCTTTAACTGCAAAATTAGCAGGTGGATGTACAATTGAAAACAGTAATTCGGCGGCTGCCACTACTGTGGTTGTAAATCCAATACCAACGGCTAGTATTACACAAGGTGCAGTATTAACTTTGAATGCTGGTGCAAGTATTGTTTTATCTGTAAGTACAAATGCACTCACGCCTACCTATATTTGGTATACTGCAGCAATTGGTTCAAATGTTTGGTCTGTTGTTTCGGGTCAAACCGCTAATAGTTTAACAGTATTAGCTGCAGGACAATATAAAGTAAGTGTAACATCATCAACAGGTTGTTCTGTATTATCTAATATTACTACCGTTTCTGTTTTACCTGCAGCTTCAGTAACTGGCTCCACTATATTTTGTGCACCAGGATCAGTATTAATTTCAATTAATAAAGAAACGGGACAAACAGCTACATGGCAGCAAACTACAATTGGTGGAACTTCATGGACAACACTAGTTGCCGATGCTTCATCAACAACTAGCTCAACATATACTGCCACTACAACTGGATCTTATAGAGTCGTATTGTCTGGAGTTGCTGGAGTTATTGCAAATGGTACCAGTGAAAATATTAATGTTACAGTTAATCCTCTGCCTATACCATTAATTACTGCTTCTGCAACTTCGATATGTGCAGGAGAGTTAATTAGTTTAACGGGTTCAGGTGGCCCATCTTATCAATGGTTATTAGATGGTGCGGCAATTTCGGGCGCTACTTCCGCTACTTACACACCTACATTATCTGGAGCTTATGCTTTAAAAGTGATTAATGAAACTACTACTTGTCAAGCAACTTCTGGCACAACTTCCATTACAATTAATCCATTACCAGCTACGCCAAATATTTCAGCAACAACTGCCAATTTCTGTTATCCTGGATCGGTTAATTTAACTTCTTATCAACCTTCAGTTACTGCTGGTATTACCTATGAGTGGCATACGGTATCATCTAACCCAACTACTTCCACATTGGTTGGCACCTATACGCAAGTTACTACTGCCGGTACATATTACTTATATGCAAAAAGTAGTACAGGTTGTTATTCTTTAGCTTCATTAGGCTTAGTGATAACTAACACCACTTTAGTACAAGCCATAACAGCTTCAAGTAATCAAATTTATAATTTAAATGCGACTGCTAGTGAACTAACTGCTGGATTAACCAATGCTTCCTATGAGTTAAGATGGTATAATGCATTGAATTCAGGTAGTTTATTGTCTGCTCCAGTTACTCCATTAACAACAACAGTAGGTGTTACTAATTTTTATGTAGAACAATATGATCCTCTTGGAACTGGATGTTTGAGTAGTCCTCGTCAATTAGTAACAGTAACGGTAAAACCTTTAGCGCCTGGTATTACACCCAACGCTAGAATTGTTGGCCAAACAATCACTTATTGTAATGGAGCCAGTCCTGCAACATTAACTGCAACAGGTACCGATTTAAAATGGTATACAAGTTCAGCAGGAGGAACGGCTTCCACAACGGCACCTATTGTATTAACAGGAACAGCAACTACTACTAGTTATTTTGTTTCTCAAACTGTTAATGGTGTTGAATCGGATCGTTCAGAAATTATTACAATCGTTAATGCAGCATTAGCTGGAACAAGTTCAATAACCGGTTCAACAACTGTGGTATCGGGTATGAGATCATCTTATTCAATTACACCAGTTGCTGATGCGGTTTCTTATACTTGGACTTTACCTACTGGTTGGGTAGGTAGCCCAAATTTAAATGTGAATGATGTAATTGTTGGAACTAGTGGTGGTAGTATAAGTGTCAAATATACCGATGCGAATGGTTGCGTATCTCCAATTACTACTCTTAATGTGGATTTGGATAGTGATGGAGATGGGATTTTTGATGGTGCTGATTTAGATGATGATAATGATGGTATTTTAGATACGATTGAAAACGCAGCTTGTACACCATCATCTGCAACTTGTGATACAGATGGGGATGGGATACCTAATAATTTAGATTTAGATAGTGATGGTGATGGTATTACAGATGCAAGAGAATCAAATGGCATTGATTTAGATGGAAATGGAAGAATTGACGGAGCTGTAGATGCGAATGGAGTCCCAGCGTCTTCTAATGGTGGTGTTACACCTCCTGACACAGATGGGGACGGCAAAAAAAATCCATACGATACAGATAGTGATGCAGATGGCATTCCTGATAGTGTTGAAAAAGGATTAAATCCTAATAATCCAGTAGACACTGATGGTGATGGTACGCCGGATTATTTAGACACTGATAGTGATAACGATGGCATTCCTGACTCAGTTGAAAAAGGTACAAACGGTGCAACTCCTGTTGACACTGATTTAGACGGCACTCCAGATTATTTAGATACCGATAGTGATAACGATGGTATTCCAGATAGTGTTGAGAAAGGAACAAATGGTGCAACTCCTTTGGATACGGATGGAGATGGTATTCCTGATTACAGAGATACGGATAGTGATAACGATGGCATTCCTGACTCAGTTGAAAAAGGTACAAACGGCGCAACTCCAGTAGACACGGATGGTGATGGAATACCAGATTACAGAGATACCGATAGTGATAACGATGGTATACCTGACTCAGTTGAGAAAGGTACAAACGGCGCAACTCCTGTTGACACTGATTTAGACGGCACTCCAGATTATTTAGATACCGATAGTGATAACGATGGCATTCCTGACTCAGTTGAGAAAGGAACAAACGGCGCAACTCCAGTAGACACTGACGGTGATGGAATACCAGATTACAGAGATACGGATAGTGATAATGATGGCATTCCTGACTCAGTTGAGAAAGGAACAAACGGTGCAAATCCAGTAGACACTGATGGTGATGGAACTCCAGATTATTTAGATACTGATAGTGATAACGATGGCATTCCTGACTCAGTTGAAAAAGGAACAAATGGTGCAACTCCAGTAGACACTGACGGTGATGGAATACCAGATTATAGAGATACTGATAGTGATGGTGATGGTATACCTGACTCAGTTGAAAAAGGAACAAATGGTGCAACTCCAGTAGACACTGACGGTGATGGAATACCAGATTATAGAGATACGGATAGTGATAACGATGGCATTCCTGACTCAGTTGAGAAAGGAACAAACGGCGCAACTCCAGTAGACACTGACGGTGATGGAATACCAGATTACAGAGATACCGATAGTGATAACGATGGCATTCCTGACTCAGTTGAAAAAGGAACAAATGGTGCAACTCCAGTAGACACTGACGGTGATGGAATACCAGATTACAGAGATACAGATAGTGATAATGATGGCATTCCTGACTCAGTTGAGAAAGGAACAAACGGCGCAACTCCAGTAGACACTGACGGTGATGGAATACCAGATTATAGAGATACCGATAGTGATAACGATGGTATACCTGACTCAGTTGAAAAAGGAACAAATGGTGCAACACCTGTAGATACAGATGGTGATGGAATACCAGATTATAGAGATACGGATAGTGATAATGATGGTATACCTGATTCAGTTGAAAAAGGAACAAATGGTGCAACTCCAGTAGATACCGATGGTGATGGTATTCCAGATTACAGAGATACCGATAGTGATAACGATGGTATACCTGATAGTGTTGAGAAAGGAACAAATGGTGCAACTCCAGTAGACACAGATGGCGATGGCATACCAGATTATAGAGATACTGATAGTGATAATGATGGTATACCTGATTCAGTTGAAAAAGGAACAAACGGTGCAACACCAGTAGACACTGACGGTGATGGCATACCAGATTATAGAGATACTGATAGTGATAATGATGGTATTCCAGACTCAGTTGAAAAAGGTACAAACGGCGCAACTCCAGTAGACACGGATGGTGATGGAATACCAGATTATAGAGATACTGATAGTGATAATGATGGTATACCTGATTCAGTTGAAAAAGGAACAGGCGCAACTCCAGTTGACACGGATGGTGATGGAATACCAGATTACAGAGATTTAGATTCGGACAATGACGGTATCCCAGATGCTATCGAAAAAGGAACAGGCGCAACTCCAGTTGACACGGATGGCGATGGTATACCAGATTACAGAGATACAGATAGTGACGGAGATGGCATATTAGATGCTGTAGATAATTGTAGAACTGAAAAAGGGGTTGCTTCTAATAATGGTTGTCCTGCAGTTGGCACACTTTCATTAACCAATGATGCGCAAACTGCATTTATCAATATTCCTAAACCTGGAAATATCTCCACCAATGATGTGGTTCCAGCAGGAACAACTTATGGACAACCCGCACAAATACCTGGAGCAACGATCACGGTGAACCCGGATGGAACGTATAGTTTCACTGCAACATCTGCTGGAACTTATACATACACAGTTCCTGTATGTGCGCCGGGTCAAACAACAAATTGTCCTACACAAACTTTAGTCATTACCGTTCCGGTAAGTACATTAGTGAATGACGCTGCAACAGCATTTATCAATATTCCTAAACCTGGAAATATCTCCACCAATGATGTGGTTCCAGCAGGAACAACTTATGGACAACCCGCACAAATACCTGGAGCAACGATCACGGTGAACCCGGATGGAACGTATAATTTCACTGCAACATCTGCTGGAACTTATACATACACAGTTCCTGTATGTGCGCCGGGTCAAACAACAAATTGTCCTACACAAACTTTAGTAATTACCGTTGTTTCAACAAACACTGCCCCAGTAGCAGTAGCAGATACTAAAACAGTAGCAGAAGGTACGCCAGCAACAGGTAATGTATTAACCAACGATACCGATGTTGATGGTAATACATTAACTGTAACCAAGTTTACAATAGGTGGTGTAGATTATGCGGCAGGTACAACAGCAACCATACCAAATGTTGGAACGGTTGTCGTAAATGCAGATGGCTCATATACGTTTATACCAGTTGCTAATTACAATGGAACGGTACCAACTATTACAGTAACCATTACTGATGGCACTGCAACAGCAACTGCTCCACTAAATATTACAGTATTAAAAGATTCTGATAAAGATGGTATTCCTGATGACATTGATTTAGATGATGATAATGATGGAATTTTAGATACAGTAGAAAATGCTGCATGTACACCTGCTTCAATAACATGTGATACAGACGGTGACGGCATTCCTAACAGTTTAGATTTAGATAGTGATGGTGATGGATTATCTGACGTTTTAGAAACTGGAGGTTTAGATGCCAATGGTGATGGCAAAGTTGATGGTGGTGTAGATGCAAGTGGAATTCCATTAGCTGCAAAGGGTGGATTAACACCTCCAGATACAGACGGTGATGGTAAACAAAATCCGTATGATCTAGACAGTGATGGAGATGGTATACCTGATGCGGTAGAAAAAGGGCCAGATGCAAATAATCCAGTTGATACCGATAAAGATGGAGTACCTGATTACCTCGATTTAGACAGTGATAATGATGGTATACCTGATGCGGTAGAAAAAGGAACAGATCCAAATAATCCAGTTGATAGTGACAAAGATGGCATCCCAGATTATAGAGATTTAGACAGTGATGGTGATGGTATCCCTGATGCCACCGAAAAAGGTACAAATCCAAACGTATTGGCAGATACAGATAAGGATGGTATACCAGATTATCTAGATTTAGATGCCGATGGCGATGGTGTTCCAGATGCTACAGAAAAAGCAGAAGGTACTAATCCGACAGACCCTTGTAATTTAAATTTACGAAGCCAAACCCTTACACCAAGCGCATCTTGGATGAGCGCAGATTGTAACAATGATAGAATTCCGAATGGAGAAGTAATGCTAGTGACTAAGCATGCAACTAAACCAATACTTCAAGCGGATGGAACGTTTAAGTATACCTATACAGTAGTTGTAAGAAATACTAGACCAGAAACCATCACCAACCTTTCACTTAAAGATGATTTAAGTAAAGTATTTATAGCGCCTATAAGTTTTGTAGTAACTGGTTATACAGCCAGTGGCACACTTGTTAGATCTCTAAATTATGATGGTAAATCCAATATTGATGTAGTAACAACTGCGAGTACACTAGTAGGATATGGAAAAGATTCTGTTACAATTAGTGTGACAGTTAATCCAAATGGTTTTGTTGGTGATGTAAATAACATAGCAGATGTAACAGCATTAACCAAGTGGGGAAATGTAAGTAGGCAGTCTATTGATACTGTTTTATCTGGCGGAAGAATTAGCGGTGCAGGCCTTGCTAATAAAGTAGCTATTCCAAGAATTGACATTGTAATTGCTGGCGGTTTCTCTCCAAATAGAGATGGTATAGATGACAAGTTTATTATTGTAAGACCAGGCGGAACAACCATTAAATTACAAATCTTTAATAGGTGGGGTAATGTTGTGTATCAGAACAACAATTATCAAAATGAATGGGATGGAAGAGGCATTGGTAATTTATTAGGCCAAGATTTACCTGCTGGTACTTACTACTATTCTGTGATGGCAATATTGCCAAGTGGTGAACTGAAGAAATTTGCTGGACCAGTAACCTTAATTCGATAATTAGTAACTATGAAGTTATTTATTAAAATATATGCTCTTCCAGTTTTGGTAGTTTTATTGCTATCGAATACAAAAGTGGCAGCTCAAACCGAGCCCATGTATTCCCAATACATGTACAATATGCTTTCTATCAATCCTGCATATGCAGGTAGTAGAGAAGTGTTGAGTATGAATATGTTTCATAGAAAACAATGGGTAGGTATTGCGGGTGCACCACAAACCACATCTATTACAATGGATCAATCTTTTAATGATAAAAAGGTAGGGCTTGGAATCCAGATGTATGACGATCGGTTAGGGGTAGAAAAAGCGCAGGGTGTTAATGCCATGTGGAGTACAAGGGTAAGAATTTCAGAAAATGGTATTTTATCTGGAGGTTTACAATTTGGTGCCATGAATTATAGGGCAGACCTTACTAAAGTTGAAAATAGGTTTACACCTGGCGATCCTGCTTTTACTCAAAATTATAGCAAGTGGCTACCTAGTGTTGGGCTTGGACTTTTTTACAATACCGATAAGTTTTATATTGGTGCATCGATGCCTAATTTAATGCGTACGAGGTTGGCTACTTTTGATATGATAAAATCCGGTATTCGAAACGTAAATGATATGCATTTTTTTGCAACAGCTGGTTATGTGTATGAGATTAACGAGCAGGTAAAGTTCAAACCATCTGCCATGGTTAAAGTTGTTTCAGGCGCGCCCATTCAGTATGATTTTAATGCTAACTTTTGGCTTAAGGATGTAATTGGTTTTGGTGTATCGTATCGTACCAAAGATGCAGTGCTTGGTATGGTTGAGTTACAAGCAAATAGAAATTTTAGAATTGGGTATGCTTATGATATTCCAGTATCTGATTTAAAATTATATACGATTGGAACGCATGAAATCATGCTTAGGTATGAGTTTAGTAAGGATAAAACCAATATTAAATCAACCAGGTATTTTTAAGATTTTTGAAACGAACTAATATGATCAGATTTAAATTATATACATTACTCACGTTTGTTTTTATAGCTATCCATTTTTATGGGGCGGCACAGGTTGCAAAGCCAAAACCGACTTTACTTGCGCTGGCAAAAACTGAAATGGGGCAGCTTAGGTATGCTTACGCCATTCCATTTTTAAAAAAGTATATTAAAGAAGGAAAGGTTGATAGTGCAAGTTTATCGATGCTAGGCCTATGTTATAAAATGCAAAACAGATTTGATAGTGCTATTTATTTTTATCAAAAATTGGATTCATTAATTCCAATTCAGTCAAATGATTTAGCAGAATTATATGCAACTGTTGGTAATTATGATCAAGCTATTCAATCGTATCAAAAATTAGTAGCCTTACAATCTGATAAGTCAACGGCATTGTATAGCATGTATGAGCGTCGACTGCAAGGTTTTTTAACACGTGCAAAATATGATAGAGACTCTCTAGATTATAAAATACGATTTTTGCAAATTAATACACCCTATAATGAGTTTGGAGCTGCACTATTAGATAGTGGTTTTGTTTTTGAATCCAATAGGTCTAAAAAAGTAACCCGAAGTAATGAGTTTGGATGGGATGGTCTTCCATTTACAAAATTATATTATCAGCTTTCTACAAATGATTTAGCAACCGATAGTATTATTTATGGTAATTGGAAAGAAAAGTCTGTTAATAAAGGAATTTCTGATAAAACGCCAACACTTGTAAACGACAATCGTTCTTTGCAAAATCAATTCGATTTTCAAAAATTAAATAGTGCACCAAAAGTTGAGTCTCCGTTATTTGCACCTGGTTTTGCTGGTGATTACAATTTTGGTTCTATTTCATTTACAGCAGATGGCTTGCAAGCCTTTTTTACTAAAAATCAAACAAACGCAAAAGGGGTAAAGCAATTGGAGATTTGGAGTACAAGACGTGTTAATAATGGTTGGAATGCGCCTGTTAAATTGTATTTTAACAATCCCGCCCATTCATATTTTCATCCAGCAATTACACCAGGTGGCGAACGTTTATTTTTTGTTAGTGATCAGCCAGGAGGTATTGGAGGTACGGATATCTATTATGTGAACAAACGTGAAGATGGGAGCTGGGATGCTACTGTAAATGCAGGTGCAGGCATCAACACTGCTGCAAATGAACTATTCCCAACTTTTTATGAAAGTAATTTATACTTTAGTTCCAATGGCCATGAAGGTTTAGGAGGATTGGATATTTATACATTTAAATCGACAGGGGTTGAAAATTTAGGTAAACCTATTAATAGTGAAAAAGATGATTTAGTTTTTAGTGCGCGTGACAATAGAGGTTTCTTTAGTTCTAACAGGTACGGAAGCGACGATATTTTTTCTTATGAATATAAGTTAGTTAAAATTTCTATTAATGGAGAGGTTACGGTGGATGGTATAAAAAAACAGGGCATTAAAGTTACGCTATTGTCAAATGGTAATGATGGTTATAAAGCCGGAACCATTTTAGATAGTTTATATACAGATGCTAATGGTAATTATGATTTTAAAGTAAAGCCCAATCGCGAATACCAATTGTTAATTGAAGATGGCAATGGAAACAAATCAGTTCAAGATATTGGTGCAAACGATTATGTCAATTTAAATAAAGATTTAGGTCAGTTTAATTTTGTAACACCTAAAAAGGAGGAGCCTGTTATTGTTTCAACAAAAAGAACTTTTGCATCTGTTGTTGATTCCTTAAAGTCTGTAACCAAAGATTTTATTATGGTGCATCATGACTTTGATAAAGTAAATATTGTAAAGCAGGATAAAAAAATATACAATGATTTACAAGACCGGTTACAAGATTTACGCGGTGTAACCATTATTGTGGTTTCTGCAGCGGATTGCTTTGGTACAGACGAATACAATGAAGCTTTATCAAGTAGACGTACACAAAAAATTAAAAAAGACCTTGCTAAATTCGGAGGGAATAATTTTGTTTTAATGCCTGTTGGTGAAAAGCAATTGATAATGGGTTGTTCAGAGTCTGATAAAGACAAGAACAAGCAACTAGAAAATAGGTATAGTTATATATTTGTAATCAAATAGCTTTACCCCTCTATCACCTTAAACCTGGTAAACATATCTTCGGAATACCATTTCTCTTGGTGCGTTTTTTTAATAACTTCTTTATGTAGTGGAAGTTTATAGGCAAAGCTGCGCATGAGTTCTTTGGATTCCCAAATACTAAATGTGGCTTGTTTTATAAATGGAACTTCACCAATGCCCACCGACGTTATAAATCCTGGAGCAGTAGCCATTTGACTTGCAATAGCATCTACGTGTGCCCAAAATCTTTTAAGTCCAGATAGTTTTATGGTGGCTCTTGTAAGCACGGCTATTTTTCCTTCATAATCCGATTGTTTAGGTAGATCGCCAAAAACTTGTTTGCCATCCCATAGTCCGTGACCTTCGATGGGTTCCAATTGATAAACAGTGTTGGTTGTTTTAAACATTTTCCACCACCAAGTAATAAATGTTGGGGTAGATGTTGGTGTATCATACACTTCTAGTACTGCCCATCTATTCCAGTCCGGATTTTTATCAAAAGTTCCATTTTTACCGGTACCCATCAATTTCCAAAAACGAAGCCCTTTTGATAGCCAGAGCGGAAATCTAAACAGCGCCATCGATAAAAAACCGGCCCAACCAAACCAGTTCGGATAAACAACAATAGAAAGTCTTACATACATATGTTAAACGGTTTATGGGCAGTTTGTTCAGCGAATCTTGTAAATTGCTATCCTATTTATGAAAAGCGTCCAAAGTATATTATTTGTTGTTTTTTGTGCATTGGTTGTGCGTGGTAACACACAATCTAGCACTGATACACTTTGGTCTTATCAGATTTTAACAAAGATACAGGCCTTACAACAAACTAATATAGGTTTTCCGCCCGGTATTTTTCCTTCCACTAGGGTGTATGCGTACAATAAAAATAATAGTAAAAACGACCCCAATGTATTTTTTACGGGGCTTATTGTGCTTACCCTCAAAAAGTACGAGAAGCAGTGTACGCCTTTTCAACAGGGGATGATTCACCAAATTGTAAAGGATGGATTATTATCGGTAGGGTTGTTTAAAAATAGGCAGGGGAGAGACACTTATAATTTTTGGCGCACCGATACCCCACAAATTTTCCCAAATGCTGGCTGGCTTAATACCTTTGATAAATCCCAGTCTTTACCTGACGATTTTGATGATACCGTTATTTTACTTTGGGCAGCGGAGATTGCCAAGGAGCGCGCTTCTGCTATACATGATACCATGCAGTTGTATGCCAACACCAAAGTAAAGACCGTTAAAAATTCCCTTGCTGCATTTAAAAATTTACCTGCTTATTCTACTTGGTTTGGTAAAAAAATGCCCATTGATTTTGACATGGCAGTACTTTGTAATGTACTCAGTTTTGTAAATGCCTATGATTTGCAATGGACCGCATCAGACTCGGCTTCTTTACAACTAATTACAACTGCTATTCAAAACAATTGGCATGTAACGAAAGCCGATTTTATTGCGCCACATTATGCAAAACCTGCTGTAATTATGTACCATATTGCTCGTTTATTACATGCCGGAAAACAGCAAAATATAAGTGAACTGAGAGCCCTTACACCTGCTTTATTACAGACCACAGATTCGTTACTTGCCATAAGTATAGATCCATTAGAAAAGGTTTTGTTATCATCGGCGCGCGTTCTATTTGGCGGAATTAATAATGCAGCTGCTACTGCACCGCTTACGCTTGATGCATCCGCAATTGAACAAAGTAAGTATCCGTTTTTTATAGCCAATATGGCGTCTATGCTACCCAATCCAGTTAAGCGCCCACTAAGTAAAATTGGTGTTGCAAAGTTCGAATACCTTTGCCCTGCTTACAACCTAGCATTATTATGGGAAAATAAGCACTTGTGTGTACCTTTGCATAAATAGCAGGTTTTATGGCGGTTAATGAAAAAGCATACCATCAAATTATTCAGGAGTTTGCAAATTCAAATGTTACCCTTGTAGCAGTGAGTAAACTAAAGCCTGCTTCCGATATTGAGGCGCTTTACAAGTTAGGACAACTTGATTTTGGAGAAAATTACGTGCAGGAACTTGTTGAAAAACAGGCTGTATTACCAGCTACTATTAACTGGCATTTTATTGGTCATTTACAAAGTAATAAAGTAAAATATATTGCCCCTTTTGTGCACCTTATTCATGGGGTGGATAGTTTAAAATTACTACAAGAAATAAACAAGCAGGCACTTAAAAACAACCGCGTAATTGATTGTTTATTGCAGGTTCATATTGCCAAAGAAGAAACCAAATTTGGCATGGACGCACTCGAATTGTCTGATGCACTAGAAGCCGCCAAGCATTTACCCAGTGTAAATATTAGAGGGCTCATGGGTATGGCATCTTTTTCTGATGATCAGGAGCTAGTAGCTTCTGAATTTAAATACTTGCACGAGCTGTTTACAACGCATCACTTTAACGTACAAACTAACGCTGTATTAAGTATGGGGATGAGTGCCGATTATGCACTTGCCATTAAATCAGGGAGTAACATGATTAGAATAGGAAGTTTGCTTTTTGGAGCACGTCAATAATCAATTACTTTTTGGTTCCTGCATAATCAAACACCAATTGACAAAATGCTTTTACACCCAAATCAAATCCAGACTCATCAATAAAAAATTCAGGGGTATGGTGAAGTGATGCTTCTGCAGGCTTCATGCCTTTAGGCATGGCACCTAAGTAAAAGAAAAACGCAGGTGTTTTTTCTCCAAAAAAAGAAAAGTCTTCGGCACCGGTATCCCAATCTCTTTCTTTCACATTGCCTTTACCAGCTGCTGTTTCTAAAAATGGAACAGTTAGTTTTACAAGTGCAGGATCGTTATAGGTAACCAATGTTTTGGTACTAATGGTAACATCTGCTGTTGCTCCTGCACTCGCCGCAATATGGCTTACCGTGTTTTTAATGCGTTCGTGTAATTCTTTTTGCATGCCCGGATCTAGGGTTCTTAAAGTACCAATCATTTCACAAGACTCTGGAATAATATTATTTCTAACTCCACTATGAATTGCGCCAATGGTAATAACAACGGGTGCTTTGGTAAGCTCCATTTGTCTACTCACAATATTTTGTAGCCCCTGAATAATTTGCGCCGATGCTGCAATAGGATCCACGCCAGTCCATGGTTTTGAACCATGTGCGCCTTTCCCGTTCACTACAATTTTAATCCAATCGGAAGAAGCCATAAAGCCCTGAGCTTTATACTGAATTTCACCAACCGGCACTTCAGTTTTAATATGCATACCAAATACAACGTCTACTTTTGGATTTTCTAACACGCCTTGTTTAATCATGAGTTGTGCGCCACCTTCTTCACCTTCTGGAGAACCTTCTTCGGCTGGTTGAAATAAAAACACCACAGTGCCTGGAACGTCTGCTTGAATTTTTTTCAGTACGGTTGCTGTGCCCATTAAAATAGAAGTATGTGCGTCGTGACCACATGCGTGCATCACCCCAACTTTTTGACCATTGTATTCTGAAACTACTTTAGAAGCAAAGGGTAAACTATTTCTTTCTGTAACAGGTAAGGCGTCAATATCGGCTCTTAACGCCACCACAGGACCTGGTTTGCCACCTTTTAAAATAGCGACCACACCAGTGTTAGCAACGTTTTCTTTTACTTCATAACCAATAGAGCGCATGTAATTGGCAATGTATTTGCCCGTATTAAATTCGCGGTTGCTTAACTCTGGATTTTCATGAAAATGTCTACGCCATGTGGTTAACTGTGGTGTAATATCTTTTACAAGTTGCAAGTAATTAGCAGGAGGGGTGTTGGCCTGAACCACTTGTTTTTTTTGTGCATTCGCTAGTAATGATGCGCTTACAAAAAGGGTGCTTAACAATATATTTTTCATGATGTATATTTTATAATTTAAAATTCGCCAAATACAGAGCGTAAGGCATTTGAAATTTCACCAAGTGTTGCTTTGTTTTCTACTGCTTCAACCACAAGTGGCATGATGTTTTGAGTACCTTTTGCGGCGGTAATAATAGCATCTAAACAAGCTACAACTTTAGCGTTGTCTCTATTTTGTTTGAGTGTATTTATTTTTTCAATTTGAACTTGTCTAATACTATCATCTATTTTAAATGCAATATTAGTAGGGGCTTCATCGATGGTAAATTTATTAACGCCCACAATTATTTTTTCGCCAGATTCAATTTCTTTTTGATACGCATAGGCGCTCTTTGCAATTTCATCTTGCATAAAACCAGATTCTATAGCTGCTACACTACCACCCATGGCATCTATTTTGGCAATCAGTTCCCATGCCTTTTTTTCTACCTCTGCGGTAAGGCTTTCAATAAAATAACTTCCAGCTAGCGGGTCTACGGTGTCTGGTGCGCCACTTTCAAAAGCTACAATTTGTTGGGTTCTTAAAGCAATACGCGCAGCTTCTTCGGTAGGTAAATTGAGGGCTTCGTCGTATCCATTGGTATGCAAACTTTGTGTACCGCCTAAAACAGCGGCAAGGGTTTGAATGGTAACGCGGCTAATATTATTAAGTGGTTGTTGCGCAGTGAGTGTAGCACCACCTGTTTGTGTATGAAAGCGAAGCATGAGGGCTTTAGGATCTGTGGCCCCAAGTTCTTGCATGATAGAAGCCCACATGGTTCGGGCTGCTCTAAATTTTGCTATTTCTTCAAATAAATTATTGTGGGCATTAAAAAAGAAGGAGAGTCGTTTACCAAAAACATTAATGTCCATTCCTTTTTCGATGGCCGCTTTTACATAGGCTTTACCATTGCTTAATGTAAATGCAATTTCTTGAACCGCAGTGCTACCAGCTTCTCTAATATGATAGCCAGAAATAGAAATGGTATTCCATTTAGGAACGTTACTGCTACACCATTCAAAAATATCAGTAATGATGCGCATAGAAGGTTTAGGCGGATAAATATAAGTGCCTCTTGCAGCGTATTCTTTTAAAATATCATTTTGTATAGTGCCTGTTAGCTTGTGTAAATCGAAGCCTTGTTTTTTTGCAACCGCTACATAAAAAGCGAGTAAAATAAATCCAGTAGCATTGATGGTCATGGAAGTGCTCACTTTTTCTAGGTCAATTCCTTTAAAAAGAATTTCCATATCATCTATACTATCAATGGCAACGCCCACTTTGCCTACTTCGCCATCTGCTAATTCATGGTCACTATCATAGCCAATTTGGGTAGGTAAATCAAAGGCTACACTCAGGCCCATCACACCTTGAGATAATAAATAATGGTAACGCTTATTGCTTTCTTCGGCGGTAGAAAAACCGGCATACTGGCGCATTGTCCAAAGTTTGCCTAGGTACATATCTGACTGAACGCCTCTCGTGTAGGGGAACTGGCCAGGTTGTAAATTTTCTATCGCTTGTTTATTATTCGCAATATCTGAAGCGTTGTATACCGTTTTAATGGCAATGCCGCTATCAGTTTTTTTATTTATTGGCGTGCTCATTATAAAATTTGTTTTACTTCTAAACTTAAAACCTCACTTACGAGTTGGTGCATATCTCCAGCAGGGTCGCTTCCTAAAAAACTGATGAGTAATCTATTGAGTTCCCCGGCGTTTGATCCAGTTGGTAATGTTGCAGCCGCTTGATGAATGAGGAGTATATTTTTTTCTTTAAAATTAGTAACTGCATCCCAAGCTGTTTTTGACACATATAGTTGTTGGGTAACATTGTGTTCAAACTCCTCTTTGATTGTTGACACGAGCAGTAGTTGTTGATCGGTGGCAGAAAGGGTTGAGTTACTTTTACCATCGTTTTGTAAACGGGTAATTAAACCAGGTACTGCGATGCGGTTGGCTAGTAATATTAATCTTTCGTAGGCTTGTAGTTTTAGTATTTTGGTATCCTTATCTATGGATTTGGTGGCCACACCAATTTTTTGTTGCAGGTAAATGAGGACCGCTATAAATAAGCCAATGATAACGGCGATGACAACTGTTAATACGGTTGATGTGTCAAGCATCTTGTAAATTTTACCAAAAATAAGGCAATCTGAGCTGCTCTTAGTAGCTTTGCACAAAATTAGATACTATGTCTAGCTCAACAATAACACAAACGGCCCCAGTTACCCTAACAGCGGGTGCAATAGTGGAAATTAGACGTCTGATAGCAGAAGACGGGTTTGATACCAACCAGCGCCTTAGAATTGGCGTTAAAGGCGGAGGCTGCAGCGGTATGACCTATGTACTTGGCTTTGACTTGCCTTTACCAGAAGATACACATTTTGAAATAGAAGGAATCGAGTGCATTATGAATGCAAGCCACCAATTATACCTTTTTGGAATGGAAGTGGATTGGCAGGGTGGACTTAATAGTCGTGGTTTTACATTTAGCAACCCCAACGCAAGTAAAACTTGTGGATGTGGCACTTCATTTGCCGTTTAATTTTATCAAATTAAAACCATAAAAAAGCCTCGCAACTAGATAAGTTGCGAGGCTTTTTTTATTGAATCTTATATAAGGTTCTTATTTTTTAGATGCACTACTTAGTTTTTTGTTTTTCGAAAAATCAACTAAGATTGGAGCTGCAACAAAGATTGAAGAGTAAGTACCAGTGATAACACCCACTAACATGGCAAAGGCAAAACCTTTGGTTACTTCACCACCAAATATGAATAATATTAAGATGGTTAAGAATACGGTTAATGAAGTCATGATGGTACGGCTTAGTGTTTCATTAATCGCTTTATTAATCACCGTATGATTGTCTAAGTTCGGGTGTAACCTGCTATCTTCTCTAATACGGTCATAAACGATGATCGTATCGTTCATACTAAAACCAATTACAGTTAACACGGCAGCAATAAAGTGCTGATCAATTTCTAGCGGGAACGGAACAATCTTACGTGCAAAGCTAAATATGATAAGTGTTACAAACACATCGTGCATTAGGGCAAAAATAGTTCCTAAAGAATATCTCCAGTCTCTAAAACGAATAAAGATAAACAAGCAAATCACCATCATCGCTATTACAGTTGCTTTGGTAGCACCTGCTTTTAAGTCGTCAGAGATAGTAGGTAATACAGTTTGAGAACTTTGTTTGTATTTGGTTTCAAATTCTGAGAATGTAACGTTTGCAGGTAATTGTTTAGTTAAACCTGTAAACAATAATTTTTCAACGAGTGAATCTACGTTGTTACCTGTTTCTTTGATTTTGTAAGAAGTGGTAATGTTTAATTGGTTGTTAGAATTTACCGTTTTAATAATTGGTGCTTCACCAAATACTGCTTTTAGTTCATTTCTAACTTCTTCAACGTTTACTGGTTTGTCAAACTTTATTGTGTAGCTACGGCCACCTGCAAATTCAACACCTTCGTCAAAACCATTAAAGAAACTTGCAACACCTAGTACAAATATCACAGCAGATAAACCATATGCAAATTTGCGGTATTCGATAAACTTGAACTGTGCCTTTTGGAATATAGATCTAGAAATACCAGTAAAGTATTCGAGGTGTCTATTTTTATTGGTGTACCAGTCTGTAATTAATCTTGAAACTAGGATACCACAAAACAATGATAATAAAATACCAATAATTTGAGTGGTTGCAAAACCAAGTACTGGACCAAGTCCAAAATATGCTAAAATAATGGCTGTTAATAGGGTAGTGATGTGTCCATCAAGTACTGGCGCTAATGATCTTTTATAACCATCTGTTACAGCAAGTGGATAGCTCTTACCTTTTGTAAGTTCTTCTTTGATTCGCTCAAATATAAGTACGTTGGTATCCACCGCCATACCAATGGTAAGTACCAAACCGGCAATACCTGGTGCAGTTAATGTAAAACCTAAGGCACTTAAAATACCAACCGTAAATAATAAGTTTAAGATAAGAGCAATGTTTGCAACCCATCCTGCTGTATTAAAGTAAAGTAGCATGAGGGCAAAAATGACCAAGAAAGAAATAAAGAATGAAAGTCCACCACCCATAATAGATTCTTTACCAAGGGTAGGGCCTACTTGTTGTTCTTGAACAATTTTAGCAGGCGCTGGTAATTTACCACTCTCTAATATTTCAGATAAATCTTGTGCTTCCTTTAATGAATAGCTACCACTAATTTGAGAGTTACCTGTAGTGATTGGCTCATTTACATTTGGTGCAGAGTACACGAAATTATCGAGTACAATAGCGATAGGTTTACCAGCATTTTTAGTGGTCATTTTAGCCCACAAGTTGGTACCAATTTTATCCATGTTCATTTTGATAGCAATTGCACCACGCTCATCATAATCTTGAGAAGCACTAGAAATATGATCTCCTTCTAATTCGGCCTGACCATTGTCTAATGTTTTAATTGCATATAAAGTAAGGATGTCTTTTAATTTAGGATCGTTACTTGCTTCTGCTTTACCATACATGAATTGTAGGTTAGCAGGGAATTTGTTTTTTACAAAATCAAGTCTTAAATAACTATTTAAAGTACCGGTATCTTTAGATTGAATATAACCAATTGATGCAGGGAAAACAGTTTTTCCAGCACCATTGTTATATGGTTGTGTAAACTGCACTAAACGTGCAATTGGGTTAGCATTTGCGCTATCTTTTAATGAAGCGGTTGCTTTTTTAGCAGCCGTATCTTTTACAACAGTAGTGTCATTAGTAGCTGGCGCGCCTTCAAGCATATCTTGCACTGCTTTATCAGCAGCAACTATACCATTTTGTAAGTCGGTGCTTTCAAAAGTATATACTTCAAAAAACTGAAGGTTGGCAGTAGACTGTAAATAAGAACGTACACGCTCTTTATCATTCACACCTGCTAATTCAATATTGATAATACCTTTTGCTGGATCTGGATTGATACTTGGAGAAGCAACACCAAAACGGTCAATTCTTGTACGTAAAATGCGGTAGGTATTATTAAACGCTGCGGTTGCTTGTGCAGTTAAATATTCGTTAACTGCATTATCAGATGCATCAAATTTCACTTTTCCATTACTGCGCGCAGCAAAGTATGGGGCTAGTTTACCTGTAGGGTTTACTTTTTTAAATTCTTCTTCAAACAAAGTAATAAGGTTATTACCACTGTTTGCTTTGCGGGCTACAGCGTTATCTAATGCTTTATTAAAGTTGGCATCTTTGGTGTAGTTCGCTAATGATTTAATTAAACCATCTAAACCTACTTCCATCGTAACACTCATACCACCTTGTAAGTCAAGACCAAGCATCAATTCACTTTCTTTAGCACTACGGTATGTTACAAGGCCAAAAGCTAATTTGGTTTCTTTGGTACTGTCCAATAAACGAAGTACTCTTTCCTTTTTAACTTCCGCTAAACTATCGGCATAAATCGCCTGCTTGTTTTTATCACCTGGATATTGCTGTTCTGGCGTTGGAAATCTTTTCATCCAAGCCTGTGCTTTTTCATCCATTGCTTTTTCGTGACTACGAACAAACCAAGTAAATGATAGCTGGTATAAACAAATCAAAATCAGCGCTATCGCAAAGAATCTAACTAAACCTTTCAGTTGCATATGGGTAAGGGTTTACATAATTTTTTAGAGCGGCAAAGATAGGGGAATGCATATAATATAGGCCTAAACACCGCCTTTTTCATCTAACTAATTAAAAATCAATTATTTATCTAACATCTGTGAGTGTTACCTCAAAATAAAGTGGGCTATTAGGTGCAATTGACCCTGATCCACTACAACCATAGGCTAATGATGAAGGAATCACTAGTTTAATACGCCCCCCTTTTTTAATGAGTGGAATACCAATTTTCCATCCTTCAATAACACCATTTAATAAAAAGCTTACTGGGTTGGCGCTCGCATCAAATTGTGCGTTGTTTAGTAATTTCCCAGTATAAACAGTTGAAACTGTACTTGTTAGGGTAGGTTGAGTGCCTAATCCTGGAGACATAATTTCATATAAAATCCCACTAGGGTGCTCGGTATAGGTAATGCTATTAGCAGTGCAATAGGCAACCATGGCTGCTTTTTCGGAAGCTACTGTTGCTGGAACACACGGAGCATCTGTTTTTCCGCAAGCGGCAAATAAAAAAGGGGCTAATAAAAAAGCCATCCAAACATTTCTTTTCATAAGTACAGTTTATAAAGTTGTTGCAAATTTAATGAGATATAGGCCATGGACCTTAAAAATCTTGGGAGGGATTACGAATTGGGGTTTTCGCGCTTTTGTTTGGCCAACAGCTCTTTAAATTGCTGTTCTCTATTTTCCCAACTAAAACTTCGGTATAAATAGGCCATAAAAAACGAAACGATTAGAATACCTGCAAAAAACACAAACCCATTTAATTTACTATTTGCCTGCATATTGGCCCTGGTATACCATCCGGAATACAAAACAGCCAATACGACAAGGCCAAATACAAGTCCTGCAGATAGGCCAATTAAAAAGGGGCGCTTGCTTGTTTTTTCGGCATCTCTATTTTTGCCCCAATAATCTAGAAAGTCTTTTTCGGGTTTGGTAAGCATGTTGCAAAAGTAATTGATTGAATCAAGTTCTCCATCATACATTTGCAAATATATCAACCCAGGTTTCGTGAAAGAATTAGCAGCAGTCAATAAATATTTGTGGAAGTATAAAGAGCGTTTTTTATTAGGCACTTTGTTTGTTGTACTATCTAATTTTTTTGCTGTAATTGCTCCGCAAATTACCGGTTATGTGGTGAGTCAGGTACAACAAAATTTACCTGGTGCTGTAAAATTGAAACATATTCAAACACATAGCTACCTCGTTAATGTTTTAATTGATTGGTTGGATACCCAGCATTTTAGTTTTGCAAAACTCGTGGCTATTTGTAGCGTTACTATTTTGATTTTAGCCGTATTAAGAGGTGTGATGTTATTTTTTATGCGCCAGACTATTATAGTTATGAGTAGGCATATCGAGTATGATCAAAAAAACGAAGTGTATGCTAAATATCAAGCATTAGATGCAGGTTTTTATAAGACGCATAATACCGGTGATTTAATGAGCCGAATAACAGAGGATGTAAGTCGTGTACGCATGTATACGGGGCCTGCCATTATGTATTTGATAAATCTGGTAACACTTATTGGTTTAGCACTTTATTACATGCTTAAAAAAGATGTAACCCTTACGATGTATGTGTTAGCGCCGCTTCCTATTTTAGCTATCACCATTTATTTTGTAAATAGTATCATCAATAAAAAAAGTGAACGTATTCAGGCATTACTCTCTAATTTAACAACCAATGCACAAGAAACCTATGCTGGTATAAGGGTGATTAAATCTTTTGTTCAAGAAAAAGCAATGCTTTCTTTTTTCGAAAAAAATAGCGAAGACTATAAAAAAAATGCCATTGGTTTAGCCAAAGTAGAATCTATTTATTTTCCTTCGATGGCTTTACTCATTGGACTTAGTACGATAGTCACCATTTTTTTAGGTGGCTTGCAGGCGTTACAAGATCCAAGTAGAGTAGGTGTGATTGTAGAGTTTGTGATTTATATAAACATGCTCACCTTTCCAGTAAGTGCTATTGGATGGACTGCTAGCATGATTCAGCGCGCAGCAGCTTCTCAAAAAAGGCTCAATGAGTTTTTAGATATTAAAGAAAAAGTATCTTCACCAACAAATGCGTTACAGCCAACAACAAATTCCGAAATCGTTTTCGATAATGTTAGTTTTGTATATAATCACACAGGTATAAAAGCACTTTCTAATTTTTCGCTTACGATCGGTGCAGGTGAAAAAGTGTTAGTACTTGGTAAAACGGGTTCAGGTAAATCAACACTTGCGCAGTTACTGCTTCGTTTTTATGATCCGTCTTCGGGGCAAATTACCATGGGTGGTGTTCCGCTGCATCAGTTTGATGTGCAAGCGCTTCGCAACCACATTAGTTATGTGCAACAGGATGTGTTTTTATTTAGTGATACCGTTGCAGATAATATTTCGTTTGGAAGCAAAGAACTAGCGGGTATAGAAGTAGTAAAAAAAGCAGCAGCATTAGCCGCCGTAGACCATGAAATTGAAGGTTTTGATAAAGGGTATGATACACTCATTGGTGAAAGAGGGGTTACATTAAGCGGAGGCCAAAAACAACGTATTTCCATTGCACGTGCACTATTAAAAACCCCCGAATTACTCATTTTGGATGATTGTTTGAGTGCTGTGGATGCTAAAACAGAACATAAAATATTAAACAATTTAGCAGACTTTTTAGACCAAAAAACAGCCATAGTGATTACCCACCGCATCTTTTCGGTACTCCAATTTGATAAAATTGTGGTGCTAGAAGAGGGGCGTATCCTAGAAATGGGCACCCACAAGTCCTTATTGGATGCCCAGGGTTATTACGCCGAACTATACCGTTTGCAGCGTACCGAAAATGACGATTAAGCCTATTTATTGGGCGTTTTTCACATCTTATTCATAGTTTTTTCTTAAATTTTGCTTTTTGCCAAACAATCTTATATTTGTTTAAGCATCATTTATCAAATAATTAAAACTTACAACTGTGGCGTACGAGAACAACGATAGGAAAATGGAAAGTGTTTACAGCAAAAGAATTAAAGCTGGAAAAAGAAGAACTTATTTCTTTGATGTAAGAGAAACAAGAGGTAGTGATTTTTACTTGACCATTACAGAGAGCAGAAAGCGTGCAGATGATTCTGGATACGACAGACATAAAATATTTTTATACAAAGAAGACTTCAACAAATTTGTTAAAGCACTCGGTGAGGCTGTAGATTATGTGAAAACAGATTTAATGCCTGATTTTGATTTTGATGCTTTTAACCATGAATACGAAGATGGGGAAGGACAAGGACAAGGACAAGAAGGTGGATACACACATCCTGCACCTCAAACTTCGGTTGCTGCTGAAGCACCAGTTGCACCTGAAGCACCTGCTACACCGGCTGCCGAAGAAGCACCCGCTGAACCTGCACCAACGCCAGCTCCTAGGCCTGATGTAAGTGCTGGCGACAACTTAAGTACCGAAGAGGTAGATAAGTGGTAGTATTTATGTAAGGTTAGATTTCGATTAAATTTCTTTGAGCATCCAAATGTCACATCCATTGTGACCAGTATTTCCCATGGGTGCTTGTAAGTAGGTAAAGCCAAATTTTTCGTACACACTAACCGCCTTTTTTAATTCAGGCATTGTTTCTAGATAAACATGTGTGAATCCTATTTTTTTTGCTTCGGCTAAACAAGTAGCAATTAATTTTTTGCCAAGACCTGTTCCTCTGGCGCTTGGTGTCAAATACATTTTCACAAGTTCGCAAGTGGTGGCACCTAATCCTTCGGTAGGAAAAATGCCAGCGCCACCTAAAACCGTATCACCTTCTAGCGCAACAATATAAAAGCTTTGAGGTGTACTTGAAAAAAGTTCATATAAATGATCGGTACTGTCGTCAAAGTAAACAGTGCCAGGCTTGTTGGCACTAAACTCTTCAAGTGCTGCTCTAATAATTGTTGCTAGCGCTTTGTTGTGTAACGGTGCAATGGGTGTAATACTAATGTCCATTTCTAAAAGCCTTGTACGCATTAATAAGACCGTTGGTAGAAGCGTCATGTGAACTAATGGTATCGTTGTTTTCTAATTCAGGTAATACTTTATTAGCAAGTTGTTTACCAAGTTCTACGCCCCACTGATCAAAACTAAATATATTCCAAATAACACCTTGTACAAAAATTTTATGTTCGTAAAGTGCAATTAACGAGCCTACATTAAATGGATTAATTTCTTTTAATAAAAAAGAGTTGGTGGGTTTATTGCCTTCAAAAACTTTGTACGGCGTTAAACGTTTTACATCTTTTTCATCCATTGACGTTTTCATAAACTCCACCATTACTTCATTTTCAGATTTACCATTTAATAAGGCTTCTGTTTGCGCAAAAAAGTTGGACAATAATTTAACGTGATGGTCACCAATGGCGTTATGCGAATTAGCAGGCGCTATAAAATCGGAAGGGATTAATAAAGTTCCTTGGTGAATGAGTTGGTAAAAAGCATGTTGCCCATTGGTGCCTGGTTCGCCCCAAATAACAGGCCCCGTTGCATAGTTAACAGGATTGCCGCTTCTATCAATACTTTTACCGTTGCTTTCCATATTGCCTTGTTGGAAATAAGCAGCAAAGCGGTGCATGTACTGATCGTATGGTAAAATGGCTTCACTTTGTGCACCAAAAAAATTGGTATACCAAACACCAATAAGTGCCATCAGTACCGAAATATTTTTATCAAATGGGGTAGACGCCACATGTTTGTCTGTTGCTTCTGCACCTTTTAATAATTGTTCAAAATTCTTGTAGCCAATAGTTAGTGCAATAGATAAACCAATGGCACTCCATAAAGAGTAACGGCCACCCACCCAATCCCAAAATTCAAACCTGTTTTTTGGATCGATACCAAATGCAGTCACTGCTTTTTCATTGGTACTTAATGCGGCAAAATGAAGGGCAATATGTTTTTGATCGGTAGCTTGTTGTAAAAACCAGTCTCTAGCCGTTTGGGCATTGGTCATGGTTTCTTGGGTGGTAAATGTTTTAGAAGCAATTAAAAATAAAGTTTCGTCGGGCGTTACTTTTTTTAATGTTTCTGCAATATGGGTTCCATCTACATTGGAAACAAAATAGGTTTGAATTCCATCTACCCAGTATGGCTTTAATGATTCAGTAACCATTACAGGACCTAAATCACTACCGCCAATACCAATATTTACAATGTATTTTATTTTTTTACCGGTGTATCCTGTGTGCGATCCGTTATGAATAGAAGCACAAAATGCCTCCATTTGTGCACGAACCTTTTGAATGCCCGGTCTGATATTAACGCCATCCACTTCAAGTGGGCTATCGCTAAAACTTCTGAGTGCAGTATGTAAAACAGCTCTGTTTTCGGTTTCGTTAATGGTAACACCTGCAAACTGCTCGGCAATGGCCTGCTTAACATTACAGTCTTCGGCTAGTTGTAAAAGTAGCTTCAGCGTTTTTTCGTTGATGATATTTTTAGAATAATCAAAAAGGATGTCACCTAGGGTGATTGAAAACTTTTTAAATCTATCCGGATCCGAAGCAAATAAATCACGCATATGTCTGCGGTTCATTTCTTCCTCATAATGCTTTTGTAGTACAAACCACGCCTGCGTGCTCGTTGGATTAATTCTCGGTAACATAACGCTTCAATTCTATAATTTATGTAATACAGCTATCGTTTCTTCTACCATAGCCGGGGTAATATCTAAATGGAGTACAAATCTAATTTGGTGTTCCGATACTGTAAAGGCAAATATGTTAAATGGTTGTAAGGCCTTAATAAGTTCGGTGGCGGTATAACGGCCCTTCACCTCAAAAATGATAATATTGGTTTCTACAGGGAGTATTTCTCCTACAAAGTCAAGTTCAGATAAGGCAGCGGCTAACTGCTTGGCATGAGTGTGATCCTGGGCTAAACGCTCAATATTGTTTTCTAGGGCATATATTCCGGCTGCAGCAATAAACCCTGCTTGGCGCATGCCACCTCCAAAAACCTTTCTAAATCGTTTTGCCTTTTTAATAAATGCATGGTTACCTAAAAGCAAACTTCCAATAGGCGCGCCTAATCCTTTACTGAGGCAAATACTGATGCTGTCAAATGTCTCACCGTAAGCTTTTGGTGTGTCTTTGGTTTCTACAAGGGCATTAAAAAGTCTAGCACCATCCAGGTGTAACCTTAAATTTCTAGTTGAACAAACCTCTTTAATTGGTTTAATATCAGCTAGTTGATAAATACTACCTCCTGCTCTGTTAACCGTATTTTCTAGTGAGACAAGGGTGGTGGGTGGTTTATGAATATCGTCTGGATTAATGGCCGCGACCACTTGGTCTGCAGTAATTCGGCCTCTATTGCCTCTTAACAAACGAACAGAAGCACCCGAGTTAAAGGCGATTCCGCCACCTTCGTACTGATAAATATGAGATAGTTCGTCACAAATAACCTCATCACCCGCATTTGTATGACATTTAATAGCTAACTGATTGGTCATGGTGCCGCTCGGACAAAATAGGGAAGCCTCCATACCAAAAAGGGTAGCCGTCATTTTTTCTAAGGCATTTACGGTAGGATCTTCACCAAAAACATCGTCTCCAACAGGGGCGCCAGACATGGCAGCCAACATTTTTGGGCTAGGTTTTGTTACAGTATCGGACCTAAAGTCTATCATGGCTGCGAAGATAAGATTCCAAATCGTAATAAAATCCACATTTTATGCGGTTTTTGTAGGGCAATTTTGTATCTTCGCCCACTTTATAAGCTTTTCAAAGAACTAATTGTAAGACAGCATGAGGCAGCTCAAAATCGCTACACAGATTACCAACCGTGACTCACAAGCAGTTGAAAAATACCTTCAGGAAATTTCTAAAATTTCAATGATTACGCCAGAAGAGGAAACTACTTTGGCGCAACGCATTAAAATGGGGGATCAACGTGCACTAGATAAATTGGTACAAGCCAATTTACGTTTCGTGGTTTCGGTGGCTAAACAATACCAACACCAAGGTTTGTCTTTGTCTGATTTAATCAACGAAGGAAATCTAGGTCTTATAAAAGCCGCGCAACGTTTTGATGAAACCAAGGGTTTTAAATTTATCTCTTATGCGGTGTGGTGGATTCGTCAATCTATTTTGCAAGCATTAGCAGAGCAAGGTCGTTTGGTGCGTTTACCTCAAAACAAAATTGGTACCTATAACAAGGCGAACAAAGCCTACATGGCATTTGAACAAGAGCATGAGCGTGAACCTTCTACCGAAGAGTTAGCAGAAATCTTAGAAATGTCTGAAACAGAAATCAACAATATTTTCCAATCTAATACACGTCACACATCACTTGATGCTCCGGTTCACGAAGCAGAAGATGTTGCTATGGGTGATTTATTAGAGGGTTCTGATGATACTGACGAAGACGTTATGAAAGATTCACTGCGTGAAGAAATCAGACGTGTTTTAAAATCGTTGAGCCCACGTGAAGCAGAAATTGTAAATGCTTATTTTGGTTTAGATGGCGAAAATGGTGTAACCATTGAGCAAATAGGTATGAAATATGATTTAACCAAAGAACGTATTAGACAAATTAAAGAGCGTGCTATTAAACGTTTGCAAAAAGCGCGTTACAGCAATGCCTTAAAAGCTTATTTGGGCTAAAGTAATATCAACATTGAGAAGCCCCAACAAATAAGTATTGTCGGGGCTTTTTTATAAATTAGAAGTATATGTCACAAGAAATTTCAGAAAAAGTACACGTCTTAATTATAGGTTCTGGCCCAGCGGGTTACACAGCTGCTATCTACGCAGCACGTGCCAATATGAAACCTTTATTATACCAAGGTATTCAACCAGGTGGTCAATTAACCATTACCACCGAAGTTGAAAATTATCCGGGTTATCCAGATGGTATTCAAGGACCTGAAATGATGGTACATTTTGAGGCGCAAGCCAAACGAATGGGTACAGATATTAGATATGGAATGGCTTCTAAAGTTGATTTTAGCAAACGTCCTTTTTTAGTAGAAATTGATGAAGAAAAATGGATTGCCGCAGATACGGTTATTATTTCTACGGGTGCATCTGCAAAATGGTTGGGCATCGAAAGTGAGCAGCGCTTAAATGGATTTGGTGTAAGTGCATGCGCCGTGTGTGATGGATTTTTCTTTAAAGGAAAAGAAGTGGCAATTGTAGGTGCTGGCGATACGGCTGCAGAAGAAGCGGTGTATTTATCAAAACTTTGTACAACGGTTCACATGTTTGTTAGGAAAGAGCAAATGCGTGCAAGTAAAGTAATGCAAGACCGTGTTTTAAATACGCCAAATATTAAAGTATACTGGAACACCGATACCGACGAAATTTTAGGTGCACAAAAAGTGGAGGCAGTGCGTATTAAAAATAATAAAACTGGCGACACACAAGAAATTCCTATTTCCGGATTTTTTGTTGCGATTGGTCACGAGCCTAACAGCAAAATATTCAAAGATTTTCTTACCATGGACGAAACCGGATATATCACAACCATTCCGGGTACGACCAAAACAAATGTACCGGGTATATTTGCTGCAGGTGATGTACAAGATAAAAACTACCGTCAAGCAGTTACTGCTGCAGGAAGTGGTTGCATGGCCGCATTAGATGCAGAACGTTATTTAACAGCAGAAGGATTGGCTTAATTTTTTTTCTATGACCCAAACCATACAACTAGTTGATATTATACTGCATGGTTATCATGGGTTATTTGAAGAAGAAAAACTAGTTGGTAATACTTTTAAAATAAATGTAACGGTTGTTTATACCCCATCTACTTTTCCAATAACAAATTTGCCTGACACCATCGATTACGGTGCGGTGTTTCAAATTTTGAAAGGTCATATGCAATTAGCAACACCATTATTAGAGACCCTTGCAGCCAATTTTTGTTTATCTGTTTTTGAAAAGTTTAGTACTGCACATGAAATTTCTATTCATATTCAAAAAATGGTGCCACCCATTGCTGGCATGGTAGGTTCTGTGGCTGTTGGTTTAACCATGAACAAAAATGATATAAAATCATGAAAAAATTAATACTTTTTATATGTGTATTTTTTGTTGCAGCTATTATGGTTTCTAAAGCGCAAGATATTCCTACCTTATTAAAAGAAGGGGTACAATTAGAGCGTCAACAAAAAGAAATTGAGGCACTTGAAAAATACAAACTGGTATTAGGTCAAGAACCCTCAAATTTAATAGCGCTTGTAAAGGCAGCAGAGCTTTCTACGATGCTTGCTGGTTTTAACGAAAAAGATACAAAATCAAAAGAACTATTTTTATCATCTGCAGGAGCTTATGCCGTTCGTGCCTATAATGCAAATCCTAAAAATGCAGAAGCCGCCTATGTGATGGCGTTAACACAAGCAAAACTTGCTGACATTCAACCCGATAATAAAAAATTAATTGAGTGTGTTCGAAATTCAAAAATTTATGCCGACCAAGCACTAGCCATTAATCCGGCTCACGCAAAAGCAAACTTTACAGTAGGTAAGTGGCACATGGAAATGGCCAATTTAAATATGGTAAAAAAGGCAGCAGTTAAATTAATGTATGGAGGTTTGCCCGAAGGAAATATAGATAGCGCAGTGCTGTTTTTAGAAAAAGCACGCACACAAGATCCTTATTTTGTAAACACCTATTTAGAACTTGCAAAAATCTACGATCAGTTACATCAGCCAACCAAGGTCATTGAAGTGCTTACAAAAATGGTAAAATTGCCTACCCGCAAAACAGAAGATATTTCACTTAAAGCAGCCGGTGCTAAAATGTTAGCAGCTGCGCAATAAATCATCACTCATGGACATACAAGAACAATTCGAAGCAGCTTTTTCAAATACAAAAACATTAACTGAAAAGCCAGATAACGAAACCCTGCTTTCACTCTATTCATTATACAAACAAGGAACCATTGGTGATGCCACAGAAGCCTATAAACCAGAAAATACTTTTGATTTTGTTGCAATGTTTAAATACAACGCCTGGGAAAAGTTAGGTGGTATGTCTAAAGAAGATGCGATGCAAGCTTACATCGATCTAGTTGACAAACTAGTACTTGGCTAGTTTTTTCCATTGACCGCTTTTCATATAAATAAACGAAGGGATAAATAAAGTGACCCAGTAAATCACTTCGCTCAACCAACCCCATTCGATGGGTAATTTGAGGTGTTCAAGAACGAGGTACACATAGCTGCAGTATAAAATAATAGCAGCAAACTCACTGTATAAATTTACCTTTGTATTACCCGTTCCGGTAACTGCATTAAGCCAAACCACAGACACTGACATTAGCACAAGTGCCACTGATACAATGCGTAATACTGGTATTCCTGCTTCAATAAATGCAGGCCCTTGCCCGTATATAGATAGTACTTGGGTTGGAAAAATATTTAGTCCAATACAAACAAATACGGCCATGCCTGCACTCCACATCATAATTCGGTTAATAACAATGGGTACTTGATCGTTTAGGTTTTGTCCCATTAAATTACTCACCATACTATTTGCTGTTGCACCAAAAGCCCAAGTAAAGCAACCAAAAAATCCAAAAATATTGCGCATGGTATTTGACACAGCAAGATCTCTAGCGCCATGGTGTTCAATTAAAATATAAAAGAACTCCCAGCTAATTATGCTAATGGCATATTGTAAAACAATAGGGTTTGAAATTTTTAAAATTAGTTTGCAGTTAACCCAATCAAATGCCCAGTATTTAAAAAGTTGAAACTGTTTACTAATTCCTTTAACATGAATTAACAAAAATAAAACAGCGAGGCCTGCAAATTCAGAGATAATAGATGCGTAGGCTGCCCCATTAAAACCTAGGTTGGGTAAACCAAATTTGCCATAAATAAATCCATAATCAAAAAAGATATTGGTAACGGCTTCGGTGGCGGTACCAATAATTAGGTACTTGGTTTGATTGGTGCCAACGAGTAATGCATTACGCATTTGGTATACAAAAAGAAGGGGTAGACCTATAATTCGGATATTTAAAAAGCTAACCGCTTTATCTACAAGTAGTGGGTCGTGTAGTGCAAATTTAAATAAGGCGGGCACCACTAGCCAGGTAATCAAAATTCCAATTAGTGAAAAAGCAAGTGCAATTCGGATGCCTTGTGAAAAGAGATTGCCAATTTCTGAAATATTATTTTCACCAGCCCTACGTGAAATAAGGGATTGCAAACCATTGTTAAGGCCATGGCCTATAACGGCAAATATGAGGTAGAATACGCCAGTAATGCCAGCTAGCCCAAGTGCTTCTTGACCCAGTCCACCCAAAAAGATGTTATTGGTAATAAAGTTTAATTGGGGCACCAATATGGAGGCGCTAATGGGTAAAGCAATGGATAATATTTGCTTATGGGAGCTGTTTACCTGTAAATTAGACGCGTTTGTACTGCTAGACATAGATGGATTGCAAATCTAGTATATAATAGGCTGTTCAAATCACCTTCTTTTTTTATATTATTGCACATAAATAAGCAGTTAAATAAATGGCAATTCAAAAAACATATTCTTTTTATGGGGAAGCATCGGTTCCCTTAACATCAACTGCCGAATTATTACAATTTGATATTGCAAATGATCATATTGCCTGTTCGCTTATTAATATGGGAAATCAGGCCATACAGGCTTTCGAATTTTTTGAATGGGAGACTGGCGCAAGTGTGCTTGAAAATAATTGGGAAAGTATATTTTCTGAAGCTGCAGCAACATCTGAATTATTACAAAAGCCAGTTAGTGCCGTTCAGGTATTTATAAATAGTCCATCCGCTGTTATTGTTCCACTCGAAAAATTTAATACGGAAGCGGCCACCGATTATTTGCAATTATTATTTGGACCGGCTGTTCAGGCAACGCTAAAGCACGAGAAAATAAAAAATACCCCATCTCTTATTAATTGTTATCGTATTCCAACATCGTTATTAGATGTTTTAATTGCTAAGTATCCACTTCATCAATTGGCACATGCGTATACGGCTAATATTACAGGACTCTATGCCGAAGCTGTTTCTGACAAACCCATGTTAAAACTACAGTTTTATAAAAATCATTTTATAGCCAGTTTGTTCGTGTCAAGTACGCTTCAATTTATCCAAAGTTTTTCATTTACCAGTACCGAAGATATCTGTTACCATCTTTTACATATTAATGCGGCGCACCAAATTGATGCGTCAAGTATTAAAGTAAATATGATGGGCTTTATTGATGCTAGTTCTGCAGCAGCAGTATGTATCGAACAAATTTATCCGATGGTAGAATATAAAAAGCCTCGCCAAGAAAAAGTCTTGCCTGCTATGTTTGAAGCGCAAACTTCACATTATTTTACTGCATTTTTGAAACCATTAGCATGAGGATAATTTCAGGCAAATATGGTGGTCGCCGAATTAGTCCACCCGCCAATATGCCGCACACGAGACCTACTACCGATATTGCAAAAGAAGGCCTCTTTAATATTTTGCAAAGCAGAATGTCTTTTGATGACATTGAAATACTTGATTTATTTGGCGGCACAGGTTGTATTAGTTACGAGTTGGCATCAAGGGGTGCGGGTAAACTCACTATTATTGAAAAAGACCCCATCATGCAGGCGTTTATTCAAAAAAATATTGGGGTATTAAATATCGAAGGAGCTCAGGTTTTAAAGCTTGATGTATTTGCCTATTTAAATAGTTGTACGAGCGCTTATGATTTTATTTTTGCTGGCCCACCATATGCACTTGGCACAATCGATGAACTGCCTAAAATAATTGTGGCTAAAAAATTAATTCAACCGGGTGGTTTTTTTGTTTTAGAACATACACCGCGTAACGATTATAAAAATTTTGAAGGTTACTCATTTCAGCGCAATTATGGAACTACTATTTTTTCATTTTTTGTTGCAACATAGTACACTATGAACAAGCAAGCATTAAGAGAATTATACAAAAACAAACGCCAAGATGTACCCCCTAAAACGCGTTTGCAGTATGATGATTTAATGCTCATACAGTTTCAAAAATTCGATTTTTCTGGTGTGCGATCGCTGCTCACGTACTGGCCAATGCCAAATCAAGCCGAGCCCAACACGCACTTATTTTCTGGTTACCTCCGTCATATGGTTCCAGGTCTTTCTATAGCGTATCCGGTGATGGATCCCGATGCGCATGCGTTTACGGCACATCAAATAGATGAAAATACCGTTTATAAGCCAGGCAAGTTTGGGGTGCTAGAGCCTGATGCCCCTAATCCGGTGGACCCATCTAATATTGATCTGGTGCTCGTACCCCTTTTGGTGGCCGATAAAAATGGTTATCGAGTAGGGTATGGGAAGGGCTATTATGACCGTTTTTTAGCTTCTTGCAGCGCAGGGGTGATTAGTATGGGATTTTCCTATTTTGAGCCTATCGAGCAAATATCAGATACAGACCAATTTGACGTACCTTTGCATTACCTCATTACGCCGAGTCGCATCTATGAATTTTAATACCATTTTTCTTACTTCTTTTCGGGTTTTACTATTGCCTTTTGCTGTTTTGTATGGGGCTTTTATTAAAATACGAAACTGGCTATTTGATAAGCAGTATGTAAGTTCGGCTACCTTTAATTTTCCGCTCATTTGTGTTGGTAATTTAGCAGTAGGTGGCACGGGTAAATCACCCATGGTCGAGTATTTATTAGCGCTATTACATACCCGTTATAAAGTTGCCACGGTTAGTAGGGGGTATAAAAGAAAAACGAGAGGATATGTTTTAGCAGGGGCATCTACAACAGCACTAGAAATAGGCGATGAGCCCATGCTCTTTCATCAAAAATTTCCGAGCGTTCCTGTAGCAGTTGGAGAAGAAAGATTGGACGCCATCCCACAATTATTACATGATCATAAAGATGTACAAGCTATTATTTTAGATGATGCATTTCAGCACAGATCGGTAGAGGCTGGTTTTAATATTTTACTCACCGAATTTGGTAACACCTATAACCATGATTTCTTTTTACCTACCGGCGATTTAAGAGATGAAAGAGGTTCAGCAAAAAGGGCACAAGTTATTATTGTTACCAAATGTCCGCCCGATTTATCCGAAGAAAAGCGTCAAAAAATAATCAAAGCATTACACCCAAATAACCATCAGCAAGTATTTTTTACCTGCATTGAGTATGAAACTCCGTATCATATTTTGGATGCAACGAACAAACGACCTATCACAAATCAGGATGAAGTATTACTCATGTGCGGTATTGCCAATCCTAAGCCACTTAAAAATTATTTACACGAGCATTCTAGAACGTATTACCAACAAGATTACGCAGATCATCATATTTTCTCGATAGATGATTTAAATGATGTAGTGGGTCAGTTTAATAACATATCTGCTACCCATAAAATGATTATCACCACAGAAAAAGATGCCGTTCGACTTACTAAATTCCAAGAAGAATTAAAGTCACTGCCATTTTATGTACTCCCCATCAAACACTCTTTTTTATTTGACGAAGGCCCTCAATTTGACGGTTTGATCCTTTCATTTATCAATGGGTTTAACGCCAATAAGCAACATGAGTAAAGCAAAAAAGTCAAAACAAAAGCAAACAGCAAAGACCATTGTGGTGGCTACTTTAAAAGGAAAAATAGATATCACACGCTCTGGTATGGGCTACGTTATTGTAGACAACAATGCCATTGATATTATGGTGCGCCCTTCTGATATGAGCAATGCCCTACATGGCGATATCGTGCGCGTTAAAATTACCCGCGAAAATGGCAGAACCGGCAAAAAGGAAGGTAAGGTAGTAGAAGTAATAGAGCGCCGTCAAACCGAATTTATAGGACATATTCAGCTATCAGATAAGTTTGCATTTTTTGTGCCAGACACCGATAAACCCATGCCCGACATTTTTATACCACTTCAGTTTTTAAATGGCGCTAAAAATAAAGACAGGGTATCTGCAAAGCTTGTAAAATGGGATAAAGACGATAAAAAACCAGTAGGAGAAGTAACCGCTGTCATGTCTCCAGAAGACGAAAATGACGCAGCCATGAAGGAGCTCTTGGCGCAGGCAGGCTTCCCATTATTTTTCCCGCAAGACGTGTTAGAAGCAGCTGCCGTTCTGCCTGTTGTTTTAGATGAAGCCGAAATTGCAAAACGAAGAGATTGCCGTGATATCAAAACATTTACCATCGACCCTGTCGATGCAAAAGATTTTGATGACGCACTTTCTATCCGAAAATTACCAAGTGGACTTTACGAAATAGGGGTACACATTGCAGATGTTAGTTATTATGTGTTACCAGATACCGATTTGGACGCCGAAGCTTACAAACGCGCAACCTCTGTGTATTTGCCAGACCGCGTAAATCCCATGTTACCAGAAAAAATTTCAAATGAACTGTGTTCGCTTCGTCCCAACGAAGATAAATTTACCTTTTCTGCCATTTTTCAAATTAACGATGAAGCACATGTAAAACAGTATTGGCTTGGCCGAACCGTTATCCATTCAGATAAGCGCTATGCTTACGAAGACGTACAAACCATTATTGATACGAGTGAAGGGGAAAACGTTGAAGATATTTTACTGCTTCATAATCTTGCACAAAAATTTAGGCAAGCCAGGTTTAAAAAAGGGGCCATTAATTTTTCTTCACAAGAAGTTCGTTTTACACTCGATGAAAATGCCAAACCCATTGGCATAACGGTCAAAGAAAGTAAACCAGCGCACCAGCTTATTGAAGAATTTATGCTACTTGCCAATAAAACAGTAGCCGAGAATATTTCTAAAATTCAGATCAATAAACAACCGCTTCCTTTTCCATATCGGATACATGATCAACCAGATCCAGAAAAACTAGCACCTTTTGTGCAATATGCTAAAAAATACGGGCATGGTTTTGATGCCAGTTCACCTCAAAAAATTTCTGCAAGTTTTAACCAGTTGTTAGAAGATGCAAAAGGTAAACCAGAGCAACATGTATTAGAGCAGCTTGGTATTAGAACCATGGCTAAAGCGGTGTATTCGACACAAAATATTGGTCACTACGGACTTGCTTTTGATTTTTATTGTCACTTCACATCACCTATTCGAAGATACCCTGATGTACTTGTGCACCGCGTGCTTCAAACAGTGCTTGACAATAAGCCAGTGGTAGATAAAAAAATGGAAGAAAAATGTAAGCAAAGTTCCGATCGTGAACGTGCTGCTATGGAGTGTGAAAGAGCTTCCAATAAATACAAGCAAGTAGAGTACATGCGTGATTATATTGGTGACACTTTTGAAGGTGTGGTAAGTGGTGTTTCTAGCTTTGGTTTTTGGGTAGAAACAGTAGCCCATAAATGTGAGGGTCTGGTATCTATTGTTGGCCTCTCCGAATTTGACGATTTTAGACACATAGAATCTGATTATAGCCTTGTAGGTAAAAGGAGTGGACGCAGCTTTAAAATGGGCGATAAAGTGTTTATAAAGGTCATTGCTGCCAATTTAGACAAGCGTCAACTGGATTACGAATGGGTTCAGGTTCCATAGCCCAATTTTACCCCTTTATTTACCTACATTTTGTGTGTAAAATTGTGGATAAAACACCCCTTTTTTGAGGGCCTTTTTAGTCTATTTCCGTATTTTAAAAAGTATCTTCGTAAGCCACTAATAAAGTGGGTTAAACTATTGATGCAGATACGTTTATAGACTAGATATTATGGAAGAAAATTTGATCCCAGAACAAACCTCCGATAACGACCGAATTATACAGGTTAATATCGAAGAACAAATGAAAACAGCCTACATCGATTACTCGATGTCTGTGATTGTTGGACGTGCGTTACCTGATGCACGTGATGGATTTAAACCTGTTCACCGCAGGGTTTTATTTGCCATGAATGAGCTTGGCAATAATTTCAACAAGCCTTATAAAAAATCTGCGCGTATAGTAGGGGAAGTAATGGGTAAATTTCACCCACACGGTGATGCATCAATTTACGATACCCTTGTTCGTATGGCGCAAGATTGGACCATGCGTTATACGCTTGTAGATGGTCAGGGTAACTTTGGTAACCAAGATGGTGATCCACCAGCTGCTATGCGTTATACAGAGGCCCGCCTTCAAAAAATTGCAGAAGCGATGATTGACGATATCGAAAAAGATACCGTAGATTTTCAACTCAACTTTGATGATTCATTAAAAGAACCAACTGTTTTACCAACGCGTATTCCGCAACTTTTGGTAAATGGTTCTTCAGGTATCGCCGTAGGTATGGCTACCAATATGATGCCGCACAACTTAAGCGAAGTGATTGATGGTTGTGTTGCATACGTTGACAACCGCGAGATTACTGTAGAAGAGTTAATCACATATGTTAAAGCACCCGATTTTCCTACCGGCGGCGTAATATTTGGTATGGAAGGTGTTAGACAAGGATTACTTACTGGTAGAGGTAGGGTTGTGTTGCGTGGTAAATGCCAAGTAGACACCAAACAAAGTGGTCGTGAGCAAATCGTTATTACAGAAGTTCCTTATCAAGTTAACCGTGATAATTTAACGGACCGTATTGGTCAACTCGTTAACGATAAAACCATCGAAGGAATTTCTAACGTTAACAATGAAAGTAACAAGCGTGAAGGAACACGTATCGTACTTGATTTAAAGCGTGATGCGGTTGCACAGGTTGTTATCAATCAGTTATACAAATTTACTGAGTTACAAACTAGTTATGGCGTTAACAACGTTGCCTTAACAAAAGGCAAACCTAAAATCATGAACCTCCGCGATTTAATTGTAGAGTTCGTAGACTTTAGAATGGATGTTGTTATTAGAAGAGCAAAGTTTGAATTAAGAAAAGCAGAAGAGCGTGCGCATATTTTAGAAGGTTATTTAAAAGCACTTGATCATTTAGATGAAGTAATTGCGCTAATTAGAGCAAGTCGCACACCCGACGAAGCAAAAGATACTTTAATTGCGCGTAGTAAAGAAGAACGCTGGATGCTCAAACAAGAAATGTTTGATGAAGTAACCAGGGAACTATACAAACAAGAAAATGGTTTATCCGAAGCCCAAGCAAAAGCAATATTGGAACTTCGTTTACAACGTTTAACGGGTATGGAGCGTGATAAGATCATTGAAGAATTCAATGGTTTAATTAACACCATCAAAGGCTTAAAGGAATTACTTGCTTCAGAAGTATTACGTTATGCACTTATCAGAACTGAATTACTAGAAGTGAAAGAAAAATTTGGTGATGCGCGTAAAAGTGAAATACAATACCTCGCCGATGAAATGCGCATCGAAGATTTAATTGAAGATGAAGACGTGGTGATCACTATTTCTCATTTAGGTTATATCAAGCGTACGTCTGCTACCGAGTACCGTCAACAAAGACGTGGCGGTAGGGGTGCGGTAGGTTCCAAAACCAGAGAGGAAGATTACGTAGAACATTTATTTGTTGCTTCAACACATGACACTATGATGTTCTTTACCGAAAAGGGTAGATGCTTCTGGCTCCGTGTATATGAAATTCCTGAAGGCGAAAAACAATCAAAAGGTAGAGCGATACAAAACTTAATTCAAATTCCACCTGACGATAAAGTAAAAGCAATTATCGAGGTTAAAAAATTAGCGGATAAAGATTTTGTTCAAAATCATTATATCATACTCTGTACCAAAAAAGGTATCATCAAAAAAACTTCACTCGAAGATTTTAGTAGACCAAGAGCAAATGGTGTAAATGCCATTACGATTAATGAAGGCGATGAATTACTAGAAGCGCGCATGACAGATGGTGCTTCAGAAATTATGTTGGCTTTAAAATCTGGTCGTGCTATCAGGTTCGAAGAAGTTAAAGTGCGAGCTACCGGTCGTGGTGCCATTGGTGTAACAGGTATTGAAGTAGACGACGAAAAAGACGAAGTAGTTGGTATGATTTGTGTAAACAAAGAAGATGCTACCCGTACTATATTAGTCGTAAGTGAAAAAGGATATGGTAAGCGTACACAAATAGATGAATACCGTATTACCAATAGAGGTGGTAAGGGTGTAAAAACAATTAATGTTACCGATAAAACCGGTAGCCTGGTAGGTATCTTATATGTTACCGAAAAAGAAGACTTAATCATCACTTGTAAATCTGGTGTAACTATTCGTACAGGTATCCAAGATATTAGAGAGGCGGGAAGAGCAACGCAAGGCGTTAAACTCATCCGAATTGATGAAGGGGATGAAATTGCTGCTATTTCTCAAATTGAAGAGACTGAAGAAGACATCGTTGTTGAAGGCGTTGAAGGTATTGAAGGTATTGAAGGTGCAGAAACTACTACACCGGATACTGATACGCAAGCTAGTTCTTCTGATGATGCCGCTACTGATGTACAAGGTGAATCGGATAATACAATTACAAATTAATAAATTTATTATTTAATAAAACTCCCGTTATGAAGAAGATTTTATTAGTTCTTTTATTTGCTGCTGTGGCGCAAACATCAATTGCACAAGACTTCAAAAAGTTAAAAATTGCTGTTGGTATTTTAAAATGGGAAGAGGCAAAAACCGAAGTAGATAAACTTGCCAATGATCCTAAAACAAAAGATAAAGCTGAATTTTATTACTATCAGGCTAAAATCTATGCTGCTCTTTTTAAAGATACAACAACTAGTAAAAAATATCCCAATGCAGGTGAAGTAGCTGCTGCTGCTTTAGAAAAATATGCATCAATGGATGCAGGGTTTGCTAAAATAAAAGAGTTGGGTGGGGTAGAACCATATTTTGATATGTATGCTACTTATTTTCAATCAGGTGTAAATGTTTTCAACGATAAATCTTGGTTACCAGCCGCCGAAAATTTTGTTAAAGCGATCTACTACATCGATATCATTATTCAAAATAAATGGGCAGCTTCTCCAACTTTAACAATGGATACTACTGCACTTTTATATGCTGGTTATGCGTTTCAGAATGCCAATCAAATGGACGATGCTGCTAAATATTATGGAAGGCTTGCAGATAGTAAAGTAAACGAAGCGATCTATTTGGATTTATATCGTTTTCTAGTACAACACTATACTAAAACAAATAACGAACCATCATTTTTCAAGTATCTAGGTTTAGGTAAAGAAGTTTACCCTAAAGAAGTTTGGGATGATTATGAAGTTGACTTTATTGATACCAATTATGATTTAGCTAAAAAAACTTCTTTGTATGACACAGAAGATGCTGCTGGAAAATTAACCGATAAAAAATATTTACAGTTTGGTGATTTGTTTATTAATGTTAAAAACAAAGAAAAAGATTTAGATAGTTTAACACAAATCAAATATACCCTTAAAGCCGCCGATGCATTTAAGAAAGCATTCCAATTAAACAATGCAAATGCTGCTGCTATATATAACGTAGGGGTAATTTATTACAATATTTTTGGTGAGTATGATGATAGGGTGAGTTCAAATATTAGAGCGCTTCGTGCTATTAGTACCGCAAACGAAGAGGAGTTTGCTGCTAAAAAAGCAGCTGCAAAAACACCACAAGCTAAAGCAGCTGTTAATAAAGCGGCAGCTGATAAATTAGCTGCTGCGCAGGCTCCATTAAAACAGCTCAATGCAAACATTGATATTGAAGTTCAAAAAAATATTGATATCTCAATTGATGCTCTAGAAAAATCTTATTTGGCATTAAAAGATAAAACAGATCGTTCTAAAAGAGACAATAATTTATTAAACAATTGTGCGCGTTACCTTGCTAATTTATACGAGGTTAAAAGAAATAAATTTAGAGGCAAGGATCCACAAAAGTTTGATATGTACGAAGCTAAATATAAAGAGTTTGATGCCTTACAAAATTCGTTTGGCAACTAATTACATCTTTAGTTAAACGGTAAAAACTTATCGGGTTGAATGGATTGAATAATAGGGGCCTTTGGGTTTAATTTTTCACCATTCAATACTTTTTCATAGAGGCGTATATAAGACGCAGACATTTGAATATGTGTAAATTTATCCATCACATATTCGTGACATGTTTTTCTACTGTAACTATTAATATTTCCAACAGCATTAGCTAACCCTGATGCTGTTGTTGTTAAAAACCCAACCTCGGGTAAAACAATTTCTGGAAGTGAACCATAGGGTGTGCCAAACACCGGACAGCCAAAATATAAACTTTCGATAAGTGCTAGTCCAAAAGGCTCATGCCATCGTACTGGAAATAGGAGACCCTTGCTATATTTAATAATCTCATTTTTGGCTGATCCCCCTTGCATGCCATCAAATCTAACATGGGTATCAAAGCTTAAACGAATGCCCTGGTTAAAATTAAAACGAACACCACCAACAACCCTTAATTTTTGGTGGGCTAGTTTGGCAATGTTGATGGCCCCTTTAACATTTTTTACTCGCCAGGCTGCGTCACCCAAAAAGTGAAAGTAGTTTTTGTTTGCATTGTTGTCTAAGATAGGCGTCCCATAATCCATGGGGTCTATGCCATTGTGAACATAACAATTTGATCCAAAACGTGCCGCATGATTTTTAGACACAAATACTGTGTTTTGATCTAATTCCATTTCATGGTTCAAGTTTCCATGCATGGTTTGGATATAAGGGATATTTGGAATCTCGTTCACATGGTGGTTTAAATGCACCACATCAATGCCTTCAGGAATTAAACGATTAAATGGTACCGATTCGTTGTAGGTATACACATTTGCAAATTCACAACTAGATCCTGGCGCAACCAAATAAGAAACTTGATGACCTTCCTGAACCAGTGCTTTGCCAAGCCACCAAATAACTCTTTCGGTACCGCCGTATTTATGAACCGGGATAGAGGTATTGTTTACAATCAAAATATGCATGCGCAATATTAAGGCATTTAATTTGGCAGTCATAGACTAGAAGCTTTGTTTGTTTCAACTATCTATTTAACATAATATTAATTATAGGATATAATAATAGTTCTAAATAAGGTTTAATCAGCCAATATTGATGAATCATTTTGGCTCATTTACTTTGTGTCTATATTGGTTATATTTGACTCTCATTATACCCTAACATCATTTAGCACCATGTTACAACGACGCAAATTTTTAGAACTCAGTTCCCTTGGTTTATCGGCCCTAACATTTTCTGGCTTTACAAGTAAGTCTAGTAATCCTGCTAGTAAAAAGCCCATTGTAATTTCTACTTGGGCCGAAGGTTTAAACGCCAATAAAGCCGCTTGGGCGGTATTGAAAAATGGCGGTCGTGCTATAGATGCTGTTGAACAAGGTGTTATGGTAACCGAAAACAGTCAAAACTGTTGTGTTGGACTAGGTGCCAATCCGGACAGAGATGGTTATGTTACCCTCGATGCCTGTATCATGGATGAATTTTCTAATTGTGGCTCTGTGGCATTTTTGGAGCGGATCAAGCATCCGATTTCAGTGGCTAGACGTGTTATGGAAAAAACGCCCCATGTGATGCTCGTTGGATCTGGTGCGCAACAATTTGCAGTAGCCGAAGGATTCCCTCTCGAATCTGAAAAATTATCTCCAGACGCAGAACGTTCTTATAAAAAATGGCTTGAAAAAAGTGAATACAAACCAGTTATTAATATTGAAAATTCGGGTAACAATTTAAAATCACAATCGGCATTTGCACCTAGTAAACTAGAAAATGGTAACTGGAACCATGATACCATTGGTATGGTGGCTTTAGATGCAAACGGTAATTTAAGTGGCAGTTGTACGACATCTGGCATGGGTTTTAAAATGCGTGGACGCCTTGGTGATTCTCCTATTATTGGGGCTGGTTTATTTGTAGACAATGAAGTGGGCGCTGCAACTGCGACGGGTCAAGGTGAAGATGTGATTCGTATTTGTGGGTCGCATTTAGTGGTTGAACTGATGCGTATGGGAAATTCTCCCGAGGAGGCTTGTAAGAAAGCGGTGGAGCGAATTATAAAAATTAAAGGTGATAAAGCGCGTGATATTCAGGTTGGATTTATTGCCATAAATAAGCGTGGTGAATATGGTGGATACTGTATTCAAAAAGGTTTCAACTTTGCTGTTTGTACTGCAGATGATGCTAATTTTTTAGTGGACGGGAAACATATTCTTTAATTTTACGCCAACAAATTTTATATACATGCTTGAAGTAGCAGTTTTTAATATTGAATCGGCAATTGCTGCAGAAGCTGCTGGTGCCAACCGTTTAGAACTTTGTGAAAATCCAAATGAGGGGGGTACTACCCCATCTTATGGAACCTTAAGCGTGGTGTCTTCTACTATTTCAATTCCTGTTTTCCCAATTATAAGACCCCGTGGAGGTGATTTTTTATATACCCGCTCCGAGTTTGACGTCATGAAAAACGATATACGCTTATGCAAAGAACTTGGTTTTGGGGGCGTTGTAATTGGTTTATTGTTACCCGATGGCTGTATCGATAAAGCCCGCACTAAAGAGCTGGTAGCACTTGCTGCACCATTAGAGGTAACTTTTCATAGAGCCTTTGACAGGTGTAATGATCCTATAAAAGGCTTACATGACATTATTGAAACGGGTTGTAAAAGAATTTTAACCAGTGGTCAAGTGCCTAGTGCACCAGATGCACTAGATCTATTACAAACACTAGTAAAAGAAGCGGGTGATAACATTATTATCATGCCAGGCAGCGGTGTTAGAGGTAATAATATTGCTACTATAAAAACGGTGACAAAAGCAAAAGAATTTCATTCGTCGGCAAGAAAAGTGGTTCCCACTGGTATGCAATTTGCAAAAGAATCGATGCAAGAAAATTTACAAAACATGCTAGTAGATGCAGCAGATATTAAAACCATGCTTGCTGCAATTGCATAAATAAACGCTAATAATTAATACAGCATTCGAACCTTGATGGTTTCTTTTACTTCTTTTAAAAGTTCCAATGCACGTTTAGATAATTTAGTATCCACATCTAAAACAACGTATCCAATTTCTTCATTGGTTTTTAAATATTGACCCACAATATTAATATTGTTTTTAGAAAGTGCGGTATTAATTGCACTTAAAACGCCCGGCACATTGTTATGCATATGTAAAATACGGTGTGCACCTTCTACAGGTGGCAATGCAATAGATGGAACAGAATGTGAACCATTGGTGATACCACGCTCTAGGTATTGGAATAATTTAATGCTTACGTCTTCACCTATATTTTGTTGTGCTTCTTCGGTGGAACCACCAATATGCGGCGTTAAAATAACGTTGGGTAAACCTTGTAATGGTGTTGAAAATGCATCTCCATTATTTTCTGGCTCTACTGGAAATACGTCGATGCCTGCACCGCCAATAAGCCCGTCTTTAATGGCTTCTGCTAATGCTTTTAGGTCCACCACTTCTCCCCTTGCATAGTTTAATAATAACGCACCTTTTTTAAAATATTTGAGGTTTGTTTTATTGATTAAATTTTTTGTTTGTGGTGTTTCAGGAACGTGGAGTGAAACAATATCTGATGCACTTAGTAATTCTTTTAAATTTTTTGCAGGTACCGCGTTACCAAGTGGGAGTTTTGTTTCTGTATCATGAAACATTACTTTCATACCTATGGCTTCAGCTAGCACACTTACTTGCGATCCAATATTTCCATAACCTACAAGCCCTATTGTTTTTCCACGTAGTTCAAAACTTCCTTTTGCTTCTTTCATCCAAATACCTTTGTGCGCAGCGATGTTTTTATCTGATATTCTTCGGATGAGCATTGCTGAAATTCCAATTACGAGTTCGGCAACACTTCTTGTGTTACTGTATGGTGCGTTAAAAACAACCACACCTTTTTTGGAAGCCGCTCTAATATCAACTTGGTTTACGCCGATACAAAAACAGCCAATAGCTTGTAATTTTTTTGCAGCTGCTAAAACCTTTGGGGTAATTTGTGTTTTTGAACGTATACCTATTAAATGAACGTCTTTGATTTCTTTTATGAGTTCATCTTCGCTTAATGAACCAGCAATTTTTTTTACATTGGCATAGCCGTTTTGTTTAAATTGTTGAACCGCTTTTTCACTAATATTTTCAAGAAATAAAATATTAATTTTCTCTTTTGGGAAACTGGTTAATGCTTGCTTACTCATGATGGCAAATTTAAGCAATTGTGTGTAGAAAGTTTAGTTTGCCCAACAGTTATTCACGTTTGTGTCCCGAATGTTTTAATGTAATAAATTAGCATAACTAGAAAACTAACATATGATTGCTAAATTTATATACGCTTTCTCTTTCTTCTTTTTACTAATTGCTTGCGGCGGGAAGCCTAAACCGAATAATCTTCAGCACCAAGCTTTGTTGGTCTTGGATTCTACAACAAAGGAAAAATTAACTTCACAGATCAAAGAATCATACCAAAATATTCTTGGAAATCATGATTTTAATGGTTCAATCCTGGTCGCAAAAAATGGTGAAATTTTATATGAAGATTACCAAGGTTTCTATGATTTTAAGTCAAAATCTCCTATAAACACTAACTCTACATTTCATATTGCTTCAACATCTAAAACCTTCACTGCCATGGCTATATTAAAGCTTTGGGAGGAAGGGAAGATTGAACTTGACAAACCGGTTGCTAGCTATTTGCCTAGATTCCCGTATTCAGAAATTACGGTAAGAATGCTTCTAAACCATCGAAGTGGAATTAACAACTATGCCTCTTTTATGGTAGATAAACAAGTACAATCTTACAAGGTAAAAGGTAAAAAAGGAAAATTAATTACGAAAACGCGCACTATACAACTTCCTGTTATTGTTAAACCTGGTCTGTTAAACAATCAGGATATGCTTAATTTTATGGTTAAATACAAGCCATCCTTAATTTTTAAGCCAAATAGTTCTTTCACTTACTCAAATACTAATTTTTCACTTTTGGCATTGATTATTGAAAAAATAGTTGGAAAAGACTACCCTTCTTACATCAAGGAGACCATCTTTAAGCCTTTGGGTATGAAAAATACTTTCGTTTTTTCTAAGAAAGATATCAATAATTACCAGCCATCTTACTACGCTAATAATAATCCATATAATATTGAAAAATTTGACTGTATATATGGTGATAAAAACATATATAGTACTGTTCGTGACCTTCTTCTATGGGACAAAGCACTGTATAGTGGGTCATATATCAAACATAAAACGCTACAAATGGCTTTTGAACCAAATAATAATGACAAACCCTCGATTCATAATTACGGATTAGGATGGCGGATGATTAATCAAGCAAATCAAAAAATCATATACCATAATGGTTGGTGGCATGGTAATAATGCGGTATTTACCCGTTTTATTAAAGATACGGCTACTATTATCGTATTAGGAAATAGATTCAACCGTAACATATACAATGCCAAGAATATAGCTACTTCCTTTTTGGTAGGCTTTGATTCCACGTCCCTAGTCGAATAATGAATGAATTACCTAAAAACTTTGAACAATCAGGTGGGCAAATTGGGTGATTTTTAGCCAATTACCCTTATTTTTGCAGACTTTTAAATCTAATTTTTTACTAGATCCAATCGATTATGAACAACATGTTGTTTTATGCCGTTCCGGCGATGGGACTTATAGGTCTCCTTTACACACTCGTTAAATTTTTATGGGTATCTAAGCAAGATGCTGGTAACCCAAGAATGAAAGAAATCAGTGACTACATTGCTGAAGGTGCTATGGCATTCTTAAAAGCAGAATGGAAGATCTTAGGTTATTTCGTGGTTATCGTAGCCTTATTATTAGGTTTCATGGCAAATACAAATGAATCAAGCCATTGGAGTATTTCCATTGCTTTTGTAATTGGTGCTGTGTTTAGTGCAACTGCTGGTTACATTGGTATGAAAGTTGCCACTAAGGCAAACGTTCGTACAGCAGAAGCTGCTAAAACAAGTTTATCACGTGCACTTAAAGTATCTTTTACAGGTGGATCTGTAATGGGAATGGGTGTTTCTGGTTTAGCCGTTTTAGGTTTAGGCGGATTATTTTTAATTTTAAAACATTACTTCTCACCAGATGGTGATGCAGAAGGTATGTTACGTACGATAGAAATTTTAACTGGATTTTCTTTAGGTGCTGAATCTATCGCTTTATTTGCGCGTGTTGGTGGTGGTATCTATACCAAAGCTGCCGACGTTGGTGCAGATTTAGTAGGTAAAGTAGAAGCTGGTATTCCTGAAGATGATCCGCGTAATCCTGCAACAATCGCAGATAACGTTGGTGACAACGTAGGTGACGTTGCTGGTATGGGTGCCGATTTATTTGGTTCTTACGTTGCAACCGTATTAGCAACAATGGTATTAGGTCAAGAAGTTACAGGTGCTAACAAATCTCCACTAGTGGATGCTTTTGGTGGCTTATCTCCTATTTTATTACCTATGTTAATTGCTGGTATTGGTATTATTTTATCAATCATTGGTACCCTATTTGTAAGAATCAGTGATAAGGCAGGTTTAAATACAGCTACTGTGCAAAATGCACTCAACATGGGTAACTATGGTTCTATGGTTTTAACAGCAGTGGTTTGTTATTTCCTAGTAGGAAATGTATTACCTGAAACCATGTACTTACGCGGTTTAGTATTTACAAGAAATGGTGTAATTGGTGCGATTGGTGTAGGTCTTGTTGTAGGTGTATTAATGAGTGTTATTACTGAATATTACACGGCAATGGGTAAGCGTCCAGTACTAAGTATTATCAAACAATCAAGCACGGGTCATGCAACTAATATTATTGGTGGTTTAGCAATTGGTATGGAGTCTACCTTCTTACCAATTTTAGTATTAGCTGCTGGTATCTTTGGTTCTTTCTATTGTGCAGGTTTATATGGTGTGGCAATTGCTGCCGCAGGTATGATGGCTACAACAGGTATGCAATTAGCGATTGATGCTTTTGGTCCTATCGCAGATAACGCAGGTGGTATCGCAGAAATGAGTGAGTTACCTGCCGAGGTTCGTGAGAAAACAGATATTTTAGATGCAGTAGGTAATACAACAGCTGCTAGTGGTAAAGGTTTTGCCATTGCTTCTGCTGCATTAACTTCACTTGCATTATTTGCTGCGTTTGTGGGTGTTGCAATGCCAGATAATCAGCACATTGATATTTACAAAGCAGATGTATTAGCTGCCTTATTTGTAGGTGGTATGATACCTTTTATCTTCTCTTCATTAGCCATTAGAGCGGTGGGTGAAGCAGCTATGTCAATGGTAGAAGAAGTTCGTCGTCAGTTCCGTACCATTCCTGGAATTATGGAAGGTACAGGTAAGCCAGAATATGATAAGTGTGTGGCAATCTCTACCGAAGCATCTCTTAAAAAAATGATGTTGCCTGGTGCTATCACAATTGTATCTCCTTTATTAGTAGGATTTTTATTAGGGCCAGAAGCATTAGGTGGCTTTCTAGCCGGTGCTACTGTAAGTGGTGTGTTAATGGGAATTTTCCAAAACAACGCTGGTGGTGCTTGGGATAATGCTAAAAAATCTTTTGAGAAAGGTGTTGAAATTAACGGTGAGATGTTCTATAAAAAATCTGAACCACACAAAGCATCAGTAACTGGTGATACGGTGGGTGATCCGTTTAAGGATACATCAGGTCCATCAATGAATATCTTAATTAAACTGATGTCAATTGTATCTTTAGTCATTGCGCCAACGCTTGCTAAAATGCACCCAACATCTAGTGCAACTGTTAAATCGCAAACCATTGAAATGTCAATTATCAGAACAGATACTTCTAAAGTACTTTCTGATACTGCTAATACCGTTACAATGAGTACAGATTCAAAAACCTTAGTTCAAGCTTTACAAGAAGATGGATTAGCGCCTAAAGACAATGTGAAAATTGAAGCTAGAGATGGTAAAATCTCTGTGAATGGTAAAGCACTAACGCCAGAACAAAATGAAAAATACAAAAGCTATTTGCATATTAAAATGGCAAATAAAGACTAACGTATAAAGTATGTGAATTATAAATCCCTCCTATTTTGGAGGGATTTTTTTTGTACTATTGTAATACAAATTTTGTTATGGGAAAATATATAAAACCAACTGAAAAAGAGTTTGAAATTTTATCTGTACTATGGCAGGAAGGTTCGGCAACGGTTAAATTGGTGCACGAAAAATTGGCATCAAAAACAGGCTATACCACTACTTTAAAACTCATGCAAATTATGTTTGAAAAAGGTATCGTAAAAAGAGATACGACAACTAAGCAGCATATTTACAAAGCAAATTATACCAAGGATCAGGCAAAGGAATATAAAGTGAAGCAAATTCTTCTAGAATTATTTGATGATGATACAGCTTTACTTATTGCTTATTTATTGGAACCTACTACCATAAATTCTTAGGACACCAATCACCGTATTTATTACCTAACTGAAATCCAATTAGAATTTCGTGTGTGCCTCTACTCACTGTATTTAAAGAGGAAGTAACAAAGTCGTAAGAATAGCCAATATTAATATTGTTGTTTACATTAAACCCAACCATACCAGCATAGCCTTCTTTAAAACGGTAAGAGCCTCCAAACCATATTACATCTTGGTACATGAGTTTAGCATTGATATCCATTCCAATGGGTAATGGACTTATGTATCTGATTAGTGCAGATGGTAATAAACTTAAGTCTTCAGAAACTTGTAATCTATATCCAGCGCTTAAAAAAATATGCGGTACCAGTTTGCCTTGTGTGAGGTAAACTTTGTTGTCTGAGAAAGCGACGTTTTGTGGTACAATTTGTTGCGCAGATAAGCCTACAAAATAATCATTTGAATACAACCATAAACCCGCACTGATATCTGGTTTAATGGTATTAATGAGTCCACTCGTTCCTACTGCAGGATCAATTACGGTGTTACCAAAATTTAATTTGCTGGTATTTAATGTTAAATTGGTCATCCCTGCAGATACCCCAAATGATAAAGTAGTTTGCGCAGCTATCCCTCTATGATATGCATATGTACCATATGCAGCAAACCTATTTAGTGGTCCTGTTTGATCGTTTAAAACAGTAAATCCAACGCCATGGTGGGGTTCTGGTGCTTGATAATTTTGCCAGTATGCTTTACCTCTTGGATTTTCTCCAGGTGCAGACATGCTGGTTGGATTTGCAGATGCATATCCTTGTTTTTTAAGTGGTCCATGAAAAGTTAAATAGGTGGTTACAGGAGCATCTTGGACACCCTGCCACTGAATGCGGTGTGAGGTTTTTACATCCCAATAATTTTCTATACCAGCAAGTGCTGGATTAATTAAAAAGTTATTTAAAATATACTGCGTATAGTATGGACGCTGTTGGGCCATACTCACTATTGGTAGTATAAAAACAAAACAAATAGGTATCAACTTTTTCATGTTCACTATTTTATAATGGTCACCGACCCAGTTATTATTTTTCGTCCATTTTTAGGATTGATAATATAGTAGTAGGTACCAATGGGTAAAGGGCTTCCGTTGTATAGTCCATTCCAAGGGTTGTCATACCCCACCGATTTAAACACGGGCTGTCCGTATCTATTGTACACATCAATGGTAGCGCCTGGGTAGCTTTCTAAATATTTTATCACCCAGTTATCGTTAATGCCGTCCCCATTTGGAGAAAAGGCGTTGGGTACTTCTGGTGCGAGTAATAGTTTAATAAATATATCATCGCTAACCATACAGCCACCCTGTCCGGTAAGTTCTAGTATGTACGTTACATCGCCAAGCGGTGTACTTCGAGGCACAGCTGCCGTATCACTATTTAAATAGAGTGCAGGCTTCCATTTGTAAGTAAGGTTATTACCAAAAACAAAAGCGGGTCTAATAAGTGCGGTACCACCTTCTAAGATTTTAAAATCGGGCCCTAATTTGAGGTGCGGATACGGGAAGGATGTTACGGTTTTACTGATGGTATCACTCACGCAGTTTTGTCCATTAAAGCCAAATAGTTTGATGGTAAAAATACCAGAGTCTCTAAAACGTTTATTAGGGTTTTGAACACTTGATGCATCTGATTGTCCTAAATCCCATACCCATTTATTGATAGGGCTTGTGATGCCAACCGATTGGTCTGTAAAGTTTACCACATCACCCATACAAATACTATCCGGACTAATGGTAAAGGCTGCCTTAGGTTGCGGATAAATGGTATTTAGTACCTGCGTTAACGAGTCTATACAGTTGTTATTACTGGTAACAATGAGCTTGACGTTTACGGGGCCTACAGCGCTGTATTTGTGGGTTGGATCCTTGCTTGTAGAACCTGTGCTATTATTTGGATTTCCAAAGGTCCAAACGTATTTAAAACTAGCTTCTGATCCATCAACAATACTTGAACTATTGGTAAAAGTTCCATTCCCATCCGGTAAACAAATGCTAGGTAAACTAAAGGCAGGCTTAGGTAATGGGTTTACTTTTACAAGCTGTGTATTAAGCACAGATACACAACCACTATCGGTGGTTACTTTAAGTGATACGGTATAGGTTTTAGTGGTATCAAATATTTTAGAGAACACAGCACCCGATGTTTTAGACGACGTGGTTGCGTCTCCAAAATCCCAGGCCCAAGTAATGATGTTGCTATAATTGGCTACAGAGCTATCTGTAAATACAAGGTTGTTTTTTTCACAACTAGGAAGTCCAGCACCCCACTTAGCAGTAGGTGAAGGCCACACGGTAATACTACGCGAGGCAGAGTCTTTACAACCTATTACACTTGAGGTGTACATATACTTGATTGGATAGGTGCCAACCCCCGCAGTAGCCGGGTTAAACACACCTGTAGCACTCACACCTGTTCCGGAATAAGTAAAGCTACCCGGTACATTGTTATCAAAACTAGCCTGTGTAATTTGACGCGGAGTAGCTTCGTTACAAATACCCGGTATGGTGGTAAAACTTACTTTTGGACTTTGGTTAACAACCGCAGTTTTAGACACCGACTTGCTACAACTAGCCGCGTTACCAGAAAAAGCTTTTAAGGTAATGGCATAATTTTTGGTAGCGGGTGTTTGAAAATTAGGATAACGAAAAGCGTATACTTTACCTAAAAATGGCGCTTCATCAATTGTTTTTTTAGTGAGGTCATTAGCGTCCCAATAAATCTCGAGCCTTGTTACATCCCCAAAATCTACCACCGATAAATTTTTAATCCGCACCGAATCATTGCTACAAAGTGTAGTAGGCGCTAGTATCTCAAAATTAGGTGTAGGGTTTGCGCCGTTAACCGTAAAGCTGCTGGTTAGTGAATCGACACAACCAAAAGAAGTGACTTTAAGTGACACACTATACACCGCCGACTTATTGTATTTGACAGCAGGGTTTTTAGCAGTTAACTGCGCAGGCGTATAAGTAGGGCCTGGTGTAATAGCAGGGCTGCCCGCATTAAAATTCCACTGGTACGAAAAGTTAGTAGCACCATCTGCAGATGCTGTACTATCTGTAAAAACCGCGTTTGCATCATTTAAGCATACTTCGGGTAGCGAAAATTTTATAACAGGAACTGAATGAATAAGTAGGGGACTCGCTAATTTAAAAGTGTCGCTTTTACAACCGGAGCTAGCTTCTGCAATGAGCCATGGGTTTTTATTTCCCCAACTGCCATATGTTGTTGTTTGCTGCGATAAACTATTTGAATTGATAACTCCTTTGCCGTCATCTAAATTCCAGTAACTTTTTTGTAGCGTTCCATTGGTAATAGAAGAGGTTTCTGCAAAGTTTATATTTATATTAACGCAAGTATTTGTTGTAGCCGTAAATGAAGCAATTGGCTTGGGTGTTATTTCAATATTTTTTGTTACTACATCAGAAGCGCAACCATTTTTAGAAGTTACTTTTAAAGTAACAGGATAGTTTCCAACGCCACTATATTTAATGGGTTTAATATTTGAACTTGTGGTATCAAGCAATTTCCCGTCACTAAAATTCCAATTCCATCTAGCATCATTGATTGCAGGGGTATTAAAATATACAGAGTCTTGAATACAACCGGTTTGTGTAGATGTAAAATTTGCAAATACACGCTCCGATTTTAATTCGATTGATTTTGTTGCAACACCACAGGCGGTTGACGCAGATGTAATAGTATATAGACCATCATTGAGGTTGGTGAAATTATTAATAACCAAATTAGCGCCAGTGCTAGAAAAATTATTGGGCCCAGTCCAAGTATAGGTATTAGCATCCTGCGTTACGGCATTAATAGAAGCTGTTGTATTATAGCAAATGGGTTGATTGTTTGTAAATATTTCAGTGTTTTTAGTTGCATCAATGAGCTGAATCACATTACTACTAAAATCAGAAAAATAGCCATACCTGCCAGTAGATCCTGAAGTTCCTTGAATTACCCCCACGTGAAATTTTCCTTTGCTATTTTCGATAAGTGCATTTTGTCCACCAGAAATTACAGAGGCCGGAAGGTTCAGTCTCGCATACATCCATTCATCATTACTACCTGTCACTGGGCTAAATAGGCTGGCATCAATAGAAGCATTACTGCCATTTAATTTAAAATCATTGATGCTATTTTTTGGGGCTAATACATTTAAATAAAAACTTCCTGTAGTTGAAGCCCTAGTAACGCTGATACTTTTTGATCCGGTACATTTTATAGATGGTATAATGGCGCCACCAAGCTCACATCCAAATCCAGTAATATGAAAAATATGAACGGGTTTATCTGAATTTACAAAGCAGGAGTTTTCACTAAGTGAGCCTTTGTAATATTCACCAGCTTGCAGGGTAGCAACCGTGGCTCCATTTAATTTTACAATGGTGTTATTTTCGATGGCAAAAACGTAGTAAAAATCGGAACTATTAAAATAGCCTTTTATCACAATAAATTCTTGCCCTGCAATATTGTCTGGTATCAGTTGATCACCAGCAGTATCTGCGCAGCCTTGTCCAGTATAAAAAAGCGAATCGTCTTTGGTAGAAATACAAATGGGTTTATTGGAAGTTACTAAGGTACCACCTGGTCTTTCTGTTGCAATATTATTTGCAGCAGAGCAGGTATAGGTTTCTCCTTTTTGCAAAGTGATGGTAAACGGAACGCTGGCCGCATGACCCATTAAATTGGATTTGGGTGTAATGGTAACCTGTGTATTATTTTCTGTGGCAAGAATAATAAAATCGGTGGTGTATAATGGAAGCCCTCTGCCAACAAATCCCATTTGAAAGGGAAGTGTAAATTTTGTGCCGAGTGCATTTTTTCCTTTGAGGGCATAAATGTCTCCGTTAAATCCATTGGCTATATCATAGTAACAAGATATAGGGGTTGTCGCAGTTATAAGCAAACCTTTGTTGGTTACCGTATTGGGTGTCACATTTTCAAGCTGTGTAATAAAGGCCGTTAGATCTACTGAATTTGAACTGTTTGCAGCGATATTTAAAGTGATTGGGGTAAAGCTTGCGTTAGCAGGTTGAGATACTGTAACAACTGACGCCGTATTTTGTGTTGAAATTCTTAATAAAATGGGCCGATCTCCATGGGCTTGTTGGAGGTCTGGGGCTGCAAACCAAAACGTCGTATCGGTTTGGGCACTTGTTGCTTTGCTCATCAATAACAAGCATACAAATAAGTAGAGGAGGGGGCTTCTACAGCTCATTATTGCTATTTTTTCGATCAATTTTCAAATCTTGCCTAATATAGTATGCAAACTACTTAAAACGGCCTTAAAATTGTTATAATTTATTTATCTTGAACACCTTAAAACAATTTTAAATGAAAAGACGCAACTTCCTAAAAAATAGCAGCCTTGCAGCAGCTTCTGTAGCATTTATGCCCAATGCAAATATTTTTGCAAAGTCATCAGCTAGTAATATTAAAATTGGCATTATTGGGGTAGGATTAAGAGGTCAAGGACATCTAGACTTACTTCTAAGACGTAAAGATGTAGATGTTGTTGCTATTTGTGATGTTAGCGATTATATGCTGAATAGCGCAAAAGAAGATATCACCAAGTCTGGTAAAAAAATGCCAGCTATATATACTGGCGACGCCTATGCTTGGAAGCGCATGTTGGAAAAAGAAAAACTAGATGGTGTTGTAATTGCTACACCTTGGGAGTGGCATAAACCTATGATTGTTGGTTCTTTAGAAGCGGGCGTAAAATATGTTGGTTCCGAAGTTTGTATTGGACTTAGTTTACAAGATCATTGGGATGTTGTAAAAACGGCGGAGCGTTACAACGCACAAGTTATGATGCTTGAAAATGTTTGTTACCGCCGTGATGTAATGGCCGTTTTAAATATGGTGCGTCAGGGATTATTTGGCGAGCTCATTCATTTACAAGGAGGCTATCAACACGATTTAAGAGAGGTTAAATTTAACAATGGAAATAATCCAGCTAATACACCAGTAGAATTTGGTGAAAAAGCTTTTTCGGAAGCTTCTTGGAGGACAGAGCATTCAGTTCAGCGCAATGGAGATTTATATCCAACACATGGAGTTGGGCCGGTCGCTAATTATATAAATATTAATAGAGGTAACCGTTTCGTGAACTTATGTTCATTTTCTTCTAAAGCACGCGGACTGCACAATCATGTGGTTAAAAAAGGTGGCGAAAATCATCCCAATGCAAAAGTTAATTTCAGACTGGGTGATGTTGTTACCACAAATATTCAATGCGCAAATGGCGAAACTATTTTATTACAGCACGATACCAATTTGCCGCGACCATATTCATTAGGATTTAGGGTTCAAGGTACCGAAGGTTTATGGATGGACGTCAATAAGAGTATTTATATTCAGGACAAATCACCTAAATCGCATCAGTGGGATCCTGCCAAAGAATGGTTAGACAAGTATGATCATCCATTATGGGCGCGTTGGAGTAAAGAAACGGAAGGAGCAGGTCATGGCGGTATGGACTTTTTTGTAATTCATGCATTTGTTGAATCTATCAAAAATAGTAAGCCAACACCACTTGATGTATACGATGCTGCAACTTGGAGTGCCATTACACCACTTTCTGAACAATCTATTGCGCTTGGTAATGAAACAATTGCATTCCCTGATTTTACGGGTGGCGAGTGGATGTATAGAAAGCCCGTGTTTGCTTTAAACGATAGCTATTAATTGTGATGCATGAGCGTTTCTGAAAATGTATTATCGGTATTTGGTTTTGATGCTTCATTAGTGGCTGTAAAGTCACATGGGGAAGGCCTCATCAATCATACCTATATCGTAGAGTCTGAAAATAACGCCTATATTTTGCAAAAAATAAATACAGCTGTTTTTAAAAATCCGGTAGCGATTGCGCATAATATTCAATTAATAGCTGGATACCTAGCGTCTAATACTCCAAATTACCATTTTGTAGCACCTATCAGTTCAGTGCATGGTAATCAAATGGAATATATAGAGGAAGGGTATTATAGGGTGTTTCCTTATGTCAAAGGATCTCATGCCAAAACAGTCGTTCAAAATGAGGAGCAGGCATACGAAGCCGGTTATCAATTTGGACTTTTTACAAATGCATTAAATGGCCTTGATGCTAATGATTTACAAATCACCATCCCCGATTTTCATAATTTAACGCTTAGATATGCGCAGTTTGAACTTGCGCTTACGTCCGGAAATCAAGATAGGATAGCTGCATCAAAAAATCAGATTCAATTTTTAAAAGACCATAGCTGGATTGCTAATTTTTTTGAAAAAATAAAATCAAATCCAAATTTTAAATTACGCGCTACACATCATGATACCAAAATAAGCAATTTGCTTTTTGATGATCATGATAAAGGGATTTGCGTGATAGATTTGGATACCCTCATGCCGGGTTATTTTATTAGCGACCTTGGCGATATGTTTAGAACCTATTTATGTGCCGTTTCTGAAGAAGAAACAGATTTTTCTAAAATTGTTGTAAGACCTACTATATATAAAGCCATTGTAAAGGGGTATTTAAAAGGTGCAGGAAACATGTTGTCTATAGATGAAGCGGATCAGATCTATTATGCTGGATTATTTATGATGTATATGCAGGCACTCAGGTTTTTAACGGATTTTATAAATGACGATATATATTATGGTGCAAAATATCCGCTTCATAATTTCAATAGGGCCTCTAATCAAATTAAATTACTAGAAGACTATTTGCAAAAGAAGGAAATATTACAAATTGAAATAAATAATTAGTTAATTGTTTTAAATAAGAAATGAAATGAAAAAGGTAGTCGTTATTATTGCTGTTTTATTTGCTGTTAACACGCTTGTTGCTCAAAAGTATAGTAAGCCAGAGTGGTATGAAGCATTTGCAAGTATCAACGCCGAAGTACAGCAAAACTCTAAAGCGTACGCAACACTTAAGTATGCCACCGAAACTATTGGACACCGTTTAACCGGTTCTGTTAATGGGAGTAAAGCGGAAGCCTACGCTTTTAATTTATTAAAGTCTTATGGTTTTAAAAACGTAAAATACCAACCTTTTGAAGTAGAAAGCTGGAGCAGAGGGGGTTTAGAGGTAAAGATGGGCAATAGTCTAACCAATTTGCAAGCTGTAAAATCGGTATCACTCGCACATTCGCCAGTTGCTGCCGATGTAACACTTGAAGTGGTGGATATGGGCAATGGATTAGATGAAGATTATGCAAAAGATCCGGCAAAAGTTGTTGGTAAAATTGCACTTGTATATCTAGGTGTTTTACCTGGGTCAAAACCGGGCACACCAAGTCTTCACCGCTCCGAAAAAACAGCGATCGCTACAAAATTTGGCGCTAAAGGAATTATCGTTATTAATACGGCTGCAGGTGGTATTTTACTTACTGGTACTGCATCTGTTACAGGAAAATTAATTCCAATTCCTGCGGTATGTATTAGTAAAGAAGATGGACTCGCCTATAAAGAGGCGCTCTTAAAAGAACAGCAGTTTGCAAGTATACGCATGACTAATTTTTCTGGACTCATTAAAGCGCGCAATGTTGTAGTAACAATTAAAGGAAGTGATTTACCTAAAGAAAAAATAGTGGTAGGTGGTCATTTGGACTCATGGGATTTAGCCACCGGCGCTATTGATAATGGTATTGGATCATTTTCGGTACTTGATATGGCACGCACATTTGCTGCGCTTAACCTACGTCCTACGCGAACTGTAGAGTTTGTATTATTCATGGGTGAAGAAGAAGGCTTGTTGGGTTCAAAAGCATATATCGATGCTGCAAAAAAAGACAAATCAATTGATCAAATCAGGTACATGTTCAATTATGACATGACCAACGATCCTACCGGATATTCAAGTTCTACAGAGGTTTCTGAAACCTTGTTTAAATCAATTGGCTCTATTGTGCAAAGCATCGATACAAGTTTCAAAAATTCATTTAGTGCTGGTGCTGGGCTTCATAGCGATCACCAACCATTTATGTTGCAAGGCATTCCAACGGGTGGTGCAGCTGGTGGAAAACTCCCTAACAATGCGGGGCCTTGCTACCACGCAGACTGCGATAGCTTTAAATTAGTAGACGAAAAAGGCATGAAAAATACGGTTCGTTTTAATGCTATTTTAGTGTATGCTGTTGCCGATGCACCTTCAATTGAAGCAAAGCATTTAAATGATGATGAAACAAGATTGTTTTTATTAAAAAACAACTTGAAACTACCATTACAAATTGCAGGTGATTGGCGTTGGAAAGACTAACAATTTATTTAAGTGTGTGTTTTAGCACACTTAAATTTCCATCAATTGTTTTTTGATCAAATTGTAACCCTAAAATTTTAGCAATAAGTGGATATACATGTACGTTTTCAAATCCGTTCATTTTTTTTCCGGCTTTGAATGCAGGCCCCCATGCCAAAAAGCTAGCCCTCATTTCGGGGAGCCTAGGATCGTAACCATGTTTGCCCGGACTGCTAGGTCTACCATTTAAACTAAAAGTGTAAGGCAGCTTGGCTACTAAAACAATGTCACCAATGCGGTTAAAGCGGTCATCTAGGCTACTGTAATGAAAATTTGTAGGGGTATTGTCCTTTAAATAAACATCGTATCCATTGGCCTCTTTTACCAGTGCTTGGTACGTTGGGATAATGGCAGCAGTGTCTTTTGCATAAAGTTGTAAAAGCGCACTACCTGATGGTACATAAAACTTTGTAGGATCAACGGCTTTTGGAAGTCGAATTGGGTTTTGGCTATCTACAAGCGCCATGCCATGATCTGAAACCAAAATATAATTGACAGGAAGGTGTAAGCTGCTTACCGCTTCATTCATTTGTTTGATCACACCATCTATATATTGTACAGCGGCCTCTGCTTGTTTACTATCTGGCCCATAATTGTGCGCAGCATCGTCTACCTCAGGCATGTAAAAAGTAATAAGGTGGGGTCTTGTTTTGTCAGGCAAGCTCAACCAATCTTTTATTTGAGCAATTCTTTGTTCTATTTTTATTTTGTCGTTGTAATTGT